>Ga0208244_100029_pt1 | contig 217446 bp, 171 predicted proteins | sample SubbioCR12Aug_5A_FD_184828 | JGI IMG/M metagenome (GOLD analysis project Ga0208244, IMG submission 184828) | Serpentinite rock and fluid subsurface biosphere microbial communities from McLaughlin Reserve, California, USA - CR12Aug_5A (SPAdes) | ecosystem: Environmental > Terrestrial > Deep...
TGGATTTGCGGTTGATTCATCGGTATTCAAAGAAAAGTGGTGTTTTTCCGGCATTTTATATCAGACTCCGATTTCGGTCCTCTGGCATACTATATGTTGTGGTCTCCACGGGAAATCCGGAAGAGCCATGTTTTTTTCAACTTTTGCGATCAGCAATTTTCCATTCACTAATTGTTTATATGAATTAATCACAAGATTTTAAGATTCCAGTTTTTTATAGTTAATTCTCAAATTAAAAAATTGGTAATTATTCAACGTAGATTGCATGTTTTCGCAACCTAACAATTATCGTAATTACCTTGAAATGTTGGGTTGGCTATCGCCCACCTTAACCTACTCCGCGCATCACCTTTGTTTTGTTGCTCCGCAGAATAGTTACAAAAGGTTTTTTATTTTTAACATCGTTTATCATCCAGGTGCTTTTTCTGGAAAATTGACGCGTTTTACGGCCTCCAATTGCAGCGGAACCGGAGTTCTTCGCATATACAAGTGTGTTTTACCGTTATGCTGATGGTGTTGATAAGTCTGTTTGAGTTGAAAGGGTGAGGAAGGATGCTTTAAAGCTGATAACATTAAGTCTGAATGGACAAAATGAGGCTTAATAAGTGGCCCTTCAGCGACTACTACAGCGCTACTTGAAATCTCATCCAACAAACTCAATACAGCTTCAGGGGTATCTACTCGTAGTGTGTAACGATTGCCCATAAAGTCTGATTTAGCCAACAGTTGTGAACTACGAACCACATAACTTTTACGACCAACATCACTTAGCACAACTTCCGCCGTCAACGCGCCCTCGGCTCCGGGGCTACCGTCAATGACCACAACCCGACTGCCGGACTGTTCATTTAACTGTGCGGCCACCAAATCCATGCGCAGATCAAATCTGTCGGGCCGGTTTTCTAGAAATAATAATCCAGGAATGCTAAATATGGCTATTGCAACGGTTGATACTGACCAAGGCCGACTCTTAACTATTTGCCACCGCCGGACGCAAATCCAGACGCCAATAGCTATAAAAATAGCTAAAAAAGGAATGGCTGAAGACAGATATCTCTGATCTAAATCGACAGGCACAATGGAATGAAACAGGAGGGTAGCAAGGACCATAGCAAGTCCTGTTCTTCCGATCTCTAATAATTCGGGCCGTTCCTTGACTGACAGACTCCCGGCAATGCCGAGACATACCGCAATCACGCCAACAAGCCCCAAATTTGAATAAAGGGCTAACAGAAAAGTTGATGTAGCCAAAATAAAATAATCAACACCCCAAGCGTAATTAAATCCATCACTGGATATCTTGAATGTGACCACTGTCCAGATACCAACAATCGATAATGCCATAGCTCCTGCAACATAGGTTCTCCAATTAAAAAGTATCCGCCAATTTCCAGTCAATGCGATATGAAAAAATGGAAACACACCCAACAACCAGCCGTTCCCTTTGACCAGGATTGCAGCAGCGGTTATGGCCGCATAAGCCAAACCTCGTCTCAATGTGGGTTCTTTTGCGTAGGCACTCCATTGGAGCGCAGCAATTATGCATAAGCATGCCAATGCCTGATCCAACATCAGATATACCGTGTTATTTAGGGTGATGGGAATCAACACATATGTGATAGCGGCTAATGCTGCCCACGGTAAGCCAAGTACTTGCCTTACCATCCTTGCAATCAATAGGACCGGAAGTGCCGCGACAAACAAATTGACGAGCATGAATGGGAACGTAGCATGAGGAAGTAAATAGAAGAAGCTAGCCAGAAATACATAATAAAGAGGCGGCCAATGCCCGATTGAAATCTTAGGGTAATGGATATAAAAGTCTGTAGCATAGGTCAATGGATTTTGTCCAAATGCCTCAGTCAAATAGGACCAGATTAAGTAGCCATTGAGGAAATGAGATCCTTCGTCACTGCCAGAAAGACCACTGTTAAGAGCGTGAAGAGAGATCATTGCCACAGCCAAAACTGCTAACGCTGCAAGAAAAATACCTAGGTCGTAGTACCAAGATTTACTGACAATTAATTTATTTGTCTCTGGGTTAATAGTTTCTGGCTGTTGTGAACTGTCACTCGCCATTTTTATTTTTACCCGACTAAATACAAAATGGCGATAAGCGTGAAAACTAATTAAAGTCTGACCAGCAGTAGCGAAGGTTACAGCCGCCAGAGGCCACATTCCGAAACGTACAAGAAATAAGTAAATTAAGTAGTTAATAATAGCCATCATCAAGGCCACTATTGAATAATTCATGGCTTCACTAACTGTATGGGCCTTATCAACTTTATAGGTGAAGTACCTATTAGCGAGCCAAGTGAAGATCATGGCAAGTAATATGGAAGGAACACGGGCGAGCCAAGGTTTAATTGTCAGGTGAATCAGAAGATAGGTGAGGCCGGCATCGATGCAAAAACCGATTCCCCCGACCAGAATAAAGCGAATAAACATGTTTAGCAGCTTCTTATTTTTGAATATTTGTGTTGGCTACATACCACATACGCTTTTGCTCAAGACGACCTCGAGCGACACTATCAAGTATCAAGCCACTTATAGTGAATATACCCGCCATAAGAACAAGGCCCGTAGCCAAAATAGCAGTTGGAAACCTGGGTACCAGGCCAGTTTCCAAATAGGTAAATAAGAGCGGCAAAGCAAGAACTATTGCTAATACAAATAAACCGATAGCAAGCACACCAAAAAAACGCGCAGGACGAATTTCTTTGAATAAAATCAGAAAGGTAAACATAATTCTAAGGGCATCACGAAATGTCCGAAGCTTGCTGACCGAACCTTCCTGCCTTGCGCCGTAGTCTGTTGCAATCTCCGCTATTGGCATACGAAGCTGACTTGCGTGGACTGACATTTCGGTCTCTATTTCAAAGCCACTGGATATGGCAGGAAAACTCTTTACAAACCGACGTGAAAAAGCGCGATATCCCGAAAAAATGTCATTGAATAGTCGGCCAAAAAGGCTTCTATACATCCGGTTAAACAGACGATTTCCTAAGCCGTGACCCATGCGGTGTGCATTTTGATAGACATTCCTTCGCGTACCCACAACCATGTCAAGATTTTCATTTATCAGGCATTGAATCATTTTTGGTGCAACGCTAGAGTCATAGGTTCCATCCCCGTCTGCCATGATATAGATATCGGCGTCGATATCTGAAAACATTCGCCTTACAACATTTCCTTTCCCTGGCCATTGCTCAGTTCTTACTACTGCTCCTGCTGCTCGCGCCTCATCCTGTGTGTTGTCAGAAGAACGGTTATCATAGACGTAAATTGTTGCGTCAGGGAGTTCCTTTCGAAAATCCTCAACCACTTTTCTGATCGATAATCCCTCGTTGTAGCAAGGTAAAAGCACTGCAATTTTTCCAATGTTGGGTTTATCTTGAAAGTTATTACTCATCATAGATTCCGTTTATTTAATTTGTTTTGTTGGAGATTATCCACTAAAGCTTAAATCCACACTGAAATTCATGTTAACTGTAGATGCCTAAAATAAGTCTTCGGTGACATCATAAAAATTTATCAAATTTGACCGAAAACATTTTCTATCCCGAGTAAATTAACTATTCTTATTGTTATAATAAAACAAACACACATAATAGGGCTTAAACTTCTTCTTAACCAGCGAAATGCGTTAGCTTAAAAACTCGATCATATCTTAATTTTGTACACGGTAATAAATTGCCTCTACCGGTATCGTTTAGTTGATCGATTCAAAAGTGACGTGATCGCCTAAAAAATAATGTTTTGATACCACTTCAACAATGATAATGGGTGTTTTCAGTATAGTAAGGTTGCGCTTCAACAAAATTACAATCCACGATGACATCAGGATAAAAGTAATTAGAACCCGTTTTTACTTTCATATCCGAACCAAAAGGTTCGCAAGGTGAGCCTTCCAAATGATTTCCAAATTTTCTCGAAATATTTAAGCAAATTCGCTAGTGATTGGCAGATGCACCGCCCATCGCTAAAACAGAACCATCAATAAGTTCATGCTTTACATCGCTGGTTAATTCGCCCTGTAAATACTCTTATTCACTCATATTTGAATGCTTTGCCCTTAACACTTTAGATACTGAAGTTTCCCAATAATTTCAAAAACGGACAGCCATTATGCTTAGGCTGCAGGAATTATCGTTAGAGAAACGGTGGCAAACCTATTTAATAGAGCACTATCGCGTAAAGCTGAGGCGTCATCCCGGCAGGGATTGCCGGGATCCAGGACACAAGGACGTGCTAGAGCCCTCGCCATCCATGGCTTCTGGGCTCATGCCGGGCTGTCCTGCCCGGCACCCTTCGGGCGAGTGCCAATCCGCTCCCCGCGGATTGGTCCGGCAATCCATGCCGGAACGACGGTAACTATTAATGCAAACAACGCTCTCTAACAAGCGTGGACAATCCTAAAAAACTGGGAAACTTCAGTTTAGATATCTCCAGGCAGAGTTTGTACATCTTCGTTTTTTTCTCATTCCTAATCCTGATTAGCAGGATGTTTTAGCTCTAACTCTTTATCCTCAGTCAACCGCGTCATTTCGGCAGAGCCTGCCCCGGTCAGGGAATGCCCGGGGATTGCCGGAATCCAGACTTCATGCATAGCTCGAAGCTTTCCATCCATGGCACTGGATGCCCGTTTCCAGAAGGTCATGACGGGATCGTGGATTTAGCTGAAATATCTTAGTAATCAGGTTCCTAATTATCGTTTCTTTGCTTGAAACCACTGCTCCAACATCATCAAAATCCAAATCAATTCACCGTAATACGCGGCATGGACGCTTTGATGCATGTTTATGGCATGATCAAGAAAATCACTGCGCAGATAGTCTCTTTTTTTCAGCGAGTTGATGCTGTCATAAGCCAGTTCTTTCAAGGGTTGATGATCTTTTAACCAGATGCCGAAAGGAAGACCGAAACCATGCTTTGATTTGTTGATAATTTGATCAGGTAAATAATTGCGCATGGCTTCTTTATAAAACCACCTCAATTGCTGGCCTTTGAGTTTGTCGGATGAAGGAATTTGACAAGACAAATCGATGATAGATTTATCCAACAAGGGATAGCGAACTTCAACCCCCGCCATTTCGCACATCTTATTGACTTTGACCAGATCGTTATCATGTAACGTCGTTTTCCAGTCCATATAAAGCATACGGTTTAACGCGCTAGCCTTGCCAGGCCGGTTATAACAATCGCGCAGGCTTTGTATCGGTGAATTGACGTCAATAGCATCTAAAAAGTCGGCATTGAATATGTCATTCGCCGAATGCCGGTTCATGAAATTATAATCCTGCAGGCGATCGGGCAAAGGCATCTCTGCTTGTTCAACATAACGCTTGGCTTTAAAGATGATTTTATTCTTCAAAAAAATCTCTGGCGCATGCGTTAAACCTGACTTAAGTAAGTGTCTTGCCAAACCAGGAATTTGGTAATATTTATCGAACAGTAACTGTTTTGCATAACGCTCATTGCCTGCAAACAATTCATCACCGCCATCTCCGGCCAACATGACATTTATTCCGCTATCTTTTGCCATTTTGGCGCAATAGTAAGCGGCCAATGCGGATGAGTTACCGAAGGGTTCATCATAATAAGCTGCAATTTTAGGGATAGCCGTGACGGTGTCTTCGGGAGTCAGATAATATTCATTAGAACGGGTCTTGAATCGATCCACGGCGATGCGTGCATATTCTATTTCATCGTAACCCTCTACAGGAAAGCCCATCGTATAAGTTCTGGCCTGCCCCGGATAAACTTCTGATAAGGCGCCTGCGACACTGGAACTATCCAACCCGCCGCTTAAAAACGCCCCGGTTTGATCGGACCCTACAGCAGCCTGTCTAACCGCATCAATCAGTTTTTCTTTTAAATTCTTGCCGGCTTCTTCATTGGAAACTCGCCGGTTTTCTGAAAACTCCGGCACCCAGTAATACCTGAGTGTCACCTTGCCCTCTTTGTAAACCAGAAGTTGCCCGCCCTCTAATTTTTTAACCTGTTTGTAAATTGTATTAGGACTGGGACAGTGATGGAAGTAAAGATAATCATAAACCGTCTGTTGAGATACTTCATCACTCACCAAGGGGTGAGCAATAACCGCATCAGCTGTTGATCCGAAAACGAGACCACCGGGTATTTGAGCGTAATAAAGATGAGTGAGCCCCAGAAAATCAGTCATCAACAGAATTTCTTTTTTGGCTGGATTGAACATTAAGCCATTAAACGGGTATTCGGCTTGATTTAAAGATGAAGAACCTTTTTCGATAAAGCGTTCCGCCAGTTTTTGCAGTTGATCTTTAGCGAGATGATGACCTCCCTCATCCGCAATCACATAATGCGGACCGGCGATCAGGCTCTTATCCATTGCTAAATAGCATAACTCTCCAGCTTTGGACACATTCAGGTCATCACGTAAAAACTGCGGCACCTGTTGTTTAATACTTTGCAACCACTGTTCTGGTTGATGCTGGTTTGGCGTGTCCGTAAAACTACCGGCAATAAATCCCATATGCTTACCTATTCTTTTAATTCGACATGACTTACAACATAGCGGAATTTACCTGATTTTTCCTTCTCTATGTGGTCAACATAATCAATGTGTATTGCAACATCGGTACCCAAACGTTTTTTAAAGGTTTGCTGTATCGTTTCTTCGCAGGCAGAGTCATAACCCTGATCTCTTGCTATTTGAATGCGGGTTTCGTCAAGACTGGTTTGTATAATCTTGAATCCTCCGATGCCCGGCAAATCACGCAAAACATAGATTAAAGCCAAGCCATGTAAGACCGTGCCGTCTTTTGCGACGACAAAATCCGTAGTTCGTCCCTGAATATCTTTAAGCAAAGGTAACCCAAGCCCGCAGGCGCAAAGATCATTGCTAAGTTTGGCTATATCGCCGGTACGGTAACGAATAAACGGAAAATCCGCAGTTGCCAAATGCGTAATGACAATTTCCCCTTCCTCACCCACCGGCAATACCTGTCCCTGCTTATCGATGATTTCTACGATGATATCTTCAGCGGTTATGTGCATTCCACCAGCCGGACATTGATGAGCAATAAATCCGGCATCCCTGCCACCATAACCGTTGGCAACAGGACAGCCAAAGGTTGTTTCAATCATCTCACGTTGATGATCGTACAGCCGTTCTGATGTGACAAAGGCGACTTTAATGCCAAGATCGTTCAGTTTTTTATTATGCTTTTGGGCATGACGGGCAATGTGCGCGAGCGCCGAAGGATAGCCAAACAGCATTTTTGGCTTGAGCGCTTGTATGTGCTGAACAAATTCATCGAGTTTGGCTTCCGACATTTCAAACGCTGGCAACAAATGGGTTCTGAGCAGTTTGTCCCGGATTAATTTGATGCGGTCCTGTTTGCCTAATTCGATGGGTGACCCCCAAACGACTATTTCCGGATCACCGATATCGACGCCCCACCAGCGTGTTGCGCGCCATTTTGCCGCGACATCGTGACTGACCCTGTTTTTTCCTATAAAGAAAACCAGAGGTTCACCGCTTGAACCTCCGGTATTAAAACGGCTGAGTCCGGTAGCATCGAGAGCCTTTAATTCGTTACTGTGCTGTCTGATAATTGATTTGTCAGTTAGCGGTAAATGACTTAATTCTTCCAGTGAATTTAATTTATTCGGATCAAAGTTGAGCGTTTTGAATAGGTTCCGGTAATAAGGAACCCGTTGTTCAACTTCTTTTAAAAATGATTTGAGATTGTCCAACTGGAGCTTTTTTAAATCAGATGCTGCTAGCCATTGAGTTTTTTCCATGTCTTTGCGAACAGCAACTGTCGTGTGTTTTTTCAACCATTCGTGTACTGGAAAGACAACATGAGTCACCCACTTTGTATAACAATTCATTGTTTATCCTCAATCACACCTTGAAAAATAGTGACCAGTCGATCTACCCGCGTTTGCCACGCATTTTGTTTTGCGTAATCGATGATGGAGTTTTTATTCCAATTTTTGTTTAATGCCTTCGACAGCGCTTCTTGAAGTTCAGTCGGGTTACCAAAAGAAACTATCTCTCCCAGGTTATCGTCATTGACCACTTCCTTATTACCGCCCACATCCGTTGTAACAACCGGAAGTCCGCAGGCCATAGCCTCAAGAAAAACATTGGCCCAACCTTCATTGGCTGTCGCCAAAACGAACACATCGGCGGCCGAGAGCGGATACTTGAGCTCATCCGAGGGTAAGGGGCCTAAAAATCTGACGTGGTCAGACACATTCAAAGATGCGGTTTGTTGTTCCAAAAAGTGGCGATTATTCCCTTCTGGCGATGCGCCACCGACAATGATATAGATCAAATCGGGAAATTCATTCAGTAAGGCAGGCAGAACTTCTATCACCCGATGATAACCTTTTCTATCAACCAAACCACCGATTGAAATCAGTACTTTAGCGTTTTCGGGCAAAGCGAATCGCTCACGCGCTTTAAGCCTATCAACGGGGTGGAATTTATCCGTGTCGACACCGTTTCCTATCACTTCGATTTTATCGTTTTGAGCACCCAGCGAAACCACATGGCGCTTGAGCGAATCGGCAACCGAAAAGATTTTGGTTGCATCAGCCAGCGCTTCAAGCAATCTTTTTTTTCTTCCAGGCATGTTTGATAAGGGAACTTCAGTGCCTCGCAACGTGATAGTCACCGGCACCTTAAACCATCTTCCCAACAAGGTTGCAGCATAGCCATCAGGATAAGCAAAATGCGCGTCAATGATATTAAACACAAATGATTTCTTAAGCTTATACAAAGTCAACATTGAACCCAATGCCATAAAAAAACCATCCAAATTTTTTAAGAATCCAGGCACAGAGAAGAAACGCGGAAAATAGACGTCTACACCTTTCTGATTTTCATAGCGCGGCGGCTGAGGTCTAAAGCCCGGTTTAAATCGACGTAGAAGATTCTGAAAGGGAAACCAGGGAACCGGTGAAACCACAACAATCGGACAATGCTGACCGACTTTAAATAGCCGTTCTCGAATGAATACACCGGCATTCGGCTGCACAGAACTCGGGAACAATGAACAATAAACGATCAGGCGGGGCTGCTGTGATTTCATGCATTAACTCATTGACACAGCTTTGAATAAACGGCTTGATACCGGCCAACGCTAGCTGCCCAATTTCTTTCCTGCTCAACAAAATGCCGTCCATTGAGTCGTATTCTGTCCCAGTCAGCTCGATCATCAATGAGCGTAGTCAATGCCTGGGTCAAGTTACCGGCATTTCCCGCTTCGAACAAATAACCTGTCTGACCCTTGTTAATGAGCTCTTTATGCCCGCCCACATCCGACGCGACAACCAACCTGCCCTGAGCCATTGCTTCCAGAGGTTTCAGCGGTGTGACCAATTCGGTCAAACGCATGGGCAAACGTGGGTAAACGAAGATATCAACCTGGTTATAATAATCCTGCACTTTATCGTGAGGGACGCGTCCGGTAAAAATCACATGATCATTGAGATTCAGATCCTTTGTTTTTTGTTTGATTACTGATTCCTGTGGACCTCCGCCAACCAGTAATAATCTAGCATTAGGTCGTTTTTCAAGTAGGGCGGGCATCGCTTCCAACAATAATGGGATGCCTTCATACGCATAAAAAGAGCCGATAAAACCCAATACAATTTTATCGTTAAGTCCTAATTGGCCCCGCATGTCCGGATCGGCTTTTGTATCATAAGTGAATTTATCGATATCCACCGCATTGGGAATAACCGTGATTTCATCTTCGGCAATACCTCGGCCGATGATGTCTAGACGCAGTCCCTCGCAGATGGTGGTCACCGCATTTGCCCGTTTGAAAACATAGGTTTCCAGGGCATGAGTCAATCGGTAACGCAGACTTCCTTCTGTTGTACTGCCATGGTCGACCGCGGCATCTTCCCAGAATGCCCGGCATTCATAGACCAGGGGAATACCGAATTTCTTTGAGGCCTTTACTGCCGCCAAACCATTTAATGCCGGTGAATGCGCATGCAGAATATCAGGTTTGATTTCAGGAATAATCTGATCCAGACGTTTGGCCAAGGCCTCGACGACAGCCCATTGATTAACAATAGGTAATTGAGCCCTTAAACCCGTGATCGCTTGGGAGCGGTAAAACTTGAAACCGTCCGCCCACTCGATCGGCTCTTTTACCCCTATCTGTTTTGGGGACGTAACGTGAAAAGTATCCCAGCCTAATAGCCGTTGTTGTTCCAAAATGGCTCTGGTCCGGAACGTATAGCCGCTATGCAACGGAATAGAATGATCAAGGATGTGTAAAACTTTCATGCTCAAACTTAAAAAGTAAAATCAGCTTGAAATTATAGCTGGTTATACGATTGAGCTAGGTTACTTTTTAGTGAGTATTGATGAATTGGGTATAATCCCTTTAAAAATCGGAAAGAAGAGTCGCACAAGGGAGGTTGGGTTGGCGGTAGCTAACCCAACATTTCAAATGTCATGGCATTAAAAGTTGGGTTGCGAAAAGCATATACTCTGAATAATTAACCTAAATTAAACCTAAAGCGTTTTAGCAAGATTTTTTAAGTAAACAGCGAAATCCTCTTTCAGCTCTTTATGTAATAAACCGAGTTCGACTGTAGCGGTAAGAAACCCTAGTTTGGAACCGCAATCATAACGCTTTCCTTCAAATTCGAAAGCAAGAACCCGTTCATCCGAAAGCAGCGACGCAATGGCATCCGTCAATTGAATTTCGCCGCCGGCTCCTCTTTGGGTATTCTTTATTTTGTCGAAAATAGCCGGAGTCAAGATATAACGGCCTACTACAGCGAGATTGGAAGGAGCCACTTCGGGTTTGGGTTTTTCAACTATCAAGTCAACCTGGCCGAATGTTCCTGAATACTCTTCCGTTTTGACAATCCCGTAGCTGCCTGTCTCGGAAGGTGCCACTCGCTCAACTCCCAGAATGCTGCAATGTTGTTGGTGGTATAGCTCTACCATCTGCCGCATACAGCCTCGATTTTTATCATAGATCAGGTCGTCTGCGAGTATCACTGCGAAAGGCTCGTCACCTACGATAGGCCGTGCACAATAAACCGCATGACCCAAACCCAAGGCTTCAGATTGGCGGATAAAAACACATGAGATATGCGGCGGGACAATATTTTGTAGAATTTTCAGGAGTTCCGTTTTATTTTTTGACTCCAGTTCTTTTTCAAGCTCGTACGCCTTGTCAAAGTGATCCATGATTGAGTTTTTGGTTCGTCCGGTCACAAATATCATGGTGTCGATGCCAGCGGCTACGGCCTCTTCCACGGCATATTGAATCAGCGGTTTATCAACCACCGGCAACATTTCTTTGGGACTTGCTTTGGTTGCAGGTAAAAATCGCGTACCTAATCCTGCAACGGGGAAAACTGCTTTGGTGACTATTTGTTTCATTGTTTTTATTATCCTCTTTTAAATTCGACCGTATTTATCTTCAAACCTGACAATATCATCTTCGCCCAGATAGGTTCCGGATTGGACTTCCACCATTTCAAGAGGAATGACACCTGGATTTTCCAAGCTATGAACGGTACCTAATGGAATGTAGATAGATTCATTTTCAGCAATCAGAATTTGCTCATCGCCTTTGGTTACCAACGCGGTCCCTCTGACAACAATCCAATGCTCTGCGCGGTGATGATGTTTTTGTAAAGACAATTTAGCCCTTGGCTTGACCACAATTCGCTTGGTCTGGTGACGCTCGCCTTTGTCCACGGTATCGTAATGTCCCCAAGGCCTGAAGACTTTTCGATGTGTATCGGCTTCCGGACGGTTTTGGCTTTTTAACAGGTTAACCACGTCCTTGACATCCTGAACACGGCTCTTTGTCGCCACCAAAACAGCATCATCGGTTTCTATGATGACCAGATCTTCAACACCAATGGCGCTTACCAGTTTATTTCTGGAATAAATGTATGAGTTTTTTGTGTCGATAGTGACCACATCTCCGAATACCGCGTTGCCCGAGTCATCTTTTTGAGTGACATCCCACAAAGCAGACCAGGAGCCCACATCATTCCATTCGGCATCCAGCGGAATAACTACCGCTTTATCGGTTTTTTCCATCACGGCATAATCAATGGAATCGGATGGGCAGGCCGAAAAAGCGTCTTTATCAAGCCGGGTAAAGTCAAGATCGACTTGGGCGCCATTCAATGCGTTTTTGCATGCTTGCAGCATTTCCGGGTTAAACTTTTGCAATTCATCCAAAAAAGTCTGGGCTTTAAAAGCAAACATGCCACTATTCCAGAAAAACTCGCCGCTGCTTACATAAGTTTCAGCGGTTTTCTGATCGGGCTTTTCCACAAAAGCGGCAACCTGATAGGCTTCACCGATACGCGAAGATGAACGCTTAATGTAACCGTATCCAGTCTCCGGCTCAGTGGGTACAATGCCGAAAGTGACCAGCTGCCCCGCTTGCGCCAATTGGTTGGCGGCAATTGCTGCTTGGTGAAAAGCCGCCACATTGGCAATCACATGATCAGCGGGAAGAACCAGCAAAACATCCTCAGGCTTGACGGACAAAGCCGCCATGGCCACTGCGGGCGCGGTATTTTTGCCCATGGGTTCAAGAATAATGGCTTGCGGTTTGCCGCCTATTTCCCATAATTGCTCAGCCATCATAAAGCGATGATCTTCATTGCACACGGCAATGGGCGCTTGAATCCCTTCAAGACCATTCAGTCTTAGTAAGGTTTCTTGCACCATCGTTTTGTCAGTGACCAACGGCAAAAACTGCTTGGGGTACTGACCGCGCGACAATGGCCATAAACGGGTGCCTGAACCGCCGGATAAAATGACAGGAATCATAGGTGTCCTTTAAATTAATAGGTGTTTACGAATAACTTCAGAAATTGAGCCATCAATTGGGAATTGCATTGAAATAGATAGGAATGTTTTTGCCGCTAATTATAGTGACAGATGCTGAGAATTTTCTTAAGGATTTTTGGATCAGTCTAAAAATGTAGCTTAATTTACAAAATTTCTTCGTTAAGTATAAGTTCCAAGCTAGACTTTACCAACTTTCTTACAACTTATAACGCTATGCAATACGATGTATTTAACGGCGATGCCGATGGCATTTGTGCTCTCATTCAGCTTCGTTTGGCTGAACCTGTCAGTTCAAGTTTGATTACCGGGGTAAAAAGAGATATTTCTTTACTCGAAAGGGTTACTGCCGAACCGGGAGACCGTATCGTCGTTCTGGATATTTCACTTGAGAAAAACTGTGCCGCTTTAAATGCAGTGCTCAAACAGGGCGCATCCGTGTTCTACGTTGATCATCATCGACCTGGTGAGATACCTGTCCATAGCAACCTGACAACCCTGATCGACACGGATACCAATATTTGTACCAGCTTATTGGTAGATCGGCATTTGCAGGGGCGTTTCCGCTTATGGGCTATTACAGCCGCTTTTGGAGATAATCTTGATGCTGTGGCCTTAAAGCTGGCAGCTGAATCTCATTTATCGTCAGAACAAACCGGTCAGTTAAAACAACTCGGCGTTTGCATCAATTACAACAGTTACGGACATTCAATTGAAGACTTGCATCTGCCGCCTGACCAGCTTTACAAAGAAATGGTCAGTTACTTATCCCCGTTCGAGTTTATTGCCAATAGCCGTTTGATTCATCAGAAGTTGATCAATGGCTTTGAAGATGACATGAATCAAGCCTTACAACTGAAGCCTGAGTACAGCAACGCGATTATTGCCGTGTATCACTTGCCTGATGAGACGTGGTCCAGGCGGATCAGTGGCGTTTTTGCAAACGAACTGGCCAATGCGGCGCCCGATAGAGCTCATGCTATTGTCAGCCTTAATGAAAAAGGTGGATATTTAGTCAGCGTGAGAGCGCCTTTGAACAATAAATACGGTGCCGATGAAATTTGCTCAGCCTTTCCCACCGGGGGTGGCCGTAAAGCGGCGGCAGGCATCAATCACTTGGAAAAGGATAACCTGCCAGCATTTATTAAACAATTTGAATCTTATTACGCTATTTGAAACCTAACAGCGACCGCCCTTTATGACTAAAAAAAGTTCAAACACTGTTTGGCATAATGCCACTGTAACCCGTACCGACCGAGAACGGCTTCATCGCCACAAAAGTGTGATTCTTTGGTTTACTGGATTATCAGGCTCCGGAAAGTCAACGCTTGCGCATGCAGTAGAGGATTACCTTCATCGTTCGGAATGTTCTACCTTTGTGCTGGATGGCGATAATGTCCGTCATGGCTTATGCAGTGACCTGGGTTTTAACGATGAAGACCGGATCGAGAACATCCGAAGAATTGGTGAACTGGCCAAGTTAATGATTGAAGCCGGGGTTATTACGCTGACGGCTTTCATATCGCCCTTCAGGTCTGATCGGAGTGCGGCCAGAAAGCTGGTTCCTCATGGTGATTTTATTGAAATTTACTGCCAATGCCCGCTACAGACCTGCGAAGAACGCGACGTCAAAGGCTTATATAAGAAAGCCCGTGAAGGCAAAATCCCTTTCTTTACAGGCATTGGCTCGCCTTATGAAGAGCCGGATAGGCCGGAGTTAATTGTGAATACCCATCAGCAATCATTGGATGAATGTGTTCAATCGGTGATCAATCTATTGCTCAGCCGAGGATTAATCTCGCAAAATTTATTGGCCAAATAATTAAGGTCTTGGTTGTAGTAAGCCATACCCGTGACCTGAGGTGGTTCGAGCGCGGGCATGGCCCGCTCCTTCGGAAAGCTCACTGTTTGTATCCGGTTAAATAAAAGGCTAGGCGTAACCAGTAGGATTGTTACTTTGCCAATTCCAGGTATCTCGCATCATATCGTCGAGGTTCTTGTCTGTTTCCCAGCTCAATTCGTCTGCCGAAAGAGAGGGATCGGCATAACATTCTGCTACATCACCTTCCCGGCGATCAACAAACCGGTATTTAATGGCCAGTCCGGTTACGCGGGAAAATGCATTTACCATATCCAGCACGCTGTATCCTTTTCCCGTCCCCAAATTATAGGCTTTACAAGAACGGCTATCATCATGGCAGGAAAACAAAGCCTCTAGCGCTTTAAGATGCCCTTTCGCCAAATCAACCACATGAATGTAGTCTCTTACTCCCGTACCGTCTTTTGTAGGATAGTCATTGCCAAAAATCGACAACTGGCTGAGTTTACCGACCGCAACCTGGGCAATGTAAGGCATCAAATTATTGGGAATCCCATTAGGGTCTTCACCTATCAAGCCGCTATGATGGGCCCCTACCGGATTAAAGTAACGCAGGATTGCGATATTCCAGGGTCTTTTCTTGGCCCCGAATGAATCGGCTTTCGATAAATCCCGCAAAATCTCTTCGATATGCAGCTTTGTTTTGCCATAAGGATTGGTGGCGGATAAAGGAAAGTTTTCTTTGATTGGCACGGTATGAGGATCGCCATAAACCGTAGCCGAAGAGCTGAAAACCAGGTCTGTTACGTTGAATTGTTCCATAACCTGCAGTAAAACCAGCGTGCCATGCACATTGTTATCGTAATACGCTAAGGGCTGTTGACAGGATTCCCCTACCGCTTTAAGTCCGGCAAAATGTATGACCGCATCAATGTGATGCTGTTTAAAAACCGAAGCAAGCGCGTCTTTATCCCTAATATCGGCCTGATAAAATACGAGCGATTTTTCAGTGATTCTCTCGACGCGCTTTAGCGCTTCGATTTTACTGTTGGAAAGATTATCAATCACCACAATAGTAAAACCGGCATTTAATAACTCCACACAGGTGTGACTGCCGATATACCCCGCGCCACCTGTTACTAAAATCGTTTTATTCGTCAAAACAAAATCACCTTAAACTGAGTTAACAAGATTATTTTTACTGATCTTTCTATTGCCAAACTGATGTTATCTGGCGCCTTTGCCCCATAACACTATTTCGATCGTGTGCAAAATGATGCTCATATCAAGAAACATGCTGTAGTTTTTCACATAATAAAGGTCATATTCCAATTTTCTTACCGTATCTTCTTCGCTGGCGCCATAGGGATAACAAATCTGTGCCCAGCCGGTGATGCCCGGTTTGACGCGATGCCGTTCAGCATAGTAATCGATGCGTTCAATAAATCCGTCTACAAATTCAGGGCGCTCGGGTCTGGGCCCGACAAAACTCATGTCACCTTTCAATACGTTAAAAATCTGCGGCAATTCGTCAATTCTTACTTTTCTGATGAAGGCACCCACCCTCGTAATTCTGTTGTCACGCAGTTTTGCCCATTGCGCGCCATTCTTTTCGGCATTGACTACCATGCTCCTGAATTTAATCACTTTAAAATGCTTGTTGTTCTCGCCTACCCTGACCTGTTTATAAAAAAACGGGGCCTTAATGCCATCTTCCACCATGATGGCGATGATAGTCAGCAACATGACAGGCCAGGAAACGGCCAGCAAAATAACACTCGTGATGATATCAAACACTCTTTTGGTCAGTGATCGAAATCCGCTTACCGCAAATCCGTCAGAGAATAAAAACCAGCTCGGGTAAACATTATTTAACGAGATAAGCCCTTGCTCGCGTTCATAAAAGGTGACCAAATCGATGATATCCAGGCCGGACATTTTGCAATCCAGTAAGGTGCTGATCGGCATACTGCGCCTTCTGTCATCAATAGCCAACACAATTTCATCAATGTTCAACTGCTGACAGGTCTCGCATAACGAGGTATCAGAATTAATCAATAATGATTTATCGACCAGCACCTGCTCGTCCGGGAGAGCCAGAAAACCGGTGATATTAAAGGTTTTATGAATATAGCTGTCATTCAGAGTCACCAATTCAACCGCTTTTTTTCCGCTGCCAACGACTAAAACCTGTTTTTTAATGCGCTCTATTTTGGCATAGCGGTAAAAAAAATAGCGGATGATCATCATCCCCAAAAAGGCAATAATAACCGCCGCACCCAGCACGCTTCTGGCGATCAGAAATTCTGGGAAAATATAATAAACGGAAACGACAGCCGCGATCGCAATGCCAAAACTGAAGCTGACCCGTGCAAGTAAATCGTAATCGTGGGTTCCCAGATTACGCCGGTATAAACCAAGGGAAATATTGCACAAGGTCACGACAACGACAAAAACAAAACTTGCAGCAATGATGTCAGATTCTGAATACCAGCTCGCCTCATAGAGAAAACGGAGCTGGCTGCCTAGATACATGGAAAAATAGAACACAAAGGCTTCTAATATGAGCAGCCACAAGAATGCACTTGAGATGTAGTGTCGGAAAATCCTTATCATAGGGAGTTAAAGTAAGTTAAAAATAAAAACTGTATATAAGCAAGAAACGGTTTATAAGAGCTGAATGACGATTAAATTTTTACATTGCTAAGCAAAAGGGTTAACTATGGATCAGGCATGTTGAAAAGCATAGCTCAAGAGTGGCTTTCAATCGACGTTATCTAATAATTTTTTCAAATAGGTTACCGGCATGGCATAGGTTATGCCGCTGGGCTTTGTAATCGCCGACTCCTTTCCTTCCTGAACAAAAACTTTATTAATGATGCCAATGACACTGCCTGTTTGCGGATCATAAAGCGGACTGCCACTGTTACCCGGATATGCCGTGGCATCGAGTTGAAATACGTCATAGGGCTCTCGCAAGCGTTTCAGCATATCCGAGCTTAATAACTTTCCGCTTAACTGGGGAATGACAGTGGGTGAAATGGCGGAAATAATGCCCTGATGGGTGACAGGATAAAGCCCTAAAACCATGCCGATTGGAAATCCGGTAAAGGCAATGTCTTGACCTTCTTTGACCTGGCCGGCATCGCCCAGTATCATCGGCGTTAAACGGGCGGTACCTGCCAGCTTTAAAACCGCAATATCATGGACGGGATCCACTTTCAATTCAGTGGCAAAAGCCATTTCCTCTTTACCGTCTCTTCGAACGAATATTGCTAAAGCTTCTTTGTGGCTTAAATCTTTTTCTTTGGAGATAACATGGGCGTTGGTAGCAATCAAAGTGCCGTCACCTACCGCAAAACCGGTGCCTAAAAAAAGGCCGCGAGGCGTGCGTGTTTTCTGAAATGAGCCCACAACGACAATGCTCGGTTTAACTCTGGCTATTGTCGCTGACAGCACTTCATCAGCTTGCGTTTGGCCAAATTGCAGCCATAAAATTAAAACCGCAAAAATTCTTATTATGTGTAAGCGCATGAAACTCCAGCAGATTAAAACAATGTCATTCGGACTTAGGTCATGATAAACATTGATTCATAAGGTTATAAACAGAAGCCTATTCGCAATAATCAGCTTGCTGATATGATGATAACGATAAATACACCACCGTATCCATCGTTTAATAGCTAAATGAGCTTAAACAATTTTCATCCTGCCGTTTCAGAATGGTTTAAAAGCCATTTTTCAGCGCCTTCTGACGTTCAGTCGCTGGCTTGGCCAGCTATACAAGCCGGTCATGCTACGCTGATTGCTGCACCTACCGGCTCGGGTAAAACACTGGCCGCATTTTTGGCGGCAATCAACCAGCTTATTGTTCAAGGGATAGCATCACCTTTACCCGACGAAACGGTGATACTTTATATCTCACCTTTAAAAGCCCTGTCCAACGATATTCATAAAAATCTGGAATGGCCTCTGGAAGGCATTCAGTTTGCACTGTTGGAAAATGGCCTGCCGGATGTACCCATACGTGTGCAAACACGCACCGGCGACACCTCAACGTCAGAACGCAATGCCATGAAACGGTGCGCGCCGCATATCCTGGTTACCACGCCTGAATCGCTTTATGTTTTGCTCACGTCAGATTCCGGGCGCTTAATGCTTAGCACCGTTAAAACTGTCATTGTCGATGAAATTCATGCGCTGGCAGGTAACAAACGGGGTGCTCATCTGGCTTTATCGTTGGCGCGTTTGGACCAGTTAACCGTAGCGCCCGTGGTTAGAATCGGTCTGTCCGCTACACAAAAACCCATTGAAGACACGGCGAGGTTCTTGACCGGAAATCGCAACAAGCCCTGCCAGATCATTGATACAGGCCATAAACGTCAGCGCGATCTTCAAATAGAAGTCCCCGGATCGCCTTTGGAATCGATCATGGCCAGTGAGGTATGGCAGGAAATTTATACTCGTCTGGTTGATTTAATCGAACAACACCGTACCACACTGATTTTTGTCAATACCAGAAGATTGGCTGAACGCCTGGCTGCCGGCCTGGCCGAGCGATTAGGCGAGGATCATGTAACCGCACACCACGGCAGCCTTGCCAAAGAACATCGACTCAACGCCGAACAGCGTTTGAAGCAGGGCAGTCTCAAAGCGCTGGTAGCGACAGCATCACTGGAATTGGGCATTGATATTGGCGATGTCGATCTGGTCTGTCAAATCGGTTCACCGCGCAGCATCGCCGGGTTATTACAGCGAGTCGGCCGGTCAGGTCACCGCCTGGGTGCTACCCCCAAAGGTAAGCTGTTTCCTTTATCACGCGACGATTTGGTCGAATGTACGGCGATGCTTATCGCTATCAGTCATGACGAACTGGACAAAATCAAGCTACCTGACCATCCTTTGGATGTTTTGGCTCAACAAATAGTGGCGGAAGTTGCTTGCCGGGAATGGCAGGAAAAAGCACTTTATGAAGCCTTTACTCAAGCCTGGCCTTATAACAATCTCGACTATGAGACCTTTATAAAAGTGGTCAAAATGCTCAGTGAAGGTTACAGTACGCGAAGAGGCCGACGAGGTGCTTATTTGCACCGTGATGCCGTTCACGGCGTATTGAGAGCCAGAAAAGGCGCGCGGTTGACGGCCATCGTCAACGGCGGTGCGATCCCGGACCAATTCGATTATGACGTCATTATGCAACCGGAGGGTTTGTTCGTAGGCACGTTGAACGAAGACTTTGCTTTTGAAAGCATACCCGGTGATATTTTTCAGCTGGGAAATAACTCATATCGGCTTTTAAAAGTCGAACAAGGCCGGGTTTATGTTGAAGATGCGCACGGTTTGCCGCCCAATATTCCGTTTTGGTTTGGCGAAGCGCCGGGGCGCACGGATGAACTCTCCCAAGCGGTGTCAGATCTGCGTGATACTATCGATCATAAACTAGAGCAAGGCATTCAGCCTGCGCTTCAGTATTTGACTGATTCGATCAACCTCGATCCTGCCGCTGCTGACCAATTGGTTCAGTATTTAGCATCGGCAAAAGCAGCGCTTTCTATCATCCCTACCCAGCAAACGATCGTATTCGAACGTTTTTTTGATGAAACCGGCGATATGCATTTCGTCATTCACTCGCCTTTCGGTTCTCGTATCAACCGGGCCTGGGGACTGGCTTTGCGTAAGCGCTTTTGCCGGACATTCAACTTTGAACTGCAGGCGGCCGCAGGAGAAGATGCTATTGTGCTGTCTTTGGGACCTACCCATAGTTTTCCCCTGGAGGAACCGGCGCATTACCTTAAATCGGCGACAGTCAAAGCTATTTTGATTCAGGCTTTGCTTGCCGCCCCTATGTTTCCGACTCGCTGGCGGTGGGTTGCCAATACGGCCCTGGCTGTCCCACGCAACCGTGCCGGGAAAAAAGTGCCCGCCTATTTTCAGCGTAACGATGCCGAAGATCTGATTGCCGTCATTTTTCCGGATCAACTGGCCTGTCAGGAAAATATTGCAGGAGATCGGGCCATTCCTGATCACCCCTTAGTCAATCAAACGCTTTATGACTGTTTGAATGAACTGATGGATATCGATGGCTTGATTCGCCTGTTGTCCGGAATCGAACACAAAACCATACAGGTGCTAGCCAAAGATTTAACCTCCCCTTCTCCGCTGGCCCTGGAAATATTGAATGCGCGTCCTTATGCGTTTTTGGATGATGCACCGGCAGAAGAACGGCGAACGCTGGCGGTTCAGCAACGGCGCTTTATCAATCCTCAAAATGCGGGCGATTTAGGCCGACTGAGTCCGGAAGCCATTGACCGTGTAAAAATGGAAGCCTGGCCGCAGGCAAACTCACATGATGAACTTCATGACGCGTTGGTGATGCTGGCTTTTATCACAGAAAACGAGGGGCAGAACGGGCACGAAACAATCAACAGGAAAGATCAATCATGGCCCGTATTGTTTAAAAGTCTTCAGCAAACACAGCGAGCTACCTTAGTGACCCTGGATTCAGGGATAAAGCTGTGGGTCGCTGCTGAACGCTTGCAAACGGTGATGCAGGTATTTCCCAATGCCCGTCTTGAACCTGCCATAAACGCCATCCCGGACAAAGTCGAAACACCTGAAAACAGTCTCGTTGACATCATACGCAGCCGAATGGAAGGTTTAGGCCCTGTAACCGCCAGCGCGCTGGCGTCATCAATCGGTATTGAAAACAAGAGGGTTCAAGCGGCGCTTGAAGCACTGCAGGTTGAAGGTTTTGCCATACAAGGCCAGTTTACCCAGCCTGGGTCAGACAGTATTGAATGGTGTGATCGCGGTTTATTGGCAAGAATTCATCGCTACACGCTAAAACAGTTGCGTAGCGAAATAGAACCGGTTCCCGCAGCTGACTTCATGCGCTTTTTATTCCATTGGCATCGCTTCGATGACAAAGGCGAAGGTGCCGGAGCTTTGCAGGAGTCTCTGTTGCAGTTAGAGGGACTGGGGCTTCCAGCTGTCAGTTGGGAAGCCGACATATTACCTTCACGCATTCGCAGTTATCAGAAATCCGATCTCGATCAATTATGCAGCATGGGCAAGATCATCTGGTTACGTTTACAGCCACCTCAAACCCAGAATCGCCGGAAAAATCCGGCCGGAAAAAGCACGCCCATAAGTTTTATCGCGCGGCCCCATCTTGATCATTGGCGTGCTTATGCACCGCTATCAAGCCCTGATCTGGCAGCACTCTCCAGTCCGGCACAAAAAATCATCACGGCCCTCAGGCAATCGGGCGCCAGTTTTTTTGAGGATTTGGCTGCCGAAACAGGCTTACTGAAAGCGCAAGTTGAAGAAGGATTGGCGGAATTGGCGGCATGGGGGCTTATCACGGCAGACAGTTTTCAAGGATTACGTACCCTCATTACGACGCAAAAAATCCTTCACCGCCGCAGCAAGCGTTACCCGGCTTACGATCCATTTACTGCTGCCGGACGCTGGTCTCTCATCAGGCCAGGTTTGACCCAGGACAATCAGCGCTATGGGCACTGTGAACATGTCGCTAAAATTCTGCTCAGACGCTATGGCGTCGTATTCAGAAAAGTACTGGAAATGGAATCGATCATGCCATCATGGCGGGAGTTACTCTATGTATTTCGAAGAATGGAAGCACGCGGCGAATTACGGGGAGGACGGTTTGTAGAGGGTTTTTCAGGAGAACAGTTCGCGTTACCGCAAGCCCTTGAAGGGTTGAGAGCCATCCGAAGAAATGCAAAGCAGGATGATCTTGTGGTTATCAATGCCGCCGACCCGCTCAATTTGACCGGCGTAATTACCCCCGGTCAACGCATCCCGGCATTAGCCAGTCATAAAATTTTATACCGGAACGGCGTACCGGTTGCAACCGGAGCCCAGAGTAAAATCAGCTTTCTTAAAGCCATAGAACCCGAAGAGGAATGGCGCTTAAAAAATGTCTTGCTCAAAAAAGCTTAATCATCAAAGTAATGGGGTTTGCCCATAACTTCAAAAACAAACTGCGATTATGCATGGGAGAGCCGTCATCCCGGCAGCCAAACAGATTATACCTTTCGCACTTCTAATTTCGGCAGTGCCTAAGGAGGCAACGGGTTGTTCGGCAAAGGCTTTGCCAGCATGGATGCTGGCATAGAGCCTATAGGGATGTATTTACGGCGTTCTTTGACGGACAACCCGGTGCCGAATTTCGATCAACGATGGGTATAAAAAGGACCGGTTAAAAACGGATTATTCCGGATTTAACTGCCTGAGCTGATAAACCAGGACCAACCATGCTCCTGAGACCCCTAATAAAGTGGATATCCCAAAAAGAACGATAACCTCAGTAAAGCCCAGATAAAGGACATTGAATATGCCGTCGTAGAGCTTGGACAGCTCATCAACCGGTGTCTGCAATACCATCATCATCACTGTCACAATCAGCCAGGCTGTCATTCCGGATAATAATCCCAGCCAAAATCCGGAATAAAGAAAAGGCCGACTGATAAAACGGTCTGTAGCGCCGACCAACTTGGCGATGATGACTTCTTCGCGGCGATTGTGTAATTCAAGACGAATGGTATTGCCGGTAATAAACAAGACGCCTATGCCGAATATGGTACTCAATAACGTGACGCCTCGCTCCGCCAAAGCCAACATGGACTGCAATCGCTTGACCCATTCCAAATCCAGCTGAACCTGATCCACTTCAGGCAACTGTGAAAGGGTATTGCGAAGTTGTTCCAATTGTTGCTGCGTCATTGATTCGGACGAAGGCATTACTTGAATGACAGCAGGTAAAGGATTTTTGTCCAATGCATCAATAGCAGCCCCAAAGCCGCTGTATTCACGAAATTCCGTTAATGCTTGCGCCCTGGATATCAACTTTGTGTCATGAATGTTGCCATAGTTGCGCAGGGTCTCTGCTAACTTTGCCCCCGTTTGATCGCTGACTTGTTCTTTCAAAAACACGGACAGGTGATTACTGTCTTCAAAACTGTCGGTTAGTTGCTGAATATTGGCCACGAACAAATAGAACCCGGCCGATAAAGCAATGGCAATGGACATGACTGCAATGGTCATGATGGATGAAAACGGCGATCTAACCAAGCGCCCCAGACTGGAAAAAAAAGCATGGGCATGAATATCCATATAAGCATGTAATTTATCGCCCAGATTGGACACCAGACCTTTTTTTCGAACCGGCGCTTTAGCTTTTCGGTAATACTCTTTTCTCATGACTCAGCTCGCAACCAAGCGGCCATGATCCAGCTTTAATACGCGATGACCCATTTTTTTAACCAGTGGAATGTCATGAGTGGCAATCAAAATAGTCACTCCTACTTGCTGAAAGTCCTCAAATAATTTCATTATTTCTGCAGAAAGCTCAGGATCGAGGTTACCCGTTGGTTCGTCGGCCAGTATCAAAGGAGGCTTGTTGACAACCGCTCGTGCGATACCGACCCGTTGCTGCTCACCGCCCGACAAGGTGAGCGGGTATTTTTTCTCTTTACCCAATAATCCGACTTTATCCAGAGACGCTCGAACCCGGCGACTGATTTCCTGATGGCCATGGCCGGCTATGACTAAGGGCAAGGCCACATTATCAAAAACAGTTCTGTCATTAAGCAATTTGAAATCCTGAAAAATCAGACCTAATTTCCTTCTTATATAAGGAATATGCCTGTTTTTGGCTTTGTTCAAATTTTGCCCATCCAGCAGCACATTACCCCGGTTGCATCGCTCCATCAGTGCGATCAATTTCAACAGCGTGCTTTTTCCTGCACCTGAGTGGCCTGTAAGAAAGGCAAACTCCCCGGGCATTAAATGAAAAGTTACATCTGACAAGACATCACCCACTTCAGGGTAACGCTTGCAGACATGATCAAATTTCAACATAGTCAGTTATCAGTCAGAAATAAGGCATCGACAAATTTTTCTGCATCGAAATCCTGCAAATCATCAATGCTTTCACCAATGCCAATATAGCGGATCGGGATAGCATGCTGTTTGGCTAGAGCAAAGATGATTCCGCCTTTCGCAGTCCCATCGAGTTTTGTCAAAGCAATGCCGGATAATTTTACCGTCTCATTGAATTGCCTGGCTTGTGACAACGCATTTTGTCCTGTACCTGCATCCAAAACCAGCAGCACTTCATGAGGGGCGTCCTCATCAAGTTTAGTCATAATCCGTTTTACTTTTTTTAATTCATCCATCAAATTGGATTTTGTATGCAGTCGGCCTGCCGTATCGGCAATCAATACGTCAACGCCTTTAGCCTGTGCCGATTGTAAACCGTCATAAATGACGGAAGCTGAATCGGCGCCGGTATGCTGCGCAACGACGTGAATTTTATTGCGCTCGCCCCAGGTTTGAAGTTGTTCCACTGCCGCAGCTCTGAAGGTATCCCCTGCGGCCAACATAACGCTATGACCCTGGGCTTGAAGCCTCTTGGCCATCTTACCGATGGTCGTTGTTTTACCGGCACCGTTTACACCCACAACCAATATCACAAAAGGCTTATCTTGCTTGGGAATAACCAGGGGTTCACAGCAGGGTTTCAAAATGGTCAATAATTCATGTTTAAGCACATCGGATATCGTGCTGCCTTGCTTTATCTGTTCCTTGACAGCCGGGCTATTCAGTTTGTTGATGATAAAGGTGGTGACATCCATGCCCATATCCGCCATCAACAGATTAGCCTCAATCTCTTCCAGGACCTCATCATCAATCGTTTTCTGGCCTATCGGGATCGCATTCAACAAAGCGCCCAAACCGGTACGGGTTCTCTGTAATTGTGATTTAAGCCTTGAATAAAGGGATTCAGGCTCCGGCTCTGAATAGATAGCTTCGGAAGGCTCAACCCTGGCTGGCGGCACTTTGAGTCCGCCCATAGGGCCTAGCTTAGGCTGCACAAGCTCGGTTTCGCCTATAAATTCATAGCGGCTGTATAAACGGATGGCAAGCAGCGGCAACATGAGTAAAAATGCCAGATTACTGTGCATTGAAACCGCCCATAAAGGCAGGTTTGCAATCACCATAAAAGCGGCGGCCATCATTTGCAGCAATAAAAGAACAGCCAGAGTCAGGCTCGCAATCCGAACTCTTTTAGCGTTATTTGAAGTACTTGCCGCTCCGACAACGCTACTCAAGACAATAAAACCGATCAGAGCGGTCATCCGATGTAACCAATGAATCGCTACTTGAGCTTCATTTCCGGCAGGCATTCCGCCTAGTACTTGCACTAGCACTTTATAATCCGCTTCAGGCCACCATTGCCCATTGCAATGAGGGAAGCCGGAGCAAGCCATCCCCGAACCGGTGCCGGTTACCCAGATGCCGGACAGGATAAGTAACGGCAACAACAAGATGCCTAAGGTACTCAAAAAACAAGCGCTGGAGAATCCTGAATCTTCTGATTTTTTTAGATCTGGATGTGTTTTTAAACACAGCCAAAATAGCATCCAGACGGTCAAAAAACCCAGCACTAAATGAGCACTGCCTATTACCGGCATGACATTAAGGCCCAGGTTGATCAAGCCGGTAAAGGTTTGCAATGCCACCAACACCAGAATACCGGTTGCGCCCAAAACTGCCGACAGTTTATGCCGGGGCTGAAACCATGCACTTAAGAATAAAATTACGGCCAATACTGACAACATACCGGAAAGGTAGAAATGCCCTTTTTCTTTCCAAATTTTAATAAGCTCAAGCCCTTGAACCGGCTCATTGACTGGCAATTGTTGTTGAAAATCGAGATTATCCGGATTTACCAGCAGGCTGTGACACCCCGGCCCTTCCGGGCAACCTAAACCGGCATCTGAGAGCCGTTCATAAGTGCCGAATAACACAAGCAGCAAAGCGATAAAAAAACACAGAAATGTAATTTTTCTAAACATTGTCTATCCAATTTGTGAAATGCTGAGAAGTTTCCTAAGGTCGCTCTTGACCTTGTAAGGATCAAACCCGGGTTGATAATGCATCATCAGATTTCCAAGTGGATCCATCAATATAAACATGCCATGAGGTATTTTGCTCTGCTTTAATGCTTCTACTTTTTTTTGCAGCGCCTGATTCGGTTTTACTTTCAATAAGCGGCTATCTTCAGACCACCAGGCACCCTGCGTATCAACGGTAACCCCTTCAAAGACCATGACCGCTCTTCGGATTCTGGTTAAATCCTTGCCCATCATCAGTAATAATTGTTTTGACTTGAATATCGATTCTTTACAGTCAAGATTGCAATCGGAAGCTGGAATCAGATTAATCATGACCCAGCGACCTTTAAGCTCATTCAGGTTATCACTGGAGAACTGATCAAATCCGGACAAATCCGTTCTTTCTGTCGTGATGGGTGGAATGATCAATTCACCGTAATTGGTTCTGCCAGCCACTGTTTCAGGATGCTCGGCCAGATACCAGGCAATGATAAAAGGGATGACCGACATACCAAAAATAGCGAGGATCAGTCGTTGATTTCTCTTTTGTTGATTATTCATTAGATTTTTTTAAGCTGTACCAAACAAATAAAACGGTGAGTGTTAAGGCCAATCCAAACCATTGGATGGCATAAGCAATATGTTTTTCCGGCGATATTTCAACAGAAATGTGCCATGATCGCTCATAGCCATCTGGAGATTCAGGCTGCAATTCAATCTGAAAATCTGCTAAAGGCCGATTAATTTTTTTTGCCAAAACCAGTGAATCAATCAACTGCACTACCGATGGCCAGGTATCCGTAGGAATTTCCGCACCTTTCAGTTTTACGCCCAAGCCGGGGAAATGATTAATTCTACCGGTAATAGTCATTTGATTTTCATGCACGGTGATATCAGGCAACTTATTTCTATCCGGATTTGCAGGAACCCATCCTCTATTAACTAAAATAGAAAGGGTTGATCCGTTCGGATAAAAAGGGGTCATGACAAAATAGCCTACCTTACCATGACGAACCTGGTTATCTAGTAAAAACTGATGTTGATCATCGTAATGTCCGGCAACTTCAACAGCTTGAAACCGCAATGACTTGGCTGTCTCAATCAAATCCGCTTTCAACGGGATTTTAGGCAGATCGGCATTCCGGTTTAATTCAGAGATATAGAGGGCCTTTTCTTTAGACCGCGTTAATTGCCAATTACCCAGCGACAGCAATAAGACCAAAAAACAAAGATAAGCGATTAATGGAACCGATTTAATGTAAAAGCCTTTTACACGAATCTTTCTGTTCATTGTTTTTTTAATACTCTATTGGCAAGACGGATTGAATAACTGAGAATATCCTGGTTTTTGACGTTTACACACATAATTTATGATTATCAAAATCCTTATCGGCATCGCATTTATAGGCATCATCTTTAGCTTAGGCTCAGCTCTCTTTCATTTAGTTAAACGCACTGAGGAAAATTCAACAAAAACAGTGAAAGCGTTGACGGTAAGAATCACTTTATCAGTCTTATTGTTTATTTTTATATTTATTGCTGTGGTTACAGGACTTATCGAGCCCCATGGCATTGGCGCAAGACTGCATAATAAAACAAGCCAGGAAGAAATTAAGCAGTAGGAACGGGATCCGGGCGATTTGCTCGTTATAAGATTCACGCACTCTTCCCAACCCTTTGAAAAGTCAGGCCGCTACAAAAAAAAAGCGCTGCATAAAGCAGCGCTTTAATTGCTGTGTTGGTATTGCTTTAGAGCAAATAAACAAACACAAATAAGCCTAACCAAACCACGTCAACAAAATGCCAATACCAGGCGGCAGCCTCGAATGCAAAATGGTTTTCCGGCTTAAAATGACCTTTCCAGCTACGAAACAGAACAACTGACAGGATAATGGCGCCAACGCAAACGTGAAAACCGTGAAAACCGGTCAACATAAAGAAAGTTGAACCGTAAATGCCCGAACCGAGTGTCAAGCCCATTTCAGTGTAGGCTTCATGGTACTCAATAGCCTGAAATGCCACGAACATAAAGCCAAGTGCTACGGTTGCAATCAAGCCTTTAATCAACTGATCACGTTTTTGAGCTAAAAGGCCATGGTGAGCCCATGTACAGGTAACACCACTGGTCAGCAGGATCAATGTATTCAGTAAAGGCAAACCCCATGCTCCCATAGGTTCAAATTCACCGCCAATTTCGCCGGGACCGTTTGTTGGCCACTGTGCGGTAAAATTTTCCCATAACAAGTGAGACGAACGGCCTGGACCGTCGCCCAAACCACCCAGCCAAGGTACTGACAAGTTTCTGGTGTACCACAATGTGCCGAAGAAAACGGCAAAAAACATGATCTCCGAAAAAATAAACCACATCATGCCCATGCGGTAAGAGATACCGACCTGAGTGCTGTACATGCCGGACTCACTTTCCGTTGCCTGCAGACTAAACCAACCGGCCAGCATAACAATAAAGATCATGAATCCCATGATCATCATGGTGGACCCAATGGACGATCCATTCAAGAAATTGGCAAAACCTGCCAAAGTTAACATAAGTCCGCCCGTGCCTATGATAGGCCACGTAGCTTTATGCGGTATGTAATAAGCAGTTGTGGACATAGCCTTCCCCTGTTGTTAGTTTTTTACTGATTTATCAGTATTATCAAAAAAAGTGTAAGAAAGTGTAATCGTTTTGTACTGTTCAGGCAGACCCGGCTCAACAACGAATCGAACGGGCATCTTCTTGCCCTCACCGGGTTCAAATACCTGTTCCGTAAAACAAAAACATTCGGTTTTTTTAAAATATTCCGATGCCAATCCGGGTGAAACACTGGGAATGGCCTGTGCCAGCATTTTTTTGTCAGTCAGATTTTCAGCATAAAAATTAACCGTATAAAACTGGCCTGGATGGACCACAATCTTGTTGTTTTCGGCACGAAAAGTCATAGGCGCCGATTTGTTGACCGAGGTCACAAACTCAACTTTGATTTCTCTGGTTTTGTCGACTTGATACTGAGTTTCCAGCACAGCGTCAGTATTGGTCTTGCCGTTCAATCCGGTGATGTCACAAAACACGTCATAAATAGGGACCAGGGCATAACCAAAACCGAACATGGCAATGGCAATCAACACCAGTTTGGTGACCAGTTTACGGTTTTTTGAATCTACACCATCACTCATTCTGCAATTGCTCTCATCACGGCAAACACATAGACAGCAAGAACGAAAGCTGTCAAAACCAGTGCCGTTAAAATGTTTTTGCTTTTGGTCGTCATGAATTTCCCGATTATTTATGCATTTAATACGCTTAAAGCAGTGTCCAGTTTTAAAAACACTGAATTGGCCAGGGACAGGTCCATCTTATCCGTGGCCTTGGGACGCGCCGTTTTACAAAGCGTATCCGCAAATTTCCTGCATCAGGGTTTGTTAAAAATGCTCAGTAGGAACTATTTCCGGTGGTGTAGTAAATGTATGGTAAGGCGGCGGTGAAGGCAATGTCCACTCAAGGCCGTGCTTGCTTGCATCTTCCCATACCTCGTCCGTTACTGCTTCGCCGGTTCCGCCTTTAATGGTTTTAATAACAATCCAAAGGAACAGCAATTGGCTGAAGCCGAAAATGAACGCACCAATACTCGATACCATATTCCAATCCGCAAATTGCACGGCATAATCCGGAATACGTCTTGGCATACCAGCCAAGCCAAGGAAATGCTGAGGAAAGAACAGAATATTGACAGAGATTGCGGATAACCAGAAATGCAGTTTACCGATTTTTTCGTCATACATGTGGCCGGTCCATTTGGGCAGCCAAAAGTAACCAGCCGCCATCAAAATGAAGATGGAAGCGGGTACTAAGGTGTAATGAAAATGAGCAACGATAAAGTAAGTGTCATGGTACTGAAAGTCAGAAGGTGCAACCGACATCATCAAGCCGGTAAATCCACCCATCGTAAATAACACCACGAAGGCAATCGAAAACAACATCGGTGTTTCAAAGGTCATGGACCCTTTCCACATCGTGGCCGTCCAGTTGAATACTTTTACACCGGTAGGAATCGCAATCAGCATGGTGGCATACATGAAGTACAACTCACCGGCTATCGGCATACCCACAGTAAACATGTGGTGAGCCCAAACGATAAATGACAGGAAAGCAATGGCTGCAGTCGCATAGACCATAGAGCTGTAACCGAACAAAGGTTTGCGTGCAAACACCGGAATGATTGTGGATGCAACACCAAAAGTCGGCAAAATCATGACATAAACTTCAGGATGACCGAAAAACCAGAAAATATGTTGATACAGAACCGGATCACCCCCGCCTGCTGCATCAAAAAAGCTGGTACCGAAGAATCGATCAGTTAACAGCATGGTTACCGCACCGGCAAACACTGGCATGATCGCAATCAATAAAAACGCGGTAATCAGCCAGGTCCAGACGAAAAGTGGCATTTTCATCAATGTCATCGCTGGAGCGCGCATGTTGAAAATGGTTGCGATAATGTTAATCGCGCCCATGATCGACGAAATACCCAGCAAATGCACCGAGAAGATTGCAAACGGTAACGCCGCACCGGTTTGTAAAACCAAAGGAGGATACAAAGTCCAGCCGGATGCCGGCGCGCCACCTTCCATGAATAAGGTACTGGCCAGCATCAAAACACCGGCAACCAGCAACCAGAAACTCATGTTATTCATTCTTGGCAACGCCATATCAGGAGCGCCAATCATCATGGGAATCATCCAGTTAGCAAGCCCCACAAACGCAGGCATTACCGCACCGAATACCATGACCAGTGCATGCATGGTCGTCATGGAATTGAAAAACTGAGGTTGCACGAACTGCAAACCCGGCTCAAACAATTCGGCACGGATAACCAAAGCCATGGTTCCACCAACAAAAAACATTGCTAGTGCAAACAACAGATAAAGTGTTCCGATATCTTTATGGTTGGTGGTTATCAACCATCTTAAAAGGCCTTTACTGGGGCCGTGATCATGATCATGCTCATGATGATCATCATGTTCAGTGACTACCGCTGACATTGTGTTACCTCTATTTTTGTAAAAAAGATTGAATTCAAACAAAGCAAACAGCTTGTTTAAAACACTACGTGTTTCCTTCGTCTTTATCATCCTCGTCTTTATCATCAGTTTGCGCAGGCGCTGATGATTTCAATGATTTAATGGCTGATGGTTGGACTGAATCGCCTACTGCATTGCCAAGAGCATTCCGGGTATAAGTTATGACGGCTGCAAAGTCGACTTCACTCAACATTTGACCAAACGCCGGCATCATTCCCTTACCTTTGTAAACCAGATCAATCTGACTGTTGATGTCACCATTCACCAGTTTGCTTCCGGTCAAAGCAGGAAATGCTCCGGCCATACCGGCTCCGTCCGCCATATGGCAGGAAGCGCAGTTATTTTGATAAACCGACTCACCTTTGGCGATAAGTTCGTCCTTTGACCATTCTTTTTCAGCCGCAGCATTCGCATCTGCAACCAGACCTTTTTGCTCTGCCACCCAGTTATCGTAATCCGCCTGCTCCATTGCAATGACTACGATAGGCATAAAACCATGGTCTTTTCCACATAATTCGGTACATTGCCCACGGTAAGTGCCTGGTTTTTCAACATACGTCCATGCGTCATTTATAAAACCGGGAATCGCATCCTTTTTCCAGCCCAAATCCGGAACCCACCAAGAGTGCAAAACATCGGCAGATGTAAAAAGAAAACGGATTTTCTTCTTTACCGGGATTACTAAAGGGTGATCGACATTAAGCAGGTAATGAGGAACTGATCTTGGATCTATGCCTGAACCCAATTGTCTGGCTCTATTACTGGCTTCATCCAGACTGCTGAAAAAATGCACGCCCGTATCAAGATATTCATATTCCCATTTCCATTGCCAGCCCGTCACTTTGATGGACATATCGGCATCTTGGACATCATTCAGTTCCATCATGGTCTTGGTGGCGGGTATTGCCATGCCAACAAGAATCAGCGTAGGAATAATCGTCCACAAGATCTCTATCTTTGTGCTTTCATGGAATTGGGATGCGACATGCCCTCTCGATTTACGATGATAGTAAATCGAATAAAACATGGCTCCAAACACGGCAATTCCGATAAATACGCAAATCCACAGAATCAGCATGTGCAAATCATACACATCATGACTGATCTGAGTTACCCCTTGCATCAAATTAAGGTCGTATGCCGCGTGCGCAGATTCAAGGCCCATTGCCATTAGAATCACACAGGCGATCAGTTGCTTTGCTTTCTTCACGGAGCAGCCTCCAGGTAGGTAGTTAGAAACTCTTGTATGCATTTTATTGATTGAATTTTAGATTGAGCACGTCCGTCTGCTCCATTTTAAAGGGTTAAATAACTTAAGAATTTTAACCCATGAACCGACACTAAGCCAGAAGAGCTTTTCCCGAATTGGCTATCTGACAAAAAAAAGCCCGTGATGTTTCCATCACGGGCTAAATTAATCATCTGTTTGTAATACTTAACTCAATACAGAGGAATACTCTCTATAGAAAGCGGGAATGTGACTATCCAGCCAGACTTTCACCATTTGACCGACTTCTTCCGTTACATCAGCCTCGCCTGTAGCCAGATCGTTTAATTTATTCAACTTACCAAACAAGATTTGGTGTTCTTCATCAGCAAATCCTACATTTGTTCCGTATTGATCTACAGCCCAATTAATTAAGCTCACAGCAGTTACCCGAAGTAGTGTTGTTATTTTAAAATCATAAATTTAGTATGGATAAATTAAAGGCTAAAATCAATTAAATTTTATAGGGAAATTATCATCGCTTTGGCCAATTGAGCAAAATCAGGATTTTTCTGAAAAGGAAAAACTCCCAGTAAAGGCGCGCTAATCAATGAAACCAGTGTTCGCAGTGTTTCTTCCGGTCGCAGCATGGTTTCATCTACACAGGCCGCTATCCAGCCTGCACAGGGAATCCCCGCATCGGTGATGACTTTATGAGTCAGACGTGCATGGTTGATGCACCCCAATTTTAAAGCCACAACGATGATAACGGGAATGTTAAGGCGCATGACCAGGTCACTCCAATCCTGATCATTGCCCAAAGGAACCAGCCAACCGCCCGCACCTTCGATTAAAACCACATCGGCCAGAGTCTGTAAGTGTTTATAGTTTGCATGTATCAAACCGATATCAATTGACTGACCATTCGCCGCCAAATGCGGTGCAACTGGCTCTCTAAATGCGTAAGGATTAATTAACTCATAGGGCACGGGAACAGATGCAAGCTCCTGCAGTAACAAGGCGTCCTCGTTTCTTAGACGACCGGAAATTTCCTCGCAACCCGAGGCGACTGGCTTCATGCCAATCACCGTATTACCTTTCATTTTAAAATGATGCATTAACGCAGCAGTCGACCAGGTCTTACCTGCACCGGTATCGGTTCCGGTAATAAAAAAGTTTTGTTTGTTCATTTAAAAAGAGGCCACCACATAAATAACTTCAAACGTAGCAAAAACACCGGGCACTTCGCTTGTTCTCGGATAAGCAGCCAACAGTTTTTGCAATTCACTTTTTGTTGTTAACCGTTTTTTTCTGTCTTGAGCAACGTTGTGCGCACCCAAACATTTTAATTCGGCCATTAATTCCAGCGCCGATTCATACGCAGATTTATAGACAACGGTTTCAATCTGAATTTGTTTTGCACCTGTATCAGATAACGCCTGAAATAAATCATCTTGCTCTGCAAATTCATTGACATGCCGGTAATCGTCGACCGCTTCCCAGGCAAGCTTTAACTCGCTGAGTGTTTGAGGGCCAAAGGTTGAAAAAATCAACCGGCCTCCGGGTTTTATCAGTCTTTTAAAACTAAAAAAAGTTTCACAATTGAGGTTACACCATTGCAAAGCAAGATTAGAGACTATTGAATCAAATTGCTGGTCCACGAACGGCAAAGACTCGGCATCTGCGCATACATATGCCACTCGGGAATGATTAGCCAGTCTTAAGCGCGCCTGATGCAACATGGGTTGAGCAATATCCAGTGCGATAATAGTTTCTAGTGCTGAAAATTGTAAAAGCCGCTCCGTCAAAAAGCCGGTTCCGCAACCGACATCCAAAATTACCCCGGATAATCCATTACCTGCGAATTGATCAACCAAATGAAGTCCAACCTGCTGTTGCAATCGTGCAGCACTGTCATAAGAAAGACTCGCATTGCCAAAAGAAGTCTTGATTTTTTGCTTGTCCAGATCAAAAACAGCGCTCATCGTTAATTCACAAAATCAGTAATCAATTCCAAAAGATCCGTTTCATGCGACAAAAAAGGTGCGTGAGCCGCTTTGTTCATCACCTTAACCGTGATGGAAGGATTGAGCACCTGTAAAGCCGGGCCGACACTGACCGGCACCAAAGAGTCTCTATCACCGAATATTGCAGCCATTGGCATTTTAAGATCTCTTATAGCGGGCCTTAAATCCTCGTTTTTTAACATCGTAAGCCCTTGTTGCAAAATATACGGTTCAGGTGAATCGGTTTCCTTGACAGCCGCTTTCATGGTTTTTGATAATGCTTTGAAATTCTCAAGCCCATTGATTTGCAACGACAAAAATCTCAGCAATGTGGTTTGGCAATCAAGACTCAACTGTTCGGCAAAGCTGTCCAAAACCGGCTCTCTAATACCTGGCCAGTCGGTCTTCACTACAAAACAAGGGTTGCTCGCCAGCAATGCGATAGCCTTGACTCTGTCAGGAAACAAGCGCGCCATTTCAACGGCGACCATGCCGCCCAGCGACCAGCCTAACCAGACATAAGGCTGGTTAGGCAATTGTTGAGCCAATGCTTCACAAATGTGCGGCAACGAGAATTGCTCACAGTGCCGACTTAATCCATGACCCGGCAAATCCACACAGTACACCCGATAATGTGCAGCCAATCGACGGGCAAATGATCGCCAGATCCCTGAGTGCATGGCCCAACCGTGAACCATAACCAAAGGCTGGCCCTGACCGTAGGTTTCCACATGTAATGTCATAAATCCGTATGGCTCAAGGCATCAAGAAGTTGATCGATATGCTGCTCTTCATGCAGCGCTGAAAACGTGATTCGAAGCCGCGCCGAGCCTTTAGGTACAGTCGGAGGGCGAATGGCACTGACTAAAAAACCGGCTTGCTCAAGTTGCCGGCTGACATGACTGGCTTTATGACTGTCGCCGATCAGAACGGGTTGAATGGGCGATTCAGTCGGCTTTATCGCCAGACCTATTTGTCCGGCACCGCTTTGAAAACGTTCGATTAGCATTTTTAGCTTTTCACGCCGCCAGGTCTCAGCCATTATGATTTTCAAACTGGCGCGAGTCGCCTCTGCCAAAGCCGGTGGTGTCGCCGTGGTGTAGATATACGTTCTTGATTTTTGAATCAACGTTTCAATCAGCGCCTCGGAACCGGCAACAAAAGCGCCAAAGGTGCCGAAAGCTTTACCCAGCGTGCCGACCAATACCGGCACTTCATGCTGCCCAAGCCCATAATGTTCCAGCACGCCGCCTCCATTTGCTCCGATTACGCCCAGTCCATGCGCATCATCGACCATGAGCCAGGCATTTTTTTTGTCGGTGACTTTTGCCAGACTGGCCAGTGGGGCAAAGTCCCCGTCCATACTGAATAGACCGTCCGTCACGACTAAAGCCTTGCCCACTGATGCTTCCAGTTGGCGGCTTAACTGCTCAGTATCCGCATGAGCGTATCGTTTAAATCGGGCGCCCGATAACAAGCCGCCATCCAGTAAAGATGCATGATTTAATCGATCTTCTAGCACCGTGTCGCCAGGGCCAACCAATGCCGAGATCAGGCCCATGTTGGCCATATAGCCGGTTGAAAACAAAAGCGCACGAGAACGACCGGTAAAATCGGCCAATTCCTCCTCAAGCGCATGATGCGCAACACTGTGGCCGCATATCAGATGCGCAGAGCCGCTGCCCACTCCGTACCGGTCTATTCCTTGTTTAAAAGCTTTGGCAATATCAGGATGACTGGCGAGACCCAGATAATCGTTACTGCAGAAATTAATAAACGGCTGACCCTTCAAGACCAAATGAACACCCTGCCCCGAATCCAGCACCCGCCGGGAACGGTAAAGTCCGTTCTGTTGAATCCTTTCGAGTTGGTCAGTTAATCCGGAAAAAGGGTGTGTCATTTCAGCAATGGTCAGTTTGAAATTTTCAGCGTCATTTGGGGCTTGGATAAGCCTTTCGAGAAACGCCGTAAACCCTTCCATAGGGGCTTGACGGCAGCATCCCTGCTGCCAACGCCTTCGAAAAGCTTAGTCCAGCCCTTTTTGCCTTCAAATTGAGAATTGCGGGTGTCATTGAGCGTGACTTGATCCACCCGAATGAAGTCCCAACCGTTTGAATAACGTTAAATCCTGATGGGTCATTGGATTATCTGTCGTCAATAATTTATCGCCATAAAAAATGGAATTGGCGCCGCCGAGAAAACAAAGCGCCTGCATTTCATCACTCATTTCCTTTCGGCCCGCAGACAAGCGCACACGAGATTTGGGCATCATGATGCGCGCAACGGCTATGGTTCTGACAAAAACCAGAGGATCCAATGACTCTGTTCCCATCAACGGCGTACCTTGCACCTGAACCAGCATATTGATGGGCACGCTTTCCGGATGTTTGGGCAAATTAGCCAGTTCGATCAGCAGCTTAGCTCTGTCTTGCTGGCCTTCGCCCATACCGATAATGCCGCCGCAACAGACATTGATACCGGCGTCTCTCACTCTTGCCAGCGTATCGAGTCGGTCCTGATAGGTTCTAGTCGTGATGACTTCTGAATAATAATCTTCCGAAGTGTCCAGATTATGATTGTAATAATCCAGACCGCCCGCTTTTAAGTCTTCGGTTTGTTTATCGGTCAACATACCCAGCGTCACACAGGTCTCCATTCCCAGAGCCTTGACGCCTTTTATCATTTCAACGACGCGTTCAATATCCTTATCTTTGGGCTGCCGCCAGGCCGCGCCCATGCAAAAACGGGAAGCACCATCGTCTTTGGCTCGCTGAGCTGCCTGCAACACTTCATCAACCGGCATTAAGGCTTCCGCTTTGAGACTGGAATCATATCTAGCGCTTTGCGGGCAATAACCGCAATCTTCGGAACAGGCACCGGTTTTGATGCTTAACAAACTGCTGATTTGAACTTCGTTTGGATCAAAATTGGCACGGTGGACAGTCTGCGCTTGATAAATCAAATCGTTGAAAGGCAAATCAAATAGCGCCTGAACTTCATCCAGTTGCCAATCATGGCGTAGCGATAGTTCAGAAACAAAGGGGCGTATTGCAGGGTTTGCAGACATTCTGTTAATCTCCGGCCAATTAATTATTATTGATGGGGTCAAGTTGAGCAATCCTGTCAACTTCACATCATTAAAATGGTAAACAACTGGAGTATTATTATACAGAATTACCTGTTTCCGCCTACTTGTATCTTATGTGGTCATCCAGGGCAAAGTGAAAAAGACCTTTGCCTTTACTGCGAGAGCGGACTGATTAGAGCAACCGAGTGTTGTTACCGATGCGGGGCGTTATTTGAAGAAACGTCAACAGCCCCTATGTTATGCGGCGCCTGCTTAAATAAAACCCCTTATTTCGACGAAACGCATGCTGTTTTTGTCTACACCGGTGCCATTCGCTATTTGCTCACCTCGCTCAAGTTCGGCGGACAACTCAAACATGCCAGATTGATCGGTCAACTTATGGCTGAACAATTTTTGACTATAGCCGAAATACCCGAATGCCTGATTCCGGTGCCTTTGCATAGTGAGCGGTACCGCGAAAGAGGTTTTAATCAAGCCATAGAAATAGCAAAAACACTGGCCAAAAGCATGGATATCCCTGTTGACCTTTACAGCATCATCCGTCAGCGCAATACCGGACATCAGACTGAGCTGAGTGCAAAGCAACGGAAAAAAAATATGCTCAACGCTTTTGCAGTGAAAAAGAAACTACCTTTCAACCATGTTGCTATTGTTGACGATGTCATGACGACCGGCACTACCGTATCAGAATTGGCCAAAGCGCTAAAAAAATCGGGCGTTCATCGTGTCGATGTTTGGGTGTGTGCCAGGGCTTGACGGAACAAACGCCCTTACCCAATCAGGTCTGGTGATAGACTGTGTTACGATCGACCCCGCAATTACACCTTAACGAGTGCTATGAATCATGCGATTACTTATTATCTGTTTATGTTTTATAAGTTTTAATCTGGCCGCCGAAACGCGCATCGCCATCCTGGATTTCGAGTTGAAGGACTTGACGCTGGCACCCGGTATTCCTGCTGAAGTAAAACGCACTGCGTTGATCAAACCATTACTGGAACGAGAATTGCGTTCCGCGGGTTACCGGATAATCGAGATTCCTTTGACGGCTCAACATGCCGCAAATGGTGGCGAGGGCTACCTGTTTGATCATGCCGATCTTGCCGCACAACTGGGGAAAAATTTTGACGCAGACTATATAGTGGTCGGCAGATTACACAAACCCAGCTTCTTGTTCGCTTATTTGATGGGAAACCTGGTCCGGGTCAGCGACGGTCAATTAGTGGATCAGATCATCTCTGAGTCCAAAGGGCCTAACATCGATCTAACCATCAAGGCAGTGGAAAGTCTGACGGTTAAAATCGACAAATTACTCGAGCGGCGATACACCCCGCCCCCACCCTCAAAACTGATCAAACAACCGAAGTAGACAATGCTTTTTCAACGCGCAGCAAATCCGCTTCGGTATCAACGCCGGCTTCAGGCGTTTTATCGACAGTTTTTACCAATACGGCATCTCCGTGCCATAAAATTCTTAATTGTTCCAAAGATTCTATTGCTTCAAGGGGAGATGCCTCCCACTGACAATACCGGTTCAGAAAATCAACCGTATACGCATACAAACCGATATGACGGTAATAAAGACTATCAACGGGCAGTGATTCAGCATCCACACCAAAATGCGCCCGGTTCCAGGGAATGGGCGCCCGGCTAAAATACAAGGCATATCCCGCTTTATCGAGAACGACTTTCACCGAATTGGGATTGAAGATTTCGTCGATGCCGTCAATTCGTGCCGCCAACGTTGCGATCCCGGCATGATTCTGAGCGGCTAAAGCATAAGCTGCGTCACGAATGTATTGAGAAGGAATCAGCGGTTCATCGCCTTGAAGATTGACGACAAGGGTATCACCTGACCACCCGGCCAATGCGGCGACTTCGGCAATACGCTCAGTTCCACTTTGATGATCGGGACGTGTCATCACGGCATTGATTCCCAGTCGGGTCACTGCCTCTGCAATGCGCGTGTCATCGGTTGCAACCACCACCTCATCCGCACCGGCCTCCAGCGCCCGTTCACAAACATGCACGATCATCGGTTTACCGGCAATGGGCAACATCGGCTTTCCCGGTAAACGGGTAGAACCGTAACGGGCCGGAATGACAACTTTAAACGCCGGACTCATTTGCGCAGCGCTTCTGCTTCTTCTTGGGACAACACTCTGGCCTCATCTTCAAGCATGACAGGAATGCCGTCACGGATAGGAAATGCCAGGCGATCGGCAATTGAAATCAGTTCCTGCTTATCTTTGTCATAAATCAACGGTCCTTTGCTGACAGGACTGGCTAAAATTTCAAGCAGCTTTTTATCCATGATGTTTCTCTCCGAGTAAATGTAAAAAACGTTTGGCAAAATCCGGTTCAAGGTTTGCAGTTACCGGCACATACCAGTAGTTATCTTTTGCAAATGCCTGGCATTTGACCGCATCTTTTTCGGTCATCAGTAACGGCTTTTCGTCATTGGGAAAATCCTTGGCACTGTATTGATAATGATCAGGAAATTTGCGAGTAATAGGTGTGATGCCCTTGTTAGTGAGCATGTCAAAAAAACGGGCCGGATTGCCTATGCCGGCAACCGCATAACAGGATGCCGAAGTGAAATCAGTTAACGGCACTTTTGCGCCTGAGACCAGATTGACTGCATCATCACCGGCCACCCGCATATCAAAATGAGTCTCGTCAGACTTGACGCCGTTGACGACAACCAGGTCGACTTCGCTTAACCGGTCTGGCGATTCTCTCAAAGGACCGGCAGGCAAGCAATAACCGTTACCAAACCGTCTTTCGCCGTCGATGACCACAATTTCAATGGATCTGGCCAGGGCGTAATGCTGCAAGCCATCGTCCGATAAAATGACTGTGCAGGCAGAATTATCAAGCAGCAGCCTGGCCGTTGCGACACGATCAGGCCCTACCGCAACCGGACAACCGCTATGCCTGGCCAGCAAAACCGGCTCATCTCCAACCAGATGTGCATCCGAATTGACGTCAACAATTTGCGGCCACGATTCCGATTGCCCACCGTAGCCGCGGCTGATAATGCCCGGCCGGTGTCCATTTTGCTGAAGCCACTGCGCCATCCAGATAATCAAGGGTGTTTTACCGGTGCCGCCCACCGTCAAATTACCCACGATAACGACCGGCACTTTTAATTTATGTGTTTTAAGCACACCAACGCGATATAAAAAACGTCTGAATCTGGCGATATCTCGATAAATAAAGCCCAGCGGCATCATAATCAGACCAAACAAGTCATCCTTGTACCAGATGAAATCCAGTACGGACGCGGTAATTTTTTTAAAATTCATGGACTTTGCGTCTTTATTGCAGCGAAAGTGATACGCTTAAAACCCACCTGCCCGGCAATATCCAAGGCCCTGATGACAGCTTCATGCGGCGTTTTTGCATCGGCATTGATGACAAACGGCAAATTGAGTGAAACCACCGCGAGCTTTTGCAATTCCCCTTTCAATGTCTCTCTCTTTTGATTAACCAGCTCACGGGGCAAGCCATCGTCGCCTGACAGATAATAAGTGCCCTGAGCATCAATGGTTAAGTTTATGACTTTGGGCTCCTGTTCAGGTTCCTCACCTTCAGCCTGAGGTAATTTGATATTGAGCGCTGATTCTTTATTGAACGTGGTGGTCACCATAAAAAAAATCAGCAACAGAAATACCACGTCAATCATTGGCGTGATGGATATTTCCAGCTTTTCTCTTTTTTTGCGGTGAAAATTCATTTCATTTCCTCGCGGTCACCGTGAATAATGTCAATCAGCCTTAACGCTTCCTCTTCCATGTTCAAAACGTATTCTTCGACCAATCGCTCAAAATAGCGGTGAAAAATCAGACTGGGAATCGCTACTGTCAAACCCGCAGCGGTCGTGATCAGGGCCTCGGATATACCCCCGGCAAGAATGCCCGGATCACCCACGCCATGAATCATGATGGCGGAGAAGACATTTATCATTCCGAACACTGTTCCCAACAATCCCAGCAAAGGTGAAATGGAAGCAATGGTACCCAACGTATTTAGAAAACGTTCCAGCTCATGCACGACTTGCCGTCCGACCTCCTCAATACTGACACGCATCATTTCCCGTCCATGTTGGCTGTTTGCCAGTCCGGCCGCCAAGACCGCACCTAAGGGGGAGCTGACCCTGAGGCTACGTATGGCGTTATTGTCCAGCTTGCGGTCTCGGTGCAGCTTCCAGATTTGAGGAATCAATTCAGGAGGCAGAATTTTGTTTTTGCGTAATGACCAGAACCGCTCTCCGATAATGGCCATTGCGGCTATTGAACAAAGAATGATTGGCAGCATCAACCACCCACCACTTTTAATAATCTCGATCACACTATTTCCTTAGGTACAAAATATTTAATTTCTATCAAGCAGCGAACTTACTTCGAACGTGTATTTTACTAAAATCATTGACTCAAATATATCCAGGTTTAATAGTCTATAAAACCTGTTACAACTTTCTGACTTTGTTTAACTCTGCACAAGGGCTTCCTGCGTGATATTCCTGCCCACCCAGATATAGGCGATGATCAACGCGATGGCACAGCTGACAGCGGCCAACGCATAGACCCGTTCCGGCCCCCAGGATTCCCATAAATATCCGCTGTATAAACTACCCAGCATCCCCCCCAAACCAAAACTCATGCTGCTGTATAAAGCCTGACCTTTGCCTTGATGCTGGTGTCCGAAATAATGATCAACCAGATGAATGGCCGCCACATGAGTCGCACCAAAAGTGGCGGCATGTAGCACTTGGGCCCCGATCAACAGACCGATGTGATCCGGAAAATAAGCAATCATATTCCAGCGAACGATGCTCAACACTAGGCTGGCCAGTAAAATTTTGCGCAAACTAAAGCGGGCCAGTATCTTTCGCATGAACAGGAATAAAATGATTTCTGCCACTACGCCCAATGACCAGAGCACCCCGGTCATCGTTGAAGAGTAACCATGACTCTTCAGAAAAAGGGAGAAAAATACATAATAAGGGCCATGCGCAAGCTGAATCAGGAGATAAACAGTAAAGAAAGCGATTATTTCAGGCTTCATCAATAAATGCGAGATTCTCACCGTACCCCGATCACCGACTGTGGCCTTAGCCTCCGGTGTAATCAATGCCGACAACCAAAGAACGATCAGCAATACGGTAATGACTTGCGGCAAGATATCAATCATCAGGCTATCCAGTAACCAACCCATAAAAACGACCGTCGCGATAAAGCCAACCGATCCCCAGAGCCGGATTTCACTGTAACGGTGCCGCTCGGATTTGAGATGAAACAGAGTTGCCGCTTCAAATTGAGGCAAGGCCGCATTCCAGAAAAAACTGAAAGCAACCGTTATTGCGGCAAACCAAAAATAGCCACGCACCCAGAGGAAATCGGCAAACAAGCACGCCGACAAAAAACAGGCTATGCGGATAATCCTTAAACTTTTACCGGTGTGATCTGCAATCCAGCCCCAAATATTAGGAGCAATGATCTTTGTGCCTACCAAAAAAGCCGAAAGCTCTCCAATTTCACCGGGATTGAAGCCGAGAGATTTGAGGTAGAGGCTCCAATACGGCAAAAAGCCGCCCAGCGTTGCAAAATAGAAAAAATAAAATCCTGACAATCGCCAGTAAGGTACCGACATTGTGGGATGCTTTTATCTTATTGCCGGTAATCCGGAATCAACTTCGGCATTTTGGCCGCGATGTCTCAAAAAATGATCCATCAGCGTAATCGCCATCATTGCTTCAGCAATCGGTGTGGCGCGGATACCGACACAAGGATCATGTCTGCCGTGCGTAACCACATCTATCGCTTCGCCGTGAATATCGATACTTTTTCCTGCTAAACGCAGACTGGATGTCGGTTTTAATGCAATACTGGCGACAACATCCTGGCCGGTGGAGATTCCGCCTAAAACACCACCTGCATGATTGCTTAAAAAGCCGTCCGGCGTGATTTCATCACGAAAAGCCGTTCCTTTGGTGTCCACACAATCAAAACCGCCACCAATTTCCACGCCTTTTACCGCGTTGATACTCATCAGGGCATGGGCCAGATCGGCATCTAACCTGTCAAATATAGGTTCGCCCAAACCGGGCGGCACATGACTGGCTACGATAACAATCTTGGCACCTATCGAATCGCCTTCTTTTCGCAGCGCATCCATATACTTTTCCATGGCTTCGACTTTGTCTTCATCAGGGCAGAAAAACGGGTTGTTATCCACTACGGACCAGTCGACCTTATCGATTTTAATAGGCCCCAACTGCGATAAATAACCTCTTACTTCAATACCGGCAATGTGCTTGAGGTATTTTTTAGCAATAGCACCGGCAGCAACCCGCATAGCCGTCTCACGGGCAGAGGATCGACCTCCGCCCCGGTAATCTCTGAAGCCGTATTTTTGATGATAAGCATAATCGGCATGGCCGGGCCTGAAACTTTCCGCAATTTTGGAGTAATCTTTGGATCGCTGATCGGTATTTTCAATGATCATGCCGATGGGAGTCCCGGTGGTGACGCCTTCAAATACTCCGGAGAGAATTCTGACCTCATCGGCTTCCCTGCGTTGGGTGGTATGCCTGGATGTGCCGGGCTTGCGTCTGTCCAAATCGGTTTGAATATCAGCTTCGGAAAGCGGCATTCCGGGAGGGCAGCCATCAACGATACAGCCTAAAGCAGGCCCGTGACTTTCACCAAACGTGGTTACGGTAAATAATTTTCCAAACGTGTTTCCGGACATAAATCTATTTTAAAGCTTGTTGAAAAAGAGGCGTGAACTGTCTGATTTGCTCTGCCGTCAATAAAAATACGCCATCACCACCGTGTTCAAAATCCAGCCAATAAAAAGGTACATCAGGGTATAGGGTTTGCAAGGTCTCGGCACTGCTGCCAACCTCAACAACCAGTATTCCCTCAGCCGTCAGAAAATCATGCGCACGGGCTAAAATCCGCAGCACCAGATCCAATCCCGATTCACCGCCTAAAAAGCCCATGTCAGGTTCGGCATGAAATTCGGCCGGTAAGCCTTGCCACTCTGCGGTACTGACATAAGGTGGATTACTGACGATCAGATCGTATTTTTCGGACGGTAATGCATCGAACAAATCGGAATGATACAGAGTGACTTGATCGGCAGCGTCATGTTTTTTCACATTAATTGCAGCAACCGCCAGCGCATCGCCTGACAGATCAACGGCATCGACTTTTGCCTCGGGATAGGCATAAGCACAGGCAATGGCAATACAGGCACTGCCGGTACACAAATCAAGCACACGGTGCACCTGATCCACTTCCAGCCAGGGAGAGAAGTGTTCGTTGATCAGCTCTGCGATAGGAGAACGCGGCACTAAAACCCGTTCATCCACGTAAAAAGGGAGCCCGGCAAATTGCACCTGGTTGGTTAAATAGGCGACCGGCTTGCGCTCGTTGATGCGTCTGTCAAATAAATCACACACCGCTTGACGCTCTTCATGAGTCAGCACGCTATCCAGATAAACCGGTGACAAATCAAAAGGAAGTTTCAAGGTATGAAGCAGCAATGCTGCAGCTTCATCCAGGGCATTTGCGGCACCGTGGCCGAAAAAAATGTTGGCTTTATTAAAACGGGTTGCGCCCCAGCGGATGTAGTCACGTATTGTCGTTAACGTAACAAGCGCATCAGAAGAGTGATCAATCATGAATAAAAAAATGAGAACTGTATCGACTAAACGGAAGATTTTAAACTAAACTCTGACGAAGTGCCTGATTATTAAACCCAGCCCCCTGAACAAACCTTATGAGCGCACCCGCTGAAATAATCAATACAGCGTCTAATCTGGCAAAAAACCGCCTTTATCACGATTGCTATCATTTTATGCAGTCTGATAATTTGCAATTACCCACCATTCCTGATGTAGCCTTTAAAATTCGGCGCGCTATCAATGATGATAGAGCCAATAATGCCAAAATTGCCCGTGTTGTTCAGATTGATCCTTCTATCACGGCCCGATTGATCAGAATCGCCAACAGCCCTCTCTACCGGGGCCGAAGAAAAATTGAAAGCTGTCCGGAAGCCTTGACCCGGATCGGTTTAAAAGCGGCACAGGATATTATTACCTCATTTGCCATGAAAGCCGTTTTTTTGGCCAAATCACCGGTGATAGCCCGTAAAATGACCGACTTATGGGCACACAGCAGTTATGTGGCGGCCATCAGCGCTGTTTTCGCACACAAAATTCCCGGCTTTGATCCCGACAAAGCGATGCTCGCAGGACTTATTCATGATATCGGGGTTGTTCCCATTCTCACCTATGCCGACAAGCACCCGGAAATCATTAACAACCCAAAAGATTTAGTGGATACAGTCAGAAACCTGAGGATTGACATCGGCTTGCAAATCATTCGCAAGTGGGATTTTCCGGCCGATTTCGAAGATGTCATCATCCATGCTGAAGATTGGTACAAACACAATGACGGACCTGCCGACTACAGCGATATTGTCATGGTTGCTCAATTGCACAGCTACATCGGCAAAGTGGATGTCAAAAAAATGCCTCGTATCGACGAGTTACCTGCGTTCAAAAAATTAGTCCAGGGACATCTGGATCCCGATGCCGGTCTCTCAATTCTCGATTTGGCCAAAGATGAAATTGAACATATCAGGCAAATGTTGAAATAGGCCATGGCATTGGATATTCAGCCGCTTATCAATGCACTCACTCCCCGAGCAATCAACCGTCAAAATGAAAGTTCACTGCAACTGAAAGTTGGACAGCAACTGGACGTTAAAGTCGGACAAATATCCAGCGATCTCACCCGGATTACGCTGCAGATTGCCAAGCAAACACTGGAAGTTCAAAGCAATCTGACCGCGCCGCTGCAATCCGGCCAGTCACTCAAACTGGAAGTTATGCAATTGTCTCCTGCGCTGGTGCTCAGACTGGTGGAACCCAAACTAACCGATGGCATGCTCAGCTTTACCCAGTTGCCGAGTGCCAAAACGACGAACGCATCCAACCCTTCATCTCTTTTTGCTTCGGCGTCCGATACTAAGGCGCCGGAATCCACTCTGCAACTAATGGCACGCGTTGTTGGCATAAAAGAGCAGTCTATTCAACTGGAGTTGTTATCCAAACCGTCAGGAAGCAAAACTTCCCTGTTGGAGATCGCTTATAAAGCAGAAGATCCAAGGGTAAAACCTGGGCAACTGGTTACCCTGGAAGCGCTATCTTCAAATAAGCATCAGCCGTTTAAAATAATCAGCGCCGAAAGCGGGATAGCTGATTTTGTTAAACGCTTTTTGCCGAAAAATGATTCACCGGCGGCTTTCGTCAATCAACTGGTCAAAGACAATACCGGTTTACAGACCAATGAAACGGTTTCCTTGCCGTTGAAGCAACTGGTCAGTGATATTTTACGTAATCTCCCCGAGCATAAAGATTTGATGCAAGGCGGCCTGCTTAAAAACATACTCTCTGATTCCGGTTTATTTTTGGAAGCAAAGATCGCCCGCTTAATAACCCCCTCAGATGCCACCCAACAGGCACTTGCCGGACCTGAAACCGGAAATCTGCTGTTCAAGGATGATTTAAAAGCCCATTTACTTAAACTGATTCAGACACTAAAAATGGAGACGGCGGGTGAAAGCGAACAAACCCAATCATCCCCTGCGCTGGAGCAACTTAAAAGCCTGTTACAAAAAAGCGAAAACAGTCTGGCCAGAATTATTCTTGATCAATTGGCCTCGGTCCCCAAGGAAGACTCACCCAAACAACAATGGCTGATTGAAATCCCATTTTTAAATCAAGATCAAGCCGACAGTGTAAAAATCGAGATCAACAAAGATCAGCATGCCAAACAGGAAGGACAGAATCAAACCTGGTCGGTCACGGTGACACTTTCTCCGCCCAACATAGGGCCTATACGCTGTAAGATTGCTTTTTTTGACAATACCGTCAACACCCATTTTTTTGCGGAAAAACCGCAAACAAGCGCATTAATCAAACATCATCTTGACTATTTAAAACAGCAATTAGAACAAGCAGGTTTAAAGACCGGACATATTGAGGCCAGCGAAGGCATTGTTGAAGTTCCCCCTAATCGTTTGACGTCAGATTCTTTACTGGATGAAAATGCCTGAGTTTAAGCATATCAAGAGCCAAAAGCTTGCCTGCACAGGTTTAAATCACTCTACGATTGGCTTACTCATACTTGATGAATAATCAGTTGAATTTCAGGGCATCCGTTCAATCGGCTCAATTGCAGCAACTTTTTTCTGCGAGTATTGCGTCACTGGTAACCAGTACATTGCTCGCAGCGATACTTGCTTTTATTCAGCGAGAAGTGATTGCAACGGCTGTTGTTCTTGGCTGGTTTTTCCTTGTTATGTTGGTCGCGGTGTTGCGTGCGGCACTCGTCTATGCTTTTCGACAGGCCTCAATTGAACGTGAAACAGACATCCGAAACTGGCTGGCGAGATTTCGCTATGGCGTCCTGGCAGTCGGAATAGCCTGGGGTTCTGCAGGTTTTTTGATGTCCCCCGAAAATGAGCCTCAGCATCAGATGTTCCTTATTTTTATGATGGCCGGTCTGACAGCCGGGGGCATCATTTCATTTTCGGCTGATCTGATAAGCGCGGTGGTCTTTGCTGTGACCTCTCTTTTGCCAATCGCGATCTGCCTGCTCATCAAAAGCGACGCTTTGTCTATGGGAATGGGTATGGCAGGCTTGCTGTATCTCGGCTTTATGATCGTCAGCTTGCGCCATATTAACCGAAGCATCACCGAGAATATTATTTTACGTCTCGAAGCCGCCGCCAGAGAGGAAGTCGTCAGAACCAGCGAGGAACGCTTGCGCTTACTACTGAAACATACTCCCATCGGCATTTTTCATTACGATACAAATTGCATCATTACTTATTGTAATGAACACTTCGCTGATATTCAGGGCAATTCAGTTGATGGTATAGCCGGTTTTAGCATAAATACTTTTAATGATCAGTCTATTCTTCCGGCTGCGCGTAAGGCCCTTCAAGGCGAATTAGTCTATTTTGAAGAACAAAATTACGCCTCAACAAATGACTCAGGCCAATCGATTGACATGACCTGTGCGCCGTTCCTGGATAGCACAGGAAAGATAGCGGGCGGTATCGGCATTGTCCGGGATATCACTTATCGGAAAAAAGCGGAAGAAATGCTCCGCATCAGCGCAATCGCTTTTGAATCCCAGTCGGCGATGATTGTCACCGCCGCCAACGCTGTCATCCTTAAAGTAAATCAGGCATTTACCAGACTGACCGGCTTCAGTGTCGGAGAAACCCTCGGGCAAACACCCCAACTCTTCAGTTCAGGACGGCACGATACGTTATTTTTTGAAGAAATGTGGACCACGCTCATCAAGACGGGCTGCTGGCAAGGTGAAATATGGAACCGGCGCAAGAATGGGATCATCGTTGCCGAATGGCTGAACATTGCAGCGGTCACAGCACCCGACGGCAACATAACCCATTTTGTAGGCACCTATTCCGACATCACTCAGAACAAGGATGCAATAGCTGAAATCCACCGCCTGGCCTACTACGACCCGCTAACTCATTTACCCAACCGACGGTTGCTGCAAGACCGGCTTGACCAGATACTGGCTGTTGCAGCGCGCAGTGGTTTATACGGCGCAATCCTGTTTTTAGACCTGGATAATTTCAAGATGCTCAACGATACACGCGGACACGGTGTCGGCGACCAGTTGCTTATCGAAGTCGCCAGGCGGCTGCGTGCAGACGTTCGAGAAAATGACATTGTCGGCAGGCTGGGCGGGGACGAATTTGTTGTTTTTCTGGACAACCTGAGTTCAGAACCCGAAGTTGCCGCGATGTTAGCCAAGCAACTGGGTGAAAAAGTGCGGAACAATCTGGCCCGACCCTATCTCTTTGACAACTTTGACTTTCATTGTACAGCCAGCATCGGCATTCGCTTGTACCGGGATCAAAAGCAGGCAGAGGAACTGCTTAGACATGCCGACCTTGCCATGTACCAGGCCAAAACGGCGGGAAGAAATACAGTGCGTTTTTTCAATCCCGGTATGCAAGCTGCAGTAACCGCTCAAGCTGACATGGAGAAAGACTTGCGCAGCGCACTTAAGAACAATCAATTCAAGCTTTATTTCCAATCTCAGGTTTATCTTGACCGGCAGGTCATTGGCGCTGAAGTATTGCTGCGTTGGGACCATCCTCAGCAGGGCCTGATCTCCCCTTTAAATTTCATCCCGTTGGCAGAGAAATCCAACCTCATTCTCTCAATAGGCCAGTGGGTTATGGAATCGGCCTGCGCCCAATTAAAGCTTTGGGGAGAAAATTCGCATACACGGCATTTGCGGCTTGCGGTCAATGTCAGTGCCAGGCAGTTCAGGCAACCGGATTTTGTAGAACTGATGAAGCAAGCCTTGAACAACACCAAGATCAACCCGGAACTTCTCAAGCTTGAGCTTACGGAAAGCTTGGTACTCGACAATATCGAAGACACCATCATAAAAATGAATAACCTCAGGGAACTCGGCGTGCGATTCTCTTTGGATGACTTCGGCACGGGTTATTCTTCTTTTTCCTACCTGACCCAATTACCCCTGGATCAGTTGAAAATAGACCGGTCTTTCGTGCACAACATCGGGTTGAAATCCAGTGACGCGATCATTGTGCAAACCATCATCGGTATGGCCCGTAATTTGGGGATAGAAGTCATTGCCGAGGGCGTGGAAACGGAAGCCCAACTGACCTTCCTGCAGCAACATGGCTGCCATACCTATCAGGGCTATCTGTTCAGCAAGCCTGTGCCCATTCAAGAATTTGCCAATGTTGCGGCGCCCTGAAGTCCCAATTGAGCGCTTGAATCCCTATGGGTTGATGCAAAACCAGAAAAACACGATAAGCAAGTAATTTTTAGCTGGGCACCCGGCTGCATTTTGTTTAGTATTAACTCATAATAAAAAACTGATGAATGCGATTCAATTTGACGAGCCGCCCATCAGTATAGGGCATCGTTTAACGAGTCAATGAACTACAAAAAGAAGTTTATTGTCTGGAAATTAGGCTTAAGCGTTATGGAACAACTGCATGTTCGGAGATGGCTTTACTGGGCCGGATGAGGACCCTGCCTTTAATTTCCGGGATCGGCATGAAAACAGGTTTTTTGAGTGAATCACACCTTACCAAGAAACTTAATTAACCGGTAACGATACGATGAAGACGTTTTTAGAAACAGTCCTTGCGGAAGCAGACTACCAACCGGTCAGGCTGTTAAAAATATTACGAGCGGTACAAGCTCAATACCGGCATATACCGGAAACAGCCATAGATATCCTGACTGACAAACTCAACATTCCACGCACCCAGATCATTGCGGTAGTTGAGTTTTACAGCTTTCTGCATGCCACCCCCCAAGGTCGGTACGACCTATTGTTCAGCGACTCGATTACCGATCGCATGCAAAACAAAGAAAATCTGTTGAGCTATGCGGCCGAAACCTTAAAAGTCAAAGTGGGCAAAGTCCGTAAAGATGAGCGGGTCAGCCTCAATAATACCTCCTGCACCGGGATGTGTGATCAGGGGCCGGCAGGCCTGATCAACGGCTATCCTCTACCTAGATTGGATCGAGCTAAAATCGACACCATTGCAGCCTTGATTGAACAGGAATTACCCTTAAAAGATTGGCCTGCAGCGTTATTCCAAGTTGAAGAAACCCTCCATAAACCAGGTCTGATGTTGACTCAACCCTTCAGTAATGGCGACGCGATAAAAGCAACTTTTAAACGAGGCTTGACTGAAACCTTGGCGGAAGTGGACTTATCCAATTTGCGCGGTCGGGGTGGCGCCGGATTCAAGACAGCATTGAAATGGCGCACCTGCGCTATCCAGGCCGCTACACCCCGCTATGTGATTTGTAATGCCGACGAAGGCGAGCCGGGTACGTTCAAAGACCGGATGTTACTCAACCTGTATGCCGATCAGGTATTCGAAGGCATGACGCTGTGCGCGGCGATTATCGGCTCCACTCAGGGATTGGTTTATCTGCGCGCCGAATATTTATTCCTCTACGAAAAACTCCAGCAAGTTTTACAAAACCGACGCGATCAGGGTTTACTCGGAACCACTATTCTTGGCCATGAGGGCTTTGATTTCGACATCGAAATACGGATGGGTGCAGGCGCCTACATTTGCGGTGAGGCATCGGCACAAATCGAATCGCTGGAAGGAAAGCCGGGCATTCCCCGCACTAAACCACCCAACTCGGTGATCTGCGGTTATCTGCGCAAACCGACGGTAGTCGACAATGTCGAAACTTTTTTCGCCACCACTCATATCGCGATAAAAGGCGGCCAATGGTTTGCCGATGTTGGAACACCTCAATCTACCGGCAGCAAATTACTCAGCATCAGTGGCGACTGTGCCCGGCCGGGTATTTACGAATACCCGTTTGGCACCCGCATCAGCGAGATATTGTCGGATTGTGGAGCCGAAGAGGTCATGGGCTTACAAATTGGCGGGCCATCGGGTACTTTTATTTCCAACCGGGAACTGGAACGCACACTTGCATTTGAAGACTTATCGTCTGCCGGCTCGTTCATGGTATTTAATAAAACGCGCAACATTTTTGACATCGTACAGAACTTTACCGAATTTTTTGCTCATGAAAGCTGCGGCTTTTGCGCACCTTGCCGGGTCGGTACCTCGCTGTTGAAAAATCAGTTAAACAAGATCATTGAGGGCCATGGTTCCGCTGTGGACATGGAAAAACTGAGTGAAATATGCCTGATCGTTAAAAACTTTAGCCATTGCGGCTTGGGAGAAACTGCCGCGAATCCGATCTTAACCACACTGGCAAGCTATCCCGAATTGTATCTAGAGCAGTTAAAACGATCCGGCTTTTCACCCGGTTTTAATCTGGACGCGACGTTAGCTATAGCCCGGCATTTAACGCAGCGCGACGATTCAGCTGCGCACTTATCGCAGCAAGTGGAGAACTGACATGAGCGGAACGCTTACCATTGACGATCAAACCATCCCTTTCAGCGACGGTCAAACGATCATAGAAGCAGCTCGAACAGCAGGCGTCTACATCCCCCATCTCTGTCATAGGCCCGGCTTCACGCCACACGGCAGCTGCAAATTGTGTACGGTAAAAGTCAACGGCCGCACCTGTTCAGCGTGTACTTTTCCAGCCGCAGAAGGCCAGAAAGTCATCAACAACAGCGAAGAATTGCAAGAAGCCCGTCTGCGCATCACCCAAATGCTGTTCGTAGAAGGCAATCATTTTTGCCCGACCTGTGAAAAATCGGGTAATTGCGAGTTGCAAGCAGTCGGCTATCATCTGAATATGCTGGACAACCACTTCCCGCATTTTTATGCGCATAGAAAAGTGGATGCCTCGCATCCCGATATATTGATTGACCATAACCGCTGCATTTTCTGCAACCTGTGTGTTCGTGCCAGCCGGGAGAGCGATGGAAAAGACGTATTCGGAATCGCCGGGCGCGGCATCCACAAACGCCTGATAGTGAATTCACCTACCGGGCAACTTAAAGACAGCAATATCAGCGTTGAAGACTGCGCCGTCCAGGTCTGCCCTACCGGCGCGATCCTGGTCAAAAGAACCGGTTACAAGACACCGATCGGCGGGCGCATTTACGACCAGCATCCCATCAGCACAATTGCCTGCAAAAAAAAGGAAGCCGATACGACGTAATGACTTGGACTTATCGGTCCTGTAGGTAAAGCCGAAGTTGTTTTTATAAGTTTTTACTTAACCTTTTCACATTACCCCGACACGAATTAGCTTTGCTCAAAAGCCATGGATGGCAGATTACGTTTAGATCAGTGCAATCCGGCTTCAGTGAGACCTTCCGAAACAACATATCCAGCAGCCGTTCCCGCAATTTCCGGTGAAAAATTACGTTCCGCAGGGCTCCCGATACCTCGGATAATCCGACATCTCGCCGACTTCGTAAGACTAAAGCCCCGAAGAAACATCATTCGGAGAAACTCGGAAAACCGATCCAAAAATAGCGAAAAGCCTGTCGGCTTGCGCAACGTGCTGCAAAGAGATACCAAGCAGAGCTTGAAGGTAGACATTCCAGCCGGAGCTTGGGAACGAGACAAATGGGAAGGTGTGGGGGTATGCCTAGCGAGGATGTCGGCAGCAGGGAGCTGCCGCAAGCCCCCATGGACGGGTTCACGGCGTTCCTCGCTAGGCATACTTCACACCAAACAAACTTGAACGATTATTGAGTAAGAAGGGAGTAGCTCTAAAATGCATTAAAATGAAATAAATCGCACCAAGCTATGTGGATAATTTTTTCGAACCGACAGGAGTATCAAAGCATGAATGACTTTTTCAGCCCGCAGCAACGCCAAATGCAGGACGAGCACGACACACGCAAATTGGCGGACAGGCTGCAACAGGTCATCGTTGAACAGCACGTCAATGAGCAGCATCAACCTTTTATTGAAAGCCGGGATTTTTTCTTTCTTACCACGATTGATCATAGAGGCTACCCCACCTGTTCTTATAAGGGCGGCAATCCAGGTCTTGTAAAAGTGGTCAATCCCGGTGAACTGGCCTTTCCCAGCTACGACGGCAACGGCATGTTTCTTTCAATGGGCAATATTCAGGGCAATGCCAAAATCGGCATGCTATTCATCGATTTTGAAACCCCGCACCGTATCCGCGTTCATGGCGATGCATCCACGCATTCAGACGACCCTCTTTTAGCGGAATATCCTGGGGCAGAATTGATTGTCCGGGTGAAAATAAGTGAAATCTTCATCAACTGCCCGCGTTATATCCATAAAATGAGCCGTATCGCCTCGTCAAGTTATGTCCCTCAGGAGAATAAGGAAACACCCCTGCCCCAGTGGAAACGCATCGATCTATTGCAAGATGCGTTACCGGCCTGTGACCGGGATATTGCCGAGCGTTTGGGCGGCATCATCACTATCGAAGAATATAGCGATAGTGTAGCCAAAAGCGAAGATTGACTTTTTGAAGCTGGAATATACCCATCGTAAATCGAAATTCGGCACCGGGGTGCCCGTCGTAAAGCTCTATGCCAGCATCCATGCTGGCAACAAAGCCTTTGCCGAACAACCCTTAGGCACTGCCGAAATTTGAAGTGCGAAAGGTATAAAATCAATACGCTTATGGGCCGCTAATTTTTAGTACTGCTCCTTAAAAGTTTCACTCTACAAATAGTTATCTGTAAAATCCACCGCTTTATTATTGTTGTCAAAGGAGCAACAGCCAAATGGGTAGAGCCTATCAAAACCGAAAAGATTCCATGGCTAAAACGTCTGATGCCAAGGCGAAGGTCTACAGCAAATATGGCCGTGAAATCTATGTGTGCGCTAAATCAGGGGGCATTGACCCGCTCGGTAATTTAGCATTACGCGGACTGATTGAGCGGGCCAAGAAAGATCAAGTGCCTACTCACGTTATTGAAAAAGCCATAGACAAGGCAAAAGGCGGTGGCGGCGAGGATTTCGCACCAGCTCGGTACGAAGGTTTTGGCCCAGGCGGTTGTAAGGTGATTGTGGATTGTCTGACCGACAATCCTAACCGGACATTTGGGGATGTTCGCCAATGCTTCACCAAAACAAAATGTAAAATCGGCACCCAAGGCACTGTCAGTCATATGTTTGACCATGCCGCTATCCTGGCCTTTAAACAAGATGACGATGAAAGTGTCCTTGAAGCCTTGCTGGCCGCCGATGTCGATGTTATTGATATCGAAACGGATGCCGGTAAGATCACCGTTTTTACTCCCCAGGCCGACTACTTTAAAGCCAAGCAAGCCTTAACGGACGCCCTGGGCGAAATCGATTATGAAGTGGACGAAATTCAATTTTTGCCAAAAGGCACAACACCTCTTAAAGGCGATGATCTGGCAATGTTTGAAAAGTTTTTAGACATGCTTAATGAATTGGATGACGTGCAAAATGTTTTCCATGATGCCGAATTTTGATCTAAAACGCCTTCGTTATTGATAACTTATGGCTCCCAGTAGACACAGCCGGAAGCCAACTACTCAATAGTAGGAGCGGCCCATGGCCGCGAAAATCCCGACCTTGGGCCGCTCCTACAGTTTAAGCGATTAATAAGGTGGTGCTACAGGCATATAAATCACGCCGTTATTGCCATAAGCCTGGGTATACCAGGATGACCCGCATTGATAATAAGTGATGCCTTCCACTACCGTGGTGTTAGGTGTGCAAGGTAACCCCGCATTCCCGGCAGGTGCAGGCGCAGGATAAACAGCCGTCGGCGCCGGTGCCGCAGTTTGTGTAGCGTTGGATTCGCCGGAAGCGTAACCCGCCATCGCACCAATGGCAGCTGCGCCAATGGCTACAGCGGCGACTTCACCATCGTCCCAGTTATCATCATCATGGTAATCGGAGGAGTAGCCGCCATGATAGGACTGCGCAGCCTGTTGACGGTCTTGGGCTCGAGTCGTTGCACCTTCCTGCCGCGTCTCGACATTTTCATTCGAATATTGCTGCCGCTGAGATTGATTCTGGGACATTGAATCCTGCCTCTGAGCCTGGTTTCCTGTCGAAGTGGTCTGACGGCCTTGCTGAGTCGTAGCCCTGTTTGCAGAGGCTGTAGAATAGGCCTGGGTTCGATCTGCGGAAACCGATTGAGCCGCCTGCGTCCGGCTGGAAGTCTTGGAGGCAGATGCAGCCGAAGCGCCGGAACTCATCGAACTGCGTGCGGCACCGGAAGAAAAACTGCCGCTAGCCGCAGCGCCCCCGCGAGAAAAGCCACCGCCACCGCCCCCGCCTCCTAATCCGCGGGCCGCAGCTTGATCGGCAGCCGCCAGAATCACAAAGGTCGCTGTAATAGCCATAACAATCGGAATAAGTTTTGTGTTCATTGTTCACCTCCAGAATGAGCTGGGGTTTCAGGGGTACCAATGGGTAATTGCGCGACAAAAGAAATTTTCCGGGCTCCCTCGGGTGGCGTAAATGCAAACTGTTTATCGCTGATTTGAGGCTTCAGATTCCAATCAGAAAACTGCGCTCTAAACTGAGGCTGGCCCTCTGCATGTTTATAGGTCAACACAATGCGAATGGGTAAGGGCTGAGCACCCTCAGCAATCCAAACTTGATAATCCACGGTTTCGGTGCGTCCCGCCAGATGATGAGTTGGTATCCCGTGTATTGAAGTCATCTCCACATAGTCCAGCGCTTCGGTTCGGCTGTCTATTTCAGACGGAAAGCGAGAGGTCAAGAGCATGGCAAGCGGCAAACGCATATGCAAATCCCTGAGAAAATACATGACCGCTTCGTCGATACCACCCGGTTTGGCTGTCTGCGCATAAACGTTTTGAGCTGGATTGAAAACGGTGATGTCCTTGCCGTCATAGACAACGGTATGCTTTTCTCCGCTGCTTTCTTCCAGTTCGACACGCAAACCGTTAGGTCTACTGAGAGTGATTTTACGGCTCTCACCGAACTCGATTTTTTGGCCGGTGTCCTGAATGACGTCAAAATTATCGGTTAAATTAACGGTAAATTGCGGGGCCTTGGCCAGATAATCAGCCATGCGTTTGAGTATATCCCTCGCTACCGGGGGTTGCACTTCGGTAGACTTGGCAGCAGGCAGGGCGTCGGCCAGCGTTTCGTGGCGCATCACTTCCTGTTTACCGGCGCAGCTGATGGTTGAACTCAAAACCGCCGCGTAGACGGCCGTCCTGAGTAACGATTTTTTATTTGTTTTCATCGGTCACCTCCTAGGGGTGATGGCTCAGGGTAAACGCATTGAAATAATTAATAGATCAATATGTTATTCGGTTGCTTAGAACCCATAGTCAATTTGGTTTAACTTATGGTGCTCTTCCCTGGGTCCCGTTAGGCCGCGCCGAGTACTGGCGATTTTGCCGAGAATAGCCCGTTAGGGGAGCGGCAGGGATGCCGCTCGTTTTCGGAGGGCTAGGGATAGCCCATCCGGAAACCCTCGGCAAAATCGTCAGCGCGCAGGATGCAGCGGCCTACGGGTGTCTTTTCTTTTGGATACTTTTCTTTGGAGAAGCAAATAAAAGTATCGCGGTTGTCGGTCCGCGAACCGACTCCACATAAGCGTCGCGATAGCGACACAAAGCCTTTTTTAGGTTTCAAATAAACCGAATCTTATAGTTAATCCGGAAAAAGGAAAATTTTAACTATTTGATTTTCTATAGTTTTTTAATGTGTTTGCCCTGGGTGATGGCTCAATTCATTGAACGCTTTTAGTCAACCGGCACGGTCTAACTTTCCTTACTATCCGGACCATCAATTGACTGTGTATCCCAGTGCTCCCAAACAGGACTTCATGCCCCGGTTATAGTTATCTAATCCGGGTGGGGGGGCTGATGCGGCTTGTTTCTGGCGGTCGCGTTCCTGAAATCCGCGCTTCATTCCCCCTGCTGCCGCGCCTATAGCAGCACCTTTACCTGCATCGCCTGCAATTGCACCGATAGCCGCGCCTGCAGCAGCTCCGCGAGCGCCCCCTCTGAGCGTTTCAGGTAAAGCGGCCCCCGGCTGAGTTGAACTTTGTGCAGGTGGATTACTGGGATCATAACCGGACTGTTGAACAGCCCAGCTATGGCACTGATATTGGTCTTGCTGTTGTTGTTGAGGACTTTGCCCGGCAGCAGGATAAATCATCAAATTCTGTGCCCAGGCATTCATTGATCCTGCGCCCAGCAACAAAGTACTGATCATCAGCGTGTTACGAATTTTTTTGCTAGTTGTATTCATTGTTTTTACATCCCCTATTTAAATCAACAGTTCATTTTTTCGGACCCATCCCAGCCATTTTAACGACTGGAAAACACGTAGGATTCAGTGATAAAGTGAACTGCATCGTTCGCGCGATTAACCGGCGGGTACCTGCTATAAGTTTTTTTCATCACCCCAATGGACGAGATGCAGATCCCGTCGCGATTGATGCGATTCGAACCTCACGGCATCCTACCGGACTTAAGCCACTGTCGTTACTCTTCAGGAGGTCTTTGACCGCAATTTACCAATCGGTAGGCCAATCGGCCCGACCAAGCATCAAAGGCTCTGGTGACATCGTCCCATTGACTGGTTACGCCGGTTACCGATTTGGCACCTACAATACTGTCAACAGCGGCGGCAAAGCGTTCGCCGGTTACCGCATCAGTAATTTCGGCTTCCCCGCTGGCCCGGCCAACGAAGGTAGCTGTTCCGGTAGCTATTTCCTTCAATTTGGACATTACCAGCAACTGGGGTACAAATGAAGATACGGTATCGAGTACTACCCACGATCCTTCGGCTTCGGTAATTGCTGTTCTGATCCGCAAAGTTCCTGGTTGCGGCGTGTTGACGATCTGGTAATGTTTGCCCAACTCGTTCACCAGTGAACCGTGCAGATGATTTACCAGTGTTGACCTTTCTTCTGGATCAAGATCCGCCAGATCGCTGTTATCTCGAACCCAGATACTGACCGGCTCAATCAGCACTTTGTTATACGTGTTACAGGATTGTTGATAACTCGGGTTGATATAAATTTTGAGTGCCTCACCGTCCTGTCCTTCCTTCAGCTGCGAATAATCACCCAAAAAACTGGATTCGGTAACATTGCGTGCCTGTTTAATTGGGGAACATCCCGATAGGGTTAAAATCAGGGCCAGCCCGAAAATACTGACGATGTTTTGATTAAGGTTACCTGCCATTTTTAGATCTCCTGATGAATAAATAAAGCAATAATTAACTATTTTTCTTGGCTTACTGCCATGGTGCCAGATTTTTTTATGGATTTACCCGGGTAATTTTGGACCCTTGTAAACCCAAACCCGCCATTAGGCCTCGCTGCCCGAATACAAAAGCATAGACATCATCGCGAAGTGTAGTGCTGGTGACCTTCTTGGCCATGCCTTCATCCAGAACCACAATAGACGGACCCACGCCGATTTCCAGTCCCCTGCTACTGTCAAGACTCGCTAATGCGGTATCGTTCATGAAAAACATCGCGTATCCGAACGATTGCACGCCGGCTTGCAGTCCATAAGAGCCGGCAACGATATTATAATAGCCGCTGGTCCTGCCTTTTTTTCTCATAGCACCCTTGCCGTATTCGGCACCCCCAATAAATCCGGCCTTAATAACATTCGGAAACACCAGTATCCCTTTGGCTTTAGCCGCAAGATGTCTGGCCGAAGGTGTTGTTTCGTAAAGTTTGGCCAGGGCTGCATCGACTTCACGATCGATTTGAGCCGCATTGGTCCTTGTACTTGAATCATTACCACCCATCAATTGGCAACCAGTGAGTATCGATAAAGACACAAGCAGTAGGCCAATGATTGGCCAGGATTGGCGCTGCGCCAGATTTTGTAGTGGGCGTTTAGTAATGAATTGAAGCTGTATCATAAATTTTTCCTCTGTGATGAATGGATCATTCGGTACATTAATTCAGATTACGATCTAACGCCGGGCCAAAAAGTTTTCCGTCCAGCCAGGCTGTTGAATCAAAATGAAGTTTTACGTTAGTTATCGATACGCAGTAGCTTAGGAGCGGGCCATGCCCGCGATGTAAGGTAATTCAATCGCGGGCATGGCCCGCTCCTACAATATACGCTTAACTTAACGGGATTGGACTTGATCCTACCCGGACGTCTATCTAGTCGTTGGCACAACCTCTGACCTGCTCGGCAAAATCCAGCCCATACGTTTTGGTAATGAAACGGAATTCGCAGGCCGGCGGCTCACTGGATAACTCCATCAAAGAGGCCAACTGACTGAAATGCCTGGAAGCGATCATTCTACGCAAGACAGCTTCCGACTCCCAAATTTCGTCATAACAAATGTAGTGTCGGCTATCTGCTGTCTTGTAAACCTCCACTGCAATACAACCCTGAACCAGACGCGCGCTTTTGGCGAGCGCTTGCAAGGCGTCAATCATGGTGCGAGTTTTTTTAGGCGTCACCCTTAGGACAAGATGTAGTTCGATCATAGCTTTAACAAAAGCAGTAATTGCGCCATATTCAAGATACTCAAAACCAGATTGATAAAGGATTAGTTAACAATTACTTACAGTCAAATGAGAGAACAGTTTAATAAGGAGATCAACGGACAAGACACGAAATATCGTGGTTTATCCGAAAAAAAATGTTATCTCATTATCAAGCAAAACAAGACTTGATCACTTGACTTCCTTGGTAAATTCACACCGTTGATTGACTAGCGGTGAGGCATTCGGATGACCGATGCCTTTGGCAATCAAAGCGATCACCCGGTCATCCTTGTCATAACCAACATGAGCTTCCAGCGGATTGGCAAGATCAGCCAGGCCAAAGGCGTCCATAACATTAGCGATATTGATATTGACATTGGTAATACTGGGACACAGTCTTGTGTCTATATATTGCTCAGCGAATCCGAAAGGTATTCCATAACTTAACAAGTCATTAGGATCACTGAACGCAATAATTTCAGTTTTACTGACCATTCGCTTGTTATAGTTGGCACCGCTGGCGTCGCAGTAATCCGAAGGCGACCCTACCACTTCAGGCAGTTCTCGGCCCAATTGCAGCATCGGCAACTGATTGGATAGCATGTAAATAGGCACCTGTTTGTTCTGCAAGGCGGCGATGGCACTATCAGCGATATTCACGTTCTTGTCGGCATTAGCATATTTGGCAACATTCGCCAGAAGATGCGCGATGCGTTGCATGCCGTCAATGGTGATTCGACTCCCCAGGCTGTGTGAAATAAACACATAATCATCGTGGGCGATGTAATCGGCACTTGAGTCGTTGAGACCCGTGCAGGCATGGATGCCGCTGGCGGGAAGATCATCCCAATCGCCGGTGGCCATCCAGCAGAACGACTGCGTAAACGCAGCCAGAATTGCATCGCGACTGTCCCCCAAATAAATAATGGGATCAGGACCGGTATCGTTACTGAATTTTTTTAACAAGCTGTTAATCTTGGCCCGCCGAAAATCGTATTCACCGGAATTATCGAATGCCAACAGCGCTTTTTGTTTGCGCGTAATTTCCGACCAGGTCAGTTCATAAAAAGTCAGGTCTATGCCACGTTCTTCGTTGAGCAGATGAGTCACCCGCAAGTTGCCCAACTCTTTTCCTGCAAGTAAAGGCGCCGATAATGCGATATTTTTTTGGCTATGGGATCGCGCAGTCAAATTCAGTTCCTTGGCCAATTTTTCCAGGAATTCGGTGGTATAACCCGGAATGTGATCGCCCACACCATGAACGAATAAAACTTTGGTTTTACCCTTCTGCTTGCCCAGACCCGCCTGAATCCCAGTAAAAGGTTGCCCCCATACCTGACATTGCCGCGCATCTTCAGTTTCGGATTTTTCCAAAACAGCTTCGGCTATACCTTTGCCTATACTGCTACAACCGGATAACAACATGGCAATAGAGAACGATGACAACAGGTATCGGATTTTTAAGGACACGTTAGCACTGAGTTTCATGGTGTTTAGTCCATCGCATTATTACGAAGCGAAAATCAATTGGTTTTTAAAAAATATTGCAACGTCAAGAAGACACTGAAATGGTTACCCATTTTTTCAAATCAAGGGCCGTAGGGAGTCCAAAACAAATGAACTCCCTGTTGCAAAAATCTATGGCGTTATTGAAACAGGCCTTAGAAAGGTTTTAAAGTATATGGAACCGGATCGGTGACCATCTCGCCGGGTTTACGGTTGGCGATTTTGACGAACTGCTCTGCCCAGCGGTCCATAATGCCCTTGGCCGGCCCATACCAAGTCAGCCTTGTCAAATCCAGGGGGCCTGCATCCTGCATATCCCTATCAGCAAATGTGGCAACCACTTCTCCGGTTTGCATGTCGCGAAGACGCCCTTCAAATGCTGCCCGGCGTTGGTTAATAGCACCTGCGGCTGTTCCGCCTCCCACCTGCAGCCAGCCCAGGGCGTGCAGTACCGGTTGGGATGGGTCTATTTGTATCAGTGCCAACTCCAGCCGCAAAGCCGGTTCTTTATGTTGACCTGCAAACTCGATCACCCGAAAGCGCTGATTTGGATCTTCCTTGAATTCCTTGACTACTTGAGCATGGAAATATTGAGCTAATTCCGTAATATCTTTTTTGACATCACTCAACCAACTCGCTGAGCCTGCTTTATGCAGCCAGTCCATTTCCATGACGTACTGTGTATTGACGGGTGCGACGACCAACTCTTGATAGGCTGAAACATCAAAATCGGGCTTGATCCAAACCTTTTGGAAAGGCAAATCGGCACGCCGGGTCTGCCGCTCGGGATTATCAATAAACCCGGCATCAGGGGCGGGAGTGACTAACTCGGACTTTACCGCATTAGTTTCCTTGACACCGGTCGAGCAGCCCGTTACTACCGCCATGACGCCACATAAAACGCCTATTCCGGCTGACTGTATTTTCAATTTTTGCCTGTCTATTTTCAAAATTTTCTCCCGGATTAAAAAGTGAATTGGTATCTACTCACCTCTCCCATTTTAGTGGGTGTAGGTGGTTGATTGAAAAGGCTTCTGCAACAGGGATGTTGCAGAGAGCTACAGGGACGTATTGATGCGTCCTTTGAAATCAAGTATCTACACCCTAAATTCAAAGCGGGCGAGTAGTTACGTGAATTGTTTATTTTTTGTGATTATTCAGCGTAGATTGGGTTGCATGCTTTTGCAACCCAACAATTAACACCATGGCCTTGAAATGTTGGGTTGGTTATCGCCAACCACAACCTGCGCGGTTCACAATGTTTGTTGAATTGCTTCGCTGAACAGTGACATTTTTTAAAAACAGCTCGCGGACGCTATTCTTCTTCTAAAGTCTTTCTAGCGGTTTCCAACAAGGCGCGTTGTTCATCATTCATTTCAGGAAAACTAAGATCCAGTTTATGTAACGTTGATGAAATGATATCGGCCACGATGGCCCGCGTCGCCCATTTATCGTCTGCCGGAATGATAAACCAGGGTGCCCATTCGGTACTGGTCGCACTGATGGCTTTTTCAAAAGCAGCGACATAATCATCCCAATAGCTGCGCTCGTTAAGATCAGCCAATGAAAATTTCCAGTTTTTTTCAGGGCGCTCCAGTCTGTCCATAAACCGCCGTTTCTGTTCCTTTTTGGAGACATTCAGAAAAAACTTTAAGACGATCGTCCCGTTGCGTACCAAATGCTGTTCAAAAGCATTGATATCCTCATAGCGCGCCTGCCAAAATGCTTTTCCGATCTTTTCTCCGGATAGCTTTTGACGCTCAAGCAGTTCGGGATGGACTTTGACGACCAAAACGTCTTCATAATAGGAACGGTTGAAGATGCCGATCCTGCCGCGTTCCGGCAAGGATTTCATATAGCGCCACAGAAAATTATGATCCAGGTCTTCCGCAGATGGCTTTTTGAAACTGAATACCTGACAGCCCTGAGGATTTAATCCTGACATGACATGCTTGATGGTGCCATCCTTTCCTGCTGCGTCCATGGCTTGTAAAACGATCAACAACGAATAGCGGTCATCCGCATAAAGCAGTTCCTGAGAACCGGACAATTCTTCAATACTTTTTTGCAGAATTTCATTCGCCCGCTCCTTGGTCGCTTTCTTGCCAAAAGCTTTCATTTCCTTGGTTTGATCCCAACCGGTATGGTAATCCTTAAGCCGGATTTTTTTATCGGGTTTAACCCTGAATAAATCGATGATTTCTTGTTTGATCATGTTAATTCTCCTTCTTGCTTCTGGCTGATTGACTGGGTATTTTGAGCCAGCAAAAATAGACCGGCGAGTTGTCCCGTTTTAGTTCTTTTTTGGACGAAAAGCATTTAAAAAACTGGATTTATCGAGACTTATTCGTCGATCTGGAACGGTTCCCAAGTCGAATCTGGATTGTACTCATTGATCTTTTCGACGATTGCTGCCGTTTTAGGACCCAAGTCTTTCTGATAAATCTTACCCTGGTGATTGACCACAAAAGTCATAATGCCGGAGGAGCCATACTGGGCGGGAAAAGCCACTAGACCGAAACCGGCAATCATGTTCTTGTTGATGATATAGTCATATTTGCCACCGGGAGCATTCTTGCCCTGCCGTGTGAGTATCCGATAGTAATAGCCATGGTAAGGAGAAGGCTGTTCGGCACCCGGCTTGACCTTATAACCGACGGCCCTTGCTTCGGCAATTAGAGGACCTAGCGGACTTTGCGGTTGCCCTTCTTCCACTTCCCAAAACAGACCGTCAAATTTGCCCGGCTCGCTACGCAGTTTTTGCGCATATTCCGATACGCCATCATCGTCCCTGTCAGCATTGGCGTATTCAAACTGAGCTTCTAGATAGCCTTTAATGGCGCCAATTGTACTGAGTTCGTTGCGCCCAATGCGTCGATTCAGAATTTCCTGACGGCCCTGTTCGGCATCAAACAGCCAGTTATCTCCTTTTTTGACAATTGGAATGGGAAAAGGCCAGTCTGTATTACCTAAGTGGATTATCGCTTTGTCTTCACCAATCAACTCAACCCCCATTTTTTCCTGTCCCAAGGCAACGAAATTCAAACGGTTATTTTTGTCTTCTACCTCATCTCCGGATGATAGAAGTTCTGCTTCTTCACTTCCAAACAAAGCCACAAGCTGATCAGTGCCCTCACTGCCGACAGCTTCGAGTAAAGCCTTGGCCGCATCATCGGGATTCTGAAAGCCTTTAGCTTCTATGGCCTTGGCTTCGACAGGAACAGCTGCAACGGCTACGGGAGGCGCCGCATTAGCGAATAAAGGAGCGGTTATAAGCGCTGCCAGAAGTATGTTTTTAGTTTCGCGATACATTGTGGGAACCTCGATCTTGACTGCTTGAATAAAATAAAGGGATATCAGCGTTCCAAAATCGGACGCGCAATTTCCAGGATTGCAGAGCTTTTCAATCATCGCCGCCGACCTCCACCGCCTCCGCCGCCTCCACTACTTCTAGCACCTCCGCCACCTCCGCCGCCTCCACTACTTCTAGCGCCTCCGCCACCTCCGGAAGCACGCAGATTTTCGGAGCTGGCCGCCCGGTCTCTGCTGGATGCGCCACGCTGGCTAAAGTTCTTGGTGGCGCCCGCATTGCGTGGTGCTTCAAACGCATTGGGCCTGGAAGCTTCCGAACGACGCTGGGTCGCCATCTGTTGCTGGGACCTCTCTCTTGCCCCAAACGATTGCGTGCGTGCTGGCATTTTTGATTGATCGAATCGCCCTTGCGCCATCTGAGGCTGTTTATTCGTAGCCGATGTTCTTGGCTTTGCTGTTTGCCCCCCACGCATGGCCGATTGAGCTGATTGCCGGCTGCTTGATCCTCTCTGGCTTTCCAGCCGAGAAGCTTGACCTGAGGTTTTAATACCTTGCAGAGCATTGCCCCGGCTGCCCTTTGCTAGCTGTGCTTGAGTGTCACGAACCGCTGGCCTGTTGTTGAGTTTCGAACCGGGCTTATCCTGAGTTCCAGGCTTTTTTTCAAGTTGTTGGCGTATGTCGGCAGTGGATGGCCTTTTTTGGGCCGGTAAAGTGTCGGCGGATGGCCGTTGCCCGGCTCCGTCAAACCCTCTCGCTGTCGCCGGTAGCGTTTGAGCTGCACCGAGTCTCTGTCCGGCCAGTGCCGGTTGCTGGGTTTTCCCCAAGCGTTTTTGCGCCGCCTCAGGAAAAGCCTGTCCGCGCCTATGCTGCGGGTCAGGCCTCCAGCCCGCAGGTTGTTGTGCGGGCCTTAGGTTGTTCTGACTGAACTTATTGCCTCCGCCGACGTTAATTTCGTTGCCGGAAATATTGACGTTTTTGTTGTAATTGACATTACCGCGGTCGCCGTAATAACCGCCACCGCCTCCATGCCAGCAATTTCCACTGTGGCATACGCTGTTGCCGTAATAATGGTTAACATGGTAATAATCATCGTCATCATCGGCCCATTCCATTAGCCCCCAGGTAAGCAGGCCGCCGACCACTGCTCCTGTTGCGAAACTAGCCCAGGAGTCATCATTCGATGAGGTCGTTGTAGCCGTAGCCGGTGGTGGATAATAGGCGGGGTAATAACTGGGCGCCGGCGCAGCATTGACATTTACCACAGTTGACCCGGGATAAACACCAGAGGTGCCTGAGACAGGCGGTGCAGCCATCGCACCCTGATAAACGACCTCCGGGTTATATTGAGGTACATAAATCGTATCGGACTTGGCCGGTGCTATGGTGATGATTTCCTTTTTCAATACAGCCGGTGTCACCACCGAGGCATTGGACTCAGACTTGTTGTCTTCAACTGACACCGTTTGAGCGGTCACTTTCTGTTCAGGGGTATCTTTAAGGTAGCCTGAGTCGACTGCACGTTTACGTAATGTTTGTATCACGCCCATAACCTCTGAGGGTTTAGCCAGAAAAGCATCCCCAAGCTGGGTTGTCCAGTCCAGATGATCGTTCATCATCTTGATAACCAGCGGCACACTGGCAAGTCGCATTATGCTGGCATCCCAATCCTTGGTGTTGAGCGTTGCAAGATCCGGTTTCGTTTCAAGCCATCGGGCAGCCTGAACGACCTCCAGAGGATACGTCGAAGCCACCAGCATTTCGGCCAGCAAAGGATCCGGGTACAGTGCAATCGGCGCTACCAAAGATTCCATACTGGTCATCGGCTGAAGCGGTACCTCAGGCGGCGGTTCAGCCGGGACGGGCTGGGCAGGCGGCTGGCTCTGGGTGGCAGAAGGGGGAGCGGGAGGCACTTTGCCCGCCTCTTGCTCATCCTTATTGCACCCCACGGGTAAAATGATCAGAGCTAGCAATAGTGCTCGACATAAAACAACGCGGCAATAAGAGTGTTCGTTGATTGCGTTTAAATGGTTCATTACTCGTCTCTCAAAAAGGCATTCACGGAAAATCTCTGAGCTTAAGATTAAATGCCTGAATAGGGCAATTCAGGCAAAAAAAAGTGAAATACTTCGTGTCGGCTGATTTTTACTTGAATCTTTACTGGTCCAGTTACCGAGATATCCGTTTCTGATTTTTTGGCTCTGACAATTGTTTTATTCATGGGCTTGATTCCTGTCTGAGGGGCTGAAAACGAAGAGCATAAACCGGATAGACTGTTATTGGATTTGAAAAATTACAAATTCTGCTACTAATATACATTCATAGTAGGTGTCGCCCGGCACGAATTGCCGAGGTCCAGGAATCATGGACGTCGCGGACTTTCACATTCTCGAAGCCTGGATCGCTTATGCGGTTTAACGGCTTGCAATTAGCTCTTAAAATGATGAGAACTTCGACATATCCTAAATAACAGCAGATATTGAGCCAATTTCAATGCAGTCAAAATAAGACAGATAAATTTATAATTAACAACTACTTACCATTAAATTAAAGAAATATCCACTGATAAGCTCTAGAAGTAAACCACGAAATACCGTGGTTTACCCGAAATTAACAAATCTGACGACCGTGAAGATTCCTTATGAAGAAGGGCGTCGGATGCGTAACTTGTTCATCCGGCTTTCAAGCGTGCTGGGCTTGAGTCCCAGTGTCGCAGCAGCACCTCCTTGACCCCGTACTCGCCAGCCGCAGGCTTCCAAAACGTGAAGAATATGCTTGCGTTCGACCTCTTCCAGAGAGTCTTGATGAGAGTATGCTGGCAGTGCTGAAACGCAGGTACTCACCGGCAGGGAAACTTTGAGTACTGGCCCTTTGGCAAGAATCACCGCACGCTCGATGACATTGCGCAATTCACGAATATTACCCGGCCAATCATAGCCACAGAGCATTTGTAAACTGGTTTTATCGACGCTATCAATGGATTTGTCCATGATCCTGGCAAACTCCTCTATGAACGTCTCTACCAGTTTGGGAATATCTTCCCGTCTGTCGCGTAGCGGCGGAACCTGAATCGGAAAAACATTCAGCCGATAATAAAGATCTTCACGGAAGCGGCCCTCGGCCACTTCTTGAGAAAGGTTACGGTTAGTCGCTGCAATGACCCGGACATCCACATTAATCGGCTTGGGATTGCCCAAGCGTTCAATTTGCTTTTCCTGTAATACCCGCAGCAGCTTCACCTGAGCATCCAAAGACAACTCTCCAACTTCATCGAGAAACAAGGTTGAATGGTGAGCCAATTCAAACCGGCCAATTTGCTTGGCAAGCGCTCCGGTGTAAGCCCCTTTTTCCCGGCCGAATAGCTCGCTTTCTATCAATGCTAAAGGAATAGCCGCACAGTTCACGCGTATCATCGATCTGTTTTTCCGTGGACTCGCTTCGTGAATAGCAGTCGCCAGTAATTCTTTCCCGGTACCCGTTTCGCCCATGATCAGCACCGTAGCCGGTGTCGGAGCGACTTGCTGGACCTGCGACAAAATAGACTGCATCGCCGCGCTGCCTTTTACGACTTGTGTTCCCTTGCGCTCTGATATTTCGTGGCGCAGGTAAATATTCTCCTGATGAAACTGGTCTTTAAGTTGGCGAATTTCTTCGAAGGCCGTTTTGAGTTCATCGTTGGCGCGTTCAAGCTCAATCTTGGTCCGGCGAACATCGGTTATATCCAAGCTAGCCCCCATCATTCGCTCAGGTAGACCGGTATCGCCAAGCTGGAATTTACCGGTAGCACAAACCCAATATTCATTGCCATCGGAATGCACGACCCGATATTCTTCTTGGAAGTGAGTTAGTTCTTGAGAGGCTTTTTGGACGACCTCCTTAACTCGCTCAGAATCCTCTACATGAAGACAGGCTAAAAAACGTTGTAAATTAATCTTATCCTCATTCGATACCCCGTAAATCTCGCGCGCCCTGTCGGTCGCCCAGATGGTATCCTGAGGAATATTCCAAACCCACAGGCCGATGTCCGCCGATTCGGCCGCCAGTCTCATCTGCTCTTCTTTCCATTGAAGCTCTTTTATACTTCTCTTGCGTTCCAGGACATTCGCATAAACATCCGCGATAAGGCCCAGACCTTGTACCACATGCTCCGGCCATTGCCGGGGACAAACAGATCCGAAGCCAATGCCACCGGACAACGCCCCACCGACCATAAACGGAAAAACCAAAGCGGCTCTGGTCCCGTAGCGAAGAAAACCCTCCCTGTCTGTCGCTGCCTCCTGCGGCAAATCATCGACGTCATGCATGATAAAGGGTTTGCCGGCCAACAGCGTTCTTGTAAGAAAGGGTCCTTCAGATAGCAGAGAATCGGCTTGCCAAGCCTTCTTGCAGGGTTTGGCGAATTGATACCGGGAGTAAAAATCTTGACCATCGCCGGTTATCAAACCCAGCACGATACTATCCAAATCCAGATTTTCGGCAATTCGGTGCAAGCTTTCCTGTATTTCCTGATCGATCCTATCCGCTGAAACATGGACAAACCCGGCGGAAAGCTCAGCTAACAAAGACTGAAACTTTAAATGGTGTTCCAGTTGAATTAATGCCTGATGGTTATCGTGATTGTCCATAAAAGAATTCAATTTTTAATTATTCTGCGTTAGTTTGGATTGCCTGCTTTTGGCAAACCAACAAATATCGCCTTGTTGCCTTGAAAAGTTGGGTTGGCTCTCGCCAACCGCAACCTACACGGTGCATCGCCTTTGTTTTGTTACTCTGCTGAATAGTGACTGCACTTTTAAAACTGCAACTTGATCAATCCAGCCAGAAGTGATCAAGCGCGGTTCGCTGACCACTGCTTTTTGCAGGATTCAGTTCGGAACGGCTTAACAAATTCTTTGCATAATCAGCCAATAGAGCGGAAAAATCAATCAAGATACTTATCGTGCTTTCTGGGAAGTGATTTACCGGGAAGTGATCGCTGGCTTAATCCTTCCTGATTACGTATAAGCTTCAGCCAAAACTGTAATAGTGTGATCCTATGAGTTCTAAAGGTGGCGTCGCCCCGGCATGGATTGCCGGGGTCCAAACTGCATGGATGCGAGCAGGGAATAACTCCACTCAAATGGATCGGTACATCCGTGTACACTGGATACCGGCAATCCATGCCGGTATGACGGCTATTTGAAGGGTCATCCATTCCGCTGAAAGTCATGCGTAAATAGGTAATCCTTAGCAAGGCATTACTCATCAAAGGGCAACTCGACAGCGACCGGCCTCACCTTCCAAATCTCATTGCAATATTCACGAATCGCCCGATCCGAAGAAAATTTACCGGCTCTTGCCGTATTAAGGATAGACATGCGTGTCCATTGTTCCTGGTCTTTCCAGGCCTCGCTGACTTTATCCTGACAAGCCACATAATCGGCATAATCAGCCAACACCAAAAAAGGATCATGCTGGCACAGATTATCCAGTAAAGGACGGAAGACATGGGGGTCGCCATGAGAAAAATGCCCTGAAGCAATAAGATGAATAATCTCTGATAGCTGAGGATTTTTTTCGATATAGGCCGATGGATTATAGCCTTCGCGCTGGATACTACCGACCTCTTCCTCCGTTAAGCCAAACAGAAAGAAATTCTCGGCGCCAACTTCTTCCCTGATCTCGACATTCGCGCCATCGAGCGTACCGATCGTCAACGCGCCATTCAGCGTGAATTTCATATTACCTGTGCCAGACGCTTCTTTCCCCGCAGTGGAAATCTGTTCGGATAAATCAGCCGCCGGATAAATCAGTTGAGCATTCTGCACATTGAAGTTGGGTACAAACGCAACTTTCAGAAATTGATTGACGTCCGGATCGTTATTAACCACTTCGCCTACTGCGTTGATCAGTTTGATCATCAGCTTGGCCATAAAATAGCCGGGTGCAGCTTTACCACCGAAGATAAATGCCTGAGGTGAAATAGTCATCCCTGGACTACGCTTGAGACGCCAGTACAAGGTAATAATATGCAGTACATTCAGATGTTGCCGTTTGTATTCATGAATACGTTTGACCTGAATATCGAATAACCAGGCAGGGTTGATCTCGATACCGGTTTGCTTGTGTATATAATGTGCAAGTTTTTCTTTGTTGGCTTGTTTGACGGCACGCCATTCATCTCTGAATGCCGGATTTTCGGCCAGTGGTTCAAGCTTTTTGAGTTCATTGGTGCGGGTTATCCAGGCATCGCCAATTGAGCGCGTGATTAAATCACTGAGTCCGGGATTAGAAAGCACCATGAAACGCCGGGGTGTGACGCCGTTGGTTTTGTTGCTGAAGCGCTCCGGCCACATTTCATAAAAATCTTTCAGCACACTGGTTTTTAGCAATTCGCTATGTAAAGCTGCCACACCGTTGATAGCATGACTTCCGACGCCGGCCAGATGAGCCATGCGAATACGTTTGCTACCGGTTTCGTCAATCAGCGAAAGACGGGCCACCCGCTGATCATCGCCAGGAAAACGCCGCCGTACTTCATCAAGAAAGCGGGAATTGATCTCGTAGATTATTTCTAAATGCCGAGGCAAAAGTTCACTGAACAAAGGCAATGACCAGGTTTCCAGCGCTTCGGGCAGCAAGGTGTGATTCGTATAGCTGAACGTGCGGAAGGTAATGCTCCAAGCTAAATCCCAATCAAGCAAACGCTCATCCACCAGGATTCGCATCAGTTCGGCCACAGCAATCGAAGGATGAGTATCGTTAAGCTGCGCGGCAAACCGGTCCGGAAAATGCTGAAGATTCTCGCCTGCAAGATCAAGAAGGTGCAGCATGTCCTGGAGCGAGCAGGACACAAAAAAGTATTGCTGTGCCAGACGCAGCTTTTTGCCGGCCTCAGGCTCATCGTTGGGATACAGTACCTTGGTGAGCGTCTCGGAACTCACTTTATCGTTGACTGCCTGATAATAATCACCGGTATTAAAAGCCTGAAAGTCAAAAGACTCACACGCCTCGGCACTCCATAGACGCAAGGTATTGCAGGTATTGACCCGATAGCCGGGTACCGGCGTGTCGTAAGCCACGCCTTTGACTACCCGATGAGGTATCCAGCGTTTCCGGATAATGTCCAGGGTGTCATGATAGCTTTCGGTATGTCCGCCCAAATTGACGTAATAGGCAACATCGGGTTTTACAATTTCCCAGGGATTTCCGTTACGCAACCATTTGTCGGTAATCTCAACTTGCCAGCCGTCATGAATCTCCTGATCGAAAATGCCGAATTCGTAACGGATACCGTAACCGATCGCCGGTATTTCCAGCGTCGCCAGAGAATCCAGATAACAAGCAGCAAGTCGGCCGAGACCGCCATTCCCCAAGCCCGGTTCTTCCTCCAGATCCATCAGGTCATCAAGATCTTTACCGAGTTCAGCAACCGCGGCGCGCACTTCCTGCTCGATGCCGAGATTGACGAGACTGCTGCCCAATTGAGGCCCCATCAGAAATTCGGCTGAAAAATAACAAGCCACTTTAATGACCTCATCCTCAACATGGCCATTAGCCAGGTACCGCTGCACAGTACTGATCCAACGATGCTGCAGCCGGTCTCTAACACTTAAGGCAAGGGCCTTGTAATAGGACTGTTCCGGAGCCACCGCTATGACCCGGCCTATGCTATAGATCAAATGATCGAGAACAGCCTGTTTCAGGGCGGATTTACTCAAGCCGGTCCGGGTCTCAAGCCCTGGCAATGCCTCATATTTTGTAGGCGCGCCGGTTATATTTTTATTGATCGTCATACTTGAATCCTCAATTAGACTAATGAATCAGATCGTTTTACGGTCTGTTGATACGATGATAATCAGCTCGCAAAACAGTTTCGATACGCATTTGAAATCGGCTTCACTATTGAGCCAATCTGGAAAGGGTTGGTTTAATCAAAGGTTTAGATCAGCAGAAATCACGCCACTTTTTAAGAGTCCCAATTAGACTGTAAAAGCACCTTCATAACAAGCACATAAAGCCAATCCAAAAAAATGCCACGTAACAATCAAAGACAAATAAGCTACGAAATACCGGGGTTTATCCGAAATGAAGCCATTATGAAGATGAACCACAGGATTGATCCTGGCGACAGCAGGTTTTATAACTTATAAAGCTAAATCCTGATAGTGATTGAAGCGGACATCAAAGGACTGCATAATCCCGCATAACGATAGCCTTTTGTTTTAGCGTAGTAACTGGAGACAATACGCATGAACCTTCATACGAATACAGCGGAAGCAAGCCAGTCCATTCGCTTCGATGTGGTAGCAGGCCTCACTGCCGCCGCAGTGATTCTTCCCAAGGCAATGGCCTATGCAACTGTAGCAGGCTTGCCCGTTGCAGCGGGGCTTTATACCGCTTTTATCCCAATGATTATCTACGCATTGATGGGTTCATCAAGAGTGCTCAGCGTCAGTTCCACCACTACCCTGGGCATCCTGACCGGAACACAGTTGATGATGGCAGTGCCGGACGGCGATCCTGGGAAATTGATCACTGCCGCTGCCACACTGACGGTTTTGGTGGGCATCTTGCTGATAGTCGCGTCGTTGCTGCGCCTGGGATTTGTAGCCAACTTTATTTCAACTCCGGTACTGACCGGTTTCAAGGCCGGGATAGGCTTGGTCATTATATTTGACCAGTTGCCTAAACTCCTGGGTGTTCATATTACAAAAGAAGGCTTCTTTCGCGACCTGTTCAGTATTCTTCAACATGTCCCGGAAACGTCATTGATTACTCTAGGGGTGGCCGCAGCAACACTGCTGATACTGATTGGCATGGACCTTCGTTGGCCGCATTCTCCGGCACCCCTGGTCGCAGCCGGAGGCGGGATAGCCGCTTCATGGTTTTTCGGCCTGCCGGAATTGGGTGTCTCGACGGTAGGCATGATTCCGCAGGGACTCCCGTCTCTGACGTTGCCGGACCTTGGGTTGATCGAACAGATGCTGCCCGGCGCGCTGGGTATCGCACTGATGAGCTTTACCGAATCGATCGCAGCCGCGCGAGCTTTTGCCGCCAGTGCAGAGCCTTCAATCAACGCAAATCGCGAGTTACTTGCACTGGGAGCCGCTAACCTGGGTGGCGCTTTATCCGGTGCGATGCCTGCCGGTGGCGGCACCTCGCAAACGGCTGTTGTGCGGGCGGCCGGAGGTCAATCACAAAAAACATCGCTGGTTACCGCAGCTACTGCCGCGGCAACCATGCTGCTGATCGCACCGTTGATTGGTTTACTGCCCCACGCTACGCTTGCTGCAGTCGTTATCGTCTATTCGGTAGGATTGATACAGCCTGCGGAGTTCATCAATATACTCAAAGTTCGTACGATGGAGTTTCGTTGGGCTGTCGTGGCTTGTCTCGGCGTATTAATTTTTGGCACTCTGCAGGGTATCGTTGTCGCCATCATCTTGTCAGTCATCGGATTAGCCAGTCAGGTGGCCCATCCTCATGTCTATGTGATTGGGAGAAAGCGAGGAACATCGGTGCTTAGGCCTCTGTCACCCGAACACCCTGACGATGAAACCTTCGACGGCCTGTTGATCGTGCGTCCCGAGGGAAGGCTTTTTTTTGTGAATGTGCAGTTGATCGCCGATCAGATCCGGTCTCTGGTCGAACTCCATAAACCTAATGTACTGGTGCTCGATATGAGCCGTGTTCAGGATATCGAATATTCAGCGTTACAGATGCTGATCGAGCGCGAAAAACGGGCAACAGAAAACGGCGCAACGCTATGGCTGACAGGGCTTAACCCCAGTGTACTTGATGTTGTTCGCCGTTCCGGATTGGCCGATCGCCTTGGCCGTGAACGCATGATGTTCAATGCGAGCACCGCAATAGAACGCTATCAGATGCGACAATCAGTAAATTCGGATGCGTAATTAACAAGCGGTTTTGCCCGGTAAATTTAAGTTCAGTTACGACAGGTTGTGTAACCAATAGGCTTTATGCAGGCTAAAGCAACTACGAAGGGATATCGGTAGTGCTAAATGGAGCGCGCCCAATTTAAATCCCAGCCATTTCAAGCCTGTCCTGAACAGCGCTGAAGGAATCTGCCAGGGTGCGTGTTTGATCAGGTAACGGATTTCCGAAAGCACATACCGTAAACCTTCACCGGAAGCACCACCAAATGTCTGCTGCAACCATGAACAACGGGCATGAAAAACGCCTATATCAAAATACCGCTTAAATTCGTCCCAAAAACGGTAATCGTGAGAGTGGAACACTTGAGCATCCGCACAATAGGCTACCTTCCAGCCTGCAGTCAGCATTTTTCCGGCGACAAAGGTGTCTTCATTCATAATCGTATCAACAGGAAATCCGCCCGCCATCATCAATGCATTTAGCCGGTAGGCGGCAAATGAATTGGATATGAAAACCGTTTTAAGTCCGTACCTCTTTCTATCTTCCATACTTCGCATCTGACTTTCAGGCGGGTAGTTGAACAGCCGGGCGTGAGCGGCAATGGGCCCGGCATTCTGATGCGGAAGCTGGCGTCCGTAGGCCGCCCCGACACGCTCATCATCAAATGCGGCCAACAACCGTTCGATGGCATCGGGACTGGCCAATAGAGCATCCTGAGTCAGAAATACGATAATATCCGGATCAGGCAGCATACTGACCCCTGCCTGCCGGGTGCCGCCATGGTTAAACTCGGCCTTGGCAATGATTTTTACGGAAAAACCACGAGCAAGCGCCATGGCAACCGTATTGTCGCTGGACGATGAGTCGATCACCAACAAGTAATCCGGCTTGCGGGTCTGTAGTTCGAACGCGTTGAGCCAGTCCTCCCAGAGAAGGCCCGCATTAAGCGTGGGCACAATCAGGCCGACCTTATTCATAAGAGGCTCTCTCGGCTGCAGGCTCGTGAAGATCAGCGTCGGCCTGTTGGGTCAAAACCTGCCAGACCTGCTCACCCAGTTTAACCGGATCGAGTTGCTGCTCAACAAACCGGCGTCCATTTAGCGATAGTCGCTCCCACTCAGGGCGCGTCATGGATTGGGCAATACGAAGTATTTCAGCTACCGAAGCTTCGCTTCTTTCAAAAACCAAACCGGCATTCAGTGCTTCCAGATGGTCCCAGGCCAGGCCTCTAGCCACCAATACGGGCCGCCCTGCTGCCATGGATTCTGCCACCACGTTGCCAAAGTTCTCCCGCATACCCCCGGCCTCTTCCAATCCGGACGGCAATACCAAAAAATGGCTGGAAGCCAGTAATTCTTTAACCTCTTTCCTCTCCAGATAACCGCGATAACTGATGGCGCCTTGAGATTCTTCAACCAAATCCTGAAATTCTTCGAAATAGTCGCCATCAACGCTTCTTCCTGCAATCACCAGCCGATCAGCCGGTCTGCGCACTTTCAGCCAGGCTTTGATAAAGGCATTAATGCCCTTTTCCTGCTGAACATGACCCAGAAAGCATAATTTCAAGCCGTCTCCTACAGGATAACCGCTTACCGTAAAGTCACGGCTGTCGATGCCGTTGGGAACCAACAGTATCCGGGCATTTTTTCCCAGTACATTCCGAACACCTTCCGCCTCTGTTTCGCTGGTGCAATGCACGGCAATAGCCCGGGTTAGCGTCGGGAAGGTCAACCCTTTATAGAACAGCCATTTATGAGGTTTTTTTCTGCGAATCAGGTCTACATGTTCTGGCATCAATCCGCCATGAACGGCCACCATGAAGGGACGACGCAGCAAAACACAAAAAACAGCGGCAAGCGTGGACGGCCAGGTTGCAATGCCGTGAATATAGACCACCGGTGCCGTCAAACATAATTTGAATAATGCAGTCATCGCGCCCAAGCCAAAGCCCCAGCGCCTGAAACCGTAAGTCCTGTAAAGCTTTACCTGCACATTCTCACCCAATAGAACCTGTTCAGTCCGCAATCGCCCATCAATGGATTCATCGGACGCAACCAGCACCATTTTATGACCGGCCTCCGACCATGCTTTGCTTAAAACAGCTGCGGTAACTGAAACACCACCGTACCCTTTAGCCGGTGGTATATGTGTAGCCACTACTCCCACATCCATACTAATTCTCCTGAATCTGACTGTGAATAATTACAAAATGAAATTTCTCAATAATTTCAAAAAAGAACTGCCATTCTTATTGATAGAGCCTGCGTAAACGGTGGCAAACCTACTTAATAAAGCACTGTCGCTTAAGGCTTAGAGGCGTCATTCCGGCAGAGATTGCCGGAGCCGTTAGACCGCGTAAGCGAATACAGGTCACAAGAACGTGAAAGCCCAACGCCATCCATGGCTTCTGGACCCCGGCAATCCCTGCCGGGGCGACGCCTACTATTAACGCGAACATAGCCTTACTCAAGCTAACGCCCATAAGCCAGGAACCCGCGCCAGATACCGATAAGATTGTAAAATGAATAAGCCAGCTTTTTGGGGTTCAATAACAGCAAGGCCAGCATCATTTTTAACAACGGCGCGACAAACATTTTGCGGGCAATGTAATAAAGAATGAACCCATCCTTCTGATTGGCGAATTTTCTTATGTAAGCCCCAATGCCCGTGGAATAGATCAACATTCTTCCGGTTCCCAGCTTGTAGTGATCTTTATCCGGGTGATAGATTTTAATGTCGGGGTTATAAAAAGCCGAACTGCCAGCCCTGAGCAAGCGATACAACAGCTCAAAACCCTCCGCGCCTGAATACTTGGAACCGATACCAAAGTCGTGATCAAAATAAAACTGTTTTCGATCGATCCGATTCAGATCAAAAAACTGCGTAAACTCCACGCCCATCATTCTGAAGCGGGAAAAATAACAGGCTTTAGGACTGTTAACGCCGATACTAAAACGGCTGGATGAAAACTGATAGGATCCGGCGACCAGAATGGCGAGGTTCTCGTTGGTTGAAAACTGATTGACCACTTTTGAAAGCACCTCTTTGTCGTAAGCACAATCGTCATCAGGAAAGGCAATAATTCTGCCTTGAGCCTTGCCTATTCCATAATCTCTGGCTCTGGCAATCCCGGTAAAATTAACTTTGAGATGCTTGATTGTGAGACAGTGTTTAAATGATTCGACGATTGCATCAATTTTGCCATCCATGTTCTGATCGATGATGATCAGCTCAAAGTCTTTATATGTCTGCTCACGGACAGATTCCAGAAAATCCCTGACCTCGCTGTCTCTGCCCAATGTGGCTAAAACCAGTGAAACTTTCATATCAGTCACCTCTCCTGAGTTTTGGCTTTGGCCTGCATATAGATGGTTGCCTCATACCAGGTAAACATCAACGCAAACTCCAAGCCCGCGAAGCCATCCAAAAAGCCACCCCGAAATACAAAGTGGTATAAAAACCGGGCCATAATTCTTAGCCAGGAACGACCCAGTAATACGCTTAAGCGGCCGCGATGAGTCATCACTGCCCCTGCTGCCGGTTGAAGAACGACCTCTTGCGCCGCTTTTTCAACATGCTTGTGCATCCATTCAATGATTTCGCCGTGATAAAAATAATGTTCATAGGCGATCTTGGTATAACCGATCCGGCAGGAATCAATGACGGCCTCCCCATGCCCGGTATGGTTCCGGACAAAGCGGGTTGTTGCCCTGCGCACCAGTCGGGGATGATAAATGGGATAACCCGGCGCGTAATTGAGCCGCTTGCCCCTGAGATAAAGCACCGAAGGCACCATAATCACATCCAGTTCATCGTTACGGCTCATTTCTGCTTCAAACCAGTCGTAAAAAGTCTGTGGATAGATTTCATCCGCATCGACAAACAAAATCCAGGGTGTGCTGATCGCACATTCTCTGATGGCAAAGTTGCGCTGATCGGCAAAGCCTGGCCATCGATTGCTAAAGATGCTACACCCGCGGTTTTGCGCGATAGCAAGCGTATCATCGGTGCTTCCTGAATCGACAATGACAATCGGATAGCTTGCCGGAATAGCCGCAAGACATGCAGGCAAATTGCTTTGTTCGTTTTTGGTCAAAATTACAATGGTCAGCATAGGATTAGTTCTTGACCGCATATAAATTGATGTAAATGCCTAAACCGAAGCAATGCATTAATGCGGCAAACGGCTTTTGCACAGCGCTGACCAGCCCATCAACAACAGACGCAGCCCTTCCTTTAAGACCCAGTCGTTTGGATAGTGCTTTGAAAGGGATGCGGGTGATTTGCTCGACCTTTACAACCCTGAAGCCATTGTTTTCGACCAGGGCTTTTAAACCTTTCTCTGAAAAGAAATTCACATGCTCCGGCACCCATAAACACGCGTTATCCTTTGTTCCCAACAGTTTGACCAAAAACGAATGGTAATTGGGCACTGCGCAGGCCAATACGCCTCCCGTCACCATCATCCTGGATACCTTGTTGATAGCTTTATCCGGTTCGAGAAGATGCTCCAGCACCTGAGACATCATCACGATGCCAAACTGCCCGGACGCTTCGTAGTTTTCAAACATCACCGGCAAGGGGTCATCACCGTTCAAATTCCTGAATACCTCGTTTTCATAGGTGCCGGGATTGATGCTGACGGTGCGGTAACTCAGCTGTCTGAGTGCCTGGGTGTAAAAACCGAATCCTGAACCTATATCAAGCGCCTGAACATTACCCGAATGATTGAAACTGTCGGCAAGCAGGCTCATTCTTGCTGCATCGACTGTGCAGTTAGGAAATTCGGCTTCTCTTGCCAATACATCTTCAAGCGTTACGGACTGGGTCAAGGCCTGACCCGAATACTGATAAATGGACTGCAGCCATACCAGGTGCGGTGGCCGATTCAAGAATCCGGTTCCACAGGAATTACACCGGTAGATATGAAATTCTTCATGATGGGCGTTTTCCGTATAATGAAAGTTTTTCCTGCGCCAATAGCTGATTTCCTCAGCCTTACAGGCCACGCATTCATGCAAAACCTCTCCGTACTGTGCTGAAACGGCTGATACAGTCGTCATATTGATCCCCTTGATTCCTCTAAAACGTGTTCACTCAGAAATGAATTAAAAATATGTCTGCTTTGCCTATCCGATAAGCCTCTCATCATGGGTATGGGAATAGCTGTAACATCTCCTACGCTGAAACTTTGCAACCATTCACCGCCTCTTCCACCGGGTCTTGGTCATCGCCAGTTTCAAAACCGCCAGTCATCCGCCAGGGTTTGGCAAGCATCGCCAACACTATCGCTTCAACGCCAAAATAAATGCAATTGGCGAATGCGGCGCCCGGCAAACCATAATGCATTACCATCAACGGAATACTGACTGCCGCCGTCAAGGCCCCGCATAAACGTCCGGACAATAACCATCGAGTCTGTTTGTTTGCCAGCAGCGGTTGAGACAGCACCATCCCCAAAGCGTGCAGCGCGCATCCAACTGCAATAGCGGGTATTAATTCGACCGAAGAATGATAGGGTTTGGCGAGCAACCAGGAGGTCAACCAGTCTTTGGACAATACCAATAAGGTCACGCCGGTGATCCCTAAGATCACGACGCACACTATCCAGATCCATAAAATCCTGAAACCTTCCCTGGCCTGATTCCGCGAACAACACTGAAAATAAACCGGCTGAAAGATACGTAACAAAACCATAGCGCTGCGATTAAATGCTTCGTTGATGATCAGGTAAGTCGCGGCATACAAACCGACTTCCGCCGCCGACAATAGATAACCGATTACATAGCGATCACCCATGCCGTTTACCCAGAATATCAATTCCATGGGAACCAGCGGCAACGCATAAGTCCAGACGTCGGCTTTGAAATTCCGGACCCTGGCCGGGCGCTTGTGCTTGACGATTTTACTGCGATGAACAAATGACCAGACCTGATTGGCAATGAAGCTGGCCAGGATATATCCCAACAATACCCATTCAGGTTTTTGGCCACCCCACACGACCAGCGAAATCGCCAATAAAGGGCGTAAAAGACTGTCACTGGTCTGCCACAAACTTGCGCTGCGTTGTTTGCGGCCTCCTATAAGTAACTGGATGCCTAATTCCCGTCTGACTGTCACGATCAAAAGTAAACCGGCAAGCAGATAAAGACTAAAATCGCTGTGGTAAAAATGACGGTAGATAAGGCCTCCGACGAGCAGCAGCGCTACCGCCAAAACTGTTGATCGGGCCGCATAGCCTGCTACAACCTGGTGCAAATCGGCTCGTTCCCCTTCATTCTGACATTCAGGCATTATCCTCATGCCCGCGGAAATAAAGGGGTAAGAAAACAAAGCAACACCCAGCGCAACAAAACCATTCAACAAGGCAACCTGTCCGTATATTTCAGGACTTACCAACTCGGTCAATATCCGGGTGCCGGCCAGTAAAGCCATAGCCGACACTATCTGGCCCAGAATGACCCAAAAGGCATCACCGAATAGTTGTTGTTCTCTTAAAAACCGAAACAGAGTCATTTTCTAAAATACCGCAGTCAGGACAGCCTTGAGTAATAAGAACCGGAGGCAGCCTGCCAAGCCGGAGTTTTCGACCGGTATCCGGTACCTAATACTGCTCCCCACAAAAACATCAACATTGCGTTTTGAGGAAAATATTCCCACATATTAAAAGTAAGCCCGGCAACAAAAATGAACATCACGACCATGAATTTGTTGGGATGAACCGACAGATTTGCCGTTGCCCAAAGAAATGCCAGATATGCCAGCAGGCCCAGTAACCCATAACCGTTCAATAGAAATAAATAAAGGCTGTCCGAATCGAATTGACCATGAAAATGTTCGGCGCCAAAAAGAATGTTGATGGTATTGGAACTCAAGCCCAAGCCCCAGCCGAACAATAAATCCGCAGGCCCATGGATTTGCTCGGAAAGTACCCGTTGCCAAAGATCGATACGTCCGTCTTGGGTGGGATCCGCATCATCACGGCCACTGAGCAAAGGACTGGACGCCAGGATCAGCGCGCCCACAGCAAGCAGTGGCGCAGGCATGATCATGGCCCAGCGGTCGCGTGGGCGAAGTGCTGCATAAATCTGAAAATAGATGACCAGCAAAGAACTGATTAACGCCGTGCGGGAACCGCTCAACAAGGCCAAAAATACACTGACCGCCATCCATTTGCGCATAGACGGAACCAGAGAAAACAGCAACGCACACGTCGCCATGGTTGCGCCAAAAAGATTGGGACTGACAAAAGTCCCAAACGGGCGCCCGCCCCCCAGAATTGACACGCCAAATAAAGGCGGCGCCCACAAAGCCTGCGCTATCGCCAGAACAGCCTGAAGAACCAGGTAATAACGCAGATAATATGCAAAGCGGAAGATCACGGTTTCACCCGCCCCCAAGCGGCTGACCGCAAAACCGATCAAAGCAACCGGCAGGTATTCAAATACCCTCAGGCCGGCCATGGGCACTACCAGCGGCAGGTCCAGGTACAGCGCATAAGCCACTTCAAACAGGACATAAGTGATCATGACTCCCAAAAATGCAAATACCGGTCCTGTCAGGATGCCATTGCGCAACCGGGGTTCAACAAACGCATAGCCCATCAAAACAACCAGCATCAGTTCGCGAAGAATACGCAAACCAAAATCCTGTTCGCCATACACTTCCTTCACCCCATTCCAGGCAGACTCGACCTGCGGTAACGAAGCCAGGGTCGATGCGCTGACCAGAGCAAACAACAGAACCGGTAAATCTTTTTCAAAGCTTATTCTCATCGCTTAGGCCTCGGCTATCTCATCGGGGTTTTGATCGATCCCGGAAGCCAGCAGAAAATCAGGATCCTTATTTCTGCCGAACCAACCGCCCATCGCCTGATAACCGGCCGTCCATAACGGCACGCTTTTAGACTCTTCACCGGCGCGGTTATAGGCATAGCCGTAGTAGGGATAGTAAGACGAGCCTTCTTTCAGATCATTGATAATAAATCCGTTCGGTTTGACACCCACCTGCTGGAATCGTCTAAAACTGACTTCCAATTCCTGCGCCGTATAACGGCCTTCCTTGACAACTAAAAATGTGGCGTCGGCGAGCTTGCTGATAATGGCCGCATCGGTAGCCGCCAGAATGGGCGGTGAATCAATAACAATATGGTTGTAAAAGCTTTTCAGCTGATCCAGCGTTTCTCCCAGATTCCCCATCACTAGCAATTCTGCGGGATTCATGACCATACTGCCCCTGGGTATAAAATCAACGCCAACGTCCGGCAAGCTGACGATAATGTCGCCCAGTGAAGCCTTACCGGCCAAAAGATCTGACAGCCCCGGCTGATTTTTTATGGAAAAAGTCTCATGCAGACGACCGTTACGCATATCGGCGTCAATGATCAACACACGCTTTTTGATGCTGGCCAGGAGCGCTGCCAGGTTACTGGAAACAAAGGATTTGCCCATTCCCGGCGCGGGACTGCCGACCATAATGACTTTGCTTTCGCTACTGGCCAATGTTGCCTCAAGATTGGTCCGGAAACTGCGCAAGGACTCGACAGAAATATCAAGCGGATCCTGGCTGACCAGAATACCGGACTCACGGTCCTTGCCTTGATCTATGAGTCTAGCCAGACGATGTTGCTTCTTACTGTGCGGAATGGCGGCATATAAAGGCAACCCCACCTGATATTCCAGCAAAGCCGGATAATTATCGTGGCGTTGCAACGAATAGCGCAGAAACACCAGCGCCGAACCGGCTGTCAATCCCAGTAAACCGGCAATGGCCAGCATCAGGCCGGGTTTTGGCCAATACGGTTTTTCGGGCGTCACGGCATAATCGATGATACGTGAGTTACCCAAGGAACCTGCCGCAGCTATGCGCTGTTCCTGAGCGCTATTCAACAAAGAGGTATAGAGTTCGGTGTTGACCTGAACATCCCGCGATAAGCTGACCATGTGCTGCTGAGTACGCGGTAAATTTTTAATCCGTTTTTCCAGATTGCCCAACTTACCGTCAATTCGCCTGATCTGCGCCTTCGTTGCAATCATGTCCGGATGAGCCGATTCCAGATGCTGATTTTGCTGTTCGTACTTTTGTTTGAGCTGAATATTCAGCGTCTCCATCTCGGCCGCCTGTTTCAGCAATATTTCAGCTTCGGCCGGAATATCGACGGCGCCGTGTGTTTGCCTGTAGGCGCTCAAACTTTGCTCCGCCTTTTCCAGCCGTTCTTTGACAACCGGCAACTGACTTTCCAGAAAAGCCAGCTTTTGACCGGCTTCCGCAGACTCCCAATTGACCGTTGCGTTGACATAGAACGAGGCGATATCGTTAACCGACTTGGCCAATTGCTCTGGGTCCCTGCCCTTCAGTTCTACACTGAGAATATCGGTATCCTTGGAAACCTCTCTAACGGTAAAGGCTTTTTGCAATGTTTCAATGGCAGCCAACGTGGTGGTTCTGCTTAATTCAAAATGGGTACCGGGATTGGCTTCAAGCTCAATGATCTTGATGACGACAAGTTCAGTCTCTCCGATGCCGATTGAAACAGTATCGCCTACAGATCCATCAACCAGCGTTTCATCCTTGGGACCCAGCAAGCGAAAACGGCCTGATTCCAGAGCAACCAGCGTAAACTCTTTATTCAATAACCGATCCGGCACGGTAAAAGTTGCTATCTTTAACGTTTCCCCACCCCAGGCCCAGCGATTGAAACCCCACCATGGCTCGGCAATGCCGTCATCGGCGTTATGCAATCTGGCCAGCGTCTCACCGATAACCGGAAAGTAAACTGGATAATATTCAACCACCAGATTCAAATCATCCACTACTTTACCCAACACCGAGCGCGATCTTAGAATTTCCACTTCGCGCTGCGCTCTTGGACTTTCGGTTTCAGCCGACGCTCCGTTCGTGTCGCTTCTCAGTGGCGCCGCCAATAAAGCCTTGTTCTTGTCAATCCTCAACAAGCCATCGGCTTTATAGGTGCGAGGCGCCAGGACCAAATAGATCAGTGTGATGAACAACACGGTAAATAAAGTCTTGAGAATGGTCTTTTTACCTTCCAGCAATAAATCGACATAGTCTCTGATACTGACACCCTGCTCTTCTAATCTGGACGCATTAAGCGGTGGCAATTCCGTACTGGCTTGATTTTTATAATACATAGTCTTTCATGCCCCAATCGTTTGAAAAGCCGCAACTGTCAAGTCAAGCGCTGTCGGACCGACCCGGTAGGCTGCGTTCTTTTTGTGATGACTCATGCTTTTGAATTCCATTACAACCCCATCATTGCGGCTTGCGACATGATAGCCGTGAAGGATGACGGTAAAATCTGGTTCAGTACTCTGGACCACTGAGTCACCCCGGCGGTACCTACGAAAACGGTATCATGCGGTTCCAAAGCAAACTGATCGGCAAGAATCAACGCGTCGGGTGATTCGGCATTCAGTTGGAATATTTCAGGATTCATATCTCCCGAACGGATAACATAAATTTCTTCCGGCCTGGACATGTTGAAATCTACCCCATAGGCTTCTGCCAGCGCTTGAGCCAGGGACATCTTGCCTTTGTTGATAGGCAATGCCTGCTGCCTGCCGACTTCGCCCATAACAAACACCTTGTTATCCTTACTGTCAGGAATATTCAGCACGTCACCGGCTTTAAGCAACAGGTTTTGGGTGGTATTGCCCTGTTCATAAAGCGCCAGCACATTGATTTTGTATAATTTGCCATCTCTGGCCAGCGACACATTGCTCATATCGGCATCTTGTGTCACGCCACCCGCACGGCTGATTGCTTCGGCTACCGTCAATGGCGTTTCAGTCAAGGGCTGGATCCCCGGCATTTTGACTTCACCCACAACAGCGGCACGATGACTCTGGAAAGAAAGCACCCGGACATCGAGTTTGACTCTTTTGAAATAATTGGACAGCTCTCTGGTCAGCAGACTTCTGACTTCGCTGACCGTTTTTCCTGCAACCTGCAGAGTGCCGACATAGGGATAATAGAGCTGGCCATCGTCATCAACGACTTTTCCGGCCAATTCGGGCAGTATCTTTTCACCGCCGGGATCATTCAACTCGGGGTGATCCCAGACGGTAATCAGCAATCTGTCGTGCGGACCGATCCGGTAATTGGCCTGACTGATGTCCACCGGAGGCAGATTATTGACCGCCTGACGCCTGGAGTTTTCCCTCTCTATGATCAAATCTGCGGTAATAGGCACAATCCGGGTCTTTTCCTTGACCATCCGGCCATCTTTCATAACCGGCACCTCAAGATCCGATAAGTTATTATCGGCTTGCATTGTCATGCCGGGCGTCAGAGAACAGGCCGGCAGCAGTAAAACCAACATCAATGGCAGTAATCTGTTCATGGCAGGGTTTCCTTAATAGGCGTTTTTATTGATAAAACCGGTCAACAGGGTGCGCAGAGCGATCTCCAGATCAAACCATACCGACCAATGCTGTATGTAATACAAATCGTGTTCTATGCGCCGGTTCAAATCGGTATCACCGCGCCAGCCATTGACTTGAGCCCATCCGGTAATACCCGCTTTGACCATATGTTTCTTCATGTAATTAGGCACCTGCTCTTTAAACACTTCGACAAAATCAGGGCGTTCCGGGCGAGGTCCTACCAGCGACATATCCCCACGGAGCACATTGATCAATTGCGGCAGTTCATCAAGACTGGTTTTTCGCAAGAATCCGCCAAACCGTGTCGCCCGTTTTTCGCCGGGTTTTGCCCAGACCGCGCCGGTTGCCGCTTCTGCATTCACCGGCATGGACCGGAACTTCAACATCGTGAATGAATGATTATTCCAGCCCACCCGTTCCTGCCTGTAAAACACAGGGCCCGGTGAACTCAGTTTGACGCCGATAGCGATGAATAACAGTAAGGGACTGATCAGTACGAGCAGGATTAATGCCGATAACCTGTCCATGATTTCTTTGATGTAGCGATTGATGCCATCCAGGGGCGATACCGAAAAATCCAATGTCGGAATACCGGCCACCGTGTTCAAACTGAGGAATTTACTGTGCTTGAAAGCAAAACAATCGATAACAAGACGAATACTGACCGGTAAATGCCTCAACTGATATTGCGCTCGTTCGGCAAGTGATTCGCCTGGAAAGGCAATCCAGACTTCGTCAATGGCTTCCCGGGTGACAATCGCATTAAGATCCTTTAATTCACCGAGCCGGATCAACGACAAATCGCCCACCGATTGCCGGTTTTCGGACCGATCATCGACATAACCGACCACCTGCAATCCTGCCCAGGACGAATTATTCAATTGACGGCTGACTGCAACCGCCATTTGATTCAAGCCTACCAACAGGATACGGCCCTGTGACCAGCCACGAGAACGTAACCAGTGCAGTAATTGGGACAAAAGTCCTCTAGCCGTGAGAATAAACAGTAAACCCAGCGACCACCAAGTAATGATCCAGCGGTAACTGGAGCCGAACCAAAAATGCAGCCTTATCGACGCTACGATGGTAATCACCGAGACGACGGCAAATACCCAGGCTCTGACGATACGAGCGATTTCTCCGCGCATGACATCATTGCGCCAGGGCCGGTAAACCTGGCCCATTTCAAAAAAGATGATGGCCGCCAAAAGCCCCAGTGCAATCACAATCCGGTAATCCTGATCGATCACCACTTGCCGCAGCCAAAAGTAATGAGACACCCAAGCTGCAACCATCAGCATCGCCAGATCGACGAAACGCAACAAGAGGATTACTGTGTGGCCATATTGTTTGAAGAGCCCGTTGAAAATGTTGCTCAAACCGAGTGGCATGTTCGTTAAACTCCTATTCTGTCTATGATCAATGATAAAGAGCTAAAACCCTTCATCGCCAACGTCATCGCGACCTGCGTAATGCAAAAATCGCTTCGATTGAGGTATAGATTACAGACACAAGATGAGAGAAAACCCTTAGGTTTGATTAAGATTTGATGAAGATCGGATTAATAGTGGGCGAGATTCGGCAAGCGATGGTGCACATACAATTCGTTTAAACCTGTAGAGGTAAGAAACTGAAGTTTCACAATAATTTCAAAAAAGAACAGGCATTCTGTTTGAACTGCAGGACTTATCGATAGAGTCTGCGTAAAGGGTGGCAAACCTATTTAATAAAGCACTGTCTCGCAAGGCTGAGGCGTCATCCCGGCAGGGATTGCCGGGATCCAGGACACAAGGATGTGCTACAGCCCTCGCCATCCATGGCTTCTGGGCTCATGCCGGGCTGTCCTGCCCGGCACCCTTCGGGCGAGTGCCAATCCGCTCCTGGCGGATTGGTCCGGCAATCCCTGCCGAAACGACGATAACTTCTAATCCAAACAAAGCTCTCTAACGAGCCTGGACAACCCTATAAAAACTGGAAAACTTCAGGTAAGAAATAAGATTAATCTGTCGTATACCGCCCCAACATTCATAGCTTCAACTATTATTCTGCACAGCCAGATGATAAACGTTTGAGGTTTTCGATGAATACAATGAAGGTAAACGGCAAAAAACTAAATCGAAGAGTTGCTTTTCGAATTTACGAGCAGGTAAATCTTTACTTCCATAAAGTCGATAGTAGCCAAATCAATGAATTCCGGCCCGGTTTTGAGAACAGCTCCACTTTATCCCCTTCTAGCCAGTCGTTTGCGCAAATTAACGGGCAGTCAGCAGAGCAATCACTACCCCATTCTCAAAGCCGCGAAAATGACACACTCAATGTCAACATCAGTTCCAGCGGCATCGCATTTACCTGTAAAGAGGAATTGAATCCCGGTGATTATCTGGTCGTCAGACTATTTTTGTTATCCAGCCTGACGGTTATTATGACGTGTTGCAAAGTGGTCTACTGTAAGCCCAGCAACCCGTATGAAAAAAATCGCTACCCGTATATGGTTGGCGCGCATTTTGTGAATATGACAGCAGAAGACAGTGACTTGTTGGAACGCTATGTTGCCGGAAGAAAAAAACAGCAGATGATTGCGAGCGGGTTGCTACTCACTCTTCTGATAACCATTCTGGCAGTGCCCGATGTATTGATTGATGTGTTTCTGGATCTTTGCGATCACGCCATTGACCTGTTCCTGGAAGCGCTATCGGTAGCCTACGATTACGCGGGTATGGGGCTGGATTATATAATTGAATCTCTATTCGAGACTGACCGGCATCAAACTCAGGTCATAGAGTTTTATACCACGATCGCTTTAGGGCTTTTTTTGCTGTATGGCTTATGGCGGTATTTACCCCGCTTTTGTGCGCGTTTAGTCAATAAACAGCGTGAATTCTGGTTTCGCAAGAAAGCAAGTCTTCTTTACTTTTGGGGCGAGCAATCCTTTTTGAATAAAGTCAAAATCGCCGGAATGGGGGTTATCGCGATCACATGTTACGGCTACTTTGCGATCTGACAAAGCTGTAACTGTAAAACTGTCCCTAGCAATAGAACTCATTTGGAAATGGGGGTGAAACTCTATCGAAAGCATCAATCCCCTTAGCTGAGACGGAAGTCGGTTATAAACCGAATTGCCGGGTAATCAGCATACTACCCCCTCATATTATCGCCAACCTGAACTTGATTATGGAAGCTGATGTTTGAACTGATCATCCGGCATTGCTTTAACCTTATTTTTTGATTGTTTGCTGAAAAGCTGTATTTCAAGCCCCGTTAATATTTTTTGTAAAACGCCTCTGCTTCAAATTTAACAAACTCCTCCGTTTTTACCTCGGACCGGCTCATAACCTGAAAAGGTTCTAACCGCGAAATCTCGGTCTGCAAATCTCTGGCAGTCTTACTGCTGCATCCCAAAATATCCTGAACTGAGTTTGCTGAAACTCCATCACATTGGAAGATATAAGCAAATTCCAGCAATTCCTGAAAATTAAAGAACTTCTGCTGATAGTCATTCGGCGATTGGGAAGCAAAGAAGACAACGATGCCTTTGGAGCGCCCCTCACGGATAATGCGCTGCAAAAACATATTCTTCTGGCTTAAATAGTTGTGCGCTTCGTCTATGACTAATATCGTTCGCAGGGTTCGCTTGCCGTCCTCAACCGGGCTATCGGGCAACAAAGACATTTCCTTATATAGCCGCTCTATAACCAAATAAGCGACCAGCTCTTTCAGTACCGGCATGGCGTGAACGTCAATTAGCATGGTTCGACTAGAAATCTTATCGATAGGTGCGATTTCATCACCGTGTTTCCAGAACAATTCAAAAACAGATAAATCACGCAAGACTTCAATCAAGCTGTCGTCCTTTTTTTCTTCCTCTTCATACATCAGATTGGCAATTTCCAGAATATCCTGAAAATCGGGATAGGGAGCATCGGAACCAGCACGCTTTGCATAACCTGCCCGGATAGCTTCGGTTAATGCGCCTTTCTGTACTACACCCAACTTGGAATTGATAGAAGCAAAACTTTCCGCCTTTTCCCGTGCTGAAATATTGATCGTCTGTTCATCATAAGCCGGTAGTACAAACGGATTGATCGGTAAACGTTGGTTGCCTTGCAATAGTCTAAATGGCTGGACTTTGGCAATATCCAGAAAACGCTGGTTATCGACTACATCACCCTTGTAATCGAAATAAATGAAATGGGTTTGATAATTCGACTGGACTCGAATATCTGCCAGAATTTTCAGCAAAAACTGGGTTTTTCCCACCCCCGGTTTACCCATAATCGCCAAATGCGAGTTGGCATGTTTGTCGGTATTATTCAGCTCCATAATCAAATCGGCTTTTTGCAATATGGTTCTGCCGATAAAAATATCCAAGCCACGCCCCCGTAATTCCTTGCGGCCCTGAAACTCCACCAGATTAACCAGACTCTTTATCAAACCCTCGGCACAGCGCCCGCTTTCAATATACAGTTGCTCCATAGCCAGACTCCCCTGATCGATATGATTTTTGATCAGCGAGCGATTGGAAAAGAACGCATCTTCGGTAATATCGCTTTTCCCATGTACATGCGCCAATAGGCTACGAATAAATAATTCATCAGGACCAAAAAAAGTTGGGCGCTTTAATTCGCCGCCACTAAAATTAGCACTTTCAGGGACATTTTTACCGTCCTGAACCAGCGAAACGGCAAAAGCAATGCGCGCCAGAACTGCTTTTTCCAAGCGAGTTTCAAAGCGCAAAGAACTTAAAATCTCATCCGCTTCACTAGAAGTATATAAACGGTCCGCCATGTTCTATTGCTCCCAAAAATAGCCTTGATTAACGGTCGTTAATTCCTGCCGGGGTTCAAACTCCAGGCTGGCGGCACCGCTCAAATAAGGTTGTAAATTACGGTAATAATCCTTGTCTATTTCGGTATCCGTAGAAAGAATAATCACCTGTTGACCGGCATTGGGGAAATAATGCTTGATGATATTGTCCCGATGGGTGCTATCGAGTCTGGACAGCGGCGTATCGATTAAAATAGGTAGCTGCAACTGGCTGGTTTGCGCCAAACCCCAGAGCAACGACAATGCGAATACCTCCTTTTCACCAGCGGAAAGACTGGATTTTTTAATTTCATGGCCGTTGCGGTCGATCATCTTGATAGCATAGCTTTTGTCATTGATCAGAATATCCTTGATTAAACCGCTTTTACTCGACAGCATCCGGTACATTTCAAAAGTCTTTTCCTGCAACAAATGCACCTTGTTTTTACGAAGTCGCACGGTGTATTGATTCAGCAAATTGGCAATCGTGTCGCACTCTTCAATAAAGTCAGCTTTTTCCTTCGAAACATGGTGTTTCTCGTAAAGCTTTTCCACATCCAGTTCAATATCTCCAATACGTTTTTCCAGCGTCAGAATTTCGTCCTCCAATAGACGTAATTGCTCGGATTTACGGCCAATCTGGGTTGAGCAGCTTTCCATTTCCGCCTGTAATTGATCGAACAATTCTTTTTCCGAATCCGAAGCAATACCCGGCTGTAACGTGGCCTCTAATTGCCGAACCTGAACAGCCAGTTCCTGTTTTTCTTCCAATAACGATTGAATCAAAAACACATCGCTATTTTCCAGCGTTTCCATTTTTTGCAAAACACGCGCCGCATCACGATCAGAAAGATTCAGCACCTTGATACTCTCTTTAACCGAATCGCCCTGCTGCAGTAAACAAAAAATCCGCTGCTCAAGTTCCGCCATTTTTTCAGCCGACAACTTTTCCCGATAAATCGGCTCCGGGTCCTCAACAACACGCACAATTTTCCGTGCCAGACTAGCAGCATTGTCGCGGATGGCTTCGTATTGCACGCTCTCGCGCTCTGAATCGATTTGTTTGCGAATATCGCCAAACAATCGCCCAGCGATTGCAAACGGTAAAACGCCTTCACACAAAATCTTAATTTCGTTTTCCACCTGTCCTAAGCGGTTAGACGCCTGAATGCGAGCTTTTTCCGCATCCCGGAAGCTGTTACGCGTTCCAGGCTCGGTATTGAAAGTGGCCTGAAATCGTTCCTTTGCTTCCTGATGTTGATTTTTAAACGCATCGAGTTCGGCTTTTACCTCATTCCGTTCTTGAATCTTGCGTCCAACTTTACATTTTTCCCGCTTCAGTTCGCTTTCTTTAAATTCCAGGTCTTCGTCGGAAATCTGTACAAAGCCTTTACGCTCTTCAGCTTTGATATACAAAACATCTTCTGAAAGTTTAGTGATATATTGAATGCCAAGCGCCGCTTCCAGTGACTTTTTCAGACGAACTTCGGAATGATCGTCGGCAGCGATTTCTTGGATTTTTTCGCCGTCGAAAAAGAAAAACTGGGTAATACCGGGCGGGATGGTGGCCCGGATAAAATCCTGCCACATCTGCTTGTTCTGCACAGAAACCCGCTTGCCGTCTTGCACTACCACCAAACGCTCTTCCAAATCCTTGGCTTTGGCGTCATTGATTGCGCCGCCGCTCCATGAGCGCTTTACAACCAATTCCGAGCCGTCATTCTGCTCTACCACCAATTCAAAAGAAACCGACGTATTGCCGCGCGCCAATTCCTTGCGATTGATGTTCTTATAAATCACTTCCGGCCTAGCGCCATACAAACAAAAACTGACGGCTTCCATAATCGAGGTTTTACCCGCGCCATTCATGCCTCCAATCAGAAAAATGCTTTTGCCATTGATGCCTACAGGAAAAATAATTTCTGTCGAAAACTGAAAAGACTTGTAGTTCTCAATAGTCAGCTTGGTAAATTTCATCTATATGCCTCGGTTAGTTCCCATATTCCGCGTAAAGAATCATTTTTCAAAATCCCTTGCTTAACCATTTTGTTCCGTTCCCAACAGACATTATTTTGCCAGACCAACTGTTTACCGGAAGCAACGTTTTCAAGATCATGCGCTAATAGTTGTCCTGCTAATTGCAGTTCCATTGCCGCTAAGATTTGCTGAACGTGTCCGCTTCCATTCATGTTTTTTAGCGCTGTAATAATGCCGACTCGTAAAACCTCATTTGGCGTTCTAGGTTGTTTTAACTTACGTTTTCTGGGTTCTTTTGCACTAAAGTTGCCATTGTTTTTATTCCTTCCAAGTAAGCTGTTTAAATTCTGCAACGCCTCATCAAGCCCATCCGCCAGTTCCTCCATTAATTCATTGGCCTCATCGCGTATCGCTAATTCAGCAACCAAGCCAACTTTTAATTTGCGTAATTCATCAGGCACAGATACTTTAACTTGCTCTAATTTATCAATAGTCTTTGCAATTTCTTGTAATTGCTTTTCTCTTTCATCGAGTTCCATAGACTTACGCTGTACGTCCAGGGCTTTAATCACTTCACTGAGCAACTCTAATAATAAATCAGGGGAATTGGTATATAAGTCGATGTCCTCCGGTGTTGTCGCCATCCCTTAGCTCCTGTCCGATTTAGAGAAATTACTTTGCAGAACTTCACGTAGGGCATCATATACGCCGGTTCGCCGCTCTTTAAATTCATACTCGCGGACTGTGTCCAACAATTTGACGACCTTATCGAAACTCACCTTATGCTGTTGGCAAAGTTCTTCCAGCAAGCGTTGGTCTTCCGTGGTTAAGTTCATCGTTTTCTTCCTCGTGTCAAGACGGCAAGGATTGAATTTCATGTTGCCAGTTAGCGACTTCCACCACAGGATGTTTTCGGCGTGCCTGTTCGACGATCTGTTCCAATTTATCGGCGACACTGTCTTCAAGCCAATCAGTACCGCACAGATCGCACACTAGGGCAGGAACATCGCGCACAACTACAACACCAAAACCAAGATCAACAGTGAAGGTAGTGCGGCCGGATTGTTTGCGCCCACCGTGGCAAACCGGGCAAAAATCGTTATGAGAATTCATGATAGCCTCCTGGTGACTAAATCGACTTCAAAATGGGTTAAATCGGGACGATAGGCGGTAATAATATGACACTGTTCGCTTGCCGCGTCATAAGCTAAAACTACATGCAATGCTTCCGGCTGATTCGATGCCAGCAACAAACTTGGAATGGGGTGATCATCCGGGTAATTTTCAATAATATCGCCATGTAAGATAGCGTTTTTTACCTGATTTCGACCGATCCCTCGCTCCAGCATACGTTCCAATGCATGTTTTTTCCATAGAACACGACCTGCATTGACCGCATCGCGAATATCAGTGAGTATTACTGACGACATAAAGTTTGAAATATAGGCACGTATTGGCCTTCAGTTGTCAAATTCACTATTTTTTCTCCAGTTAATTTTGTGATTGTAAAACTTACGCGCTCTGGAAATATCACGTTTGCCTTCGGTTTGAACTTGTAAGTATTCCTTACAAGTTGCCGCTACTTGCAGTTCGCCGTCACGATAAATTGCCTTAATGTGTAGCGTGATATTTTGCGTGGTGGATTGGAACAACTCCGCCATCATCGCTTGCGTCATCCACACCGATTCATCCTGTAAACGCACCTCGATGCGGGTTTGTCCGTCTTCGGTTTGATAAAGCAATAAATCGCCAACGAAAGGCAAAGCCGTTTGATCGGGGTTTGATTTTTTGCCGCTCATGAGTTTACCGCCTCTTCGATCAATTGTTCGACACGGGTTTTGGCTTGTTCCAGCAATCGAGCGGACTCGCGCTGTTTTACCAAACTTTCACGAACAAGATCGCCAATAATCGTTTGCTGTTCGAAAGGCAAAATCGGAACGACAAATTTATCAATGTCGTTTGGGTACAGTTCTGCCTGGGCACTACCTCTGGAATGTTTTTGAGTTTGGAATTGACCGACCACCGACTGAAATATCATCGCCATATAGGCTGCATCAATGTCTGGCGTTACGCGAAGAATGTTGACGTGATTACTTGCAAAGGCGGGGGCATTACTTAGATAAACATTGGTTCTACCGATGTAGGCACCGGTTGTGTAAATCAACAGATCATTTTGCCGGATATGGGCTACGGGCGATGCCGAAAAAGCTTGGGGCGAGGTTTTTTCCAGACCGTCATAATTGATATGCTTCGGGCCAAGATGCTGGCTATTAATTACATCATAAGCGCCGTCACGTTCATAGATCGGCTGAATGCCTCGCCGGTTGCAGGTTCGAATATCACGAATTTTACGGGTTGGGAAATTGGCAAGATGAGCAAGCAATTGGGTAAATTGGGCTTGGTAATGCTGGGCATCCAAGCGTCGGGACAGCTCAAGTTCGCTAAACTGGGCCGTATAACCTACTGGTTTTTGAAAACTCAGCTTGTCCAAGCCCAATTCGGATTCTAGGAGTTGTTGGGCAGATTGATATGATTCTCGCGAGGAAATCAATTCATCGTGAGCTTTGCGAACTTTTTCGGCAATTCTGCCCTCTTCATATTCACCGAGTCGCGGAATTGGAATACTCCGCAAGTCTTCAATATTGAGACCCATTTGAATTGCGCCTCTCTGTCTGCGAAGAAGGCAAAGTTGTCCGAAGTGTGAGTTCAGATAGGCGAGTAAGTAATAGGGATCACCCTTTTCGGAGCGAAAGATTGTGCTTTTGCAACTAAACATTGCAGGTGTTACACGTTCAGTACAAACAGCAACATTTCCAAGAGTCCCCACTACCGAAATCATCAAATCGTCATTCTTGACCGCATAATGCTGGAGGCGAATAAAATCAGCTTGCGGGATAAATCGACTGTCGTCCTCCAAAATAAAAAACGGCTTAACGTCTTGACCTCGAATGTAACGATAGGGTGATTGAAAGTCGTAATTACTGACACGGAATGAAGAGCCAAAAGGCCCCGGTACAAATGTTCCTAAATTTCCAAGATTTTCAGCTTTGCAGGAGCGAGTTTTTCGTTCAGCCTCAAGATATTTTGGCTGAGAAAATTCGGCATCAATTCTGCGTGTAGCGAGTATTTCAGTCGTTGTGGCTTCGCTCCAAACCGCCATTACTCAACCCTCCAGAATTCCAATCCCTGCGCTTGAGCAAACCTGACAAACGCCTCGGCAACACAAAGCTGTTCATCAGGAATTCCAACGGCATCGGCCAAATCGTCAGCAGTCAAATCGTAATTGACCAAATCCTGATCGATTTTCGGTTGCCCGTCGTGGTCTTCAACCAGATTGCCGTTATCATCGATCACATAATCATAATCACCGGAATTATCCTTGCCGCCGCGTTCGCTGACTGCCATAAAAATAGGGTAATCCAAACGCTTGGCAACTTCGGCGGCTATCCAGCGTTCTTTCAGAGTGCCGATTAAATCGGCATCGGCTAACACCAGCTCCAGTTTGCCGCGCAAGGTCAGCAGCTTTAACTCCCGCTCGGCTTGCGGAATCAATTTTTCCAGACGTTTTTGCTCAGCTTTGAGAAATTTTTCCGCCGCTTTTTGGCGGTCTTTGCTGGTCTTAAGCTTGGCGGTATATTCACCCTTAATGTCTTTAAGCGCTTTGTTATGTTCGGCCTTTTTCGGTTTGTTGTAGGTCGTCAATTCCAATGCTTTACCTGTCCATGAGGCTTGAATGGCTTCCAGTTCGGCTTGTTGCTGTTGCTGCACGATTGCCAGTTCAGTTTGCTGTTGCTGTAACAAGGCTTCGCTATCGCTCGCTAAATCGAGCAGTTTTTGCTTGGTGCGGATCAATTCAGCTTTCAAGGTATCCAGCTTTTCTTCAGCTTGCGCAAGACGGTCTTCATCGCTAAACACGGGTCGATTATCGGCTTTGTCTTGGCTTTCATCGTTTCCGTTAGTTTCGGCAATGTCTTCCGCTTCCGGTTCGGCAAAGGTTTCGGCCAGTAAATCCGCTATCGCTTCGGGAACAAGGTCTTCCGATATTTCGGCGGCATGGTTGCCAAGTAATTCTCGAACGTCTGCCACATAATCCGGGCAGGCGACGGCGACTTCATCATGAACTTTGGCAATGTTCGCCAATTGTTGCAGTGTGTATTTTTGTACAAACAATACCGAGGTTTTTGTGCCGGTATGCGGTTTAAAGGTGTTGGGGTGTAAGCCTACCACGGCCAGTAAACGGGCTTTTTTTAAAATCCATTCACGGATAAACGCCAGCGAGGAATTATTGAACTTGCCCTGCGGCAATACAATCGCGGCCCGACCGCCGGGTTTCAGCATTTTCAGGATGCGTTCGATAAACAACACATCGCGCTCTTCCTTAGGTTGCTTATCGTCTCCTGCCCGTTTTAATGCCGGTTTCGCCAATTCGTAATGCGCCAGCATCTTGCGGTCTTTCATTTCCCCGGCAAACGGCGGATTAGCCAGAATCACATCGAATTTCAGCTCATCGAAATATTCCCAGGCTTTGTCATCGTCCTTGAGAGTTTCATTTTCCGGAATCGGCGTGGCGGTCAGTTTCGCTTGCCGAAGTCCGTGCATCAGTGCTTGGCCGGAACCGGTTTCGTACCAGGTTTTCGGATCGAGACTGCTGACATCCGGGCCGAAAATGTTGGTGTGACCGTCTCCGGCGATCAGCATCAAGGCGCGGGAAGTTTTGGCGGCGCGTTGTTCAAAATCGATGCCCCACAGGTATTTACCTGCGTATTTGTGTTTGCGCAGTTCGCGTTTTTCATTGTCATCGGCGGGATAACACCAGTCCATCGCATGCAGTAAGAATCCACCGGAACCGCAGGATGGGTCCATGACATATTCCGTACGGGTGGGGTTGAGCATTCTTACGCACATTTCCACGACATGACGCGGCGTAAAAAACTGACCTTTTTTCTTTTTGGCTTCGGTAGGCAGCAGGTATTCAAAAGCATCATCCATAATGCGCAGGTTTGAGCCCATTAGGCGTACGCCTTCAATCGGACCGACGCAAACTTGCAGGTGACGTTTGGCGAGTTCTATGTCTTCACCGACTTTAAAAATGCCGGGCCATTCTACGCAAGCGTTTTTAAATAAGGCGTTGATACGATCGTAAGTTACATCAGGATCAAGGGCCTTGCCGAATTCAACGCGCTTATCCTTGCGGTTTTCCAGCGCTTCTTTTTCGTCCCAAATTTTGGCGAAAATCAGTTTAAAGATTTCATTGAACTCGTCCTTGCCGCTATCTGCGAGCACCAACTCTTCCAAATCTTGTACTATTTTTTTGAAGTTAAATGCCTTTTTAAGTTGCAACAGGGTTTTCTTAGTTTCCAGTACATCTTTTGGTTCCTGTCCCCGTTTGGGTATATCGAACAGAGTATCGTCAAATTGCGCAGGATAAGGCCGGTAAAGAATAATGCTGTCGCTACCGTTGGACCACACCGCAACCGGCGCGCCTTTGGCATTCATATAGCTTTTAAGTTGCTCGATGCCGTCTTTACGTTTGGGCTTTTTGCATTCGATGATGATTTTTGGAGTGCTCTTGCTGGAATCACTATAAACGATAATGTCCGCCGACTTGGTGCCGACTTCGGTACCAAATTGCACGCTTTTTTCCAGGTCTATTTCATCGGCTTTATAACTGTATTGATTGATCAGCTTATATACCCAAAGCTGACGCACGATTTCTTCAGGGCTGCACTTGCCGTCTTCGACAAAAACCTGGACTTCCTCATTGCCAGTCGAAAATGGGATAAAGCTTTTTAGGTAATACTTGGTTTTTCCTGCTTCTCGACCGGTAGCGGCTGCTTTGGGGTAAATGGTGAGAATGTCATGAATCGGCTTGCCGAGGTTTTCGAATTCAGTGAGTTCGTATTGAGTCGCCGGGTCTTTAAAAATACGACCAAGGATTTCTTTAGTATCCATTAGTGGTTAATTCCTTTGTATTTATCTTTGTTAATTTTGGCTATCGAAAAAGTCTTTTGCTCGGGTAAGGTGAGCTAACTTAAAGAGAAACTGCATTTTTAAAAAATATTGGATTCAAGTTATATGTGCAAGAATCCATGACTCACCCAATGCGAGAAAGCATTAAAACCATTAGTTTCACAAGTTGCTCTCTAGACTTGTAGGAAACGAATACATGTCGAATTGAATTCGCAAGAAGAAGTGACGCCTGCCTCTTTATATTAATTACCTCCATGTTTGCGGATTATTTGACTAATGGGTTTCGATTTCCGCTTCAGTGGACGAACCGTAAGCAGACAGCGGATTGCCTTTCAGCACGTTTGTTGAGGATTCAACCACTCTTGTATGAGTATCAAGCTTAAAAGTGAAGAGATGCGCCTCACTGTTCGTTCGGCGCACCCAACGTGCTGGTTTATAAAACTTTATAACGGACTAATCAAACCGATTCGCCGTTTTGAACCGCGCAGAGGCTCCCAACAGACCCAGCACGAAGAAAGACGTGCCGACAAGCGTAAAACGCAGATTGATCTCTTCGATGATCATGTCGTCAGTCGCATAAAGCATGATAATCACGGCAATTGATCCCCAAGCAAGAAAACGTAAGAACGCTTCCATAATCAGTTTCCCCAGCTCTTCCTTTTCGTCCGCTGGCGTATCCATTCGATAAGCGACAAAACCGGACATCAGTGCCGGTAAAATGCCCCATCGCATATGTTGTATGAAGCTTTCCAGAAAATTGAAAGAGTCTTTGCGGTAATGAGTAAGCTCTAGCACCAGCACTGAGGACGTGGTGCTGACAATAAATCCGACTATCATCATTGCCAAATAAAACCCATAGTTCCGATCCGAATCGTTTTGTTGGTATTTCAAAGCAAATGTCCGTGAAAAAAACACCAGCGATATCGGTAACACATAAATCGGAATAACGTAGGCAATCCAGCGTAAGGTATTTCCATCAAAGTGAGGCAAAGGATCATCGGGAAACAGAAACGCATTGTGCAACGAAACAGAAATCTCCCGGCCTAACATCACCCCTATTGTGGTAGCGGCCGTAAACAGCAGCACATACTTATAGGTATGTTTCAGACGGGCCTCATGAACCCTGCCGCCAAGCTGCTTTACGGATGCCCATATTTCATTCTCACTGGCGCTGCCGAACACAACCAGAGAAGCCAGTAAACGGCAGAGCAGGCCGGTAAGATTATCCAGTTCCTTGATCAGGTTCAAGGTTTTGGTGTAGTGCGGTTCCGCTTCTTTCCAGACGATTACTTTTTCCGACATTGCATTGAAGGAAATACAGATTTCTCCCCATTTCAACGAGGGTTCATTAAAAAAGCGGCGGTAGGATGATTGGTTGGCGTAGTTTTGTATCTGGTCAAAAAGAAGGCAGTTATGTGCCCATTTGTATTCGACCGTGGCACTGGATTTATCAAAATCGCCCGGATCGATACTCTGTACCAGCAAGCGATTCGCTATTTGCGCTTTTAATTTGTCGTCGATTGCCGACAATCTGGATGAAATTAAAGCATTGTAGACCTCTACCGCCTTGGTAGGAATTGCAAAAGCGTCATGGATACTGTCTCTTAAAATCAACAAAGGGTTAAATTTGTTTTCCCAGGCGATTAAAAAAAGAAACAGACCGGCGGCTATCAAAGGCATGATCGTGCTGCCATCCAGTCCATTCAAAAAATTCAGCAATTCTCCGGAACGAAGGCTTTCCACCGAATGTGTAACCAGGGTTTCAAGGGGCAGCCAACGCCAGGTAAGCAACAAAAAAAGCGCTGTCATAAACAGGCAGTAAGAGGCCATCCCGGCCCAGTAAGTACTCCTGCGAATAAAGTATTGTGGAAGTGTTGGTTCTGCGCCTAACTGAATCCGGCGTTTCTGAAATGACCGATAGGCGAGAAAAAATACCGCCCCGGCTCCAAGAAACTGTAAAACAAAGTTAATCAAGAATTCGATAGTCATTGTGCGGCTGCTCCTACATCCTTTTCACAAAATTTCGAGTTGAGGTAAAAATCAAGACCCGAGTGATTATATACTGGCTTATCAAATAATTCCGGTCGTTTTTTAAAGTACTGGCACATAATGCTGGGTCACCGGAGTCATGCTATTTATGAGCAATATTTTTTGCTTAAGCGCACTATAAAAGGGTGTATTTTCTATCAAGTTAGATAGAATAAATTAACCTAATGGACGCCTCTTTTGTTTTTTTGCCCGAAACTATACCATCTTAGCTTTATTAAAGGCGTTGCATTTATTATCATTACTTCCACAACTACTAATACTCAAAAATAAATTTATGAATCCATCAGATGATTTAGGCGTTATTTCAGTTCTTCTCGAGCGATTTGAAAAGCAAAGACTACCCCGAGCGTTGTCAATTAAAGAAAAAGTAGATAATGGCGAATGTCTTGAAGACTATGATATTGACTATTTGAAGGAAATATTTGCAGATGCCCAAGAAATTTTGCCGACGGCTCACCGGCACCCCGAATACGAAGAGCTGATAGGGAAAATAACCAGCCTTTATCATGAAATTACCGAAAAAGGCTTAAAAAACCAGGAACTTAAAAGTGGGCGCTAGTCAGATTATTTTGTTGATCAATGAATCGGCGAGCCTTGATTTAAACACAACGATTTTGCGAATATTTCCCTCACCGCTTCAGATAAATCGCCAAGGATCAAAGCCATTTTGACCAGACTTGAAATAGGCAAGTCCAACAACCCCTCACCCATTGGAAAGTCTTCCGTTTGAAGGGCCGTTCAGACTATGAATGCTCCCTCAATATCCGGAGGACTCATCCATGCTCGAAACGAAAAATGCCCGTTGATTTAGGATAGTCATCGTTTTTCAGTCTGGTTTTGGAGTCAAAGACCCTGAGTTACACGCTTTATTAAAATAAAGTTATTTAAAAGTCAGTAACTTATTATCAACAGGCTTAAACATGCACTTTAAAAATGACAACCAACCCATAGGGGTGATTATCGAAGTCCATGGGCCCGTGGTAGTTATCGATTGCAACCGCTTACCGCCGCTGAGGCAAGCGTTATACACACGCTTCGACCATACGCTTTATCTTTTTGAAGTTCATCAGCATCTGGACGAGAAACGGGTGCGTGCGATTACGCTTCATGGCACGGCCGGACTACGCCGCGGCATGACCGTCTTTGATACCGGCTCACCCTTGCATGTGCCTGTTTCCGAGTCATGCTTGGGCCGCTTATTAAATGTGTTTGGTGAACCGTTGGATGGGGGACCTGACCTGCCGCAACAAAATTTCAGAAATATTCACGCAAAACCTTTACCCCTTTCCGAATCAATCGGTATCTCCGGTATTCTGGAAACCGGAATCAAAGTCATTGATTTACTCTGCCCTTTTGTCAAAGGCGGTAAAACCGGTTTGTTCGGCGGAGCCGGGGTGGGCAAGACCGTACTCGTGATGGAATTTATTCATGCGATATCGTCGATACATAAAGGTGTTTCGGTCTTTGCCGGAATAGGCGAGCGTATCCGAGAAGCTCATGAATTATGGCAAGAGTTGCAGCGTGCCGGAGTTATGGACGATACGCTGATGGTTTTCGGACAAATGGATGAATCACCCGGCGTTCGATTCAGGGTGGGTCTTTCGGCCTTGACATATGCCGAGTATCTGCGTGATACCTTACATAAAGAAGTACTTTTTGTGATCGATAATGTCTTTCGCTTCGTACAAGCCGGAAGTGAAATCTCCAGTTTATTAGGACGAATGCCGGCAACGGTAGGGTATCAGCCTACATTGACTACCGAAGTAGCTGAGTTGCAGGACCGTATCCTTTCCAGTCGGCAAGGTGCAATCACCTCGGTACAAGCGGTTTATGTGCCGGCAGACGATATGACCGATCCTGCCGTAAGTGCCATACTCAGTCATCTGGATACCACTGTGGTGCTATCAAGAGACCAGGCGAGCAAAGGCATATACCCTGCCGTCGATCCCTTACGATCGGGCAGTAAATTAATGGACAGATCCACACTGGGTGAGCGCCATTATGCAGTGGCAGAAGGTGTACGAGAACACTTGGCCAAATACAGGGAAATGGAAGATATCATTGCTATGCTGGGTATTGAGGAGTTGTCCGAAAATGATCGAAAAATCATCCTGCGTGCCCGTAAATTACAACGCTATCTGACTCAACCTTTCTCGGTGCTGGCTGATCACACCAAACAGGCGGGTATGTCGGTACCCTTGAGCAAAACACTGGACGATTGCGATGCCTTTCTTTCCGGCAAATACGATGACCTTTCCGAAGAGCAATGTTATATGCGCGGCGGCATGGAGGTGCCTCATGGCTGATTTCGTTCTTCATCTTTATGATGCAGCGCATGAGCAAAGGATAGCCGGCGTCACTTCCTTCATAGGTGAAGATGCCTCCGGTAGTTTCGGTATTCTGCCCAATCATGACCGCTTTATGACTGTCCTGGTATTTGGTTTGGCACGTTTCCGCCAGACGCAAAGTGATTGGCAATACCTGGGTTTACCCGGGGGCGTGCTTTATTTTCACAATAATGAATTAACGGTGAGCACCCGACATTTTATAATTGACAGCGATCTTGAAAAGATCAGTGCCTTACTGGAAGAACAGTTGCTTAAGGAAGAAGAGAATCTCCAGGCGACACGGCAATCAATAAAAAACCTCGAGCAAGCCATGATCAAGCGGATGATGGCACTCAACCGAAAATCGATGGAGTTGCTATGAACAGCCGACTTCATTTGAAAAAAAAGATTGAGAGTCAGATAAAACGAATAAAACAAGCGGATAAAGACCGGCCCAATTTATTGTCGCAGACTATTTACATCGGCACGCTGGGTTTAGTCATGGTGCTGCCCATTGTGGCCGGAACCTATTTAGGGCATTGGCTGGATAGCGGCGTACCCGGTTATTCAATGCGCTGGACACTGAGCCTTTTGTTTCTGGGTGTCCTGATAGGAATTGCCAATGTCTATTTTTTAATTAAAGAATTATAGGCTTACCCATGGAAAACGAGTTTTATGTTGCCTTAGGTCCGCTGATGATAAGTGGTTCTGTCATAACTACATGGGGTATCATGCTGGTCATTGCCTGTCTGGCCTGGATTTCAACGCGGCATCTGGAAAGGCTGCCGGATTCAGTGCAAACCACTGTTGAAACTATCGTGTCGGCTATTGATGAAGCCATTCTTGCCGTTGCACCACAACACGGGCGGCAGATTTTGCCTTTTATTGCAACCCTCTGGTTGTTTTTACTGATTGCCAATTTGGTTGGCTTGATCCCCGGGTTGCATTCCCCCACTCGTGATCTGTCAGTGACTTGCGCCTTGGCTGTGCTGGTGTTTTTTTCAGCACACTGGTTTGGCATCAAAAATCTGGGTTTGAAGAAATACCTGCGTCATTATTTATCACCCAGCCCGATTTTATTACCGTTTCATTTGATCAGTGAATTGTCCCGAACGCTGGCACTGGCCATTCGCCTCTTCGGCAATATCATGAGCCTGGAAATGGCTGCCATGTTAATTTTGTTGGTGGCCGGTTTCCTGGCCCCTATTCCGATTTTAATGCTGCACATCATCGAAGCCTTGGTGCAAGCCTATATTTTCGGCATGCTGGCTTTGATCTATCTGGCCGGTGCCATGCAGTCCCAACAACCTAACTCATAGGAAACGAGCGTGTCAGAAATTTCTCTTATCGTATTTGGATCAAGTGTCGCGGCAATCATCGGTATTGCATTGGGTGTCATGTTGCCGGCGCTGGCCATGGGAAAGGCGATCAGCAGTGCATTGGAAGCTATTTCCCGACAACCGGAAGCGGAACGCTCGATTATGCGGACCTTGTTTATAGGATTGGCGATGATTGAATCGTTGGCAATCTATTGTCTAGTGATCATTTTGATTGTGTTATTCAAAAATCCGCTGCTTGAGTACATTATCAATAAGTGAAAAGCCGAAAATTCCAACGTCACGGAACTGCACGTTAATGCTTTTTAACGATTCACCCGTCATAAATGCTTATGGATTTTAACGTCTCGACCTTTTTTCTTGAAATAATCAACTTCCTGATATTGCTGTGGGTGCTGCAAAGGCTGTTTTATAAACCTTTATTGGAGGTTATCGCCAAGCGCAAGCGCTTTATCGACCAGACCGTCACCGAAGCCGATACGACCCGGCAACAGGCCGAAGCGCTCCGCGACCAGTATCAAAATCGGCAACAGCAGTGGGAACAGGAAAAGCAGGTTGCCCTGGTCAGTTTTAACCAACAAATTGAAGCGGAAAGAACCCTGCAATTGAATAAACTGGTTGCTGATCTTGAGGATGAAAAGCAAAAATTACAGGTATCGGTATCCCGTCAGCAAGAAGAATTCAAAATGCTGGCCGAAAAACAGGCTTTAAAAAACGGCGCCCGATTCGCCGCATTATTGCTGCAACAAACGGCTTCTGATGAATTGGAAGCAAAATTGACAAGCCTGTTAATCGATAAACTATCAAGCTTACCGGATGAATGCAGTTCTTCGCTCAACCTGCTGAAAACTAAAAAATCCATACCCATAAAAATAAGCAGTGCATACCCCCTGCCTAATGAGCTTCGCGAACAACTCGAACTAAAACTTAACGCATTGATCGATGGCAGTATCAACTTTCAATACTTTCAGGCTGAGGAATTAATTGCAGGCGTGCGTATCGATATCGGCTCATGGGAGTTAAATGCGAATCTTCAACACGAATTAAGCGCATTTGCCGAGCTTGCTGATGAAATCGTTTAAGTCAAACAGCGGTATCCGCCCATGCCTGTAACCCGTGTTCTTGATCAACAATCTGAATGGTTAGACAGTTATCAGCCGGGGCTGCGGGTCAGAGAAAAAGGCAGTGTCGTCTCCATCGGCGACGGCATCAGCTGGATCAAAGGCTTGCCTTCCGCAGCGATTGAAGATGTTTTGATTTTTGCCGATGGCAGCCGGGGTATGGTTTTTGACCTTAACCATGACAGAATCGGTGCAATCTTACTCTATGAAACAGACTCGCTAACGGCCGGGACGTCTGTTCGCCTGGCCAAACATTCGCTCAGTATCCCCGTCGGCAACGAATTTATCGGCCGGATTGTTGATCCTATGGGTATGCCGCTGGATGGCTTGGCTGCCCCCGTCTCATTCATGCGAGAAAATCTTGAAAAGGCCTCGCCAGCCATTACGGCACGGGATTTCGTTGAAAAGCCCTTGTACACCGGCATCAAAATTATTGACACCTTGATACCCATAGGAAAAGGTCAGCGCCAGTTGATCATTGGCGATGAAGGCTTAGGCAGAAGCTCGATTGCCATTGACGCGGTGATCAATCAAAAAAATCAGAATGTTATCTGCATTTACGTGTTGATCGGTCAAAAACGTTCAGCCGTGGTCAACACCATAGAGATTTTAAGAAAACAAGGCGCGCTTGATTACACGGTCTGCGTTGTTGCAGAAGCAACAGCATTGCCAGGTCTGCAATATATCGCGCCGTTTGCCGGTTGCGCGTTGGCCGATTATTGGATGTCTCAAGGCAGAGATACGCTGATTATTTACGATGATTTATCCACCCACGCCAAAACCTACCGGGAACTGTCGTTATTATTGCGTCGTCCGCCGGGCAGAGAGGCTTATCCGGGGGATATTTTCTTTGTCCATTCCAGATTACTGGAAAGATCGACGCGCTTAAATGGAAAAAACGGCGGCGGCAGCATGACCGCGTTGCCTATTGTCGAAACTCAGCAAGGTGAAATTTCGGCTTATATTCCCACCAATCTGATTTCAATTACCGACGGTCAGATCTATCTGGACAGCAACCTCTTCGTTTCAGGATTTCGTCCGGCGATTGATATTACCAAATCGGTTTCGCGGATTGGCGGCAAAGCTCAACATCACGCAATACGTGATCAAGCCGGTAAAATGAAACTGGATTACCTGCAGTTTCTGGAACTGGAAACCTTTACCCGCTTCGGGCAACGTCTTGAAGCTTCGATGGAGGAGCGCATCAAACGCGGCAGAATTTTGCGGGAAATACTCAAGCAAGATCGGCTGTCACCGCTGAGCAATCTCTTTCAGCTTGCCTGGCTAAAAAGCTTCAATGGCGGTTATTTCGATGCAGTTGACCTGTCTGAAATTGGGCCAATGCTCAGCAAAATTGAACAGCGCTTGCACACATCGGGCCTGATACTTGACAGCAGCGAAGAGCAATGGCGAGGGGCTCTTGATGAATGGTTTAAGCCATCAGCGGAGGCCAAAGACACATGAGCCAAAGCCGCGAACTGCAACTGCATATTGGGCAAATGAACGAAATACGCAGTATTTTAAATTCGATGAAAAATCTCGCGTTGATCGAAATCCATAAATTAGCCCGCTTCCAGGTCATTCAAGGCTGTGCGGTTGCAAATATTGAACAGGCGGCGCTTGATTTTCTGGATCATTATCCGGGGCTTAAAGCGGATGAAACGGATATGACGCACATTTACGTTTTGATAGGCACAGAGCGGGGGTTTTGCGGCGATTTTAATGAACAATTGATCCGGGCGATTCCAGTGCAGGCAAACCGGGGTATCATCGCTATTGGCTCCCGCTTGCTCAGTAAATTTTCTGAGCATGAGCTGAATCTGCTTGCCTCTATTGAAGGCGCAACGGTAGTCGAAGAAGTACCGACTGCTCTCAATCGTTTGATTGCAGCGATTAATTCACTGCAAAAAAATTACAGTACTCTGGCTTTGACAGTCATTTACCATGAAAACGAATTCAGAAGCATCAGACAACGGCAACTTATCCCCCCTTTTTATCCTCAGCTTAAACGCAAACCCCTGACCAATAATCGTCCGTTACTGACGCTTGATCCTGACGCATTTTTCCTGGGTTTGATAGACCACTACTTATTCGCCGTGTTACACGAAATTTTTTATATTTCTCTCGTAGCAGAAAATCATCTGCGCCTTCAGCACCTGGAAGGAGCCGTCAAGCACGTAGATACAGAAACGTTCAAATTGCATCGTAAATCACAAATTTACCGGCAAGAAGAAATCACTGAAGAGATTGAGGTCATCCTGCTCAATACAGAAAGTGGTTTGCATGAGGGTTCCTAACCGAGCATGAAAGTCCTGCATTCGCCCCGTCAAATGAGAGTGCTAGGTGTTGAGGAGATAGCGGTCACTCGCCCGACAGGACGCCGTGAATACGTCCATGTAGGCTTGACGGCGGCTCCCTGCCGCCGACACCTGTCGATCGAGCAACCGCTCCCTCTTCGGTTCGTGTACTTTCACGGTAATCATAAAGATCAGTCAGCCCATCAAAATCAGGTTTTGGGTAAAGCCGGGCCTTTGCCATTGTTAAAATAAACCTTACATCTAAGACCCGCAGGAATCTTATGATCCGAATTGGGTAGATTCAATCGGATACCGAAGGTACCGCTGGATGCGTGAATGACCGGGTCGACTACAATCACGCGGGCATGAAAAACAGCATCTGCCGACTGTTCCGCTGTCACTTCAGCGTCCATTCCCACCTGAATGCTGCCCAGCATATGGATGGGCGCAATCACCTCGACATTAAGCGGATCGATTTGCGCGATTTTTACCACGGGTTGATCTTCCACATATTCACCGGGAGATTTCATCCGTTCGACCACCACGCCGTCGACGGTGCTCTTTAAATGGCGTTGATCAAGAATTTCCTGAGCATGATCCAATTCCAGCTGGGCGACATGATAGAGTTCCAGGGCTTTTTTATGCTCATAATCGGCTATCACGCTCATCGTTTTGGCATCGTCAAACTCATGGAGAGAAGCGAGCTTTTTGTTAAATAACGATTCCAATTGTTCAGACGTACGTTTTTTTAACTCCAGATCGGCTTTACGCGCATGAATATCACTCTCCATTTTGGCTCGTGCTTTCATGAGTCGAACATTGGACTCTTCCACACCCGATTTCAATTTAGCGACAATCTGCCCTTTTTTGACCGTATCACCTCGCTCTACGGTTACCGTCTCGAGAATGCCTTGTACCGGACTGCTGATTTCAACCACATCATGCGGTTCGATCAGACAATCCAGAGCGTTTTGCTCATCAGCCTGAATAGACGCGCTGGTTACAATCAAAAATGAAAAAATCAATAAATTTCGATGCATTTTGCTCACTGTGAAATCCCTATTCCGCCTTACCTGAAAAAGCCAATAGATTCTGTAGATTCAAGTCCATTTGCAATAATGCGGCACGGATCGCCGCATGATGACGCTCTGCCCGGGTTTGTGTTCTTGTGAATAAGGCATGAGCCAACCATCGATAACCTGAACTGTTGCGTTTGCCCATTTTCCTCAAGGCCTTAACTAGCCAGGAGGAACCGTATTTTTTCACAATTTCATCCTCAAGAGACAACACCATTTCATAACTGCCTTGATCACCCTGACGGCCGCAACGGCCGAATAATTGCCGGTCAATTCGCCGGGCTTCATGACATTCCGAAACGATAACGTGCAAACCACCCAATTCATTGATTCCCGGTGCCAGCTTGATATCGGTCCCTCGCCCCGCCATATTGGTGGCGACCGTAATGCCTCCCCGGGTTCCTGCGTTCTGAACAATACTGGCTTCATCAGCATCTTGTCTGGCATTCAAAACATGATGCGGTAAACCTCGCGCATACAATAACTGACCTAAATATTCCGACGCTTCCACCGAACGGGTCCCTACCAATACAGGCCTGCCCTGTTGATGAATTTCACAGATGCGTTGCACGATCCCTTCCCATTTTTTTTGAGCCGTCACATAGTATTTTGTCGGCAATTGCTTTTTTTGAATCGCTTTGTTGGGCGGTATTCTGATGACCGGAATCCGATAAACCGAGAAAAGTTCTTGCCTCACCTCCTGGGCTGTACCGGTCATACCCGCCAAATGCAGGTAACGCTGAAAAAAAGTCTGATAGCTTATTCGGGCAATGGTTTCCTTTTGATCGCTCATCGCGCACCCCTCCTTGGTTTCTATCATTTGATGCAGCCCTTTTTCCCAGGAGCGATCCGCCATGACCCGCCCGGTAAATTCATCGATAATCAGCACCTTGCCGTCTTTCACCAGATAATGAATGTCTTTCAAAAACAAATGCAGCGCGGATAAACCCTGCAGTACCAATTCGCGGCTTCGTCTGCCCGAGGACCAAATGCCCGACAACGGCTCAACCATCTTCTCGACGCGCAGAATGCCCGATTCAGTCAATTCCAGAGCGTGATTACGGTGATTGATCAAAAAGTCCTTACCGGCTTTAAGTTGTTCGGCTATCTGCAAAGCTTGCTGATACACCAAAAGCTGTTGAAGCGATTGCTTTTCTCTGGAGAGTATCAGCGGTGTTCGCGACTCGTCGACCAGCACGCTATCGGCTTCATCCACTATGGCAAAACACAATCCTCGCAGTAATAAACGAGCTGATTTAACGTGCTGCTCTGCATATAAATTATTCAATTGCAGGTGCAGACGGCTACTATTTCGACCCAAAACCAGGCGGTCTTTTAAATAATCAAAGGTCAACTGCTTGTTACTGCAATAGGTAATATCACAGGCATAAGCCGCCCGACGGGCTGCAAAATCCATATTTTCGGTAATGGTTCCCACGCTCAAGCCAAGCGCCTGATAAACAGGCCCCATCAACTCGGCATCACGTTTCACCAGATAATCATTGACGGTAACGACATGCACCGGAACACCGGCCATAGCGGCTGTGCAGGCAGGCAGCGTCGCTGTTAAGGTTTTGCCTTCACCGGTGTCCATTTCAGCGATCATGCCTTTCACCATGACCCAGCCGCCTATCAGCTGAACATCAAAATGGCGCATCGACAAATGACGCCCTGCAATTTCCCGAATCATGGCAAAAGCGTCGATCATTGTGTCATCCTCGAAACCTTTCAGATGCAAGGCCGACTTAATCTGTTTGATGCGGCTTTGAAGCTCACTGTCGTTGAGCTTTTCGAATTGTTCACCCTGTTTTTTTATTTTTACGGCAATTGATGATAAGGATTTTTGATTATGTTTAAACGTTTGATTGGCAAAATTACCCGCCCGTAACAAGGCATTGTCAAGAAAATTGACCTGCCGACTGGTTTTTTCAGGGTACAAGCCCTGCAAAATACCGGGCTTAAATACGGATCGGCTTGCCATAAAAGATTTGCCCTTGTTCTTTGAAAACAGTTTTACTAAACACTAAACGTTCTTAAAAATAACTGGCGGCCTAAGCGGTACCATTGCAAGGCCAACGGTTCCAGACCGTGATCAAAGCGGATATAAACCCGTTCACCGATGTTTTTAACCTCAGTACCGGGCGGAAAAGCCAGTTCGATATGAAAAACAGGCTCGAAGGCCTTTTCGCCTTTTTCATCCGTCGGCTTGACAGGGATGGTCCCACCCCCGGTTAAACCCAGTGCAGCGCTGGGCAGAACATCCGAGGCTGCAGGGATCTCACGCAGTATCGCGGCCGAGGACAGTTGCCTGATGTTCCCCGCCAAACGCATTTCGACCTTACCGGTGTGCGCTCTGACCAAACCGATATTGTCTTGCGTGACCACCGCACGAACAGTGGTAATCGGATAATTGACAACATAGCCCACCAAATCGCCTTTATGCAAAAAACGGTCTTTCAAATCTTCGGCATTGGGGACGATAAAAACACCGTGACTCTCGCTTTTTACCGTCAAACGATCGATGCGTTCGGTCAAATCCGCCATTTCAGCATCGATCGATTTAATCTGCTCTTCAATGATCTGTGCTTTAACCCTGTCTTCGACCCGGAACTCATTCAGTTTTGATTGCAATTCTTCCCTCTGGTAATGAAGAATATTTTTCTTCAGTTTCAACAGAGGGTCATCCATCTCTACAAGTACGTCACCCGCTTGAACAACGGTATTGGACCGCACTTTCAGTTGAACCACAAAACCTTCAGCCCCGGCGCGCACTTTCGCCTGTTCCGGCAACCAGACAATTCCTTGCGCATAGGTATTTAAAGGCATAGGAAATAACAGCAGAAAGCCCGAGACCGTGATCACCAAAGCCGCACTGCTGGCGATGACTCTGACCCTGTTTTGCTGAATCATCGGATTATTGAAAATAAACCGTAGGCTTTTTCCCAATGGCACCAAAATCATGGTTCCAACTGCCCATAGTGCGAGGATAATGCCTATCAGAAAAAATTGGCTGGCGACAAAAAAGGTGATCGAAAACGTAATCAGCATCCTGTAACAAAAGGACACCGAGCCGTAAATCAGAAACCAAAAGCGCTCGCCTTTAGCGCTCACCGGAGAGGTCAGAGTCTTTAATCCGAAGACATAATGCTGAAACAGATAGCCGATATAATTGCTGGCGCGGCTGCCTAAATTGGGAATTTCAATCAGATCGGCAAAAATATAATAGCCATCGAAGCGCAAGAGCGGATTACCATTAAAAAACAGGGTCGAAACACCGCCTATCAACATCACGTTATAGGCAATGGCCCGGACCATGCCTGGCTCGACATTAAGCCAAACAAATAACGCTAAAGCAGCCAAAAATAATTCGACCGCCATACCTGCCGCGCCGACAACGGCGCGTTTCTTTTTATCCCGAAAACCCCACGAACTGGAGGCATCAACATAAGGAATGGGCATAAAAACCAGCAGCATAACGCCCATTTCATGAACTTCACCTCCCCATACCTTGGCAGCAAAGGCGTGACCCAATTCGTGCAGCAGCTTTACCACTGGATAAACAAAAAACAACAACACCAGATTGCCGGGCTCCCATACCCGATCGGACACATTCATGGACAGATCAACCCAATGTGCACCCGCCAAAATTAAAGCAGTAATGACGGTACTCAGCCACAACAAGGCACCGAACCAGCCGAACAAGGGTCTAAACAAAAAAAGCCAGCGATCGAGAAATTTATCCGGATCCCACAACGGAAACCTGATGGACAAAGGACTTTTGAGCTTTTGCAGCCATTTGCCGCGTTGTTTTTTCTCATAGCGTTGAAACAGATCCAGCGTGTCGGGCGGAACATCACATAACAACAAATCGCTGCTGTGTAATTGCCCCAACAGCTTGACCATTTCATCCTGGGTCGGCGCATCATCGCCCAACTGTTCAAGCGCTATTTCCCATATCTCCTGAAAATGTCGCCGCCCGTTCATCAACGAAATGATGTAATGCGCCTGCGGGGAAAAACGATGATTAAGACTGCTGGAAAAATCCTGCAAAACATACCAGAGCTGCCCCCGGTAGTGATGTCGATGAATTTGAACATGCCCTTTTAACCGGGGCTGTAAACCGGCAATTCGGTACCAGGAAGAACTAAACATCGATTCAGACATCGTGCTTCTCCGTTATAAGCCTTCCGGCCACCAGGTCCATAATGACAAGCGCAACCAATCCAGCAGATTTTTTGTCCATATCCAAATTAATTTACGTTCAGCGATATGAATCTTACCTACGCCCTCCATGCCCGGCCTTAAAAAATCCAGCTTATTTTCCAATTGCGCTTCAACACGAAAATAATTGCGACCCTCCCGGGTCTCTGAAACCGGTGTTATTTTATTGACCACGAAAGGAATCACTTTTTCCGAAAGCCCTGTTAAAACCAGCTCACCTTTTTGGGCGACCACAATATCGGTAATATCGCGCTCATCCACTTTCAAAACGACCCGGTAATCCTCCAGCGGCGCAATTTCAAACAGAATGTCTCCCCGCTGCGAAGGCGCACCCAATGATTGGCTCAAGTCGCCGGAAACAATCACGCCATCAAACGGCGCTTTCAACTGCACTCTTGCCAGTTGTGCTTCAGTGATCGCCAGCTGAGCCTGCACTTGTCCGATTTGTGCATTCAGCACACTGATTTTACTACGCTCGGATTGACCCAATGCATCCCGGTATTCTTTGAGATACTGTTCTTTTTGACTTTCCCATTTGGTTCTTTCCAGAATCAGGTCGGTGTCATCCAGTTTGGCCAATACGGTGTCCTTTTTGACCAGATCACCGGGCCTTACATAGGCTTCCTTGATATAACTGTCGAAAGGCGTGACAACGACCCGTTGAATAGCACCTTCCAGTTGCGTGTCAGCCGATATGCGGTAATCACCGGTAGCGAACAGACAAAACAACAGGGCTCCCAGCGCGATAACGGCGCCCAGCTTCAATCCTCCATGCGCGGGTCCCACTAATTGACCATAAACGCGCTTGACGGAAACCCATACTTTTTGCCCCAGCCATAAATCTTCCTTTCTTTTGGTTTCCAGAATGGGTCCGACTAAGGATGCGATGGTTTCACATAATTCCACTGTGTGCCTTTCAAAAGAACTGCCCGGCGGCCGTTCCAGCGTAAGCGCACCAAAGACCTCACCGGCACTGCAGAATGGAATGGTGCAAACACTGCCGCTACCCTGATCACGCAACAGCTTTTCGTGGCAGCGACTGATCTGGACGCTCTTTTCATCCAGTGACGGATAAACCACTGACGTCATTTGCTCCATTGCCTCATCCATGGCCAAGCCTATGCTTTGAATCAAACTGGATTTTTTGGCGAAATCGACGCTGTGCGAAAGTGCATTCACCTGGATGAATTTACCTTTCAGAAAACCAATACTGACTCTGTCGCATTTTAGTAAAGTGGCGAGTTCTGTCGCTACGGAAGTGGCTGATGCCTGAAATTTTTCATGTTCCAGACTGGCGGTTATTAACTCCAGAACAGTGACTAACTGCTGATTTTCAGGGGTATATTTTTTACCTTCCTCGCGCCGGATAAACAATTCCAGCCAGCTTATCCCCCATTGCAACTGACGCATACTGGCACGCATCAAGGGCTCGGAACGGGCCACGATTTCAAAGGCCACCACACCGTAAAGCTGCTCGCTCAGCATTAACGGAAAGCCGATATGACAGACAGGTATGTTTAATCCCGAATCTCGCTGACCTTGGTTTCTCAGAACCCCGCGTCTTTCATGCAATGCAAGTTCGGCGGCATCAGTCAAACCCAAACAGCCTCTTTGCCCTTCCGGCCAAAAAGAAATGGGAACAAACGAACCGCTTTCAGGTTTTCCGAGAATCACGACTCCGCGAGTAACGCCGCTCAGCATTGCACATTGCAACCTTAACCAGTAACCGGCCGCTGTTTCCAAGCGGGTAGCTTCGTTAAACTGCTTCCATAATTTTTGATAATTCGTTTGAAAATCCGTATCGGATTCAAGAAATGCGACACCTGACAACAGTCCACCGCCTTGCCCGGTTTTGATCCAGCAAACTTGTGCCCGCTGACTTACCAGACCAAACGCCATGCTGTAAGTCATGGTCAGAAAATTGGACTTTTCGAGATGGGATTTTGACGCTTCCGGAACGCGAACCTGCAAACCCGACCCGGATTTATTTTCTATCGTGCCGATGACTTCATGATCATCGCAATGAATGATGACCGTAGAACCGGGTTCAGCAGGCAGACGCGCTTCATTGCGAAGCTCCTTGCTTTGAGATTGCTGATTGGTATCCATGCCGGCGTTCAAGCTAAAACATTTAACAGTAAGCCGCTTGAAACAACAAGCGACTGGCACTGATCAAACTGATGGCTAAACAGGGTGTAATTTTCATCAATCATGGTGCAGGCCGGTTAACTGAAAAAGGTGAGACACTTATCTGTTGTAAAAACAAGCGGGGGATTTTTTAACTCGGGTTAAAGAAGGACGCATGAAAACGTCCCTGTAGCTCCAATGCCTTTAAGTTAAACGTTTTTGTAGGAACGGGCCATGCCCGCAATTGAACCCTCTTGGGTCGTGGGCATGGCCCGCTCCTAAACTATGGCCTATCGATTTATTTCCTCACCCAGTCAAACTTAGTGCAATTCTTCTTTCGAGGGTGCAGCAGCTTCATCGACAGCCGGTTTTTCAGCTTCCTGATGATCGGCAATATGTGCAGCCGTTTTTTCCACCATTGCATTGAAATTTTTCATGGACTGTAAATGCAGAAAAATCAATTCCAGCTCATCCGTCTTAAAAAGTGCAGCTACTTGTTCATCTGACAGATTTTTCAAACGCTCCCGGTTGACGGCCTTGAATCCCGCCAAACGTAGTTGCTGCCCGGAGTTCAGCGTAAACTGGGCTTGCATCGGTTCCAATAAATCCAATTCCTGTAATTTCTTACAAAACACTTGTGTCCGGCGGTACTGACCTTGATAGTCGTTAACAAAGCGCAATACGTTTTCCAGATACTGCGTGCGTTCGCCATCTGCATCGAACAGATGCTCACCGCGTCCTTCCTGGTTATACCCGGCAAACTCTTCATCTATGCACAGCGTGAAAGTCGACTGATCTTCGTTACTGGAAAAAACGAAAGGATAACGCCTGATAAATGCAGGAATATACTTTGCTGTCCAGGCATTTGCCTCATTAAGGTAAAGATTTTCATTTTCGCGCATTCCTAGAATGACGACGGGCATCATTGCTTCATCATTACCGGCAAATACAATACTGTACTCTGCAGCAGCATGAGGGAATTCCACGGCCACCAAAGGGACCGAATTAACCTGCCGGGCAAAAGCATAATCGGTGCCGGTTTTCACCGACCAGCCTTTGTGGCGTTGGCTCGATAACGGTACTGCTCTTTCATAGATCAATAACTGCGTACTCATTCAATCACTTCCTCATCATTAATAATAATTACTGAATCCCTGCTATCCGTCTTCCTTGTATGTTTACACTCAACCTGTTCAAAGTAAGTGCGGTATAGGTTGTCGCTTATGACGACCTATACGAAGCCTTAACTTGGTTCTTGTACACTGTTTTGTGATGACTTTTCAACACCCTCTTAATTTAAAACTATAAATGAACGCCTAATGGACCAGTTCGTGATATTGCGTCGTCAATACGATTCGGTTTGTCAACAATTCGGAGGAGACCCACAGATACTCAAGACGACTTTCCAAATCACTTTCGTCACAGCCATACAAGCGGGTCATGAACTGTTTGGCTTTGTCGTTCAGTTCGTAACCGTTACCCAACTTGAAAGGTCTCGAATACAGTTTACAGTTATCTGACTCGAAGGGCACTTTTACACCGGAAACAGCCCGGTATTTAAAACACTCGAACATATTGGTAATCTGCCGTTTGTTGATTCTATTGACAGTGTCCAGAAACCGGGATTTGCTGATCCCGAATTTAGAGCAAACCGTATCGAGAAAACCGGTGTAATCGGCATGAGGCGCTTCCTCTATGTACAGGTAGTAAACATTGTCTTCAACCGTATCAATCTGGATTGTCCGATCATCAAATTCCACGCCTAAAAAAGCCGACAACCTGGAGGGATCCGCCTTAAATTTTAGGGCTTCATATTGCTTGCTGATCCCCTCTTGACTGATTTTATACAAGAAACTTTTTGTTTCATCCAGTATATAAAGCTTGATGACTTCCGTGTCAATATCGTAGGAAACGTTAAATAAATTATCCTTGATAAGGTAATCCGGAAGCCAGTCAAACCCACATTCCTTGAAAATAAAATCGTTGTTGTACATATCGCTCAGTGAACTATTTTTTCCAACTCATCCGTCCGGCCATTTTCTTCAATTTGGCTTTAAGGCTTTTTGCTTCATCAGTCCGGGTTTCAGAATCTGATGCATGATCGTCATCGGTCATCGTGAAATCGTATAACATTTGCCGAGGCTTTTTGGTATTTGCATCAGTAATGATTAGAAAATCTCCACGCTGCTTATTGTTTTCAACCTTGCCATTTTGCTTTTCTGCCTGAACAAACGAGCCGGCATCGTCATCAAAATAACTGATGCCGGTTGAATCGAGCAACTCCCGCGCGCCTGCCGACAATGTGGAATCCATCAGCTCGGTTTGACCATTGATTTCAGCGCCATGATCATAACCCAATAAGTGACCAATTTCATGCATCACAACCGTCAGTAAGTCCATTTTATCGGACGCATCGGTATTCTTTCTGGCGGACAAGGTGCCGTCGGAATTCCGGCGATACTCTTCATTTTTATCAGCCGTCGGATCGACAAACCAGCCCCAACCCGCTGCATCGAGGTCAATATGAAGTGTGTTTCCGTCTTGTTGAGCCAAAATCAATCCGCCAAAGTCTTCCAGTCGAACGGTAATCGTGTTCAAACGAGCCAGTAATTCGCCATCGAGCAATCCCGATGCCGCCCAGCGACGTTTAGCCTCGGCCAGAATGGGTGCGATATCATCCTGTGCAAGCGATGAAACCGTATTTTGAGAAACAAAAGCGGGCGCAACGGTCGCTTGCAGATTGTTTGCCGGCACTCTTGGATCATTGGTTTTGACCATCACCGAGTCGAAACTCGATGTAACGCTGCGTGTAAACAGACCGAATCGACCATCCGTACCCACCGCATTGAACACGAATCCAACTGCCGCCTGATCGTTAAGCGATGCGCTGACCGTCGCCCCCTTGATTGATATACCGAGTTTGTAATCGGTACCCGCAGTCAAGCTGAGGTTGCTTACAGCAGCATCGATCGTCCAACCCGAAGCCGTCCTATGACCGATCATCACTTGCTTCGATACGACATCGACTGCAGCGAACTTGAAGTCGGTGTCGCTGTAACGGTCGAATACGATACCGGCGCGACCTGTCGTGTTGAACGTAGTGTTCAACTCAAGCAGAGAAGTAGCCGACATCTGCGTGACGCCTGACAAATTCAATAATTGAATTGCAGTAGCATTCGCCGACAACGGCGCGCCTATGAGACGTCCTGCCGATGCGTTCCAGGTTCCCAGACGCGAATCCGCATCGCCGGAAACCATCTCTCCGGTTCCTGAGGCAAAGTCATCTGTTCGAACGGCCGTGACGGCCGGCGGCAAGACTTGCACCGTTATGTTATCCATGGCGCCCCGTGACCGGTCGGAGCCAAAGCCTACCAACCCCCAGTTCAACGCATAGCTCCAGCCATCGATCACGGTTGGTTGGAAGATATGACTGAATGTCGTCCTGTTGTCGACGTTCAGCGTGGCAGTTAGCCCGTTAACCGACAATGTCAGGTTATACCAGGTATTGTCCTTGATACCGCCTTGCACAGAGGATTGACTCAACACTTGCCAGCCTGCCGCCGTGCGTTGGCCGATCTCCAGCTTGTTGGTCGATACGTTCAAACCGGCAAACTTGAAATTAGTTGGACTTTGATAGTCGAATATCACATAGCTGTTCGCTTTCCAACCGGAAGTGGGTTTGATGACCTGAATTCTTGCCTGTACTTCGAAGTACGACGGTAGCGCGTCACCCACATGATAGACCGATACGGCATCGTTCTGATTCGATGTCGCAGCGACACGCAGCAGACCGCCGTTGACTTCCCAAGTACCGCTATCGGACGCCAATCCTTGCAACCGGCCGTCATTGAAATTAGCGGTACGTAACACATCGCGTTTACCGCCGGGAATATTCCCGGCTTGAGGATCGGCTGGCGCACCGGTTTGAGACTGCCAGGCAAAATCTTTTTGCCTGACTACGCCCAGTTCACCCTCCGGCTCACCATTGCGTGCCGGATCGGATCCGGTATCGGCTGCGCGTGTCGGATCGGCGCCGTCGCTGGCACTCAAGGTGTAGAGGAATTCGGCCAACTGCGGTTGCAGCGTTCGACTGACTGTCGCCATACCGAACGGAGCAAACGGCACCAGGTAGCTATTGAATTCGCCGACCCAGTCGATCAAACGGTCCCCGCCGGTGTTACCGATCAGTACGTCACGGCCCGCGCCACCGAAAGCACGGTCCTCATAACTCGGTTGCGTATCGGGTTGGTTATTCAATCCACCGTTGGTCCGATGATCATCGTCAGCATTGAGCAGATCGTTGCCGAAACCGCCATACAGATTATCTTTGCCGGTGCCGCCGACCAGCCAGTCATTGCCTGCGCCGCCGAAGATCTTGTCGTTTCCGTCATTCCAGGCTTGCCCATAGCTGGTCGCCTGATTGCCGTTGGTATTGGTCGTACCGGCGGGAACATAGCTACCTTCAGTGGCGGAGAAGTTAAGGAACCACTCCAGCCCGCCTTGGTTGGTTTTATTAGCGGTGCCGTCCGCATTGAGTGTGATTTTACGCAACGGATCATATTCGTCGTACAGGGCGAACTCGCCGGCACGGCGGGTACTATCGAAGTGCCAGCCATCCGGATCCTCTGGATTGTAAGCCAAGGCATCGCCCGGATTATAGGGACGATAGAAATCACTGCGCGTGACGCCTGTCAGTTGACCTTGTGCGTTATACACTTGCGTATAGGCCAGACTTAACGCCTCACCTCCCAGAATCGCATCGTCGCCCGAACCACCGTGCAACGAATCATTGCCCAAGCCACCGAAGATGATGTCATTGGCATTAGGAGCCCCGGGAAGTCCCTGGTCATCGACGGTTTTGCGATTGACGGTCGTAAATTCGTCCCAATCACCGTTAAAATTGGGATCGAAACTGAACGGAGTCAGATTGACGGCTTTTTTCAGTTCGCCTGCAACATTGACGACTGCCTGTTGAATGCTTCCCGGCGTTGCGATGGCTTCGTTCATCATGTTGCCGTTGAAGGTCCGGGTATCGCCGTTGTCGGGCAATAGGGCCACGACACCGTACAAGGGTTCCCCATAAGTCGTGGCATTGCGGCTCACGATGAAACGGCCGTCGTCGCCGATAACACCATCGTCACCGGTACCGCCGGAGATCCAATCATTGCCGTAGCCGCCGATCAAATCATCGTCCTGTCCATCACCGAACAGCACGTCATTGCCCTTCATGCCATAAAGGGTGTCGTCGCCGGCTTCACCGTGTATTTCATCGCCTGCGCCACGGTCGTTCAAGGCACCAGGATGTATATCGATACCGCCTTCATGGTAGTCCAGGAACTCGACCGCTCTGACAACAATGTAGTCATAGGTGGCAGAGTTTCCATCGCTGCCGTAACCCTGTGCAGCAGAACCGTTAAAATCATAATTGAAGTTGAGGTAACCACCGGTGCTGCGAACGCCGGACTGAAAGACATTACCGTTATTGCGTTGCACACCGTTGATACCCACCAAACGGAAGATCAGGCCGTTGTCGCCGATGATCACATCCGCGTCATGCGCATGGCCTCCGGCTTGATTGATGATCAGGTCATTCGCAAACGTGGAAGGCAGCCCGGGCGTTCTTGCTCTGGTTGCATCGCCTATGTCGTTACGATCGATCCGAGTTCCGGCCCCGCCGAAGATCAAATCGCTGCCATCAGGGCTTTGCGCAGCAGTTGTCAATCCGAACAGGTTCGAGCTACCGCCAATCAGGTCATCCTGACCCCGGTTGCCTAAGATCACGTCGTTGCCGCCGCCACCTTCCACATAGTCGTCACCGTCATCCCTTCCTTCAAAGCTCGGTATCACGACCAATCCTTCACTTGGGTCCATCGTAAAGCCGAAATCGGCCAACTCGGTAGGAACGCTTCCTCGGTTGGAACCAAAACGCGTAAAGTCGTTAATCGTATAGATACTGCCGTCGCGTAATGTCAAGCTCAATTGCGCCGCCGCAAGATTACGCGCGAAGTCATCACCGGCTTTGACACCGATCGTACCGTCGCCCTGAATCACGTCATTACCGAGCTGACCGAATATCTCGTCCTCGCCAGCCCCACCGGCAATATAGTCATTCCCGTAAAACAGGTTCGATGTCGTGTCGGTGTGATCGAGCAACACGATCTTGTACTGGCTGGTGCTGCGTGGATCGGCATAAAGCGGCATCGCTGCGCCGTTATGTCCGGTTTCCAAAGGAACGACCAGCGCCCGTCCGTCAGTTTGGCCGGTAATACCGTATATCGTTGTACCCAGCAGCGCGCGCATACGGGGATCCAGATGATCTTCACGGTAACAGATTTCGGCATTGTCACCCGCGATTGCGTCATTGCCGACGCCGCCATCGATGCGGTCGTTGCCATCCAAACCGCCTGCCACATTGTGACCGCCGATCAAGATGTCATCGCCATTGCCGCCGTAGATCACGTCGTCACCTTGTTGACCCAGGATGATGTCCTTGCCGCCTTCGCCGAAAATCGTATCGTTGAACTGGCCGGTCACTTGCATATCGATCGTTCTGAATCCGAAAGTGCCATAAGCATTGTTATTTTGATCGGTAAACACGAACGGCTCACATGCACAGCCTTCTTTGACTAGGTTCGTACACACCTCACCGTATTCACCGAAGACCAGATCGTTACCTTCACCTGCATAGATGACATCATTGCCCAAGCCGCCGAAGATCACCGAGCCGCCGGCACCTGAGACGATGGTATCACTGCCGTCGTTCAGCGAAACGAGGGTTTTGAAACAGCCCAACATGAACGGATGCGCGGAGAATGCCGAATCAGCGTCGTAACCAACCATCGAAGTCAAGATACCGCTATCGGCGATGATGATCGCAAAACCGTTACCGTCATTGACCTCATCGGCCCCGGCACCGCCGATCACGATGTCGTTGGCATCGCCAACATGGATCGTATCCTGGCCGCCTTCATCGACTTCAGTTGAAGCGATTTCATCGATGTCGCGGGCGTCACCGTCTGCTTTGACATAATCGATGTAACCGTTGTCACCAATGACCAGGTTATTCTTATCCTGGTCTTTTGCAGACGAATTAGGGCTCAATCCGGCTGCGCTACTTACTGCGCCATAAGCAAAGATCAAATCACTACCGAAACCGCCGAGAATGATGTCGCGGCCTTGGCCGGTGATGATCGTGTCATTGCCGCCTTGTGTAGGTGCTATTGTTTCGATTCTGCCCAATGAAACCGGATGATTGTCCAGTCTCGCCGTTAAGTCAGCCGAGCCATTAACCGCAAAAGCAGACAGAATTCGACCGTGGTCGCCGAACACGATGTTATGCCCCTGACCGGCATCGATCAGATCGCCGGCAGTGCCACCGATAATGATGTCGTTACCTTCTCCGGTCTTGATGCTATCGATGCCCCCGTTATTGAAATCGCTGCTCTCGATGATATCGATATCGGTCAAATCACCATCGAATGCGGTGAAATCGATGAAACCGTGATCACCAAAGATCAGGTTGCCATCATCGCCACCGGTGATGGTGTCGCCACCCAAACCACCCAGGATGCGGTTGTAGCCGCTGCCGCCATTCATCACGTCGGCTTGTCCGTTGTTGGGCTGGTCGGTGGCAATACGGGTGACATTACCGGTGGTTAGCAGACGCAAGGTACCGGCAACTTGGTCGATCACACCGTGATCGCCGAAGATGATGTCATCGCCTTGGTCACCAAACAGCGTATCACTGCCAGACAACAGATTGTCGCGGGTGTAAATGGCGCTGACATTGGCTGTCGGCACACTGAGCAAACGCGCCACGCTGTGCGGCCCGTTGCTTTCACCGACCACGGCATAATCCAGATTGAAGCCGGAGTCACCGTAGATATGATCCAGGCCGCCTTGGCCGTGAATTTCGTCATCACCCGAGCCACCGGCCAAATGATCATCACCCTGGCTGCCCCAAATCACGTCGTTGCCGACGCCGCCGTAGATGGTTACCCCGCCCTGTGCGGCACGTGCATCGATGATGTCGTTGCCGGCATTGAGGAAAGAGACGGCGTTACCGCTGAAGGCGCCCAGATCGGGCCGCGAATCATAGCGACTGCCGTCCTGGCTGGTATCGCCGAAGATCACCAGTGGCGAATTGACGCCGCCACCGCCAGTTACAGTGATGTTATCGCCGCCCATTTGCCCATTGGACAATACGGTATTACCGCCACCATGAACGACCGTAATGACTTTGTCGCTGGCGTCCGGTGTGCCGCTACTGGTTGCGGATATATTGAAGGTGTCGTTGCCTTGACCCAGCATGATGTCTGTGACTTCGATGTCGTCAAAGGTGATACCGCCGAAGAAGGTGGCGAATGTGCCGCTCTGATCGTCGCTAATATCCAAAGTCAACGACGTGCTGCGGCCATCCACGCCAGTACGCATGCCCAGTCCGGAAATATTGTAGGCATTGTCCAGTTTGATGATGCTTTGGGCATTGCTATCTGGCGTCACCTCATCTAACCAACCTTTGTCGTCGGCACGACTGGAGTCGTTAAACACATTCAGGCGATCGGCTTGCTTGGTTTCATCAATGTTCAAATCGATGGCTTTAGGCAACGCGGTCGATTCGGTCGGTAACATCACCGCCGGTTTGATCGAACGGTCCTTGCCCACTGCCACGCCGCCTTCGACTATCAGCGGACCGGCAATCCGATTCACAGTGTGCTCGCGAATCGGTTCCTGGCGAACAAATTGCTGTCCAGGATCTGGCGTGAAGGTGGTATCGATTTCGATACCGATGGAAACCTCTTGATACCAATTGCTGGCGTCGAAAGTGACCGCCGGAATCAAGCGCTGGATGCTGACAGTGCCTTGATTGCCGGATGTTAACTGCGTGCCGGAGGTCAGAGTCAAGGCATTGGCCGTCAACGAATTCACTTTGTAAAGCGGTCCGGTACCGTTGATTTGGAACAAGGTGCCAACCCGGAAGCCATCGGCGATCCAACTGCCGCTATCGGTGCGCAGCACTTGATCCTGGCTGACTCCGTCGATAAACGCTACCGCAGTCGACTGCGCAGTACCCAAGTCCTTCATGAATACGCGTGGATTGCTGATAAATTGGGTTTGGCCGTCGCCATACAGATTGACGGTGACTGGTCCGGTCGGCTCGCTAACCAGGCGCAGGCTATAGCTGTCGCCCGATTGACCTTGTACCAGACGGGTACCGCCATCAGTTTCGGTGACCAACACCCGCAAACTGTCGTTGTCGACCACGCTGACCGCGACTTCAGCACTGGGCGCATTGGCATAGACGGAGTTAACATCAGTGCTGCTAAAACCATGAGTGATGCGGGTTACGATACTGTTCTCGCGTACCGCGTCATTGACCGCTTTCACGGTCAGGGTGAGAGGAGTGTTCCAGTTATTGGCATCGAAGGTCAGACTGGTGACCGGGTTAGGGTTATTGCCCTCGAATACCTGGATTTGGTTGCTGTCGAACGCCAAGCTGACCGTCACCAGTTCACCGGCTTCTGGCTGTACTGACAACTGCACGGTATAGGTGTCATCGATGGCGCTGTTGCCAATGGTATTACCCGAGGTATCGACTACGTCACCGCCTTCCAATACTCGTGTGGAACCGCCGCTTTCCAGCACGATCAAGCTGCCCAGATCGTCATCCACCACTTTGGCTTCGACATTGCGTATCGCCACGTTATCGTAAGCGGCAATATCGGCGGCACTGTCGCTGACGATTTGCAGGCTGTGGCTGATCATGACTTTGCGCTCGCCTTCAATGGCGTCGTCATGCGCAGCTTTGACGAACACTGTCCGGGCCGATTCCCAATCAGCCTGGGTAAACTTGATCACTGCAGCACTGCTGTAATTGACGCCGTCCAGCGAAATCAACACCGATTCAGCTTCGTGCGGTGCATCAGGCAACGGATCGTTAATTGCATTACGTGTGTTCAAACGGCGATCGGCCGATGAAGACAACGCCGCCGATACAGTCAAATAACCGATAGTGCTGTTATGCAAGCCAGTAAGAGGCGCAATCAGCGAAATACGGTAGCTGTCAATAAAGCCAGCGACATCTTCCAGCAACTCGGTATAGCCGGAAGTTGCACCGCCGGTTTCGTCGATGACCACTTTACCCTGGGTCTGATCGGCGATGGTCACCGCAATGCCATCCACCAACAACTGGTTGTAGTTGTTATCAACACTGGCCGCGCCATGATTAATGACAGAGCTGCGACCGTTTAAATCCTGACTGATCACCTGAGCGGTAACATCGCCAGCCACATTGAAGGTATCACTTCCCAAACCGCCAATCACCGTAGTGACCACATTATCGCGGGTGCTGAGGATGAAGAATTGATCGTTGCCTTCCAGGCCATCGACTTCAAGCGATTCTTCCACGCCATCGACTCTGACCGACAGACCGGCACCGAAGATGCCGTCAGCGGTGATAATGAAATTGTCGTCGCGTTCGGTTCCCAGCACGGTCACGGTATCAAAGCCGGCACCGCCGTTGATGCTGAGCGGGGCATTGATGTTGTATTCAAAATTATCGTCATCGTCACCGCCGTTGGCGATGATGTCGTCTTCGGCGATGAAAGCGCGGATGACGAAATTATCGTTTCCGGCCTCGCCTTCCAGACGCAACACGGCTTTATTGCTGTATATGTTGAACGTATCGCCCTGCTCGCCGCCGAACACGGTGGTTGCGTAACTGGCGCCGCGAGACAACCAGCCGCGAGTGATTTGAGTCAAAGCAATGTCGTCGCTATCGGACGTTAAGTCGATATTGTCCACATCGTTGGCCACAACGCGCACATCATCGATGCGGTTCGGATCGGCATAGTCATAGCCGTTCGGATTGGTACCTAACACCTGGCCGATCTGGAACAAATCCTTGCCTTGGCCGCCATCCAGCGTGGTAATCGCGCTGTTGTCGTCCATGTAGAATTCGTCGTCACCCAAGCCACCGTTGACGGTCAGGCGTCCGTTAACGGTCCGATCGTAGTTGATACGCTGCACTTCGGTTTCGAATCCTGGACGTCCATCGGCTTCCACCGATCCGTTTTTAGTCAACAGCGCTACGAAATGTTCGCGCAACAAGAAGACATCGCCATTCACGGTGCCGTTGATGGTCAGGGTATCGACGCCGTCGTCCGGCGCGCCGCTATCATGGACGTTGACCAGATAACTGCTGAGCGCCGCAGTGACATTGACGATATAGACGTCGGTACCGCCGCGACCATCCAGATCCACGGTGTCGCGCACCGCGCCGTCGCTACCATCGGCTTTGAGGTGGTTGGGGCGGTCGTGACTGGTATCGATGGACGGTAATTGATCCAGAATAATCGTATCCACGCCACCGGCCAGACCGTCGCGGTCGCCCAGAACCTGGGTGTGGCCGCTCAGTGCTTGCGGTTGCAGGTAAAGAGTATCGCTGGCGCGGCCGCCGCTGATCACATTCGTGACCGAACTCAAACTGCCGATCATATCGATACGGCTGCCAACCAGCGGATCGGCATCGGCGAAATCACTGCTCAATTCGATGCGCACGCCGGCACTGATCTCGCTACCACGATCGATCAGCATGTCGTCGCCCGCCAGCAAGCGGACGACTTGGCCGGCGCTGATATCGGCACCGGCGCTGACGATCAAATCTTCATCGAATGCGGAACCGTCGTTGGTGGTGACATACTTAGTCAAATCAGGCGAGGTCAGTTCGGTAACGGCAGCCGAGTCGATCGCCTGCAACAATACATCTTCGTTGGCGGATGCCACGTTTTCCAGCACGGTCATAAAGCCGGCGGAGCGCACGCGGATGGTGCGATCGGCGCGCAGGCCGTTGCTGCTGGCGGCTGCCGGCAAGGCTTGGCTGACGATAGCGCCAATGACCAGACCTTGGGCGTTCTCGATAAAGATGCCGCCGCTACCGCCCGTACCTTCCAAATAGGCTAAGATCGTTTCCAGCGGATCATTGTCCAGCCCGATACCTTGAGCCGCATTCAAAAGTGCATTTTGGGCAACGATGTCTTCGTTAACCAAGGCTTCGGCGGCATCCAGGATGGCACCGGCGCTGGAATCGACAGCGACATCGCTGGTGGTGCGCAACAAACTGATCACGATGTCGTCGGTGGCATCGGCATCAATCAGGCCATCGCGGGCATCGACGAAAGAACCGTCTGTCATGCGAATTCCACCGCCATCGACCGCTTTGCCGTCATTGGACACACCATCCCAATCGGCCAGCAATCTAACCGTTGCCGCACCGGTTTCAGTGTCGATAAAACCGTTGGCAGCAAAGGTGATATCGCGCTGGGCTTTCAGCGTCACCCGGCCACCGCCACTGGTGATGGCGTCGTTGACATGAATGTCGGTAGCCGCATCGAGCAGTACCGGACCATTGGCGGTGTCGATCGCTTCGTCTACCGTAATCGAACCTAGGGCAGAAATGTCGACAGTGGTGAGGGCTTTAATACCCACTTGGCTACTGATCCCACCGATTTGCAGGTTGCCGGTGTTATCCAGCCAGATACCGCCGGCACTGATCTCGGCTTCCAGACGGTTGATTTGAGTTTCCAAGGGGTTCAGGCCACTGCCCACACCATTCACCGCAATCAAAATGGCATCTGCCGCAGTGATGTCGGTATCCGGTACGCCCACTTCAGGCTGGTCGACAATCGCCAGTTCGGCATTTATATGCACCAACGCGCCCGCGGTGATGGCGCCGATGGTCAGATCGTGTTGATCCATGCTGTGCAGATAGACACTATCACCGACTTGAGCACTGAATACGCCAGCAATGTCCACATCCAGGAAGTTGCCGGACGCACCGACATTCAGGCTGGCTTTGAGCAGCGCATCACCTGCGGCTATCAAGTCAGCCGCATCGGTATCACGGTCCAGAATCGAACCGACATAGGCTTGTAAGTCGATATCGTCGCCCGCTTCGATCAAACCGACATTCAGATTGCCCTTCATCACTTCGATGAAGGTATCGGTGCTGGTCAGGACATTGTCGATATTCAGGTTGCTGATGTTTTTGGTGACACCGTACAAAGTGACGCTGCCATCGACTTGCCGCAAGCGCAAATCGCCGCCGACATCGGCACTAAACTCTTTATCCGCTGCAATTTGCACACGCAGCGTACTTTCTGGCGTGCCCTGTCCGCTGACGTTGCCACCGCTCCGGATGCTTAAATCGCCGAAGGTGGTAATCGCCGCAACCGCTGAGGTGTCGATGTCGGTAACCGCACCACCCACCTGCAACAGCACATCACCACCGACGCCGGAACGGATATGATCAATATCCATATCCGCATCGGTTTGCAAAGCCACGCCGGCAACTGCGTCGATTGTAACCGTCACAGCTGTATTGGTGCTGTCATTTGCATCGGCGGCGATATCAATGTCGTCCACTAATCTCAAGGTCACGATGGTTTTGCCACTTTGCCGTTTGACATCCAAAATATCGTTGACTGTGGCTCTGGAAAGCAACAATTGCTGGGTTTGTGTCAAACCAGAGAAGCCATCCGCATCCGAAATATCTATAACGGTGACACCCGAAATCTGCCCGACCTGAGTACCGCTACCGGCCGTACTCAAAATCACTTTACGTCCGATGATGTTGAATGCCTCATCACTGACCGGTGGCACCACCATCGGTATCAGTTGCCCCGGATTGTTGGGGTCTTCCACCATAGGTAGTTCGGTATCAGGATACAAATACTTGATCAAAGAAACCGATAGCGGATATTGAAGAGCCGCCAGACTGAAATTATTGCCGGCAAGGGCCTGCAATGCCGCCACCTCTTCAGGGGATTTTGGGCGTAACTGCTCATACGCAGCATCCAGAATGGAACCGCTTTGGGTACTGAGTTTGACATCGCCCGTGGTGGAATGCACCGAGCCCTAGGCTGCCCAGGACTTGGCCAGTGCCAGTTTCAGATCGCCGGTTTTCTCGCTGATATGGATATTGTCTTCAGCCAGTGCCGCAAAACCGCCCGTTTTCAAGACATCGGAATCGATGGTCAGTGCCAAATCGGCGGCGCCGATGGCGCCTTTATTGGCTTTCAATTCAATCAGATTGCCTTTGACCAGTGCATTGGCATCTTGGGCGCTGATACCTTCCGGCGCATTGATCAACACATCGCCTTTTTCGGTCAGCACCTGCTTGATTACAAAACTGCTGGTGCTATCGGCTTCGAACGCGTCCTTGACCGCATTCAAAATGATGTACTTACCGGATTTGGTATCGGCAGTATCAAGACCGGCTATCACATCCAGCGCACCTTTATCGCCTTCTATGTTGACATTGACGAAGTCGCCGGCGCGAATAGTGGGGCTAACGCCCAAAATTGCCACTTCCGGCACCGAAGACACCGAGCCTTTAACCGACGTGATGCTGATGCTGTTTTGGACATCGTCGATATCCGGGGCAATGATGTTGCCTTGCATGAACACATCGTTGACGCTGTGAATCACGATCGATGGCTCGACCGGCCCTTGGGCAAACACCACATTGATCGGATAATCGGCTTTCAAAGTATGCGTATAGTAATCCTTGATGCCTTGCACGGTTGTGGTAGTGGTACGGACGGTTTTTTCACGCATCCAGCCGCCGCCAAACGTTTCGGTGTTGGAGGTGAAGGTGTAATTTACAAAGTCGCTGTCAAAATCAACATCAGCATCTCCAGTATCATCGGTTACATTCTTCCAAAGATTGGTATCCAGGTAATTCTGATCCGGTAATTTCAAATCCAAGGTGCCGTTTACGTTGTTTGCATCCAGTTGATAGCGATCTCCGGTTACGCCCTTTGTAGTATCTGTACCCACGTATTCTACGGTGGTTATTCCAGGGGTGACTTTAACCGCTTCGTCGTTGACTTGCACATAAGCCAAGGTGTAAGCATCTCCAAGGGCGTAGCCAGGCACTTGCGCCAAACCGCTTACACCCCCGACGACTTCAGACTCCAACAACCGGGTTTTGTCAGTATAGAAAATATCTCTATCGATCCAACTGTCGTCCTTGGCCAAGCCGTCCCAATCAAAGCCCAATAAGTTGAAGCTTTTTTGTTCATAAACCCGCACTTCGGTGCGTGTAGACTCCTGGCCTTCTACCCAGACATACAACTGGTTTTTGTAGAGCAAGGCCGGCATGGTTGCGCCATTGACCACGGCATAAGCTACCGAGTTGGCAGGATTGCCGTATTGAATGACATCGTCCGCAGTATTGCTGTCACCCAGGTTATAGGTGGCCGTACCTTGCAGGGTGTAGACGATGCGAGATACCTGTTCTTCGTTGGAAGTTTGCGTCAACTGGCCTCTATAAACACTTTCAGTGACTACTTTATTGGGGTCGATTTTGTATTCGGTTTTGGTCTGCGCCACCGAATCGATGATGGTGATAATGCCATCGCGGGGTTTGGAGGTATCGATACGGTTCAGTATCAGTTTATATTTACTATCGTTATCGATATCGACGCTGGTGTAGCCGTGGGCCACTTTCAACTGACCGTTGCCGGTGCTGAGAATTTTGCCGGCTATAGTGATTTCGCCACCGGTAGGTATGATGTCGTCGACCACAATGGCTTGTTTCTCGTAATCGAAATAACCATCGACCGGCACACGGTCGGTGCCAAAGCTAATCCCTGCCAACACATTGCCGTCGTCGTCCAGGAAGGACTGGGTCCGGTTAGCGGTGAACGTGTCGGCAACATGCAGCGTGACGGTCTGCACGCCGCTTTGAATCAGGCCATTGACGTTCAGATAACGGGCGGTGATGCTAATCCGCCCTTGGGCCAATATTCGCGACTCATTGACATTAATGGCAGAAGCAAGATTCTGCGATTTGACACCTGACAACAAATTATTCGGATCAAAATACGTAATGTTCCCAGTTCCGTATTGCAGTGTAGTTCCACTCCCCAAGAATTGGGCGAAACTCACTAATGCATCGTAATTCAGATACTGGCGCGGATCGCGATTGGTATGCAGCCAGTCTTCGGTATTCAGCGCAAAATCGGTTTTCGCATCAATCGTGACCGACGCTGCACGAATTTCACCTGACACGCTGATGCTGCCATCAAAGTTCTTGATCGTGACATTACCCGCTTCGTTGATCACATCGCCGACCACATACAAACCGCGGTCGACATCAGGAACCGTCAACCCGTTCAGGTTATAACGCGACAATGGATCAAGCGCTTTCTGCTTGATTTCAATGGTTTTAGCGCTGGCATTGTTGACAGTGGTCAACGAGACATTATTAAGATAGACATTGCCGGCTTGTTGCGTGACGTATTCGCCATCGACCACAGCGACACGTTTGTTGTCACGGATCACCGTATCCGCCAAAGTCATCGCAAACGGGGTACGGTTGTCAATCTCGATTTTGGCGCCGCCGTTGGCTTTGATTTGGGCCAAAATCGCTGACTGGCTCAGAGCTGTCGTATCGGTCTGGCTGCCATAAACGATGCCTTCCAGGAACACCGAACCCGGGGCGGCATAGATGGACGGCAAATCAATGAACAGCGCATCCAGGTTTTTATTTACGACGCTTTGAATAACAGTTCTGGTCGTACCATCTGGATTGGTAATGGTATTGGTGGCATTTTCGAGTAAGCCCAAATCCCTTAACGTGGCATCCAATGCCGCCAGTTGCACTTCATAGCGTGCGACGGCCTCTGCATTGCTGGAGTGGCTGGCGATCCAGCCCAAAATAGTTTCGCGTTGTTGAAATAACAGTGTGCCCAAGTTACGATAGGACAGACGCGGTGCTTCGACCGTTACCGGCTTTATCACATACAACTGATTTTTCAGTTGTTCGGCCAGGGTTGTAGTCGTGGCGGTTGTATAGAAAAAATATTGAGAATTGCTTGCCTCAATTTCGGCAATCGTTGGCCGATAGGGCGTATTCGTCGTCGCGTTGGCGGGACGGGACGCCGTGGTCAACACTTCCCAGCGACTGGTGTCGGCGTAGTTCTCTTTCTCCAACAGAATGTTTTCGCCGCTGGTTTGTTTTTTAAACTGGTAGTACTTACCTGCATCACCACCCGCTGTGTGACCAGCCAACACCTTGACAATCGTGCCTGTGGTCACGGTAAAGCGAATTTCATCCAGATTGACCGCGCCATACTCGTAGGCCACGTCGCTTGGCAAATCGAGATCGTCTTTTTCCTGAACAGTCAGCAAGGTGCCTATCCGGTTGATATCAAACGGCGCATTTTGGGTGTCGTTTACTGCGCGAATCAACATCACCGCGCTACTGTTGATACCCGCTTCAATCGATACATTGGAACCGACGATCACTTTATTGGTACTGGTGACATTACCGCCATCGGGCACGCTAACCGCATAGGGAATGAACGATAACGACAAGACATCGGCATCGGTTTTGGCGCGATTATCCTCACCCACGCCCTCGACTGCCAACAGACTGACGTCTTCCAGGGCCTTCAAGCTTGTGGTGCCGGCCAGATTGATGGTGTTGTTCTCATAAATGTCAGCGGCTACCACCGGCACCGCAATGCTACCCAGTGAGATGGCCAGCACTTGCGAGTTGGCATAGCCCAACAACACATTAGGCACACCAATATTGTTACGACCGGCATAAAGCTGCACATCCGATCCTTTCAGTGTGGAGTCGGTGACATTGATGCTGTTATTGACATTTTGGGTACTGTAGGCACCGGCACCGGCACCGCTGATCACCGAAATAATCATCAGATTGGCGCCTGCGGACACATCGCTAGCCGAGCGGGTGGTCAATTGCAGGTCGCCGGATTTGTTCTCCAAACTGGCGCCGGTGACGTTGATAGTGGCATTGGCGACGGTATCCACTCTGGACTCGATCGCCGATATGTTGAAGCCGGAGACGCTTTCCAACTTGCTTCGATCTACAGCGCGTATGTCAGTTGCAGCGCCAACACGGAACACACCCGGATTGGCATTGTTACCGGTGGCAGTCAAGACTGCACCACTGCCAATATCGACTTTGGCTTCGAAAGGATTGGTGCTGGTACCGATATCGGTGTCGCTGAGCAGGAGGGTCAAACCTACGACGCTGGCAGAACCCGATTGCAAATTGGCATCATCGCCAAAGGCATCTTTGACCACTTCATTTTTGGCATCGATCACGATGTCTCGGGCGGTAACCCTGGCACCGGTGCCTACTTCAACATTGGCTTTGGTGGTAATGTCGTTGTTGATTCCCGCGCCGGTGCCGGACGCCAACGCGACCGAATAGTTTTCGGCTTGGGCATCGAATGCCTGGCTGTAAGCCGAGGTCATCAGGAAACTGGTGACCTCCACCGTGACGTTATTGCCCAAACGGGCTCTCGCAGCATAATCGCTGTCCACATCGCTTTGCGCGCCGGTCGCAGCGACAGCGGCAGCACTGCCTGCAATACTTTCTGCCACCAGATCATCCGTACCGGAAGCCGTGATGTTCAGCGTACCCGCGGTAACGGTGGACCCTTCGCCTACCGTCGCTTGCACTTCATAAACTGACTCACCTTTACCGAGATCGATTTCGGCAACCATAGCGCCCACCGCACCCAAACCAAAGGCGCCGCCGTTGGATTCTGCACGGGCATAGTTATCGGCATTAGCCAATATCGACACAAACTCTTCTGCAACCAACTCGGCATTCGAGGTCTCTGCTATCACGCTGGTCGTGATGGTGACTTTGGCGCTGTTACCGGTTACCCCTACCAGAGATCCGGATACACCCACCGACTTGGTTTTGGTAGCATCGTTTTCGCTTTCGGCTTTGACCACGATATTTGTGGCGTTGATACGGGCACGACGACTGACGCTGGCGCCTTCGATGGCAGCACGGACAGAACTCTTCAACTCATTTTCAATAACGGATACACCCAAGGCCGCACCCAAGCTGACGCTGATGGTTACGTTGGAGGCATCGGCTTCCACATCGACTTCTTCGCTGGCATGAACCGTCACGTCACCCATCGCCACGACATCCAATTCACCTTCGATGGTTGCAAACACGTCGTTATCAACGGTGTTGATCAACTCCACGCCACCACCGGACGCTCCGACCAGACCCACGGATACCGAAGCCGTCACCGCACTGATGTCATCGACTTTGGCTTGGCTGACATCCGCCAACACTTCAATATTGCCGCCACTGATGACGGCATGCGTGCCATCGCTATCGCTCAAATAGGCTTGGACATCGTTGGCGATCAGATTATTGACAATCGACGCCGCAATCGACACGCTGCCACCAATACCAATGGCTACGGATACCGCAGCACCGGTCGCTTCAGCTTTAGTGACCATACTATCAGTCACAGCCTTGACGGTAATATCCCCCAACGCCAACACATTGCTGTCGCTGACATAGGCGTGCACTTGCGTGCCCATTTTGTTGGTAATTTCCACCCCACTACCGGCCAGTGACAGAGCACCGACGCCCACGCTCAGCGCAACCGAGCCAGCAAAAGCTTCCGCGCTGATGCGGTCGGTGGTTTCAGCTTTAACACTCACCTTACCCGAAGCAGTCAAACCGGAATCTGACACGTAGGCCAGCACTTTATTGCCGCCGCCGGTATCATCATCTGCGGAATCGTAACCGATCAGGTTACGCGACACCGAGACACCGATCGAGCCGGCCGCACCGACTAAACCACCGCCAACGGCAGCCGCTACCGCGCCAACCAGACTGGTGATCGTCGCTGAACTGCTGGCTTCAACTGTAATATCGCTTGCGGTACTTTTTAAAAGCCATTTGCTAGCATCGTTATAGTTTTCGGCCGAAAGATCTATGGGTGGTAATTCGTTATTGGGATCCAGGCGATTACTGCCAATATATTGGAACAAGAGATGACCATCGCCAAATGGTACCCGCACCACTTCGTTGGTGCGAAGTTCATTTGGCGTAGCCGAAGCCTCATACTCGAACACTTCCGCAGACTCGGCGACGACGGTACTGTCATCAATGTAAGCCTGAACGGTATTATTGATCAGGTTGATGCCGTCGGCACCGGCACCGGCGATTGCTATGCCAACCAGCGAAACACCAGCCGCCAGTGAAGCTGCTACAGAGTCAACCGTAATCGTTGCGGTCGCTTCGGCATCTAACTCAACATTGCCGCTGCGCGCAACCACTCCGTTGTTGGCGTTGCTGATGCTGGCTTCGATAATATTACTGATATCGTTTCTGGCCAGTGCAATACCGAGAGAGATAGAAACCGCACCGGTACCGGCAAACGACAAGGCTAACGCCGCTGCTCCAGCTCGAGCGCTGATAGTCGATTGGTCATCAGCCTGCAAGGAAACACTGTCGGCAAAGATGCCGGTCGCACCGTCTCCGTCTATATAGGCTTTTACCGCTGCTTTGATTGTGTTCTCGGTGTAAACACCGGCACCGGCAACACCAACACCAACAGTACCGCCGACAGCAATGGCTGCGGAGCCCGCACCAACGCCGGCATTGATGGATTGCGCCGAATTCGCTGTCATCGTCAGGTCACCACCAGCCTTGACGCTGCTGTTTTCGCTGTAAGCCTGGACTTCGAGCAGATTACCGGATTCGCCGATGCGATTGATGGCCACCGCGACGCCGATCGACACGCCGACGCCCGCTCCGGCACCACCGACACCCGCGGCAACCGAGATGCCGACCACGGTAGAGGTAATCGACGCCGTATTGTTAGCTAGTAATGTGACATGCCTTGCGCTGTCTATATTGGTATTTTGCAGATAGGCATTGGTTGCGCCATTGATGACGTTCAAGGCCACCGCACCGGCGCCGCTGACCGCCACACCGACGGTCGAACCAAACGCCACGGCAAAAGAGGCTGCGACCGATACAGCCCGAATCGAAGCGGCTTCTTCGGCTGTCAGACTGACATCGCCGACGGTGGTTTTGATCAAGTGCGGCTCAGTAGGCTTGCCGACGATGTAGGCTTCGACCGTGTTATCGATGTCATTGAGGGCGATCGACACGCCGAGGGAAAACGCCACGGCACCCGTACCGCCAAAGGCAGCGGCGATTGACGCGGCGCCGGCTTCCGCCAGGATCGCCGAGTTGTCGCGCGCGGTCAGCGTCAAGCTGTCTGCGGTGATCGGGCCGGCCTTGGCGCCGTTGCTGTCGATATAAGCGGAGACATTGACCGCGACTTTATTTTCGTTACCGACGCCGGCACCGCTGATGCCGACCGCCGCATTGCTGCCGCCGGTGACCGCCGCCGAGCCGGCACCGACGCCGGCATTGATCGATTGCCCGGACAGGGCAATAACCGTTACATCATCGGCTTGGGTAATACTTGAATTGGTAATGTAAGCAGCGACATCGTTGGGTGCCTTGTCGCTGCCCACCCGCTTCCACAGGCCAGTATTGCTGTAATCTTGGCCGCGAAAATCGACTTTGATTTCTTCCCAAACGCTGTTGGCGCTGGTGTAATCTTGCGTACCCAGATTGACGCCGCTGCTGTTGGACAGGCCGTCTTCATCAAATTTCAAGCGGTAGACTTTATTACCGACCTTGACGGTATCGCCGGGATTGACTTCTGTCGGCCAACTTGACTGTGTCGTGGTTAGGGTGTTGGTGTACGTGTAGCTGGTATCCGGTACATATTCGTAAACATCGCCGGACAGTACGCCCTTGTTGATTCTGACTTTGTCGCCTTTTTCCAGATAGGCCACATTGGCGTCATCCAGATCGTAATCATAGGTCTCGCTAGTATCGGCCTCATAGCCAATTTGATTGCGCGCAACCGCTATACCTAATGAAGCCGCGGCACCCACATCGCCCACTGATGCGGCCACCGAGATCGCCACCACGGTGGCATTGATCACGGCGTTATTGGCTGACGCAACGCGCACGTCGCCAGCGCTGTCGACGCTGCTGCCGTCGATATAAGCCCGGGTATCGGTCAGAATGTTATTGGCCGCGCCGGCACCGGCGCCGCTGATCGCCAAGCCCAATCCGCCCAGACTGCCGGCCAAGGCCACCGAAGCGGCCACCGACACTGCCTGGATATTGCCGCCGCGCACTTCGAAGCGCACGGGGTTACCGTTGCTATCCAGCACTTTGGCGATGCGGTAGGTGGAACGGCCATCGAATACCAACCACTCGCTACCCGCTTTCAAGGTACTGATTTTGAGATCTTCGGCCTTGCCATTCAGGCTGACACCGTTGGTTTTGAAGGTGGCTTTAAGAGTGGTCAAAAATGCCGCGTCGGCCTTGGCATCGATTTCTGCCTCATCCGTGGGGATCTCCGGATGGTCTGGATCCGGGACAGTATCGGGATCATCGGAATCTTTGACGGCCGCATCATCCAAACCGGTGATCAAGTCGTTGAACTGGGAACTGTCAGTCAGGTTAAAGCGATGACGCCCCTCGGCGTTGGCCTCAACAGTCACACCCTTGCCAGCGGTTTTGGTTTTGACTGAATCCACATTTTTGACAAAAGCATCGACCGAATTATCGATGGTGTTGAAGCCCAAGGAGAATCCAATGGCAACCGAGCCACCGGAACTCAAACCGAATGCGGCTGACACCGTGGCGGCAATAGCCACCGCATCGATGGAGGCAATATCGTCAGCGGTGACGCGGATGTCGCCGGCAGTACTTTCGACACTATCCGATCCGGTAATCGACGCTTCAACGGTATTGCCGACCTCGTTGACGGCGATGCTGCCGCCACCGGCAACCGCGACGGCGCTGTCGCTCTTCAATGCCGCTGCCACCGCACCGGCCAGAGTAATGGCATTGATCGAGGCTTCGGATTTGGCGCTGACTTCGATATCGCCATCCGCCACCAGGGAAGCATCGACGACCGTTGCCAAGATCGCGTTATCGATGATATTCGCGGCAACGGCCACACCGACGGCCACGCCGGGTCCGCTTTGTTGCGGTCCTGACACGGAAATGGCTACGCCACCGGCCAAGGCGAATATTTTCGAACTGTCATCGGCAGATACGGACAGTGTGCCGCCGGCTTTGACCTCTTGGTTTTCGGTCGCGCTGACATTGGAAATCCGTGCATCGATGCTGTTTTTGATGAAAGAAATCGAAACCGATCCACCCAAAGCAAAATTGGCCGCACCCGCGCCGCCCAGGGTAATCGAAGTAATACCTGATGACAATTCCACCGGCAGGGCGATTTGTGTGTCACCAATGCCAATTTGGGTTACCCGCAAGCTGTGCGAAGCGCCGCTGCCCTTCGTTTCCAAATCGACGACTTCGAGCTTTTCATGATGCAGACTATGGTAAGTGCCATCTCCAATGGAGGTTAAATTAACAACTTCCAGTTGGCCGCCGGAATTTTGGGTCTGCAACTTAATGGTTTTGGCGTCGATGACTTGGACCACGTACTGGGTCACATTGTTCAAGCCGCCGAGGCTGTCGGTATCGTCGGTTTCACTGCCGTTGTAATAAACCACGACGTCACCGTCCTGGTAACCGTGATCTTCCGCAAAGGTAATGGTGTTTGCGTTCAGATCAATCACGTCGTCATCGGACGGATCGAATGATTGCACTTCCAGATTTTTGGTTTGCAGTTTCAGGCTGTTATCGTCAATTCTTTTGACGTAATACACTTCGCCATCGGTCAAACCTTCGATACTGTCTCCACCACCATTGCGATAGGTCACGGCTTGGCCGTCCTCGTAACCGTGGGCGGTAGCAAAGGTTAATGTATTGCTCGTCAAATCGACGGCATTTGCCGCGTTAGGATTGAACGCTGCCACCTTGGCCGTGATGCTGGAATGTCCTGCAGTCGCATCCACAGGTGGTGTGAAACCACCGGCTACGGTAATGTTGCCATCGGCGACCGCTTTGGAATCGTCGATATAGGCGCTGATTTTATTGGTCGCAGTCGAGTCGCGGCTGATCAAATTGGGATTGGCATCGTCGAAACTGCCACCCACATAGTTGTAAGCTATCGCCGCACCGACCGCCGAACCTTTGACAGCGACACCAATGCCGCCACCGATCGCCACCAGTGAGGAAGACTCCCTGGCAGTCACGCTTAAATCGGTGCGAGCAAACACGTCGGAGTTTTTGGAAATATGTGCATCCACGGTATTGGCAATCGAGTTGACCATCACCGAGCCGCCCAATGCAAAATCTTGGGCGCCGGCCCCGCCAACCGCCAATGCTACCAACAAGGCCTCGTCGGCAGCGGACAAGGTTACTGCACCCGTTGTCGAATGAACGGTGGAAGACTCGATGTAAGCCAGATTTCTGTTCTGAATGAGGTTGTAACTAATCGCGGCGCCTATCGCCGCTTTACTGCCAATACCGACCGCGATACCGCCGGATATGGAGACAATCAGCGAATTATCACTGGCTTGGATCAGCACATCGCCGCCCACGGTGACATCCGAATCAATGATATGGGCGTCAATGGTGTTAGTAATTTGGTTGATCAACAACGAACCGGCGCCTGCAATTTTGCCGCTAGGGCCCGCAGCAACCGCTACACCGAGCGCAACGCCGCCGATTTCCGCATCGGAGGTAGCCTTGACAGTGAGTGTGCCGTCGGCAGTCAAGTCGACATCTTCCAGATATGCTTTTACGTCATTGTCAATTTCGTTATAGCCAATGGCCGCACCAATGGCATTACCAGTCGATACCCCAACGGCGCCACCAATGGCGATGATGCCGGAATCGTCGCGCGCTTCAACGCGGGTATTGAGTTTGGGGTCTATCGGATCGCCGTTCTCGTCGAGCTCCTCGTCGATTTTAGTGTTGCGCACATAGGCTTCAGTGGTGTTAGTGATCAGATTCACCGACAACATCGCGCCTAATCCCACTGTCGCATCCGGGCCACCGGCCACGCCGACGCCTGCGGTAATGGCAAAAATCCGACCATCGCTGTCCACGTTGTCGTTGGTGGCAGTTACGGTCAACGAGTCGCCACCAATGACCAGGGTCGAATCAGAAATGTAAGCCCGGGTGATGGTCGGTTTGACATCCGATCCAAGAATGTTGGCTCCGACACCAAGCCCGACACCAATCTTGCCGCCCAACGCAAACGCCAAACCACCGCCGACGGCAATGATCCGCGAGTTGTCGCTGGCCGTAACGCTGACATCGCCATCGACCTCGGCATCGACACCGCTTAAATAGGCTTCGGTGACATTGAAAATCAGGTTGATCGATACCGATCCCGCAATGGCTTTGCCGCCTTGGCCGGTCGCGATGGAACCGCCGGCGCTGAGGGTGATCAAGTCGCCGGTGCGTTTGGCATCGACGATGATGTCGCCGGCGGTAACGATATCGGTATCAAGAATAAAGGCTCGGGTTTTGACATCCAGCTCGTTAAAACTGAAAGCCCCGGCCAAAGAAGTCGAACCACTGGTCGAGCCGGCTTGACCTTTGGCAAAGCTGGCACCGCCAGTGACTGCAACTTGGAAGAAATCGTCGGTGGCGGTCACGGTGACACTGCCGGCTTTCAGTTTTCCGGCGTTGACGATAGATGCTTGAGTATTGTCTTTGACGATATTGACCGACAATGCCGCCGCCGCGCCAAAGCCGGATGCTGGCGGCTCGACATCGGTACCCAGCAGTTTTTGCGCCTTCAGCGGAGAATCTTGCGGTGGCGGTGTGCCGCCGGTATCACCGCTGGCTACCGCGCCAGCCACGCTGAATGACCACAAATCGCCATCGACTTTGGCTAGGACATCAACCTTATCAGTAACATTGATATAAGAGGAAGAACCAGGCGCGCCCGCCACGGCAGTCAGCACGTCCGGATTGCCTACCACGGCTCTGGTTTTGCGATCAAAGTCATTGATCGCCAACGAGAATCCGACGCCTACACCATCGCCCACCGCAACGCCGCCAGCCCAACTCGCCGTCGTGGTCAAATCGCCGGCATAAAGACGCATATCACGTCCGGTAATTTCAGCGGTGTCACCCACTTGCACCAGCGTATCGCTATCCTGGCCCGCATACACCACCGAACCGGCCACGGCAAAACCGCCGCCTTTGCCGGCAGACTGGGCTAGGTGAATATTAAACAGAGCCTCTTCGGCTTTCATGTTAAAGCCGCCATCAGCGCCACTGTAGATTTGGGCTTCGTCTTCGACGATGGCATGGGTCGTGTTGTTTTGGACGTTGACGAATATCGAACCGCCGGCACCGCCCTTGGAACCGCCGCCAGTACCCAGAACATTTTTACTCAGTTCTTTTTTGAGCTTGAGCTTCGAGGCTTTAGGGTCGGCAGACGGATTGGGAATAATATCCAGTTCCAAGCCCGGCAACGCAAAAATACCGGTCATATTGATGACTTGCTGGTAGTTGGTGGCTTCTATGGAAACCACTTCCTCACCCTTGCCATCGCTTTGGTTGTCGGCTTGATTGGGGTGATCGTTATCCGCCCCGGTCACATGCCAAGTATCATCCTGGTTGATCTTAACGCCGGCTTCAACCACGGCTTGCGACACGTTGTCCAAGATCATGACGTTGACTGAACCGGCAATACTGAGTTTTTCGGCCTCTGCGGTGGCGGCAACCCAGGTGTTGAAGAACGAGTCCTTCAGCCCGAGCGTCGAATTGAAATATTTGGTTATGGCGTCCAGTCCGTCGGTACGAATGCCGTCGACAAACTCGCCCCACGATAACGGAATATATTGGTCGAAACGGGTCAGAAACGGATAGGTGACGTCGGAAATAATCCGCGTGGCCCGCAGCCCATCCAGTTCGGCGGCTTGTGTCACGTTACCGCTGCTATCCAGTTTTGAATGGATGGTGGCGATCGCCGTGTTATTGAAAATGCCGATGTTGATCGCCACACTGGCTACTGTGTCGGCACTGTTCAAGGACGGCTCGACGTTGCTTTCCGCGCCCAGAGTATATTTTTGGCTGATTAAGGCCTTGACTTCCAGGTCTTCGTTAGACTTCAACACCGCGCTACTGCCAACATCGGTCAGTACGCTGTGTTCAACAAAGGAAAACGCCAAGGCACCGGCCACAGACAGTTCATTGCTGGCGCCTGCGTTGGCTTTTTGCGCTTCGGAATATTTTTTGGTCAGTTTGCCCAGTAACGTATCGGGCAGATTGGTTTCCACCGCACTGGTAAACTTGGACCAATAACCGGGATTAGCATCCTCCTCTGTCAATCCGGCGCTGGCCGAGGCGTTGTTTTCGGCACCCAGTTTGGCGACCACACCGATACCGGTAGCAAAATCCGAATCCAGTACATGTTTGGCGGCCAATTTGTAACCGTTACCGGTTGTCGGTCCTATGTCGATCAATACACCACCACGCGACTCGTTTTCCGACTCGGACAGGCCAATCACTTGTTTGTCGGTAAAGCGGGTGTTGCCCTGCAGGTTAGTTTGATTCGTAGATGCAGCCACATAGTAGGTGTTACCGTCGACCAGTCCCGCGATGGGTGCACTGCCCTCGTGATACACCACCGCCTGACCCAGTTCGAAGGTGTTGAATACGCCACCACCCCAAGGAAGAGAAATACTATCAGTACTGGCATCAACATCCGCGCCGTCAAAACTACGCTCGTTGTTATTGGTTTCTATCGCGGTGCCGGACTCATCGATCAGATTGACGATATTGCCGGATTCGTAACCCAAGCTTGCCCTTATTGCCTGGGTTTCGGTTTCGGCAAACTTATAGTAACCATCGACATCATCCTGGATCACATAGTATTCACGGCCATCCACCATATTGCCAATGCTGGTGCCGCGGCGGTTGGCGTAGGTAATGGTATCTTCGGTGACCAGAGCTGTATCGCCCAGATAGACCCGGTCGAAGTCGTAATCTACATAGCCGAAATCGGGTGTTTTAATTTCCCATATTGAGTCGTCGGCATAATTTTCACCCGTCGTGGAAAAACCCGCGCCTGTACCTTCCGGGGTTAAATCGATGGAGCCATTTCTGGTGTTGCCGATGTATGTCAGTAATGTACCTTTCGGTAAATCGTCATTGAAATCATTCATCAATTTGACGACTTTGCCATTTTCCAAGCGGTTGATGGTTTGAGTGGATTTGTAATCGAAACCTTTAACTGTCGGGTCGATTTCCAACTTGACCACCGCACCGGGCTCCATCAATGCGGTAATACTGCCATTGACGATGGTATGAATATCGGCATTGGAAATTTCAATCCCAAAAGCCAGCCCCGCTGCGCCTTCGGCATACATGCCGGCTTCGGCGCTGGCCTCGGCATTGATGTCGCCGCCGGCCGTGACATTGGCGGTTTTGCCGGCGGTGATGGCAGCGCCTTCCGCGACGGTTACGTACGATACGACATCGGCATTAGCCACCCCTATCGCCAGGGCTATTTGTTTAGACCCCGGATTGGGGGTGCTGGACACCTCGCGGGTGGTTGAGGCGCTGATATTGGCGGTGGAGTTGGCGGTGGACGTAATAACGACGGCATCTGCAGCCGTGATCACTACATCTTTCTGAATCTGGATATCCGCATAGGCCTTGGCTTGGGCATAGCCGATACTGATCAAGCTACTGGATGCGGCACCGGAAGAATCGGAAACCGCGGTGGCATACATCCCCAGCGTGCCGGCGCTGAGCAATTGCGCCCCTTCTTTAACCGTAATCTTGGCTTCGGATTTTTTCACCAGGATTTTAACCGGCATCGATACCGCGCCTTCCAGCAGGCCGGTCAACGGCTCGATGACAAACTTGGACACCTCGTTGCTAGCGCCGATTATGTCGCTAAAGCTTTTATCTTCGGCTTGTAACACGAAGTAAATGGAACCGCCTTCCAGAATGGCATTTTTGCCGATATCCACCGAAACATTCCGTGTAGTGGGGAGAATCGGTGACAGGTTTTCGAATGTAGCAACCCCGATATCGCGGTTACGGAAAAATATGCCGTCGTCGCCAGCTTGAATTCTAACCCCGTCCTCGACTTGAACGTGGTCGGTAAACACTTCCAGATAGTAGGGCGTTAAAGATGCCAACGGCAGATCATTCGGAACGCCCGAATCGCGTTGCACAGTCGTCCGCTTGTCGCGAAAGATCACGGTATCCTGGTAAACGTCGTCTTCCGGCATATCCGGATAGAGCAGGTCGGCCCGTTGCAGCCGATGGCCGTATAGGTAAAGACTGCCGGTGAAATTGGTCGGTAACGGTTCGACGATGATGGTGTCCTTGCCTTCCATGCCGTCGATGCGCAAGGAAACCAGCGAGGTTACTTCTTGTTGAGACAACTTATAGATGTTGCCCGCATAACTGATTTTAATACCGCCAGCGACATCCGGATCTTCTGTCACCGTGATGGTGTCGTTGAAAATACTTCCGGAGATAATCGGATTTAATGGATCGGTTTTATTGAAGAAATTGACATAATCCATGCCGGCATAGTCAATAGCTTTACTAAACGCATCACCGCCCGATGTGGTCCCTGATTGGTTGTTGATCAAAGAACTGGGGTTATACGCTTTGTATGTTTCTTCGTCGGTCGGATCGATAAAAATCAAACCATCGCTTCCGCCGGTACCGCCGTCTATCGTACCGGTTATGTTTCCTAGTCCTTCGATGACGAATACGTCGGTATTGTTGTTGGCACCGCTCAAATTCTGGAAGTCGCTGAAGGAAATTTCGGCAACCGAAAATTCATCCTCGCCGCTTATCGTCCAGACTACCGACTTTTCCGTCGGTCCGATTACCTCGTCATCATCAGACGAGCCACCTTCGAAACTATCGATGCTGGCAAATGCGCCGACTACAGTGATCGAGCCGGAAGTCACCCGGCCTTGCTGATCCTGGATCGCTGAATCCGGCAGGGCAACAGTTATTTGATCAGTGTAAGCGGCAAAGCTGATGCTATTGACTTCCGTTTCAGTATCATCGCCGTCTTCCGCTCCGCCATCCAGGTATCCCGAAATCGTGGCCTCATCGTCAAAGTCGAAGGTATCGTTCCCGGTACCACCAATCAGATTCTTGATATTTTTGAAAGACAGACCATTCAAAGTACCTTCATCGGTTGCAATGACGATCCATTCGTTGTCGCCGTTGTCGGCCACCAGCGCATTGTCGCCACTACCGCCATCGATCAAACCGTCTAAAGCACCACCTAAATCAATTTTGAAGGCATCGGAACCGCTACCTCCCTCGAGATTTTCAATCGAACTGAAAAAACCGCCTCCGGAGACATAACCTTCATTTGCAGCGGTCACCTGCCAGTCGAAGTCGTCATCAGGCCCCTGCAAGGTATCGTTGCCTGCGCCGCCGTCGATGGTCAAATCGCCTGACCAGCCTATCAGCGTAAAAACGTTAGCGGAATTACCGCCCATCAGCTCAGCGCTTTCGAAACTGATCGCATCGGTTGCATCGACCAATGAAAAGGTGACACTGCCGACCTGGAGCTCGGAATCGGACAGTTCAAAATTGGCGTCGTTTTCTACGCTGAGGGTATCTGCCCCTTCACCAAGAAAGGTCAGGTTCACGGCGGCGTTCAATGCGCTCAGACTAGCCATGTCTAACTTAAGTATGTCATCCCCGCTGGTGCCAGTAATACTGATGCCACCATCCAGCGCATCAATGGCATTTGCCGAGCTTATTATATTGTCAGATTCATCCAGTAATCGGAACTGTGCGGGGTCATCGGAGCCATTACCGGCGTGGTAGGCCAAAGTTAAATCGGTTGCCGTACCATAAGACAAATCAGCCGACATCAGAATGCGGGGCTCCAGGACCTCGAACAACAGTCTTCTGGACTGCGTCTCTTTAGGTGATTTTGCAAGCGCTTTCTTCCCTTGCTGCCAGGCTTTTTTCCACCAAATTCCTTCCTGATTATTGTCAATCAGCGCGTTGAAATTAGTTTTCTTTTTTTGGAAGGGATGGGCCATGACAATAATCTCCTGTAAAAAACGTTCTTAGCAGCCCTTCATAAGGAGGGGCGTTGTAGTTTTTGCAGGAAATTTAATCTGACATGAAAAAAAAGACACATCAACGATCCTGCATTGTGCCAAGCATCTTGCAAACCATTGAATTCATTTAATTGAAAAAACAAAGTAATTTTTCAGCGTAGGTCGGGTTAGGCGACAGCCGTAACCCGACAGATGGCTTTTACGAAAGCTGAATGCTTCGATTGTTGGGTTAGGCTCTCCGAGCCAACCCAACCTACACAATGCATCAACTAAGTTTTGTTGCCCGCTGAATCATTACAAAACAAATTCAATTAAACAAACTCCAGAAAAGTACGGCGGCAACTTCTGAATTATCATCAAAAAAAGGGACGGAATAATCTGATGCCCTTTTTCAACCGTATACTTTCTTAATCGTTTGTGACCGATTCTTAGCACATATAGGTTATCAATGTAACGGTACAGAATAAAATGAGGAATTCCCTGATTCGTAACTAGGGGAATCCCCTAGTCCACAGACCGTTAAATTCCTTTATGGCAAATCAAATTCAAAGCCTTGCCCAAACTGCAACAAGCTCAGTGTTTCGCATTCAATATTTGAATGACTGAAATGCCGAAGAATCGTTTGGTGAGTATATCGGGTAGTGTTTTTAACTTATATACAAAGCACTTATCAAAGATTAAGATTCCAATTAAATTAGACCGCAAAATCGATTGATCACTCTCGATTAGCAATGTGGCATCAATACCGTTGATCACTTATCGAATGAAAATTTGGCAGCATGTTCTTTGGTCGTTAGGCGTTTTTCTGCTCTATCTGGCCTCCGCTAAACTGGGTCTCAAATACGCGGTTATCGGGGAGACTGTCACCTTATTGTGGCCCCCCAGCGGCATTGCCTTGGCGGCCACTCTAATCGTTGGTTATCGAATGTGGCCAGCCATCGCTTTGGGCGCGTTCATGGCTAATGTCGGGACGGACGTTCCGCTCATTACCCTTGCAATGATTACCCTGGGAAATACGCTGGAGCCTTTAGTGGGGGCTTTTTTGCTCAGACTCAATCATCAATTTTCTATTGCGCTTGACCAAGTCAGCGATGTATTGGCACTGATAGTCGTAGGTACTTTTGGCAGTACGATGGTGGCCGCTACTTTGGGTGCTCTGGGACTGTTGGCGGGAGGGGAAATCAATTCTGAGCATTTCGGTTCGACTTGGTTGACGTGGTGGCTGGGTGATGGCATGGGCGTTCTGGTTATCAGCCCGGCTCTGCTTACCGGATTCGTTCTAACAAAAGAAAAACCTTTTCCTGTTGTGTTTTCATGGCCAAAAGTCCTGGAGATTGTAATCTTGGCCCTGACCTTAACCATTGTCGGGCAAATCATTTTCAGCAATGTCAAGATAACAGGGCTGGGTAATTTTACAACATCACTGGCAATTTTCCCTTTTGCCATTTGGAGTGCGCTACGCTTCGGTTCGTTGGGAGCGGCCCTTGTTGCTCTGGCAGCATCCCTGCTCGCCATCAATGGAACGGTGAACGGCACAGGCCCTTTCATAGGCGACAGTGAGATGGACAGCCTGATACTATGGTGCTTATTTGCCGACCTTATCGCTGTTACCGGGCTTATATTGGCAGCAGTTAATGGTCAGCGGGACAAGGCTATCACGGCGTTAAAAGGTGCCAATGAAAACCTGGAAATGGAAGTAAAAAATCGAACGGATGATCTTATGCTGACCAACCGGAAACTCCATGCCACACTGGACGAACGCAGGCGGTTGAATCTGGAAATGAATCAAATTTGTGAAGAGCGCCAGAAACTCATCGGGCAGGAATTACATGACGGATTAGGCCAACAACTTACCGGTGCCGCGTTAATGGCGACATCTCTGCACGAAATACTGGCCGCGAAAACAGCATCCGAAGAGTCTCTGGCTCTGCAGGTCAAACAACAGCTCGATGATGCGAATTCAATGGTTCGTTCGCTTGCCAGGGGGCTTTATCCGGTCGCACTGGAGTCCGGCAGTTTATCTTCAGCTCTTAAACATCTGGCCCTTTACTCACAGAGTTCGTCGGGCATCCAATGTTACGTTCAATCCACCATTGACGACTTTCGGCTTGATAAAGATACGCAATTAAACCTGTACAGAATTGCCCAAGAGGCAATCTGCAACGCCTTGCGCCATAGCAAAGCCAAAAGGATAGACATTAATCTGTCACGTTCCTGTAACCATTTTATATTTTCGATCGAAGATAATGGCATAGGCCTGGAAACCGATAATGTTAAATCGGCTGAATCGTTAGGCCTTAGAAGTATGCACAGCCGTGCCGACTTGATCGGGGCAACACTAGCCATACAATTGAGTTCGTCCGGCGGTACAGCAATAGTCGTTAATGGGCCCATCAAGCCTCTGGAGTAAGGAATGTCAGACAATATTCCGGCCAATGCGAATCAATCCAAAGCAAAAATTATAATCGTAGATGACCACCCTATCGTGCGTCAGGGTTTGACCCAGGTTTTGAATGTTCAGGCAGACATGCACATTTGTTGCGAAGCCGGTAATGCCGAAGAGGCCATGCTGGCAATGGAAAACTGCCATCATGATTTAGCGATTGTCGACATTTCCCTGGAAGGCACCTCCGGATTTAGCCTTATAACATCGATTGTGACGCATTTTCCCAACCTGCCCATCCTGGTCATGAGCATGCATGAAGAATCTCTTTATGCTGAACGCTCACTTAAACTGGGAGCAAGAGGCTATGTCATGAAACACCGGGCGACTATCGATATAAAAACAGCCATCCGGCAGATTTTGGCAGGCGAACTTTATGTGAGCGATGAAATTCATAGAATGATTCTTGACAGGATGAGTTCCAATTCATACGACCCAGGCAACGATGATCCGACTAAAAATCTCACAATCCGCGAGTTTGAGGTTTTGCGGCTGATTGGTTTCGGCTTCGGCACACGGGCAATTTCTGAAAAACTGAACAGGAGTGTAAAAACTATCGAAGCCCATAGAGCTAATCTCAAACAAAAATTGGGGCTGCGAACCGGCATCGAATTACTTCGTTTTGCTACGCTATGGGTTAAAAAGAACGATTAGGCGACGGCGACCCATCATACTTTCCGTATCTAAATGCACATTGCCCAAAATTACTTGCGCCTTCTTTTGAGCCCCTTAAGATAAACGTAGTCACAGAAAAAACGCTAAAACATGACAACCCAAGTCAAATTTTTTCCCTGTTTACTGGTATGTCTGCTGGCATGGGCCGGAATTTCAGCGGCACTAGCCGAGGATTATTCATGCGAGGAAACCGGGGCGACCACGATATGGATCTCGCCACTAGCCCCAAAAGGCGATGAGTCGATTAAAATCATGGCCGTATCAACGGATGGACCCTTGGCAGAGCTAGCCCTAATCGACAGCCAAGGTCGACGAAGTCCCTTGCAATACCGCCTCAGAGGCGGCCCACCCTGGACTTTGATAGCCGCTTTGGAAGCCTTAAATGAAGGCGATTACCGCATCGTGGCGGGCCGGGATGGCGAGCAAACCGCTTGCCATCCTCTTAGAATCGGCAGATCAAGTGAACAGGAAAGCTCCAAAGTTTGGGGGCTTGCCACCGAAGCGTTTTATGCCGCCTGGATAGAAGAGTTATTTGGTGCGCCGTTAAAAGAGGTCCTGCGTTTTCATTCGCTGGATCCGGTGATACAGAACAAAGAACGAAACTTTCTGCACAGTTATCTGGGCCTCAACGAAGATGACAATCTATCTCTGACCCCGGATTGCGCCGACCTGCCTTACACCTTGCGGGCTTATTTTGCCTGGAAGGTCGGCCTGCCAATTGCCTACCGCGATTGCGGGCGAGGTTCAGCCGAGGCACCACCACACTGTGAAGCCGCCAAGATCAAAACCGAATTTACTCAGTCTATCAGATCGCAGGATACGTTCCGGAATGTCTGCAGGGAATTGGTCAACGTGGTCCATTCGGGCGCTGTAAGAACAGGACTTGAAGATGAAGCAACGGATCTGTATCCCATCCCGCTTAGCAGAGAAACGCTCTGGCCGGGAACCGTCTTTGCCGATCCCTACGGTCATGTCCTGGTGCTGGTAGAATGGTTGCCGCAAATGGCAGACCGTCCGGGCATTTTGCTGGGCGTCGATGCCCAACCTGATAGCACGGTTACCCGCAAACCGTTTTGGGAAGGCTCCTTTCAGTTCGCGGCTATCCAAGGTGCGGGGCCAGGTTTCAAGGCTTTCCGGCCATTGGTCCGCAAGCCCTCGGGAGAATGGCGGGTTCTGGCTAATGGCGAGTTGATTGATAATCCCGGCTTCGCTCCTTTTTCCCTGGAGCAAGCTCAGCTGTCACCGGACGATTTCTACGCACGAATGACCAAACTCATGAATCCGAGTGGTCTTATTTATCCCAAGCAGACTTACAAAGCCACACTGAATGCCTTGATCGAGCAGATCATGGCGCGCGTGACCTCGGTGGACAATGGCGAGGTTTATCTGCGCAATAATCCCGGCAGCATCATTCCCATGCCTGACGGTGCAGCCATTTTTCAGACGATCGGCCCCTGGGAGGATTACGCCACGCCCGCCCGCGACATGCGACTCCTCATCGCCATCAATGTACTGAACGACTTACCGCAGAAGATCATGCGTTACCCCGAATTGTTTGTACTCAAGGATCAGCGCCCTGAAGCAGCAATGGCAGAAATCGAACAACACCATAGAAAGCTTATCAAAGAACGCAGCATCCGCTACACACGCACAGATGGCAGCTTATGGGAACTGACCGTAGATGAAGTGCTGGCCAGAAAACCGGATTTTGAAATGGCTTATAATCCCAATGACTGCCCTGAAATAAGGTGGGGTGCAAAACCGGGCACGGAAGAATATTCGACCTGCCGCCGCCACTCACCCGCAATGCAGCGGGACAAAATGGAGCAATACCGGATTTGGTTTCGCGAGGTACGAAGACCTGCGCAATGAAGAATTAAAGATGTAACCCGGAAGAAGATCCCGAGTACTGAATTTATTCGCTCCTACGACAAAAAAATGCTTTGTTACAGGAGTAGTTGAGAGACCGAATGATGACATGGATTGCCGGAATTCTGGTCACAAGGTGGTGAAAATCCAACGCCATCCATGGCTTCTGGACCCCGGCATTCCGTGCCGGGGCGACGCCTACTATTAACGCGAACATAGCCTTTTAAAACACTATCAGATCAGCAGCTCTTTAAAAAAACTTTTCGGTGCGCCGCAAATCGGACACTCCCAATCATCAGGAATATCCTCCCAGCGCGTTCCGGGTGCTATGCCGCTATCAGGATCACCTTTCGCTTCGTCATAGATGTGTTCACATTCCATGCAGTGGTATTTTTTATACTCAGCCATCATTTTTCTCCTCGTTGAATTGACGGCCCACATAGTAAAACGATACCGGCAAAAACAAAAGCAGCCCATCATCGTTATCGGTTGGAACTACCCTGATGTGGATCATCCATCAAGATACCCGAGATTATCGGCAAAAAAAGCGTAGGTTGGCTTGGCGATAGCCAACCCAACATTCAAGGCCATGGCATTAATTGTTGGGTTGCGAAAGGCGCTGTGCGCGTTAATAATTGATGTCGCCCCGGCACGCAATGCCGGGGTCCAGAAGCCATGGATGGAGTTGCCCTCTCACAACGCATTCGCTAAGGCGGTCTAACGGGCCCGACCCATCCATGCCGGAATGACGGCATGGATGGTCTCTCAACTACTAACGCGAACATAGCCTTAAATTAGGGGTAACTTATAAAATTTGAGTTATCAAAAATGCCTTAAGGTGTGGCAAATCTAAAGTAATTTGAGTCGGTTATAAAGCTTTGCTCGCAGGTATTGTTGGATCCTCTGGGAATTCTGGAACTTGCCCACCGACTGACTCTTCGCTGACCGTTTACTTTAAAAGACGCCCTAAAAGACCAGAAATACTCAGTTTCAGACTTTAATGGCACCTCAATGGTATGGTAGGGTTTGACCAATCGATGACGCTCATAAACAATTGAACCAGGCTGATCATTAGTGACTTCCCAAATCCTCAAATCATAGGATATGTCGCTAAAATACTTCAATATGCTGGCATTTTCTCCCTGTAAATTTTGGTGATCGGCTAATGCTTGCCATTGAAATGTAGGTTTTGTTGAACTGACAGCAACATAATTTAATCCACTTTCACAAAATGGATTGTGTAAAAAATAAAATAAATAGGGCAGATAACATCTTGATATTTCTAACTTTGGATAAACAGGTTTTAAAATACAATAGTCAGTATAAGACCAGGAATTTTCTGGAAATTCATAGACAAGAAAAGTTTCTGTCAAAATTTGTTCTGCCAAATTATGGTAGGCATCAATAAATTTTATGGCTATCAACAAACTATCATTGCGAGCCCATTCATCCCAATGATAGCCAGCGCTTTGATAGGTAAATTCACGTTCATAAAGCACTTTCTGATCGTCGAGTTTTATCAATCGCGCTTTTGTCGTCATAAATAATGCAATTTCAGGATTGCTGCCTTCACCGCCTTTAAAGCCCAGACTGTCTACATTAATTTCCAATACTGAATCAAATTCGGGGAAATCGGCCGCTTTATAATTCTGTTCCCCTTGATTACTAACAGTTGTGTCTTTAGGAACACCATACAGATGATACCCGTCCATTTTCTTGCTTTCGTCTAAAATGCTGCAAGCCAAGGCTTCTTGTGGATTTGCCTTAGTCAATTCATGGTAAAGGCTATCATCAATTTTCCGGGCCACTTCAGCCGGAACGGCTTTGATGGCCCCCCAAATAGGCATAAAGGGGAATATAACTGCTCCTGCGGCAGCCCCGGCAACAATCCCGCCAAGCCCCATCAAACCACCCCCGATTGGCAAAACCACCAAGCCCCCTAAGCCCATCAAAAATCCTTTCCCTGCTCCGGACCATCGGCCTTTGGCAAAAGTATCAAATTCGGCTTGAGCTTGATTGCAGGTATTAACCACTGCGGTTTTATAAACCGGAATACGCAGAGATTCTTTGTCTTTAGCTGTCAACAATGCACATCCACTTTGCACCAGCACTGAAAATAAAATCAGAACGGGCAACGCATGCTTGAGACTAAAATACAAAAATGGGGAAGGCATGTTTTATTTTGCCGAAAGTGGGTTGTGATGTAGGCCGCATATTCCGGCCTACATCTATGTAAGAAGGTCAGGAGCAGGCGATTATTCGGATAAGGCAGCACAAAGATCGGTTGTATTACCGTTAATGCTTTGTACTGTAAAGACTTGATCAGTATCGACCGTGAAGACCAATCGTCCTTTAATCAATGTTGTTGAAGGGCCGGCCGGTATATCGCTAGGGAAAAGGATCAGTAAATTATGTCCGGTGGCTGCAACACTAGACGAACCGTCCAGATTAAATCTTGTTTGGCTGACAGCACCGTTTGATTTAGTGGAAATAGTTTTTCCAGTATCAACATTCGTGAACCTTAACGCCGAACCTGTTCCCGTATCGAGACTGCGGACAACGTTGCCATTCTCATCTGTAAACTCCTTAAAATGTCGGTTACCGCCCCAACCCTCTACTTTCAATGCGAAGGTGCTGCATGCCAGTCCTTGCTCTAACACAATTGAAAAGTCCGGTTCATTAGCGATAGCGGGACTGCCATAACTCAACACACCCAAAATTATGCACGCTAGAAGAGAGTGGTTTTTTACTATGTTCAGAGTATTCATAACATTCCTTTTAAGTAAAAATGCTTGGTTTACAAAAATCCGGAATCACTTATCGTATTTCTGTATCTTCATTATAGGCTGCCACCTTTTTGCTGATTGGAAGCCGATTTTTTCTGCTCCAATACCAAACACAGAAGTAGTTTTTCCAGGTGAATCGCAACAGTATCTAAATTAATTAACCCTGTAAATAAGGTGGTTTACTTATATAAACCATGGATGAGATAGAGTGATTATTAGAATATTTGGTAAAAAATCAACGTAGGCTGCGGTTGGCGAGCCAACCCAACATTCAAGGCCAGGCGGGTAATTCAAAGGTTAAATCAAGCGTATTTTGTAGGAGCGGGCCATGCCCGCGATTTGAGGTGGCTCAATCGCGGGCATGGCCCGCTCCTACACTACCGGCTATCGATTAATTGCGGTGAAGTACGGACGAGTGTTCAAGCAAAATACGCCGAACTTCTTCAATAACCTCCGGCTGCCCCTGGCACGAATGGTTCCAGTTAACCACTTTCTCCGAAATCGCTTCGTCGATATGTGCACTCTGGTAAGCCACAACGCCGTCATCCCCTTCTTCCTTAGGCCCGTCGCCGTCCACGGCGATGATCGAATGGGCCGGAATATGCGGGGCTACCGGGATGGATGCCAGTGTTTTTAATCCCGGATTATTGGGGTTCATGTTGTCGGCGGCTGTCGGCGGCCTGCGTAGTTTTGACAGTAATTTCTCGTCGCCGGATGAGGCAGCAGCTTGAGCCAGCCCGCGCATCATATTCTGAGGCAGCGTGACAAGCTTGGCTACCAGTCCTGTCACCCACGCAGATGCGGCCGCCATGGCGCCGTGATGCGGTGTCGAAATGAAAACGACCCGTTTTACAAAGGGCAAGGGTTTGAAGAACAGCGTCCGTTTTAACAGCGCTTCAACATCGGGCGATACCTTGATTTGATCGAACGGTTTGTCGCTGGTCAGATTCCAAAAGCGGTTGCCGGAATCGATTGCCATCATCTTGGTCAGCAAGCCGCCTTGGCTATGGCCTATGACGACCATCTGTTGCAAGGCAGGATCCTTGTGATCGGGATCAAACTCATTGAGTGCATTTTCCAATGCTTGACTCAGCACACCGGCCGAATAAGGCACGGGATTCGCCGAATCATAGATGAACACCCAGATCTGATAGTTCTCGCGGATTCTTTGATCACCTTCCAGCTCATTGATCATTTCACCCCAGCGTAAAGGGCTAGAGGCTGTTCCGTGCACCAACACCAAGGGAATTTTACCTTTACGATAAGGAAAGAGTGTAAACAAGCCATCGTTGATACGATCTTTCGGGATGGCTCCACTGAACAGGCCGCCCTGGATAAAATTAAGAAGCTCCAGAGAATAGATCGGATTATTGTTGAGCCGATACGCATAAGCCGCAGTGGGATCGAATTCTAGAGGCAGTTCTTGATCAGCGACTTTAACGGTGGTCACTTGATCATTCGTGTACAACTCAAGATGCCCTTTGATTTGCCCGCCAGCCAAACTGGAACGTGCATGCTGCAGGCGAGCGATTGCGGTGACCGGTACTTTGGTGCGTGGCCCTAATCGCCGCGACCCGACCACTTCATTCGACGTGGTTCCACTGGAAATACTGGCCGCCAGCGTCGCGCCCAGCCCCGGCGTTCGATAGCGGTTTCTGAAGCCTCGAACATCCAGGAACGCAGTCGAGATAAAATGTTCCAGTTGGTAGCCGCCCCAGGACAGTCCACTTTCGTCAAAGCTTAAATTCAACGTCCCGAATGGCAGTTGATAGGTGCCCGATCTTAATAGCACTTCAACCTCATCGTCTTCATCTTCTTCCGGGTCAGCTAAACCTTGCGCGAGCGCATGATTATAAAGATCGTAAGTCAGCCGGTAACGCGGGTCAGATACTTTGAGTTGGACACCGTGGCCATCGTCTGGAAACAGCAGCGACCAGGCATAAACTGCTGCCGCCAGAAAATAGGCGTGATCGTCCGTTTTTTGACCGTGCAACAACGATAACTCCGCCAAAGCAAACAGTTTGTCCTCATCGTCCATCGGTTTGAGTTCGGCGTGGAGTTCCGCCAGCACTTTCTCTGGTTCGTTTTCGAAGCGATCCATGAGTCCGTTGCGCCTTAGTATCATTTTTGTGGCTTCCGACGGTTGCCCTGCCGACAACGCGTTTTGTGTATTCAATTGATAGCCGGTCTGAATGTTTACCGGATCAATGCCTACCGGTGTCGCGCAACCCTCGACCAGTAATGCAAATAAACAAAACACAAAAAAATTGAAACAACTGCCAACAGTTTGTTTATAGGGAAACGAAGCGATAATTTTGGTCATAAACAAAGGGGAAATAGTGGATAGTTAAGGCCAGGTAAGTGACCCATTCAAGCGGTGCCTTTAATGGTATAAATGTAAATAAGCCACTTCTTTGTTAAATAGAGTGAGTAATCAAACGTGATCCGTTCGCCCACAGCGTATCAGAAGGCTAACCGGTATTTCACAACCCCTATATTACTTGAAAAAGCCTTGTTTGATACGTAAAAACAAATCAACAAGAGTGCATATTGGAATACGTAATGAACCAATGACAAAAGTTCGCAGCTGGTTCTATTGTTTCTAAGCGACACTGAAACAGATCAGGCGCTGGCATGCTATGGACAAAGCGATTTTTCCAGCCCATGATATATTTTCAAAGTAAATGTCGATCGACCATGCTACGCATGGAGTAACAAGCGTGATCTTTTGTTGCAATCTAAATCTATTCGTCAGCCATTTTTCAAAAATCCTTAAATTATGCGCATCGCACTGTCCCTTTGTGTTTTCTTAGTTGTCGTTTTAATCGCTATGGCGGCAGAACACACACCCGGTTTTTTAATACTGCAGTTCAATCAGGTTATAAACCCTGAATTCCCAGGGCAGTAAGTCCAGATAGAATCCAGGTAGGATCAGACTGCCGCCATCCCTAACATACTGCTCAGATCCCATTAAATCTTCAAACCTGAAGACTTGCCCTTGCAAATCCGGCCATGGCAAAGTCAGATAACATTGACTTTGATTCGGTGCGTAATTAACAACGGCGATTGCCCTTTGCCCGGCATCTGCTTGCCAAGCAAATGCGATTATACAGTCCGCTGTCCAATTGCCCTCCCAAGCAGAACGGCATGCCAGCAATTGCCACTGACCATTGCGAAATACATCCAGACGCATGGCGGCCAGTAGGTGTTGGTAGAATGTTTTCAAGGCTGGATCATTCGGCTGTTCCGGACCACGACACAGATGGACGGAAACTTTTTTCGGCCATCCTTGCAATTGCCCCTGGTGAAAGAAGCGCAAGCCGGGACTGAGGTAAGTTAACACAGCCGCGGCTTTGTGAACTGGGCATGGAAAAGTCATAGCAGCACGCGGCTCATCGTGATTCTCTAAAAATCGTGCGGATTTTTGTTGATAATCCAAATCGGCCCAAAAATGCTCACGCACGGGGCGGGCCACTTGATCGCGCAGCCGGTCGTAAAGACGTTTGTCATAGGTGTAGTCGAATCCTTGCTGTTGCAGTGTCCATTCCAGATCCCAATAAACTTCAGCCATAAACACAAAATCGGGATGCTGGTCTCTCACCTTTTGGATCGCCATTGGCCAAAATGCTTCGGTGTTAATGCCCCAGGTTCTTTGAAATATGTCCGGTAAAACCAGCATGGCCATATCGCAACGCAAACCATCGCAATACCCGGCAATGCCTGATAGCTCATTGACCAATGCTGTCTGCAGGTCCGGATTGCTGTAATTCAGTTGCAAGGTATCCGGCCAGCCATCGAAGTAAGGATCACGACCGTAAGCGAAAATGGCCGGGCCTTGCGGCAAATCCAGCAGGATATAGTTTTGAGGTTGTTGAGCCAGTTGCTCTTCGGTACCGAAAATATAATAGTCGGGATGTTCTTGTACCCAGGGATGGTCAGGCGCTGTATGGTTGGGCACAAAATCCAGCATCAACTTGAGCCCGCGCAGATGCAGGCGATCACGCAGGCGCACCAATGCTCCCGGCTCTCCCAATTGGGCGTTAAGCCTATAAGCAGTTATGGCAAAACCGGATCCGCAGATATCTTCTTCTTGTAAGTCGGGTAACTGGGCTTCAAATTCAGCACGCCATTGCAAGTTGGTACGAGATAGCTGACGCCCTGCGGCGCCTGTTTGCCAGACGCTTAGGCAGTAAATCCAGTCGAAGCCCAAATCAGCCAGACTATCCAGTTCGGCATCGGGAATATTGTCAAGGGTCGCCTGCCGTCCGAATTGACTGGACAGTTGACTCAGCCAAACGCGGGTATTGATTTGGTATAGGGAGGGATATAAAGCATGAGTCATGATGGTCTCCCTTCTATAGGGTCTTGGTTTTTATCGGCTTAAATTCGGGCTTTGGTTTCCTGGATTCCAGCCAACCATTGAAAAAAAGTAACGACTTGCCCGCTTTCAGTTAAGGGTGTAGTGTCATTTGCCTACAAATTTCTTCATAGCCGCCATCTCAACATCCTCAGCGGTGAGTATCTCTTGTGTAACGTCGCCCATGGCCTGAATGATGCGGGCGATGCAACCTGTCCAACCCGTCTGATGACTGGCACCGATACCGGCGCCATTGTCGCCGTGAAAATATTCGTAGAACAGGACCAAGTCCTTCCAGTAGGGATCGTTTTGGAACTTTTCGGATCCACCATTAACCGGCCGATGTCCATTACTATCGGGCAGGAAGATGCTGGTCAACCGTTTGCCGATTTCCTGCTGAACCTCAAATAGCGTCATGAAATGCCCTGATCCTGTTGGGCATTCCACCTTAAAAGAGTCTCCATAGAAAGCATAGAGCCGGTAGAGTGAACTCAAAATCAAATAATTGACAGGCATCCAGACCGGCCCGCGCCAATTGGAGTTACCGCCGAACATTCCGGTGTTGGAATCGCCCGGCAAGTAGTCCACACGAAACGCCTGTCCGTTATGATAAAAAACAAATGGATGCTCCCGGTGATAACGCGATAAAGAGCGGATCCCGTAAGGACTCAAAAACTCGTTTTCATCCAACATTTTGGCAAGAACCCGACGTAATTTTTGCTCGTTAAACACCGATAACATGCGACGGCCTGCCAGCCCTTTTTGACTGGGTAAGTGCATATTGACGGTAAACTCGGGATGACGGCGGTAAAAGTCTTTTGCACGTTGGCGAAAGTTTGGCATTTTTTCGAGATCGGCTTCCTCGAAAACCGCAATGGCCACAAGAGGAAGTAATCCGACCATTGACCGCACTTTCAATCGCGTCGCCGTTCCATCCGGCAGGCGGAGCACATCATAGAAGAAACCGTCTTCTTCATCCCACATTTCATCCTGATTTTCGCCCAGCCTATCCATGGCTCCGGCTATCCACAGGGTGTGCTCCAGAAATTTGCTGGCAAATTCTTCGTACAGGGAATCGTGAACCGCCAGCTCAACTGCAATTCGCAGCATCTGCTGGCTGAAAAAGACCATCCAGGCGGTGCCATCCGCTTGCTCAAGAAAGCCTCCGGTAGGCAAGGGTGAACTGCGGTCAAATACCCCGATGTTATCCAGTCCCAAAAATCCGCCCTCAAATACATTGTTACCGTTGCGGTCCTTGCGGTTCAGCCACCAGGTGAAATTAACCAGGAGCTTGGAGAACGCATACTTGAGAAAATTGATGTCACCTTTACCGTCATTGCGCGCCTTATCCATCAAATAGATCTGCATCGTCGCGAAGGCATGAACAGGCGGATTGACGTCGCCAAAGTTCCATTCATAAGCCGGAATTTGACCGTTAGGGTGCAGATAATCGTTCCGTAACATCAAATCCAGCTGGGATTTGGCAAAATCCGAGTCGACAATCGACAATGGCAACATATGGAACGCCAGATCCCAGGCGGCAAACCAGGGATACTCCCATTTATCCGGCATGGAAATGATGTCATCGCAGCAAATGTGAAACCATTCGCCGTTGCGAATCCTGTGGCGTTGCGCCGCCCCCGACCAAGGTGTGACATGGTGCTCCTCCAGCCACTTATCCACATCGTAATAGAAATATTGCTTGGTCCACAGCATGCCGGCCAGCGCCTGACGCATCAAATTGGCCCGTTGCGGATCCTTTGCTTTGATCGCCGCGGGTGTTATTGCGTCATAGAAGGTGTCCGCTTCCTGAATTCGTGCGTTGAAAACAGCATCAAAACCGTCAAACGGAGAATCCATCCGGTCTGGCTCGTTACGGGTCAGCCGCAAGCGAATAACTTGTGTTTCACCGGCACCTACTATCAACTGGAAGTGAGGGGAGACCTTTGTCCCCATCTGAGCCGGATTGATGGCATCCTGCTGCCCATGAATCAGATAGTTGTTAATACCGTCTTTCACAAAAGGACTGGCGTTCTCTCCGGCAAAAAGGCGCGCGTTGTTGGTCTCATTCTCCGTAAATAATAACGGCACATTACTGTCACAATAAAGATAGTAATCGTCCAGAAACTCCTGAAAAAGCGGATCGGTATGGTGAGCATGAACAATACTCGCGCTGGAATTCTGGACTTTTTGCAAAACAGGCTTGTTACCTCCATCTGACCAAGACCAGGTGTTGCGAAACCAAAGCGTCGGTAACACATGGAGTAAGGCGGCATCCTGACCCCTGTTGCTGACGCTGATTTTAATCAGGATATCTTTAGCATCCGCTTTGGCGTACTCGACAAAAACATCGTAGTAACGGTTCTCGTTGAAAATTCCGGTATCAAGCAACTCATATTCCAGATCATCACGGCTGCGCTGGCGGTTGGTGACAATCAGATCCTCATACGGATACGCGGCCTGCGGATACTTGTAAAGATACTTCATATAGGAGTGCGTTGGTGTACTGTCCAGGTAGAAGTAATATTCCTTGACGTCTTCTCCGTGATTGCCTTCGCTGTTGGTCAAGCCAAAGGCACGCTCCTTGATGATGGGATCTTTGCCGTTCCAGAGCGCCAACGCAAAACACAGCACTTGATGATCATCCGAAATGCCCCCCAAACCATCTTCACCCCAGCGATAAGCGCGTGATCTCGCCTGATCGTGCGTAAAATAATTCCAGGCATCGCCGTTGTCACTGTAATCCTCACGTACCGTGCCCCATTGCCGTTCACTGATATAAGGCCCCCATTTTTTCCAGGGGATCTTAGAATCACGCGCTTCTTCTAGTCTGATTTTTTCAGAAATCATTGGATACCACCAGGGACTTTTTTCGTCCGAATAGGTTGATGAAACAAGCAAGGGGGATGAAACGTTCATGTCAGTGAGCGTTAAAAGTATAGCAACAGCTCAGTAGCAGGTCTGGCAAAGAAAGGCCGATTTAAGGCGGATAAGGCCCTGCCCCAGCCGCCAATGGTGTTGAAGGAAGATCTACTGTCGCTTATCCACACTAACTATCTGCAACTCTGGCTTTCGCCGTAAGACATGGGCCTAAAAATGAGTGCCTAAGCCAATCTGAGGTTTAACGAAAAGATTGTGACAAGCTATTTGTTGAGTATCAATAGAAAAATTTTTAGGCGTACTAAAACATTTAAAAACGCGGACTTGCTTTGACGCGGTTGTTTTACGAGGTGAGCGCAGCTTTGTCGACTTTAATCAATGTCTCAACAAAGCTGCGGACAAAGAAATACTGTTACGTCTCTTACTCAAGCGAAGATGAAGCCACATGAAATGCGTCGGAGTAAATATCTTTCAGCGAAGCTCCGTTAAGATAAGCCTGGGTTTTAGTTTGATTAACCATATCCGGGTGGCCGCATAGAAAAACTCGCCAACCTTTCAAATCGGGTAATGCGGCCATGGCAACATCGTTGGCCCGGCCTGTCGCAACGCCTTCCGGTGCATCCCCACGCGACACGCAAGGTGTGTAGTGGAAATTGTCATAGTGCTGCTGCAATGCCTGCATTTCATCAATCCAATACAATCCATCCATTTCCCGGCTACCGTGATATAAATGTATTTTTCCCGTATGTCCTTGTTCTAGAGCCTCTTCTATGATGCCGGCCAAAGGAGCCAAGCCACTTCCTGTGCCTATCAGCAGCATATTTTGGCCCTGATTATCGGGCAGATAAAAACAAAGGCCCTGTGGATCCGATACAGAGATGATGTCACCGACATTGAGTTCTTGATGCACCCATTCACTGAAACGGCCACCGGCCAAACGGCGAATATGAAACGTCAGTTTATGCGTGTGAACTTTACTGTTGGCAATTGAATAGCTGCGCATCAGACCGTCTGAACGCTTCAAATTAACAAATTGTCCTGCATAATAATCCAGTGCGTCCTTGCACTGAATGGTCAGCAAAAGCGTTTCCTGATTAAGTAACACTTTACTGACCACGGTTGCTTCGGTAAAAAAATCAGCTTGATGACTTAAAGCGACAACCATGTCTTTACTTGGAAAACACAGACACGCTAAAAAATAATTCTGTTTGCACAAAACATTTTTTAATCCTTTTTGTGAGTCTTCAGGGGGCATGCCTTCCAGGCTCCGCATCATGCAAGACTGGCAAACCCCTTGACGGCAACTGTAAGGCACATCCCTGCCTTCACGTAACATAGCGTCCAGCACTGTTTCACCTTCATGGCAAACGGTTACCTGTTCATCCAGCGTTATGTGTCTTGAAGTCATGTCTGATTATCCGAATTATTTGCCTAAAACGTCGGCGCGGGTGCTTTCAGCGATTGCCGCTACCTGGCCTACCAGTTCCTCAGGCACTTTCAGTTCTCTTAACGTGCCTGATAAATGCTCCATAACTGCATCAAAGTGGGAATCGTTTAAGCCCATTTTGACAAACCGTGCATGCGCAGTCCGCATATCGGTTCCGGTGTAATTATTGGGGCCACCGAAAGCCATGGTAAGAAACGCTTTTTGTTTTGCAGCTTGTTTTTCTATATCCGAATTATCAAAAAAACGGTTGATTCGAAAATCGCTTAAAACTTTGCGATAGAAAATATCGACTGCCGCATTGACTGCTGCTTCGCCACCGAGTTGTTCATAAAGGGTTGGTTTTGCTTCACTCATGGGTCACTTCCTTCTCGTTATAATTAATTTTGTTAGTTTAAGCTTTGGTGCTCGAAAAATAGTTTAGCTTCGATACTATACTTATGCAATATTTATATTATAAAAGTGCTTATTTTTGTTTATACTCTGCATGCGCACTCGTTAAGCTAATCTGAAAAAGTCCAGGTCCGAGCCAAAGCCGCCTCATATTAACTTTAGAAGTTGACTGAAACAATCATTTACAATGAACACCGTATTGAAAACAGGAGCATTCAATGTCACAGGAAATGTTATCAAGACAGGATCAACTATTGGAATTGCTGCTGAATTCAAAGAAAGGTCTGAGTATTGAAGAAATTGCAGCCCGCCTGGAAATATCCAGAAACGCCGTTAAACAACACCTCACCGGCCTTGAAAACAGTCAACTGTTAAAAAAAGATACGCTGAACAACACTGGCGGACGGCCTTCCCGGAATTATGTATTAACCGAAAAAGGCATTAATCATTTCCCTAAACAATATGCCTGGTTCTGCAGTTTGATATTGGCGGAACTGAAAGATGAAATGAACGATGACTTGTTCAGGGCCTTCATGCGAAGAATTGCGGAAAAATTGGCAAAGTCGCTAAAGCCGCAATTTATTGGAAAAAGTCTGGCAGAAAGAGCTGAACTCCTGGTAGAGATCATGCAATCTTTGGGATACCACGCTGATTTGAGCTCGGGCCCCGTCAATGTTGAACCGGCAATCGAAGCGTTTAACTGCGTTTATCATGATCTGGCTCAACAACATCCTGAACTGTGCGAGTTCGATAGAACCCTGATGGCAGCCCTTCTGGAACAACCCGTTGAACAAACAGGTTGTATGGCTAACAATGACTGTTCATGCCTGTTCAAGATAAAAATGAAGGCTGACTGAGTGTCTAAATTCTAGGTTTTTTGCCCCCCGGCTCTCTCATTTTCAATCGAAGAGAACCGCGGACAAAACAGGCATTTTTATCGTCTCAGCAACAGGCTGCGCCGGAGTCCAAAGAGAGGCTTTTATTCGGCGGCGCGCAATCAAACAACCCAAAGTGAACCGTTTTATCGCCCCAAACATCAAAATGTCCGGCATAGCGGCTGGCGCTCAGCATATCGGCCGTATTACCGCACACCCTTAAAGGCCGGCCGGTTTCAAAATGATGATGATCGTCCAGATCAAAAGCATGAGGATGATCAGGTAAACTGCCTTTGTAGCAGGCAACCTGACCATAATCTTCGCAGCGATCTTCAAGCGCTACTTTAAACGCCCTGACCGTAACTGATCGAAAAGTGACCATTCCAATTTTTTCGGCTACTTCAGCATCATCGAGTGTGATCGGGCTTTCTTTGACAACCCGAACATCAGGACAGCCCAAATCGGATAGAGTCCGTCTGAAATCTTCCCAATATAAGGCTCCTCCAAGGCACTCACCCAGTAAAACCGGATCCGTTTTGAGTGCAGCCGGAATGCGCCTGTCAGAATATACGTCCGAAAAATAAAGCTCACCCCCAGGCTTTAATACCCGAAAGATTTCTGCCAGCACGCGCTTTTTATCCGGAGATAAATTAATCACACAATTGGACACAACCACGTCGATGGAATTATCTGCGATGCCCAGTGCCAGTAAGTCCTCGATATGCCCCTCAAGAAAGGTCACATTCGATTGAGCGTAACCGTATTGCTGAGCGTGCCAATCACAATGTTGCCTGGCGACGGCCAATTGGGCCTCCGTCATATCCACGCCTATGACTTTGCCGGTTTCTCCGACCAGGCGAGACAACAAATAGCAGTCGCGGCCGGTGCCGCAACCCAAATCCAATACCGTACAGCCATCAAGACTGGGAGGAAGCGGAGAACCGCACCCATAAAAACGGGCAAGCACTTCGGGATGAATATCTTTTAGATAAGGCCGCAGATACAGCGGAACAGCGTCCAGAGTACAGCAGGCGCTGGTCTTTAAGTCTTTTGAAGAGGTAAGCACTTGTCCGTAATAATTTTGAACGGACTCGGTTATGGCGGTTTCTGTCATATCAACCTCGATCGGTTAGATAAAATAGTGAGAATATCACATAAAAATGGGATTATTAACGGCCTTTAAATTACAGCTTAAGTCCTGTTTCGGCAAAAAAAAACCCGCATAAAGCGGGTTTTTTTTATCCTTTACTTAAGAGGATTTATTCAATCCAGACCAATTCAACACGACGGTTCAAAGAACGTCCTGCTTCTGTTTGGTTCTCAGCAACTGGGCGATCAGGACCGTAACCTTTAGCATGCATGCTGTCGGTAACGCCTTTTGATCTCAAATAATCCACTACCGATTGTGAGCGGCGTTGAGATAATCTCACGTTATATTTATAACCGCCTTCGCTACTGGTATGACCTTGAACTTCTATTTCTTTACCTTGTGGATACGCTTTCAATTGTGAAGACACGCCATCCAAAATAGCTTTGGCATTAGGTGTCAACTCAGCAGAATCATATTTAAAGGTAACGCCTTTCAATTCAATTTGAACCGGGCAACCTTGATAATCCACTTTACTGCCTGACATTGTGCCTGGGCATTTGTCTAAACAATCGTTAACGCCGTCCGCATCAGAATCGCGAGTAGAGCAATCATCAACGACAGGAATCGGCGCAGGCGCTTCATAATTGCTGGCTACTGCTTGTGGCTTTTCACCAAATGGTACAACAAAACCCACGTTGACAGTCATATCATGGAACTCTTCAGTTCCTGCCTGTAAATGAGCATTCAGATTGTTGTTGTAACGGTAACGAACGTCACTGCGTAACAAAAAGTTATCATGCAGTTCGTAAGTAAAACCTGCACCGGCTTCACCGATGATAGTCGCTCCGCTCTCGCCGCGGAATGAAGTATTCATACCACCTGCGCCAATGACCGTATAAGGGGAAAATTTGTCGCGGAAGAAATAATATTGAAGATCAGCTGTACCACCGGTCAAGTCCCAGCGTCCGCCATTTTCGCTGTTAAAACCTTGGTAAAAACCTTTCAGCTCAACATTGAAATGTTCGTTGAGCATCTTACCGAAGCCCATACCGCCGCCCCAATCATCTTTCGCATCGCGATCGCCGCCTGACTTGATGAAGGTTCCAAAGGGAGCCACATACCAGCGATCATCGGTAGTGTGATCATCCGCCTGCGCAACCGACGTCAAGCCGATAGCAGACAATAAGGCCAAGGCCAATATCTGTTTCTTTTTCATAAAAACTCCTTAGATGAGAAATTAAACTCGTGAAAACCAAATTGCTTACTATCGGGTGTTAATCCACTAAACCCAGACGGTAATAATGTAACGTCTGTCATCCTCAGTTTTATAAAACTGAAAGAAATAAGCGGAATGGCTCAAAAGCAAATGTGGCTATAAGCATACTTTTGTTGCATGCAGTATACACAACGCTCGATTATTGTGCAAAATTTAACTTAAAAAAAAGGGTTTTTTTCCAATTGCACGTTCTTCAATTAAGCGCTAATGCATAATTAACCATTAAAAATCAATATTTTTCAGTTTATGCTTCTAACGGACCAACTTACTCTAACTCCGCAATAGGGCTAACAGTTCAGCGGTTTTTTCCTCCATCAAAACAGTATTGTGGCGTGATTCCACGTTTAGCCTGACCACAGGCTCGGTATTTGACGATCTGAGATTGAAACGCCAGTCGGCAAATTCCATGCTGACACCATCGGTTTCATCGACAATTAACGCGCTTTTCTGGTAAAAACCTCTTACTTTTTGAATAGCGGCTTCCGGATCGGCGAGTTTTGAATTAATTTCACCGGATGAAGGATAGGCAGCAATTCTCTCAGCGACAGCTTCTGACAAACGCAGTCCTTTTACACACAGCAATTCAGCCACCAGCAACCAGGGAATCATTCCGCTATCGCAATAAGCAAAATCCCTGAAATAGTGATGCGCACTCATTTCCCCGCCATAAACCGCATCTTCAAGCCGCATGCGTTCTTTGATAAACGCATGACCGGTTTTCGATTGCACAGGAATGCCCCCCGCTTTGGACACCACATCAATGGTGTTCCAGGTTAAACGTGGATCATGGATAATTTTGGCGCCCGGTGTTTTTTGTAAAAATGCTTCGGCCAGTAATCCGACGATGTAGTAGCCTTCAATGAACTGCCCTTTCTCATCAAATAAAAAGCAACGATCGAAATCGCCGTCCCAGGCAATTCCCATATCCGCATGATGCTCCAGAACCGCTCGTGTCGTATCGGCGCGGCATTCCGGTAGCAATGGATTGGGGATACCGTTAGGAAAGGTGCCATCGGCTTCATGGTGGACTTTGATAAATTCAACCGGCGCATGCTGTTCGGCAAATTTTTTCTCCAGAGCATCAATAACATGCCCGGCGGCCCCGTTTCCGGCATTAACAACCAGCTTTAAAGGCTTCAAATTGCCAATATTGATATACGTCATCAAATGCGCAATATAGTCTTCCAGATGGGCAACGCGGGTCATGGTTCCTTTTTTAATCACCGGCCCAAACTGGTTTTCTTCAGCAAGCCGCTGAATTTCTCGAAGACCCGTATCGCCGCTGATCGGCTTGGCCTGATCTCTGACCAATTTCATGCCGTTATAATCCATGGGATTATGACTGGCTGTCACTTCGACACCGCCTTCAACAGCCATTGATTGCGCGGCAAAATAGATTTCTTCGGTACCCGTCATGCCGATATCAATAACATTCACACCGGCATCCATCAGTCCTTCGGCAAGCGCAATTTTCAACGATTCGGAGGTTAATCTTACGTCGCCCCCTACAACCATCGTTTTAGCTTTTAAATACTCGCCGCTTGCACGGCCAATCCGGTAGGCAATGTCCTCATTCAACTCATCGCCCAGGCGCCCTCTGATATCGTAAGCTTTAAAACACGTTAAATTTTTCATCCTAATGTCCTTGTTTTGAGTTGGGCCTATTTTAGGGTTACCGGTCAAAATTTGTAAGGAAAAATAATCAACTCAAGATTCGATCCATCACATCCATGCATAGTAATGAGAACATCGATGGCCTTACTTGACCGGTTCAGCAGATTGATTTTGATAGGCTCTGACCTGCCGCATGACACTGTTTGCTCCCAGCGTTATCATCGGTTCCGGTACGCCTGCCTGGATTAATGCCGACATGGCCCAGGTATTACAGTTATTAAACAGATGGTAATCGCCGTTTGCAGCATAAAACCGGCTTTCGCCATAGAGGCCCCGCCCCAAATCGATTAATTGGCCCTGTTCATCTCTTACGAAAGAACGGTCTATATAACTTAACATCGCATTAAGGCGCATGGGCGAAATCCGGATGCGCTGCACCTCACTGCTTCGAAAATAAATTCCGGGATCATAGGGGAGACCGACAAGATGCATGACTGAGCCAGTCGGCAATAACAAGGCTTTGATAGCCAAAAATAAAGAAAACGATTCTGCCTGATAAAAAGCCTGGTCGCCCCAACCGAATTCTATAAAACGGACAGCTTCGCCATTAAAAGGCAATCCGGCAATAACACCAGCGACCGCCTTGGCATCGATAACAATACCGGCATGCATACCATGATCAACCACATAAACGGCTATCTCGTCTGACTTCACGGTATGTAAAGCCACGGTTTTGGCACCACACCCCAATAAAACGAGCAAGAGTAGAGAGAAAACAATCAATTTCATAGGCGAATTCAACCAATAAATGCAACACCCAGCAAATTATCGGCATCAATTCCAGCCGTATAATAAAGCTGAAGTTTCCCAATAATTTAAAAAATGGACTGGCATTATGCTTGTGCTGCAAGGATTACCGGGATCCAGGACGCAAGGACTCAGCTTAGCTTTTGCCATCCATGGCTTCTGGATCCCGGCAATCCATACTGGAACGACGGCAACCAGCAAAACCTCGGCAAAACGCCAATTGCCAAATCGGCACTCTATCCGACAACTTGGTATCAATACAGATAAACGGAGATATCTATCACCCGACGTGACAAATATCACCGACATCACGCTGATGCCCACTCTAAAATCATCCTGCTTTTATTAATAGGATAATTTAATGAAAAAAACGCTTTTATTCAGCGCTGTTGCCGCCATTCTTTCAAATACAGTATTAGCCGTCGAACTGGATCCATTAACTCCAGAGCAAAGGCATCATCAGGCCTATGAGTACCGGGAGCAACAGGCCAATTATAATTATGATAATCATCCGGCCCCGCACCCAACGAACAGCGACGAAATGGCTGTACCGCATTTTTATGGACAATTTCATAAATCTTTACCACATTCGGATAACGGCCGAGTCGACAAGGATGCCTACCAACAATTACTCCACGCTATCGAAGCAGGAACCTTTGCTGCTTTTGAGCAAGTCCCGGTCGGCGGCCCTGTCAAACTTGCCAATCCACTGGCAGCACAGGTTTACGATCTTGTAGGAAGAGACAATCACGATTACGGCACTAAACCCCCACCTGCTCTGGGTAGCGCTGAGGCCGCCGCTGAAATGGTAGAAGTGTATGCGATGGCTCTATTGCGTGATGTTCCTTTCATTAGATATTCCCGTAACAGAAGCGTCATCAATATCGCCGATGAACTGGCGAATCTAAAGGATTTTTATGGTCCCACCAGACCTGGATTATTGTTTAGAGGCATTTTTGAGGGCGATCAGGTCGGACCTTATATTTCGCAATTTCTTTATAAGGATATTCCGGCCGGTCCCAAGGTGATCAATCAAAAATACACGCGTTACAAAGCGGGCGAAAACTTCATGACAGCTTATAACGAATGGCTGGCCATTCAGAATGGTCAAAATCCGACTCAATCGTTAACCACTTCCGACGAAAATTACATGTTGACTGGGCGTGATCTGGCGAGATATGTTCATCAGGACTTCACTTATCAGGCTTTTCAAAATGCGGCGTTGATTTTGCTCGGCTGGGGCCCTGGCGTTTGGGATGACGGCAACCCCTATAAGACCGCCACTCGCCAGGGAGCCTTTGTCGATCTGGGGGCTGGAGAAATCCTCGACACTGTCGCTAAAGCGGGTAACGCTGCATTGAGAGCGGTCTGGTTTCAAAAATGGAATGTTCATCGCCGCTTACGACCCGAAGAATATGGGGGGTTAGCCCAAAATAATCCTGGCTTGTTACATGCGCAATTCAATTCGTCCAGGGTTCTTAACCATGTTCATAAAATTTATGGCACGAGATTATTACCCATGGCCTATCCGGAAGGTGCCCCTACACATCCGGCCTATCCCGCCGGGCATGCGGCTATCTCTGGTGCTTGCGCTACTGTGCTGAAAGCCTTCTTTAAAGAAGACGCCATCATACCTTCGCCGGTGCAGCCGAGCGCTAATGGCGTTTCTTTACAGCCAATCAGGGATGTATTGACCATCGGGGGTGAAATCAACAAACTGGCTTCAAATATTAGTTTAGGCCGCGATTGGGCTGGGGTTCATTATCGCAGTGACGGTAAAGAAGGCATGTTGCTGGGCGAAGAGGTGGGTATTGCCATTCTTAAAGATTGGCACGATGCTCATCCGGAAGTCCCTGCGCTTACACTCAAGAAATTTGATGGTGAAGAAATTCAAATATAATCGAAGGCATGAGTAGGCAATGAGAAGAGGTCTCCTCTTTAAACAGCGATTTTTGTAATTTCGCGAATTCATTTTCAGGGGGCTTTTGACTAGCCATTAACGCCGCCAGTCCGCGTAAGCGAATACAGAGATCACAAGGATGTGAAAGTTCAACGCCATCCATGGCATCTAGGCCCCGGCAATCCGTGCCGGGGCAACACCCACTTTTAACCCATACATAACCTTAAAGCTTTATATCAGCATTTCAACTTTTTCCGGGTATCAGTCCTGTGAGCCGGTAAAGCCGACCTTCACCAACTTTAGAGATAATTCCTTCGTCTTTCAACTCGCCGATGGTCCGAGAAAATGTTTCTCTTGAAGTCCCCAGCATAGAGGCCATATCTTCATAGCCAAAAAAACGAACGGTATCGCGGTTATCGCCGCTTATTTCTAAGAGGTATTTCAGCAGGTTCAACACTCTTGATCGAACCGCGCCCGATGACAATTCACTAATCCAGCGATCCGCAGTCGTCAAGTGCTGCTCCCAATGGGCCATCACTTTTTCGTTAAGCCATGGCTTTTCTGCTTCAAGACGTTTAAGCGTAACCGTGTAGATACGACACACATCGACCTCCTGCAACGCAATAGCGGTATGGCGATATGTTTTTCCCAGCAGAGCTTCAAGACCAATAATGGCGCCGGGGCCCAGCAATCGTAAAATACGCTGCGAACCATCCAATTGTGTTTGAACCAGTTTCACGAAGCCGCGGCGAATCGAATACACCTTGTTGCCACGGTCCCCCTGATTGTAAAACAGGGTTTGTTTCGGATATCGGAAATTATCAATGGGTTCAAGTATTTGGTCAAAGTCGTCATCCTTCAGGTCAGAAAACAACATCATTTTCCGAATACCGCACTGCTTGCAATCAGAACGGCCCAACCATTGTGGGTTAGTACATAAGGAACGAGTCCGCTGTTTTTTCATCAAAGATAACTCACGCTGTTAATGGAAGATTTCAAATCAAATACGCGCACCTCTTCAAACAAAAACTATTCCTCGGATAATTCCCTTTCTGCCTCTAACCAATCATCAAGTTCATAACCTGGATCAAACCCCCTATGTACAGACTTGTAATAGGCAAGTTCAGCAATCCTTGCTTCACGATTTGGAAAATCGACCGTGTTGAGAGGCTGCTCAGCGTCTGAACCCCTCTCTGAATGAACTTTTTCTTCTGTGGATGACATGTAACACCTCGCCATAATTATGATTTTTCAGGTTTTAATAAGCTGAGCAACTACCTGATTCAGAGCTGATTATTACGCCTCCCTCAAATAAAAGTAATCAGGGTAACTACTTAGTCAGTTGAAGTTTCCAAGCATTTAAGTGAGCTGTGTTTGCATTGATAGTTGCCGTCGTTCCTGCGTGGATTTCCGTAGCCGTATGACCGCTCAAGGGAATCTATAAGCCATGGATGGCAAAGGCTGCAACCCAAGCACATGGCAGTCCGTTTTTGAAATTATTGGGAAATATCAATTAGTCAAAACGTCTACCCCTATCATCAATACTTAGTCACTCTTTTAGCGGACCAAAATGAAGGTGACGCAAAAAGATAAACCATTCTGAATAGAGACATTTCGATTTGAACAGTGCGATTAGTTTAGAATTGGCGCTTAATAGGACTTTGGTCTTTTCGTTTATTTCAATTTGAAACAAGCCCCGATGGAAATATTGCTGGTAGAAGACAATAATGATTTAGCCATTGAATTGGCGGATTTTTTTGAAGCCCAAGGCCATTCGATCGATGCAGCAGCCGATGGCATTACTGCGCTGCATCTAGCCATCGTCAATCACTATGATGTCATCGTGCTGGATTTGAATTTACCGGGAATCGATGGATTAACAGTCTGTCAACGGTTGCGCCAAGAGGAAAAATGGACACCGATATTGATGTTAACCGCCCGAGATACGCTGACAGACCGCATTAAAGGTTTTGAATTCGGAGCTGATGACTATCTGGTCAAGCCTTTTTCTCTCAAAGAACTGAACTTGAGGTTAAGCGCGTTGGTCAGGCGCAGTTCCGGCGTCAACCGGTCAACCACTTTAACCGTCGCTGGACTTGAGTTAGACGTTAAAAATCATCATGTAATGCGCAATGGCATCAAAATTGATCTCACCGTGATTGAATTTAGAATTCTGGAGTTATTGATGAGAAAATCACCCCATGTGGTAAGCCGGGATGAACTGTCGCGGGCAATCTGGCAAGACTCTCCCACTGATGCAGATACCTTGAAAGTCCATATTCATCATCTACGCAGTGCTATTGACAAGCCCTTTGAAAAGCCTTTGCTGCATACCATCAGAGGCATAGGCTATCAGTTGTCGGAAACTCATGCGCTATCAGCATAAACTGCGGTTTCGGATTTTTCTGTCCTACCCGGTACTGGGTCTTTTGATCAGTCTGATTGTCATACTGTTTTTTTGGTTTTCGTTTGAGCAGCTGGAACAGCAATTGAGTAAGGAGTTTCTCACTGAAGAGCTTGAACACTTTATAGAACTGACACAAAAAAATCCTGAGGTGACTCAGCAAATTGCCAGAAACTGGGCTGTATACAAAATCGATCTAAACCAAGCCTCAGAAACCCTTCCCTCTCTGAGAGGTTATGTACCCGGTATCTTCGAAATCATCTTGAACAACAAACACTATGATGTCGTGGTGATGGAAAAGCACGGCTATCGCTATTACATTTTGCATGATGAGTCTGATTTTCGGGTATTGGAAAAGAAGCTGATGATCTATGTGCTGTCAGGCACCCTGATTATTATCTGTGCGGCTACCTGGTACGGTATTTGGCTGTCAAAAAAGGTGATGCTCCCCATCATCACTTTGGCAAACCAGGTTAAAAATCTGGATAGAGAAAAAGTAAATACATCACTGGTCTCTCATTATGCCAATGATGAGGTTGGATTTTTGGCTCAGGAATTTGATGTCTATCTCAACCATATTCATTTATTGATCGATCGCGAACGCGAATTTACTGCCAATGCCAGTCATGAACTGAGGACGCCACTGGCCGTCATTATGGCGGTCACCGAGAGTTTATTGATGCAGCTAGACTTGCCGGAAAAACTAAGACCCAAATTACAGCGAATTGAGCGTTCTGCCAAAGAAATGAAAAACCGCTTGGAAGTGCTTTTAACGCTGGCCAGAAATCCCGAGAATGAAACGGAATTGAAAAGCCGAACAGAATTAGCGCCGCTGATCGATCATTTGCTTGAAGATCATGCGCATTTATTGAAAAAATCAGTGCGATTGGAAAAACTTATCCATGGACAGCCGGTTGTATCAGCGCCCTACACCATCATTTCCATGTTACTGTCTAATCTGATAAAAAATGCGTTTAGCTACACAGATCATGGCAGCATTCTAATTCAGGCGGATAACACATCCTTCAGGATCACGGATACCGGCAGGGGAATACCCGACAGCCAACTTGTCCGTATTTTCGAAAGAGGCGTAAAAAGTGATTCAAGTCAGGGCTTAGGCTTGGGTTTGTCGATTGTGCAACGCATTACAGAGCACTATAACTGGCGGCTTGACATCAAAAGTACCGTAGATAAAGGAACGACCATCATACTTTTTTTTAATAATTAACCAAAAGTTAACCATTCGCGAACCATTTATTAACCTTCCTTCTATTAAACTGCCTCCGAAACATCAGTAACTGGAGGCTAAAAATGTCATTGACTCAGTTTAAAGGCCAAACCCGGCGATCGGGATTGTCTCTTTTGCAGTTTAAATTCAATAGTGCTGTACTCTCCCCTTTTTTTATATTTCCAGTCATTTTAGTCGTGCAACATTTTAAATGTTTGCCTCAACTATTCCTTGATTCACTGTACCCCCCCTACACCGTATTTTCGTCTATGAAAAAAGCCCATTACGCACGGGCCGGCCGGTTTATCGCTCAATGCATTGCTTGAGCCATGCCGCAACAGATTTTTAAATTGTCAATGATCACTTTAAAAAAGGTTTAACGCATGTCTTCAAATCCATTACCTAGACTTCCTGAAACCGGGTTAGCTGGATTAAAAACCAACTGGCGTGCCGATTTACCGGCCGGGTTCCTGGTTTTCCTGATTGCCTTGCCCTTGTGTTTGGGGATATCCATGGCCTCAGGATTTCCGCCTTCAGCGGGTATTATTTCCGCTATTGTGGGCGGCATTTTGGTCTCGCGTATCGGCGGTTCTTATTTAACGATCAATGGACCGGCCGCAGGACTGATCGTGGTTGTGCTCGATGCTGTCCAAACCTTGGGCCAGGGCGATTATATGGCAGGTTACCGGTTCACCTTAGCCGCTATTGTCGTAGCCAGTCTGTTCCAGATTGCGTTGGGATTAATGAAAGCGGGCCGGTTGCGATCTTTTTTTCCGGCATCGGTGGTCCACGGCATGCTGGCAGCGATTGGCATCATTATCATGACCAAACAAATACATGTCATGATGGGTGTCACGCCGAAATCCGGCAGTTTGTTTTCTTCGATGGCGCAATTACCATCCAGCATCCTCAATCCCAACTATGAAATTGCGATTATTGGTGTGACAGGTCTGGCAATACTCGTGCTTTGGTCCATTGTAAAGCATCCCAATGCAAAGCGAATTCCGGCACCTATTCTGGTGGTTCTCGCGGGAATGGCACTGGGCCGGTATTTCGATTTGAATCATGAACATGTCTATCTATTTTTACCGGATGCTGATTTTTTACCCCATCACGAAGATTCTGTAGGCCCTAAATTCTTGGTCACTATTTCAGAAAATTTCCTGAGCAGTTTTTATTTCCCGGATTTTTCAAAAATCAGCTCAATGGAATTTTGGGAAGCGGCCATTACCATTGCATTGGTCGGCAGCCTCGAAAGTCTGCTGAGTGCAGCCGCAGTCGATAAACTGGATCCTTTTAAACGATCATCCAATCCTGACAAGGATTTGACGGCAATCGGTGTAGGTAACCTGATTGCCGGCAGTATCGGTGGTTTGCCGATGATTGCCGAGATTGTGCGGAGTTCCGCCAATATCAATGACGGCGCAAAGACAGCCTGGGCGAATTTTTTCCATGGCTGTTTCATGTTGTTATTCGTGGTGCTATTTCCGCGACTCATCCATAGCATACCTTTAGCGGCGCTTGCTTCGCTGTTGGTGTATACCGGATTTCGTCTGGCTTCTCCTACCGCCTTTGCGAAAGTCATGGGGATAGGCAAAGAACAATTGTTGATCTTCGTCACCACCATTATCGGCGTACTCGCAACCGATCTGCTGATTGGCGTATTGATAGGCATTCTGGCCGAATTTGCCATTCATTTGGTACGAGGTGTCAGGTTTAATAATTTGTTCAAAATCCATTTGGTCATGGAACAGCGTGACTCCGGTGAGCATTTGATAGGCCTTACCGGCGCAGCCATTTTTTCCAACTACATGCCGCTTAAAAGTGAATTGGAAGGCGTTGAAAGGGGTAAATCCATCATCCTTCAACTCAACAATGCCTACATGCTTGACCACACGGTCATGGAGTACTTGCATGACTTTAAAAACAGCTATGAAGCACACGGTGGACGCTGCACATTTATAGGCATGGAGTATCACGACGCTTATTCCGCCCACCCATTGGCCGTGCGCAAGATGAAACGCAACAATATGTCTCGCCGGAAAAGCGATCATCTGGGCGTTTAGAAGAGAATCAAGACGACAACTCGTCAAAACCATGAATGGCGCTAGTTAACCCATCCGCCAGGACCTCACTCATTAAAAAGTGTCTCCAGCGCCTTATCCCGAGGTAAAAAGATATCCTTATGGCTTATCGAGAACATACGCAAACGCTAATGAGCAAGACCGCCAGGCACGGAAAAGATCAAGCTTTTGATCTCTCTGCCGTGATAGAGCGCATTGCTCATTGGCTGCCGACCCAAGGCCCTTTGAAAGACTTTATTCACCATAACACCTTGCATGCCGTACAACATTACCCTTTTCACGAAGGCATCGCTGTGGCTGCTAAAATATTTGGCGCCCGCAGTTATCTGGCTTTAGAGGATTACCAGGAATTGTACAGGCAAGGACGTATAGGGAATAACGCGCTGGATTGGGCTATTGCAAAGCTCGGTTCTGATCAAAACCCTGCACAACTTCGGCTGGATTTATTCGAAACCGACGACAGATGTCATTATCCGCCTCTGTCATTGGCCAATCATGGTCTGCGCAGCACCTGGCTCACACGGCTTGAGATCGATCTCAACGCCATGGTTCATCCTATTTTGTTTCGGTTGCTGGCAAACTTTCTGGATCAGGGTATTAGCCGTTGGAGTTTACCCAAGGATGGCGAATCGTTTTGGAATTGCGTCACCCGCTTGGCGCAAAACAGTTTGATGCCGCTTTATCCCTTAAATGAACCGGCTGCACGACAGTTGCTTAATAACACACCGGATCAGGTTATTTTAAGCTGCCTTGAGAAAATCGTCGGTCAGGAATGCTACTACGAACAGTATTTGCTGGAGATTTTACTGGCGCATCCCGGTTGGTCAGGCATGGTGCGCATGATCGAACTCAATCCCGAGACCTTGTTGGCCAAGCGTGATATCTCATTGCAACAGTTGCTTGCCGTTGAGCTGGTGTGTGAACTGGCTTGTTTGAACAAGAAAAAAGCGCAGCAGTGGCAGAATTTATCGTCAGCGCTGTCCTTTGACAAAATGCCATTGCTGGCTGACATTGTTGCCGAACCGGAAGTGCCGGTACGCTTAAAGATCTGGCATGAAGCCATGGAGTGGGCGCTTCATGCCGAATTACTAAAAGCGCTTCAAACAAAACCGGAAGCATCTGTAACACATAAGAACACTCAGCCTGCCGTTCAGGCCTTATTTTGTATTGATGACAGGGAATGCTCGCTAAGACGCTATCTCGAGGAAATCAGTCCGACAGTTGAAACATTTGGCGCGGCGGGATTCTTTGGTATCGATTTTCTCTATCAGGGAATAGATGATGCCTATCCGGTTGCGCAATGCCCGGTCGCGATCACGCCCAAGCATTTGATCAAGGAATCAAACCTGCATCAGCCGCCAAATAAGAAGTCCAAATCAGCAACTACGCCGGTCCTGCACTTCACACCGCATTCTTTGCTGCGCGGCTGGCTTTACACCCAAACTTTAGGTTTGGGTTATGCCGTGCGTATGGCATGGAGCGTTTTCAATCCCAGCTCGCGTTTACCCCGTATCAGAAGTTTAAGTGAATTGGACAGCCATTCGCACTTACATCTTCTGCGCGAATCCGACCAAACCAATGAACAAGGCCATTTGTTGGGATTTACCTTTTCGGAGATGGCGGACCGGATCGGCGGTTTACTGCGTAATATCGGCTTGACCCAGCACTTTTCACCACTGGTCGTGGTGGTTGCGCACGGTTCCAGCAGTGTCAATAATCCGCATTTTGCCGCCTACGATTGTGGGGCCTGTGCAGGCAAACCCGGAGCACCGAATGCCCGGGCCTTTGCCTGGATGGCTAATCACCCTTCAGTCAGAAGCATTCTCGCTGAGCGCGGTATATCAATACCGGACAGTACGCAGTTTGTTGCTGCGATGCACAATACCAGTCGCGATGAAATAACTTACTTCGATCTGCCCGGTAAAGGAAAGCCGTCTGTGCCGGGTTTGCATGCGTTTCAACAAATTATGACCAAGGCTTTACAGCGCAATGCCCGGGAGCGTTGCCGATGGTTTGAATTAGGTCCTAAATCGCCGGACAATCAAATGGCTCATGAACATGTTAGAGCCAGAGCTTCATCCATTTTTGAACCCCGCCCGGAACTCAATCATTCCAACAATCTTTATTGTATCGTTGGCCGCAGATCGCTCACTCGTGATTTGTTCCTGGATAGACGCGCATTTTTACATTCCTACGATCCGACCACCGATGTTCAAGGCGATATCCTTGTCAAAATAATGTCGGCAATCATTCCTGTGTGCGGTGGCATCAATCTGGAATATCTGTTTTCTCGTATCGATAACTCAGTCTATGGCGCCGGCACCAAGCTTCCTCATAATGTCATCGGCTTATTGGGTGTGGCAAATGGTGTCGAGGGCGATTTACGCACCGGTTTACCGTCGCAAATGATAGAAGTGCATGAGCCTGCGCGTTTGTTGATCGTAGTTGAGCAATCCTGTGAAGTAATCGATAGCACCCTGGCTAATTTGGGCGAACTCAAGGAATGGCTGGATAATGAGTGGGTAAGACTGGTTGCCTGCTATCCGGTCAATCGGGGCCTGTTTCGCTATTCCGTTGAAGGCTGGGAAGACATAGACCTGAACGCGCAAAAGGACGTTCCTGAAGCCGCCCATTCCGAGCCCATTATTACGGGCAAAACCGCGACCCTTCCTGTCCATCGCTTGATCAGGAGACCTGCATGAATGCCTTGATTTTAGTTACCTTGTTTATTCCGTTACTGGTGTTTTTATTGATCTTCCTGACGGACCATAATGAAAAAAAAATAGCCGTCATAAGCTTTTGGGGCAGCCATGCGCTGGGTATCAACGTTGCCGCTCTGCTGGGTTTATGGGCTATCAAGGGCTTTCCACATTGGGAGTATGAATGGTTCACGCTCTATGCTGCCGACGATTATCGCTTTCCCATTCTGTTTTATCTGGACAAAACCGGTGCCATTTACCTGCTTTGTGCATGGGCGGTATTTGCCATCATCGTAAAATACTGCCGTGTCTATTTGCACAGGGAGCCCGGCTATCAGCGCTTTTTCATGACCATTTTCAGTTTCATTTTCGGTTTGAATCTGATCATATTGGCCGGATCCATTGACATGTTGTTTGCCGGGTGGGAAATTGCCGGAATTGCCTCTTTTTTGCTGATTGCATTCTACAGGCACCGCGTTCAACCGATACGCAATGCGCTACGTGCTTATACGATTTACCGGTTTTGTGATATCGGACTGCTCTTAGGCACCTGGATGAGCCATTTGTTGTTTCATGAAAGCCAGCATTTCAGTCAGCTCGAAGCACTCTTTGATAACCCCGCGCTTCCACCGGCCGGTTTTGGGGCGTTGCTGTTATTGTCATGTTTGATTTTAATCGCGGCATCGGGTAAGTCGGCCCAATTTCCTTTCTGCTTTTGGCTGCCCAGGGCCATGGAAGGACCGACACCGTCCAGTGCGATCTTTTATGGCGCCTTGTCCGTTCATTTGGGCGTGTTCCTGTTACTGAGAACAACACCGATCTGGACGCATCTTCTGCTGACCCGCTTTATCGTGTTCGGCATCGGCTTGATGACCGTCATTGTCGCCAGTCTGAGCGAGAAGACCCAGTCGAATATCAAAGGTCAAATTGCTTATGCATCGATCACCCAAGTGGGATTTATGTTTATGGAATTAGCTTTGGGGCTGGAAATGCTGGTGTTGGTGCATTTTATGGGTAATGCCTTTCTGCGTTGCTATCAACTGCTGGTTTCGCCCTCGATTGTCGCGCATCTGCTCAGGGTGGAAGGGTCTGCCGATACTCAGTTTTACATCAATAGCTACGAGCGCTTCCATTTTTTGCCCGCTTCGATCCGCAATACCGTGCCTGATGTGTTGCAAAACACCTTGTATGTATTTTCACTGCAGGAAGGTAATCTGGAAATGCTGGTACGCGGCTTGTTGTGGAACCCACTGAAAAAACTGGGTGCCATTATCAACGGCCTGGATCTGCCCGGAAAAGTGTTTTACAGCATTGGCCTGTGCTTGCCCTTTGTGTTGGCGTTCATGTCAAGTGATGCAGGAACTCACTACTTAGCGATGCCGCTGGCAATCTTTATGGTACTGGCCTCGGTCAGTGCGTTCAGCCAGAAACACAGCCCCTTCAAAGTCTGGAACTCGATTGGTTTAAGCGCGGTGTTTGCAGGCACGGCGATATTTTTTCTAAACCCAAATGCCTGGGCAGATGTTGTGATTTTTGCCAGCGGTATTGTTCCAGCCTGGTTATTGGGGCTTTGGGTGATCAAAAAACTGCTGGGTAGCGATCGGTTTGATGCCGCGCCATTTCTGTACCGGGCTTACGCAGAAACCCGGCCTACCTTGTCACTGTGGCTATTTGTGAGCTTTTTGGGAATAGTAGGATTTCCTATATCACCGGCATTTTTGGGCGAAGACTTATTGTTGGCGCATGCAAGCCGTCATGATCTTTGGTTTGCTTTGCCTATCGCCATCGCATTTGTGATCAACGGTATCGCCGCCGCGCGGGTCTATCAAAGGTTATGTATGGGAAGGCCGGTAGAATTGCTTATCGATAACTTGAGCCATTAAAACAACGGCTTCGTTTTTATGTTTTGAATATCCCTTTCGCATTTCAAATTTCGGGAGTGCCTAAGGAGGCAACGGGTTGTTCGGCAAAGGCTATGCCAGCATAGATGCTGGCATAGCGACTAGAGGGATGGTTTTACGGCGTCCTTTAACGGGCGCCCCGGTGCCGAATTTCGATCTACGAGGGTATATTTACCCTTCGCGAACCTTATCTATAGCCTATGTAGCTCAGGATATATAAGGCAAATATTCAGTTTGATTTAAGGTAGAATTTCTAACATGAGATATTATATCCCTTATCAAAATACCGGTTAATTTACTTTGATACAGCTAACAAATTTGTAAATATGAATAAAAAATGATGAATTCAAAGAGTGATAAAAATGGTTTTTTTACGGTTGAATCGACTATGAAGCTATCAGTAGTGATACCGGTCTTTAATGAGGCTGAAAATATAATGCCGTTGCTGTTTGAAATTCAAAGCGCTTTAGCGTCAGTAACAACTTATGAAATTATCTATGTTGACGATGGCAGCGTTGATGCGACAGCGGCCATTCTTAAGGATGCCATGGCCAAAGTCCCGGCATTAAGAGTGATCAGGCATGCGCAAAGCTGCGGCCAGAGCCGGGCCTTGCATACCGGTGTTAGCGCGGCAAAATATCCCTGGATTGCAACTCTGGACGGTGACGGCCAGAATGATCCTGCGGATATCATGCATTTGTGTGCAGTATTCTCTGAGCAAACTCAAATAGACCCGCAGTTATGGATGATTTCCGGTTGGCGCAAGCAACGACATGACTCTGCATGGCGAAAGATTACATCAAAAGTGGCCAATTTCGTGCGGGGAAATCTACTGGGTGATAATACCCCGGATACCGGATGCGGTTTGAAACTGTTCCTACGCGATCAATTTTTAAAGCTGCCTTATTTTGATCATATGCATCGTTTTTTACCGGCACTGATTTTAAGAGCGGGGGGACGAGTTCACTCCGAACCGGTAAATCACAGGCCAAGAATCAATGGCCATTCCAAGTACGGCACTTTGGACAGATTAGCCGCAGGCATCATTGATCTGATGGGTGTCATATGGTTAAAAAAGCGCAGCCGCCTGGTTATGGCAATGGAGGTTCAAAGTGAATAATGAGTCTTATTGGTTAATCCTCGGCTTTCTGGGACAGGGCTTGTTTTCAGCTCGGTTTGTGGTGCAGTGGATCAAAAGTGAACGGGAGAAAAAAAGTGTATTTCCTGTCGCCTTCTGGTATTTCAGTATTGGCGGAGGACTCACGCTGCTCGCTTACGCCATTCATAAACAAGATCCGGTATTTATTATCGGTCAGGCAAGCGGCTTGTTTATTTATTTACGTAATTTATATTTTGTCGTTTACGAAAAGAATGCCGCACTGCAGACATGATTGTTATCGGACCCTGGACCACTGACCCCTTCGACAGGCTAAGCCATGGAACTGAAACAGAATCCGGAGGCTATCTCCCGTATTTCGCTTACAGTAAATAAGGGCTACGCGAATTGATTCACTGAGTAACAGATGAATTTATTAAACGGAAAACCGCCTTTTTGCTGTTCATAAAGGCTATGTTCGCGATAGTAGTTGAAATTAAATCAATACCGTCATTCCGGCATGGATTGCCGGGGCGACGTCTACTATTAACGCGGACATAGCCTTCATAAAGAGGCCTCTTTGGGGGAATAACATAAACAACCCCCCTGCTTTGCCGCGGGTGATTTAACTTTCCAATTACTGATTTTCCACTATTCCCGCTAGCCTTCTGATTTGAGGTTGTCTCGTGCGCTTAAAACTCTCTAACCCGATTTGGCTGATGCTCCTGTGGACCGGCTTGGTATCGGTGTCATTGCTAAACCGGCCTTTATTTCCTATCGATGAAACCCGTTACCTGGCTGTGGCTTGGGAAATGTGGAGTCGAAATGATTTTTTGGTGCCCTATATCAATGGACAACCCTACAGTCATAAGCCGCCTTTTCTGTTTTGGTTAATGCAGATGAGCTGGGGTATTTTTGGGGTCAATGAATGGACGCCTCGCTTGATCGCTCCTGCATTTGCGCTGGCTACGGTTTTCCTGACCGTGCCTTTCGCACGGCTACTTTGGCCGCAACGTCCGGTAATTGCCGATTCCGTCCCGTTTATATTACTGGGTTTTTGGCTGTGGATTGTATTCAGCACCTTAACCCTATTCGATATGCTGTTGAGCTTCTTTGTGCTGCTGGGCCTGCACAGCCTGGTTAAGGCTAGCCTTACTCACGCAGGTTTCAAATATTGGCTGCTGTTTGGGTTGTCTGTAGGCGGAGGAATCCTGACGAAAGGCCCGGTGATTCTGATCCATTGTTTGCCGGTCGCGTTACTGGCGCCTTGGTGGGCCCAAGAAACCGAGACCAACGGCATCAATTGGCGGCATTGGTATCTTGGGATTTTACTGGGTTTATTGACCGGCGTTTTAATGGCCTTATCTTGGGCCCTTCCAGCAGGATTTGCAGGGGGCGAGGTTTATCAAAAAGCTATTTTTCTGGGTCAAACTACCGGTCGATTGGTTAATTCATTTGCACATGCCGCTCCTTGGTGGTGGTATCTTGCATTTTTTCCGCTTTTTTTATTGCCTTGGCTGTTGTGGCGTCCATTTTGGGCAGGACTGCCCACCCTGAAACTTAACGAAAAAGGCGTCCGATTCTGTATTGCCTGGTTTTTACCTGTATTTATCGCATTTTCTTTTGTCAGCGGCAAACAGTTACATTATTTATTACCCGAAATACCGGCATTGGCGTTGCTGATTGCCCGAACAGCGGATGGCGCGCCATTGAAAAAAGGCTGGCAATTCCATCATTTATTAACAGGCATGACCCTCTTGGTGGGTTTGATTGCCGTAGGTTTGTCCAGAGTCAGTGATGCGCTTTCATGGCCGGAAACAGCCGAATCGCTTTTGCTCGGTTGGGGAGGTTTATTACTGATAAGTGGGGTTGTCTTAAGATTCATTGCTGTTCAGTCAATCAAGCATTCAGCGCTTTTGATCTGCCTGACATCGATTCTGTTGTTATCGGTGACGTCATCTGCTTACTTTTCGCTAAAGCGTCAGCGCTATGATATTGAACAACCGTCCAAAACAGTTGCCAATTTGCTTGCTGAAGGTAAGGCCGTCGTTCACTATAAAAAATACCATGGAGAATACAACTTTTATGGGCGGTTACCACATGGCTTGCCGGTAGTATCCGATGCGTTGAAATGGTCAAGGCAGCATCCGGAGGGCTATATCATTATTGCTTACAAATCAAAAAAGCACGTTCACAGAGATGGCGTCGTTTTTCAGCATGCTTTTAAAAATAAAACAAAAGCGATTATTTCAGCCGATTTTTTACTCAAGGATCCTGAATTACAAGCGTTATTAAACCAATAACGTTTCATAAACTTGAAAAAGTGTAATTAGGTTGGGTTGCATGCTTTTCGCAACTCAACAATTAACACCAGGGTCTTGAAATGTTGGGTTGCTATCGCAAACCGCAGCCTACACCTTACTGAATAGTTACGAAAAAGTTAGACGGCATTCTTCCTCTAATTATCATTTTTTGCCGGGTTCAAATCGAACTGGACCGTAAATGCAAAACGGCTTGAACGCTAAAGCCGCCTAACTCTTCAGAATGGCTGAAAGTTAATGCACCGTCATATTGATCCGTGATTGCCTGGGCAATTGACAATCCCAAGCCCTGTCCATCTATGCGCTCATCCAGCCGGATTCCTCGTTGCGATAATGCCGACAAGTCGGAATCCGGAGCACCGTTACCATCATCCTCGACTACGATACGAAGCTGATCTTCGTCATAAAAGCGAATGACTACTCGATGTTTACACCATTTACACGCGTTATCCATCAGATTACCGGTCAATTCCAGCATGTCTTCCCGGTCAATCATTAAGCTTTTGACACCATTGAATTCTGCATGAATCGACAGTTGTTTATCGTGGTAAATCCGGCTCATCGCGTGGATCAAGTCCGTTATTTCCTGCTCCACGTTAAAGCTGGTGTAGACCGAGCCGGGTCCTGCCAAACGCACTCGTTTTAATACACGATCGATGATGCGCTGCAGATTGGTAGTCTGCAAGATCAACTGAGCTTGTAGGTCTGTATGGTGCTTTAACTCATCTTCATGAGCCAGTTGCTGCAACACCGTTAAAGGGGTTTTCAACGCATGCGCCAAATCACCTAATGAATTACGCTTCCTTTGCAAGCGTTGCTCCATGATTCTGAGCAAATCATTAACTTCGTTGACCAGGCCGGCAACCTCTTTAGGTACATTGGTATCGAGTTGATGAAGCTCACCTTGCTCCAATGCCTGCAATTGATGCTGAATTTTTTTTAACGGCTTGAAGCCGGCCCGAAGAATGATGATTTGGATTGCAATCAAGGCCATCAATAAAGCGAAGGCCAGCTCCGTATAACCCTTTTGAACAAAGTCAATCATGACAAGCGCCTTTGAAAAATCCTCGGCAACTGCAACGGTCACGGGAGTCCCGTTAAGTGAAAACGCTTGTGCCAGTATCAATAATGGCTGTCCATTAGGCCCTGGCGTAAAAATCCGTAAGGTTTGCCCTGGAGACAGGGGGGGAACTTCAAAACTTAGACTGGCCAAAGAGTCTGATTTGATGACACCTGATGAGGTAATCACCAGATAATAATTACCCGACAACGGCCTTTTATAGACCGGCTCAATGGTAGCGGCATCGACGACAATCTGTTGATCGGCGGTGATTGATAAAGCATCCATGATGCTCTCTCCGTCATGGGCAAGATGCCCTGCCAAATATTCTTCGGCCAACCGATGCAAAGTTGAACCGGTCATCGACCACAGGACCGTGAAGGAAAAAATTAAGCTCAATAACAAGCTTATACTGAGCTGTAACTTTAAAGACTTCATGTGTCAACATCCTTAAAAACATACCCTTGCCCTCTACGGGTCTCAAAACGCTCCTTGCCCAGTAAGCGCCGTAGATGATTGACATACACTTCAATCACATTACTGTTTTTATCCGAATCCAGGTCGTAGACCAGATCGGTCAAAGCGGATTTGCTTAACACCCGGCCAGGGTTAAGCAAAAAACAACGCAACAAGCGAAATTCTGTGCCGGTTAATTCATGCATCAAACCAGTTTCCGTAGTCACTTGCTGACGCGCTTCATCCAATGTCAAGCCCCCCACTTTTAGCAACCCTGAAGGTTGTCGATTAGCTCGGTGAATCAGGGCATTGATGCGGGCTATCAATTCTTCGATATGAAACGGTTTACCCAGATAATCATCGGCACCGGCCTTAAACCCGTCCACTTTTTCATACCAGGCATCCCGTACAGTCAGAACGAGCACGGGTAAGGTGTTAGAACAGGCCCGCCAGCGGGTCAAAACCTCCAGGCCACTGCGTAAAGGCAAACCCAAGTCAAGAATGGCTGCGCTGTAAATGCCCTCATTACCCAAAAACTCGCCCTCAACGCCGTCATAGGCAACATCAACGGCAAAGCCTGCTTTTTCCAAAGCCTTTTTTAATGACTTAACCAAATCCTTATCGTCTTCTACCAAAAGTAATCGCATGAATGCTAATCCTGATTGTTATCAATTTTCTCATGCCATTTTTAGACTGAGAAATAGAAAATCTGAAGTTTCTCAATAATTTCAAAAACGGACTGCCATTATGCTTGGGCTGCTGAAATTATCGAAAGGGTCTGCGCAAACGGAGTCAAACTCATTAAATAAAGCGCTTTTCGCCTGAGGCGTTGAAGGTTTGCAGAGTCGTCATCCGGTCGGAACGACGGCAACTATTGATGCAAAAAATGCCTTATTTTTTACCTGTGGTAGTCCGACAAAGTTCCGGGCGGCACAGCAGCTCTTAACGCATTCAACACGGCAAACACATCGATAATTTCCTGGGTTATTGCACCGGCCACAGGGGATAAATAACCCATTCCTGCGAACCCCATGCCGATGATGCTTAACGCCATGCCGCCGACTGCACTTTGCAGTGCAATGGAACGCATCCGTTCACCAATATGAAAAAGCTCATCCACTTTCAATAGCGAACTGTCCATGATGACGGCATCGGCGGACTCGGCGGTAATATCACTATTTTGTCCAAATGCGATCCCAATGGTGGCCGCCGTTAATGCCGGGGCATCATTGATACCGTCGCCCATAAATACGGTTTTGGCCAACTCTGTCTCTTTGCGGACCAATTGCAATTTTTGCTCAGGTGTTTGTCCGGAATACACATGTTCAATCCCTACCAATTCCGCCAGGTATCTCACTTCCGATTCACGGTCTCCGGAAACCAACATGACTTTGTCAAACAAATGACTGGGTTTTAAATGGTTGATAAAAGACGAACTATCGCTTCGAACCTCGTCACGAAACCTTAAAGTAGCGGCATAGCGATTATCAATGAGGACGATGCATTCCATACCGTCAGCGATAGGCGGCAAATCAGCGACTTGCATCGGTGTGTCGATCGTGAAGTGTTTTCGGCTGGTGATTTGAATCTGCTTATCAAGCACATAGCCTTTGAGACCTTTTCCAGGCAGCTCCTGAATATTGGCAACTTCAGATAAAGGCACCGCTGCCTTTTCAGCCGCCGCTACGATAGCACTGGACAAAGGGTGTTTAGAGTAACGTTCGAGGCTCGCCGCGTAACGAAGTATGTCATCCTTGGAAAATTCAGAAACAGGCAACAATTCCGTGAGAACCGGACGCCCATAAGTCAAGGTCCCGGTTTTATCAAAAATGGCCGTCCGGCAACTGCCTATTGTTTCGAGGATCGCCGGATTTTTAATCACAATGTCGCGTTTTGCTGCCAGCGAGATGGAGCTGATAATAGTTACCGGGATACCGATCAACAGAGGACAAGGCGTTGCGATAACCAACACAGCCAAAAATCTGACGGCGTCGCCACTGAAACCCCAGGCAATCAATGCGATTGTCACGGCAATAGGCGTATAAATCGCCCCCAGTTGGTCCCCTAACCGCCGGAGTGTGGGCCGTTGTTGTTCGGATTCACGCATGACATTCATGATTTTGGCGTAGCGGGAATCGACCGCCAGCTTGTCTGCCTGAATGGTCAATCCCGCATCGCCGTTGATAGCGCCCGAAAGCACAGAGGAACCAGCGACTTTTGACATCATATAAGGCTCGCCCGTCAAGTAGGATTCGTCCATGATTCCGGAACCGTTAATGACCGTACCATCAACAGGACAGATTTCATGAGGCAGAATAACCAAGGTATCGCCAATCTTAACGTCCTCGATCGCAATATCGATAATACCCTCCGCCGATGTCCGGTGAGCCACTGAAGGCATCCGGTTGGCCAAGGCATCCAGCACTGACGACGCTTTTTTTACTGCATACGCCTCAAGTACCGAGCCCCCTGAAAGCATTAATACAATCAAGGCACCGGCCAGATATTCATCCAGCAAGACTGACGTGATGATGGCAATTCCGGCCAATAAATCAGCGCCCCAATCCCCCTTAAAAAGTTTGGCTGTCAATTTGACTATCAACGGCAAACCGCCTGCCAGCAGGACTACGATAAGCGGTAACTCCATCAAGGTCGCGTTGAACTGCAGACGGTTGGCAAACAACCTGAATGCCGAGTGATCCAGCCAAATTTGCACCCCTAATGTATAGTGATCGTGGGCTCCACTCGGGTTAAATCCGTAGTTTAATATCAAATAGCCTGTTATGCAGCCAAGACTGAACACCGCAATCAACGCTTCAAATGAAAGGGGTTTTGCGTGAGTACTTTTAGTAACGGCCATAGGAAAATGTTTGAGTTAAACGGATGAATTAAGCGCAGATGGGGTTATTGCTTAGACTTGGTTTTGATGAACTTATAGCCCGTCAACATGGATTTCACCAAACTTTCGCCGTGCAAACGGCTTTCGACTATAACACCGACAACATGCAGAACCACTAAAAAAAGCGTGAAATTGGCAAAAAACTCATGAATTTCCTCCCAAAAGTCACCGTGACTGATTGCAAATCGAGCCAGAGGCCCAGCATGTTCCTCCGCTGCATAAACAGCCAAACCGGAAATGCAAAGCATCAGGAGACTGATAAATAACAGCAAGATCATGGCTGAACCGGCTGGATTATGCCCGATATAACGCTTAGCCTTTAAAGTGGCCAAGTCTTTCAAATAAGCGAGAGACGCCGCGGGTGAACAAATAAAACTTGAAAACCGGGCAAACCGGCTGCCCGTAAAACCCCAAATAAAACGAAATACCATCAGACCGATAACCACATAACCCGCATAAACATGCGGTGTTAAAAATTCCTCTTCAGTCAAGTAGGCAATAAAAAAACTCAATACCAGCAGCCAGTGAAATAACCGGACCGGTAAATCCCAAACCTTTATTTTGTCTTGCATATTGAAACCCTCGTGAAAAAAAACAGAATGTTCACTACTCGCCTGCTTGGAATAAAATGGGAAGCGTGAGTAGTTATCCTGAATGAATCATAGGTAAACAGCCTGAAATCAAACTGAAAATGTTAAGGTTTTAACTGAGGACTTACGAATCCTACTTTATTGAACGGCACAAACAGTAAGACGGAGCACTTCAATATGAATACTAACACTGCGATAATCATCGCTTTTCAGCCCTGGGTATCAATGGCAACTCACAAGACGATTAACTCTGAGTAAAGTAATAATAACCCTGGAACTTAAGCCGACTGAAGCATGAAACGGAAATACCCCTTTTTGACTAGACTGTTTTATTGCAGCGTCTTATCCACCAGTGTACTCACTCTGATGAGTTGTACTCCACGGGTATTTGAGCAGCCCTATTCCCTATCCCCGCCCGATGCCACAATCGCACCGGGCATTGCGGTTCCAAGCATCCGCGAACGCATGATTTTTCTGGCTATTCAAGAATGGACCTTATTCGGCAATCCCGTCGCCGATTATCAAAGCGATCCGCCAAAATTGATTTTTCCAGATCAAAAAACCCCAGCCAATGAGGCTCACCCTGCTCTGTTTTCACGGGTAAATATGTACTGGCAAAGCGTATCATCTTTGCCGCTGTTCGGTTATGAAGGCGAACTTCGGCCCTGGTCGGCCGCCTTTATAGGCTGGTTGGCAAGGAGTGCGGGTGTTTCCGAAAGTGACTTACCTTCATCGGTACTTCATTGGGATTATATTGAACACATCCTCAAACAAAGTCCGCCAGGACGATTTATCGCCCGCGATGCGCGTTCTCATGCCCCGAAACCGGGTGATCTGATTTGCGCACCGCGCGGCAAAAGTTTTATCGATAAAGTGGATTCTTTCACCAACCTGGCTAGAGGCGCCTATCACTGTGATTTAGCCGTGAACCGTCACGAGCGCAGTCTGTTAGTGATAGGCGGCAATGTTCTGGATGCAGTGAGCATGACGGAAGTAGAACTGGATGCCGATAGCTATGTAGTGCCCACTGCCGACAGACCCTGGCGCATCATAATTGAACAAAGAACCCCATAAACTCAAAGGTTAAAAATGTTTGTATTTAACCCAGACTGCACAACTGATGCCAACAATCACAAAAGCATAATTTGCAAAAAAAGACATTACCTGTCCCGGAGAGTGTGAAACAGCATCACGCAGATGCGGCGTCACAAAAATAGTCCATAGCAGCGCAGGAATCAGATAAAAACCAAAACCCAAAGCGGCATGTAAAACGGCATTTTTGCCTTTTTTGAGCGCGTTTTTATAATACCAATACGAAATAAGTAAAGCCGAAATTGTTCCAATCACCAGACACCTCCAGTAGAAATAGTCAATGCCGTTAAGTTAGGCGTATTTTGTAGGAGCGGGCCATGCCCGCGATTGAACCACCTCAGATCGCGGACATGGCCCGCTTCTACAATACTGCCTGTCGATTCAATGCGTTGGTAGATAGAGTAATGCATTACATTAAAGGCAGAATTTGATCCAGAATTTTACCGTTGGTGACCAGTATCTGTTTCGGAAAAATACCTTCATTGCCCTTAAAATCGGTAACGGTTGCCCCGGCTTCTTTGGCAATCAAGGCGCCGGCAGCAACATCATATAAATTAAGCTCCTGTTCCCAGAAAGCATCGACCTGCCCGTCCGCCACCATACAAATATCCATGGCTGCAGAACCAAACCGTCTCTGACCGGTCGTTCGCTCGGCGATACGGCAAAAACGTTGCAAGTTGTTTTCTTGCAAATAGCTTCTCAGGCAGGCAAAGCCGGTCGCCACCATCGCATCACCGAGAACTGTTTCGGATGATACAGTGGTGGGTTCGCCGTTTTTAAATGCACCTTTACCCAGCTCCGCGCAGTAATAGTCATTGACGGTGGGTACATAAACCGCACCAAATACGATCTGATTATCGATTTCCAACGCCACACTGATAGACCAGAAATATTGCCCTTTGGCAAAAGAATGTGTACCGTCAATGGGATCGACAATCCAGCGACTGCTCTGATCCGCAGTTTGTCCGCTTTCTTCTCCCCAAAAACCGTATTGAGGGTATTCTTTTGTCAGGACCTCTTGAAGATACGCTTCAACGGCCACATCGGCAGCGGTAACAAAGTCGCGAGGTTTCTTTTTATTGATGCTCAGGTTTTTAAGATCTTTAAAATGGCTTAATGCGATCGCACCAGCTTCACGCACAATTGTTTCAAGCCGAGCAGATGAAATTGACATCAAATGTAACCTTATGTTGAGTCGGAAAATAAGGGTGTCGATTCTATCATGACGAATCGTCGGCGTCGTTTATCAAAAATGTTAAATGTATCCAGCTTTGTTATAAGTCTAATTTTTAAGGGGGTAAAATGAAACATCCATTCTTACTTCAATACCGCCCATGGATCCTGGCCTGCATCAGCCTGACTTGCATCATGGGCGTGTTGTTTTTACCGGCAATACCTCAATTTCCGGGATATCACGGATTAGCCGATGATCGCACCCTCTGGGGTATACCGAATATGTTGAACATCATCACCAACCTACCCTTCACACTCGTTGGTATTGCCGGCATCCGCTTGCTTGCAAAAGCGTCTGCACTGAACGTAATCATCGAACTGAAGCCCTGCTATTACTGGTTTTTCGCCGGTATCGCAGGCGTTGGCCTGGGTTCTATTTATTATCATAACGATCCTTCCAATGACACGTTAGTGTGGGACAGACTGCCGATGTCCCTGGCTTTCATGTCCTTTTTTTGCATTATTCTCGGCGAATATGTGTCAATAAAAATGGCTAAATCACTCAGTTATCCTTTGTTGCTCATCGGAGCAGGATCTGTCCTTTATTGGTGGTTGGGCGAAAAACAGGGGCAAGGTGATCTGCGCATCTATGGATTGGTTCAGTATCTTCCGCTGGTGCTGATGCCGATCATTTTGCTGATTTACCCAGCCAAGTTCTCACACGCAAACCGGTATTGGATTTTTTATGGCTTGTATGGGTTAGCCAAGATTTTTGAAATAGGGGACCTGACGATTTATCAACTATCGGGATTTATCAGCGGACACAGTTTAAAACACTTGGCGGCTGCGGCAGGTTGTGCCGTTTTTTTAAGACAACTGATGATCAGAAAAGCCCGTTAAAACTGAACTGTTTTTTGACTGGTCAACACGTTAAGATTGATTTAAGCTCTACCGCAAATTAACCTCAGGCAAAGAGTTAGACTTTAGCCGTATAGGGTTAATCATTCAGTTAATCAAAGTGTCAAGAGGAAATCAGTGTGAGAATAAAAGTCGTCCTATTAATGCTACTCCTGACAGGATGCGCCTCACAGACCCAACAGGTTGAGCCGCCTAAAACAGCGAAGCCGCAGGTCAAGCAACCCGTTTTGATTCAAAAACCGGTAACTCAGATTCCATCTCTACCTATGCCGACTGGCCGTTACTATGCACAGCAAGTGACCGGAGACTATGCCCGTTATACGGAATTGGCAAAATTCATCGATTCCATTCATCAAAAGTACGGGATAAGCCCTGAATACCTCAAAGGACTGTTTTCACAAGCAAAACGAAAGAACTGGACGCTGGATTATTTGAGAAAATCCGATGCAGACGCGGGTTTGACGCCAGGAGGCACGGTGAGTCCTCTGCCGGTTAAGCCGTCCAAAGGCAGTTGGACCCGTTACCGGTCCAAATTTTTGGGCGAACGGCATGTCAACGGCGGCGTTGCTTTTGCCAGAAAATATCAAAACACCCTGCAAAAAGCGACGCAGACCTACGGCGTCCCGTCCGAATACATCATCGGCATCCTGGGCGTGGAAACCTCTTACGGGGGCTTTGTCGGCAACCACCGTATTCTTGATGCACTCACAACGCTGGCCTTCGATTATCCGCGCAGAGCAGACTATTTCCGAGGAGAACTGGAAAACTTTCTGGTCATGACGGCCCGCGAACGGATGGACCCAGCAAAACCCGTGGGTTCATTTGCCGGTGCCATGGGACTGGGCCAATTCATGCCCAGCAGCTTTTTGAACTGGGCCGTTGATTTTAATGGTGACGGTAAAAAAGATTTGTGGAATCCAGAGGACGCCATAGGCAGTGTTGCCAATTATTTTGCGCAACATGGATGGCAACCGGGTAAGCCCGTCGTTACGCGGGCCAAGCTTAAAACCAACCAACCTTTGAATATCGAGTTTGGCTTGAAAACCCGTTACCTGTTGCCTGAATTGAACAAGGCCGGCGTTTATCCGGCTGAGCCATGTGCTTGTAATGATCCGCTGAATTTATTGCTGCTCAGACATGAATCGCATGATGAATATCGCTTAGGTCACCCCAATTTTTATGTCATCACCCGTTATAACCAAAGCACTCATTATGCAATGGCTATCCATGAACTGGCTCAAACGATCAAACGGGCTATTTAAGAACCGCTGGTGTTAAACAGAATGCTCTAATCCGCTTCCGAAAAAGATTCTAAAAATTTTCGGGAGTGGCGCGGGAATGCACCCTCTCTTTCCGGCAATTTAAAAACTCATCGTAAGCAATCTGGAACTTTACCGGCGAAACAGCGACGCGTATTTCCCGCATGTCCAGATCAGAAATCGCACTCAAATAAATGAAAGTCGGCGAGTGGCCTTGTAATAGAGCATCCACCATAGTTTCTGCCGCATCGCCATAGGCGCTGAGCCGACTAAAATCCTTGATTTTTTCGGGGGGATCCAGGTAAACCGGATGTTTATCAAAAGACGCATCATGATGCATCCATTGCGCAGGAGCAATGGCCAAATCGGCCTTGATAATCGTCGGCCTGACGCGATATTCCTGAATTGAAAACCTGAGTGCTGAACCCGATTGATGGGCAAACTCGGCTTTTCCATAATGCGGAATCTCTTGTGTCAGCAGGCAAGCAGACTTGGTTTTGCTATGAACCCAGTTTGCTTCCAGCATGGGCACGTCATAATAGTCCGCGTTGCTATTCAAGCTGGTTAGAATGAGACAGATACTGATCAAAAAGATATTACGCTTCATGGTGCGCCATCGTTTGTGCCAAACCGATTGTAAAAAAGATTAATAAAGCATTAATCCGGAGTAAGAACTGACTGCCTTGATTCAACAGCAAGCCGGTTCCACTCTCTTTATCGGCAACAAGCGCGCGTAATTTAGTTCTTCAACAAAAAAGAATTGACGACGTCGATAAATTCGCCCGGTTTTTCCACATGCAACCAATGTCCGGCATTCTCAATCGCTTTAATTCCGGCATTTGGAAACACGCCATAGACCGCATTGGGATCGGTATAATTTGAATTACCCCCCACGACAAACAACACGTCTTCGTGTTGATAATTCATGCCATTGGTGTCGGGAAAATCGATGATGTGAGGCGCTGACCGGTAAAAGAAATCCAAATTGATGCGCCAGCTGAACGTGCCTTGTTCCAAAACGAGATTTTGAAGCAGAAACTGCCGGAAGCTTGCCTCAGGTATAGCCGCTTCCAACCAGCTATCAGCGTCTTTCCGATTGTTGAGCTCAGCTAAAGGAAGATTTTTTAACGTATTGATTAAATCGTTAAAACTGTGCTGATACGCTACCGGGGCAATATCAACAATGATCATTTTGTTAATCCGCTCAGGCTGGTTCAAAGCAAACCACATAGCCACCTTGCCGCCCATGCTGTGACCCAATAATGCAGACTTATCCAAACCCTGATCAGCCATAAAACCGGCCAAATCCCACGCCATTGAAGGATAGTCCATCACCGGATCATGCGGCGACCGGCCATGGTTGCGCTGATCGACCACATAAACATGATGTTGCTGTGCCAGTTGCTGAGCTATTTGCCGCCAGTTTCTGGAGGACGCAAAAAAACCATGCAAGATGATCAAAGGCGGATTCGCCGGATCACCAAAGCTTTCAAAAACTAATGGAACGGTAGTTGGGTTCATGCGTAATTAAAAAAAGCGCCCAGTATGCCGCCAAACACGCCACCCCAGACAACCAGCCAGCCTAGATGCTGACGAATGATTTTCTGCACCATCTCTTTGACCAATTGGGGCGTCAATTCCTTTAGCCGATTGTCAATCACTGTTTCAATCCGACCAATGATATCGGTACCGATTTTATGGGCATCCAAACCTTGCTGAAGCGCATCTTTAAAACGGTCGGATTCAACCATTTCGCTGAGTACATTTTTCATTTTTTCGGTGAACGGTTCTTTTAGCGGCAACAACGCTTCTTGCCCACCCATCATCATCAGCATACTGCCGAACGACGAATTCATGATTGACGACACCAGGCCTTCGTAGACTTTGTCATAGTCAACCGCGTTTAAAATCGGATCAAGATTAAGAATCTTGCTGCCCTCTCTTTCTTCTTTCTGAATAAATTGCTCGATATTCTCAACCGTAAAGAATTGTTCCATCATCAATTGCTTAATGGAAAACTTGAATTCTTCAAAACGACTGGGAATCACGCCAGAGCCATAGAGTAAGGGCACTTTTTCAAATAACATATACACTGCCAGCCAGTTGGTCACGGCCCCTGACAAAGCAAAAAAACCGATGGATTTCATCAGCGCAGACTGAACCGGACAAAGATAACCGGTGATAATGATTCCTACTGCCACAAAATTAGTGACAAAACTTTTGTTGATCCATTTCTTCATAGGTTTGAAAATTTACCAGTTAAATCGGAAGGTGCGGATTATAACTTGAATCCAAGAAGATCAAATAATCAGCGCCACACTTTAAAATTTGAGAATAGAGAAAAGTTGGCGTTATTGCATAGAACCAATACAGGTATCCTGTTACCTGATTAGCAAGCTGTTTGAGCTAAATCCATAAGCCCGTCATGCCCTTCTGGAAACGGGCATCCAGTGCCATGGAGGGTAAGCTTCAAGATGTTCATGTGACTTGGTTCCGACAATCCGTCGGCATTCCCTGACCTGGGCAGACTCTACCGGAATGACATGCTCGAATACAGATAAAGAGTTAGAGCCAAAACAGCTTTATAATCAGGCTCTGTTATTGAACTATCCACTGCTGTTCCAGCAAAAGCGTATCTTTACTGAAAAGTTTTCCCAAAAAACGGTCGCCCCGGATTAGCGGACCGACACCTTTAGGCGTGCCGGTCATCAACAAATCCCCATCAGCCAATGTCATAAAACGGTTGATGTCTTCCAACAAATAGTCCGGCTTGAAAAGCATAGCCTCATAGCCACCTGATTGAACCAAAGCATCATTGAGCCATAATTCCATGCGAACGCTGGACAGTGGTACGGTTAAGTCAACAAACCTGGAAAATACCGCTGATCGATCAAACGCTTTTGCTCTTTCCCAAGGTAAACCCCGGGATTTTAGCTCGGTTTGCAAGTCCCGTTTGGTCAGGTCAAAACCAAAGGCTAACGCAACAATTGCAGCCTGTTCCACCAGACAGACGATTTCACCTTCGTAATGAACCGGCGAATCATCATTGGCATATAACGCGTCAGCAATTGCGGAATTGGGTTTGACAAACAAAACCGGTTCGTCCGGCATTGCGTTGTTCAGTTCAGCAATATGTTCGGCATAATTTCGCCCAACGCAGACAATTTTTGAGGGGTAAATACGACGAGATTCAAACGTTACAAAATTCATGGCAGGCTATTCGCTAACAGGGGTAAAAACGTTGATCCCGCATGCAAGATACTCTTCGGTTTTACTTGGGCTCTTTTACGGGCTTATCGGCATGTAAAGCGTACCAGCCAATTGCAATCCGGTACAAATAAAGTAAAACGGTAGGTAAAAGAATAAAAAAGCCGATGCCCACCTGAAAAGTCAGCGCGGACAGCGTCAAACCCGCCAACGTCATCCAGGCTGTTGTAATTTGCCAATCGAAATGTGACTCCAGCCAGGTGCCTCTGACTTGTTCACGCTTCATGAAATTGATTATGACACCGACAATCAAAGGTATGCCGGCAAACCCGAAGGTCAAGACCTGACACAGGTAAACAATGGCCGTCAGTTTTTTCAGGGATTTGATTTGTTCATCATTTTGTGGGGCGTTTATGATGTCGTTCATTTTTTTATCTCCTTTGAATGGGTTAAACCACTTAATCAGGATTAATCTTGAACACTTCAGTCTCATAAATTCTGCACTTAATGGAATTTAGCCCATCAATTGCAGAACTTAATCTTTGTTTGCCTTAAAAATACAAAAAATTATTTATCGTTACTGCAATGGGACAACTGAATCACCGGCTTGTTCACAGCAATGCTTACGATGAGCTTTGCTGATGTTTATTTGATTCGCCAATGCACCATGGAGGCATAAGCTGAACTGCCATGAATATCGGGTATGATCGTCAATTCAAGCAACTTGACTCCGGTCAGTTGAACGGTGTAGTTCTCAATTTCGCAAGAGGCGTTGGTTGGATTGAAATTCCATTGCTGCCTGACGATCTCACCACGCACTTCACCTGTCTCGTCTGCCCATTTAAGAACAAACTGTTGTGTTCTTACCACCGATGATTCAACAAAGCGTAGCTGAATCCCATTCAGTGATTGGGGTTGATCAAACACCAGCCTAATGGTTTGCTTGCCCGGTTTTGCCGATCTCCATCCGCCATTGCCAGACTCCAGTAATGCGGATTCGATAGGATGCTCAGGATCCTCCGAGGTCACTTCAACGGTAACGCCGCTTTCTAAATTCAGCCAGTTCTCAGGCTGAAAACAACCCTCAATATCTGATTGGTCTTCAATTATAATTTTTTTCACAATGGGAACTCCTTAAGTTAACGCTGAATAAATCCATACTCGAATTTACAACGTAGAGTAGAAAAAGATTCATCGAATTAACCTAAAAAAGCAGCTCGTACCTTGGCAACACACTCAATCGATAGGCTGCACAACAACTGATTTTTTAAGGTTTAAGCGACTTCAAGACTGCTCATATCGATCACAAAACGATTTTTAATATCGCTTTTCAGCATGCGCTCATAGGCCTCATTAATTATTGGGATTGGAATGATTTCCCTATCAAAGACTATCTTATGTTCTGCGCAAAAATCCAGCATTTCTTATGTTTCTTTTATGCAGCCCATTAAAAAAAGACGTACATTATCGAAACTTGAAAATAAGTTATCCCAGAGATCGCGAGGGATGGCGTTGATAAGGAAATCCGAAAAACAAAGTGTCCCGTCACGTTTTTATAAAGCGCTAAACTCTTCCCAATTAAGGTATGCCGTGCTGCTCCCGGATTAAAACCTGAACTGGAAACATATCATTTTGGAATGTTCAATATCATCGGTTTTATCGGACGAGACGTGATGACAAACAACATAAGCGCATAAACCGCCAACGAGTTTATCACCTCTTGCTTATAACCAGCCCCAACCAACGATGCTTACTTTAACATCTTTTATAACTTACCCGTGTTTTAACGGAGAGTAAGCTGCAATCCCCGACCCAGTCGAGGTTCAACTTTTGCTGGATCGGTTTGTTAAAAACGTTAACCACTTTGAAATAAGCGCCAACTGAATATCAGTTAGTCAGGGATTTCGCCTTTCAAACATAAACAGAGCAAGGGAGAATTCTCAATGATGCGAAGCAAATTGAAGTGAATTCAAGTAATCCTGTTTTAGCAAGACTTTTAAGGCTTTAATCTCCATCTAACTTATGCTAATCTACCGGCCAATTCAGTGCATCGGGTTATTTCCATTATTTACCGGGCATTAAAATCATTTAATTGGGGTGTTAGCTCAGTTGGTAGAGCAGTGGACTCTTAATCCATGGGTCCAGGGTTCGAATCCCTGACGCCCCACCAATATTATCAAGGCCTTACGAGAATTCGAAGGCCTTTTTTATTGTCAAAAATAAAAATATTGCATTTTGTTCCACGCCTAAAAAACAACCACAACACTTGTCGAAAAAAGGCAAAAAAAAGCCGGTTTTCCCGGCTCTGTCATCTCGATAAAAACTCTTCAGCCTCAAATGGTATTGTAGTAAAACGCTACCGAAGCAAACACGGTTTTGGGAACACCGGATACGCGATAAATTGCAAAACTTGACCCCAATCTTTTGACTCCAATCTTTCTTTGCCACGTCGTGGTGGGCTTCGAATTCGTGGCGTTTTTCGGCGATCAGAGACGGCATGAATACGCCGCCTTTTTCGAAGTAGCCGTCGCGCATTCTGAATACCGCAATCTACACGCTATTCGATAACGATAGCATCAAGCTGCATCCAATTCCCTCAATGGCAAATGCAGCAATGACAAATTCTGAATATCGGCCTTTTGACTGGCATGCTGGACGTCGATACCGACCAAAGCACCGTTTTCATCAAAGTCCAAAACAACGCCATCGGCCACTTCGTCTGAATCGACGGAAGGCCGATCCGCTAAATGAATGTAAAGAGAGTCCGTTTTTTGGTCGTAATTTAGTTTCATAGTTTAAATCTCCGATCAGGGAAAGCATTGTGGACGGTTTTACCGTCTTCAAGCGTGACGACCCGCAAGAATTTATTGAGCTCAGGCACAAATATCCATTCCGAATCCGTCCGTCGTCTTGAACTTCCCGGCGAATGGGATGAGATAACGCGGTTTGGCACCACTCCAGTTTTAGATAAGGCCTTTTCAGCAATACGTTGTCACGAAAATAATCGGTTGTAGTTAATTCGTCGATCGCCGAAATATATTAAGCAGTTTACTATTAAACACACTTAGACCCCCCACAATTCAAACACGTCATCCACCCATCCTATAACAACATGGCCTTGGTGCTGCATTTGTTGCACAGCACCGCTTTTTCCGGAAAATCGGTAGGGTGGATTCGCCGCAGGCAAACCACCATAGCTTTTGTTGACGGTTTGTTATCGCGAAACCGTCCTACGAGCTATCAGAGGTGCCATTCGACTGAACCCGGTTCCGCCTTAATGGTTGCAGATGCGTGATTGCAAGACTTGACCCCTTGAATTCTCGTAGCGCTTGGGAACGAGGAAAACGAGTAACAAACCGACAAGGTTGGGACGGAGGTTCTCCCGTATGCCGCGCCGAGCACCGGAGCTTTTGCCGAGAACAGCCCGCAGGGGAGCGGCAGGGATGCCGCTCGTTTTCGGAGGGGCAGGAAGCCCCTTCCGAAAACCCTCGGCAAAAGCGAGGAGTGCAGGAAGCAAGCGGCATCCGGGTCGCCTTTTCTTTGGATACTTTCTTTTGGCGACGCAAAAGAAAGTATCGCGGTTGCCGGTCCGCGAACCGGCGTTAAATCAGGCTTCGCGTTAGCGAATCATTGTTGAGCCAAACCAGAAATTCCGCGTGGGCACAAAAACCGTGCCTACCCTACCCGGCTGGGGTTGCATCCCCACGTTGGAATTTAGGAACGATAACAATTTAATCCGAACCTTTTTTTGTTGATCCAGCCGCCGACTGTGGAGCTGAATTGTTTACGGGTTGCGTTGTTACAGGACTAGGAGCAAGTTGCATAACAGGTATTTGAGCACCAAGTGTGACAAGACCAGAATCACCGGGTGCTTGCTGCATCCTCGAAATTGATGCTCCATCTAAGATTAAGCTACTTATTTTTTTCTCAGACATCTGTGCCTCACTATCAAGATTTACGATAGCAAAAAATATGGTTGTGAATACAGCAAATACGAAAGATATACCGGATACATAATTTACAATATCCGTTAATTTTGCCGCTTGGTTCTTTTTTGTTAGATATGATGAATCGTTTTGTATGTAATATTTTTCAGCATATTCCAATTGAGTTGCAAGCCCTTTTTGACTAGTAAAAAAAGAAATAATCGTTGCAACTATTGAAAGGCAAAATAGCATCCATGAGAGAGGCAATAAAAGTGCAAATATTGCTGTTTTGTATGAGACAAACTCTTTCAAAAATGCTACTGAAAACCCTAAAAATGTAGTTCCTAATGAAAGAACGGCTTTATCGTAATTCTCTGTATTTGAAAGCTGCCGACGTAAAACATCCTCTCGATATTTTTCAAATAATTCATTACGTTTTTTCTGTTCTTCGTCCATTTTCACTCCGACTCAATTATGACCACAGAATGCATTAGGTTCCAAAGTAATGCAGCATCGAAGCCAACCACAAACTAGAAGTCCCTAAAACGGAACACTTCAGCAGTTCCGCCGCATGAAGAAGGATCTCCTATCGGCGACTTCCTTACAAATCACCCACACTTAGACTCCCCACAGTTCAAACACGTCATGCACCCGTCCATTAACACCATGGCTTTGGTGCTGCACTTGCTGCACAGCACGGCTTTTTCCGGAAAAGACTCGCCTTCCGTTTCACCGTGCATGGCTTCGAATTCGCGGCGTTTGTCGGCCAGAAACTGTTTCTGATGGTCGGTCATGACTTCCGGCTTGATCATGCCGATGTGTTTCATGTGGGTTTCGATGGCACAGCCGATCTCGGCGACCAGAGACGGCATGAACACGCCGCCTTTTTTGAAATAACCGCCTTTGGGATCGAACACCGCTTTTAATTCTTCAACCAAAAACGTCGCATCGCCGCCTTTGCGGAATACGGCCGAGATGACCCGAGTCAGTGCCAGTACCCACTGGAAATGCTCCATGTTTTTGGAGTTGATGAAGATCTCGTAAGGGCGGCGCTCTTCGTGAGCGGTATGCTGGTTCAGAATAATGTCGTTGATGGTGATATACAGCGCATGCTCGGACTGCGGCGTTTTGATCTTGTAGGTGGAGCCGATCAGCACTTCCGGACGTTCGACATTTTCATGCATGCTTTCCACAGATTGCAGGGGTTCTTGCGGCTGGGCTGCTTCGGTATTTTCTTTGGTCAGCACTTTATAACTGACGATCTTTTGAGAGATTTTGTGTAGGGTCATGATCTTGGGCCTGAAAAAATGGGGTCCTGACGCTGAAATGAGCGCCGCTCAAATTTTGAAAAAAAACTAACTTAGGATGCGTTTTCCAATTTAACGGCATCCAAATAGAGAGTATCCGGACAAATATCCTGCTGGTTAGGCCAGACTACCGTACCGCTGTTGACCGACGCACGCTTGAAATAGGATTTGTCACGTAATTCCTTGAACACGCCAAAGTCCAGTAATGACTTACAGTCATAAACACCTTGCGAGCCATCGGTGAATTGCAGAACCAAGGCATAATCATCGGTGGCTTGAACGGATTTAACGCGTGGATTCATAGTGCTACCTCAACGGTTCGATTTTATAAGGCAATTCACCGGACACGGCCAACTGCCAATCCGCTATTAATTCGTCTCTATGCAATTCTATCCAAGCCTGCAACAGTTTCATTGAAATGGCAGGCATAATCTTTCCTCGGCAGAATTGATTAGTCGGACAATCCTAAAACTTGCCGTAGTAACCTTCTTTCAACGCATCGAACAAATTGGCGGCGGTATGGATTTCGCCGTCATATTCCACTTCTTCGTTGCCTTTGTATTCCACGACGTGACCGTCATCCAGCGTGAACTGGTAGGTCGTGTTTTCCAGATCGGATTCCTTGACCAACACACCCTGGAAGACTTCCGGATTGAACCGGAACGTGGTGCAGCCTTTCAGTCCTTGGTCGTAAGCGTATTCGTAGATAGACTTGAAGTCTTCATACGGAAAATCAGTAGGCACGTTGGCGGTTTTGGAAATCGATGAGTCTATCCATTTTTGCGCAGCCGCTTGAATGTCGACATGCTGTTTGGGCGTGATTTCATCGGCAGAGATAAAATAATCCGGCAGTTGCCTGGCTGGATCATCGCTGTAAGGCATGGCTTCAGGATTAACCAAATGGCGGTAAGCCAGCAGTTCGAACGAAAAAACGTCGATTTTTTCTTTGGATTTTTTGCCTTCACGAATCACATTGCGCGAATAATGATGAGCAAAGCTGGGTTCTATACCGTTGCTGGCATTGTTGGCTAACGATAACGAAATTGTGCCGGTGGGAGCAATGGAGCTGTGATGCGTAAAACGGCAGCCCGTTTCGGCCAGTTCGGCAACCAGCTTCGGCTCTTCTTTGGCCAGTTGTTGCATGTAACGGCTGTATTTGGCGTGCAGGATCTTACCGGGAATCTGATCACCCACTTTATAACCGTCTTGTTTCATTTCGGGACGTTTATGCAGCATTTCGCCGGTGACGGTGAACAGTTCATTCATGATCGGTGCCGGACCTTTTTCTTTGGCCAGTTCCAGACCGGCTTTCCAGCCTTCAACCGCCAATTCCTTGGTGACTTGTTCGGTAAACGCCAGTGATTCCGCTTCACCGTATTTCATGCCCAGCATCGCAATGGTCGAACCCAGCCCCAGATAACCCATGCCGTGACGGCGTTTACCGGTGATTTCCTTGCGTTGTTTTTCCAATGGCAGACCGTTAACTTCGACCACGTTGTCCAGCATGCGGGTGAAAATGCGGATGGTTTTGCGGTACGCGTCCCAATCGAACTGTGCTTCTTTGCCAAACGGATGTGTCACAAAGCGGGTCAGGTTGATAGAACCCAGCAAACAGCTGCCGTAAGGCGGCAAGGGTTGCTCGCCGCAAGGATTGGTCGCGCGGATATGTTCGCAAAACCAGTTGTTGTTCATTTCGTTGACTTTATCGATCAGGATAAAACCCGGTTCGGCATAGTCATAGGTGGATGACATGATGATGTCCCACAAGCGGCGGGCCGGCATGACCTTACTTATGCGGCAAGCCACCAGGCCTGCTTCATTGACCACATAACCCTTTTTGTTGGGTAAATCGCGCCAAACGACTTTACTGCTGTCAGTCAGATCCAGTTTGTCGACTTTGGCTTCACGCTGGGTGACCGGGAATGACAATGCCCAGGGTTTGTCATTTTTGACAGCTTCTACAAATTCACTGGTAATCAGCAACGACAGATTAAATTGACGCAGGCGGCCGTCTTCGCGTTTGGCCCGGATGAAATCGACGACATCAGGATGAGCGACATCAAACGTAGCCATTTGTGCGCCGCGGCGGCCACCGGCAGACGAGACGGTGAAACACATCTTGTCGTAGATATCCATGAAAGACAGCGGCCCTGACGTGTAGGCACCTGCACCGGATACATACGCGTCTTTAGGCCGCAAGGTAGAAAATTCGTAACCAATGCCGCAACCGGCCTTCAGCGTCAAACCGGCTTCGTGGACTTTGGACAGAATATCGTCCATGGAATCTTCGATGATGCCGGATACGGTACAATTGATCGTCGATGTGGCGGGTTTGTGTTCCAACGCTCCGGCATTGGAGACAATTCTACCGGCTGGAATTGCGCCTTTGCGCAACGCCCATAAAAAGTCTTTGTAATTTTTTTCTTGCAGTGCCTTGTCTTGCTCGACTCCAGCCAGGGCTTTGGCGACCCGTTTGTAGGTTTCATCAATGTTGGTATCGATGGCCACGCCGTCTTTGGTTTTGAGGCGATACTTACTGTCCCAAATGTCCAGCGAAGCACTTTGTAGCGGAATTTCGTCATCGTTTGGCGTAACAATATGGAGTGTAGCGGTCATTCGTTGATTCCCTTTTCTGGTTGAGCAATTAACTGTTTTTTTCGCACTAAATCGGGGCGGAGCCGTCTAAGATATTGATGTATATTGAGTTACAGACAAAAAATAACTTTAACCGTAAATACACCTTATGTAGTGGCTGTTAAAATATACTAGCACAATATATTGTGCTGTCAGCAGGAATTTTCTACCCACAGGCAGAGGTTTTTCAGGTAGTTTTTATAGTTCAATGAGTTAGCTTAAGGATTTGAAATTTGCATGAAGCAAAGGTTGACTTGAGTGCTTAAAATGGCGCCTTCACTTTACAAACAATTGAATTGGATAAGCTGAAGTTTCCCAATAAATTCAAACAAGGACTGCCATGATGCTTGGGTTGCAGGCGTTATCGATTGGGTCTGCGTAAACGGTGGCAAACTCATTACGCCTTAGGAGTTGAAGGCTTGGGACTGGAAATCGCTGCTGGTACCGGCATCGTGACCCAATTTATTGGCCAAAGAAGCGCGCCTGACCGCCATCGATATCAGTGATTCAATGATGGGTGTGGCTCGGCAAAAGTTTCAATCTGGCGAACAAGTGATTTTCCAAAACGCAGATGCCACGGCGCTACCATTTGCTGAAGAAAGCTTCGATTCCGTGGTTTGCCAATTCGGCATCATGTTCTTCGACCGCGACAAAGGCTTTCGCGAGGTATACCGGACCTTGAACCCCGGAGGTCGCTATTTGTTTCGAGTCTGGGATTCGGAACGTTACAACCCATTTGCCAGTTTGAGTTTTGAAGTACTGAAGCAATACTTTCCGTCAGACCCGCCCCAATTTTTGTTTGATCCGGTTTCTTGCCATCAGATCGATCCGCTCAAAGAACAGTTGATTCAGATAGGCTTTGATCCGATTGTGATCTCTGTGCAACGCCATGTATACGATATTTTTGACGTAACGGTGTTTGCCCGCGCCTTGGTCTTCACGCCAGTAATTTTTGAAATCCGGGATCGAGGTGTCGTTGATCCCGAAGAAATCGTCAAAGAGCTGGCTGATGCTTTTACAAAAGAATTCGGCACCAGCCCAATGCGTTATCCCATGCAAGCCATTCTTTTTGAAACTGAAAAGCCAACCGTCTGACTACCCGTTTGCCTGTGCTCGATTTATATTAATGTCCAGATACAGCGTATGCTATGGATCGGATGCTGGAGAATTCGAAATGACCTACAGTGCGGATTTCAAAACCCTGCTGTAGAAGCCTTTTTCAATCAAGCCCCTACAATCTCTATTCCGGGCGGGCGAGTAGTTAGGTAGCTGGAATAAAAAACACCCGGCAATCAGGTTTCCGGCTGACTTAAATCCCTATCATGAGCCCATAGCGAAGCGCCTATGACAGCAGCCGGTGCTATTAAAATATTCAATAGCGGCAAGGTGAGACCCAGCATAACCAAACCTCCGAAACTCAGCGTGCTGAGTCTATAACGCGACAGAATTTGTTTTTGCCCGGCAAATAAAATACCTGCGTTTTCAAGCGGATACGCAAAATATTCCATAGCCATGGCCCATGCGCCAAAGAGGCCCCATAACACCGGCGCTACGATGTTGATGCCCGGGATAACCGATAGGATAAGCAACGGTAAGGCTCTGAGCAGTAAATAGCGGGCCCTGCCTAATTCAGCCAGAACAACCTTGACTACCGGAGGTTCCTTGACAAAAACCGGATCGGCTTTTATGAGCCGCGTCGTTTTCGCCGACAAAGCGCCGTAAAAAGGCGCGGCCAACAGATTTGCTATCAGCGTAAACGTAAAAAAACCGATCACAAAAAAACCGGCAAAAAATAACGGCCACACTATCCAATTCAGCCACGTTAACCAGTCCGGAATAAATTGCTGAATCAGCGCATCGATATAGGTATAGGCAAGAAAAAGCAGGGTGCTGTAAAGAACCAGATTGATCGCTAACGGAACCAGGATAAATTGACGCAACTCTGCCTTGGTCAGCCATTTCAAACCTTTGACCAAATAACCGAAGCTTGCCATGGGGTTGTTGTCGGTGATCAATCGCATTACTGTAAACTCCTGATGCCTTTTTCAGCGGGGTTTAAAACCACTCCTTTTTCGGTCACTATCGCAGTAATCAGTTCTGCAGGCGTAACGTCAAATACCGGATTCCAGGCCGTGACCAGCGAGCCGCTTTGCTCATAACATTCAGGAAGCAGTTCTTTGGCTTCGCGCTGCTCTATTTCGATGGTATTGCCGTTTTCCAAGGACCAATCAATAGTGGATGTAGGTGCGGCAATCATCAGTTTGATGCCGTGTTGCTTGGCCAGCACGGCCAATGAATAGGTGCCGATTTTGTTGGCCGTATCGCCGTTTGCCGCAATCCGGTCGGCCCCGACGACAATCCATTCGATAGCACCTGATTTCATGAGCCAAGCTGCCGCAGAATCGGCAACCAGGGTCACAGGGATGCCGTCCTGAGCCAATTCCCATGCCGTCAATCGGGCGCCTTGCAGCCAGGGCCTGGTTTCGCCGGCATAGATCGATTTCAATCCTCGTTTATACGCGCTGCGAATGACGCCTAATGCTGTTCCGTAGCCGCCGGTAGCCAATGCGCCTGCATTGCAATGCGTCATAATGCCTTTCGCGTTGCCGATGATATCGGCGCCGAACTCAGCCATTTTATGATTAGCACTGATATCCTCTTCTTGAATTTTATTGGCCAAACGTAAAAATTCATCGACGGGATTGCCCTGAATCCGGTCCAGCAACTCAGTCATCTGCTTCAACGCCCAGAATAGGTTGACAGCTGTTGGGCGAGACTGTGCCAGTTTGGCTATGTCTTCGGCAACTTTAACTCGCCACTCATCGCCTGTTTCGTTAAAGTGCTGGCGAACCGACAAAACCACGCCGTAGGCTGCGGCAATACCAATCGCGGGAGCGCCTCGTACTTCCATACTTCTTATCGCCTCAAAAACACCTTGGGCATCGGAATATTCATGATAAGTGATGGTTTGCGGTAAACAACGCTGATCCAGCACTTTCAGCGAATGACCTGTCCAATGCAACGCTTGTACAGTCAATTGAGTTTGTTCATTCATTATTGATTCAATCAAGGTTAAAAAAGTTATAATTCTGTTACTTGATTCAGGAACAGCACATGAACGTCGATATTCTCATCCATGCACGTTGGATTATACCCGTTGAACCGGCATCCGTAACCTATGAAAACCATACGCTGGTCATTGATGACGGCAGGATAATCGATTTACTTCCCGAAGAGATGGCCCTTTCCAAATATCAGGGCCGGACAGTTGAAAGACTGGATAAGCATGCGCTGATCCCGGGCCTGATCAACAGCCATACGCACGCCGCAATGTCACTGATGCGCGGTATAGCGGACGATTTACCGCTGATGGATTGGCTGCAGCATCATATCTGGCCTTTGGAACAACAATGGATGGGCAAGGCCTTTGTTCGCGACGGGACGGACCTGGCTATTGCGGAAATGATCCGTAGCGGGACGACCTGCTTCAATGACATGTATTTTTTTCCTGAAATTGCCGCTCAGCAAGCCATACAGCATGGCATGCGTGCTTCCATTGGTTTGATACTGATTGATTTTCCTTCGGCGTGGGCTGACAACAGCGATCATTATCTGGAAAAAGGACTCGCCTTGTACGATGAGTTCCGGCACGAACCGCTGATCAGCATGCCGTTTGCTCCTCATGCGCCTTATACGGTATCAGATGGACCCTTACAAAAAGTCAGAACCTTGGCCGATGAACTGGACATACCGGTTCATATGCATGTGCATGAAACCCGGCACGAAGTTGAAGATGAACAAAAGAAGACCGGCAAACGCCCGATCCAGCGCCTGCATGAATTGGGACTGATCAATCCTTCGTTGATCGCCGTTCATATGACGCAATTGACGGATGAGGAAATCCAGTTATTTGCCGACGCAGGCGCGCATATCGTTCATTGCCCGGAATCGAACCTAAAACTGGCCAGCGGCTTTTGTCCTGTCGCCAAATGCCTGAACGCTGGAATTAACGTGGCGCTGGGCACCGATGGCGCTGCGAGCAACAATGATTTGGACATGTTTTCCGAAATGCGAACCGCTGCACTTCTCGGCAAGGCTGTTGCTAATGATGCCAGCGCCATTCCGGCAGCAACCGCATTAAGAATGGCGACGCTGAACGGGGCAAAAGCCTTGGGACTGGATAGCGAAACCGGTTCACTGGAAATCGGCAAGGCAGCTGATGTTGTTGCCATCGATCTATCGCAACTGGAAACCCAACCGCTTTACTGCCCGGTGTCTCAAATCGTCTATGCTGCCGGTCGACAACACGTCACCGATGTGTGGGTTAACGGAAAACGACTTCTGAAGCAACAGCAACTTACGACCCTGTCAGTCGCTGATCTGACCATGAGAATTAATGAATGGCAGGTGCGCCTGGCCAAAGGCTAATTAATGAGCCAGACGGCCCCCTCTTTTGTGGGTCAAATGATTTCATGATTATAAAGATTAATCAGCTCTGTCAAAAATCGTCATCTCGGCAGTGCCTGCCCCGGTCAGGGAATGCCGGGGGATTGCCGAGATCCAGATGCCATGGATGGCAAGCGCCGAACACATCCTTGTACTCTGGATTCCGGCAATCCCTGCCGGAAAGACGTTGTTGCTGAAGCATCCTTATAATCCGGAATGATTTTTCCAGGATTATTCGTTCGCATGATTTAAATAAATGCGAATTTCAACGATACCAATAACCTAGTATTTTAGTATACAATAGCCATAAAGCACGGATCATTACTTATGACAGCAAAAGAAAACGTTCACTTACATGAGATTCACAAATTCGGTTCCCTGGCTGAACGCTGGTGGGACACGCAAGGTGAATTCAAAACATTGCACGATATCAATCCTCTGCGGTTGAGGTTTATTCGTGATCATGCCTATATTGACGGCAGGCGTATCGTTGACGTGGGATGCGGCGGCGGAATTTTGACCGAAGGTCTTGCCAAGAATGCGGCAAAAGTATTGGGCATTGACCTGAGTCAGGAATTGATCGACATTGCTGACTTGCATAGCCTGGAGTCCGGTATCAAAGCCGAATACCGCAAAATCAGCGCCGAAGCCTTGGCACAGGAACAGCCGGAAAGCTTTGATCACGTCACCTGCATGGAAATGCTGGAGCATGTGCCGGATCCCTTGTCTATTGTTTACGCTTGCGCTCAACTGGTCAAACCGGGCGGCATGGTGTTTTTCTCTACACTGAACCGTAAACCCAAAGCCTATCTTCTTGCGATTGTTGCAGCTGAACATCTGTTAAAAATGGTACCCAAGGGAACACATGATTTTAAAACTTTCATCAAACCCTCCGAACTAAGCCAGTGGGCCCGTTATGCAGGGCTTGAGCTGGTCAGTCTGTGCGGCATTGAGTACAACCCGTTCAACAAACGTTTCAGTCTTGGCAACGATATAGATGTCAATTATCTGGCCGCTTTCAGACGACCCGAATAACGTTATGAGCCATGATTTTAAATTGTCCTGCGTCTTGTTCGATTTAGACGGCACCCTGGTCGATACGGCCCCGGATTTGATTGCCTGTCTGAACTTCGCCTTAGCCGACTCAGGTATCGAAACAATTAGAGCGGAATCGGTACGCCCGTTGATATCGTTCGGTGCATCGGCCATGATCAAACTGTGTTTACAAGACCGTTTTACTCAGGATTTACACGACTCCCTACTGATCACCATGCTTGATCACTATCAGACCCATATTGCCGAACACTCTGTCTTTTTTCCCGGCATGCCTGAAACGCTGGCCAGCATCGAAGCCAGCGGTCTTAAATGGGGGGTGATTACCAATAAGCAAAAACGCTTTACTGAACCGTTGATGACAGCATTAGACCTTAACCAGCGGGCGGCTTGCATTATCAGCGGCGACAGCACCGGCAACAGCAAACCGCATCCCGAACCCATGTTCGCCGGCTGCAAACAGGCTGACGTAGCCCCCGAGGAATGCGTTTATATCGGTGATGCCTCTCATGATATTGCCGCCGGAAAAAATGCCGGCATGAAAACTTTGGCGGCCTTATACGGCTACCTGAAGCCCGAAGATACCCCTCACTCATGGGGAGCCGACGCTCTGATTGAACACCCTGAACAGATTGAAGCATGGATAAAAACAGCACTATGTCATTAAGCGGACAAGTTATTCTGATAACCGGCGCCGGGGGCGGATTAGGTGGAAGCGCCGCGCTTGCGCTTGCCAAACAAGGCGCGCATATCATTTTACTGGATAAAAGCATTCCAAAACTGGAAGCGGTTTATGACGCCATTGTTTCGGAACAAGCGCCGGAACCCGTTCTTTATCCGTTCGATCTGGCCGGTGCCAATGAAAACGATTACCAGGATTTGGCCGACCGTATTGAAAGCAAATACGGTCAATTGAATGGTTTATTGCATTCAGCTGTTGAGTTTGTCGCGTTTGAACCGATTGCGATCACTAAAACCAAAGACTGGGGGCATACGCTGAATGTCAATTTGAACGCCCCTTTCTTACTTTGCCGGGTTTTGTTACCTCTTTTACAAAAAAGTGAAGACGCGTCCATCGTTTTTACAAGCGATTCCAGGGCCAGAACCGCCCCGGCCTACTCCAGCGCATACGGCGTATCGAAGATAGCACTGGAAGGACTCGCGCACATTCTGGCCGAAGAACTGGAAGCAGAAGGAAAGATTCGGGTCAACACCTTGATTCCTGGACCTGTTAACTCACCGGTACGCAAAAAATCCTATCCGGCCGAAGATAAAAGCCTTTTACCGGAAATGCATTCACTGGCTGATATTTACCTTTATCTGTTCAGTCCGGCTAGTATCGGCATGAACGGGCAAATCATCGACGCACACACATTCAAGCAATAAAGGATCCTTCTAATTATGGCTGCAAGAGAAACGATAACCTTAACTCGCGATGTCAACGTCGTCATGATACCGGATGGCAACCCCAGTACATTGACCCAAGGCACAGTCGTCACCCTTCATCAATCGCTAGGCAACAACTACACGGTGGTGACCGACTACGGCCACATGGTGCGTATTGCCAGCGCTGATGCCGACGTATTGGGTAAAGAACCCCATCATTTGGAAACGGTGGTCACCGAGACCGACCCGGAATCTGTCGAAAAAAACTGCTGGGAAGTCATGAAAACAGTGTACGACCCGGAAATCCCGGTCAACATCGTTGATTTGGGCTTGGTTTACGGTTGCTATGTAACACCGGTTGAGAGCGGCAAAAACAGGGTCCAAATCCAGATGACTCTGACCGCCCCTGGCTGTGGCATGGGGCCCGTTATTCAGGGTGACGTTGAAAAATCGATACGCGCCCTGCCCGGCGTGGAAAGCGTTGACGTTGAAGTCGTTCTTGATCCGCCCTGGTCACGAGAAATGATGTCAGAGGTTGCGCAAGTTCAACTGGGCTTGTTTTAAGCTGATGTTTAGGCTAAATCCAGCAGCCCGTCAGGAAACGGGCATTCAGTGCCATGGATGGTAAGCTTCGAGTTTCCATAAAGTATGGAATTCGGCAATCTCTGTCGAAACGACGCGGTCGGCTAGGAAAATAGAGTTAGAGCTGAAACATCTTTATAAAGTTGATCCGGTATTGGTTTAATCGGCCTCTTCAAGAAAAAGCCCGGTAATTTGGTCTTCCAGATCAGGGCTTGTGCCAAATGCAATCTCACGGATAATGCCCTGCTGATCAATCAAGACCTGCGAAGGCGTGCCTTTCAAATCAAAACGATCAAAAGTTTCAGCGTGGAATTGCAATGATTGAAAATAGTTTTTAACGTGTGCACGAATGTTTTCCTGATGCTCAAACGTTTGTTCTGAAAAATCCGGTACCCGTTCACTGATGAAACGGTCTACCACCCCATCGTTCACAGGCTCAGAACGCTTGACCAAACGGTCCATCGCGACTGGAAAAGGAATTTGATAGGGCCAGCGGCCATTAACCAATTCGCCTCGCTGCGATAATAATTCCAGCGTAGCACCGGTGAGCTCATGCTGATTGATGAGTCTCTTTAGATTTTCCAGCGTATTTTTATCAAAATCTTCAAAAGCCGTAGCAACACCTAAAACCACCAAACCTTTATCCGCAAAGCGTTCATGTAAAGAGATGGCGTGAGGCAGCGCATAAAGAAAACAGCCGGGGCAGTTGACTTGAAAAAAATCCAGCAAAACCACTTTACCCAGTATTTGACTCAGTTGCACGGGCTCACCCTGAACCCATTCTGAAATAGATAACTCCGGTGCCTGATCGCCTGTCTGCGCCTTCATGACTTAACCTTCACTGTTGAATCTTATGCGATTTGAACTTTCAGCTTGAGCTTGCGATCCAGTTTTTGCTGCCGCTTGGCGTCCAGCAATTTTGCAGCATCCGCCCCCATGTGAGCTTCACCTCTTTGCCGGGCCAAAGTCATTTGCTTTTCACGCTCTTTAAACCGGGATTTTTGCGTTTCAGTGACTTTACCGAAGCAATGTGGACAACTGACACCTTGTTCATATCGGTGGTCGGCTTTCTCAGCTTCCGTAATAGGCGTTCTGCACGCATTACACAAATCATGTCGGCCTTTTTGAAGACTATGATTAACCGTCACCCGGTCATCAAAGACAAAACATTCACCGTCCCAAAGCGTTTCTTGCTCGGGCACTTGTTCCAGGTATTTTAAAATACCGCCTTTCAAGTGAAAAACATCCGAAAAACCTTGCTCTTTCAAGTAAGCGGTGGATTTTTCGCAACGTATGCCGCCTGTACAGAACATGGCTACTTTTTTGTGTTTGGCGGGATCAAGATGTTCTTTTACAAACTGGGGAAATTCTCTGAAGTTGGTAGTCTTGGGATTGATTGCATTTTTAAAAGTGCCCACCTGATATTCATAATCGTTGCGTGTATCGATCAGGATAACCTCAGGGTCGGCAATCAACCGGTTCCAATCTGAAGGTTCCACATAGGTGCCTACAACTTGCTTGGGATCAATACCTTCTATCCCCATGGTCACGATTTCTTTTTTAAGTTTAACTTTTGTGCGGTTGAACGGCATGGTTTCACTGAACGATTCCTTGAAATCAAGATCTTTCAGACGAGGATCATTTCTCAAAAAAACCAGCAACGCATCAACGTTTTCCCGGCTTCCCGCGACAGTGCCGTTAATCCCTTCTTTTGCCAGGATCAATGTTCCCCTGATTTGATGGGCTTCCATACAGTTGAGTAAAGGCCGGCGCAGCGCCTGATAATCTTCCAGCGTGACAAACTTATACAACGCACAAACAACATTTTGAAACATAGTACGCCTTCTACAAATCAGGGCAAAAACAGGTTAATCCGCAATCCATTCCTGTAATCCTTCAATAATACTTTTGGCCTGGTCTTTACTCGAAATATTGAATTTTGACTTTTGCTGGTACTCGCCGTTTCTTTTTTGATACCGGCGTATTGTATATTTATCAGGACCATAGGCCTCCTTGGCTCTGTCCCAGTCTTGATAGCGATACATAACAGTTGCCCAAGCACCTTTAGTCAGGACTTTCTTATCCAATTCCTTGACGGTTTCAATGCCCCCATCTTCATAGGTCACTGTCAATTCATCCACTGTTTCAGCCATATTCTCTCCTCTTTCAAATCAATTGTTTAATCCAAGGGCGCGCATCTTCTCATAAATGCAAAAACCCACAACTATTTTTTAAAAAAAGAGCCTTTACTGTTCTTCAAATACGTATTTTGACGAAACTCATTTAAGCCTTGCTAAAAGAATTTTCTGGTTAACTCATGCTGTTGGCTTGGAATTTTGCTAGCACACTGGATACTGATCTGACCGCCACTTTTTAACGGCTTATGAATTGGCCAAACGCCCGGCTACCCTCGCCCGCTTCTATCGTATCAATGACTTGCAGGGTTTTCGCATCGATCACGGAAACGTTATTATCAAACCAGTTTGCGACGTAAACCCATCGGTCATTGGGATGAGTACTGATACCTTCCGGCTTGTCGCCGACCTCGATCACCGCTATTTCCTGCATTGCTTGCGTATCGATAACGGACACGGAACTGTCGTCCTGGTTCGTGACAAACAGCCGTGAATCATTCAGGGCCAGTGTCACGGCATAAGGCAGCGTCTTCACTTTGATAGTCTGCAAGCGTTTCAAATGCTGGGCATCCAATACCGTTACATCATCACTTTCGACATTGGCCACATAAAGACGCTCGTCCTTAGTGTCAAGGGTCAGTCCAAAAGGATGCTCGCCAACTTTGGTCGTATTTCGAATCCGCATGGTTTCCATGTCAATTTGGGAAACGCTGTTATCCAAACGATTGGCGACGAACAACCATTTGTTGTCTGAACTAACCACCATACCGGAAGGCGACTTACCCACAGGGAGGGTGTTGATCACTTTAAAGGTATCGGCAGCAATCACTGCCACCGAGTTATTGAACCAGTCCGCCACAAAAATCAGGTGGCCGGTTTTATCGACAGTGATACCCAACGCACCTGAACTGACAGGAAATTGCGCCAATAGCTTATGATTGACTGCATCCAAAACGGCAATTCCCTTTGCCTCCGGCGTGCTGATATAAACCCGCTGGCCATCTTGAGATACGGTCACACCAGCCGGTTTACCCGAGACTGGAATGGTAGAAATGACTTTAGCCTGGGCCGTATCAATGACCGATACACTGTCGCCCAGTTGATTGGTTATAAAGGCATAAGGCTCAGCTGCAACACAGAAAGTCAATGAAAATAATAAAATGCCAGTCGCATTGATCATGCCTTTAATAATCATCTAACTTGACCTTATTTCTCAGCCAGTTTTTTAATATTTTCCAAACCTGCTGTAAAAACAGCTTTTACGGATGAATTAGCCGCTTCTTCATTCATTTCAGCAGGAGGATTGTTGTTCATATAGGCACGGTAGTAACCTGCTTTCCAGATCACAACGCTGGTATCGCCTTTCGCTTTTACTTCAAGATCAGCGGCATAGTTACTGACAGGCAAAACAGGCACATTTTCGTCTTTACCGGAATGATTGATTGTTTTGGCAGTACTCATGTCCGAAATCTTGTAGGAATAAGACATTTTCTTTTCATCGTATTTTTTTAATTCTTCGGTAATAGTGCCGCCATCTTTAAGTGTCAATACGCGTACAGAACCTTTTTTATTGCCTTTATCCGTTTTTGAACTGGCGACTGCCGGCAACCATGACATATCGTCATAATTTTTGATGATGTCCCACACTTTTTCAGCAGGCGCATTAATTTTAATTTCTTCTTTTACTTTTTGACGAACAGGCCCATGAGCATTAGCGAGCGCTGAAAAAAATAAAAAAACCACAGAGACCAAAAAGATGTTTTTCTTCATATTATCTTCCCACACTGAAAACATTAGTTAATAAGCCAGGCATTATATGACAATTTCGAAAACGCTTAAATCTGATTGCATTTTTTCAGCAATTCCCATTTTAAAACCTTACGTTTTTCTAGGTATTTGATTTTCTCCATAGAGCATGAACCGCATCAAATGCTGCCAATTATCAAAAGGCATAAATTGAAGTAAGGTTCGGAATTGTTCGAA
>Ga0208244_100030_pt1 | contig 215151 bp, 200 predicted proteins | sample SubbioCR12Aug_5A_FD_184828 | JGI IMG/M metagenome (GOLD analysis project Ga0208244, IMG submission 184828) | Serpentinite rock and fluid subsurface biosphere microbial communities from McLaughlin Reserve, California, USA - CR12Aug_5A (SPAdes) | ecosystem: Environmental > Terrestrial > Deep...
CTGAAGGTCCGTGGTAGACTACCACGTCGATAGGCTGGAGGTGTAAGTGCAGTAATGTATTCAGCTGACCAGTACTAATAGACCGTGCGACTTGACCCTTATTCATTCCCTCCTGTTGTCAAAGATATGTTGTAAATTATTGTTCTTTGATGGTATTATTTTATGAGTAATATGTTTTCCGGTGGTGATGCCGGAGGGGAAACACCCGTTCCCATTCCGAACACGGAAGTTAAGCCCTCCCGGGCCGATGATACTATGATTGCTAAGGTCATGGGAAAGTAGGTCGCTGCCGGATTAAATATAAAAAAGGCCCGGCATTTGCCGGGCTTTTTTTATTGTCTATGTCGTAGATATTGTCTGCTTCGAAGATTAGCTATAATGCTGCCTAAATCAATGTTTCCTCTCCCATAAAAGAGCTTTATCGTATTGCTCAAAGAGCTGTTCGCGTTTTTTGAACTCCGAAGAATGTATTGATCTTCTACCATTGATTCCTGTTTCTTCACATATCATTTCACTATGAAGCATTTCATGGTAAACCACAAATTCGAGAAAGTACCGTGGGACTTTTTTTCTGTCTAAAAACGGGTTTATAATTATGGTGTTCGAAGATTTGCTGTAGCTGCCGAGAGTGCGTTTTTTAACTTTACCACTAATAAATTTGTTGCCCCATGTAATAGGGGAAGTAATCCTCCCTTTAAAATAGTTTTCATTGAGGGAATCTAAAATTTCCCTGAGATCATGAAACTTGCCCCGGGTCCGGATTCTTACTTGTCTTGAAGGTTTCTTTTTCAGAGAATATCTGTTTCCTATGATAAATGATCTGATTAAAGGGGTACTGAACTTTCTGTTTTTTATAAATTCTGCTATCTCTTCGATAACATCATCCTCTGCACTCAGAAACATCCAGTGAACTCTTATAAAAACCGCATCTCCTTTCTTTTTCACTGAAAGCATGCTGGTGGAATTGTCGGTTACGACAAGAGAAACTGATTTCCCTGTGATCCTGGTCAAATAAGCCTGCAGGCTTGATCCGGTTCCCGGGAATTTCATCTGCTTTCTTGTGAGCAGGCATATTTCCTGCATCTTAGGGGACGTTGTTCATGTATAAGACATTTAAAAGTCTTTCGGTCGAGGTAGGGACAGTATCCGTCAGGGTCGCGTGCCATGTAGTAAGGCCGTTCCGCATTGAACTTAAAGAAGTTTAGTTTCACTTCTTCCCTGGTCAGGGCAAAGACGTAGGTACAACAATTTGCACGGCATATTCCGATTCTTGAAGCACAATCAATGAGAGCCTCGGGTTCCGATTCATCCTCCAACCCGTAGACTTTACCATCGATCAGCACCATCCTATAAAGTGCAATATCAATTATCTTCGCCCGCTGTTCACCGGTAAGAGGCGGAGCTTCAGGCTTATTGCTGGGGATATTACTGATTTCCTTCATTTACTTATAATTTATACGGTATCTTTCTGTATTGCAGGGGATGTTCAGTCTATGAGGCCATATTTTGTCACGTAATGCGTTAACTCCATATTGTTTTTCATGACCATTTTATCAAGGATTCTTGCCCTGTAGGTATAGACAGTTTTTGCACTCAGGGAAAGTTCATCGGCTATCTCATTGATGGTCTTTCCTTTTGCAATCATTCTCATGATCTGAAATTCGCGATCAGACAACATTTCATGGAGGGGCTTTTTTATATCGCTTGCAAGATCGGTAAGCAGTTTTTCCGAAAAGGACGAACTAATATAGATTCCACCTCTCAGTACCTTCCGAACTGCCTTAAGGAGTTCATTGGGAATGCTGTCCTTGGTGAGATATCCGGAAGCTCCTGATTTCAGTGCCCTAAGGGCATATTGCTCTTCGGGAAACATGCTCAGGATGAGAACAGGCAGTTTTGGTTTCTGCATCTTCACTTCTTTCAATACCTCAAGTCCGTCCCTGCCCGGCATTGCAATGTCGAGAAGAAGAAGGTCATAATTTTTTTCCCAGATAGTTTCAAGCACCTCCTGACCATTGCTTGCCTCGCCTGCAACATGAATTTCAGGAGCTTCTGAGAAAATATGTTTTATGCCCTCCCTTACCACAGCATGGTCATCAGCGATGAATACCTTGATCACTTTTCGACTCCCTCTCCTGCAATCGGTAACCTGACTTTTACCGTTGTTCCCTTATCGGGCACACCGGTTATATGTATGTCACCCCCGAGATACTCCACGCGTTCCTTTATGCCCATAATTCCATAGGAATGTGGATTGAAGAGATGTTCATCTCTGATTCCCCTGCCATTATCAGTCACGGTAAGGGTCAGAATCTGTCCGGCCTCCGACACACTAACTTCGATTTTTGATGCTTCTGCATGCCGCGCAATGTTGGTAAGCGTTTCCTGGAGAATCCGGAAGAGTGCTAAAGTGATATCCTTGTCGAGATGAGTCGACAGTGTATGAATTGAGATATACCAGTCAATACCCGCCCTCTGTGCAAATTCCTTAACCTGCCACTCCACTGCCGATGAAAAGCCAAGATAATCAAGTACGCTGGGTCTCAGCTCCGACGAGATTCTCTGCACTAATTTGATCGCAGTGTTGGTAAGTTCCACATCCTTTTTGATTCTCTCCACGAGGGTGGACTGGTCTGCCGGCACTTTCTTTTCCAGCCATGAGAGATCGATATTCAACGCAGTCAATATCGTACCAAATTCATCATGAATCTCCCGGGCAATATTTTTTCTTTCCGTCTCCACAGCTGCCTGAAGATGAGCATAAAGATTACGCAATTTCTCACGCGACTTGTGCAGCAGCTCTTCTGCCTCCTTGCGCCTGGTGATGTCTATCCCGAGTTCCAGGATCTGCGCAGACCCATCGATACCGTTGAAAGGGTAGTCAAAAATCGCATAGGTTCTGCCGTCAGGACCGGTCCACTCCCACTGCCGGGATTTCTGCTCAGTAAATACTTTAAATGTCTGGCAGTTCTCGCACGGATTTTGAAGGTTGAAAAGGTACTTATGACACAACCTGTCCCCCGGGGTGCCGAAACGATTCTTAAACTCCTGGTTAACGTAGGTAAATTTATAGTCAGCGGTTATCAGACAGACATATCCGGGAAGCTGCTCCAGGACGGAAAAAAGGCGCTGGTGTTCAGATTCCACGATGTGATATGCCCTGGTTAATTCAGCTGTCCTCTCCAAGACTTTATTTTCCAATTCATCATTTGCTTTTTTCAGTGAACTTTTTGCCTCCATAAGTTCTCTTTCAGCTCGCTTCTGAACCAGTGCAATGGCAGCAAGCTCACTGAAGGCAGATGCAATCCGAACATCATTATCAGTAAAGCCTCCCCGTTTATTCCCGAGTCCGAATAAGCCGACTACGTTATTGTTAACAGTCATCGGGGCCATCAAGACATTTTCGAGTTGCAGATGTCCCTCAGGTAAAAAATGCGCCCACTTATTTTGGAGGAAGTCATTATGAAATGATGCATTGCCGCTGCTATATACTTCACCGCGCAACCCCCGAATCGGCATCGGCAGGTTGGGATCAACCGTGCATATCATACCACCCGAATCCAGAAAGATGACTTCATTTCTTGTGCCGTCATCGCTCACCATCGCGATATATCCGGATGTAGCTCCGATGACATCCTTACAGGCCTTGAATATCGCCCGAGCAGCGTCATCAAAATTGCTGTATTGCAAGACAGCTTTGGAACCCTGCAGTAAAGCAAAGATTTCCTTCTGCCGCTGATTAGCGTCACCGAGCGCGATCCTTAAATCATCAATGCTCTCTTTACTTTTATTTGCCTTGCGGGAGGATTTTCCTGCTTCAGCCCGGACAGTTTTCTTTTCTGGTGCCTGTAACGAATTGATTTTGGAAGGTTTTTTGAGATCGGTTTTTTTTGTAACCATATTCAACCCAAAAAATAATATCTACTCGCATTATAGGGGGTTTTGCAATCTATTGCAACCAGATGAAAATTTATTGTGGCAATTTGTAAGAATTTTTTCTACAAGCACAATAACGAAATACTGACAAAAAAATCAGAATTATTCGGATATGCATGCTGATTTCCGGGGTGTATAGTCAAAGTCATGTATCAGCATTTTTAAACTATACCAAGTCTCTCCCCGTTTAAGGCAGAGACCGATAAGGCAGAAGCAAAGGGGATTTCAAGGTTTTAAATGTCAGACAAAGGCATAATTAGAGTCTGTGTATAAAGTAGTGTTCTGTCATCCTCCGTCCGTCGATACTTAAGACGGATGACCGGGAGATCCATGGTTCGACATCCGTCTTAAGTATTGACGGATCACCATGACATTCTTGTTACCCTGAGCTTGTCGAAGGGCTGGATTCCCCGATCGAGTCGGGGAATGACGGACAACTTAATTCTTACTTTATACACAGACTCTAATTAAAACGATAAGGAGGTAATGATCATGGCAGTGATCGAGAAAAAGACAGTCAACGGAGTCGATACCGGAGCGGTTGAAAGTTTTGTAACCGCGATCAAAGGTAATACAGATCTGGCAAAGTTCAAATTTCGTCTTCACAACAAATGGGTTGAGGGTGCTTTCAATCAGGCGACCGTCGGAAAGTTTTACGGGGCAAATCAGGAAAATGATCACCTTAAAACTTTTACCTGGGATGCTGACGAACCGTCCGCCCTTGCAGGACAAGACCGCGGTGCAAACCCTGTAGAGCATCTCCTCGCGGCCCTCGCGGCATGTCTGACTACTACAATGGTCTACCATGCGGCCATAAGAGATATTAAGATCGAGGAACTGGAGTCAGAGCTCGAGGGTGATATAGACCTTAGGGGACTTTTTGGGATGGATCCGAATGTAAGAAGCGGTTTTCAGAATATCAGAGTTAATTTCAGAGTTAAGACCGCAGTGGAAAACATCGAAAAGTTGAAGGCCTTTAGCAAGCTGTCTCCCGTGTTTGATGTGACGACCCACGGTACAAAAGTTAATGTAACTATTGAGAAGAAATAAGGATACGGGCAAGAAGTCGATGGCAAAACAACATATACCCCCGGGGTTTAAAGACATGCTTGTCTCGAATTCTATGACCGATTCTATAAACCGGTGTCCTATCTGAAGACACATTAAGAGCACAAATCGAGATGGCATCCAGATGGCTGAACTGCGTAGTCTATGAGGGTTTTTATTCCGATTGCTGCGAAAAGCAACTGAATCGGTTATGAATGAACGTGTTGCTCTAAGACATGGGAGATGATTTAATTGGGCAAATTTGATTTTACGGAGATACGACTTAAGCATATATCGTGGAGAGTTAAGCTAAATGGCTTTCTTGAAGGGAACCCGGGCATGACCCAGGAGGAGGCAACTTCTCATGAGGCTTGTGACTTGGGTAAATGGTTGTACTCGGAGGGCTTGAAAAAATTTGGCACCATGCCTGAAATACAGGAGATTGAAAAGATCCATGTTGAACTTCATGGGACTGTAAAAAATATAATATCCCTGAAACAGAAAGCAAATATTTATGCCGAAAGAGAAGAATTGGAGAAGTTGGATAAAATCTTAAGGAAGATCATGTTCCTGTTGGTTGACATCGAGAAGAAATTTCAACAAGAAACGTCCTGGTCTATTGCTGCATAGATTCTATCGCTATTATGACACTTGACGTCGTGTCGGACATGCGATAAAAAATGATGATTTTCGATCGCACCAGATGTCTCAGGATAATCTTAGAAAACATGATTAACCTGTGATACAATTTTTCTATGAAAATACAAAAGAGAAAACTTGGGAAGACCGGTGTTAGCGTAACATTACTCGGTTTAGGCGGAGAGGGTGTCTTGAGAACATTCGGGTATGATGATGAGGCATACGCACTGATCAACAGGGCGCTTGATCTCGGCATAAATTATTTTGAATCTGCACGCGCATACTCCGGAAGCGAAACATATTACGGCAAGGCTCTGCGTGAACGTAGAAAAGAAATTTTTCTTGCGAGCAAATCCCATGCGCGAGACGGCAAAGGAGCCCTCGAACATCTTCGGGAAACCCTGACGAATATGAAGACCGATTACCTTGATTTGTGGCAGGTGCATGATGTGAGGACAGAAGATGATATTAAAGAAATTTTTGGACCTGGAGGCGCGATTGAGGCATTTGCAGAAGCGAAGCAAAAGGGGTTGACTCGATTCATCGGAGTAACAGGTCACCAATCCCCGGAGATACTTAAGAAGTGCCTCAACCTATTTGATTTCGATACAGTCCTGATGCCGGTTAATCCCGCCGAGCCCCACTATAAGAGCTTTCTTGACGAGGTTGTCCCATTTGCCAAACAAAAGGCCATGGGAATAATCGGCATGAAGGTCTATTTCAGGGGGTTTGCTGCCAGGATGCCATGGTATCAGACCATGGAGCCGTTTCTTCATTTTGCCCTTTCACAGCCGGTTTCAACCGTTGTCATTGGCTGCGATACCATTCCCCAGCTTGAAGAAAATATATCATTTGCCAGGAACTTCAGTCCGATGACTGATGCAGAGATGAGGGATCTAATCGGGAAAGTCAAACCATTTTCACGCCAACTTATGTACTACAAACCCTGAAACTCAAAACAACTCAAGTCCCTTCTGCTGTAATTGACTCAAACAGTTATACTCCTCATCCTTTGAGTGATTATTTACCTCTGACATGAACAAATCTGAATCGAAAGGTTCTTTTTACAAATAAAGACTCCGTTGAACATGTTGCGTAATTAGATCGATGTTCACATTAATGCCCTTTAAGCGCAGAAGGAACTTCTTCAACTCATCGGATACGTCATCTTTAATCTTGTTTTTCTGGATAAACTTATGGGCATCCTTTGAATAATCTATTCTCCATGTCATATCTTCACAGTCTCACTGTATCCAATCTCTTTTTTTAGAGATGGTTTTCCATGAAGCTTCTGAATATCTCTCATTTCATCTCCAGATACCGGCGGGATATTTTTCAGAAACAAGTCAAACGACTCTTCATGAATAACTTCCCTCACCGCTTCTTTGATGAGACTGTAAAGCTCATCCCTGTCTATGGTCATCTGTTTGGTTCCCATACCTTATCCTCCCTTATAGCAATAGAATTTGATATCAGATTCCTTGCATGTCTTAGTTTTATCAGGCATTTCTTTTACAGCAAAATCCTTGTTGATTATACAATTGGCGACATCATCAAAATGCATACCGGCTTCCTCCACCAGTTTATCATCATACTCAATCTCCATCAAGGCATCTTTGCGGAGTTCTTCTGAAGTCCAGTAAATGTATAACCTTTCAGGGTCTTTTTTATGCCTCTCTTTTAATATATAAGCATACAGATTCAGCTGTTTTCTATACCTTTCGATCATCAGGTCTTTCGCATCAGGTCGCAACTGGGATTTGAAATCAGGCACCTCCAGTTTCCGGTCTTTACCGAGCAGTAGGTCAACCTTCCCGCTTATAATGCAGTTATCTTGTTCGACTGAAACATCTACATCCGTCTCACTTACCCTCTTAAAGATATCCTTGTTATTCTTGAAGTAGGTTATTATGTGTTTCAATGCCTCTTCTTTCTGTTTAATGCCGATCCCGGATCAAAATTCAACGCCTATTGACAACATACCAATGCAAGCATCAGGATTGAAGCAGTGCAGAACATCAAATACAGCCAGATGCAGTTGGGACATGCTTCGATCCAGACGACGCTTGACAGGTATGGTCATCTCATCAGAGAGGTCAATACAGAATATGTAAAAAGGCTTGAACATGTGCTCGGATATGGGGAGAATTCTGATAGCTTTTCGGACTCAAAAAAGAATTCTCTTAGAAGAATGTTAGACGATTTCAATAAAAATGAATCTGAAGGTCTCGTGAATCCCTTGCCACACAAGGCTTTGGAGGCTGTTGGCAATGCATAATGGCTTTCCGGCAAACAAAAAGGGCTTGCATTTCTGCAAACCCTTGATAGTCCTTGGTGGCGGGGAGAGGATTTGAACCTCTGACCTTCGGGTTATGAGCCCGACGAGCTACCAGGCTGCTCCACCCCGCGATGTGTGTCTTTAACAATACCTTATCGGCGTTTTCTTTGTCAAACGCCGCGGGTCTTTTCCCGCGAATGCTTTATCAATGCGGTCGCATAATGGTATGATATTAAGCAATCGATATATATAACACATGGAAATCCTAAGGCAATTAAGATGGCAGGACCTCGTAGACGTCACTCTGATGTCTATCATAGTTTACCGTCTGCTTCTTCTGATAAAAGGTACGAAGGCCGCGCATATGCTTATGGGGCTGGGTGTCCTTCTTATCGCCTCTCTTCTTTCAGCCTATTTTGAAATATATACAGTGGACTGGCTTATCCAGAGTTTCTGGGCACAGATCGTCATCGCGATAATCATCCTTTTTCAGCCTGAAATCAGAAGAGCGCTTGCACAGATGGGTGAGACGAAGCTTTTCCGCACTTTGACTTCAGCCGAAGAGCTAAAGTCCCTTGAGGAGATTGTGAGGGCTACAATCGCTCTTGCAAACAGAAACATTGGGGCTATAATTGCAATTGAACGCGACACCAGCCTGCAGGATTTTGTCGAGGTCGGTACACCACTTGATGCAAAGGTATCGAAAGAGGTGCTGCTCAGTTTATTTCATCCTACATCTCCAATCCATGACGGCGCGGTTGTGATTAAAGGCAACAGGATTGTTGCGGCCGGATGTTTTCTGCCGATCACCATGAGTCCGGATATCAGCAAAAATTTTGGGACGCGGCATCGGGCGGCATTGGGACTTTCCGAGGAGACGGATGCTGTTGTGCTGATCGTATCAGAAGAGACGGGAACGGTATCCATGGCGCTTAACGGAAAGCTTGAGACTCACCTTGATATGGGTACTCTGAGGGATATGCTGACCGATATGTTTACCTCAAAAGACAAGAGGGTGTGAGATGAAAAAATTCTTCTTTGATAACCTGGGACTGAAAGTGGCTGCGATATTGTTGTCTGTCGTATTATGGATTTTTGTGACGTCACGCGGTCAGTCGGAGATATCTGTCGATGTTCCCCTTGAGTTCAAGAATATACCATCGGGACTTGAGCTGGTAAATCATAGCGCGAAGATTATCGGATTGAACATCAGGGGACATGAAAGGTTTATTAAGAACATAAGACCTTCGGACATAAGGGTGGCTGTTGACCTGAGCAAGGCGAAGCAGGGTGAAGGGGTCTATTTCATAAGCAGAGACGATATTAAAGTTCCGGGTGCGATTGCTGTTACGAATATTACGCCCTCGAGTGTTAAAGTCTTCACCGAAGAGACGACATCTAAAATGGTAAGGGTTTCTCCTGTCATCATCGGAGAACCGGAAAGGGGCTACTTCATTAAATCTGTTGAAGTGACGCCACAGACCATTACTGTCGAGGGGGTAAGATCCGAAATAATAAGAATGAAGACAATAAGAACAGAGCCCCTTGATGTTACAGGAATAAGAGAAACTCTCACCCAGAACCTGAAAGTTGATTTTAACGGAAAAAACATGCGGTCGAAAAAGAGCGAGGTAGCCGTAAAAGTTATTATCGGGGAGCGAAGACAATGAGGCTTTTCGGAACAGACGGCATAAGGGCGATGGTCAACAGGCATCCAATGACGCCCGAGACCGTCCTCAGGATAGGTATGGCTGCCGCTCGTCTTATGAGGGAGAAGCACGGCAGAAACATGATCCTGATCGGGAAGGATACAAGGCTGTCAGGATATCTGATAGAGAGCGCTCTTACATCCGGGATTTGTTCAATGGGCATGAATGTTACTCTCGTCGGGCCTCTGCCGACACCCGGTGTTGCATTCCTTACAAGGACTTTGAGGCTGGATGCCGGCATCGTCATCTCGGCCTCGCATAATCCCTTTGAGGACAACGGCATCAAGTTTTTTTCCTCGCAGGGGTTTAAACTTCCCGATGAACTCGAAAGCAAAATTGAGCAACTTGTGCTCGATGACGAACTCCTGAAGAACCGTCCGGGTGGAGCCGAGATCGGAAAGGCATACAGGCTGGACGATGCAACAGGGCGCTATATCGAATACATAAAGTCCACAATACCCAAAGGCATAACCTTTGAAGGTATGAAGATAGTTGTGGACTCTGCCAATGGAGCTGCTTACAAGACTACTCCATGGCTGCTCAGGGAAATGGGAGCCGAAGTTATTTCGCTAAACGATAAGCCTGACGGGTTGAACATCAACAACGATTGCGGATCTCTGAATCCGGAGAGACTTAAAAAGGCGGTGATTTTCCATAAGGCTGATGCCGGCATTGCGCATGACGGGGACGCTGACAGGACGATTTTTTGCGACGAAAAAGGCGCAATCGTTGACGGAGATAAGGTTATGGGTATCTGGGCTGTTGAGATGAAACTAAGCGGGCAACTCAAGCATGACACTGTTGTGTCAACCGTGATGAGCAATCTCGGACTCGAAAAGTATCTTGAAACCCATGGCATACGCATGATACGGACGAAAGTCGGCGACAGGTATGTTGTGGAAAGGATGCTGTCAGGAGGTTATAATTTCGGAGGGGAGCAGTCGGGGCACATAGTATTCCTTGACCACAATACAACGGGCGACGGACCGCTCACAGCGATGCAGTTGCTTTATCTGATGAAAAAAAGAGATTCCTCCTTATCGAAGCTTTCGAAAGATATAAAGCTTTTCCCGCAGATTCTGCTGAACGTCGGTGTGGATCAGAAACTTGATATCAGGAAAATCCCCGAAATCGAATACGCAGTCAGGTCCGCTGAAAAAAGGCTTGCAGGCAGAGGAAGGTTGCTGGTGCGGCCGTCCGGCACAGAGCCCAAGATAAGAGTTATGATCGAGGGCGAAGACCGGCGCGCTATCGGGAAAATCGGAAGGGATATTGCGAGGGTGATCAAAGAAAAGATGGGCTGATGTATTTTTTCCTGTCTTTCCTTGCAGGCGTGGCCCTTTTGCATGCTTTCTGGTATTTCCCCTTTTCCGTAATACTTATTGCCATCATTTCCTGTTCCTATCTTGTCATAAAGAAAAAACCTTCCTTAGCAGCTCTCATCCTCATAGGGGCGGTTTTTGCTTTTCTCAGACTCCATCCGGCAGAGGATATGCCTTATATAAAGGATAACGTTGCGGTGAAAGGTATGTTCATCTCTTATCCGGTAAACACAACAACGGGTGAATTCAGACAGAATTTCAAAATAGACTCTGCCACGGATGTAAACGAGGTTGAATTACAGGTGCTTTCAGGCAAAGAGATAGTCCTTTTTTCTGAACAGGCTCTGAAGCCCTGGGTCGAGTATGGCCTTAATATAAAGTTCCATAAAAGCAGAAAAAGGCTGAATCCCGGAGAAAGAACCGATGCCCCGATATCGGCAACTGTTTCAGGGATATATTACGAAGGGGAGAAAAAGGCGTCTCTTTATTCAAACGTGCAGGAATACCGGCACTCGATCGGCAGTTACATGAAGGGAAATTTCAGCGAAGATTCCGGAGCCCTTGTTTCATCTATAACCATCGGGAAGGGAGCACAGATCAGTGAAGATCTGAGAGAGGCATTCAACAGGGCCGGACTGGCACATATGCTTAGTATATCGGGGACTCATTTCGGGCTTTTCTCCGTATTCCTTTTCGGGATATTCAGGCTTATTATGCAGGCCTTTCCGTACAAAGTCCTTCAGAGGATAACAATCTTTCTGACCCCTTCGCAGGCTGCCGCACTTCTCAGTTTGCCATTCATGATTGCATATTTAGGGCTTTCCGGAGCCTCCATCCCGGCGTTAAGGTCATTCATAATGATAAGCCTCTTTCTGTTCGGTCTCGTAATAGGGAAGAAGGGTTTCTGGCTGAACTCATTGCTTCTTGCGGCTTTCATGCTGGTCGTATGGGAACCTGAATCCCTTTTTACACTATCGTTTCTGCTATCGTTCCTTGCGGTCTTGTTTATTGGTTTTTCAATTGAGGCAAGGGAGGAGGTAAGAGACGGAAATCAGAAAGAGATTTCAGAAGGTCTCCTCCTGCAGTCGAAGCAGGAGAAAAAAGCGGAAAAGGGACTGCCCAGATATATCAAAAATGTCCTTCTGATAACCCTTTCTGCCTCATTGGGCACTGCACCACTGGTAGCGCACCATTTTCATTATTTCTCTTTAATCTCTCCGGTCTCCAATCTTTTAATAGCGCCGCTGATAGGTTTTATTCTGATACCTTTATCTGTCATCTCATCCTTTTGCTATATCTTCACCGGCTATTTCTTATTCAATCAGATAGTTTCCGGAATTGCCGATGCCGGCATTGCAATGGTGAAATTATTCTCGGGTATCCCTTTTGCCGGGCTCAAGGTCGGACCTATGCCGCTTGCTATCATATTCTTCTTCTATGCGGGTTTTATTTTTTATTTATTGTTCGATAAAAGGAAATACCTGCTTTTAATCCCCTTCATCCCTCTTTTGATATTCCTTTTAGTATCCACCTTCGAAAAAAAGGACATCATTGTCACCTATCTCGATGTCGGGCAGGGAGATTCTTCGGTTATCGAGTTGCCGGACGGAAAAATTCTGGCTCTGGATACGGGCAGGACCGGGTGGGAAACTGCTTCATTCCTTCGTTTCAGGGGCAAAAGCACTGTTGACGCCCTGATATTATCGCATGCCCACCCCGACCACACAGGAGGAATGGAATACCTGATCGACAGATTTAATGTGGGAGAAATATGGGGAAACGGCCGGCTGGTCTTGCCCGATTATGCCAGGCGGATCAATTCCAGGCCTCTCGAAAGAGGTGACGTTATCGAGGGAAAAGGATATAAAATATATGTCCTGCATCCGTATGCTGAGTTTTACCCTTTGCACGGCAATGAATTCGATATCGAGAATAATGACTCTCTTGTGCTGAAGATCGAGGGAAGCCATGCATCTTTTCTCTTCACGGGCGACATACAGGAAGAGGCCGAGGAAGACATTATGCATGTGGGAAGTATTCTGCAGAGCGATGTGATAAAGGTTCCCCATCATGGAGGCAGGACATCTGCCTTCAAACCCTTTTTCAGCAGCGTGTCTCCTGCTGCTGCGGTAATCAGCGCCGGTCGCGGTAATGCATTCAACCATCCCCATCCGGAGACCCTCGATGCATTAGACGGAATAAGAATTCTAAGGACAGACAGGGACGGCGCAATCAGTGTCAGGGAATCAGGAAACGGTATCGCTATCAAGACTTATAATGATTTTGCGCTCACAAAAGCCGGATCGTTGAATGAGGAGGTTAAGAATATCAGACGCCTGTTTGAGACATGGTGACGTGAATGATGGATATCATTCAACGGATATTATTTTGTTGTCCCCGAAACCTTTGCTTTGAGTTTCGCCGATATGGGCGGCTAAAATGCCTTCGCTCTCCAAAGCAGCTGTCAGGGTTTTGCTTTTCTCCAGCGGAACAAAGATGAGCAGTCCGCCTGATGTCTGAGCATCGTTCAGCAGCAAACGCATATTGTCGGATATATCCTTCCCCCATTTAACATGAGGGCTGAAGCTCCTGCTGTTTGCTACGGTCCCTGCCGGGACAATGCATTTATCGGCGAGACTGAACGCTTCCCTGAAAAACGGGATACGGTCGGAATAAAGGCGGGCGCAACAGTTGCTCGCGGTCAGCACTTCAAACAGATGTCCGATGAGACCGAAACCCGTGATATCTGTTGACGTACTGACTCCGACTTCGAGCATTATCTCGCCGGCCCTCCTGTTCAGTGCAGCCATGGACGCCGTGATTTCCTTAATAACTTCATCTCCGCACATCCCGCCCCTTATGCCCGTAGAAATTATGCCGGTACCTATCTTTTTTGTGAGAATAAGGGCGTCGCCGGGCTTAGCGCATGTATTGTCGAGTATATTATCGGGGTGTATGATTCCCAGGACCGCAAAACCGAACTTCGGCTCCTTATCCCGGATAGTGTGTCCGCCGATTATAGATACTCCGGCTTCAGACATCTTTGCAATCCCTCCTTCCATAATCTTTTTAAGCGAGGGAAAGAAATCAGGATTGTCCGGAAAGGCTGCAAGGTTCAATGACACAACAGGCCTCGCCCCCATTGCATACACATCCGAGAGAGAATTTGCAGCGGCAATAGCGCCGAACATGTATGGGTCGTCCACAATCGGAGTGAAGAAGTCCGCGGTCAGTACAACGGCTGTATCATCAGAGATGCGGTACACGCCCGCGTCATCAGCATTGGCTGCGCTGACAAGAACATTCTTATCTGTTATAACAGGCAGCTGCCCCAGAACCTGGGACAGGTCCAAAGGACTGAACTTTGCAGCTCAACCGGCGCAGCTGGAAAGGCTCGTCAGCTTGATATCCATCCTTGCCTCCTTCACATCTCTTATTATAGTATCAGATTGCAAATGAAGCGAACCAAATCAGTATTAAAAACTTTTAAAAACACGGCTTCATTGACTAAAGCAGAAACTACTAATTATAATCTAAATTCTTATAGCAGATGCATTATCCGGGAGGAAATGTTTAATAATGGAAGAAACAAACGAACTTATAGAGCAGCGGATAAGGAAACTCGATGAACTGCGCCAGGCAGGAGTTGAACCCTTCGGCGGTCCGTTCTATGCGGAAGACCATTCCCTTGACCTTCACAAGAAATATTGTGATGCGTCCAAAGACGCACTCGAAAACGCTCCCGTGACATGCTCGCTCGCCGGCAGGGTCGTCGCAATGAGAGACTTCGGCAAGGCTGCCTTTGCACATCTCCAGGATGCTTCCGGTAGGATGCAGGTCTATTTCAAAAAAGATATGCTGGGTGATAAGTATCTCCTGATCAGGAAACTTGATATAGGTGACATCATCGGGTTAAAGGGCAGGTTGTTCAGGACAAAAACCAATGAGCTGACTGTTGAGGTCAACGATGTTGTTTTCCTCACCAAATCACTTAGACCCCTTCCCGAAAAATGGCATGGCCTCAAAGATGTCGAGACCAGGTACAGGCAGCGTTATGTGGATTTGATTGTTAACCCGGAGGTCAGGCAGGCTTTTGTTAAGAGGAGCGTGATTATCAAGACTATTAGGGACTTCCTCGAATCGAAGGGGTTTATTGAAGTCGAAACGCCCATGATGCAGCCGATTCCCGGAGGCGCAACAGCCAGGCCATTCATGACCCATCATAATGCGCTTGATCTGGATCTTTATCTGCGTATAGCGCCGGAACTCTACCTTAAAAGGCTTCTGGTAGGCGGATATGAGAGGGTATACGAACTGAACCGGAATTTCAGGAACGAGGGCATATCCACCAAACATAATCCCGAATTCTCGATGCTCGAGTTCTATATAGCGTACAGAGACTACCAGTTCCTTATGTCTTTAACCGAGGAATTAATAGCCTGTGTAGCCGAAAAAACACTCGGGACGCTTAAGGTGCCTTACGGTGAGACACTCATCGACCTCACGCCTCCCTGGCCGAGGATACCTATGCTTGAGGCACTCGTGCGCAAAGGAGTGCCTCAAGATGTTTTTGGTGACAGGGAAAAGGCGAGGGATTGGGCCGGTGCGAACGGTGTTTCTCTGGAAAAGAACGCGCCGCTCGGAAAGATTCTTGACGAGATATTCAAGGAAAAAGTCGAACCTGAACTGGTGCAGCCCACCTTTATTATCGACCACCCTGTAGAGCTGTCACCATTGGCCAAGCGAAAACCCGATAATCCAGCGCTTGTTGAGAGGTTCGAGCTGTTTATTACCTCGAGAGAGATTGCTAATGCGTTCTCGGAGCTGAACGACCCCATGGACCAGAGACAGAGGTTTCTGACTCAGGTTGAAGCCGGGGCACAGGGGGATGAAGAGGCGCACAGTATGGATGAAGATTTCATCAGAGCACTCGAATATGGCATGCCTCCGGCTGCAGGGGAGGGCATCGGCATTGACAGACTTGTCATGCTTTTTACCAATTCTCAATCTATCAGGGATGTGATATTGTTTCCGCAGCTTAAACCGGAAATTTAGACAAATCAATGCAAGGTGGTCAATTGTCATCAGAAATCTTAAATTTGAACTGATACTTCGCCCATGAACCTGCCTTATCAATTATTTATAGGCCTGCGGTATCTGAGATCCAAAAGAAGGCATAAGGGGATCTCAGTCAACACGGTGATATCTATCGGAGGCGTTGCAGTCGGCGTGATGGCCCTGCTTGTTGTCCTGTCGGTGATGAGCGGTTTTCATGAAGATCTCCAGAAGAAGATCCTCGGAGTTAACGCGCATGCCGTTGTGCTCAGTTACCGCGGAGTGATGCCGGATTACCATGCGGTTATCGAAAAGACACGCGAAGACAGGGACGTTGTCGCATCATCCCCGTTCGTAATGGGGCAGGTTATGGTTTCCCGCGAGAAGCGTGCACATGGCGTATTTCTGAGAGGTATACTGCCCGAAACCGAGAAGAATACCACGGAGCTGAACAGGTTCATGAAAGAGGGGAGTCTTGATGCACTGATGAATGATGAAGAGGTCCCTGGCATAATTCTCGGCAAAGAACTGGCCGGTTCTCTCGGTGTTTTCATGGGAGATGTTATTACTGTGCTGTCGCCTGTTGGAAGGATAGGTCCGCTCGGGATGCTCCCCAAGGTGAGGCAGTTCAAAGTGGCCGGCATTTTTGAGGTGGGGATGTTCGAATACGATTCTAACCTTGTCCTGACCGGGCTGAAGGCTTCCCAGGAGTTTTTCGACATGAAGGACGAAGTTACGGGAGTTCAGCTCAGACTTTCCGATATATATAAGGCTGATCAGGTGAGAGAAAGGATCGAGAAACAGCTTGAATTCCCCCTGCATGTTAAAGACTGGATGCAGATGAACAGGAACCTTTTCTCCGCTCTGAAACTCGAAAAATTCGCAATGTTCGTTATGCTGATTCTGATAACCCTTGTAGCTTCCTTCAATATTATCAGCACTCTTATCATGAATGTGATAGAGAAGACCAGGGAGATCGCTATCCTCAAGACCATGGGAGCCACCGACAGGGGCATAATGACCATATTCATGATGCAGGGACTTGTGATAGGTCTTTCCGGAACTATTATAGGACTGGCCGGCGGGTATCTGCTATGCCACATACTGAACACTTACGAGGTTATTAAACTCCCGGCCGATGTATATTATCTCAGCCGCCTTCCTGTTAAGACAAAGCTGTTCGATTTCATAGTGGTGTCTCTTTCGGCTATCTGTATAAGTTTTATCGCGACCCTTTACCCGGCATGGCAGGCTGCGAAACTTAATCCGGTGGAGCCGCTGAGGTATGAATGAACCGACCACGGCAGGGGTTGGAACGGAGTTATTATGTATTTCATGCAAGTGGTGGGAAAAATTGCATAAAGGACGGCTGCTGAAAGATGCAATTAATGTCTTATTTTTGTCATTATGTCTTGTCCGGAATCTCTCTGCAGAAGGACTCCCGACAAGCGGGAGTGACAGTTCGGGCAAAATAATACAGGGTATTATTATGCAGGAATCAATAATCCCCATGTACCCGGAAAATACATATGTTTAAACTCATAGGTCGTCTGATTAGTCTTCTTATCATAGCTGCGCTTATTTTCCTTGCGCTTTCGGTATGGCGGGGCGGAGAGCCTTTCCGCTGGTTTGGCAAGCAGTCAAAGGAGGCGGGAGAGATCATCGGAGAAAAGAGTGATACACTTGGAAAAGAGGCGGACAAAATAAAAAAGAAATCAGGTGAAATGCAAAAGACCCGGGAAAAAGTGGATCAAGGTATCAGGAAGACAAAAGAGACAATCGATGAATTTACGGGATCAAAACCGGATAAGTAAGAGTTGGGTATCGTGAAACCGCTTATTACAACGCAGAATCTAATGAGGACATTCATAACCGATGCCGGGGAACTTAAGGTGCTGAAAGATATCAGCCTTTCCATTAATGAAGGGGAAATGGTGGGAATTGTGGGGGCCTCCGGCGCCGGAAAAAGTACGCTGCTTCATATCCTGGGCGCACTTGACATCCCGACGTCCGGAAACGTTTATTACGGGAATCAGGATGTATTTTCACTTGGCAGCAACGCCCTTGCTGCTTTCAGAAACAGTACCGTGGGGTTTGTGTTCCAGTTCCATCATCTCCTGCCTGAATTTTCAGCAGTCGAAAATGTTATGATGCCGGCTCTCATAGCTAGGGGATCGGGATCCCGCACCGCTGCAAGGACAGGATACGAAGATATCAGGGTAAAAGCGGAAAATCTGCTTGCAGGTATGGGGTTGGGCAACCGAAAAACCCACAGGCCCGGGGAATTATCAGGCGGAGAGCAGCAGCGCGTGGCTGTAGCCAGGGCGCTCATACTTGAACCCAGGGCAGTGCTTGCCGATGAACCTACCGGAAACCTCGATTCAGCTACCGGAGCCGAACTCTTCAGGATCTTTCTCGACCTTAACAGAGACAGAGGTATAACCTTTGTAATTGTTACGCATAACGAGTCTCTTTCGAACCGCTGTCACAGGGTTTTCAAGATGGCCGATGGAAGACTGCTCAATAGTACCTAAATTACTTTACTATCAAAATATTCCTGATTTTTCAAGTCATAAACTCTTTTTTCTAATATGACATTTTTCTAAAATGTCTTGACATTGTGGCCGGAATGCGGGATATTATTTGAAAAATATTGCAAAGGAGTAATATTCAAATGAAATATTACAGAAAATCCTGTATAGATGTCCTCCTGGGTGTAACGCTTATTTTTTTAATGGTTAACTTGTTACCCGGATGTGCCAAGCCGCCGGAAGAGCGGGAGATAAAGAAGACAAAAGATACCATCGAAATTGTTTTTGAGGGGATTATTGTACCCTCCAGAGAGGAAAAATTGTTGTCTCCGATATCAGGGAAAATCAACAGGGTATTTGTAAGAAATGGCATGCAAATACCCAAGGACGAGAAGATTGCAGAATTCGACAAGTACGAGCTGAAGCTTGCGCACGATAAAGCCAGAGCGGATTACGAAAAGGCAAAACTGGCTGTCGGGTATTATGATGTCACCTATACCAGTAACAGGGTTGTCCTGAATAATGCAAAAGAGAGTCTGTTAAAGACATACGAGTTGTACAAGACTGATCACGCATCCCTTGCAGAGCTCAAGAATGCGGAAGACGCATATATGAATGCGCTCACGGCTGAAATCAACAGCGAGAAGATGAGTGCAAGGGAGCAGCAGCTTAAGGGAGGATCCCTCCATGATCTGCGGAAGGCACAACTCGAGATGGAGCAGGCAAGGCATAACCTTTTCTTTTCCGATATAATCGCTCCGATTGACGGATTCCTGGTGGATTTCAGGCTATTTGAAGGGCAGAATCTGTCAAAAGGAGATGACGTCGGCAAAATTATCAGAATTGATGATGTAGTTCTGAAGGGGGCGATTTCTCCGGGGACCTACAAATATATTAAACCGGGAAGAACCGTCGATATTAATTGTATTACTGTCCCTCCGGTTGATATTAAGGGAGTGATTTCAGAGATATCCCCGGTCGTGGATTCAGCGACCGGAAGAATGAGTATTTATATTCCCCTCAAAAATGTTGACTATCTGCTGCAGCCGGGTGTCAAGTGCCTGATATCGATGGTAATGCTTAAGAAGCAGGCCGAGGAGATGGGCATTGATACTAAGCAGAATGAGGAAAAGGTCAATATAAAATCGAATATTAAATCCCCTGCTATAAAGTAAATTATTGCAATTTCCCGATGATTGATCCCTTCTGCTCAAGAAGGGCAGTGAAGACATCTGCATCAATCTTGTGCGGTACCATATCAGCGAGTTGCCGGAATGCATCCTCTATAGGGTGTCCCTTACGATGAGCCCGGTCGCTAATGAGTCCCACGAGCATTTCGCTTAATGCGAGAATCTTTGCTTCGGTGAGCATCTTATCTGACGTAATGCCATGCGGGTATCCGGTACCGTCGTTCAGCTCGTGATGCTGCAGAATAATGTTCGAGACATTATGCAGACCGTCCAGGGGCGTCGTTATAACCGAGCCGATCAGCGGATGGTATTTCAGAACCCCGTAATCTTTTTCGGATAATGGCATGTCCTGCAGGGTGATATCGTATATATCACCGATCATCCCGATATCATGCAGTCTGGCGGCAAGCATAAGATTTTCGATGTTTCTTCTGTCAAGGCCAAGTTTTTCTCCAATTGCACCGGCAACAAGTTCAACTTTTTCAGAATGCCTGTGATAATAGCTGTCGGTCTCCTCAAAGGAGCGAATGGCTGTTTCCAGGACATAGATGTAATCTTTCAGAATTGTCTTGTTCGAATAGAAGGAGAGCATTGCCGAAATAAGATCGAGAAATCTTCCCGAGAACATAATGTCCTCATGACCAATACCTGCCTCTCTGCAGATTTCTATCTGTATATCGGTATTCCTTACTTTCAGGGCTTTACAGTCCTGCTGCCTGCAAGTCTTTGATCCAAGGCTGATTCTTTGATCCGGGGTAATAATATGCACACAGTCAAGGTTGCCCGCCTTCATTATGATATTGCCGATAAATTTAAAATAATTTCCCATGTTAAACGAAGGCGATGAAAAAACGTCCTTTACATCATGAAGAACTCTCGCCTTGAGCAACTCATTCTTCAGGCGGTCTTTTTCGAGAAAATTTTTTATAAGGAGTGAAAGGTAAGCCAAATCCCCCTTCAGTCTCTCAAAATCAAGTGCTCCGAATGACAGCACTCTTATGGCCATAGCCTTGTCCGGAAGGGAATAAATATACGCATGAAACCTCCCGCTTGTTTCATGCTCGCGCAGGCTGGTGAGCACAGTTTCTGAAAAGGGTGCCTTGTCACTTGAAGCATCTTCAAAAAGCTGACTGCTCATGATTTTGTATACATCCCTGTCCTTCAGGTATATGCCTATATTTTTTATTGACGGATTGCTTTTTCTGAGGAATTGTGTGAGAAGGGGAACGCATTCCTGAAGCGAGTCTGCTTCGGATAATTTCCGGACAAATGCCTGTCTCCTCTGCGTCCCTGCGCGGGATTTGATAAATTTCCGCAGTAACCCGGCAACCACCGTACATAGCATTAATATCACAGCAAGGTACAGAAAGGGGGATATCGACGATAGGCTGTCAGAGAAGGAATAATAGCAGGTAAATATTTTTTCAGGCAATTCACTGAGTAAATAATGTCTTATCTCATCAATGTTCATAGCGATAAATCCTCCCTATAGGATGTTTCAGTCCTGATGCATATACCTGGGACTTTAGCTCTATATGTGCCACTTTCCCCATGACTTCCACATATCTCTGATTATATAAATCGTAAAGCCGTTTTTTATCGCCGGGAAGTGCGAGTTCAAGCGCAATGTCTTCATTGCTGATGATCGCAAAACCGCGGGAAAAGAATCTTGCATATACCCCGTCCCGCAGTTTTTTGATATCAGTCTGCGGGGGGCCCAGAGACTCAAAGTAGATGTTGTCTTTCACGTATTCGAGACTCACGTCATCTCCGTTCGTGAATCCCGGAGAATTGCCAATATAGCTGCATGCCATAGTGTAAAATATGGCCTGGCGGTCTTCGGTTCTTTTGTGAACAGCGTATTTTTTACTGTCTATCTCGACCACCCCGCCTGTAAACTCATAGAAAGGAAATGCATAATTTAGGAATAAAAGAGGTATATCAGCCTTTGCAGCCCTTGCCCTATCGGGCAACTGCTTCGAAAGACTGACCGCGCGTTCGGCATTGTTAAACCAGGTATCACAGACTTTTTGCAGCCCCTCCGATTCTATATAAATTTCATGATAATTGTTCCCGCAGTCAGTAGTAGTAAACATGCTTTCAACAGTATCATAGTCCGCGTGCATATTCAGCCCGGCACCCCGTGATCTGAACCCGCCGTTAAGCATTATCAGGAGATCATGTTCTTTTATTTTCTTCATGAATGCCCGGACTTTATCATTATAATCCAGATCAGGATGTCTTTTACGGAATTCATCGGTCAGGAAATCATATTTGTATTCAATGAACGCGTCCCACCCTGATCCCCAGTCAAAAAAAATTCCGTCATACCCGTGAGACTGAATTGCATTCACAAGGTGGTCAATCCTTGCATTCAGCAGCTCCTCATTTGCCATATCGTAGAACAGATCAATGCAACCGAATTTTTCGCCCATGGGGTTGGGTCCGGAATCATCGGGATCAAGCGTCCAGAAAATCCTGTTCTGGTAGACCATTTTCCCCCAGCCCTGAGCATCCCCGCAGAAATACATTGCGGGCAGCCATTCATAGCTCAGAAGTTTGGCATTGCCTGATTTGAGCTTCTTTAGTGTTTTCCCGTCAACAAAATTATGCGTGATGATAACGTCGAAACGCGAGAGAAAATCGATGTCTTTTTCACTCAGATCATGATAACTGAAAGCTATTCTTATGTTGGACGGTGGTTCTGAACGCATGAGTCTGCAGGAACCGGTGCATGTCAGAATGCATCCAAGGATAGCTAACGCAATAAGGCTCCTCATCTCGAAATTTCCCTCATGGATTCCCGCTGCCTGAGCAAAGAACCCTCGGGGGTTCTGTTGTCTATGAAATACACATCAACCCCTCTGCTGCTGTACCAGAGCCTGATATTGTCGTGAGTCTGAGAATAGGTGGCGATCCAGTCTTTGAGTTTCAGCATGATATCGCGTCTCCATCGATACCAGTATTCTCCAAGTCCCTGGTAATCTTTTGGATAATTTTCCATGAAGATGAAAATGTATTCAGTCGGTATATCAAGCTTCTTTTCTGCAGGATCATATTTAAGGAGAAGATCCTGGGTGTTCATGTGATAGCCCTTAAGGTTAACTTGCGGGAATTGCTGGACATATGAGACCACTGTATATGTGAAAGGCTGAAACTTGTCTTCAATCGTGTAGGCCATATAGGGGAATTCATTATACTCTATATGATAGATGTTATCCCAAAAGAGCTTAGAGTCTATCCATCGCGGGGTTATGGCCATCGCAAAGACAGATATACCGAAAACGAATAAAAGCGATATCTGAAAAAAAGCGTGTTTGAAAAATCTGGCAAACAGCATCTTTTCAACAAAAAGGTAATAAAAGCCGCTGAACACAAGTGCATATGAGTATGCGACAAAGACCATAAGCCTGCTGTGGTCGACTATTCTTGGCAGTCCCAGATTCGGGGCAAAGTAGACAAATAGAACCCCTAAAGGGACGAGAGCAGCAAATGCAAGACGGTATCTGAGCCTTTTAAGGAATATGCCTATAAGTAGGAAAACGCAGGCGGCGGTGATCAGAAGCAGCAGCAGGGGAGGTGGGGACAGTATGGAGAACATGTCCACGGGGGGAACGATTTTCCCTGCGGTGTCCGTCTGGAACAGTTTGTCGATTAACGGAGCAGCAGCCCCCACACCGACCGAGGATCTGTAGACCAGAAACTGCAAAAGCCACATATTCCCGAGCAGTACTGCCACCAGAACGCCAACAGCGAGTTTCTTCAATGATCTTCTTTCCGTTTTCATCGTTAAGAGATAATATGCGAATATAAGGAGTGAAGAACAGAAAAGAGGTATCGCGACTCCTCCATGAATTGCGAAAACTATCCCAAGGCTTTCAGCATATAGCAGCAGATATGTATTTTTTCCTGTTTCCATGAACTTGATAAGGAAATAGAGATTAATAAGGAAAAAACCCGAAGCCATTTCGTAGGGAAGCGTGGTGGTAAACCTCCAGAAAAATACAGATGGGTCAGTTATTACCTGATGCATGTCGAGAGCGGTGCCGGAAGGGTAAAAAAAAGAAAAATTGAAAAGTCTTATTAATTCAGGGTCAGTTGTCCCGATGACGAGGCCGAAAAATTTATGCGCCAGCGGACTTGGCAGTACCACCGCAAAAAGCAGCATTCCCAAAAAAACCGAGGCTGTTTTTTGGCCGTCGAGCTCAAAAAGTCTCCTCAGGACATAGAAAATTGTGAAGAACATAAACGAGAGAAAGAGGATCGGAAAAATGTTATACAGCACTACGGTATTAAGATTAGCAAGCATGTTAACGGTATGCACAAGAACCGGCCCTGACCACATATAAGGTGCACCCGCAATCTTGTCAAAGAGCACATTCTTTTTGAGGATGTTTCCCCAATAATAAAACTGATACATATCCGGTGCGGCGCCAACAAGACTTATATAGCCTCTGTATGTCCTCAGATAGAGACCATAGGAGGCGATGGCGGCAAAAGTGGAAATATAAAGCAGATTGAAAAATCTCATGCGTGAATAGTTGTCCCGGATTTTTAAGGAGAAGCGCTCTTTCAACCTGCGGAGATGTGAACCCGGATTTTCAAGAATACGGAGGGTTTCCAGTATAAAGTTGACATAGAGATTGCGTGCATGCTCATGCAGATTTTTTTTGTAGTAGAATTTCAGGAATAATAATTTTAGGGCAATAAAGAAAATGATAAGAAAGATGAAACCGAAAATTTTTATATAGACAAAAAAAGGGAAGAAAAGCGTGATGAGCGCGACCATATGGATAATGTTGAACATTACCCTGTCAAGCGAATTGTCTATATATTCCTGTGGAAAAACCCTTTTCGGTACCCAGAAAAAGAGCAGATATGAGGCTATAGTTAATTTAAAGGTGCTGACTATCTGAAGTTTTATTATCTCATGTTCTATCATTCAGTGCCCAGGATAGCAGGTCAAGTCTGAGTATTTCTCCGTCGTAGTGAGCATGTTTGAAGTCAAAAGGTGCAATCGTAATTATTTTGCCCTTGCCGTATTTCACATAACTGCCATAGACTTTATCCCCGGATTGCAGGAACGGAACCCCGACTATAGAAAAATATATACCAATATAATCAGGCTGTTCCAGCAGCAGTGCATTTACGCTCTGATTTATCTGCCTGATACCCGGTATGTTTTTATCAGGGACTATCTTCAATGAGAGTTTTTCGACATTGAATTCATCGATGCGTCTGGCGGTGAGGGTATGCACCCGGAGATTATTACCGAACAGTGTCATTGCTCCGATGCTGTTTGTCAGCGCTGACATCTTTTCGTCGTTAAATTTGTTGAGGTTGTAGTCGTATGAAGAAATGAATATGGCGGATTCGATCCATAAAATCCCGCCGTCTTTAATCCACTTGTCGAGAATCATGACCTTTTCTGAGGGGATATTATATGAATAGGCGATATTTTTCATGAGGTCGTCTTCTCTGAGGGTAAGGGCGCCTATCCACACAGGGTTCATGTAAATGACATCGTAGAGGTGCTGATTATGTCTGAGATTCCAGAAGTCTGCGAAAGTGATGTATTCGGCGCGCCATCTGAGTTTGTTCGCAGAATAAAACTCGGGTGGAAATTTTCCGGTGAACCCCGAGACTGGATGGGCTGAAATAAAAGGGAATCCTTTCAGGATATCGGGCTTGTCATCCTGAATTTCTCTTGATGTGTTATTCGGAGAAACCTCAAAAATATAGATATCTTCGGGTGTTGCTGACACATCAGAGACTGTCTTTGCAGTCGGCGCGCAGCTGAACATAAAGAAGATTATCGCGATACCTGCCATTATATTTTTTACCCTTTGCATTTTGTTAGTACCTCCTTTTAATTCGTTCGGAGAAAAATTTGTTATTAGTACATATCTCCGCAGAAAATTATTTTCTGCAATCGGTTGTTATTATACATTACATATGTTAGTATTTGGCATCGAAATACGGATATAATATAAACTATTTTATATCATAACGTAATGAAATACTTTAAGATTTATTATTGCTATAACCGTTTTTATGTTACAATTTTTTCATGGAATTTTTTTCACCTTAAAAATTGCCGTATATTAAGATGATTATAGTGAATAAGAAATTTCAGTTCAAGAGTATCAGTAAAAGCCATGCTGACAAATCACCTGCGGATGACTGGCTAAGACTAAATTCCAGGTTCCTGTCAGAGATTCTCTTTGCATGTATTTTTCTTATCTTTTCTTTGTCTGTTTCCTCCATATATGCTGCTGAAACAATGGCTGTAAGGGGGGTTACCTGCAATACGGACAGCGGCCGCGCCACTATCTCCATTGAATTGTCATCTTTGGGCAGGGTTGTGCATTTCAGGCAGGATCACCCTGAAAGAATTATTCTGGATCTTAAGAACGCGGTCGTTTCGGAAAATGTTGAAAAGCAGATTGACATTGCGGATTCGCAGGGACCTGTTAAGAGTATCCGAACGAGCCAGCGCCTGCCTGATACAGTGAGGATAGTTGTGAGTCTTGCAGGGGCTGATTCAGAATACAGAACGACGTTATGGAAAAGGCCGTTACGCTATGTAGTCATTGTGCAGAAGCGTGAGCACCCGGGGTTGAGCGAAGCAGAAATCCCCGGGGATGTTATTTCCGCAGAAACATCACCCGGGAATAGGGATACTGATATCAGCCGGTCGGCAGAGCATACACCTGGTGCAATTTCAGCAGGCTTTCCGGAGGATAACGCTCAGGAAGCGGGAGGTACTAAGCGGGAAAAAAAATCCGGCGTAAGGATGGTCAGTGCCGTTGATTCTGCAGTTGAGCTGCATTCAGCAGAATCCAGAAACACGGAATTTGAGAAGATTCAAATCCCGGATAATGATTACTTTCCTATGGACTTTGCCCAGTATGTGAAAAAAGTGATGGAAGCCAATCCTTCGGTGAAAATCAGCGCACACGATTACAGGGAAACACAGCTGAAATTCCTCAGAGACCTTCAGACATATGGATTCCAGCTCGGACTTAACGGGTATGCATCAGCGTCTATTGAAAAGAGCGGTACAGGCGCGACTATCAGGCTTGATCTCTCAAAAAACCTTTATGACGGTGGAAAAAAGCAGATTCTCGAGAACCAGTTCGAGATAGTAAAAGCTCTCTCAAGGGCAAATCTGCTTGAGCAATATGACACGATAATACTCACTTGCGCCCTTTATTATTCGGAGTTTTATTACAAACAGGAAGTCCTTGATTTTCTGATGGAACAATTCAGACAGCGTAAGGGGTTTATTGAAAGAATGGATAAGAGCTATCAGGAGGGGCTCAAATTCTCCAGTTATGATTTCCTCACTTCACAAAGCGATTATCTGGCGCTCGAAAAAGCGTTGGTCGAGCAAAAGGCGGATTTTACAAAGACAGAAATTGCTTTCCGTCAGTTTGGCCACTTGTATAACGAAGGCGGAATCAGGCTTGCTCCCCTTGATGTTATGATCACTGCGGACATGCAAAAGCTGCAGAAGTTCGCAATTGTCCATAATAAATCAATTCATTCCGCCCGCCTTAAGGGCGATCTGCAGGAGCGCAAGATTGAAGAAAGGAAGGCGGAGGGAGGTTTAAAGATCGATGCAACGTCATCGGTCGGACTCGAAGGCGGATCAACAGACTATACGGGCTCAAAAAATGTGCTTGCAGGAGTAGCGCTGAATTTCTCTCTTCCCCTTTACGACAGCGGGGTGAGAAAGACGGAAATACTGACAGAGCAGATCGGGTACCTTAAGCAAAGATTGATTCTGCAGAAGACCGAAGAAGACGTTATAAGGAAATTAAATGATATTTACACTGATTACAGGACATTCGGAAGCAGTCTTGATATATTGCAGGAGCAGTTACTTCTGAACGAGAAACGGCTGAGAATATCCATGGAGCGACTGGAAAAGGGATTGGATGATTACCGGGCGGTAAGGGAATCCTGGGACGAACTCATCAATACAAAGATGGAATTCATCAGGCAGAAAACCCTTGAGCAGAAATTGCTTGTCGACCTGCTGATATTATCCGGCATGAATCTGTTCCACTGATGGCAGACCGTTTGAAGGTTGTCCTTACTGCTGAGGGAACCTATCCTTACTATAGAGGGGGTGTCAGTACATGGGCTGATATTCTGGTAAAGAGACTGGATGATATCGATTTCCGCATACTCGCAATAATGATGCACCCTTATATTACGATCAATTTCAAGCTGCCTCCCAACATTACAGAACTGATCAATGTCCCTTTATGGGGAACCGAAGAACCTACCGAATATGTCAGCGGTCTTAAATTTTCTGAGATCTTTTCCAGAAAGCTCAAGAACCATGATGAGGTGATAGGGACCGTCACTTTCATTATCCAGAAGATTACACATGCAATCTACAACAAGAATCCGAATCTTGCGGAAGTGGGAAGAGATTTGGTTATACTCCATGACATTTTTCAGGAATATGATTACCGCACCGTCTTCCGGTCGGAGCGTCTCTGGGATTTTTTTTACGAAACGACCCTTGATTTTTACAGGCATTCAGTCGAGAAACCATCGGTATATGAAATTGTTGAAAGTCTCAGGTGGCTTTACAGATTTTTTATCTCACTCCTGTCACCGATAAGGGAAGCGGATATCTACCATTCGAGTGCTGCGGCTTTTTGCGGTCTCCCCTGTGTGATTGCGAAAATCAAGAAGGGTGTAAAATTCGTTCTTACCGAGCATGGCATTTACATGAGAGAGCAATACCTGTTCGCATCGAGAGAAAAGATGCCTGTCAGGACAAAGGAATTTTTCTATGGCCTGATAAGTTTAGTCTCGAAGTTAAATTATTTTTTCGCAGATCAGGTCGCTCCGGTATGTGCTCATAATAAACGCTGGGAATTGAAGCTCGGTACTCCGGAGGATAAGATAAGGGTAATCTACAACGGCATAGATACCGACCTTTTCAGAAAGATGAATGTTCCGCGCAACACAAGGCCCACAGTTGTCATGGTGGCCAGAATCGACCATTTGAAAGATATAGAGACATACATAAGGACGTGTTCTCTGGTGAAACAGAAGATGCCGGACATACTTTTCAAGCTCTACGGTCCCGTAGTTGAGGAGGATTACTTCGGGATATGCAAGAAGCTCGTCGCAGACCTGCAACTGGACGGCAATTTCATTTTTGAGGGACTCTCCTTTACTACAGAGGTTGCAAATAATGAAGGTGATGTAATTGTTCTTACCAGTATATCAGAGGCGTTTCCTTTTGCGGTGCTTGAAGGTATGGCATGCGAGAAAGTGGTTATTTCTTCGGATGTGGGCGGGACAAGAGAAGTTTTGGAGGGATTTGGATTTATTATAAAGCCGAGGGACGCCCGGGCCTTTGCCGAGAAGATATGTTATGTGCTGGAAAATCCTGCTGAGGCGGCAGAAATAGGAATAGAGGCCCGGCAGAGGGTACTGAACGGTTTCCGCATAGAGGATATGGTCAGAAACTACCGTCATACATATTACAGTTTAGCGGGTCGCCATGAATAGCGAACATAACTTGCATGGTTCCGGACAGGAAAAGTATGTCCGTCTGCTGAGGACTATTACGGAGGGCAAGAGCAAGCCACTGGATGAGTGGGAGCTTACTGCTCTGCTTGAAACAAATGGCATGAGGGACATCGATGCGAGAAATGAATGGGGGGAGGCGGATCTTTTTGCATTGCCGGCCAGGCTCAAACCCCATATAAATGCGCTGCAGTATGAAACGAAAGAGAGGGTGTTCGAAAAAAAGAGAATCCGTCGGATAGTAAAGAATTATATCAAGGGAGCCATCTTTGCATTCCCCATGTTTATCCAGATTCTTGCGATGATAGTCATCGGCTTCGGCATATGGTCGAGTATTCACTTCGGGCTCCGGGAGGCGACCTCCATCTCCTTCGGTACCCTGCTTGCGCTCGCTACTACAGGCGGGATAGCCCAAATGGTGGGCAGAAAGGGGCTCTTTTATATCAAATTTGAAGAATTTCTGCTTGCATCAAAAATTACGAAGAGGCTGTACCTTATGGGTGTTGGGTTTATCATATTCTATGCGGTGCTCTTCAGCCTTCTCAATTTCTATTTCAATTTTTTCCCGTTCTATATGTACCAGCTTTTTATCACATATTTCTTCCTGCTGAGTTTCCTCTTCCTCATCTTTTCGGTATTCTATATGCTTGAAAATTACGGAACTATCGCCCTGATCACGCTCTGCGGGATCATCCTGATATACTTTTTCCTGATTTTCGCCAAATGGGATCTTGTCGCATCTCAGGCCATCAGCCTGATCATCATGCTTATTATTTCGAATATCATTGCCTTCTGGAAAATGAGGAGGCTTGAGAAAAAATCGCAGGCCGAGGGCACCCTGCTTCCCAATATCCCTTCACTTTTCTATACGCTGTACCCCTATTTCGCTTACGGGTCTGCCTATTTTCTGTTCCTTATAATGGACAGGGTCCTTGCATGGACAACCGGCCAGAGAACGCTGCCCTATATCGTCTGGTTCAACTATCCATATGAGGTCGGGGTAGACTGGGCTCTCATACCTCTCATCTCGACCATAGCACTTGTGGAGGTTTTTATCTATGAGCTCGGCTATACCGCGTTCAAGAGGATCAATGAGACCGGGTCCCAGGATGTCCGGAAATTCAACCGGCATTTTCTGAGGGTATACAAGATTGCCGGCGTCACTTTTTTTCTGGTCGGTATCGTCTCGATCTTTCTTGCATACCTTTTCCCCTATGCGATCAGAGATATACAATACTTCTTTAAATTTGTCGAAGTATTTTTCAACGACATAAATCTTTTTGTGTTCTTCTTCGCTTCGGCCGGATATGTGCTTTTGAGCTGGTCGCTGCTTAACAGTATTATTTTCTTTGCCTATTCAAGGCACGAGTTTGTGATGAAGGCCATGGGCCTGGGACTTGCCACAAACTTTCTGGTGGGCTTCTTCTTCAGCAGGGCGTTTGATTACTATTATTCCGTAATCGGGCTTACAGCGGGCGCTCTTGTATTTGCAGTTATGAGTACCTACTATGCCTACCGGTTCTTTAAGCGGTACGATTATTACTACTACTCGGCCTATTAACGGATAAAATGTCAAATTTAGGTCAGGATAAGACTTCATGCGCTGCGGATTCAGTTCGCACCGGCGATATGCCCCTGAAGCCTGGAATATCATGCGGCTGCACGAGAATTTCTTTCGTCATCCCCGCATATAACGAGGGAGAAAAAGTTGGAACGGTATTGTCAGAGCTGAGCGCAAATTTTCCGGATCATGAAATTCTGCTGGTCGACGATGCGTCAACTGATAACACCGCTGAAGTTGCCGGCCAGTTGTCTGCAGTCAGGGTGCTGCGGCATAACAAGAACAGGGGCCCCGGGGGAGCAATCAAGACAGGCATATCAAATGCGTCGGGCGACTTCATTGTGATTGTTGACGCGGACGGACAGCATCCAATAGAAGAGATACGAAAGGTTGTCGACTGTATTTCGGAGTATCCGGAAATAGATGCGGTATTGACTCATAGGAATAATATCTATTCCTCCGGGACATTGAGAAGCCTTGGGAAACTATTGATTAATTTCGTCGTGCGACAACTGACGAACGAGGAAATTAAGGACAATAACTGCGGATTAAGGGCATTCAGGCGCGAGAAGATTGCACCCTTCCTGTTCCTTCTGCCGGACGGATTTTCATATGTTACCACCTCTACAGTGCTTGCACATAAGGAGGACTTCAGCATCAGGTGGATAGATATCAGAATGCAGAAAAGAGAGTCCGGTAAAAGTCGTCTCAGGATGCGGGATGGAGTTAATACACTGCTTCTCGTCTTTCGGCTTATCGTGGTGTTTGATCCAATGAAATTTTTTACGCCACTGGCAATATTCTCTTTTTTTGTGGGTATCCTCTCGATCATTTATAACTGGTTTTACTATGGAGGCCCGGGCAAGAACTATATATTCTTTTTTCTTTTCGGTTCTCTTGTCTTCGTGTTAGGTCTGCTTTCGGAACAGATTGCAGTTTTGCGAAAAGAGCTTCTCAATCTCCAGTCCAGAAAATGATTGTTTCATTCCTGGACTTCGAAAACCCTGCCGAAATCACAGAATGGAATGATTTTGCAGCAACAGGCAATCAGCTTTACCATCATTCTGCGTGGGCTGATATCATCTCCTCTGCATACGGGTTCCCCCCCTATTATATGATGATACGGGAGGGTGGGAAGATCGTCTCTACCTTTCCGCTGTTCCTGGTGAAGATACCTTTTGTGAGAGATGAACTTGTTAGTCTGCCGCATGTCGAATCCGGTGGGATGCTTAAACCGGGTTTTTATCAGCTCTATATCGATGCAATCTATGAGAGAATAAGAAGCAGAAGTATAAGGATCTATCAGTTTGGAGAGCCTATTGATGACTTCCCTGCGAATAGAGAAGAAGTAGTCATGATCAGCGAGCTACCCCGCAGAAAGGAACAGATAATCAGCAACATAAAGTCTTCTACGACCAGAACAGACATGCGGAGATCTCTTGAACAGTCCGGTCATTTTGATTTTTCCGAAGGCAATACAAAGGAAATGCTGACCGATTTTTATACCCTCTATCTCCGGAAAATGAGGGAGTTCGGTACCCCTCCCCATGGATTCCGTTTCATTGAGAAGATTGCTGAAGCCTATGGGCCGAACTGCCGTGTGCTGAGATTAAAAGAGGGCAAACGCGTTCTGGGCGCGGGCCTCTATGTGCTTTTTGGCGAATGCCTGTTCAACCTCTACCTTGTTGTTCCGGGAGAAGAACTGAAGAGAAAAGCGGGCTATCTTTTCGAATACAAGGCGATGGAACTTGGGATTACGCTGGGAGCGGGATACCTCGTACTCGGGAGGTGCGAGAAAAACAGCGGCGTTTATTTCTATAAAACCAAGCTTAACGGAGTTCCGGTTCCCCTGTATCTCTATAAATTCGTTCTTGTCCCGGGAGGATACAGGGCGGTGAATGAGAAGACGGCAAAGGAGAAATACCGGGCTCTTTCGGAACGATGGTCGTCATTGCCCCCTTATCTGACTGACACTTTTGGCCCGCTGATAAGAAGATGGGTATATTGAAAAAAGCGGTCCGTTTCATCGGACCGGTTCTGCTCATCGTCATATTCATAAAATTTGTTGATATCACCCTGCTAGCAAGCACGCTGAGCAGCGCCTCCGGGTTGTACATATTCCTCTCATACCTTTCAACCATGCTCCTTTATGGGGTCAAGATGTTGAGGATTCACCTTCCGCTTAAGAAGAGCGGTGTCATAATTCAGCCTTTTTACTTCACGAAGATTTACGTTTCATCGCGCCTTGCGGGTTGGATAAGCAATGCACTCCTTTCGGACATTCTTAACGCCGGCATCCTGATGGCTGATCAGGAAAAGAAAATGCGCATAACCAGTATTTTTATCCTGAACAGGATTGCGGATACAGTCGCGACCAGCCTTTTGTTCGGTGTTGTACTATTCATGAATATAGTTCTCATGAAGAGTTTCATAAATGTCAATTACAATAGAGCCTTTGCGATGATCATAGCAATGCTTGCAGCACTCCTTCTTGTGGTTGCTTTATGGAGAAGACTGAGGGCTTATGTGCATGACCTTCTGACTGCGGGAAGAGAGTTTTCTGCTGAAACAGTGACCCTTACGATACTGACCGTGTTCTGCAGTGTATTGTCGGTTTACTGGAATGCGGTGGCATTGCAGATTGAAATTCCAACCGGATTCCTTCTGCTTTGCTACACCATTGGCATCGGGATTACTGTGCTGCCTATATCCTTTTCCGGAATAGGTACAAGGGAAATGGCATTTGTCTTCCTGATGAATCTTGTGGGCATCAGATCGGAAAAGGCGATTGCGCTCAGTTTTTTCGAGTTTATTTTCATCCCGCTTTTATCACTCGGGACCCTTTATATGATATCTTTGATCGGGGTACGTTATGAAGATCGCAATAACAATTGATATTGAGAATGATATCGGTTTCATGGACTCCCGTTTAGGGCTTGACGAGGGATTGCCTTTTCTGCTGGAACTCTTCAGAAAGAATAAAATTAAGACAACACTGTTTATTTCAGGGCAGGCAGTCGATTATTTGCAAAGGGGCAGTATGTTGAAAGAGATCATTGCAGAGTCTCATGAAATAGCCTCACATGGATATTCCCACACTGACTTCAGAGACTGGTCGTACCAGATGATCAGGGATGATATCTGCAGGTCAAAAAAGGTACTTGAAGATGCGACCGGGCAAAGGGTCAGGGGATTCAGGGCTCCTCAGTTTCTGATCAGTGAGAAGGTGGTACGCGCGGTGATGGAATGCGGTTTCCTCTATGACTCTTCATTGCCTGACGTCACCGGCATGAGTGCTGCGCGCATGCTGCGCGGGGTTCGGACTGATAATGCTTTGCTTGAAAGCATTTCAGTATCCGGCCTTAGAGAATTTCCTATTGATTCCATACCGGTTCTGAGAGTGCCCCATGGCCTGCTGTGGATTAATCTTATTTCATTCAGACTTTATAAGCTCTTGTTTTCTGCCTGGGGCAGGGATACTTATGTCTTCTTTATGCATCCTTTTGACCTCATTAATAACAAGACTCGTGTGCCCCTTGACCTCAAGCGGAAGATATTTTACCTCAGGAATCAATCCCGCATATATACGTTGTTGGAGCAGCTTATCCTTTTCTGGCGTTCAAGGGGGGTGGAGTTTACAAAACTTGAAGATGCCCTGATTTTTTCGGGTCAGGAGTGAAATGACGGTGAGTCCCACGGAGAAAGTGATCCTCTTTGGTCTCGTATGCTACCGTGACACCGTTAATGTCGAGGCCTTTCTTGAGCATATACGCGGCATTAAAGTGCCGGAGGGCTGGCGCGTCGAGATTGCCATAGCGGATAACTCCGGATCCTTCGGAGCCTCTTCTGGAATCTTTCGCGATATTTGCCTGTGTGAGCCTGGAGAGAACCTTGGATACCTTGGTGGATCTGCATACGCAATCCGGAATTGGATGAGCATGCATAACATGATTCCTGAATGGACAGGGATTGCAAATACCGATATAGCATTTGATAGGGACTTTTTCACGCGCCTGATTCGCCTGCAGTGTCCTGAAAATGTTGCAGTCCTTGCACCGGATATCACCCTGAAAAACGGGAGACGCCAAAACCCTTATAGGAAAAAGCGGCCAAGCAGTCTCGAAATGTACCTGTACACTCTTATATACCGGAGTTCAATTCTGACACGTTCGCTGGACCGGCTAAAATATTTCCTCTGTTATATGAGGGATAAAGTGCCAAATGGCCTTGCTCCGAAAGGTTCATTGCCGATGGACAAAAATCTGGATTACCGGATTATTTACGCTCCTCACGGAAGCCTGATGTTTCTGCACAAAACTTTTTTTGAACAGGGTGGCAGCCTGAATTTCGATGGATTCATGTACGGAGAAGAGATTTATATTGCTGAGGAGGCGAGGGCGCTCAATCTCCGTATAGCCTGGATTCCCGATCTGAGAGTGGTGCATTTCGATAAAGCAGCAACAGGCAAGGTCTCCCATGCACAAAAGAGGCTCTGGAGGCTCGATAGTGCGAATATATTATGGAGAAGGTACTTTTCGGGGCAATGAAAGATTTTGAGAAGAAATGGGAGAATTATTTTGACGCCAAGGCCCGTAACTTTGGCAACAGGGCCGAGGCCCTGGGCTACAAGAGCGACCGGGTGTATTTCTGCAGAAGAGACGCGGTGCTTGAGACGTTGCGGGAATTATTCCATCCGCTTAGAGAAAGGAAAATACTGGATTGCGGATGCGGTAACGGTTTGTTTACCAGGCCGCTTGTGAGCGAAAACAGAGTTGTCGGAATCGACGTCTCAGAGGAGATGCTGAAGATAGCGAAAGAGAACGGTCTCGATGTTGTCAGGGGAAGTGTGCTCGAATTGCCATTTGATAAGGATTCTTTTGATATCGTTATCTCGGCGGGGGTACTGCAGCATCTTGACAATGCAGAACAGGTCTCGAATGAGTGTGCCAGGGTTGTAAAGCCCGGCGGTGCTGTCTTAATAGAAACTATTAATAACGGGCTGCCGAGGAGACTCTACCGTGCTGTCAGTCGCAAATCCGCAGATGGAATAAAATCTTACAAGATACGGGACGTGGTTTTGCCAATGGAAAAGGCCGGTCTGCATATATCGGGGCTTGTCTTTCTTTATTATCCCTTTACCTACAGGAGAAAAGGTAGCCGTGCGAAAGCAGGTATTTTGAACAGTATATTTTCATCTGCCTTTGTGGCGATCGGCAGAAAATAGAAGGTATACAAATATTATTGTTACTTCGGCAATTAAACATATGCAACGTTCAAATGCCGTCATGCCCCGACTTAATCTCCCGATCATGTCGGAGAACGGAATCCACCCTTCGACTGGCTCAGGGTGACAGTTGTCATGGTGATCCGTCAATACTTAAGACGGATGTCGAACCATGGATTGTCCGGTCATCCGTCTTACTTATTGACGGACGGACAATGACAACTTTCAGGTATTTACTTGCCGAAGTAATAATTGCAAAAAAAGAAGTTTCAATATTATGAAAAATTAGCGGTTTTTCCCTGCCGGATAATATAAAAGGGGCTGGGATTAACTTCCCCAGCCCCTTTTAGTTTTTATTAAGTTAATCTGATCAGGCTATTGACACTGAACTGTACATGTAAAGTAGGTTGCCCAGTTTTTTCCCGGAAAGCTGATTCCGGCTGCCCAGGCAGTCTCTTCACCTTCGGCGCCTTCAGTGGCATAGGTTATATCTAGTTTATAGATCAGGCCTGCGGGGTTGTCGTCAACTGTTCCGTCAAAGCCCTGGTCACCATATCCGCAGATTACAGCCTTCATCATGGCTTCATTCACGCCGGTAATATGCAGGGTGTTGCCTCCGGAAAGGAGTTTCGATGTTACATCATACATCTCTACTGACCTCCAACCGCTCCTTTCGACACCAGGAAGTATGACGTTACCGTTATTGTCCAGAACAGGATCCCGTAAAAAAGAGACCCCGTCGTCACACACGACAGGGTTACGCCAGTCGCCGAAAAGCTGGGCGCTCCCTATAAGTGAGCCGTTCATTTTTGCCTCATATCCGTTGTCGCAGGTGATCATAAGAGCCCCTGATACAGGGTTGCCAGGGATATTGAAGGTCCTCTGGAATTCTACTATATCACCTTCAACCGGGTGAAAAGAGCGGTAGGTCTCCCATATCCAGTCAGCCCCGGTTCCTGCAAATACGTTACCAATCTGCTCATCCCATACTGAGAGGGCCGGTTCCTGTGCATCGTCATAAGGCTCCCACGCTGCAACAGCCGGTCCTGTAACATTCCCGGCAACGACCTGTGTGGAGGTATCACTGACAATCGTCATAGTGCTGATGGAACCGGTTGAGACTCCCTGAACTACTGCATGTGCAGCGATATATAGTGTCTTTCCGCATGGCCATGGCCCGGTCGCGTAAGAGTCGGCAGTTACTCCCGGGTTGTAATACCTTTTGAAGTTGAATTTGCCGGGTATCGGGTTGCCGGTTTTTGTCTGTGGAATAGCTTTCAAAGACGTTGCTACATGAAGATGGGTCTCTGTAAGAACCCACCCGTTTTTTGTTGCGTAAGTGACTGTCCCGTCGTCAGCAAACGTGACGGTTCCGACATCGATGTGCTGGCCGGCCAATAAGGTCTGTGTGCATGCAGCTGAGGCTGCAGCAGGCAATACCAGAAGAAGACTCAGCACTACTATCAGGTATGTAAGCTTTTTCATTTGTTCCCTCCCCTTTTTGGTATGAAATGTAACCAGAAAAATTAAACTATCAAAATCCCTTCGGCGGCCCGGTTGTCTTTATTATCAAGACCCGGTACTTTCCGTATCCTTCTCGCAAGGGATACGGCTTTATCGGGGAATACTCTAAAAGACTTCTATATTAAAAATCGCAGGCCTGTTCTCGTTCTCTGATTTTGGGTTTCTGTCCACATAACCTGAGCAAAAACAGGCATGAACGAATTTGTGCTCTTAACAGGCAGATATAGCTTGATCACCTCAGCGCCTTCAAGCCTGTACTCTGTCGTAATTCCTGCGCCATAATTGCTTACATCAATACAGCAACCATCAAACTTCGTATTGTATTGATCAGAATGTCTTCCACTTAATTCAAGTTTTATATTATGGTCGCATTTATCCCTTTTTTCTGAACGTTTTTCCTGACGTTTTTCATGCTCCATGCATTAAAAATATGGTAAATCAGGTTATTTGTCAATCCCTCAAAAGTGGGATATTACTCGGATTTAATGTATAATTTCACAGGCACTCAGGCATGGAAAGTCTTTTTGAAATAATAAAAAAGCGCTCCGCTCCGGGAATAATGGTCTTCGACATTAAGAGTAACCTGCAATATTTTAATGAGGAAGCTGGTGATATTATTCCTGCTCTCAAGTCAATCTCAGGGTTCGGGGGAAGTAAAAAAGGAAGTAAAAAAGACGGAATAGATGCTGCAATACGCGAGTTGTGCGATATTGTGAAAGACCCTGAAAAAGAAAAGAGCGTCGATGGGACGCAAGAAGTTAATTACAGGCTTTTGAGAAGTGAAGCCGGCCTGCTGTTTTCCATGCGGGCATTCTGTATCGGTCATCATCCAAAAGATGAAAAGCCTACCCATATTATGGTTCTTCTGGAAAGAGTGATCGAGAGGCACCGGACAGATTATGACAAAATAAGAAGCGAATTCAGGCTAACAAAAAGGGAATCTGATGTGCTGATGAGTATCTGCCATGGGCTCACAAACAGGGAAATCTCTCTGGACCTTGGTATCGGAGAATATACGGTTAAGGATCATATCAAGAATCTGATGCGAAAGATGAATGCCGGTTCCAGGAGCGAGATAATCAGTCTTACAAATCAGAGATAAAGCGAATACCCGGAACGCTTAAATCGAACCTTTTGGCTGATCAGGTAGATTTTGGTTTTAAAGAGATTCAATAATACGGTCTATCCTGGATTTTGGCGGACCGGAAAAGACCTTTTTCAATTCCTCGTCTGTAAACTTTTCCCTTAAAAAGACCATTATATCGATTCTCTCTTTCCAGCATCCGATGATGTTCCTGCATGGCAGGCCTTCGTTGAGTGAACTGCAATATGAAAGTTCTATTATCATCCCCAACTGATTGCAGTAGATATCCATATGAATACCTTATCATAAAACAAAGGAAAAAGACTGAGTTAACCCGAAATATCAAAGGGGGGCACTGCCCCCCTTTTTTGGTGTTAAGGTTTCGGAAATTTTTCGAGGTCTTTCAGAAGTTTCTTTATTTCATCGTCAGGCAATACGTAATCCTCGAGCTTGCCGGATAAATAAGCGTCGTAGGCGGCAAGATCTATGATGCCGTGGCCGCTCCAGTTCATCAGGATAACTTTTTCTTTGCCCTCTTCCTTTGCTTTTTTAGCCTCTTCGATTACACATGCAATCGCATGGTTCGTCTCGGGAGCCGGGATGAAGCCCTCTGTCCGGGCAAATATGATGCCGGCTGCAAACGTTTCAAGCTGGGTATATGCCCTGGCTTCGATAAGTTTGTCGGCGTTTAATTTGCTGACAATAGGTGCCATGCCGTGGTAACGCAGACCGCCTGCGTGAATCGGGGCAGGGACGAAGCCATGCCCCAGCGAATACATTGCCATGAGCGGCGTTGTTTCAGCTGTATCGCCAAAATCATATACATATGCGCCTTTTGTAAGAGATGGGCACGAAGACGGTTCTGCAGCGATAATCTGAATTTTCTTTCCATGAATTTTATCTCTTACGAACGGAAGGGCTATGCCTGCAAAATTACTGCCCCCGCCTGCACAACCTATTACGATATCCGGGAACTCCCCGATCGATGCAAGCTGTTTCTGCGACTCGAGGCCTATTATAGTCTGATGAAGAAGAACATGATTCAGAACACTCCCGAGTGAATACCGCGAGTCTTTTGTCGTTACCGCGTCTTCGATTGCCTCGCTGATCGCTATCCCTAAACTGCCCGGATGTTCGGGGTTCTGCGCCAGGAATTTTCTTCCTGCATTGGTTTCCGGACTCGGGCTCGGAACACATTTCCCGCCCCACGTCTCCATCATTAGTCGCCTGTAGGGTTTTTGATTGAAGCTTATCCTTACCATGTATACTTTACATTCGAGTCCGAACTGATTGCACGCAAAAGACAGGGCGCTGCCCCATTGTCCCGCTCCCGTCTCTGTGGCTATTCTTTTTATACCAAAGACTTTATTGTAGTAAGCCTGGGCTATTGCGGTGTTGGGTTTGTGGCTTCCCGGAGGGCTTACGCCTTCATTCTTGAAATATATGCGGGCAGGAGTCCCGATAAACTTCTCGAGGAAGACCGCTCTGTATAAAGGTGTCGGCCTCCAGATAAGGTACTTTTCGAGGACTTCATCCGGTATATTAATCCATCTTTCGGTGCTGACTTCCTGCTCGATCAGGTTCATGGGAAATACGGGCGCGAGCATGTCTGGCGTAATCGGCTGGCCTGTCGCCGGATTAAGCGGAGGCGGGACGGGTTTGGGCATGTCCGCCTGGATATTGTACCACTGCCTGGGCATATCTTTTTCGTTCAATAATATCTGTCTATTCACTCTGACCCCCCTTTAATATTTTTCAGGTTAACAACAGCTGATATTTTACTTGTAATGCAAAATTTTTTAAAGGGTGCCTTGACAATGCACCGGATATGCATTAAATTATCACCATGCGTAGGCCGTTTATTGCAGCTAACTGGAAGATGAACAAAAGCATACCGGAAACCCGGGAATTTCTGGTGAGCTTTATTCCTGAGGTTAAGGAAAAAAACGATGTTGATATCGTTCTGGCGCCCCCATTTACTTCTCTTGCTGCTGCCGGACTGCTGCTTGAGAACACAGGCATAACGCTTGCCGGGCAGGACGTATATTTTGAAGAAAAAGGGGCGTATACAGGAGAAATTTCTCCCCTGATGCTTGTTGATATCGGCTGCAAATACGTTATCATCGGTCATTCGGAAAGAAGGCAGTATTTCCATGAAACCGATGATATTGTTAATAAAAAGATCAGGGCAGCAAAAAAGGCCGGGCTTGGGGTTATTGTTTGTGTGGGAGAATCGCTCGATGAGAGGGAAGCAGGTAAAACCCTCGAGGTCCTGCAGAGAGAGTTGGACAAGGGACTTGAAGGTGTGGATGACAGCAATATTGTTGTTGCATATGAGCCTGTTTGGGCTATTGGAACAGGCAAGACGGCGACTCCCTCGCAGACCCAGGATGTTCATGACTATATCAGGGACAGATTGAGAATTTTATATGGAAATAATGCTGATAAGTTGTGTATAATATATGGCGGTAGTGTAACGCCGGATAATGTCGATTCGCTGATGACGTGCAGAGATGTCGATGGAGCTCTTGTGGGTGGCGCAAGCCTGAGGGTTGAAAGCTTTCTAAGAATCGTTAAATTCAGGAAGGAAGAATGACAGTACTCTTTACGATAATACACATTTTAGTCTGTTTTTTTCTTATTGCCGTTATTTTGTTGCAGAGTGGTAAGGGAGCCGAAATCGGCGCTGCCTTTGGTGGCTCAAGCCAGACAATCTTCGGTAGCCGCGGAGCAGCGTCATTTTTGAGTAAAATGACGACAGTGGCTGCTGTAGTCTTCATGCTCACGTCACTTGTATTGGCTATTATGGCTACAAAGGGAGGCTCGGTTATCAGACAGGTTCCTCAAACGCAGGAGCGCAGCACTGTTCCGGCATCACCTGGCCCTATGCAGGGCGGCGGGACTCAGCAGTTACCGCAGCAGCCGGTGCAGCAGACTCCTCAGCAAGTCCCCGCAAAGTAGAGTTTTGCTGCTTATTTCTCATTTAATTAAATGAGACAACTGGTGGTAACTTTAAGGATATGTTAGCTGAAGCCGGTGAATTGCGGATGACCTGCCTGTTTTTTCGTCGATCTCTATAATTACAGCACAAAGGATACCCTTTCCTTTGGCTGTTTCAAAACGCATGGGCATATTCGTCAGGAATCTTTGTATTATCTGTTCAACTTCTATGCCGATTACAGAGTGCGCCGGCCCGGTCATTCCGACATCAGTGATATAAGCAGTGCCGCCGTCAAGTATCTTTTCATCGGCAGTCTGCACATGAGTATGTGTGCCGATGACGGCACTTACCTTGCCGTCCATAAAATATCCAAAGGCAATCTTCTCTGACGTCGCCTCGGCATGAAAATCTATAATTATGATACGGGTCGATGCGCTGAGTCTCTCCACCTCTTCCAGGCCGGTTCTGAAAGGGCAGTCTATATTCGACATGAAGACCCTGCCGGAGAGATTGACTACCGCTACTTTAAATCCATCATGCAGTGAGTAGAGCAGGCTGCCGTATCCCGGAACGCCGGGCGGATAGTTTAAGGGTCTTAAGACGCGGTCTTCCTTTGATATCTGCGGAATGAATTCTTTCTTGTCCCAGACGTGATTGCCGGTGGTTATTATGTGCACCCCATAGCCGAATATTTCGGATGCAAGCGTTTCTGTTATTCCGAAACCTCCTGCGGCATTCTCTCCGTTTGCTATGACAAGATCTATCTTGTATTTATTGACAATTGCCGGAAGCAATGCCTTTACGGCATTCCTTCCTATCTTGCCGACAATATCACCGATAAAGAGAAGTTTCATCAGCTTTATTTTGCATATTCGACATAACGGGACTCTCTAATGACAGTAACCTTAATTTGACCGGGATAAGTCATTTCCGATTCTATTTTTCTTGCCATCTCCCTTGATATCATGGATGAAAATTCATCGTTTACATCTTCGGGTTTCACAATTATCCTTATCTCCCGTCCGGCCTGAATTGCGTAGCATTTATCTACCCCCTTGTAGGATAGCGCCATCTGTTCAAGCTTCTCAAGTCGTTTAAGGTAGTTCTCGATGCTCTCTTTGCGGACCCCGGGGCGTGCAGCGGAAAGTGCATCGCCGGCTGCCACGAGAGCGGCTTCTACGGTCATCGGATCCCCTTCACCATGGTGTACAAGAATAGCGTTTATTACTTTTGGGTTCTCTCCGTATTTTTTAGCTGTATTGGCGCCGATCTCCTGATGCGAGCCTTCAACTTCATGATCCATTGCCTTTCCGATGTCGTGCAGTATGCCCGCTCTCTTGGCGAGTTTGATATCAACCTTCAATTCTCCGGCCATTACGCCTGCCAGATATGCCACCTCCCGTGAATGCTGCAGCATATTCTGGCCGTATGAAGTCCTGTATTTCAGCCGTCCTATCAGACGGATCAGTTCGGGGTGAATACCTGAAAGCCCAAAATCAAAAACAGCTTTTTCCCCTTCTTCCCTGATATGGGTCTCGATCTCCTTTTTTACCTTGTCCACAATCTCTTCAATCCTGGTCGGATGTATTCTGCCGTCTGTGATCAGACGCTCGAGTGATAGCCGTGCAATTTCGCGCCTTACAGGGTCAAAGGCTGAAAGAGTTACGGTCTCGGGCGTATCATCAACGATAAGGTCGACGCCTGTGGCAGCCTCAAGTGCCCTGATGTTCCTTCCCTCCCTGCCGATTATCCTTCCCTTCATTTCGTCATTGGGAAGATTTACGGAGGTCACGGTTGCATCGGCTACGTAATCGCTTGCATAGCGCTGTATCGAAAGGCCTATGATATCCTTTGCCTTTTTCTCAGCGTTTTCACGCGCCTCGTCTTCGATTTTCTTTGCAAGTTTTGCGGATTCAAATCTTGATTCTTCCTCGATTTTATTAAGGAGTTCCTGTTTAGCCTCATCAGAACTCAGGCCGGAGATCTTCTCAAGAAGCTGTGTCTGATCCTTTATCAGTCTGTTATAGTTATTTTCCTTATCCTGTATAGACCTTTCTTTTGTCAAATATTCCTTTTCTTTCCTGCTCAATTCCTGGTCTCTCTTTTCTATCTGTTCGAACTTCCGCTCTATGGTCTCTTCTTTCTGCCTGAGCCTTTTGTCGAGATGATTTAACTCGGAACGTCTCTCCCTGACTTCTTTTTCAGCTTCGGCCTTTGCCTGGTAAACAATGTCTTTTGCCTCAACCTGCGCCTCCTTCTTAATGCCTTCAGCCTCCCTGCGGGTATCCTCAACAATCTTGGCCTTTTCCTTTTCGATTTCGATTCTTTTATTTTTCAGCCTGGATTGGGATACAAGTGTGAAGACTAAAGCGGCAAGAAGCCCGGTTACTGCAGCTATTAATACATATGCTATCTCATTCATTTATGGCAACCCCCTTATCTTTTTTTATCTGAGGGATTCCCCAATAGAAAATAGAAACTACTTTTAGAAAGCTACTGTAAAGGCCGGCTTATGACTGCAATTATGACTGCAAACTGATTTTCGGAGGTTTATGAAACATGTCAGTGAAAACAAATTGCTGTCTGCTCTGTATCATTAAAATTCTATATAAACTCCTCCAAAAAGATAGAAGCATCATAAAAGCCAACCTTTACAGTAAACCCACCCTGCCGTGTAAGATGAAATTAGATCCGCCTATAAAATAGGTGGGTGCCCTGAAAGAGCCTTCAGGCTTCCCTGCATACAGGACGCAGGGCGTGCACACCAACTCTTTACCCAAGCTCCCAAAAGATCTAACTTGCCGGATCAACAAGTTCACCTTATCACCAACAGGGTAGGCAGTTTTATTTAAAATTGGAACAATACCCTCCTTTATTCTTTTTCTATATGATTAAAATAAAATAAAACAGTGTATTATGGCAAGGAGAAAATGAAGCCGTTCTTTTTAGAAGAATCTGTAAGTTTTGCGAAGGATTAGTTGAATAATATAAAGAAAAACTTACTTGTTCAGTTTGTTTCGATAGATTTTGGGATGTTGTATGTACAGGCAGTGTCACCCTCAATTATGCAACTTTCGCGGTTAACTTTACTTCCAAACAGATCTCTGAATAACTGCAGGTCATGCCGGCAGACATCCCTGAATTCATTTGCGACTTTATATATCGGGCAGTTGTAAAGTTTCAGAAGATAATGATTGTTTGTATCAGAAACGTCGGCAAAATAACCTTTAGAATCAAGGAAATTCCTGATTCCATAGACTTTATCTCCAAATGTGGATTTACCGTCAACAGTCTCCCTCGCTTCCTTAAGCATCCTATTCTTTTGCCAATTGAATATTTCTTCAATTTTGGCATAGCCACTGTTTTGCTCGATATCTTTTAAGGTGTTTACAATGAAAGAATCATATGATTTGGGAAATAGACTCTCGGCTTTTTCGGTAAGCTTATACAGAAAAGCAGGTCTTCCGATTCCCTGTCTTCTTGCCATATAATCGATAAGACCTTTTCTCTCCAAAGACAGCAGGTGCTGCCTTATGCCCATTGAAGTAATATTTAATTCTCCGCTCAGGTTTTCAATGGACTGAGGGCCGTTCTTTTTTATAAGTAAGAGTATTTTTTCTCTTGTCGGGTTTTCGTTAAAAATAGATTGCATATGAAAAAATATCACAATCTGCTGAATTTTGCAAATAAAATTAATAAAAAATATCTTTTGAATATTTTTTAGCAGTCGGTCAGATGAATTCCGTTCTGTTTCTGCCGTCGGACTTTGCCTTATAAAGAGCATTGTCTGAGGCGTCAATAAATTTTTCGGCACTATCTATCGATGAGTTGGGTATAGTTGCGCCTCCTACGCTTATGGTAATCGGTCCGGCTATGCCTGAGAATACCCGGCTCGAAACAGCGGACAATATTCTTGCGGCCGTATTTGCGGCATCTTCTCTATCCGTCCTCGGGAGCAGTATCACAAATTCTTCCCCTCCCCATCTCGCAACCGTGTCGACAGTTCTGATGCAGGACTTAATCACATCTGATATTTCTTTGAGGACCATGTCGCCGGCGCGGTGTCCATATTCATCATTAATGCTCTTGAAATGATCTACATCTGCCATCAGACAGGATGTCGGAGTTTTATATCTCTGCGTCAGCTTGAATTCGTTCTCAACAAGAAGCTCAAAATGCCTCCTGTTGTTTAATCCGGTCAAAGGGTCAGTTATTGCCAGGAGTTCTACCTTTGCAAGCAACTCCTCCAGTTTACGGTTTTTATCCTTTAACTCATCCTGCAGGGCCTTTGTCCTGAGGCTGGCCTGTATCCTTGCATTGAGTTCGACTTCATTATAGGGCTTTGACAGATAGTCGTCTGCACCGGCCTTTAGACTATCTATCTTACCGAACGGAGAAGTTTTGGCCGTAAGCATAATGATTGGGATACCCTTTGTCTCCTCGTCAAGTTTCAGCCATCGTGATACCTCGTTGCCGTGCATATCCGGCAGAACGAGGTCAAGCAGAATGATATCTACGGGCTTTGTCTTAACGAGTTTTATTGCGGATTTGCCGTCTTCAGCCAATATCACTTCGTATCCGGATGCCTCCAGATAGGTTTTTGTAAGCCGAGCCTGAATCTTATCGTCCTCTACAACAAGTATTATTGCAGTCAATGGACCCTCCGAAAAAAATTCAGTTAATTCTATCAAAATTACCTGTCAATTGACAAAATTATTTCTTTATATTTAACAATGCCCTTATGATAAACTTTTCTAAAAGAAAAGGAACATCTCAATTCATTGAAAAAAAACCTCTACCAGCTTATTATCGGCAGGCTTGACGGTGAGCGCATCCGCAATGAGTCCTACAGGGCGGAAATGCTTGATCTTGTTGGTAAGGGCATTGGAGGTTTCATACTCTTTGGCGGCAGGATGGAAGAAATCATAGCCTTTGTTGACGAGGTGCAGGCTCTATCCGGCAATACTTTATTCATAGCAGCCGATGTCGAAAGGGGTGTTGGTCAGCAGATAAAAGGGGCGAAGTCATTTCCATGCCAGATGGCTGTGGCAGCGGCGATTGACATGGGCAAACCCCGGGACAGGCGGATCCTTGAAAAGAGTCTTCAGGCTCTTGCTGATGAGGCTAAGTATGTAGGCATTAATATGCCACTTATTCCGGTTCTCGATGTGAATCAGGACCCTGATAACCCGATAATATGTACCCGGGCTTTTTCTGACGATCCTCACGAGGTCGCACGTTTTGGAAGATTGTATGTAAAGATTTTGGAAAAATCGGGTCTCATTAGCTGCGGCAAGCATTTCCCTGGTCATGGCGATACACCGACTGACTCCCATATGCTGCTGCCTGTTATCTCCAAATCCCGTCAGAATCTTCTGAAAGTGGATATAATGCCTTTCAGGGAGGCTATAGAGGAGGGTGTCAGCAGCATCATGATCGGACATTTACTTATACCATCTGTCGATGACAGGCCTGCAAGCCTGTCAAAGGAATTAATAACGAATCTTTTAAGGAAAGAGCTATGCTTCGATGGCCTCATTTTGACGGATGCCCTCAATATGCAGGCGCTGAACAACATGGAAAACGTTCCTGCGCAATGCATTAAGGCAGGTGCGGATGTATTGCTTCACCCCGCTGCCCCCGATATTACGGTGCAGGAACTTATGAATGGTCTTGCATCAGGGGAAATTACCGAGAAAGATATCGGTGAGGCCCTGATGCGAATTAAAGCGGCAAAGAGAAGGTTTCAGAGATGCTCAGTTAAAAATATCGGCTATCAGCAGCATATGAAGTTTTCATCAGAGCTTACGGATATGTCGATAAGCATTGTTAAAAATACGCCCGGAGTACTACCGCTTGAACAGTTTGACGATGTGGGAGTGGTGTTCGCGGGAGACCATGAATTATTTCGAACTTCTCCTCTAAACGATTGCTTCAGAGATGTTTCCGAGGCAGAAAAAACGATTGAATTGGAAAAGAATAGCCGTGTCTTTGCCATTTTCACAAACGTCGCTGCCTGGAAAGGAAGTTCCGGCATTACAGATGAGGAGAAGAAAAGAATTAAGTATCTTATCAGAAAAGCCAGTCGTTCTATTGTAATTTCGTTCGGTAGTCCGTATGTTCTCAGACATTTTCCTGAGGCGGATATCCTTATCGCTGCCTATGAGGCAACGGAACTGGCACAGAAGGCGGTCATAAAGTGCCTGAATGGCACGATGGATATGAGGGGAAGACTTCCCGTCGGTCTATGAAGTTAGATATCGTATCCTGCCAGGGCAGTATCGATAAGCCTGCCATAGTCTTTATCCACGGCCTCGGTATGAACAGGGACATTTGGATAAATCCTTCCGAGTCACGCATTTTAGGAGGAATATTCTCTCTGGGGAAACTCCTGGGTAAAAAAAGTGGAGACAGATACGGAAAACTCCGGACTCTTTTTGATGACCTGAAAAATCGGGATTATCCTGTTATTGCCTGGAGCCAGAAAAGACCGGCGGCCCCTATCCATGAGGCATTACCCGAGCTTGAAGATATATTGAAAATGTCCTGCCGGATGACGGAGTCGGGTGTAGTTCTGATAGGCCACAGCAGAGGAGGTTTGATTGGAAGAAAATACCTTTCCGAAAGAAATAACAACCTGATCCGGGGGCTAATTACAATATCTGCGCCGCATAAGGGAAGTAACATTGCCAGGGTCGCAGGATATTTGTCCCCTTTCGCGTCTTTGCTGAATCCCCTTTTACCAGAGGGTGACAAAGGCACACTCTTTTTTTCAGTGAAAAGAATCCTGCAGTTTCTGAGGAGCCGGGCTCTCAGAGAGCTACTCCCTAATTCGGGCTTTTTTAAATCTCTCCATGACGGTCCGATTGAAGGTATATGTTATGCGTCTGCCGGAGGAACAAACCCGACTCTCTTTGAGCTGTCCGATTATGCCTTCCCGGATATGCTCGAAAATATAATTCCCGGCAACATATATCCAGAAGAGATAAAACAGGGGAAAGGAGATGGCCTGGTATCTGCAGAAAGTTCAAGGCTGCCATGGTGTGATCAGCACTATGATGTTGAATGCAACCATGCTGAGATCCTGTTTGACAGACCCTTAAGAAATATACTGATTCAGGTTGTGGAGGGGATTGCCAGGGCATAAAAACGATGGTATGCCAAACTCCCCTCCTGAAACAGGAGGGGAGTTCTAGTACCGATGGCTATAAATCAATCCTCAGTCCGGCAAGGAAATGCCTTTTGGGAGACGGGTAAAATGCCTTTTCAGCGGGAAAAGAACTCACGCTCCCGTATTCGTAGTATTCCTTATCAGTCAGATTGTAAATATCGAAAAAGGCGGTGATGGATTTCCATTGGTACCGGATCTTGCCGTTGAGTACAAAATAATCTTTCTGATCAGTAAAGGAATTCTGGAAATCGCTCACAAACGGGCGCTCCCCCATATAAACTCCGTTAAGCACGAAAGTGAAGCCTTTTCCGGCTGAATACACGGTCTCAAATGATGCAGTATGCCGGGGCACATTAGGGACGTCCTTTCCTTCAAAGGCGCCTCCCTTTATCTCCGCCTCCATATAAGTATAAGAGCTTTTAACGGCCAGACAATCTGTTATCTTTGCGCTTAATGAAATCTCTGCTCCGTCCCTGCGTGCCTGTCCGTCAAGATTCTCATTCTGATAACTTAAAGGGTTATAGAATATTTCATCCCGGGTGTCGATCCTGAAGAGATTTAACTGCGTATATATGCTCTCAGACAGATAATATTTTATCCCGATCTCATAATTGTCCGAAGTCTGTGGCCCTAATTTAGTGTTTACGCTATTTGAGAAGAAACTGTAGAGTTCATCGATGACGGGATATCTGAAGCTCCTTGAAAAACCGATATAGGCATAAGATTTTCCTGAAAAGGCATAATTGATTCCGGCGGTGTATGAATCCTTCTGCATGGTGGCGCTGTCAGGCTTGCTCGGATCGAACTTGAATTCAGCCCTGTCGTGCCTGTAGCCCCCCGAAAGTTTCAGTATTTTGGCCAGGGTAATCTCATCGTGGACATAAACCCCGGAGTTTTCTTTTCCAAGGTCGAACCTCCCTTTACTGCGGGAACCGAAGAAAAGGGAGTCATTCATAATTTCATTGTCTGTTTTCTGGTAATCGAACCCGAGGATTAGAATGTTACTGATTTTACCGGTGCCGGTTTTCAGGAGTATGTGGGGAGATACTATGGCTGTCTTAAGTTCACTGTCCCCTGTGAAATTTCCCCAGTCCCCGGATGCAAAGGACAGAAACCCTCTTTTTCTGTAAGACGTGTCAATCCTGAACAGACTATCGCCTGAGAATGAGGCCTGCGGAGATAACTGGAAGTAATAGTCTTCAGCGTCAATGAAATCATGAGGATGCGTCGAGTCGGTCCTTTCCCTGCCTGATATAAAATCACTCTCTTTCAAGGCGCCCGGAAGACCTGTCTTGTCTTTATGGTAACCGAAACTGAAGTTCATATTTATGGAATCATCAAAAACATAAGCGGTATTGAGACCGAAATCCCTGGCTTCTGTATCGGCATTATCCCTGTACCCGTCGGATGTCAGATAACCTGCGGAGACGTAAGCGGACAAATCCTTCATGATGCCGCCCGCGTATGCATTGTTTTTGAAGGTTCCGTAACTTCCTCCTGAAATTTCAACTCCGCCCCTTAAAGCTTCGCCTTGTTTCGTGATTATGTTGATGACGCCTCCGGCAGCATTGTCGCCATACAGCACGCTTCCTCTGCCTCCCCTTATGATCTCTATCTTTGCGACCCTTTCCACAGGAATCTGGAACCAGTCAACACCGCTCAGGTCTGCCTGATTAACCCTTCTGCCGTCAATAAGCACGAGGGTATTCAGAGAGGATGTCTCTCCGAACCCGCGCAAATCAACGGCGATATTCCTCCGGTTACCGCCTATGTCATAAACATGAATTCCGGCCTCAGTTCTGAGAAGATCGGGAATGTTCTGAGCAGGAGAATTCTCGATATCCTCTTCCGAAATTATGGTGACGTGAGCAGGTACTGCAGGCAATTTTTCCTCATATCTTGTGGCGGTTACAACGATCTCTTCCAGATTGATTTCATCCTCCGCGCATACATTAGATGTCATGAAAAGAATAAGAAACAATGATAGTAATATATTCATAGTGGTATTCTCCCAAAAAGTATTTTTGATTTTTTAATGCAGGAGCGGTACAAGACAAGAAGCTCAGCCAGTGTGCAGTCTCATAGTAACCTCCTCTTCCCTCGAAGGGTTAGTTTATCAAGGTATTGAGGATATCCTGACTCAGGGCGTCCTACTCGCCTGCCTTCCCATCCCGATCTGTTTCGGTACAGTGGCATTTAAACAGGTTAGAGTGAAAAGTTGAAAGTTAAGAGTCTCATTTTTTTAAACGCCTAACTTCTCACTCCTCACTTTTCACTGCTGCACGGATTTCGTTCCCTTTACAGTTGCGGGGCAGTTCCCGGTTTCAACGGGATTCCCCTCAGATACCTCTTCTTCTGCCAAGGGCAGAAGCAAGTAAATAATTTCCGGCTGCGGTTAATCATGAATTGTGCCGTTTAGCAGCCTCACTACGGGGTACTTGTCCCGGTATTCGATAATATTCAGCGCTGCGTAATCCTGCTCTATCCTGAAGATATTTTCCAGAGGAATTCCTAAAATCTGGCAGAGGATTATCCTTATCACACCTCCGTGTGAAATTAAGGCAATGCATTGACCGGTATGTGCTGCGATAATATCGTCAAGAGCCTTCATCGTGCGTTCCTTCACTTCTGTTGTGCTCTCTCCGCTTATCGGACTGAATCTCAGGGGATTGCCTGCCCACGCATCAAATTCATAAGGGTATTTACGCCTTATCTCGTCAAAGCTCATGCCTTCCCATTCGCCGAAATTTCTTTCTCTCAGAGCAGGAACGATGATTGGATTGAGGGAATAGGGTTCTGCAATTTTTTCGGCGCTCTTAATGGCTCTGCTTAAGTCAGAGCAGTAGACCGCTGAGATATCGGGTCCGGAGAAGCGCAGACAGGAAGATCTGCGGGGATTTAATTCCTTTGTGTCTTCGCCTATATTTGCCGAATTTCCTGATAAATATTTCGCCAGTTGCTCCATCTGCTTTTTTCCGTTATCAGACAAAGGTATGTCGATTGAACCCTTATAACGCTGTATTTCCGAGCCCTCTGTTTCTCCGTGCCTTATCAAATAAAGAGTTGTGGTCATTTAATGTAACGGCACTCCTTCCTGGTCAAAAAGGACCATATCTCCGGAGAGTCGGGATTGGAATGCCTGCGGTAATATTTCTGCGGAATTGCAAATAACATTCAACGATGTTTTGTTCCGGGAGATCCCCGGAACAAGGAGTTGAGTTTCAGAGACAGCTAACATTCTTTTTTCCCCCTCGGGAAATGCGGCTTTATTAAAGATTCCGGACTGGACAGGTCTTCCGGCTCAGGGCTTATTTATAATGTGTTTGCCTACTTGCCCACCTTCCCATCCGGATATTACTTCGGACAGTGGTTAAAACAGTTATAAGTGGCTTAGGAAAGGCGTTGTGCTATTAACCTTTTATGCACTATTTACTGTCTTTACGGGCTTTCGTTCCCTTTACGGCTGCGGGGCAGCGGGAGAATTGCCTTAAGGCTCACTCCTCTTCCCTGAAATCCAGCCAGCATTTTTTCTGACTGTTATACTTAAATTCTCTTATCCTTTTTCGAGAATTGCCATTTTATATCATATTCTGCCATTAGATTTCAATGATCCCGTAATGCCGTGTCCTGTAAGGCTGGAAATTATTATCTAACCACTGAGGACACAGAGAAATTGATTCACTTTAAAGACGAAAGCTCACTATTTGTGTAATATTAGTAGTAAATACTTTTCAAATTATATAAACTATAAACAAGGTAGGATTAGATATGAAGAATACAGCTATTGAAGAAAAGACCAATATTGGGGAAGATGTAATGAATCAGGTTGAGGAGATTATTCAAGAGATTAAATGTCCCAAGGACTTTGTCTGCTATAAGTCCGGATTTACAAAAATATGCAAGGCAAGGGATATAGGTTTGGATAATTTTGTAGCGTGCCTTGTCAGAGATCCGCTGTCATGCAAATTCTCAATCCATTTCGGAGAACTTTTTTTCTGTCAGTGCGCACTCCGAATTTATATATGCAAGAAAATGCGAAAATAGAGACAGGCTTAAGGGATAAATTTTTTGTGTATCTTGTCCTGATACTCCGGAAAATCCTCGAAGTTGAGAGGCTTCTTGCGGTTCAGGTTTATGCGCAGTAACTTGAAATTCAATTCCCTGATTTTTTTAAGCCTTTCCTTGTCGTCGTCAATAGTATTCATCAGGCTGCACAGGTTGATAATTTCATTCCTGATTTCCAGCTCGGGTGGGATACACCCGGCATTCTTCAGAAATTTATAGGCCATCCTCAGGTCCTCGGGAACCCAGGACTCGTCATCAAAATGAATCGGTCGGCCTTTTCCCTCCAGGTCTTCGAATTCACCGTTTTGAATTGCCTCAATAATGCGTCTCTCTGCTATTCTGCATAAAAAATCCATGGGCTTTACCTGACGGCAAGCATTCTGTCGAGCGCATTTTTGGCCGGAACTCTTATCTCTTCTGATACCCTGATAATATTATCATTGTCTCTGAGAACCCTGAGAATGCTTTTTAAGGTTGTCTTTTTCATATTGGGACATATCATATCTTTGCGAAGGGCATAAAAAACCTTGTCGGGATTTTCCTGCCTGAGACGATATAAAAGACCGATCTCTGTTCCTATCATAAATTCTTTTTCCGCCGAGGATTTCGCAAACCGCAACATACCTGATGTGCTGGTCACATGGTCCGCCATCTCAAGGACATCAAGCCTGCACTCCGGGTGGGCCATTATAAGCGCACGGGGGTGCTCTGCCCTGGCTTTCAAAACGTCAGCAGGGGTAACTCTCTCGTGAACGTGACAGTAGCCGTCCCATGCGATGACCTTTTTTTTTGTATTTCGCTGTGCCCACATGGACAGATTCTTGTCAGGTACCGATATTACCATCTCATCAGGAAGTGACTCAATGATCTTGACAATGTTTGCCGATGTACAGCAGATATGGCTTTCTGCCTTAACATCAGCAGTAGTGTTGACATATGCTACAACCGGCACACCCGGATGACGGGCTTTGATATCCATTAACGAGTATTCTTTCGGATATATATAGGAAGGAGGATTATTAAATCCCGGGAAACTTTTTATTTCGCGTCTCGGGGAGTCCACGTGAATCATATCGGCCATCGGGCAACCGGCATCAATCTCTGTGAGAAGGACGGTTTTGTCCGGCGAAAGTATTGCGGCGCTCTCTGCCATAAAATTAACGCCTGCGAATACAATCACATCACAATCAATCGTCGAAGCAGTTCTCGATAACTCAAGCGAATCTCCGGTAAAATCAGCTATCTCCTGAACTTCGTCCCTTTGGTAATTGTGGGCGAGGATGATGGCGCGTCTGCTGTGTTTCAGCTTAAGGATTTCTTCCCGGAGAAGGGCTGCTTCGTAAGACATCAGAACCTGTCAGAGGTTTTTGATGTGAAAGAACAGTTGGTAAAGAGGACGGAACCGTCCTCCATGATTATTTTATAGATGGGTTCATTTTTCTTTCCGACTCCTGAATTGTTAACATTTGCATATTTAAGTTTTCCGTTATACCGGGTGAGTATTTTATCGACGTACTGGCGGGTTTCGGTAAAGGGAGGCACATACCCATATTTTTCAACAGCCGCAGGTCCTGCGTTGTAGGCAGCCAGTGCGAGGGTTAAATCGCCGTTAAATCTCTCGATTAGGTATTTAAGATATTTTGTGCCGCCTTCGATATTTTCCTCGGGATCAAAAGGGTTATTAACATCCATGTCTGCTGCTGTTCCGGGCATAAGCTGCATAAGCCCCATTGCTCCTTTCCTGGAGATTGCCCGGTCATTCCAGTTCGATTCAGCCTTTATGACGGCCTTGATAAGTGAGGGGTCTATATCGTAAGTGGCAGCCTTCTCATGCACGATGTCGTGGTAATCAATGTCCCTTCCTGTATCTGCTTTTTGATATGTCTGGCGGCTGGCAGGTGTATTTGATGATGCTCTTTTTTTTGTATCAGTACTTGTCTTTTTTCCAAAAGCTGCGTCAGTGTAGCATTCAACGCCGTTTTCATCAATGTATTTATAAATCTCCGCGGAGACAGATGGAGCGAGGAATAAGATTAATAACAATACTACTGCATTGTATATCATCTGTCTTCATCTTATCAATTGAAAGCCGGCGCTGTCAATATTGCCGGGACGTTACTTTCCCTGCAACTGCAAAAGCTTCTGAAATTCCATCAGGAGCGGATCTGATTTTCTTTACTGCTATGCCCAGCGCTTCCTGCACATCATTCAGAGTGACATCGTCCAGAAACCTGTCCTGACAGTCAAGCACTACATCGGGTACAAGTAACATGTCGTGAGAATCGACGCTGTCAAGAACCGTTTTCATTACGTCTCTTCCCGTTAGGAGGCCTGCAACTGTAACCGAAGAACCGAAAAACCTGTTCACGACTGGCAGGACAGTTACGGAAATGCCTTCTTTTTCCAAAAGCCGTTCGGCGAATTTTTTCAGGAACGGATAAAACGATGTTCCGGTAAAGGTCAGGAATTTCTGTTTTCTGTCCAGTGTCTTCGAAACCTTCATTTTTTTTGCACCATTCAGAAAAAGTGGAACCATTCCGACCCCATTTTCTATCTGGTGAAGTTCTCCGTATTCCCCGAGGGCAGGAAGAGGAAGTTCAGCCTTAATGTAGAGTTCATCTGCTCCATATACGATCGGAGTTCCATGGCGTTTCATCAACCTTTTCCGGAATGACTCGATGATCCGGAGGGCGGCCTCCGCATCCTTTTTTTCGACCGGCCGGATGACCTGTTTTCTGTGTATGGTAAGACCGACAGGCACAACAGCAACCGACAGAATATAAGGATAAAAAGAATAAAGACTGCTGAGTGTGTGCTGCAATTCCTCACCGTCATTGTATCCGGGGCATAGAACAATCTGAACATTGAACTTCACTTTGTTGTCTTTCAGGAACTTCAGCTCCTTAAGAATATCGGATGCCTTCGAATTTCCAAGGAGTTTGTTTCTCACAGCCCTGTTTGTGGAATGCACCGATATATAAAGGGGACTTAATCTCTGCTGCACGATTCTCTGTTTTTCAGCCTTTCTCAGATTTGCAAGGGTTATGTAATTACCGTATAGAAAAGACATCCTGTAGTCTTCGTCTTTCACATAGAGCGTTTTTCTCAAGCCCCTGGGAAGCTGCTTTACAAAACAGAACAGGCAGTTATTCCTGCAAGTCATGATCTTGAAGGGTTTAAACCCCAAACCGAAGTCCTGATCGTCCCGAGCTGCGTTGAGGATAATATTCTCTCCGTTGCGCATCAGCTGAATTTCAAGGGAATCCTCGGCACTGTAGAACATGAAATCAATGGAGTCACGGAGCCCGTGAGAATTCACAGATATTATTCTGTCTCCCGCTGTAAATCCTGCTTTTTCGGCACAGCTGTCCGGACGAACAAAATCCACCACTGGATAATGATTATTATCCAGCATGTGAGAGTTTTAACCCCCTGTAGATGTAATGAAGCCCCGACAGTATGGTTATGGCAGCAGTGACCCAGAGAAAGAGGGGAGGTATGCCAGGAATGAATAGAAGGTTGATGTCTATCAGGACGTAAGCAATAAGAATGCTCTGCACACAGATAGCGGCTTTGCCGAGTACAGAAGGTTCAACTTTTGAAATCCCCAGGTGAAGATACATTAGAAGCCAGCCGATGATAACAATTATGTCCCTGCTGATTACCGTTATAGTAAGCCATTTCGGTATCCAGCCGTAAATCGAAAAAACTATGAATGATGTCACGAGGAGGAATTTATCAGCAAGTGGATCAAGAAAAGTACCCAATGCGGTTTTCTGGTTTGTGAGACGCGCAAACAGCCCGTCAAACATATCGGTAAGCGCCGCAACGACGAAAAGGTAAAGGGCAAAATCATAGCGTTTATAGACTATTGATGTTATGAACACAGGTATTAAGATTATTCGTGCAATTGTTAATGTGTTGGGTATATTCAATACCCCCACGGCAGAACTCCTCTTTTTATTTCTGATAATTATTTCTGAAACCCGGATAATTTACCGGACTGCACATGAATATTCAGGATTTGATATCGGAATACTCTCTTCCCCCCAGCCTGATAGCCTCCCAAAGCAGCAGTCTTTTTTCAGGGAATATTGAACGGCAATCCCAGAAATCTGAGTTTCAGGGCAAGTTGATTATAACATTTATTGTCTGTCGTCTTATCCATAAAAAAAGACATGAGAGTTCTTGCGTAGCATTTCTCAACAGCAAAGCCCATCCTTGCCGTTTCTTTCAGAGCGGATAAGAGATTGCGTTCTGCCGTGGTTTTACTGCCCTTAAGCATTGCGATTTCTCCGAGCCCCAGCCTGCAATAAACTATACCCCTCAGATCTTTTGTCGCCCTGAAGAGGCCCATCGCCTTTTTCATGTTCGCTGCGGCTTTCTTAAGGTCGCCTTTCATCTTATGTGCGGTACCGATGCCCCATAAGGTATAGGCATAACTCACCTTGTCGCCCATCATTTCGTAAAGCCTTGTTGCCTTAACAAAAAAGGTGAAGGCAGTATCGTAATCATTGATCATCCTGTGCGCATTTGCAATACCGCAGTAAGAATAAGCCCTCCCGAATTTATCACCCGACAACGAGAACAGTTTGTTTGCCGAGGTATAGTATTTCAGTGAATCCCTGAACAGACCCGCAATGCGCGAAGCGCCGCCAAGACCACAAAGACAGTAACCTGTTCCATTGGGGTCTTTAAGGCTTTTGAACAATGAATGGGCATCCCTGTAAGTTTTAATAGCGCCTCTTATATCGCCTTTTATCCTGAGAGCGCCGGCCTCCGCCCACGTAGCAAAGGCAACTCCCTCTTCATCACCTTCTCCGGCATATATTTTTTTGGCCTTGCGGATAAGGTTAACCGCCTCCTTCCACCTGCCCTGAGCCCTTAGTGATAGTGCGAGACCAATCCGGGCATCAGAGGCAAGTAATGAAGACTTAAGTTTGCCTGAAATTTCAATGGCCGATGTGTATCTTCGTGCTGCAAGGTCGAATCGGCCGACCATCCGGTAGATATCGCCCAGGGAAAGCAGACAGTGCAGAATCTTTTCAGTGTCTCCCCTTTTCGCAAAACCGGCAAGGGCCTTTTTAAACAGCGGAAGTGACTGAAGGTAAAAAGATTTTTCCCTCAGCTTTTCGGCCTTATTAAGCAGATTATCGGATGCCGGCGACTTCCCTGAATTTTCTGACGAAAGCTTCATAATCACCCGAATTAAAAAAAGCGGAACCCATAACGAGGATGTCGGCGCCTGCAGCTATAACCTCAGCTGCATTATCGAGTTTAACGCCCCCGTCAACCTCAATAAGCACCGAAATACCTTTCTCGTCGAGTATTTTTTTCAATATCCCCATCTTATCCAGAGTATGCTTAATAAAGCTCTGACCGCCAAACCCCGGATTTACAGACATCATAAGAATGAGGTCGATGTCCTGCAATATCGGTTCGATGTTCCAGACAGCAGTTGCAGGATTCAGGGAAACACCTGCCATCATCCCGTTTTCCCTGATCCAGTGGATCGTTCTGTGCAGATGAACTGAGGCCTCGTAATGCACAGTCAGATAGTCTGCGCCGGCTTTCCTGAAATCATGCATGTACCTGTCGGGTTCTTCTATCATGAGATGGACATCAAGCGGGAGGGAAGTAATTTTCCTGATGGACTCAACTATATATGGCCCGATAGTGATGTTCGGGACAAAATGTCCGTCCATGATATCGATATGAAGGATGTCAGCACCTGCTGCCTCGGCTGCCTTAATCTCATCGCCGAGCCTCATGAAATCAGCAGATAGTATTGATGGAGCTATTTTTATCATGTCCTCGTCATAATTGCCGGGTTATACGGTGTATATAATATATGGAAATTCACGACAGCTTCAAGTAAATTGTGTCGCCGGTCTTTACAGGTCTCCCAGCTTCAGGTTTTTGCGATTCGATTTTCTTTCCCAAGCCCTCGGTTACGGCCTTCAGGCCCAACCTGTTAATTATATCCCGGGCCTCGTCCCAAAACATGCCCTTAAAATCAGGACATGAGTAAGTCTTTTCATATGGCCCCAGGCTGACTATGACATGAATATGATCGCTCACCTGTTCATCAGGATCGGGTTTCTGCGCTATAACCCTGTCTTTTTCGACGATATCCGAGTGTACCATAATGATCCTCGAAATTTTTAAACCTTTCTGAAGCAGCAGGGATTCAGCATTAAGCAGCGATTCGTTGACCAGCATTGGTACCGACCTGACCCTGGGTCCTTTGCTTATGACGACCTTAATGCCACGGCGCTCTCTTATTTTATTTCCCGGGGGGACATCCTGTCTAAGAATATTGCCGGGAGATACCTCAGAATCATAATCCTCTCCCTCGATCTTCAGATAAAGACCCTTATTGGCCAGGAGCCTGTTTGCCTCAAGTGGGCTTTTGCCCATAACGTCAGGCACTTCCACTGTACGGCTGAAACTCATTATTTTAAAAGTGATATAGCCGAAGATCAGCCCCAGGATGATCAGAGCGGATATATAAAGAGGTAACCTCAGAAATTTGCCGAGTTGAGTTTTCAATGGGAGATCCTCAAATATCGTATTTTTTCGGGTATGTCATGAATTCAGTGGCCTTTTCCAAAAAATTCTATTGCCTCGGCGACCCTGGACAGATCAACCCTTGTATTGACACAAGGACCGCAAGGTCTTTCGTTAGTTATTCCAATTACCGGAATAGGGTAGGTATCTGCTATGCCACTGCTTAAGTCGTTCTCGCAGGCAACAGCGACGATTGCCTCAGGCTTCGTATCGTTGATTATGCGCCTTGCAAGCGAGCCTCCTGTTGCAACGAACAGAGTGATGCGGTTATCCTCTGCAACCTGAATGAGGTCCCTGATGCCGCATCTTCCGCAGCGTTTGCAATTATTTATATTGTACGTCAATCTTATGTCACATTCGTTAGTCTGGATGCAATGCGGAAGCAGAAGAAGTATTTTGCCCGGTCTATATTTTCCTCTTCTGACATATTTATTATTCAGGTCTATGATGAACCTCTGGCATGTCTCCCTGCCACTTTTTGAGAAAGTGCCGGCAAACATTAAAACAGGGTATAGAAATTTAAGAGTGATCCCGCGCATCAAAAGGCTATTCATCGAAAAAAGACCCTTCTTTCACTCGTCTCCCGCGAAGGAATTCTCCGGCAGCCATCACCTTTTTGCCCTCAGGCTGAAGCTCGATTATCGAGATCAAACCGTCTGAGGTCCCTACTATTATTTCATTGCCGGTCTTCTCGATTCTGCCGGGCATTCCCGAGCCCTTAAGAGCCTTTGCTTTCGTAATTTTAATTCTTTCCCTGTTTAAATAACAATAAGCGGACGGCCATGGATACATGCCTCTCACAAAATTATAGATCTCCACGGAAGTATTCCCCCAATTGATTCTTCCGTCCTCTTTTTTCATGGGTGGCGCGTAACTTGGCTCTCCTGCCTGTGGCCTGGGTTTTATAATGCCTTTTTTGAGATCCCGGATTGTCTCTGCGAGAAGAGATGCGCCGGTTTCGGAGAGCTTTTTGCTTAGGGTATACGAATTGTCATCATCACTGATATCAGTTTTCCGCTGGAGAAGTATATCGCCTGTATCAAGACCTTCATCCATCAGCATAGTAGTTATGCCGGTCTTCTTTTCTCCCCTTACGATCGCCCATTGAATGGGTGCGGCCCCCCTGTATTTGGGCAACAACGAAGCATGAACGTTCACGCAGCCGTAAACCGGAAGACTAAGAATCTGAAGGGGGAGTATTTTCCCGTAAGCAACAACCACGATGATATCGGGTTTCATACTTCTTAATTCATCAAGGAATGTCTGCTCTCTGAGGTTCACAGGCTGCAGGATACGTATCCCCTCCTCAATCCCCAACGATTTAACAGGCGGGAAAGATATTCTGCGATCTCTGCCCCTCCTTTTGTCCGGCTGCGTAACAACAGCAATAACATCGTCTCCCGACTGGAGAAGGACTTTCAGAGAAGCAACAGCGAAAGATGGGGTACCGAAGAAAATTATCTGCATTTCTGAATTAAAGTAATAAATATCATTTAACAATAAGCAAAGCAGGCATCAGGCATCAATTAAGCACCGCGCTGGAGTTCGGGCATTAAGCCTGATGAGAAGACCTGCAGCCTGCAGTTTTTCATTGATACTTATATGGTTAAGGGGAATTTTTATTTTACGCCGTCTGAGAGTCTTTAATGGACTTCTTGTAGCGTCTTTTAAAGAACTCCCTTTTTATCGGGCTCATCCTGTCTATAAAAAGAAACCCTTCCAGGTGGTCTATTTCATGCTGCAAAGCCCTGGCGAGGAGTCCCGATGCCTCTATTTGTATGTCCTTGCCTTCCCTGTCTATTCCTTTAACAAAGACCTGTTCAGGTCTTTTTATCGTATACATATATCCCGGAATGCTGAGGCATCCCTCGTCCGCCTCGATCATTCCTTCTTTTTCCACGATGACCGGATTGATTAATACCAGTAAAGGAATGCTATTTTCCCTCGTGCTCAGGTCAAGAACGCACAACCGTTGTGAAACCCCTACCTGATTCGCTGCGAGACCTATGCCCCGTGCACTGTTCATGGTCTCTATCATGTCGTCGATAAGCTGCTGTGTTACCCCGTCTATATTACCTACAGTTGCGGTCTTCTGCTTGAGTATCTTTTCAGGATATTTTTTTATCTCCAGTATGGCCATACACTATTATAAAACATTTTATAATGAATAGCAGAAAAAGGGCGTGAAAAGGCAGAGCCCGTTGCGGGTGTATCTGCCCGCCATGATTGAGCAAATCAGCACCTGATACGGTATTTTTCTTGACGGGATATTCATATACAATGTAGAATTTTATGCCTCTCTTTCGCCTGACAGAGCTAACGGCACATCAGGCATTGCAGAAGCTATTTTGAAATATGGGAATCAGAATTTGTATTATTAATATGTCTCAGGCAATGCTCAGGCAGTCATAATTTTTTTGGGGAGGTATCTGAATCAAAGACATTAATTTCAACTCAAGGGAAGAAAGAGAAACATACAGACACAGCACATCTCATATAATGGCTCATGCCGTGAAAGAACTTTTCCCTGACGCCAGTCTTGCAATAGGACCTGCAACAGACGACGGCTTCTACTATGATTTCGACATCGACAGAGCCTTTACACCTGAAGACCTTTCGCTGATAGAAAAAAAGATGTCCGGAATAATCAAACAGGACAACCAATTTATTCGCAGGACTGTGCCGCGTACTGAAGCAATAAGTATGTTCCGGGAAAAGGGGGAAACATATAAGGTTGAATTACTTGAAGAGATTGCCGATGACGAGGTATCCCTCTATGAGGAGGGTGGATTTGTTGACCTCTGCAGGGGACCGCATATACGTTCGACAGGCCAGGTTTCGGCTTTTAAGCTGCTGAGTGTTGCCGGCGCATACTGGCGCGGGAATGAGAAGAACAAAATGCTCCAGAGGATATACGGGACTGCCTTTGCCGATTCAGATGACTTGCGGAAATACCTCGATTTTCTTGAAGAGGTCAAAAAGAGGGACCACCGGAAACTCGGCAGGGAACTCGACCTTTTCAGTTCAAGCGACGAGATCGGCGCGGGGCTTATTGTATGGCATCCGAACGGGGCCCTTATAAGAAGGGAGATTGAAGATTTCTGGCTGGGGGAACATTATAAGGCAGGATACAAGATCCTTTATTCACCTCATATAGCGAAGCTTGATCTGTGGAAGACAAGCGGCCATGTAGATTTCTATAGCGAGAACATGTATTCCCCGATGGACATAGAAGGCACGGATTATGAGATCAAGCCTATGAACTGCCCGTTCCATATCCATGTATATAAATCGTCGCTGAGGAGCTATAAAGACCTTCCGGTAAGGTATGCGGAATTAGGTACTGTATACAGATACGAACGTTCAGGAGTCCTGCACGGCCTTCTCAGGGTGAGGGGGTTCACCCAGGATGACGCACATATATTCTGCAGGGAAGACCAGATAGAGGATGAGATACTGAAAGTGCTCAATTTTACGCTTCTTATACTCAGGACATTCGGATTCTCACAGTACGACGTTTACCTGTCCACGAGGCCGGATAAATATGTCGGAACTTCCGAAAACTGGGAGCGGGCCACAAATGCCCTTCAAAGGGCACTCGAAGGCATGGGAATCTCATACGAAATAGACCCCGGCGAGGGTGTTTTTTATGGCCCCAAAATAGACATTAAGGTCAAGGACTCTCTGAACAGGCCATGGCAGTGCAGTACGATTCAGGTCGATTTTAATAATCCTGAACGGTTTAATATGACCTACAGGGGCAGTGATGGCAAGGAACACAGGCCGATAATGGTTCACAGGGCTTTGATGGGTTCACTGGAGAGATTCTTCGGCATACTGATCGAGCACTATGCGGGTATCTTCCCTCTGTGGCTTGCGCCTGTTCAGGTTCAGATTCTTACAATTGCTGAGAGGCATTCAGGTTATGCTGAAGCCCTCGCGGAACATTTCAAATCCGAAGGAATAAGAATCGAGACAGATACCGATAACGAGAAAATAGGATATAAAATCCGCAATGCAACCATAAAGAAGGTTCCTTATCTGGTTATAATAGGCGATAAGGAAATATCGGACAACATGATTACTGTCCGGAAGCGCACCGGTGAAAACATTGGTCCGTTTACCGCGGAGGAGTTCATCGGCATCATAAAGGCGGATGTGAAGAACAAGGTTGCCCAGCTTTAGCCCGGGGGGGTGAGAGCATAATAAAGGACATACGGGTTAACGAACAGATCAGAGTTCGGGAAGTCAGGCTGGTGGACGCAGACGGAAGTCAATTAGGGCTTATTCCTACCGGCGAGGCCTTGAAGATTGCCGACACCAGGGGGCTGGATCTGGTTGAAGTCGCGCCGAATGTTATCCCGCCGGTCTGCAAGATACTCGATTTCGGTAAATACAGGTATGAATTAAGCAAGCGGCAGACCCAGAAAAAGTCAACAGGCATTAAAGAAATTAAGATCAGGTTGCAGATTACTGAGTATGATCTCGGACTTAAGGCAAAAAGCATAAGACGTTTTCTCGACGGCGGACACAAGGCGAAGGTGACGATGTTTTTCAGGGGAAGGGAAATAATCAGACCCGAACTCGGCATGAAAGTTTTCGGAAAGATAACCCAGTTGCTAACCGGCAGGTTCAGCATTGAACAGTCTCCGAGATTCGAGGGAAACCATATAACAATGGTAATTGCCCCCAAATAGTACCTGCAAAACTTATTCACGGAATGTCTTCACAAATATATTCAAAATTGTGTATAATAATTTTTCTTGTTAATTTGAAACTATATACAGGTATCTTTATATAATATGGAGGGGTGAAATGCCTAAGCTGAAAACCCATAGAGGAGCTGCAAAGAGATTGAAAATGACCGGCACCGGGAAGATAAAGAGATGGAGCGGTTACAAGAGTCATCTTCTTACCGGGAAATCAGCCCGCAGAACAAGAAGACTAAGAACGTCGTCTCTGGTTTCAGACGCGGAACATGACAGAATGAAACGGCTTCTGCCGTATTTATAAACAATATGGGAGTCAGTAGTTAAGAGTTAAAGGTCAAAAAACTTTTAAATTTTTTAACACTGTACTTTTCGCTTTTAACCGAAGTTGAGGAGGAAGTAGATGCCAAGGGCAAAGGGTGGTTTTAAGACACGCAGAAGAAGAAAAAAGCTTTTAGAGAAGGCAAAGGGCTATTACGGGGCAAAAAGCCGTCTTTTCAGGGTTGCAACCGAGGCTGTCGATAAGGCGCTGCAGTACGCTTACAGGGACCGCAAAGCGAAGAAGCGGGAGTTCCGGGGTCTCTGGATTACCAGAATAAATGCTGCTGTACGTGCCGTGGGCCTTACTTACAGCCAGTTTATGACGGGACTAAAGAAGTCAAATATCGTTCTTAACAGGAAAACACTTGCCGATATGGCTTACAATGACCCGTCCTCTTTCAATAAACTTGTGGACAAAGTTAAAAATTGAAGTAAACAGTGGAGGACATTCTCTCTCTCAGGAACTCCTTCCGGGAAGAAGCAAAATCGGCTGCATCTCTCCCTGAGCTACAGCAGCTCAGGGTAAAATATCTTGGGAAAAAGGGCCTCGTTACGGCGAGACTCAAGGCCCTTTCTTCAGTCTCCCCCGAGTTAAGACCCGCCTATGGAAAGACGGTCAATGAAATCAAAGTTTTTATCGAAGAAGAGATCGACAGGACGGAGGCTCTGCTAAAACAGGAGGAACACAAAAAACGCGCTCTTTCGGAGGCTGTCGATATAACACTGCCTGGCAAGTCTGCGCCATTCGGCAGGGAGCATCCGCTCAATATAACCCTTTCCGTTATAACCGGTATCTTTGCCTCCATGGGATTTGAGGTTGAAGAAGGCCCTGAAGTGGAACTGGACTACTACAACTTCGAGGCCCTGAACATGCCGAAGTATCATCCGGCAAGGGATATGCAGGATACTTTCTATGTCTCTGATGACGTCGTCCTCAGGACGCATACATCTCCTGTGCAGATAAGGGTTATGGAAAAAAGGAAGCCGCCTTTGAAGGTAATCGCTCCCGGAAAGGTCTATCGCTGTGACGCCGACATATGCCACACGCCGATGTTCCACCAGGTGGAAGGTTTCATGGTGGATACAGATATTTCGTTCAGCGATCTCAAAGGAGTCCTCGAATTGTTTATCCACAGCATGTTCGATAAGGATACACCCGTGAGATTCAGGCCCAGTTTTTTCCCTTTTACCGAGCCTAGTGCAGAGGTGGACATCGGTTGTATATTCTGTTCCGGCAGAGGATGTCGGGTATGCAAGGATACCGGATGGCTTGAAATTTTGGGTGCAGGCATGATACACCCCCGGGTGTTCGAGTTTGTCGGATATGATCCAGAGATTTATTCCGGATTCGCTTTTGGTATGGGGATAGAGCGCATTACCATGCTCAGATATTCGATAGACGACATCCGCATATTCTTCGAAAACGATCTCCGTTTCCTGCGGCAATTCTGAAGATAATTACTTCCTGACTAATCCAATATAGAACACTATCGGCAGCCATGGCCGAGAACGGTATCCGGAACTAACGTTTTGATCCTCCGAGTATGCCGCCCAGCACACCACGCAGTATCTTCTGGCCGATCTGGCTACCCACAGTGCGGGCCGCCTGCTTTGCCATTGTTTCAACCAGGCCCTGGCGGCGTCTGGTGCCCCATATCAGATCACCCAACACCCCGCCACCTTTAGGTTGCTGCTCCTGCTGTGTCCTGTTCGGCGCAGCCTCAGGCATTTTTGTTGCGAGAGTCCGTCGGCTGAGTATCTCATGGGCTGACTCGCGATTTACCGGAGAGTCGTATTTGGTTCCTACAGGGCTGCGCGTCCGCACAACCGTTCGTTCTTCGGGAGTGATCGTTCCCATCCGGCAGCGTGGAGGGCATATAATAGTTCGTTCCACCGGCATCGGGATCCCTTTATCCTGGAGAGTTGAAACCAGGGCCTCGCCGACACCGAGCTGAGAAATGACCTCAGCGACATCGAGTCTTGGGTTGGCAACGAAGGTTTCAGCGGCAGTACGCACCGCTTTCTGATCGCGCGGTGTGTAGGCACGCAGGGCGTGCTGTATCCGGTTCCCGAGCTGCCCGAGAATTTCATTAGGCACGTCATCCGGAAACTGCGAACAGAAGTATACACCTACGCCCTTGGAGCGGATGATCCTGATAACCTGCTCTACCCGCTGGCGCAGTGCGGGTGTTGCGTCATCGAACAGAAGGTGGGCCTCGTCGAAGCAGAACACGAGACGGGGTTTATCGAGGTCCCCGACTTCGGGCAGATTTTCGAAAAGCTCAGAAAGCAGCCAGAGAAGAAAGCTTGAATAAAGGCGCGGTTTAAGAATAAGTTGGTCGGCAGCGAGTATGTTTACCATGCCACGGCCGCTGAGGTCGGTCCGCATCAGGTCACCGAGTTCCAGCACGGGCTCGCCGAAAAATGTTTCACCACCTTCCCGTTCCATCGACAAGAGGGATCGCTGGATGGCGGCGATCGATTGAGTGCTGACCAGACCGAACTGTGTTGATATTTCCTTGCGGTTGTCGGCGACGAACCCAAGCAGCGCACGCAGATCGTCGAGATCCAGCAACAGGAGGCCCTGTTCATCTGCCATCTTGAAGACGACTTCAAGCACGCCGGTCTGTATGTCGTTGAGCTCGAGAATCCGGCCAAGCAGGGTAGGGCCTATTTCACTGACCGTGGCGCGTACCGGATGGCCTGTCTTGCCGTAGAGGTCCCAGAACAATACCGGACAAGCTTCCTGAGTGTAGTCTTCAATGCCTATCTCGGCAATGCGCCGCCCAATTTTCTCATTCAAAGTTCCCGGCATTGCCATACCGGAAACATCACCCTTTACGTCAGCAATGAAAACTGGTACGCCTAATCGCGAGAAACCTTCCGCAAGAACGATCAGTGAAATGGTTTTGCCTGTACCGGTGGCGCCGGCTATAAGTCCATGGCGGTTGCCGTATTTCGCGAGCAGTTTTACGGGCTTCTCACCCTTGCCGATTAGTATCTCGTTCATACTCCCCTCCCTTTGATGATTCAGTGCAGATTCATGACGTAAATATAACATAACTCTTACATTTTGCAAATAAGAAGCAACTCTGCGGCAAGTTTTAGTATAATAATAATTTATCTGTCCGTTGCTGCATTTCCGCCTTCATTCCTCTATATCAGAAAAATGCAGCGAACTTAGGCTTAACGGTCTGATAATCAGGGATAAAAAAGAAGAGACAGGTGCGGCGAAAAATCAATCTAAGCAGGGGTATTGTATGAAAAATGCTTACAGGATCAAACGAATTGCAATTATGGGAATTTTCCTCGCGGGCCTTATATCGGGAGGCTGCGATCGCCACGAAAAATCTCAGGTTCCTCCGCCTGTTCAGGAAGTGTCCGCGGTAACAGTACAGCCACAGCAGGTCATGCTCACAACTGAACTGCCCGGGCGAACATCTGCCCACCTTGTTTCGGAGATCCGGCCACAGGTCAGCGGCCTCATACAGAAAAGGCTGTTTACGGAAGGTGCTTATGTCAAATCCGGCCAGATACTCTATCAGATTGATCCGGCACCTTTTCAGGCTGCACTTGACAATGCCAATGCCTCCCTCGGAAGAGCCGAGGCAAATCTGCCTGCTGTCCGTTCGAGGGCCGAACGCTTCCTGGCATTGCTTGCTGATAAAGCTGTAAGCCGGCAGGATTATGATGATGCGGCAGCTGCCCTGAAACAGGCGGAAGCTGATGTCCAATATTGGAAGGCAACGGTTGAGACAGCCCTAATCAATCGTGAGTACACGCGGATAATTGCTCCAATTTCCGGCCGCATCGGTCGTTCCACTGTAACAGAGGGGGCTCTGGTTACAGCGCATCAGCCGACTGCACTTGCCACGATTCAACAGCTGGACCCTATTTATGTAGATGTTCCGCAATCGACTGCTGAGTTGCTGCGACTGCAACGGCGACTTGAAGAAGGCCATCTTAATTCTGAATCGAAAAGCCAGAACAGGGTTAAGCTCATCCTCGAAGACGGCACTGAATATCCTTTGGAGGGAACCTTGCAGTTTCGCGACGTTTCTGTGGACCCGTCAACCGGTTCTGTCATCCTGCGGGCAATCTTCCCCAATCCAAAAGGCACCCTGTTGCCGGGCATGTTTGTCAGGGCTCTGCTGAAAGAAGGCGTCAACAAACAGGCTCTCCTGGTCCCCCAGCAGGCCGTGTCACGGGATCCGAAGGGGAATCCTGTCGCGCTGATTGTGGATGCCGAAGGCAAAGTTCAACAGCGAATGCTCACAGTGGACCGTACTATTGATGATAAATGGCTCGTTACATCGGGCATAGCACAGGGAGACCGCGTGATAGTAGAGGGGGTTCAAAAGGTGAGACCCGGCGCTCCTGTTAAAGTCATTCCTTTTGACGATGGCCGGGAGGTTGCAAATAAACCCGGGAATACGGTACAGCCGGCTTTAAATTCCAACTAACGGAGGCGCTTGGTGTTATCAAGATTCTTTCTCGATCGTCCGGTCTTCGCCTGGGTTATTGCCATTATACTTATGGTGGCTGGCTTGCTGGCGATCTATAACCTGCCGATCTCTCAGTATCCTCCGATTGCTCCGCCATCCATCGCCATCACTGCTTTTTATCCGGGCGCGTCGGCGGAAACAGTCGAAAACAGCGTGACGCAGATTATCGAACAGAAGATGACCGGTTTCGACAAGATGCTTTATCTTTCAGCCAGCAGTGATTCGTCCGGCGCTTCCCGTGTTGAGCTGACCTTTGCGCCGGGAACCGATCCGGACTTAGCCTGGGCTCAGGTTCAGAACAAACTGCAGCTCGCAATGGCAAGCCTGCCGGAGGTGGTGCAGCGCCAGGGCGTGAAGGTGAGCAAGTCTACGAGGAATTATCTGCTTCTCGTTGGTCTGATCTCGGAGGATGGGAGCATGGACGGCAATGATCTGCGGGATTATGCCCAGTCCAACCTCGAGAAGGTGCTTTCCCGGGTTCCGGGGGTGGGCGAGGTGGAAGTCTTCGGTGGCCAGTATGCCATGCGGATCTGGCTGAATCCCGACAAGCTGAACGATTTCCAGATGACAGTTCAGGATGTGATTTTGGCTCTGCAGGCCTACAATGTCGAGATATCCGCCGGCCAGTTCGGCGGGGCTCCGGCTATTGAAGGCCAGCGGTTGAACGCTTCGATCGTTGTCCAGAGCATGCTCAAGACGCCCGACGAATTTGCCTCAATCCCCATACGCACAAACCCTGACGGCTCTATTCTGCGGGTACGGGATATCGGGCGGACAGAGCTCGGAACCGAATCTTACGATGTCGTAGCCTATCATAATGGCAGGCCCTCCGCTGTTATGGCTGTCCGGCAGGCAGCCGGGGCCAATGCACTGGATACGGCCAATGCCATCCGGTCCAAAATGGAAGATATGAGCCATTTTTTCCCCCCCGGCATGAAAGTTATTTATCCCTATGACACTACTCCCTTTGTCAGGGTTGCTATTAACGAAGTGGTCAAGACCCTGTTCGAAGCAATTCTTCTGGTTTTTCTGGTGATATATCTTTTCATGGGGAACATGCGCGCCACTCTGATACCGACCATCGCGGTGCCGGTGGTTATCCTTGGTACATTTGCTGTGCTGGGGCTTTTCGGTTTCTCCATAAATATGTTAACCATGTTTGCCATGGTGCTGGCCATCGGCCTTCTGGTGGACGACGCCATTGTTGTAGTGGAGAACGTCGAGAGAGTAATGAGAGAAGAAGGACTTTCCCCCAGAGCGGCTACCCGCAAATCCATGGACCAGATCACGAGTGCACTTATCGGAATCGGGCTGGTGCTCTCGGCGGTCTTCGGACCTATGGCATTTTTCGGCGGCTCAACGGGAGTTATCTACCGTCAGTTTTCCGTGACCATAATTGCCGCAATGCTTCTTTCAGTGGTCGTAGCACTGATTCTGACACCCGTTTTGTGTGCATCATTTCTGAAGCCTGTTGCCAAGGGTCATGCAGCCTCGGAGACCGGGGTAAAGTTTATGCGGCCGTTCTTCCGATGGTTTAACCATATCTTTTTTTGGGCCAGAGACCAATATATGCAACTTGTTGACCGTACCCTCTCCAGAAGAATACGCGCCATAGTTATATTCCTTTTGATTGTGGCCGTAATGGGGTTCCTTTTCAAGAGAATGCCCACTGCTTATCTCCCTGATGAAGATCAGGGAATCCTGCTTGTGCAGGCCCTGCTTCCGGGTAATTCGACACTGGAGCAGACCAAGAAGGTTATGGAAGGGGTCAAAGACTATTTTCTGGAACATGAAAAAGATGCGGTCGAATCCTGCATGGCAGTTTCAGGCATCAATTTCTCGGGTCGCGGGCAGAATGCGGGAATGGCATTCGTCAAGCTGAAGGACTGGGATCTGCGGGACCGGCCTGATATGAAGGTAGGGGCTGTTGCCGGAAGAGCCATGGGGAAGTTTTCCACGATTCGCAACGCCATGGTATTTGCTTTTCCTCCGCCTGCTGTTGTTGAACTCGGTATGGCAAAGGGGTTCGATTTTCAGTTGCTTGACCGCGGCGGGTTGGGTCACGCCGATCTCATGGCAGCCCGCAACCAGCTCCTCGGTATGGCTGTGCAGAACCCGGTATTGAGAAATGTCCGGCCCAACGGACTTGAAGACGTGCCGGAATACCGGATTAATGTGGATTGGGAGAAGGCCGGAGCGATGGAAATACCCATTACCTCAATCCATCATACGATCTCGGCTGCTTTCGGCAGTGCCTATGTCAATGACTTCATCCAGGGCGGTCGGGTTAAACGCGTATATGCCCAGGCGGACGCCCCTTACCGTATGCTGCCCCAGGATCTGGAGAAACTGTATGTACGAAATAATTCGGGAAAGATGGTTCCATTTTCTTCCTTTGCTTCAGGACTCTGGACTATGGGTTCTCCGAAACTGGAGCGCTTCAATGGCTTTCCGTCCATGAACATCCAGGGCGAAGCTGCTCCGGGAAGGAGCTCCGGAGAGGCCATGCAGGCGATGCAGGACTTTGTTATGAACCTGCCGCAGGGAGTAGGTTTTGACTGGACCGGGCTTTCATACCAGGAAAGGCAGGCAGGCGCCCAGACCCTGCCGCTCTACGCCTTTTCCATTCTGGTAATTTTCCTGTGTCTGGCGGCGCTTTATGAAAGCTGGCCTATTCCCATCTCGATTCTCCTGGGCCTGCCGCTTGGGGTGATTGGCGGCGTAATCGCCTCCTCACTTCGCGGACTGCCCAACGATGTCTATTTCCAGATCGGACTGCTGGCCATCCTCGGACTGACGACAAAGAACGCCATCCTGATCGTCCAGTTCGCCAAGGCACGTTTGGAACAGGGAATGGATCTGAAGGAGGCGACGCTCGAGGGGGCAAAGCTGCGGCTGCGGCCCATCGTCATGACCTCTCTGGCCTTTGGCTTTGGCGTGTTGCCGCTGGCGCTGGCCAGCGGAGCAGGCGCCGGGGCGCAAAAGGCCATAGGCACTGCTGTGGTGGGCGGCGTGGTGACCTCGACCTTTTTGGTGACCATATTTGCACCGCTGTTCTACGTGCTGATCGAAAAGACATTCGGCAGAAAGAGAAAGCATGAAAAAAAAGATGACACCGGGATAAATCCATCAGGAGATCAATAATATGAATATAAAACTTTCTCTGATAATTATTGGATTTGTCATATTTCTTGGGGGATGCACGCTGGCCCCGGAATACACGAGGCCTGAAGCGCCTGTACCTGCTGCGTGGCCTGTTCCTGCGGATAAAGACGGCGCAATCAAACCTGGTGAGGTTCCTGCTGCCGGGATTGCATGGCGCAATTTTTTTATAGACGAGCGGCTGCAGAAGGTGATCGATCTTGCCTTGGCCAATAACCGCGACCTGCGTCTGGCCGCGCTGAACATCGAAAGAACGCGGGCTTTCTACCGTATTCAGCGGGCTGAACTGCTTCCTACTGCGAATGCAGGCGCGGTATTCAGCAAAGAGCGTGTGCCCGGGATATTATCGGGTAGCGGACATCCGTCAACTAATGAGCTGTACAACGTTAATTTAGGCATCAGCTCCTGGGAGCTGGACCTTTTCGGCCGCATTCGCAGCCTGCAGGATGCTGCTCTGCAGGAGTATCTCGCGACTGAACAGGCCCGTCTTGCAACTCAGATAAGCGTTGTGGCCGAAGTTGCGAACACCTACCTGACGCTCGCTGCTGACCGCGAGTTATTAAAGCTGGCGCAGGATACGCTTAAAACCCAGGAGGCTACATACAATCTTATAAGGCGCCGTTATGAAGTCGGGGCTTCGTCCGAACTTGACCTTCGTCAGGCTCAAACCCGCCTGGATGCTGCACGGGTGGATATCTCCCGATACAATGCCATAGTGGCCGTTGATGAAAACGCTCTGAGGCTTCTGGTCGGCTCAACGTTTCCAGACGGGCTTCTGTCAACAGAGTTGAATACGGTTGCAATCATGAAGGAACTTTCTCCCGGATTGCCCGCAGGTGTTCTGCAGAGCCGCCCTGATATCCTGCGGGCCGAGGATTTGCTTATTGGAGCCCACGCTAACATCGGCGCGGCACGGGCTGCCTTTTTCCCCCGCATCACTCTCACCACAAGCATAGGTACTACTAGCGACCAGTTATCCGGGCTTTTCGGTTCAGGATCCGATACCTGGAGCTTTGTACCACGGATCGTTATGCCGATTTTCGACGCGCGCACGAGGCCGGCCTATGATGTTGCGAAATTGGACAGGGAAATCCTGTTGACCCAATATGAGAAGGCGATCCAGATGGCCTTCAGAGAGGTTGCCGATGCCCTGGCCCAGCGGGAAACCCTGGTTAATCAGGTGGCGGCACAACAGTCACTTGTGGAAGCCTCTGCCGAGAGCTACCGGCTCTCCGAGTTGCGCTATAAAAACGGGATTGACAGCTACCTGAGCGTTCTGGATGCTCAGCGCTCGCTATATGGCGCGCAGCAGGGTTTGATATCCGTTCGCCTCGCCAGCCGTACCAATCTGGTGACACTCTATAAGGTGCTGGGTGGAGGGGCGACTGAGTGAAGTCTAATTTTAACCCAAAAGTGCAGTTGACCTAAAATAATGTCCCCTAATAAATTATCCTTAACTGAGCAGGAGATTTTCATAATTATCACAGTCCATTCAACTGGTTTTTAATTGAAAATCCCCTGAGCAGCGGTTTCCCCTGGCCCTTGTACTGGATCATGACTTTATGTGTTTCACCGATCGTTCCGGGAAGGATCAGGCGCTTAATCTTTGCTACCTCAAATAGATAATCGGCCGATTCCGAATAGAGTTCTCCGATCATCTGGTCTATGCCGAGGGATATGAGATAAGGCCCCTGTCTGCAAAAACCGATGGTTCTTAAGCCCATATCTTCTCCCCATTGCTTCACTGAACTGAAGTTGACATGTGCTGTGATATCCTGTTCCCCGATGTTCTGGTAGGGGTTTTCATTCATCTGGTGCCTGTGATAGCAAAGCAGCGTGCCCCCGTCCCTGTCCTCGCTGTAATAATCCGATGCAGGGTAGCCGTAGTCGATTGTCATAACAAAACCTTCCGATAATATGTCAGCGACGGACTTAAGCCAGTCTCTTATCCTGAGGTTGACTTCAGTCCTGTAGCCGTCAGCAAGTTGTATGGAAAAACCTTTCATGTAATCACTGATAGCGGTTGTGCTGAGGGGGCCTTTTAATTCTCTGATTTCCATGCCATCGGCGGCTACGTAAATTTCCTCCAGTTCAGAGCCCATTTCAACCAGATGGACCGGAAAGGAGTCGAGGAGCTCGTTCGAAAAAAAACAGCCCCTGACGGTATTCAATTCGCCTAATTCAGAGACCCATGAAATTTTTTCCCCGAAGTCGCCAAGCAGTTTTTTTTGCCTTTCCTTCACGAACGGATTGCGCTCTACGATGACATACCCGAAAGAATGAAAAAGATCATTCTTTTTCAGATAGTTCATTATATCGAGGCACATTAGACCTGCTCCTGCACCCAACTCTACTACCCGGAAATCCGGAGGACTTCCGAGCAGCAGGTGCATCTCCTCAAACTGTTTACCAATCATGGCGCCGAACACCGGGTGGAGATGCTGGCTTGTATAGAAATCACCCGCCCTTCCGATTTCAGTATTTTCAGACGAATAATAACCGAGGCCGGGTTCATAAAGGGCCATTTCCATAAAGGTTTCGAAGGTTATCGGGCCCTCTTTTATTATCTTCACGATTATCTTCTGTCCAAGCGGGTTCATTTAAGGATTATAGCCTCTGAAAAAGTCGTTTTACAAGTTTGCGCCAGCATTGATTGTGCTATAATCTGCTATGCGTGTGATCATAGTCGGAGCCGGTGAAGTAGGCTATCAGATCGCAAAATACCTTTCACTTGAAGCCATAGATGTCGTTGTCATTGACAAGGACAGAAATAAGATAAAACGTATTACCGAGGAACTTGACGTGGCTGTTATAGAGGGTGAAGGCGGCGATCCTTCTACCCTTCAGGAGGCGGAAGCGGGAAAGGCTGATATCCTGCTTGCTGTTACAGATCGTGACGAGATCAATATGATAGCCTGTCTCCTTGCCAAGGTTTTCAATGTGCCCCGCAAGATTGCCCGCATACGGAACCCGGAGTATTTCAGAAACGAGAAGCTGCTGAACCGGGAAAATCTGGATATCGATCCTGCAATCAATCCAGAACTTGAGGTTGCGAAGGCTATTACCAGACTCCTTGAAGTTCCACTGGCGACTGATGTTGAAGATTTCGAGGACGGCGCCATAAAGGTCATAGGGTTTAAGGTTCCCGTTAATGCCCCGATGACTGGCAAGTCCCTGAAAAATCTTAATCTGTCAAAAAACAGGAAATTCCTCATCGGTATTATACAAAGAGGGAACAGGACTCTTATTCCCTCAGGTAAAGATGTTGTAAAGGCTGGAGACATAATCTATATCCCTGTCAAGAGGGGAGAGATAGAAGAGACATTATCCCTTCTCGGTGTCCAGGCAACGCCTGCAAAAAAAATCATGCTGCTCGGCGGAGGAAGGATAGGGTACTATGTCACCTCTGTTTTGGAGGCGAGGGCGGATGTTAAGGTTATAGAAAAAGATGACGAACGGTGCAAGTTCCTCAGCAAGAACCTTAAGAAAGCGCTCGTGCTGCATGGCGACGGCGCGGACCAGAAATTGCTCATCGAGGAAAATGTCAGGAACATGGATGCTTTTCTGGCTGTTTCCAATAATGACGAACTGAATATTATGGCAGCTCTTCTTGCCAAAAACCTCGGCGCCAAAAAGACCGTTGCCATTGTAAACAGGACGGATTATATTCCACTTGCCCACAGTCTCGGTCTGCAGGCTGTTTTAAGCCCCCGCCTGATTACGGCCAGTACCATACTCCGTTATGTCAGAAAAGGAGATATCCTGTCGCTGACAGCTATAGCCGAGGACAGGGCAGAGGTGATGGAAGCGAGAATCGGTAAGACATCGCCTCTCGTCGGAAAAACCCTTGATAAGGCGCAACCGAAGGCTTCAATTATCGGTGCGATCATTAAAGGCAAAGAAGTTATCATCCCTTCGGGTTCGGATATGGTGGAAGAAGGCGACCGGGTGATCATTTTCACCCTCAGGGAATCGATTAAAGACGTCGAAAAGATCCTTATTTGACAAAGTCGTTCTGATATGAATTACCGGTTAATACTGAACATAGTTGGAACTTCTCTCTTATTCCTGTCTTTCTTTATGATCTTTCCCATAATAGTCTCTTTCGTTTACGGACAGACTGACGGAATACATCTTGTAACATCTTTACTCATAACATTCACTGCGGGAATTTTACTTTTTTCCCTTACGCGACAAACCACAAGGGAGGATATCGGGCATCGTGAGGCATTCGTTATCGTCACTGTCACTTGGCTTGCCATGTCTTTATTCGGGGCAATTCCCTATATGTTTACTGCCGGATTCGATTCCTTTACAGATGCATATTTTGAGTCGATGGCCGGCTTTACCACAACAGGCTCCTCTATTCTGAGCGATATCGAGTCGATTCCCAAGGGAATACTTTTCTGGAGGAGCATGACCCAATGGATAGGCGGTATGGGAATAATAGTTCTGGCGCTCGCAATACTGCCTCTTCTCGGCACGGGCGGTATGCAGCTTTTTAAGGCTGAGGTGCCCGAGATCAGCCTGGATAAATTGAGGCCCAGAATTCTTGATACTGCCAAGGCTCTCTGGTTCATCTATGCCGGCCTGACAGGTCTGAACATGTTGCTGCTTCTTTTTGGCGGCATGGGCTTCTTTGATGCCTGCTGCCATTCCTTTACGACAATGGCCACAGGAGGTTTCTCGACAAAGAACTCAAGCATAGGATATTTCAGCAGCGCTTACATTGAATATGTTACAGGTATATTTATGTTCCTTGCCGGAATCAATTATTCTATTTACTTCTATCTTATCAAAGGCAAGTTTTCAAAATTATGGCATAGCAGTGAATTCAAATTCTATTTTCTTATCACCGCTACGGCCACGTTCATGTTAACGTTAAACCTCTGGAGGTCATCCTATGCCTCTGTCGAAGATTCTTTCCGGTACGCTTTTTTTCAGGTGACTTCCATAATGACTACCACCGGTTACGCGACTGCGGATTTTGAGAAGTGGTCATCCTTTGCTCAGATCATGCTTGTGATTGCCATGTTCTTCGGTGGCATGATCGGGTCAACCGGCGGTGGTATCAAACAGGTCAGGATCCTGCTGATGATAAAGCAGAGCTACCGGGAGATTTATCAGCTTATCCATCCCAGGGCAGTAACGGTTGTCAGGCTTAATGATAAATATCTGGACAAAGAGGTGCTTGGAAGCATATGGGGCTTTGTTTTTCTGTTTCTTGGGGTGTCAGCTGTTGCTATTATCGGCATGGCTGCTATCGGAGTGGATATGATTACCTCGGCTACAACAGTTATATCAGCAGTCTGCAATGTGGGGCCCGCCCTGGGTGAAGCAGGCCCTGCGGATAATTATTCTTCAATTCCGGTTGGGGGAAAATGGATACTGATATTCTGTATGCTGACCGGCAGACTGGAGGTGTATACGGTACTGATACTGCTGGTTCCCCGTTTCTGGAAAGCATAGCAATATTTTATCTCTACAGCTAAAAAGTCTTTTCGGATAATTTCCCGTCCCGCATAACCAGCATTCTGTCTGCAAGCCTTTCTGCCTGAGAGATATCATGTGTGGTCATAATGACTACTGATCGTCTTTCCCTCTTCATCCTTAATAGTATGTCCTCCACAATCTCCGTGTTTTCACGGTCGATCGATGCGGTAGGTTCGTCAAGGAAAAATATTTCCGGTTCGATTACCAGGGCTCTGGCAATACCCAGCCTCTGGGTTTCGCCGCTCGAAAGGGTCAGGGCTCTATGGTTTCTCTTATGCAGCAGGCCTGCAAAATCCAGTGCCGCGTTCACTTTCTGTTCGGATTCCCGTCCGGTTAATCCGCGTATCCTCAAGCCGTAAGCAGCGTTATTGAAGACGGTTGTGTTAAAAATACCGATTTTCGGAAGAAGCAGAGTAATCCGCCTTTTCAGTACGATATCCTTTTTTATGGGTACGCTGTCGGAAAAAAAAGTGACTTCCCCCCTATCGGGTTCTTCAAGCATGGCGCATATTCTTAGAAACGTGGATTTGCCGCTCCCGTTCTGTCCCATTACAACATAAGTCCCGCTCTCCCGAAAGGAAGCAGAGCAGCCCTCGAGCACCGGGCGGCCGTCATATTTCCTGAAAATATCGGAAACGACCAGTTCCAGGCTCATGCTTTTGTCTGTGCCCCCTTTTTCTGAAATATGTAAAGGACCATGTTGATCATAAGGGATATAATCACGAGTATAATGCCGAGGGCAAGGGCCAGCTCGAAATTGCCCTTGTCCGTTTCAAGGGCGATGGTCGTTGTCATGACCCTTGTGTAGCCTGCGATGTTACCTCCTACTATGAGTATTGCGCCGACCTCGGCCATTACCCTTCCAAGGCCGGCGATTATCCCTGCAAAAATACCGTGTCTGGCTTCTTTAACAATGGCGACTGCTCTTTGATACGGAGTTGCACCCAAGGTTGACGCAGCCTGACCGATAATAGGGGTAACGCTTACAATAGATGAATGGCAAAGTGACGAAACAATCGGCAGCGCAAGGATGGTCTGGGCGATGATCATTGCAGATGGGGTATAAAGAAGAGCCATAAACCCGAGGGGGCCGCTCCTCGAAAGAATGAGGTAGAGAAAAAGTCCCACAGCAACGGGCGGCAGACCCATAAAGGTATTGGAAAGAGTGATGAGAAAGCCTCTTCCCGGAAATTTCATCAGTCCGGTGACCGCGCCCGCGGGGATGCCGATTAAAGCGGCTATCACAATAGCCATTCCCGACACCTGTAGGGAAAGGGTTATTATCGCGATCAGTTCCCGGTCAAGTGTGAAAATAAGGGAAAATGCCTTAAGAAAACCATCTATGATCGAATCCATGTCTATCGGGCATTAGGAATGAACAACTGGTTGCCATTCTTATCCTTAAACGATGCAATCGCCTCTTGCCCTTCCTTCGAGACCAGCCAGTCAGCAAATTCAGAGGCTTCTTTATATCTTACATGACTGTGTTTTTGGGGATTTACTGCCATTACGCCATACTGGTTAAATAGGATAGGGTCGCCTTCAAGTACTATAATCATTTCCAGCCTGTCCTTATCCTTTGTCGCGAGCCAGGTGCCTCTGTCTGTAAGTGTATATGCAAGCTTTTCATTCGCTATCCTCTGGGTCTTTTCCATTCCCTGGCCTACTTCAAGATACCATTTTTGTCCCTTGGGTTCTATGCCGGCATTTTTCCAGATTGATAATTCCTTTGTATGGGTGCCAGAGTTGTCTCCCCTTGAAACAAAAGGTTTACCGCTTTCTGCAATTTTGCGGAATGCATCAGGTGCAGATTTGACTCCCTTTATCCGTGACGGGTCATCTGCGGGACCAATTATGACAAAATCGTTATACATGAGATCCCGGCGGTTTACAAAAAAACCTTCTTCAACAGCCTTCAGTTCCTGCTCTTTCGCATGTACAACAGCGACGTCTGCATCTCCTCTTTTTCCCATTTCAATGGCAGCGCCCGTGCCACGTGCAACGACTTTTACCTTTATCCCCGTCTTCTTCTCAAAAATGGGCAAAATATATCCGAACAATCCCGAATTCTCGGTGCTCGTGGTGGATGCACAGATTATTTCCCTTTGTTCCGAAAGCGCTTGACTGGAGTAGAAAAACATCAAGAATAAACCAAACAGCAAAACAGAGATTACTTTTTTCATTATTTTACCTCCACGATTATGAATCATAAATTGCAGGTTATTATTTTGCTTCTATTACCGACGGTATTGCATCAGGATAGAAGAGGTTGACCCCGTGCTTCCTGTAACCTGCGATTACCCGCTGCCCTTCGGGAGAGGTGAGAAAAGCGATGAAATCCATTGCCTCCCTGTACCGTGCCTTCGGGAATTTTTCGGGGTTGACGGCGATCACGCTGTAAAAGTTCTTCAGTATATTACCGCCCCTGAATTGAATTCTCAGGCCGATTTTAGGTTCGAACTTCAGAAATGTTCCCATATCGGAAAGGGTATATGCCTTTTTTTGATCAGCTATTATCAATGTGTCGCCCATGTTAGATCCTGTCTCAAAGTACCAACCCTTGCCTCTGGGGTTTATCCCCACGTCATCCCAGATATCAAGCTCGCGTATGTTTGTTCCCGAATCGTCACCTCTGGATACAAAGGGCGCCCCTTTCTCCGCAATCTCTTCAAAAACCTCGACGGCTGTTTTTGATTTTCCGATTCGTGCAGGGTCTTTTGCAGGACCCACGATGACAAAATCATTGTGCATTACCGTCCTTCTGTTGACCCCGTATCCTTCAGCGACAAATTTTTCCTCTCTGAAAGGATCATGAACAAAGAGCATGTCCGCATCACCCTTTTTTGCGATTCGGATAGCTTTACCTGTTCCGACTGCAACGATTTCCACTTTTGTGTTGTATTTTGAGGATTTTTCATAGGCGGGAATTAAAATATCAAAAAGTCCTGAATTCTGTGTACTTGTTGTTGATGCGATTACAAGATTTATTTTTCCCTTTGCCATTATGTCCTCCTTTCACAAGAATATTCTGTGTAATCATAATATGCTTATTTATTTTAAACGCGGCGAACAAAATTATCCTCTGAAGAATCAGAAAGAAATGCAATAGGTTACAATTACTTATCATCTCTTAAAAGCATATAAGAAGCTATTTGTAAATTACGTTCAGATCCTTAAAAAATCAGTAGTAAAAAACCGTATATTCTTTAAGGATGTTATCGCCCGTGTAGTCGGATTTCCTCGACTTTTTCCCATTATCATAATCATATTTCGTGGTCTTTACAATCGTACCATCTGCGTCATAAGTGGTTTTTGTGGCCACTTTCCCCCTCGCATCGTATGAATAAGTCACAGATGCCCGTGGCTGTCCGTCAGGGCTGTACTCAACCCTTTTCACTCTCTTCCCGGAGTCGTCATACTCAAATATGAAATAACGCCGGAGTGTGCGGTCCGCGGAATAGTCATTCTTTTTTATTCTCCTGCCTTCAGGGCCGTAGTCATACGTTGTAAGCGAAACAAGTTGATCGGACGCGTCGAACTCTTTCTTCTCGAGACGTTTACCGTCCGCGCCATATGTATAAAGGAAGTAACGCAGCAGTTTGCCGTCGGGAGAGAAATGCTCTTTTTTCTGCTTATCGTACTGATTGTAATGAAAGGTGTAATAAGACAGCATTTCATTTGCCGCATTGTAGATTTCCTTTCTGACCTTTTCACCCTTATTCTGTTTTACAGATGCAACAGTGCAGCCCAAAAGTAGAAAACAGGCACACATCACTATAGTTAACGTCTTCATTTTTCCCCTCCATCTGTAAGAATTCAAGCTATTAGAACCCCTTGCTAAAGAGCCACGGTCATGCCACCATATATAAAACGGCCTGCCTGGGGGAATCCGTAGCTTTGTTCATAATCCTTATCAAGGATGTTATCTGCTCCAAGATATAAATTCAACCTGCCCTTTAAAAAAACTTGATCCAGTTTTATATTGACCACTGCATAATCGTTCAGACTTTTCTTTTCCAGAGGTGTTGTCCTTGAATAGAAAACCTGTTCTGCCACATACCTGACATTCAAATATGCTGAAAGACCAAAGTTGAAGGAATATTTGCCCTCGAATGTGGCTGTGTGTTTTGGTCTGTACTGCAGTTCATCCCTGTCGGTATTCGGGGACTTGTCTTTTGTGTAAACATAGGTGTAGCCTGCCCTCAATAATAGATTCTTCAGGTATCGGTTATCTGCCGTGAATTCAACACCCTTGAATCGATATTCATTGAAGTTAATGAATTTGTCGCTCACAGTCTCAATATATTCAATATAATCATCTACCTCGATCAGGAAACCAGTGAGAGTAACCCTGGTGTTCAAGGGGAGTCTATGCTCGATTCCGATCTCGTAATTGTTGGACTTTTCCGTCTTTAGATCAGGATTTCCCCTTCGGTTTTCGTAGAGCTGGCGAATGTCGGGAAATCTTATCTTCCTTGCAAAAGATCCTCTCAGGCGCGTATTTTCATGGATGTCATAATAGGCGCCCAAGAGATAACTGCCTTCGTTATCATCCCCTTCGTCCTTATCCAGCCAGTTATGACTGTAGCCAAGAACGAGTCCCAAGTTCTTCAGGGGGACGACTTCATACTCAAGAGCGGCCGAATAAACCTCGATATCACTTTCATCCTTTACAGTCAACCTTGTATCCACCTTGTTGACGCGTTCTATATCGAACCCGCTGCTCTCAAATTCTTCGTTTCTGCCTTTAAGAGCGAGTGTTAAAAAGCCCCATGTCTGCAGATCATATGTTGTCTGTAAAGCAGCTCCCTTAACTGAAGTTATGTTATCGTGATGGAATGTGCCGTTCCGGGTTATTGAGTCATATCTGCCGTCGTCATATCTGTTCTCCTCCTCCGTCAGCCGGTTGAAAAACAGCCAGGATCTTAGTCCGAAAGGACCGGGGATATCATAGCTTAGTGAAAGGTGACCGGAATAACCTTCAAAATTATCCATCCGTTCAAACCGTTGCGCATCCGAAAAATTATCGCGGGGGGAGATCGTGGTCGAAGGCTTGCCGAATTCTCCCTTGAGATAATTAAAAACAGCTCCGATAAGCAATCTCTCATTGGGAGAAAAATTTACATTCGCAAATAAATTCTTCCTCTTTTTGTCACTGTTATCCCGTATGCCCCCATTTTCTGCGGGGGTTTTTTCAAAATCATCCGACAGACGAAATCCCTTTCTGTCGAGCATGCTGCCGCTGAGGAAGAAGTCAGCTTTTTCATGTGCATCGGAAAGATTAACGCTGCCAAGATTATGATTTCCATCTCCTGACTCGCGTACGAGCATTCCCTGAATACCCTTCTTCCCTCTTTTCGTGACTATATTGATAACTCCGCCAAGACCTCCGTCCCCATAGAGCACTGAATGAGTACCATAAGAAACTTTTATCTTCTCTATGCTCTCTGCAGGTATCAGAGTGGGGTCAAAATTGCCGTCAAAAGTGGAGTTTAATGGTATCCCGTCGAGAAGCAGCAAAACGTGTCTCGAACGAAAACCCCTGAGGTCTACCCGGGGTACTCCATCAGCCCCTGTCCTGATATACAAGCCTGGCAACAACTCTGTTGCTTCATCGAGACTCCTCGCAGCCTTGTTCCGGATATCTTCGGCTGTAATCTCCCTAATTGTTCCGACTGATTCCACAACTTCCTGTTGCTCGCTTACCACGATTTCGCCGAGAGTATAAGAGCCCATATCCTCCTGCGCTGCTGAGCAGACTTCGATGCTAATGAAAATAGACAATAAAAAAAATATAAAACCCTGAAAAAAATGCCTTCTCATAATCCTGCCCCCCCTTATCATGATTGTGAAATTACCTTTAATAATTAGATTGCAGAACTCTATAAATCAAATGAATTCTGTTCATTATATTTATGAATCCGGTTCATTGCGTTAATTGACACTATCTCTTTGACAAATTACAATAATGCCGATGGAAGACCACAGGCTGAAGGCTTTTTGTCTTGTTGTAGAAATGCGCAGTTTTTCGAAGGCTGCGAAGGCCAAATTTATTACCCAGTCCGCCATGAGCCACCTTATAAAGAACCTCGAAGACGAGATTGGCGTTAGGCTGTTGGTCAGAAGGGGAAAAAGTGTCGTACCGACGTCTGCGGGCAGAATTCTTTATGATCATGCAAAGCGCATACTTGCAGCTTACGGAGTTATGGAGAGAGAGATGCATCACGTCATGGGCACAATCAAAGGAGTTCTTTCCATAGGGGCAAGTTCGACAGCCGCAACTTATCTTCTGCCACAGGTCTTTTATGATTTCTCAAGGACGTATCCCGAAGTCTCGCTGAATCTCTCCGTTTCAAATGCAGAGAGTGTGATGGCCGAGCTTCATGAGGGAAAGATAGAACTCGGAATAATGGAAGGCAGCGAAAGTCAGAGGAAAGCAAGCGCCGAGGAAATCGCAGAAGATGAAATAGTTCTGATAGCGTCCGATGATAATCCTCTGACAAAGAAGAAAAATTTGAATCAGCGTGATCTTGTTTTACAAACTTTCATAATGCCGGAAGCAGGATCGGGCACAAGAAAAATAATCGATGAATTCCTTCGCGCTATGAAAATAGATTTGCAGGAACTCAAAATAATTATGACCCTCGGTGCCCCCGAACTGCTGATCGAGATGGTGCAGGCTGGATTGGGTATATCATTTGTTTCAAAATGGACGATCTTTAAAAAAATGAAGGATGAAACGATAAAAATCCTGACAATACCTGGCAGAAGGCTCTACAGAAAATTCTACCTTGTCAGTGTGGATGAAAAATCTTTGACTATGGCTGGAAGCACTTTCAGGAATTTTGTTAAAGGCTACCGGTTCTTCATGCCAATCTGAGGAATCTTCACCTTTTTATTAAGAGTTCAACTATTCTTAACGATATTAAATGCGCAGACTTGGCGTTCATACATCTATTGCGGGAGGGCTGCATCTCAGCCTCGAAAGAGCGGACGCACTCTGCTGCAGCACGATGCAGATATTCTCCCACAACCCGAGGGGCTGGGCGTTAAAGCCTCTCTGCGAAACCGAGATCATTCGATTCAAGGGTCTCAGGGCAGCGTTAAAAATCTCTCCTGTCTGTATACACACTTCTTACCTTATTAATATTGCATCGCGCGACGCTGTCCTTCGCAGGAACTCCGTTGAAATGCTTGTGACGGAGATGGACAGGGCTGACCAGATCGGAGCTGAATACGTAATACTTCATACAGGCAGTGCATCAGGAGACGATCCGGGTGTAGCGAGAGACAGGGCGGTTATTACGCTTAAAGAGGTTGCTGAAAAAGGACGATGGAGGGCCGGGCTGCTCATAGAAAATACGGCCGGAGAGCGCGGAGACATATCTTCCTCTGTAGGAGATATTGCCGAGATTATGGGCGGTGCCGGCGTAGAATTGATCGCCGGTTTATGTATAGACACATGCCATGCCTTTGCAGCCGGATATGACATTCGGAGCATCGAGGGTATTGAAAATCTTTCAGGAGAGATAAAGGAATATCTGGGATCGGACAAGATAAAGCTGATTCACCTGAACGATTCCAGGGGAGATTGCGGATCTCACGCTGACAGACATGAGCATATCGGCCTCGGCAAGATAGGCATGAAGGCTCTGCACCGGATCGTTCACTGGCCTGTATTCAGGGAAGTTCCCCTTATACTTGAAACTCCGAAAAAGAACATATCGGATGATGCCGTGAATCTTGAAAAAGTGAGGATGATGATAATGAAACGACAGTTTCATAATATGGAACGACTGTTCCTAAAATAGGATCGTTTACAAAAATGCATTATCTGTTCTTAAATGTAATTTTTTTGTTGACAAATAGAGATGATTGTTGTATAAATTAAAACAAGGTGATTAAATGTTAAAGAGTTTATTCTCGTCTTCAATCAGAGCCGATGTTCTCTCGCTGTTGCTGAACAGCCCGGACGAGCAGTTTTATATTCGTGAGGTGGCGACGCTGCTTAGGAAGAACCCTTCCGGGATCAAGAGGGAACTCGACAACCTGGAGAGGATGGGAATCGTTTCGAGCGAGAGGATTGTTAACCTCAGGTACTTCCAGGCGAACAAAGAATCCCCCCTGTTCTCCGAACTGAAAAACCTCATTACCAAATCCCTCGGTCTGCCGGGTGCGCTTAAGGCGGTACTGAGGGCTTCGGGAGCAAATGCCGCTTTTCTCTATGGGCCTTACGCGGAGGGCGACGATGTCGACGCAGTAGACCTTTTTGTTATCGGCGCTTCCTCATCCCTTACCAAAGAGCTTAAAGACCTTGAAAAAAGGTTTGATCAGAAAATAAGCTTTGTCATGATGGACGAAGACGAATATCGCGTCAAGAAGAAGAAAGGTGATTCCGGCCTGAAAAAACTTTTGTCGGGCAAAAGAATTACCCTTATCGGAAGGCCATAGATAGCTGAAGTGTTCCGCATTTCTTTTCAGGGGTGCGGAGAGAAAGGGGGTGAAGATTAATGGCAACAAAGAAAGCAGCCAAGAAACCGGTAAAGAAGACCGCAAAGAAGAAATAAGTTTCCCTCACACACGCGAACACATTATTTGGGCTGGAGGAGAAATTCTCCAGCCTTCTTTTTGCGGTCTCCCCACCTATAAAACTCTATTCCGAAGAAAAATTCAAGTAAAATATGTAACTAATTGATAATAAAGGTAAATTAAAAGTAGGAAACTTCTGCCTGCCGGTGTATTTCTGGCGATAACTCCCAGCATTCGGGATGTGATATGAGCTTTTTCAGAAACTTCAGGTTAGTAGTATGTCCGGATTTGTTTGCAACGATATGACCGTAAATAGGATATCCGAGCAGAGACATGTCCCCTACGAGGTCGAGAATCTTATGGCGTACGAATTCATCCTTGAAACGCAGCCCGGTAGAATTCAGGACGCCGGTCTCCCCGAGAATTATGGCGTTATCAACGGATCCGCCCTTGGCAAATCCGTTTGCTTTGAGGTATTCTACATCCTTCAGGAAGCCGAAAGTCCTCGCCGGAGCTATCTGCATCGTGAAGTTTTCCTCGTTCATATCAAGACTGAGTTTCTGCTCCCCAAGCAAATGATGGGTGAAATATATCCTGTAAGTTATCCGCCGGCCGTTATACGGGAAGACCGCAATCTCAGCATGGCCGTCTGTCAGTACAACAGGGTTAGTTATCCTTAAATAAGGTCTCTTTTTGCTCTGTTTAGCAATGCCGCTCTTCAGGATAAGGCTGGTCAGCTCGATAGAACTGCCGTCAAGTATCGGGACTTCCGGACCGTTGACTTCAATATAAACATTATCAATACCGAGTCCGGCAAGCGCGGAGAGGATATGCTCAACAGTCCTGATTTTGGCTCCATTGACGCCTAGGGTTGTTGCAAAGGCTGTGTCGCTGACGGAACTGACTGACGCTTTAATTGCTGCATCTTTATCAGTTCGTAAAAATATGACCCCGGTGTCCCTCGGGGCCGGCTTAAGCCGGACTTTTGAGTGACGGCCGGTATGGAGTCCTATTCCTTCAAAGCTGACTTCCTGTTTTAAGGTTCGTTGCAATCGCATAATTATAATAAGCTCTCTTAAAATCTGATAATAGATTGCAAATATGGTGCCAGATTCTTCAATTACGAATATGCTTTTTTGTCTGTACCGGTATTTGGCTCTGAAAGCAGATCCCGGGGAAAAAGTTAAAGTTTTTATTTATATATGATAGAATGAGTATCTATCTGTTGTGTTTAAGTTAAACAATGCAGTGTGGACTATTTGACACACTATTCTACCCTGCACCATTTAGCATATGATAGAATTGACAGATGAATTTTCTCCGGGAGGTATTTCTCTGACCTGATATGATCGGTGTAATAAGCGGCAGCGGATTATATGAAATAGAAGGCTCTGTTGTTACAGAGAAAAAAAGGATATCTACGCCCTATGGCAGTCCTTCGGATTCTTACACATTCAGTAATTTTGCCGGGAGCAAAATCATTTTCCTTCCGAGACACGGTCTGAAGCATACTATTCCTCCTCATAAGATAAACTACAGGGCCAATTTATGGGGTTTCAGGCAACTTGGTGTCAGAAAAGTTATCTCCATCGGCGCCACCGGAGGTATCAGTTCAGGCATGAAGCCGGGAACAATTGTTGTTCCCGATCAGATCATTGATATGACAACCTGCAGGGATTCCACATTCTATGACGGCGGACAAGAGGTTGTGCATGTCGACTTTACAGCGCCCTACTGCAGCGATTTAAGAAAATCCATTATTGCTGCCGCGAAGAATTCGGGCATTAATATGCGGGAAAAAGGTACGTATATATGTACAAACGGACCCAGGCTTGAAACAAAGGCTGAGATCAGGTTTTTTTCTATAATCGGCGCCGACATTGTTGGGATGACGGCAATGCCTGAGGCTTCGCTCGCCAGAGAACTGGAGATATGCTATGCGGGAATTGCAGTGGTCACCAATTATGCTGCCGGAATTACAAAAGGGAGGCTTACCGCAAGGGAGGTTGTTGAGGTAATGCATCAATCTGCCGGACAAGTCTGCAGGTTGTTGACGGAAAGCTTGAAAATCATTCCTTCAGGATCGGTCTGTGTTTGCCGGGAAACCCTGAGAGAGGCTAGGGTTTAGCATGGATGCTATGGACACTATACTTGTTGTGGAAGACCGGGAATCGATGGCCGGAATGCTCCAGGAAACCCTTGAGGCAGAGGGATACACTGTTATTTCTGCCAGGGACGGCCTTGAAGGTATAAGATGCCTTAAAGATGGTAAAATCGATCTTGTTCTTTCCGATCTTAAACTTCCGGGCAAGGAAGGCATCGAGATTCTGAAGGCATCAAGAGAAGAGAATCATCTTATTCCCGTCATAATTATGACTGCTTATGGATCTGTAGAGACCGCTGTGGCTGCAATGAAGGCCGGTGCCTTCGATTTTATCACAAAACCCTTTGACACCGATCATCTGCTTCTTCTCATAAAAAGGGCTCTTGAAACCAGGCAACTTATGAAAGAAAATATTCTGCTGAAAGAAGAGGTAGCTTCAAAATTCGGGCTGCCGAAGATAATAGGAAAGAGCGAGAATATTATGAATGTTGCGCAGGTTGTTCAGAGGGTGGCGCCGACAAAAACTACGGTTCTGCTGATCGGAGAGAGCGGGACCGGAAAGGAGCTTTTTGCAAGGGCTATCCATAGTCTGAGCGGGAGAAAAAATTTCCCTTTTGTGCCCATCAATTGTGCCGCCATCCCAAGGGACCTGCTGGAATCAGAGCTTTTCGGGCATGAAAAGGGGTCATTTACAGGCGCTGACGCGAGAAAACTCGGTAAATTCGAACTTGCCGATAAGGGTACGGTTTTTCTCGACGAGATAGGTGATATGGATCTCACCATTCAGTCGAAACTTCTGAGGGCAATCGAGGATGGGGAGATTGAGCGGGTTGGAGCTGTAAGGTCAATCAAAGTCGATGTCAGGATTGTTGCTGCCAGCAACAAGGATCTGGAAAAGGCTGTTGAAGAAAAAAAATTCCGGGAGGACCTGTATTACCGGTTGAATGTGTTCCCTATAAGGATACCACCCTTGCGTGAGAGGAGGGAAGATATCCCTCTTCTTATTGATCATTTCATAAATAAATACTGTGCGGAGATGGCAACTCCGGTAAAAAACATTTCAAAAGAGGCAGTCAAAACGCTTATGCAGTACCGATGGAAGGGAAATATCAGGGAACTTGAGAATACCATAGAAAGGGCTGTTATACTGTGTGACGGAGATACTATTACTCATGAGCATGTAGTACTTGAGAGGCAATACGTGCTTCAGTCTGCCGAAGAAGCTCTGTCGGCGGAAGGACCTCTCAATGAAGTAGCCAAGGATGCACTGAAAAAAGCGGAAACACAAAGGATCGTCAGTGCGCTCAGGGAGACAAAGGGCAACAAGACAAAAGCTGCTGAAATACTTCGGGTAAGCTACAAAACACTGCTTACCAAGATCAAAGACTACGGCATAGAGCCTTGACAGTATAAGGGCCGTAGAATTATCATAAAAATAACTTCTATCAATAAAACGGCATAATCTTTCCGGGGGGGGGTAGTGTGTCAGGACATTCCAAGTGGTCGCAGATAAAGCATAAAAAAGCAGGCGCTGACGCTAAAAGGGGCAAGATCTTTACGAAGATTGTGAAGGAGATCTCTATTGCTGCGAGGCTTGGGGGAGGGGATCCTTCAGGGAATCCGAGGCTGAGGACAGCTATCGATAAGGCAAAAGAAGTCAACATGCCAGGGGATAATATCAAACGGGCGGTTATGAAGGGTACGGGTGAACTCCCGGGAGTATCCTACGAAGAAGCTGTATATGAGGGTTATGGTCCGGGCGGTACGGCAATTCTTATTGAAGTGCTGACGGACAACAAGAACAGGACGAGCCCCGAGATACGGCATATGCTGACCAAAGGCGGCGGAAACCTGGGTGAGGCGGGCTGCGTTTCCTGGATGTTCGAAAAGAAGGGGTATATCCTCATCGAAAAGACGAAGAGCGAAGAAGATACCCTCATGTCGGTTGCTCTTGATGCAGGGGCAGAAGATATGAAGAACGACCCCAGGGAGGATAATTACGAGATTATCACAAGTCCTGAATATATGGAGAAAGTAAAGACAGCTATAGAGGCATCGGGTATTCCCGTTTCTCTTTCAGAGATAACCATGCTGCCCAAAAACTATGTTACGCTTGACCTGAAACAGGCGGAGCATATGCTGAGGCTTATAGATGCGCTTGAAGATCACGAGGATGTCCAGAATGTTTATACCAACTTTGATGCCCCTGAAGAGGTGATGGCCAAGGTTGGTAAGTAATATGGGTATTTCAATCCGTGCTGCTTTCAGAAGAAAGTTCTTTGCCGGACTGCAAATATCGATCCCGGTTATCGCAACCTTTCTTATAATCGGATGGTTCTTTAAGTTTATTGATGGCATCCTTAATATCCTCAATTTCGGATACATCTGCCTTGTAATGGAAGGGGATGTATTTGAAATGCATTATGCGACAGGGGAGGGACTGCGGATAAGGGGGGTTGCTGCTCCTCCAAAGTTAATCGAGGCCAAAGGATGAAAGCCGCAGGGGTTGTTCTTGCGGCAGGTCTCGGAAAAAGGATGAATTCATCACTGCCCAAGGTTCTCCACGCGATACAGGGCAGCAGCATGCTTCAGCATGTTCTCAATACCCTCCGGGAGATAACGCCTCAAAAAATTGTAGTTATTGTCGGAAAAAACGCGGCGGACATAATAAGCTCCGTTAAGAAACCTGAATCAGTCTCTTTTGTATACCAGAAAATTGCGAGAGGTACAGGAGACGCCCTTTCAAAGGCTTTGCCGTCGCTTAGGGGTCTTGGGGCAACAGTTATTGTCGTTAACGGAGACACTCCCCTGGTGAATGCTCATACCCTAAGGAGATTCCTTGGCCTTCACAGGAGAAAAGGAAATGACCTCTCACTTCTTTCATTCAGTGCCGGTAATCCTGGTTCATACGGCCGGATTATAAGGAACGACAGAGGTGAAGTCCTGTCTGTCATAGAAGACAGGGATGCAACGAAGGAGCAGAAATCCATAACTGAAGTCAACAGCGGTGTGTATGCTATCGAGCCTGAAGTCCTGCATCTTTTAAAAGAGATTAAGCTTAATGAGCGAAAGGGTGAATATTATCTTACCGACATCGTCCATATAGCAAAGAGTAGAGGCTTGAAAGTTCACGCATTTATGATAGGGTCTGAAGAGGAATTTCTTGGGGTAAACACTCCTGTGGAACTTGATAGGGCCAGGAAACTGATGAAGAAAAGAGTCATCAATAAATGGAGCGGAAGAGGAGTTAATTTTATTGATGAGAATACTGTTTTTATATCCCCTGAAGTTAAGATCGGCAAAGGTGCCACAATCTATCCAAATGTTCATCTGGAAGGCTTTACAAGATTGGGCAAAGAATGCACAATTTTCCCCAATGTCAGAATTAATAACAGCGTATTGGAAGACAGGGTTGTCATAAAGGATTCTACTGTTATCGAAGATTCGGTTATAAAAAAGGGTGGTGCGGTCGGACCTTTTGCCCACATAAGACCTGGATCGGAAATCGGCTCAGGCGTGAAGATAGGTAATTTCGTGGAGGTGAAGAAATCGGTCATAGGAACCGGCACAAAGGCATCACACCTGTCATATATCGGAGATGCAAAAATAGGCCGTGATGTTAATATCGGCGCAGGGACTATAACCTGCAACTATGACGGTCGTATCAAACATACGACAACGATAGAAGATGGGGTTTTTATAGGGAGTGATTCGCAGTTGATTGCGCCAGTTAAGTTAGGCAAGGGCGCTTATGTCGGCGCCGGATCTACGATAACCAGGGACGTGCCCTCAAAAGCCCTTGCAGTGAGCAGAGCCGCACAGAGGAACATTGAAGGCTGGGCGGTCAAACGGCAGTTAAAAGTTAAAAGTGAAAAGTTAAAAAGAAAGAGAGATAAATGAATAGCCTCTTTTTTGACTCATTACAAGTCACTCACCACTGGTGTAATTATGTGCGGGATTATAGGATATACAGGCAGTAAAAATGCGGTTTTAGTAGCCCTTGACGGGTTGAAGCGTCTCGAGTACCGGGGATATGATTCCGCAGGGGTTGCATTTTTCTCAGACGGCGGGGTCAGGGTGATAAGGTGCAAGGGAAAAATAATGGCTCTCGCCGACCTGCTGGAATCCGGACAATACTCAAGCAGTACCTGTATCGGACATACGAGGTGGGCCACCCACGGAAGACCTTCTGAAGAAAATGCTCATCCTCATCGTTCAGACGGTATTGTCCTTGTTCACAACGGCATAATTGAAAATTATCTGCCCCTAAAAAATAGACTACTGGAAGCAGGATATAAATTCACTTCAGATACCGATACAGAGGTGCTTTGCCATCTTATCGCCCACTATTCCAGGGCTAAAACACTTGAGAATGGAGTTAAAGAGGCATTGAAAGAGGTGAGAGGAGCTTACGCGCTAGCCGTCATAAGGGAGGATGAACCGGATAAGATTGTCGGCATCAGAAAGGACAGCCCTCTTGTGGTGGGCATTGGTGAAGAAGAATTCTTTTTGGCTTCGGACGTCCCTGCATTCCTCAACTATTCGAATAAGGTCATGTTTCTGGGAGACGGAGAAATGGCGGTGCTGACTAAAAAAGGGGTCAGAGTCACCGGCCCTGACGGAACGGAGCTGCAAAAAGAAGCACAGACTGTTTCATGGAGCCCTTCCATGGCAGAGAAGGGCGGGTACCGGCATTTTATGCTGAAGGAGATATATGAGCAGCCCAGGGCTATCGCCGACACTCTGAGGGGACGATTCAGTACTGAAAGCGGTGATGTTAATCTCGATGAATTCGGGATGAGCGAGGCGCAACTCAAGGCTTTGAATAAGATATTTCTCGTTGCATGCGGCACGTCTTACCACGCGGGCCTTATAGGAAAGTATATGATCGAAGAACTTGCAAGGATTCCCGTTGAGGTTGACATCGCGTCGGAGTTTCGTTACAGGAGTCCCATCATAAATCCGGGAGATTTGATGATAGGGATTACACAGTCGGGCGAGACCGCAGACACCCTTGCCGCCCAGCGGGAAGTGAAAAGGCTCGGCGCAAAAGTTCTCAGTATATGTAATGTTGTGGGCAGCACTGCGTCGAGAGAGGCCGATGCAGTATTTTATACCCATTCAGGACCGGAAATAGGGGTTGCTTCCACCAAGGCATTTACAGCCCAGATTACCGGGCTTTACCTTTTCGCAATAGCCGCCGGGAAGGCAAAAGGCCTGATTTCAAAGAACAGGTCGGCTGAACTGCTGGCAGATCTCCTGATGCTTCCCGGCAATGCGGAAAAAGCTTTGGCTGCCGATGATTATATAATGGAGGCGGCCATGGAGTTTTCAAAGGCAGGAGGATTTCTTTATCTTGGTAGAGGGATTATCTACCCCATTGCCCTTGAAGGAGCCCTGAAGCTGAAAGAGATATCGTATATCCATGCAGAGGGTTATGCTGCGGGCGAGATGAAGCATGGTCCGATAGCTCTCATCGATGATGATCTTCCGGTTGTTGTTTTAGCTTCGAAGAACGTCCTTCATGAAAAAATGGCATCCAATATGCAGGAGGTGAAGAGCAGGGGGGGGAAGATTATCCTGATTACGGACGACCCTTCAGACGACGGGTCCCGTATATCGGATAAATGCATTTTTGTTCCCAGCGTGAACAGGTATCTTACGACAGTGATGATGGCAATACCCGTACAGCTGCTGGCTTATCATATTGCAGTGCTAAGAGGCTGTGACGTTGACCAACCGAGAAATCTCGCAAAAAGCGTTACAGTGGAGTGACCGATTTGCTGATTTAATATGCCGGGGTTACCGTGAAAACGAGCATGTTGCAATGTACTTGAACCTTTATTGCTGCATATGTGCCGTGGATTTAAAGACAAGAAATCTGTTAAGATGAATATGTCAAAGGAGATGATCATGCATGATTTAAATCCCCAGCAGAAAGAAGCCCTCAGCTTTACCGACAACCCCTTACTCGTATTCGCAGGCGCGGGAAGCGGCAAGACAAGAGTCATAGCTCACAAGTTTTCCTATTTGAAAAAAGTCAGAAAGCTTCATCAGGATTCAATATTGACCGTAACATTTACGAATAAGGCTGCGGAAGAGATGAAAGAGCGCATAGGAAGACTGCTTGACAGTGATATCGGCTCGGCCTGGATAGGGACATTCCATTCTCAATGCGGCAGGCTGCTGCGCAGGGAAATAAAGGCGCTTGGCTATCAAAATAATTTTTCTATATATGATGATGATGATCAGTGCAACCTCATACGGCATATATTAAAGGAATTCAAGATATACGAGGCGCTTTATAAGGGAATAGCCTCCCGCATCAGTCTGCTGAAATCCTCTCTTGTAGGTCCACAGGAGTTTCTTGCTTCAGGCGACGGGTTCGGCTTCGACGAAAAACTTGCAAAAGTATATGTGAGATACCAGGATGAACTCAGAAGGAGCAACGCTCTGGACTTTGATGATCTGATTATGTTGTCGGTCAGATTGTTCCGGGAAAACCCGAAGCTGCTCGATAAATATCAGGATAAGTTCTCATATGTTCTGGTTGACGAATTCCAGGACACAAACTTTGCACAGTACGAACTTCTTAAACTCCTGGCAAAAGTTCGCAAGAAAATATGCGTGGTCGGAGACGACGACCAGAGCATTTACCGGTTCAGGGGAGCTAATGTCAGTAATATACTGAATTTCGAGAAGGATTTTCCAGGATCCCGAACGATTAAGCTTGAGCAGAATTATCGTTCGACACAGAATATTCTTGATGTTTCAGGAGCTGTCATTCTGCATAACAACGGAAGGAAGGACAAGAAGCTCTGGACAGACAGGGGGCATGGTGAAAAGGTCCATTTCTGCTGGTTTGGCAACCATCAGGATGAAGCTGTTTATATCGCCAAGGCGATAAAGGAGTATTACCTTAAAGGGGCATATAATTACAGGGACTTTGCAGTATTCTACCGCGTAAACCTGCAGTCCCGTGTGCTTGAGGAGGCTCTGCGCAATGAAGGATTGCCGTATCGTGTACTGGGAGGCATAAGCTTTTATCAGAGGAAGGAAATCAGGGATGTAATCTCATATATGCGGCTTGCGTTCAATACCGGTGACAATGTGAGCCTAAGACGGGTAATTAACAATCCTTCCCGCGGAATCGGAGCTTCTCTCCTCACCAAGATTGAGAACGAAGCAAAGAAAAAATCCATTGCCCTTTTTGACGCACTTAAACCATTGCTCAGGGGAGATAACCTCGCCGCTCCGGCGAAAAGCAAACTTGCCGAATTTGTAAAGATGATAGAGAGCTTTTCGACGGCCCGTTGCAGGTCTGCAGGTGACATGCTGAGGAGTATTATCGAAAAATCCGGCTATGCACAGGCTCTGGATGAAGAGAGACTACGACATGTGGACGAGCTAATTTCTTCTGCCGACGGCAAGGATGTCAGGAGTTTCATGGATACTGTGGCTCTCTTTACGAATATGGACGAGTCGGCTGCAGGAGATTACATTTCCCTTATGACGCTGCATAATGCCAAGGGTCTCGAATTCCCCGTGGTATTTGTCAACGGGCTTGAGGAGGGCGTGTTGCCTTACTGTAAGGCAATGAACAGCGAAGACGAGATAGCTGAAGAGCGCAGGCTGCTTTATGTGGGTATGACCAGGGCTAAAGATATCCTCTGGCTGACAGGTTCCAGCAGGCGCAGATTATACGCCAAGGTCCAGGAACAGGAGCCATCGAGGTTTCTGAAAGATATACCCAGGGAATGCTGCAGGTGGATGGAAAAAATTACGGGACGCCAGACAATAAGGTTAACCCCCGTCAAGAAGAAGGTAAAGACCGAAGGAGCATTTATGTTCTACGCTGCAGGCTGCAGGGTGAAACACCCGGCCTGGGGCATTGGTGTTGTGCGTGACTGTTACGGTGACGGGGATGACCTGAAGGTTATGGTAAACTTCCCGAACTTCGGAGTGAAGCGACTCGCTGTCAGGTTTGCAAATCTCGAAAAAATATAGGCTGCTATGAAGATAAGCAAGGAAGAGATAGAACACATTGCAGTGCTTGCGAGGCTGCATCTCACTGAAGAAGAAAAAGAGACTTTCGGCTTACAGTTGAGCAGCATCCTTGGTTATATGAAAAAATTGGAAGAGCTTGATACAAAGGACGTTGAACCGACATCCCATGTTCTTTCTCTGCGGAATGTCACGAGGGAAGACGCTGCTGTTCCTTCTTTGCCGAGGGAAGAAGCGCTTCTAAACTCGCCGGCCCGTTCTGATGAGTTCTACCGTGTCCCGAAAATAATTGAATAGGAAGATAGGAGAGCGCACCATGTTACGCTGCATCCTGAGGGCGAAGATACATATAGCAACAGTGACAGAATCCAATCTTGCATATGAGGGAAGCATTACCATCGATGAAGATATCCTCAAAAAGGCGGACATACTGCCCTATGAAAAGGTGATGATCAGCAATCTCAACAACGGAGAAAGGTTTGAGACATATGCTATACCCGGCAGGAAAAACACGGGCGAGATTTGCCTGAACGGTCCGACAGCGAGGAAGGGTATCGTCGGAGATAAAGTCATCATATTCTGCTACAGCTATATGGAAGACGGTCGGATCGGAAAGTTCAGGCCAAGGATAGTTTTGCTGGACAGCAGTAACAGAATAGTTAAAATGAAATAGCCTTATGGGTGGTACTGCAGACTGCCGTTAAAACTCCCGTTAAATACTGCATCCAATATGTGCTGTCTTCAGTTTATTAATGCATGCCGGTATCAAAAGAATGATCAGTCGTAACTTTTTCATAGATGTTCCTGATTGGGTAAGCAGCGGCTCCCTTGAAGAATGGCATGAAAAATATAATGAAGAAACATCCGGGAAAATCCGGATCAAACCCTCTTCTGGGTTTGAAGTTCGTGAATTAAAGCATTTCGAAGCAGGAGAGTTCAGCAAATTAATGAGGGGCAATATTCTTAAGTATGAATATGTATCAAAATTGCATAAATTGCTTGCCGTTGTCAGGCGATCTCCGGCTTATTATCGAAGATTGTTGTTGTCTGATAAACACATACTTTTGAGAGCTGGAAAAGAATCAGGCAGAATGGCAGGAGGACTGGAGGCATCAATTAAAAAAAACAGTTTCGATGAAAAATATGTTCATATCCGCTGGTTACTCATCATGCCTGAATACAGGGACAGGAACATTGGTATTATGTTACTCAATGAACTGGAAAGATTGCTCATTGGGCAGGGAATATTTTACACAATCAGTGCAGTTCACTTTGCCAATCAATCCTGCATCCGGGTGCATGAAAAATTCGGAGCCCGAAAATTTTCCATAAGCGGGGAGTATTTTTATTTTGCAAAGAGACTTTGTGGATCAGATTAACCCGGAAAATGCATTTCAATTTAATTCATGCAGGCATGTGGGCAGCAAAAGCTCTCCGGCAGCTCCTTTGCAGGCGGTTATATATCCGGCGTGCCTGCATGTTCTCATTCCGGACGCTTGGCTGTTATCAGACCCAAATCCTGCGTTGGAGAGGTTTTGATGCGCATAGGCCCGCATGGCTGGGGTCAAATGCAGTTTTCGGGTTAAGGCATATTTGTGACAGGTTTATGATTTGGACATTTATTATTCAAATATTTCTTTATGCTGAATATTTGAAACAATAATCTTGAATTTACCCCGATTTTCTTTCTTTATTTGTTCAATTGTTGTCTGCTCTATCTTTATTTTCATGGCGGTCCCGATAAAGTCGTGTATGTTCCTTTTTAGTATTTGCTCAGCACCCGCTGAATTTTTGGATGCAAATACGATTTTTACCAGAAGTTGATCGATCTTCTCCTGGACAATTTGCCCCATAACAACCCCCGGGGTATGATCGAACACCAGGTAAAGAGCTGTGACAGCTCTTCTGTCGGGCGTTATAATGACATCTGCGTTGCGGCCCAGAACGGAAATGACCGCAGGGAACTCCCTGTTGCAGGCGCATTTTTGACGGCCATTCCTTATTTTAACCAGATCTCTCGTTCGGTATCTTATGAGAGGCATACTGAGGTTATGGAGGGATGTCCCGACAATTTCTTTGACGCATGTTTCCCCGGTATCGTCATCTGCAAGTGGAAATTCGGGATCAGCAAATTCTGCAATTCCGTAATCGGAGTGTAAATGATAGGTTCCATACTGGCACTGGGAAATAGCGACGGTTCTCTCCATTTGACCGTAGGAATCAAATATCCTGCATGAAAAAACTTTTTCAACAAGCTCTCTTTGATATGCAGGCAAGTTTTCTCCCTGGGAAAAAATTGCCCTAAATGATATGCCGTGATTCTGCTTCTCATGAAGCACCAAAGCCAGCATATACAAGTTAGAAGGTATACCTTTCAGAAATAGCGGCTTAAACTTTCTGAATATCCCTATAAATTCATCTGCATATTTCAGGGAGATAAGCAGACTATTAACCGTCAATTTTTTTGTGAAGTAATTAAAGTGATACAGGGCGCTGGTATCTTTCTTGAAGAAGGGAAAAAATTCAACATCAAGATCGGCAAATATATCCCCGAGCCTGTAACCTGCCCAACTCCAGAATCTCCAGTAATAGACGAATTCAAGAACATTTGATGGTTTGTCAACATAGAAATTGATTTTTCCGCCGGTTGTCCCGCTTGTTGAAAGCAGTGCAGGTCTGTATTTTTTTGAATCAAGCGCAGTGAGTGAATCAAAGTTACACTGCAGCAATTCCTTCGTCATAAAGGGAATTTCTTCCAGGTCCGCACGGGTCTGAATATCATCAGGCACGATATTGTTTGCTCGAAAAAGCTTTTGATAATAAGGGACATAAGTATAAGCGTGTGCAACTATCTTTCTCAACTGCGCCGATTGATATTCATTGATAAAGGCTTCAGCAAGCCACTGATTCTTTTCAAAGATACCCCTGAGTTTGAGTATTGAAAATGGATAGGCAAAGTCTTTAATCCTGAAGATTATCCCCATTTTTATGAACAGGTACCAAGGCATCTTTCATATATCTGAAGTGAGCCGGCATTTCTTAAAATTGTTTTGTGATTATTATATCTGAAGGACGGCAAGAAAAGAACCTGATGATACAGGATATGCATCTGATCAGGCAGATTAGGATAGTCCAGGAGTATGCTTATCGGCTTATTATGAAAAGCATGAAGAAAAAGGTTGTTCTGATATTGCAGCAAGGGGTGTGCAAAGATAAGGACCACATGTTTTTGTGTATTGACAGGTGGTTAACAGTTTACTTATACTGAACATAGGTTCATATGAACAAGCGTTCAGGTATAGATACGAGAATCAGGATCATTGCTGCGGCTATGGATGTTTTCTCCCGGAAGGGCTATGCCAGGGCCAGTATCAGGGAGATTGCAAAGGCTGCCGGTATAAGCATTGGCGGGATATATCTCTATTTCAGGAACAAGGAAGGACTTTACCTGAGTCTTCTTAAAAACGAGATGCAGGTATCTGCCGCAAAGACAAAAGAAATCATTGAGTCTACGAAATCCCCGGCTGAGGCACTGTCAAAATACCTGGAAATGCATCTTAAATACGCTGTGAGGCACAAAGAGCTGATCCTTCTGCACATAAGGGAGCATGGATTTGCATTCGGGATGGATATCAAGAGGCGTTTTTTCGGAGAGCAGCGGCAACTGATCGAGAAAATCATTGCCAGGGGGATTCGCGGAGGTCAATTCAGGAAATGCGACCCAAAGGAGACGGCAAAGATTATCATGGGGGCACTGAGGGGCATAGTATTGTCGATGACCCTGGACGATATTGCGGTTAGCGCGAGGACACTGAATGATTTTTTCCTTATCGGGTTGCTGAATGAAAAGGGTGGGAAGCGGAAATGAGAAGAGCAGTCTTTGTCCTGCTGATGATATCCTTATTCGCCATATGTATATCTGCAGAGGCAGCCGATGTTGAAAAAAACCCGGACAACGGACATGCTGAGTACACCCTCGAAGACCTTTATCGCATTGCCCTCAGCCGCTCCGAAAGGATAAAGATATCAGAAGAAGACCTTTTTATTGCCGAAAGGTATAAGGATAAATCAATGTCATTTCTGCTGCCAAGGCTTTCCGCATTCGGAGAACATATGCGGTTCAGTGAGGAAAAGACCTCTTCCGTCTCTGCCGGCAGTTTTACCATTCAGCCAAAAAGCTCTTCATCGTGGGGACTGCGTCTCAACCAGTCAATTTCTCTGGGAGGCAGGGAGATTACATCGTTCCGGATATCGAAAAAAATGATAGAAAGCAGCAGATATGACCTGTATGCAGTCAGGGAAGATTATGTACTCAAGGTTTCAGAATCTTATTATGATGTGTTAAAGGCAAAAAAGGGTGTTGACATAGCAAGGGCAAATGTGGAAAGGCTTTTAAAATACAGGGACGAGGCTAATACAAGATTGAGGGTCGGCGAAGTTTCAAAGACAGCAGTTCTCAGGGCCGAAGGGGAGCTCTCAGGCGCCAGGTCCGAACTGACCCGGTCGGAGAATCTTCTTAAGCTTGCGAAGGTTGTACTTGCGAGAGTAGCCGGTATAAGCGGAAGCTATGAAATCAAAGAAACGGAATACGGCGGTCAGAATAGCCCGGACATCGGTAAACTGGACCCTTTGGATTTTATTAAAGAGACGGCTTTTACCGAAAGAGCAGAGATCAGGTCAGTTGGTATTCAGAAGGATATTGCGGAGGACAGTGTAAGTGTTGCAAAGGGCTCCTACTGGCCTTCCCTTTCATTAGAAGGGGTCTATATGGCAAGAGATGAAAATTCTTCATCTTCTTTTTTGAATGATGAAAGCATGTATGGTTTGTTGAGAGTCGATTTGCCGCTGTTTGAAGGCGGTCTGAGAAGGGCGGAGGTTAGAACGGCAGAAGCAAAAAAAAGGCAGGCAGAATTCTCACTTGACGATCTCAAAAAAAACATATCCATCGAGGTCGAGGGCGCTTATCTGGAGTTAAAGACTCAGGCCGGGATACTTGATTCCCTTGAAGACCAGTTGAGATTTGCGAGGGATAATTATGATGCGGTCACGAAACAGTTTGCTTTCGGCCTTGCGAGCAGTATTGATGTGATTGACGCCAATACCCTTCTTGTCGATTCCGAGAGACAACTCAGCAGGGCGCAGTATAATTATCAACTGGCGGCATTGCGGTTGAAACGCGCAAAAGGTACCCTGTTGAAAGAAGTAAACGGGAAACCGTAAAAAACCAAAAGGTATTTAAAAAGTGAAGGCATTGATCGAAAAATTATTTATTATGAGACTCATAATTAGGATGCACATTTTCGGCTGTCATTGACCCGAAAATAGTTCTTGTAGCGTCATTCCCGCGCAGGCGAGAATCCATTTTAAGCTTTCAATGGATGCCCGATTAAAGTCCTCGGGCATGACGGAAAAAGCAGGGGATTCAGTAGATATTATTATGAGACGATTAATAACTCGATGGTTTTATTAAAATATTTTCACTTTTTGGCTGAAGATGATGTGAAAAGGAAACGCATATTTATATTTGCAGGAGCTATATCGATATGAAAAAGACATTTTTAACCAATTGCCGTTTATTCTTCACTCTTTGCTGTTTACTTTTTGTTTGTTTGTTACTCTTCCTGTCCGGTTGCAGGAACAAGCAGGCTCAGGCTCCTGCTGAAAGGGTCATGAATGTTCATGTGTATCCGGCAGAAAAAAGGTTACTTCGTCCGTTTGTCCGGTCTGTCGGCACGCTGAACCCCTATGAAGAAGTTGTTATAAGTGCTGAGCTCGACGGTATCTTAAAAGACCTGAGGGTGAATGAGGGATCTGCTGTTTCAAAAGGGCAGTTGCTCGCGGTGATCGACGATATTGATTACTCTCTTGAGGTTAAAAGAGCTGAAGCGGCGCTAAGACAGTCCGAAGCGACACTGGCAAATACAAAGATGGAGTATCAGAGAAAGGAATCCCTATATAAAGAACAGCTTGTGACGCAGCAGCAGTTTGACGACGTATCGACAAGGGTGCTTCTTTCAGAGGCTGAGGTGGAAAGGGCTAAGGCCGCCCTTTCTCTTGCCGGGCAGAAGTTGTCAAAGACAAGGATACACTCGCCGTTGTCTGGCGCTGTAAAGGAGAAAAAGGTTGAACGGGGGAATTTCGTTAAAAACGGCACGCCCCTCTTCAGCGTAATAAAAAATAGCCCCATTAAAATTAATTTTACCGTCACGGAGAAGGACCTGAGCAGACTTAAAATAAATCAGGATGTTGTGTTTGTCGTGGACGCTTATCCTGACAGGGAGTTCAGCGGGACGGTAAGCATTATTTATCCGAGTCTCGTGGAGAATACCCGGTCCCTTCATGTAGAAGCGCTGGCGCCGAACCATAGCGGTCTGTTAAAACCAGGACTATTCGCCGGTGTGGTTCTCTATACAGGCGATGAAAAAGAGACTGTTCTTGTGCCGGCGACATCACTGCTGTATGAAGGGGATAAGGTCAAAGTCTTTGTTGCAGATGGTGAAACAGCGAGAGAAAGAGATGTAAAGATCGGCCTGAAATACCGTCTGCCAGCAAAATTTTCAGGCCGTGAACCAACAGTTAGGACTGAAAGCAGGGATCCGGCGAGCGGGTTTAAACCGGAGATGCAGGAATTTACCGAGGTCATTCAGGGTTTGAAAGAAGGCGAACTGGTCGTGACCGTCGGTCAGCAGAATTTATTTGAAGGGGCAAAAATAAATATAGTCAGCGGGCAGGGGACCGGAGACTGATAATATGTGGCTCGCCGATACATCGATAAAAAGACCTGTCTTTGCGACAATGGTCATACTGGGCCTTGTAATTCTCGGTATCGTCAGTTATCCGATGATCGGAGTCGATCTGTTCCCAAAGGTCGAATTTCCTATAGTCAACATCACCACTACCCTCAGGGGTGCAAACCCTGAGATAATGGATGTAGACGTAACTGATAAGCTCGAGGGTGCGATCAATACCATCAACGGCGTAAAGAGTATAGTATCCACAAGCACTGAAGGCGTTTCTGTTGTTTCGGTTGAATTTGTCCTGGAACGCGATATAGAGCAGGCGGTGCAGGACGTACGGGAGAAGGTTTCTGTTATCAGAGGAAAACTACCCAGGGACATTGATGAGCCGATAATCGAAAAGGTTGACCCTGACGCGACACCCATAATGTGGTTCGGACTTTCCGGTGAGAAATCCGTAAGGGAACTTTCAACTTATGCAGATGAGGTCTTAAAGGAGCAGTTTCAGAAAATAACCGGAGTGGGAGCCGTAAGACTGGGCGGACTTAGGCTCAGGCAGGTGAGGATATGGCTCGACAGGGACAGGCTTAACGCTTACAGCATATCACCCTACGATGTTATGCGCAGCCTTGAGAGGCAGAACATTGAACTTCCCGGCGGAAGGATCGAAAGCGGCACCAAAGAATACACGGTTAAGATAAAGGGTGAATTCCCGGTTGTCCAGGACTTCAACAACCTGATAATTGCCTATTCCCTTGGCGTCCCTGTCAGGCTCAGCGATGTCGGCAGGGCCGAGGATGCCATGGAAGAGAAGCGCTCCATCGTGCGGTTCGACGGTCTGCCTGCGGTCGGTATGGGGATACAGAAGCAGTCTGGAACCAATACCGTAGAAATAATCGACAGGATCAAAAAAGAGTTGCCCAACATCAGAGGCGCCCTTCCACCCGGCATGAAGCTCGAAATTTCATTTGATCAGTCGGATTTCATCCGGCGCTCAATCAGGGAAGTCCAGCACCATATGATTTACGGCGGTCTCCTGGCTATACTGATCGTCTTCATATTTCTCAAAGATATAAGAACAACCCTCATCAGTGCTCTTGCTATTCCCACATCTGTTATCGCTACATTCACATTAATGAATATATTCGATTTTACTTTCAACAACATGACAATGCTTGCGCTGTCGCTTTCGATTGGCATCCTTATTGACGATGCCATAATTGTTATCGAAAACATTCACCGCCACATCGACAAAGGCATGAATCCGAAAGACGCGGCTTCATTTGCGACACAGGAGATAGGTCTTGCGGTCATGGCCACCACGCTTGCCATTGTTGCTATATTCCTGCCTGTTGCATTTATGAAAGGCATTATAGGAAGATTCTTTCTGCAGTTTGCACTGACAGTTGTTTTTTCGGTCATGGTGTCACTCTTCGTTTCCTTTACCCTGACCCCGATGATGGCTTCACGTTATTTGAAAGGCCGTAAGAATCAAAGCTTGCCCCACTTTACCAAAGGGGGTGATTCCGGAAGTCGCTCTTTGGAAAAGGGAAATTCAGAAGGATTTTCTTCAAACCCAGACTCAAATATCAGAAAGTCATTTCTGTATAATCTATCAAACTCTATCGAGGAGTGGTATAAAAAGATTGAAGATTTCTATGGAAAATTGCTGAAATTAGCCCTTGGACATAGAGCACTGACTATTGGCATCGCGACAGTCATTTTTATCTCAAGCATTCTCATGACAGCCTTTATCGGAAAGGAATTTGTTCCGCCTGAGGACCAGTCGAGGTTCCTTGTGCGTCTCAAGGCGCCTATCGACTATTCTGTAGATGAGATCGACAGGTTATTCAAGAAAGCGGAGGATATCATCCGGGCTACGCCCGAGGTCAAGACCTGCTTTTATGCCCTGGGTCTTACTGCCGGTCAGGTTAACAGGGGCATCATGTTTATATCTCTGAAACCCAAGTCCGAAAGGCAGAGGACACAGCAGGAGATTATGGCTGATGCAAGGAAAGAAATGAAGGAAATAGTCGGGCTTGAAGCAACCGCCGAGGATATCTCTCTGCTCGGAGGGGGGCTCAGAAATGTACCTATACAATACTCGATCAGGGGGAGTGATCTGAAGGCGGTCGAGTCATATTCCAGAGAGATTGTATCTCAGTTCTCCAAGCTGCCCGGTGTCGTTGACGTTGACACATCGCTCGAGACCGGAAAGCCCGAGATCAGGGTCTATATCGACAGGGACAAGGCTGCTGATCTGGGCGTTGATATAGCGACTGTTGCAGAGGCGGCTAATTTTCTAATAGGTGGTGAAGTTGATGTTACAAAATTCAAGGACGAGGCAAGGGGCCGCAGATATGATGTTAGAGCCAGGCTGATTCCTGAAGACAGGGCAAATCCCGAGGATATCGGTATGCTTTATGTGAGGGCCGCAGACGGAAAACTGGTAGAACTTTCCAACATCATCAGTATACAGGAGGCAGGAGGCCCAAGTGTTATCAACAGGGTCGACAGACTGAGGGCCGTAACAGTCTTCGCGAATCTTGAAGACAAGCCACTTGGTCAGGCCAAGGCTGAGCTCGATTCAATATCACAGAAAATTTTGCCTCCCGGTTATTCAGGTGTTTATAAGGGGGCAGCCGATGTGATGGGAGAGTCTTTTTACTACCTCTTGTTTGCCATCATACTCGGAGCTGTTCTGGCATATATGATTCTCGCGGCGCAGTTTGAAAGCTTTATTCACCCTGTAACTGTGCTGCTTTCGATGCCGCTGTCGTTTATCGGCGCGTTCGGAGCCCTGTTTATCACCGGCATGACTATCAACCTCTTCAGCCTCATAGGTCTTGTGCTCCTTATGGGTCTCGTTAAGAAAAATGCTATTCTTCTCGTTGACTATACAAATACGCTTCGCGCACAAGGCATGGGAAGAAGGGAAGCCATACTTGCTGCAGGCCCTGTCAGGTTGAGACCGATACTGATGACAACTTTCGCTATTGTCTTCGGCATGCTGCCGATTGCACTCGGCATCGGTGAAGGAGCCGAAACGAGGGCGCCCATGGCCATTGCCACGACAGGGGGGCTTATTTCCTCCCTGCTACTGACCCTCGTCGTCATCCCGGTAATATACGACGTCTTCGATGAATTATATGGAAGGCTGAGGATCAGATGTGATAAGACGTGATATATTCAAAGCCGCAAATATTCTCTAATTTTTAGCGAAATCTTACGGCCTTTCTTATTTTAATTTCCTGCAGAGTTCAGCAACCCGCGCGCCGAGTTTGAACGCATCTGAAGCGGTCTTTTCATCGGGAGCGCCGACGCATGCAACGCCATAGTGTCCTGAGGCGCTGAGAGGATCACCTACAATTATCATCCCGTAAATCAGCATGGCCTGCAGTATCGAAATTATGGTAGTTTCCTTGCCGCCTGTATGATGGCCTCCTGTTGCAAAGGCTGCTCCCACCTTGTTTTCCATCTTCATTCGCAGACCCACATACTCGTCAAGAACCCTTTTAAGCTCAGCTGCCATACCTCCAAAATATACAGGTGAACCGGCTATGATTCCGGCAGATTCAAGGAAGTCGTCTTTAGAAACTTCCTGCGTGCTCTTGACGTTCGCTTTTAAGCCTGCTGATTCAACCCCTTTGGCAATCTCATTTGCCAGCTTGGCGGTATTCCCACCTTTAGAGTAGTAGAGAATCAAGACCTGCATAACACCCTCCTTTTTATCCTATAGCTTCCCTTGTTATTTTCTCTGCAAGTTCAAATATAGCCTTCTTTTCTTCCAATGTTCGTGCCTCGATATAAAATCTGACTTTGGGCTCGGTACCCGAAGGCCTTATCATGAGCCATGAACCATCGTCGAAAACCAATTTTGTCCCGTCTTCTGTAATTACATCCTTTACCCGCCTCTCGTTATTATTGATTGGAGTAACAGTCCCCTTTTTATACTGCATTCTGATCGCCGAGAGCTTTTTTATCAAAGGTTCACCGACAAGAGATGGGTCTACGGATATGCCTGACCGGTCCGGATAGAAATAGCCGAATTCATCCATTATGTCTTTAAGATATTCACTGAGATTCCTGCCGGTAAAAGATATCATTTCAATGGCCAGTAGCAGGCCGAATATGGCATCCTTTTCGAGAGTGTGGTTATAGGCGGATATGCCGTCAGACTCCTCGAATGCGACTATCGCTTTTTCATTCGATTGTTTCGACAGAAATGGCCTGAAATTCTTGAAACCCACCTTTGTTTCACGCACAGGGACATGCAGCCTTTCTGCAATTGCGTTAACAAGATTGCTTGTTCCGACTGATTTTGCCACAACCCCGTTTCTCTTTTTATGCACATGCAGGAAATGAAACGCCATTGCTCCAAAATAATTCATGGGTATCTGCATGCTGCCATCTGAATGCCTGATGCGGTCTCCGTCGGGGTCCATTATAACCCCCAGTTTAAAACGGGCATCACTTCCCTGAAGCAGGCGCTCTGTTTCCATCATATTTTTCTCGGAGGGCTCGGGTGCAATCCCGCCGAAGAGAAGGTCCTCCTCTGTTCTCAGATAAGATATCTTGGTGCTGCTGCCGAGCATCCTCCCGATACGTCCGCGGGTAGAACCATGGACATTATCGATGCAGATAAAACAGTCCGCCTGCCGAATGAAATCCTGAATTCTTTCCATGTCCAGTGTTTTTCTTTCGAATATGTAACTCATATAGAGATCCGTCAAGTCCGCTCTATTAATGTGAGCGGGTCTTACAGACTGTATAACGGTCCTCTCCTTCATCATCCTGTTAGCTATTTCTTCAATCTCCGCTGTAATTTCGGTTCCGGCAGGGCCCCCGTCTGAAGGATTGAATTTGAACCCTGCGTAGTTTGCAGGGTTGTGAGACGGTGTCAGATTGATTGAACAGGCAGCCTTCAGCATCTCAATCCCTGATGAAAACTCAGGTGTAGGCGCCTCGCCTGCATACCAGGTCCTGATTCCTTCCTTCTGGAGAAGACCTATAACTTCCATGCAAAAGTCACGGCCGAGAAAACGGTTGTCATGCCCTACGATTATCCCCCTTTTACTTATCTCGTCAAAATCCTCCACGCCGACAGCCTGCATGATCTTCGGATTGTTACTTTTGAACATTTTTATGATTGCAGATGTCACTATTCGCAGATTATTAAAGGTGAAATCGCTCCCTATTTCTCCCCTCCATCCCGATGTGCCGAAGACTACTTTTGCAGGTTCCGGATTCTCTCTTGCAAACCTTTCGATCAGGGCAAGCAAACCCCTGTTTCTGTCAACATCTGACAGCAACGCCTTCCAGCAGGAAGCCGCATCCCGGAAGTCATCCATATATCCTCCCTATAAGACTATCAATCAATAGCTGTTAAAAAATCAACCACAGAGACCACAGAGAAAATTTAAAAATCAAAATATGAAAAACCTCTGAGTTCACTGTGGTTAATATTTCTTAATCTTTTTTCATGAGACTTTCAGATCAAGAAATATCGATCAGAATATAACCTGAAAAACCTTGTCGATTTCCTTAAGATCTGCAATAATCCCGGCAGCATCTCCCGGGTACAGTTTATCTATATTAATGTTAGACAACGTTTTATGCAAACCTCCGAATGCCTCTCTCACATTCAGGTCTTTGTTCATGTTCATGACAAAAGCCCCTTTTAATTTTGTTATATAACGGCTCGTTCCGCTATGCTTCTGCCCCGACTTTATTCTGATAAGCCTGACGAGTTGTTTCAGGTTCCTCAGCCTGGCGGCTGTTTCCCTCATTAGCCTGTCCGAATAGCTGAGCTGCTTCCGGTAGTGCCCGTATATGAGAAAAAACCTTATTTCCGATATGTCGTAACCCTGAGCCAACAGATCATCCGTGTATAATATATTGCCTTTGCTTTTGGACATCTTCCGGCCTTTGAAACACAGATTTTGACAGTGAAGCCAGAACCTGGCCATCGGATATGGCCTGAAAGATTCAAGAACCGCCCGTGTATAATCATGGTGACGTATAAGATTGTCTACCCCACCGCAATAGATTGACAGAGGTCTGTTGATAAATTTTGCTATCATTCCCGGATCCTGAATATTCCATGCCGGCCTTCCTTTTCCGATACTGGTATCCCAAAAGCAGGCATCTCCTTTCTTATAGCCGTGCCACAGAATAAAGTCACCAAGATTCCAGCGCGCTCCGGTATAAGTGTCCCTGTGAAAGCGTCTTTTCTCTGCAGGCCACTTTGTCATATCAAGACCATAAAGCTTGCCGAATCCCCTGAATTTCAAAGGATCAAAATAAATATTATCTCCGTGCCGGTAAGCTCTTTTTCTTTCTAAAAGCTTCGAAATGATCTCTGCGGCCTCATCAACAGTCCCGGATGCCCTTGGCAGATAGTCGGGTATCTGCATTCTCAGCCTGCGCATTTCAGCGACAAACTCTTTTATGTTTTTTTTCGACAGACTGTTTAAAGAGACGTTCTTCTTAACAGCTTCTTTGATCGCCTTATCTTCGATATCCGTCAGATTCATACCCCTTGCAACCGAATACCCGGTGTATTTAAGATAACGCACCAGAATATCTTCAAACAGGAAAGTTCTGAAATTGCCGATGTGGGCCCTCTGATAGACAGATGGTCCGCATGTAAATATGGTGACATGCTTTTCAGCGGGGTGAAACCCCTCAATCTTTTTATTTAATGAGTTAAACAAATGCAGCACGGTTTAGTTGCCTCCTGATTTCATGTGATTAATAATCTCTGGAGATTAATGGTAACAATACCTGCTCCGCTCTGCGACTCGCAGAGCTTTTGGAAGCCCTGGAATCGGTAAATTCCGTATCCGCTGTATTTATCCACTAATTAACAATATGGCAATAATGGCAATACGAGTTTATAATTTTATGGGAAAACTCTACTTCAGGTATCCTTCGATCAGGAAATCTTCTCCGATTCGCCTGACTTTCATATCCTTAATCATGTATGCGTCTTCGAGTTTCCTGAATTTGCTTCCGCCGACTGCCGGATATGAATGCCTTCCGCCAATAATCTTAGGAGCTATAAAAAACATCACTTTATCGACAATACCGTCTTCAAGGGCATGGGCATTAAGAGAAGACCCTCCTTCGATGAGCAAAGAAGTAATCTCCATTTTTCCGAGTATTTCGAGAAGCCAATTTAACTCAAGTTCTTTCTTAAATAAAATTATTTTTATACCTGATTTTTCAAGGTCATTTATCTTTGAAGCGTCACTATTTTTTGTGACAATCAGCGTTTGAGGCGGTATATTCAGGATTTTTGCACCCGAAGATATCTCAAGGTTGGGATCAATGATGATGCGCACCGGATTTCTGCCTTTGCTGATCCTTGCAGTAAGCCGGGGATCATCAGCCTTTACCGTTCCGATTGCGGTCATAACCGAATCTGCCCGGCTTCTAAGCGTATGAACTAATTTTCTTGCCTTTTCGCCGGTTATCCATTTTGACTGACCTTCAGGCGTTGCGATTTTTCCGTCAAGGGTCATGGCAATTTTAAGTGTCACGAACGGCTTTCTCGTGGTTATATATTTTATGTAGACTTCGTTCAGTCTTTTCGCCTGTTCTTCAAGAATCCCTGATTTCACCTCTATCCCGGACTTCTCCAGTTCGTGAATCCCCTTTCCCGAAACTTTCGGATTGGGATCTGTCATAGCAATAACGACCTTTTCTATCCCGGCGTTGATGACCGACTTTGTGCATGGCGGAGTTCTTTTTTCAGTGTGGCAGCAGGGCTCGAGATTCACATAAAGAGTAGAACCGGCCGCACTATTTCCGGCCTTGGCTATGGCAAGTGCCTCTGCATGAAGGGTGCCGGGTTTTCTGTGGAAGTCTTCTGCGATTATTTTTCCCTTTTTGACGATAACCGCACCCACCATGGGGTTAGGGTTGGTCATGCCCCTTGCTTTCGCTGCAAGCTTTAGTGCATGTCTCATAAAAAAAACATCATTCATGGCTGATTAAGCATACCATAAAATTTGCCTGACGTTGAATTTGGGTAATCGACGACGCGCTGAAAAAGCCTTGAAAATCGAAAGATGCCGGGTTAATCAGACATGGTTTCTGAGCATGAGTTCTGCCGGATGGGGGTTTAAATAAAATTGTTTTTTAAGGTAAGGCTCGTCATATTTCCGAACGTAATGGTTAATGATTACTATCGGAACTATCAAAGGCACATACCCTTTATGATAATTATCAATCACTTCGAGAAACTCCTGCTTTTCATCCGAAGAGAGCTGTTTCTTAAAATAGCCCATAATATGCATCAGTACATTTGTATTCTTCTTTACGGTGGAAAGCAGCCTCAGGCCATCCCATAATGTCGCAATATAGCGCTGCAGGAGTTCTGGCAGAGGGTATTTTTTGGCGTCAGCAACCAGTCTGCCGAGATCACTGAGATGTCTGGGGCTGTGAGACAGGATGAGCAGCTTGTGATCTGTATGAAATTTGACAAGAGCGTTTACAGTGGCTCGGCTGTGCAGGTTATCCTTCCATCGTTTATAGACAAAAATCTTCTCGATGAAATTTTCCCTCAGTTTCGGATCATTAAGCCTGCCATCATCGATTACAGGTGTGAGCGGAAATTGTTTTATGAACGCGCCGCCGAAAATGCCGGCCCCTGTTTTATAGGGCATTCCTGCCGGAGTGTAAATTTTTACGCCTCCTATGCCTGAACTCGGGGATCTGCTCTTGAAGATGAAGCCGCATAAGTCGTCGCGATCGAGCTCTCCCAATCTTTTTGAGGCCCATGCCTGCATGCGTTCTGTATGATCGATGCCTGTCCGGATGGTAACAAGGCGCGGCGAATCGGCATTTCCTGCAAGATGCATTGCTTCTCTTGGAACAGGAAGGCCACATTCAACCTCGGGACATACAGGTACCCATTCAAAATACTTTCCCAGAGTATCAGTTATAAAAACGTCCCTTTTGTGTCCACCGTCATACCGCACATTTTGACCGAGCAGACATGAACTTACCCCGACCCTGATCTTTTCCATATTGTATGTATTCTAATATCTTGGGGTAAAGCGTGCAAGCTTTCGTTTCAGGAGGTCATGCTTCAGGATTCGACTGCCAAATAACAGATGAAAAGAATTCAGTTTTCCCAGTTAACCGGAAAACCCCATTTGCCCCCGGGCATGCAGGCATATGCGCATCAAAAACTCTCCAATGCAGGATTTGGGTCTGATAACATTCGATCGTTCGGAACGAAAAGGTTCAGGGAGTCCGGATATGCAAGCGCCTGCAAAGGAGCTGCCGGAGAGGTTTTGCTGCCCACATGCCTGCATGAATTAAATTGAAATGCATTTCCCGGTTAAAAAGTGCATAATCTCTAAAACGAATGTGATAAACTTTATAGCACAAGCATCAGCTTTCAAGCGTCATGATAATAAAGGAGTCTTTGCTCATAAATGCTCCAATGAAGCGGGTATGGGATACCTTTACCGACCTCACCTGCTGGATGGACTGGAATACCGTAATACAGGACGTGAGCTATGAGGAAAAGTGCCTTACAAACGGGAAGGCCCTGAAATGCTGCTTCAGGCCTTTCCTGTTCCCGATCAGGGTCAAGATAAAGATCGAGGAAATAAGGCCGCACGATCGTATTATATGGTCGGCAAGAAAGAAGGGTTTATACGCTTTTCATGAGTTTTTTTTTGAAGAAGTTGAAAAGGGCATTCTCGTTACGAGCAAAGAGTCGTTTTCAGGTCTGCTTGCCGCGGCATCCGGTTTTCTTTTACCCCTGGGCAGGATGAGGTCGCTGACGAGGACTTTCCTGAAAGACCTTAAAAAAGCTGCAGAGAAGCGTGCAGATTGACGGGAAATAACGCATTGAAGACAAAAACAGGTGAGAGTCTATTTTTTATTCATTGAAAAATATCCAGACCCAGCTTTAAGCATATTAAACATATAATATACAGGTCATTGCGAGCACCATAAAGGTGCGCGGCAATCTCTGCGGCAAAGGCAAGATTGCATCTTTTTGCCCAATATGTGCAACACATAACTTGAACATCGCGTTAATAACCGCCATTCAAATAATATTTATGAGCTAATTTTTCACGTATACTTTTATATCTAAATGTACTATATGCTTCGGTCGTTCAGAGTCGAATCAGGCTATTTCATGATTTTTGGTTTAACCTCCCGAACAAAAAAGGCGATGGCTTCGCTGACTGGTCTTGACTTCCGTTCCTGCACCAAGGAAAGGGGAATCTGAGCGGTCCAGCGGGCAATAGCAGTTAAGCCAAAAAGCACTTGCTCAGGTTCCAGATGAATCTCTCTGATTGCTGGACTCTCGGGAAGGAATACGCCTGAAGCCAGCATTGTTATTACCATCGCGAGACCCGAAAAGGCACCGGATACACCGGAGTAAAGCTGTCTTTTCTCATCTGGAGCTATTGAAAGAACAAAATTAGTTGCGACTAATCCTGCCCCGGCCCACATGATACCTGAGGTGACCGCTTCCATATATAAAATGTAATAGTTATGAGGTGTTACAAAAAGCCAAACCATAGGATTAAACCCTCCGAGCATAATGATAAGACGCATGGCAGTCCGGTTACCATATCCATCGATAATCCTTCCCCACACGCGCAATACCAGTATTGCCGCAGCAATGTTCACACCACTGTAAATCTGTACCTCAAATAGTGTCATCCCGAGTTTTTGCAACATAAAGGGTTGCCAGAAAGGAGCTCCTATCCCAACCGCAAACATCCACCAGCAATTGAAAAGAAGAAACTTTCTAAAGTTGCTGTCCCTTAGCGGGAGGGAGAACATCCTTGGCAGGGTATCCTCCTCGATCTTTTTTTCTCTCTCGGGTAATCGTGAAAGCTTAAGCAGTCTTGAGAAAGCTGCGAGAATGGCGACAGAAAAAATAGTTATAAAACCAAGGGGTAAATTTTCTGGTTTGAAAAATGCAGATGATTCTTTGGCGATATCTTGTCTTGCCGATGCACTAAAGAAATCAATAAACAGACTAAATCCAATGCCGACTAAGACCGCAGTCAGCATTACATACTGCGAGAGTACCGAAAAAAATCTGCCTCTGACTTTGAGCGGAACAATACCTGTTATCCATCCAATCCATGCATTGTTAGCGACCGACAAAAGTGAAATACTCAGAAAAAAAAGAAGAAGAAAAGCGAACATTGCATTTTTCTCTGAAAAGATAAATGGAAGCAACCCGAAACAAAATGCTATGCAGTAGGCAATGAATTCAAGTGTCAACACAACACTCTTTCTCTTTGTGCGCCCCTTCGTGACAAGCGCGCCAATAGGTTGAAAAATTTGGGAAATCTGCCCTATGGCAGCAAGAATGGCAAAGTGAATAGGCGCAGCATTTAACATAATGGCAAACTTTGTCAGAAATGCCGACCCCGATCCGCAAAGAGTACTAAAAATCTGTCCAAAAATTCCAGATGTAACCGATATCCGGACGATTTGTCCAAGCCCGCCATTTCTTTTTTTTCGTATCATTTAGTATTTCTGTCCCTGGCATCAACCCTGAGAATACATTATAGAATTATTTATCGGCAATGGATATTCAGAACCGTTCCTTTGGCCATGATCGAGTGGGGAGAAATACTGCTGGCATCCATAACGATCATTGCTGCAGTGGAAATTGATAAATGGATAAGGCGAAAGAAGTTACGCGCTCAATGAAAAGGAGATTTTCAATGAACCATTATTTTTGTAGCTTTTATGTTGTTATTCGCTGGAGCAGCGGCATTTGCTTATGAGCAGTCAAAGTTCGAGATTGTTAAGATATATAATGGGTTTGAATTAAGGCGCTATTCTCCCTACATTGTTGCCGAGACTGTCGTTTCGGGAAAATTTGATGATGCGGGTAATAAAGCCTTTAGAATTTTGTTCAAATACATCTCAGGAGATAATCTGAAAAAAACAGAAATCCCCATGACAGCCCCGGTCAACCAATCTCCTGCAACAGACGCTGGAGAAAAAATAGAAATGACAGCCCCTGTGGAGCAGACTCATCAGGGGAAAAATGCCGATACCTATGTGGTCAGCTTTGTAATGCCATCAAGGTATACGCTGGAAACGCTGCCGAGTCCATCAGATCTACGCATAAAAATCCGGGAGGTAAAATCAAGGCTATTAGCAGCACTCACTTATTCAGGGACTTGGTCTGAGAAACGTTACAGACAGCATGAAGCCGCACTCTTGGAAGCGGTAAAAACTGCGGGCCTTATCACAATTGGTGAGCCAAGTTTTGCTCGGTATAACTCACCTTTTGCGTTATGGTTTTTGCGCAAGAACGAGGTTCTTGTAGAAGTTGAAGAAGGAACAAAGGCTAAATAAGGGGTAACCGTCCTAATAGGTATTAAGTTTTATCCGTATTGAGTGGTATTCATGAGGAAGACATCGCAATGAGCGCTCAGGGGAGAGCAAATTGATCTTGTTTGAAGAAATATTGCATGAAATTGCCGTTCTGCTTATGATAGTGTCGGTTATGAGTGCGCTGATACTCCGCATGCGTCAGCCCCTCATTGTCGCTTATCTTCTTGTGGGCGTTCTCGTAGGACCTTCCGTATTTCGGTATTATTACCATCCGTGATAAAGTAGACCTCCTGGCACAAATAAACAGATATGTGATTTCCCTTCTTTCTAGATGCTAAGCATATTGAGTTTTTTGCTATAATTAAACAATTGGTTGGAAACCATGAGTTGCAGTGACCAAAAATCAGGGAAACCTTCATTTCATCTATATACGTGTACCGAATAGCGCTAAAAATGCTCATGGGTGACCGGGGGAAGTACCTCGGACTGATCATGGGACTTACATTCGCTGCCCTCCTCATCACACAGCAGTCATCAATCTTCACCGGTCTTATGACCCGCACGTATAGTTTCATCGATGATCTCTCACAGCCTGACATATGGGTCATGGACCCGAAAGTGCAATTTATTGACGATGTGAAACCGCTTCAGGATACGCAACTATTCAGAGTCCGCGGAGTGCAGGGTGTGGAGTGGGCCGTGCCGCTTTACAAGGGATTGCTCAAGGCCCGCCTTGAAGACGGAAATTTCCAGATCGTGAACCTGCTCGGTCTCGATGATGCCACTCTCATAGGCGGCCCCCCTGTCATGATCGAGGGATCGCTTCAGGACCTCAGGCGACAGGATGCGATCATAGTGAATGATGTCGGTGCAAACACCCGTCTCGCAAAAAAACCGAAGGGGCCCGGAGGGAAAGTCGTACCGTTAAAAGTCGGCGAAGTTGTCGAAATCAATGACAGAAGGGCTGTGGTCGTCGGTATCTGTCAGGTAAAGCGGACATTCCAGTCGCAGCCTGTCATTTATACGACCTATTCGCGTGCCAAGACGTTTGCGCCGAAAGAGCGGAAATTGCTCTCGTTTGTTCTCGTGAAAGGGGCAGACGGAACAGACCCGAAGGTCCTTACGGAGCGGATCAGAACAACCACAGGGTTGGCAGCCTATACTGCCAAGGAATTTAAGGATCTCACCTTTAACTATTACATGAAAAGCACGGGCATCCCTATTAATTTCGGCATTGCCGTGATGCTGGGGTTTTTGGTCGGGACAGCAATTGCCGGCCAGACATTCTATAATTTCACGCTGGAGAATTTACGTTACTTCGGAACCCTGAAAGCTATGGGAACGGCGAACGGCGTTCTCCTGAGGATGATACTCCTGCAGGCGCTCGTCGTCGGGGGCATCGGGTTTGGACTCGGTGTCGGGGGCGCCGCCCTTTTCGGATATCTCATGAAAGGCACGGAACTCTCGTTCCGCTTGATTCCTGAGATACTGCTCCTCTCCGGAGCCGCGATTTTCATAATAATCATCGTTTCTGCCGTGATCAGCATTCGGAAGGTGATGAAACTTGAACCGGCAATCGTATTTAAGGCGTAGGTAAATATGGTCAACAACGGTACGGCCGTTCATATACTGAATGTGACAAAGACATTTATAACGGGGCAGTCGCGGGTTCAGGCCCTTCGCGGCGTGAACCTGAATGTCCCCGTGGGGGAACTTCTCATGCTCGTCGGTCCCTCTGGATGCGGGAAGACAACTCTCATCTCCGTGGTCGCCGGCATTCTGAATCACGACGAAGGCGAATGCCTCGTATTCGGGGAGAATCTCAGGGACATGCCGCAGGGGAAAAGGACTTGTTTTCGCGGGGCGAATGTCGGGTTTGTCTTCCAGGCTTACAACCTAATCCCGAGCCTGACGGTTGCGGAAAACGTGGCTGTCCCCTTGTTGATTACCGGAAAGTCCCGCAAGGAAGGCCTTGCAAGGGCATATGAGATGCTTAAACGCATCAATCTCGGGGACAAGCTGAATGCGCTTCCCGGAACGCTCTCAGGAGGACAGCAGCAGAGGGTTGCGATTGCCAGGGCACTTGTTCACAGCCCGCGACTGATTGTATGTGACGAACCAACCAGCGCACTTGATGCAGATACCGGAAGACTCATTATGGAAGTTCTCAGAAATACTGCCCTTGCTTCCGACAGGGCGATTATTGTTGTAACGCATGATAACCGAATATTTAATTTTGCAGATCGCATAGCCAGGATGGACGACGGACTAATTGTCCTCGTCGAACCGCAGGTCGCGACAGTGTAGGAGGAATGATGATCCGGAAATATTTTCTTCCGTTTCTGGCCATCGTAGGCCTGATCTTTGCCGCTTGGATGGTGAAACAGGGGTCAAGACCGGTTGTGCCGGCAAAACCTGTTGTAGATCCGCCCCGAGTCTCTTTCGAAAGTAAAATCTCGGGGGCAGGCATTGTTGAAGCGAGCACAAGGAATATATCCATAGGCAGCCACGTTTCGGGAATCGTGCAGCGCTTGCATGTGCGCGTTGCGCAAAGGGTGAAAACAGGCGATCCGCTCTTTACGCTCGATGACCGCGAAAAGAAGGCGGACCTCGGCATCCGTGAGGCAAAGGTTCGTGAAGAGGCGGCAAATCTTAAGGACCTTGAGGCGCAGCTCAAGGTTGCGGAGAGTGTAAAAGATCAGCGGGCCATCAGTTTGGATGACCTGAACAAGAGGCGATTTGCTGTGCAGGTTGCGGAGGCAAGGCTTGCGAACGCCAAGGCCGAAGTTGAGGCTTCAAGGGTGGGAATCGACCTGCTCACAGTTTGCTCCCCCATCGATGGCGAGGTGCTTCAGGTCAATATCCGGCCGGGTGAATTTGCCCCGACCGGCATGACTGAGGTGCCGCTCATCCTCCTCGGCAACCTCGACAGGCTCCATGTACGTGTGGATATCGATGAGAATGATGCGTGGCGCTTTCAGCCCGGAGCCTCTGCAGCCGCTTATGTGCGCGGCAATCCTGAGTTAAAGACTGATCTCCGGTTCGAATATATAGAAAAGTATGTCATACCGAAACGCTCCCTTACTGGGGAGAGCACGGAACGGGTCGATACAAGAGTCATGCAGGTTGTCTACAGTTTTAACCGGCGGAATCTGTCTGTTTTGCCCGGACAGCTCATGGATGTTTTCATTGAGGCGCCTACAGCTGAACACCGGGGTTCAGAACGGGATAAGAAGAAAGAGCAGTGAATACAATAGCCGCCTTTATTCTTTTGATCGCTTGCTTATTGCCGGCTTGTGTATCGGTTGGTCCTGATTACGAGAAAAAGGATTACCCCGTTTCTGGTTTATTCACCTCACTTGAGCCGGGAATAACGACGGGAGCAGCCCCCGGCATTCAATACCTGGATTCCTGGTGGACGTTCTTTCAGGACCACGTCCTCGATAGCATCATGGCAAAAGCGGTGCAGCAAAATCCCGACCTTCTCATTGCTGCCGCTCGTTTCCGGCAAGCTCGAGCGCAGGCTATGGTGAGTTCTTCGGGATTGCTTCCTGAAGGAGAGGTGAATGGTTCTTATCAACGCTTGAGAAGGACAGAATCCCCCATTTCGGTGAGAGGGATCTCTTCAGACGGCGAATCTCCTTCTCAGGATGTGATTGTCAGCAGAGAGCAAGACCTCTATCTGACGGGTTTTGATGCATCCTGGGAGATCGATATCTTCGGTGGTGTGCGAAGGGAAATCGAAGCCGCCTATGCAACCCTTGATGGCTACCAGCAGGGGCTGCATCAGGCCCTGATTACCCTTCAGGGAGAGGTTGCGCGGACCTATATTGACGTGAGAGGGCTGCAACTCCGGCTTGATATCGCCAGTAGGCAGGACAGGGCGCGGCGTGACTATGCCGAAATAACCGAGGCCCGTGCAAAGGCCGGCCTTGTGAGTGAACTTGATTCAGCACGTGCCCTCGGTGAGCTTGCATCGGCAGAGGCTATTGTTCCATCTCTCGAGCAATCGATGAAGGGGGCAATTCATCGGCTTGGGGTGCTTCTGGGGGAGGAACCGGCAAGCCTTGAGGAGCAGCTTCTGGTCTCTGCTCCGCTTCCTCATATCTCCGGAGACCTGCCCGTCGGGCTGCCTTCTGATCTCCTGCGGAGGCGGCCTGATATCAGGAGGGCGGAGAGAGAACTGGCAGCAGCGACTGCCCAGATTGGCGTCTCCGTGGCAGAGCTTTTCCCGAAGTTTTCCCTCACCGGTTCTTACGGTTTTCAAACGGATCAGGGCGGCAGACTCCTGCGTGATGAGAGTAATTTCTGGCAGATCGGCCCATCGTTCAGATGGCCGATCCTGAATTTCAGGCGCAGGCTCGCCCAGATTGAGGTCTCAAAGGCTATTCGCGACGAGTCATTGGCGAGATATGAACAAACAGTGCTCCTCTCCCTCGAGGAGGTTGAAAATACCCTTGTCGCACTGTCACGGGAGAAGAGGCGTTCGCAATCACTATCGGAATCGGTCATTGCCAATGATCTCGCAGTCAAACTTGCTCTCGAACGTTACCTCGCCGGCCTTCAGAGTTTCCTTGTGGTGATCGATGCCCAGACAGCACTTTATTCGGCAGAAGATCAGCTTGCCCAGAGCATTGAAAATCAGGCAATAGCATTCATTAGCCTCTATAAGGCACTTGGCGGTGGCTGGCAGGATGAGTATCCCTTTAAATGATTGAGAACCCCTTGTATTCTTATTGCAAAGGAGGATGTGCATGATGGTTCGCGTTGGTGATACTGCTCCCGACTTTGTTGCAAAGGCATTTCACAGTGGCACTGAGCAGGATATTAGACTCACTCAGTACAGAGGAAAGTGGATTGTGCTTCTCTTCATTGTCGGTGATTTTACCTGTGTCTGTCCAACCGAAATAGCTGCCGTTGCCGTTAAATATCCCGCCTTTCAGGAGCTTGGTGCTGAAATATTCATCGTTAGTACCGACAGCATCAGCACACATGAGGAATGGCACGAAAAAGCAATGCCATGCATGATCGCCGGAGGAGCCCGCTTTCCACTAATTTCTGATCAGGAAGGAACTATCGGAAAAATCTATGGTGTCTTCGACGAGGAGAAGCGTATTCATATCCGGAGCCATTTTTTGATCGACCCGGAGGGAATTATACAATCTGTAGAAATGCTTGCCGCACCTATCGGGCGAAGTGTTTCCGAGATTCTCCGGCAGTTGCGGGCAATGAAGGAATACCGGACAACTGGCAAGCTCATTCCCTGCGGATGGGAACCCGGCAAGCCCACTATTGCTGAAACGGATGACTCAGGGGCACCGACTCGGGTGTGGGAATCCTGGAGGCCGGGGAAGGCTTTTTAAATTATTCCTCTTCTTCCTATATCTCTGGTAAGGCCTCGCCCGCATTCAGCAAGAAGATTTTTCTGCTTCTCCTGCCCTTTTTATCGTACAACTTTTTCCTTTGTCTTCGTCAGTGGTTTTTCTATTGCATCGATTGGAGATTGACTGTTACTTTCTGAAATCTTACAAGATAAAATTTGGTAAAATATTGAATAGGTCTTTCATATTAATATAGAATACCATCTTAGGGTCAAGCCTTGTTCCTTGCATTATTAATCCTTCTGCTTATTGTGGAATAGTGCACGCCCAGAAATTCTGCCACCTCTCTTTGATTATATCCCCAATCTATCACAGCTTTTCTTATTTGGCTGCCTGAAGAGTCAACGAGTATCTCCGCCAATGCCGGCCTTCCCACGTATCTCTGCCTCTTTGGTATCTCCTTCGTTTCTTCATGTGCCCTGACGTGGTCAAGCAACTTCTCGAAAAATATGTTGTCGCCCAAAATGCTCTGTCCCCGGACTTCTTTCCAGATTCCCTTTTCCTTAATCCCCGCAGCAACGAACTCTCTGTATCTCTTCTCCGCCTGCCGTCTCTTTGCGCCGAATTGTCCTAATATCCAGTCCGGTGTGAAACACTTATGCGGTTTTTCCATTCCCGCAGCGCCCCGGTAACTGCTCCACTTCCAGTCCTCGGCTCTTTCTGCCGCCTTCGCCCGCACCGGGTTCAAAACGACATATCTGCTCACTTCAAGAAGATAGCTCTCCTTCTCTATCAGGATTGACTTGTACCTGCCCTGGAATATATGACCGGCACGATTGTGCCTCCTGTTAAAGTATTGGGTATAAACCCCATTTAATTGTCTCATGCCTTGAGAAAGGTTGCCGTCAGGAGTTTCAATTATCAGGTGGTAGTGATTATTCATCAGACAATATGCGTGGCATATCCAATTAAAGCGTGCAACTATCCTGCAAAGGGTGTCTAGAAAACCCTGCCGGTCTTCATCATCCCGAAAGATCGCCTTCCGTTCGTTACCGCGTGATGTAAGATGGTAAAGAGCGCCATCGTATTGGATTCTCAGTGGTCTCGCCATTCTGTTACCATATCATATTGTTCATGCTTATGCAATAAACAAGACTTGACCCCAATAGATTATGTTGACCCCAATAGATTATGTGCGTGTAGCCAGTGCTCCGCGAGTGGAGAACAAGGCACACGAGACGGACTCCCCTTCGGGGGCCGCTCAGCGCCGCATTAGACAAAAAAAGCAGGAAATGATAAATCCAAAACTCATAATATTTGATATAATAGCATTATGAAAGTCCTTCGCAATCAAGCTACACTGAAAAGAGCAGACAAGGAAGACGATCCCTATATGAACGCTTCCGCCGCGGATCGTATATCATTTATCTGGGAATTAACCGCAGAAATCTGGTCGCTTAAAGGTTCCGAATATGTTGAACGAAGATTACAGAGAAATGTTACAAATCTTACTCGCAAATGAGGTCCGTTTCCTCGTTGTCGGCGCTTATGCGTTGGGTGTTCATGGCTATCCCCGCGCTACAGGTGATTTTGATATTTGGGTAGAACCGTCTTCTGATAATTCTAAAAGAATATACGTTTCACTTGCTGAATTCGGCGCTCCGTTAGCTGATATCTCCGAATCAACCTTCTCTGAAGAGGGCATTATCTTTCAAATAGGCATCGCTCCCCGGCGCATTGACATCATAACCGGTATAGATGGTGTCGAGTTCACTGATGCATATCAACACCGGGAAAACATCGCGCTCGAAGGCCTCACTATCCCCTTTCTTTCTAAAAACGATCTCATCAAAAATAAACGTGCCACCGGACGCGCAAAAGATGCTTTAGACGTGGACTATCTGTCAAAAAAGAAAGGCGTCTAACGAAGCATTCCAGCGGACCCTCCACTGCGTTCCGGACCGCTAAATTTTGACGTTAAACAATTCTTCTGTGAATCATTACTTTTCTGCTCTCGTAGCTTTTGCGTAGTTGCTGACATCCACTGTATCTGCTTCAATCGGTCATCATTAATCTGGTGAAAGTAAAAAAGCTAATGCATTAAAGGTGCGCTTGAGGGTCGTAAGATTAGGCCTGTCTTCAGCTTATCATCTCGGTGGCAGACTGGTAAGCCATTTGCCGGTAAAAATTGACAAAAGCTCCATGTTCTGGTAAAAAAAGAGGATGCAAAACAAATCTCTGCATCATGGCAGACCCAGATTTTGGGGCTTCGATGTATCGCCGCCTGCCGCTTTTTATGTCGGTTTGAATCCCTGACGGAATTTCCTCTAAGCGATTTAGTCGCGTGTTACAGAGCGGCAGATAAATATTTCAAGGAAGGTGAACCATGAGATTAATAACCGCTGTGTTCTGTCTCTCACTGTTGTTTGTTCCTGTCTATGTGCATGGATTGTGTGTGAAGGCTTCTGTAGCGAACGTACGGAGCGGACCCGGGCAGCAGTATGAAAAGATATGGCAGGTGGACCGGTTTATGCCGCTCGAAAAAGTAGGCGTATCCCTTTCAGGTGACTGGTATGCTGTAAGAGATGTCGACGGCGATGTGCTTTGGATACACAAATCATTGGTGACCCAGGAATATCGCTGTGCAGTTGTTAAATCCAAGGTCGTAAATGTTAGAACAGGGCCTGGTACGCGTTATCAAAAAAGGTTTCCACAGCCTGCAAAAAAGTATGATTCTTTCAGGGTAATCCGGGAGAGTGGCGGTTGGGTGGAAGTAAGGGATGCGCATAACAAAACCGGATGGATTCACAGAGATTATCTCTGGATACAATGAAAAATGCTGTCTTGTAACCCGCCCGTTTTTTCGATATAGTTTTAATAGTAAATCCTGCATTAACAATATTATGGTTTCTATTCATTTACCAAGAGGGAGTGCGCATGAGCGGCGAAAGGCAAAGAGTTGTCATCGAGAATGTAAAGCCTGAGATCGGGGGAGGATTTTTTCCGGTCAAACGCGTTGTCGGGGAGAAAGTGACTCTCGAGCCGGATATCTTTTCCTATGGCCATGATTCCATCTTCGCATATACTTGAGAAAAAAAATATGATCGGAAAACGAAGATTCCCGAGGATAATAGTGGGAGCAGATTCTCATAAGACAGGACATTGCGGCTTCACTGTCTGGGCTCCCTTTCTGAAAAAAGTTGAATTAAAAATCATAGAGCCCGAAGAAACAATTCTTCCCATGGAAAGGGATGTTCGCGGATACTGGCGCACCGCTTTTCCGGATATTGCGCGGGGTGTGCGTTATTTTTACAGGCTTGACGGAGAGAGATGCCGGCCTGATCCGGCATCGCACTCTCAGCCGGATGGAGTTCATGGACCGTCTCAGATGATTGACCATAGTCTCTTCAGATGGGAAGATGAGGCGTGGAAAGGGATTCCACTGCCCTACATGATAATGTACGAGATTCATATCGGTACATTTACCCCGGAAGGGACTTTTTCTTCCGCTATTCCAAGACTTAAGGCTCTGAAGGCATTGGGGATTAACTCAATCGAGATTATGCCTGTTGCACAGTTTCCGGGAGAGAGAAACTGGGGATATGACGGTGTCTTCCCGTTTGCGGTTCAGAATTCCTATGGAGGCCCTGACGGACTGAAAAAATTTGTTAACGCTTGCCATAAGAACGGGATGGCGGTCATACTGGATGTCGTTTATAACCATCTCGGCCCGGAAGGCAACTACCTTTGGGACTACGGCCCTTATTTTACCGACAAATACAGAACACCCTGGGGACAGGCGATTAACTTTGACGACGCATACAGCAACGAGGTCAGAAATTTTTTTGTAGAAAATGCGCTGCACTGGTTTGGCAATTATCATATAGATGCGCTTCGTCTTGACGCCATCCACGGAATTTCCGATCTGAGCGCCGTGCCTTTTCTGCAGGAACTCTCCGCAAAGGTAAAAAGATTTTCGAGCCTCAGCGGCAGGAAATTTCTCCTGATCGCTGAAAGCGACCTTAACGATTCTATGGTTGTAAGACCCGATATAACGGGCGGACTGGGGCTTGATGGGCAGTGGTGCGATGATTTTCATCATTCTCTGCATACAATTATCACAGGGGAAAAGGAAGGCTATTATATGGACTTCGGAAATATGAACCATTTGGCTAAATCATTGAATGAAGGTTTCGTATACTCCGGAGGGTATTCCGAGTACAGGAAAAGAAATCATGGAAATTCCTCAAAAGACATACCGGCAGACCGCTTTGTCGTATTTGCGCAGAATCACGACCAGGTGGGCAACAGAATGTTCGGTGAACGGCTGACTGCGCTGGCTTCTTTTGAATCCCTTAAGCTTGCAGCAGGTTTTGTTTTGCTGTCTCCTTACATCCCTCTTCTGTTTATGGGTGAGGAGTATGGAGAAGAAACGCCGTTTCTCTACTTCGTCAGCCACTCAGACCCGGGTTTGATCGAGTCGGTAAGAAAAGGCAGACGTGAAGAGTTTAATGCCTTCATATGGAAGGGGAAGCCACCGGATCCCTCGGACTTTCAAACTTTTAATGCATCAAGGATTAAATGGGAGAAAAGAAAGACCGGCAGACACAGGATCTTGCTGAATTTCTACCGCCATATGATGCTTCTGCGAAATAGTCTGCCGGCGCTTTCCGCCGGGAAAAAATGTCTTGAAGCCGAAGCTCACAAAAATAAGAAAATCATTGTTCTGAGGAGATGGAAAAGAAACGATCAGGTCTTATGCATATTCAATTTCAGCGATTGCGATGAATCATTTGAAATTAGTTTCGCCGGATCAACCTGGTTCAAAATAATGGAATCCTCCGGCACTGAATGGAAAGGGCCGGGTGCACTTGCGCCGGATAAAATGAAAAAAGGTGACAGAGCCATTGCCCTGCGGAGCAGAAGCTTTGTCATCTATGAGAAAGAGAGGCACTGAAGATGAAAAAAGAGGCTATCCTCCTGCCCAAAATTCCAGTCGCAACTTACAGGCTGCAATTCAACAGCAATTTTACATTCTCCGATGCGGGGAAGGTTCTGCCGTATCTGCGTGAGCTGGGCATCAGCGATATTTATTCATCACCATATTTAAAGGCAAAGGAGGGCAGTCTTCACGGATACGATATCGTAGATCCCGGATCGCTCAATCCCGAGATAGGGACGGAGGATGACTACGATGCCATGATCGGGGTGCTCTGTGAACTTGGCATGGGGCAGGTACTCGATATTGTTCCGAATCACATGTGCATAGAGAGCAGGGATAATGCCTGGTGGATGGATGTTCTCGAAAACGGTCCAAGTTCACTCTGCGCGAAATTTTTTGACATATACTGGAACCCGGTGAAAAAAGAACTCATAGACAAGGTTCTCATCCCCGTTCTGGGTGACCAGTACGGCAATGTCCTTGAGGAGTCTGAATTGAGGCTGAATTTCGAAGATGGCACATTTTCGGTCTGTTACCATGATAACAGATACCCTTTGATACCCAAGACGTACAGGCATATTTTGAAACACCGGATCGGGATTCTTGAAGGTGTGCTGTCTGCCGGTCATCCGGACTTCGCAGAACTTTTAAGCATAATCACTGCTCTGGACTGCCTTCCTCCCTATACGGAGACTGAACCCTCGAAGATAGCCGAAAGGCGTAGGGAGAAGGAGATCGTCAAAAAGAGATTGAGAAACCTGTACCAGGAGAATCCCGATATCCGGAGCTTCATCGATGAGAATGTGCGCTTGTTTAACGGCGAGAAGGGCTTGCCGGAAAGTTTTGACCTGCTCGATAAGTTGCTTAATGAACAGGCATACAGACTCTCTTTCTGGCGCGTTGCCACTGAGGAAATAAACTATCGCAGGTTTTTTGATATCAACAGCTTCGCGGCCATAAGAGTTGAAGACCCAATTGTCTTTGAGGCTTACCACATGCTTATAATGAAGTTTGTCAGAAATGGCAGTGTAACCGGGCTTCGCATTGATCATCCGGACGGTTTATACGATCCTCTCGAATACTTCAGGGCCCTTCAGCGAAACTGTTTCTTTCAGACCCGGATTCACTATGCAGAAACTCTCAGAAAAAGGGTCGAGATGCCGCAGGATAAAGAAGAAGTGGAATCCGAAATAGCAAGGAACTATGATGACGCCCTGCTGTCGGACCCTTACTACAAGCCTTTTTATATCGTCGGGGAAAAGATTCTGATAAAGGATGAAAGGATGCCTGAAGACTGGCCGATTTTCAGCACTACGGGTTATGTTTTCCTGAATACCGTGAATGGAATTTTCGTAAGAACCGAGCATGCCAGGGCATTCGAAGAAATATATGAACGTTTTGCAAAAGCAAAAATGAATTTTGCCGATCTGGTCTATGAAAAAAAGAAGCTTATTACCGAGGTCGCTATGTCGAGCGAGATCAATACTCTCGGGCATTATCTCAACAGGCTCTCAGAGATGAACAGGCATACCAGGGATTTTACACTTAACAGCCTCATCTCAGCCATTGTGGAAGTCATCGCCTTTTTTCCTGTTTACAGAACATATATAAACAAGTCGGGCGTTAATGAAAGCGACCGCAGATTTATCGAATTCGCTGTTTCGAGGGCAAAGCGCAAAAACCCGGCGATCAGCGCGTCTATCTTTGATTTTCTTAAAGATGTCCTGTCGCTGAACTATACTGAGACTATGGACGAAGAAGTCAAACCTGAGTGGCTGGATTTTGTCATGAGATTCCAGCAGATAACAGGCCCTGTCATGGCCAAAGGGGTTGAGGATACTGTATTTTACATTTACAACAGGCTTGTCTCTCTGAATGAGGTGGGGGGCAGTCCCGACAGATTCGGAACTTCTCTCGAAACCTTCCACGGGAAAAACATAGAGCGTACAAAGTTCTGGCCGCACGCTCTCATCACAACATCCACCCACGATACAAAAAGAAGTGAGGATGTAAGGGCGAGAATAAATGTTCTTTCAGAGGTTCCGGACGAATGGAGAAGATGCCTGATAAACTGGAGAAGAATCAATAAAAACAGCAAGCCTGTAATTGAAGGGCAGAGAGTGCCGGACAGGAACGAGGAATATCTGTTCTACCAGACACTTATCGGGGCATGGCCCCTGGAAATTAAGGATGCAGCCGAATATGGCAACTTCAAGGTCAGAATCATGGATTATATGCTGAAGGCTGTCAGAGAAGCCAAGGTGAACACGAGCTGGATCAGCCCGAACAGTATGTATGAGGATGCGTTAATAATGTTTATAGATGCTGTGTTGAACGATGAAAGGGATAACCCGTTTCTTAAGGATTTCTCTTCCTTTCAGGCAAGGATTTCACATCTCGGCTTGTTCAATTCGCTTTCGCAGACATTACTCAAGATTACATCGCCAGGCGTGCCTGACTTCTATCAGGGCACGGAGATATGGAACTTCTGCCTCGTTGATCCGGATAACCGTCAGCCTGTTGATTATGATCTTAGAATTGCCATGCTCGATGAGATCCGAAGGATTGAAAAGAAAATGTCCGGATCCGGTCCGGCCAGGTATTTGACCGGGAACATGGAAAGCGGTCTGATCAAACTCTACCTTATCTGCAAAGCCCTGAACTACAGAAGGGACAAGACGGGGCTCTTTGAGCGGGGAGAGTATCTTCCTGTCGAAGCAATTGGCGAAAGAGCGGATAATGTCTGCGCTTTTGTGAGAAGGATGGGGGCGGAAAGTGCGATTATAGCTGTGCCCAGGTTTTTTGCATCTCTTATCGGGAAGCCTCAGGGACTTCCACTCGGAGAGGAAGTATGGGGAGATTCGAGTCTAATGGTGCCCTTTTTCGAGCCGGGCACGAGGCACCGAAATATTTTTACCGGCGAAACCATTACGGCCCGGGAATACAAAAATGCCACTGCTCTGAAGCTGTCGGAATTGTTTGCGAATTTCCCCGTAGCCATGCTGGATAGCCAGAATTAAGGGGCTGAGCAGCTGACCTCAAAATGCATTTGACCGGAGTCATGCAGGTATGCCGCATATCCCGTGTTAACCAATTCTTACATTATTAATTCAGGCATGATATTATTTTATTTAGTTCGCTGACGGAAGGCGGGTATGGAAAGCATCATTGAAAGAAAAGAAATACAGGACTCCCTGGAAAAAATCAGGGATGCCGATATCCTCGTCGGAATACCGAGCTATAACAATGCCGGAACCATAGGCCATGTTGTAAGGGCTGTTCAGACCGGTCTTGCCAAGTATTTCCCGGACAGGAAATCTGTTCTTGTTAATTCAGATGGCGGTTCCAACGACGGTACTATGGAAGTCGTCCACAATACGGCTGTCGATGATTTTCAATCCATACTCTTTACCCACAGGGTGTCGCCTTTTTTCAAGATTGCAACCCCTTATCATGGCATTCCCGGAAAAGGAAGCGCCTTCAGAACAATCTTTCAGATAGCCCATGCCCTCGGGGTTAAGGCCTGTGCTGTATTGGATTCAGACCTGCGCAGCATTACTCCTGAGTGGATTGAGCTTCTGATAAAGCCTGTGATTGAAAGTGATTTCGATTATGTAGCGCCGCTTTATCACAGACACAAGTACGACGGCACCATAACCAACAGCATCGTATACCCGATGACCAGGGCGTTGTACGGAAAAAGAATAAGGCAGCCGATAGGCGGTGACTTCGGATTTTCAGGAAAGCTTGCTGAATTTTTTCTTTCGAAAGATGTCTGGGAAACGGATGTGGCAAGATATGGAATTGATATATGGATGACTACTACTGCTGTTGCAAATAACTTTAAGGTGTGTCAGTCATTCCTTGGTGCAAAGATACACGATCCCAAAGATCCGGGAGCGGACCTGAGCGCCATGCTTTTTCAGGTGGTGGGGTCGACGTTCGATCTTATGGAAACCTATTCAGATGTTTGGAAGGAGGTAGCGGGTTCTCAGGACATACCTGCTTTTGGTTTTCGCTACGCAGTGGGACTTGATCCGGTGTCGGTGAATCTTGAGAGAATGATCGATAAATTCAGTCTGGGAATAAGGGAGTTGAGCGATATGTGGGATATTTTCATGCCGAAGGAGATAATTTGTTTTCTTCAGAACACGAAGGTCCTTAAAAAGAGCGAATTTCGCATCCCCGATGAAATCTGGGTGGAGATTATTTACAGATTCGCGCTGGCTGTTCATGAAAAAATTCTGAATAAAGAGCACCTCTTGAAATCCCTCACCCCGTTATACATAGGAAAAGTGGCTTCTTTTGTTACTGAAAATTGGGATTGCAGTGCAGATGAAGTTGAGGACAAGATTAACAGGTTATGTACAACTTTCGAAAATCAGAAGAAATTATTGATAGAGCAGTGGAGCTAAAGAAAGGAGGCATATTATGAACAACTTGCTGGATAGAGTGGTCATGGAACCATTTGACCGTTTTATAGAGAGACTGCTTACATTCCTGCCGGATATCATGACGGCTGTTCTTGTGCTGGCTGCCGGCATAGTACTCGGATTCATTCTGAAGTCCCTGTTCCTGAGGGTTTTCCATGCCATAAAGATTGACAGGCTTTCAGAGCGGTCCGGAGCAGTAGAGATGATGAAAAAGGGTGGTGTAAAAGAACCGATTTCGGCTATACTTGCACGTTTAATCGGCTGGCTTACAGTCATCAGCTTCGTCATACTATCACTGCGTTCACTGAATATACCTGCGGTCGAACGGATACTCGAAAGATTTATTCTCTATCTGCCGAATCTCTTTGTTGCAGGCATTATCGTCTTTTTAGGATATTTTCTGAGTAATTTCCTCGGCCGTGCCGCCCTAATAGCGGCTGTAAATGCGGGATTCAAGTTGTCCGGTATGATGGCCCGGTCTGTTAAGCTAACTATTTTCCTGCTTACAGCGACCATGGCCCTCGAACAGCTCGGCATCGGCAGAGAAACCATTATCATCGCTTTTGCGGTGATTTTCGGCGGAGTTGTTTTTGCTCTCTCTCTTGCATTCGGACTCGGAGGCCGGGATATTGCAAAGGAATTTCTTGAGAAGAAGATCAGGGGCGAAGAAAAAAAGGATGATATAAACCACCTATAGCTCGAACGACCAAAAACTCAATGGTACATTGCAACTGATATGGAAAGACATTAAAACAGATAAATATTAATTGGGTAATCTTCCCTTGCATCTCTTTGCCGGGGATTGGTCCATTTTTCTCTCCACAGCGGTAAGAGTTGATAAATAATTTTCTTTTGGTAAAATTGTCTGTACAGTTAGTTCGCGCAAAAATCAAAATGAAAAATCGGGTTTTCCTCTCTGCAGCATAAATTTAAAGACCATTATAATACAGCGTCATCCGGAGGCTAAAATTGAACTGGTATCAACTGAGCACAAAAGACATATTTGAGAAGTTTAGAACCGCAGAGCACGGGCTGACAGAAGAAGAGGTCATGGACCGTCTTGCGGAGTACGGTCCCAACAAGCTCGCCGATGAAGAGAAAATAAGCAAGCTTGCCATACTGCTCCACCAGTTCACGAGTCCGCTCATCTACATTCTCCTGATCGCCGGGGTTGTAACACTGTTTCTTCGTGAGTATATAGATTCCGGTGTTATTTTTGCAGTTGTTATCCTTAATGCTGTTATCGGCTATATTCAGGAATACAAGGCCGAAGAGAGTGTCAGGGCCCTCAAGAAAATGGTTGTTCCGAAGGCCAAAGTTCTGCGCGAAGGCAGAGAGAAGGAAATCCGCAGCGAAGAGCTTGTGCCCGGAGATATTGTTCTGCTTGCCTCAGGAGTCCGGGTGCCCGCCGACCTGAGACTTTTTAAGACGATTGAACTGAGGGTTGAGGAAGCCATGCTGACCGGGGAGTCAGTTCCGGTGCAGAAAAAGACCCAGCAAATTGAAACGTCTAATCTGACTCCGGGAGACCAGACAAACATGGCCTTTATGGGGACTATTGTCGTCAGCGGTCGTGCAAAAGGGGTAGTTGTCGCAACGGGCAGAACAACTCTTCTCGGCCAAATTGCCCAGGAAGTTAAAGAAGTCGGCATGGTGAAGGCGCCGCTTCAGGAGAAGATTCATAACTTTGCAAAGGCTATAGGATTGATCGTTTTGGGTGCTTCCTCAGCACTTTTTGCCGTCGGGCTTCTGCTTGGAGAGAGCGCGAAGGACATGTTCATGATAGCGGTTGCTGCTGCGGTCGCAACAATACCCGAAGGGCTTCCAATAGTAGTTACGATTGCGATGGCTGTTGGGGTTGCGAGAATGGCACGTCACAATGCCATTATCAGAAAACTTCCTGCTGTCGAAACACTCGGCAGTACTACCGTTATCGGCTCGGACAAGACCGGGACGCTTACGAAAAATGAGATGACCGTCAAACTTATCTCCGACGGTGAACATACCTACGAGGTTGAGGGAAGCGGTTACGAGCCAAGGGGTGCCTTCCTCCATGAAGGGATTCAGGCAGATCCGAAGGAGCTTAAACACCTTCTTCCTGTTTTGCGCATAGGACTCCTCTGCAATGAATCAGATGTCTATGAAGAGGATGGAAAGTATAAAGTGGATGGAGACCCGACTGAAGGGGCTCTTATTGTGTCTGCGTTAAAAACAGGGCTGATACCGGAGGATGAGAAGAGAAAATATGAACAGATAGCGATAATACCTTTTGAGTCAGACCGCGGATACATGGCAACTCTACATAGACACAGGGGGAAGAAGATTATATTTATAAAAGGCGCTCCGGAGAAGGTTCTGGACTTGTGTACGAGCGCCTTATATTCCGGGGAGTTCAGCAGGAAAGAAGTTCTCAGGGTAGCTTCGGAATTTGCCAGTAAAGGTTTGCGTGTCCTGGCATGTGCATTAAGGGATGCGCCTCCGGAACTTGAAGAACTTACCTGCAAAGAAACCGAGTGCCAGGCTATCAATTCCGGATTTGTATTTGCCGGTCTTCAGGGAATGATAGACCCGCCGCGTCCAGAGGCGATTGAGGCGGTCAATGAATGCAAGAAAGCGGGAATACGTGTAGTCATGATTACGGGTGATCATGCAGTTACTGCAAAAGCGATTGCGGAAAAACTCGGGATTGGAGATGATAACGCCCAGGTATTAACCGGAAAAGAGATCGAAGAGATGACAGATGACGAGCTTTTCAGGAATGCAGCAAAGGTTTCCATTTATGCCCGGGTTTCACCACAGCATAAGCTGAGAATTGCCCAGCAACTGAAAGAACGCGGAGAGATTGTTGCAGTCACCGGCGACGGGGTGAATGATGCCCCTGCCCTTAAAATGGCGCACATCGGTATTGCGATGGGTAAGACCGGAACAGACGTCGCGAAGGAGGCGTCCGACATGGTGCTTGCGGACGACAACTTTTCGAGCATTTTCCATGCGGTCAGGGAAGGGCGAATTGTTTTCGACAATATACGCAAGGTAACTTTTTTTCTCATTCCGACAGGTATTGCGGCGATTCTTTCCATTGTTACCACAATGGTCCTCGGAGTGCCGATCCCATATGTGCCTGCCCAGCTTCTCTGGATAAACCTTGTAACCAACGGACTTCAGGATGTTGCCCTGGCATTCGAGCCCGGAGAAAAAGATGTGACAAAAAGACCCCCGAGGTCTCCGAAGGAAGGCATAATGAACAGACTGCTGATAGAAAGGACGATCATCGTGGGTGTCCTGATCGCTGCAGGAGTTGTATATAATTTCATTTTATCGCTTCAGGCAGGTGATTCGATTGAGAAGGCAAGGACGGTAGCGGTCACCACAATGGTCTTCTTCCAGTTCTTCCAGGCGTGGAATTCACGCTCGGAGCTTCAGTCCGTATTCAGGATGAACCCAATGGGCAACCCGTTCCTCTTTTACAGTATGCTCGCCGCTTTCTTCGCCCAGGTTGCGGTTATTTACACACCTGCCCTGCGATGGGTGTTCAGGACAGAACCGCTGGGTCTGACTGAATGGCTGAACATAGGGCTGGTCAGCTCCACTGTAATCCTGGTAGTCGAAATAGACAAAATGATTCGCCGGCGTAAATACAGCCGATTAAATATTTGAAAGTTTAATGCGCGAAAAGGATATGAATATTCTGAATGCCAAGATTTTTTCCGGAGGACGACTATGAATGAAGGATTTATTCGCGGAGCATGGAAAATCGGCAGTATTTTGGGCATACCGATACGCGTTCATTTCTCATGGTTGATTGTATTTGGTCTTATTACCTGGTCCCTGTCCACTTATTATTTCCCGGCAGCAGCGCCTGATCTCCCGGCTGTCTCATACTGGACAAAAGGCGCACTTGCTGCGCTTCTGCTTTTTGCCTCTGTTACTTTTCACGAACTTGCCCACTCGTTTGTTGCGATGAGATACAAGATTCCCATAGACAGTATAACTCTCTTTATCTTCGGTGGCGTTGCGCAGATAAAAGGTGAGCCTCCGGATCCGAAGGCGGAATTCAGAATCGCCATAGCTGGCCCTGCTTCGAGCTTTTTTCTGGCGGTAACGTTCTATTTTATGGCCGCGGGCTCAGCTGGTGGTGTTAAGGCACTCTTCGCCTATCTTGCACAGATTAATCTTATCATTGCTTTATTCAATCTGATCCCGGGGTTCCCCATGGATGGGGGCAGGGTGCTGAGATCAGTAATCTGGAAAAAGAAAAAGGACTTTTTTTACGCAACGCAGAAGGCTTCTGGAATAGGACAGAAGATAGCGCTATTCTTTATTTTTTTCGGTGTATTCTCGATATTTGCCGGTATGCCCGGAGGATTATGGCTGATGCTTATCGGGTGGTTTCTTCTCACTGCTGCACAGGCGAGCTATCAGCAGGCAGGCCTGCAGCAGGTCCTTTCGGGTGTGCGGGTTAATAAGCTCATGACAAGGGACATTGTGACGCTCAGCCCCTCAATGTCTCTAAGCGAAGCAGTTGACGGCTTCTTCCTAAAATATGGCTATGGCGGGTTTCCTGTTGTTGACAACGGGAGGCTTTCAGGTATTCTGACTTTGAAAGAGGTCAAGAACATATCAAGGGAGGATTGGGGGAGGGTAAAGGTATCCGAAATTCTCTTGCCCCATGACAAAAAATGGGAGATATCCCCTGATGAGTATGTGCTGAAAGCGCTTGAGCTGATGATAAAGGAGGATATGGGGCGCATCATTGTTATGGATAAAGGTTCAATGGTCGGTCTGATTACACGAAACGGTATAGCCCGCTATCTTCAGATAATGGGCAAACAGTCATAGCCTGTATTATTCATGAATTCTTGGATGAGCCAAAATGTTACAAAGAGACGTATATTTAAGCCGTCATTCCCGCAGTCCTTAGGCGGGAATCCATTCTATAAAAGACATGGATGCCCGACTGAGAACCTCGGGCATGACGGAAAAGACATATATTAGGAATTATGCTGTAAGTTGACTGTACAAAAGGAGGGTTGCGCATTTATGGAACAGATCAGGGTGCGCCCGGGGACACCATATCCGCTGGGCGCTTCTTATGACGGCGGGGGAGTCAATTTCTCCATTTTTTCCGAGGTTGCAGAGCGCATCGAACTCTGCCTATTTGATGAGAACGGCAATCAGGCATCCGTTGACCTTCCGGAGGTAACTGCATTCTGCTGGCATGGATATATTCCGGGTGTTATACCGGGACAGCGCTATGGCTTCAGGGTGCACGGACCATGGGCGCCTGAAAAAGGGCATAGGTGTAATCCGGCGAAGCTGCTGCTCGATCCTTATGCAAAGTCTGTTGAAGGTCAGGTTCAGTGGGACGAGTCAGTTTTCCCCTATCGCAGCGGGGACCCCAATGCGATTGACGACAGAGACAGCGCTCCTTTTGTGCCGAAGTCGGTAGTAGTGGAACCCGGTTTCGACTGGGACGGCGACCGGCATCCTTCGATTCCATGGCATAAGACGGTAATCTATGAAGTTCATGTGAAGGGTTTTTCTGCCACGCACCCGGATATTCCATCCGGTCAGCGGGGCACCTATGCCGGACTGGCCCACCAGTCTTCAGTTGAATATCTGAAAAGCCTTGGCATTACTGCTGTTGAGCTGATACCGGTGCATCAGTTCATACATTATGAGCATCTGGTCAAAAAGTCGCTGCGCAACTACTGGGGTTACAGCACCATCGGATATTTTGCTCCTCATAATGAATATTCCTCATCAGGACAATCTGGGCAGCAGGTGAAAGAGTTCAAAGAGATGGTTAAAACTCTGCACAGCGCAGGAGTTGAGATAATACTCGACGTCGTTTATAACCACACATCCGAGGGCAACCACCTTGGCCCTATGCTTTCATTGAAGGGGATAGACAATGGCGCATACTACCGCCTGATGCCTGATGACCGGCGACATTATCTTGATTACACCGGCACGGGCAACAGCCTTAATATGATGCACCCGCATGTTCTCCAGCTGATAATGGACTCCCTGCGATACTGGGTTAATGAAATGCATGTGGACGGTTTCAGGTTTGATCTGGCTGCCACCCTTGCAAGAGAACTCCACGATGTGGACAGGCTGTCGGCTTTTTTCGATATCATCCAGCAGGATCCTGTTATCAGCCAGGTTAAGCTTATAGCCGAGCCCTGGGATATCGGGGAAGGAGGCTATCAGGTTGGCAATTTCCCCGTACTCTGGTCTGAATGGAACGGAAAATACAGGGATACCGTGCGGGACTACTGGCGGGGCGCCGAAAGTATGCTTTCGGATTTTGCATACCGGATTACAGGGAGTTCGGACCTTTACGGAAACACCGGAAGGCGGCCATATGCAAGCATCAATTTTATTACGGCACATGACGGTTTTACCCTGAACGATCTCGTCTCTTACAACGAAAAACACAATGAGGCCAACGGCGAGGAGAACGGTGACGGCACGGACGATAACAGGTCATGGAACTGCGGAGTCGAGGGCCCCACGGACGATCCCGATATAACTGCGCTGAGGGGGCGTCAGAAAAGGAATTTTCTTGCAACCCTCTTTCTGTCACAGGGTGTTCCCATGCTCCTCAGCGGCGACGAGATCGGCCGCACACAGCATGGCAATAATAATGCCTATTGCCAGGACAATGATATCTCATGGTTTAACTGGGGAAATGCCGATGAATCGCTTCTGGATTTCACCCGGCGCCTGATCCATTTCTACAGGAAACACCCTGTCTTCAGCAGACGCAGGTGGTTTCAGGGGATTCAGATACACGGTACAGGAGTTAGCGATATAGGATGGTTTACGCCTGAAGGCAATGAGATGTCCGAGGAAGACTGGAACGAATATTTTGCCAAGTCATTCTCGGTCTTCATAAACGGCGAAAGTTTGACAAGTCTTGACGACCGTGGTGAGCGGGTGGCGGACGACAGCTTCTACCTGATATTTAACGCACACTACCAGCCGCTCACTTTTAAGCTGCCTCCACAGGAATACGGCCAACAGTGGTTGAAGGTACTGGATACGAACGAATCGTTTGTGGGAGAAAGCGAACAGAGAAATGAAGCGGGGACCGAGATAAACGTTCAGGCAAGATCCATGCAGGTCTTCCGGCGTGTAGCTTAATTAGAGTCTGTCCATAAACTCAGGGTTTGTCATCCTCCGTCCGTCGATACTTAAGACGGATGACCGGGGGATCCATAACGCATTGAAAACACTGGATTCCCGCCTTCGCGGGAATGACGACTATTTCGGAAAACAGTACTTTATGGACAGACTCTAAATAGTTTTAGGCATCGAGAAGCCCGAAAGGAGTTGATTATGAAATACAAAAAAAAGAAATGTGAGATATTTCCAACCGCTCTTGAAGACGCTCAGGCTGCTGAACTGACTGTGCCGTCCCCCCAGACACTTTCGCCTGCCTACCGTCTGGCATACCGTGATCATGATTTTTTACTCAAAGACGAACTTCGCCCTGTCCGGCTGCAGCTTGAACTGCTGAAGCCGGAACTTATCCTTAAGGAGCACGGGATTGAAAGCACGATTGTCGTATTTGGAAGCACCCGGATTCCTGACCGGGAGGTTGCGCAGAAAAAACTGGCGGAGGCAGAGGAGAATGTCCGCAGGAATCCCGGAGATGAGTCATTTGCGAGTAAAGTAAAGATTGCGCGACTTATCCTTGAGAAATCCAGATATTATGAAGAGGCGCGCAAACTTGCGTCTATTATTTCTAAGAACGGCAAGTCATCAGGCCATTCCGATCTTGTTGTGATAACAGGCGGCGGGCCCGGTATTATGGAGGCAGCGAACCGCGGAGCGCATGATGCCGGCGCTGAGAGCATCGGCCTCAATATTGTTCTTCCATTCGAAGAAAAACCCAACGAATATACGACGCCGGAACTCTGTTTCCAGTTCCATTACTTTGCTATCAGAAAAATGCATTTCCTCATACGGGCAAAAGCCCTCGTAGTCTTCCCCGGAGGATTCGGAACCCTTGATGAACTTTTTGAAACTTTGACCCTGATTCAGACACGAAAAATCAAGGCGATGCCGGTGCTGATATTCGGAAGGGAATACTGGAACCGCATCATAAACTTTGAAGCGCTTGTCGAGGAGGGCACCATTTCTCCGGAGGATATAAATCTCTTCCGTTATGTGGAAACTGCCGAGGAGGCATGGGGAATTATATCGAAGGCGTATGACGACTTATTAACTGACTCACAAGAGTCCGACAATTGAGAAGAGTTCCACAAGTGTGCCCGTGAGTATCTATTTTTTGGGGTGTCAGTGAACCAAAAAGATCCCATTGTCACTCATTCCCGCAGTCAGCAGGCGGGAATTCACCCTTCGACAGGGGAGAGGGGACACACCCCGTCACTTTGTGACACCCCTCTTGATAGAGGGTAATTTCCTCCCTCCCATGACGCTGAAGAGGGGTAAGGGGAGGGTGAATATTATTATGATGCAGTTTAAGGAATAGCAGGGAGGTGAAGCAATGGCCGACAATAAAACAATTCACTCAATCTCAAAGGCTGCCTTTGACGCCGTCATCTTCGACCTTGACGGGGTAGTAACCGATACCGCATCCGTGCATGCGGAGGCATGGAAAAAGATGTTCGATGAATTTCTGTCCCGGCATGCCGCCAGCCGGCAAATACCATTTAAACCGTTCGATATCGACAGGGATTATCTCCTGTATGTTGACGGCAAGCCGCGTTTCGACGGCGTGAAGAGCTTCCTCTCTTCAAGGGGCATCGATCTTCCCGATGGCGGACCGGATGACGAGCCTGGCACAGAGACCGTTCACGGTCTGGGTAAATCAAAGAATGGGTATTTTCTGAAACATATTGAGGAGTATGGCGCGGTGGTTTATGATTCAACAGTAGAATTCATACACAGCTTAAAAAAACACGGCTTCAAAACAGCCATTATATCGTCGAGTAAAAATTGTGCCATGATTCTTGATTCGGTTAATCTTTCCGACCTGTTTGAAGTGAGGGTCGATGGCGTCGATTCCGAGGTCCTGGGCATTAAGGGCAAACCCGCGCCGGATATTTTCCTTGAGGCTGCAAGACAGCTTAAGGTGAAGCCCGAACGTTCGGTCGTTATCGAGGATGCCATTTCCGGAGTACAGGCGGGTCGTGCAGGGAAATTCGGACTTGTGATCGGTGTAGCGCGGACAGGCGACAGGGAATCCCTGCTGAAAAACGGGTCTGACGTAGCAGTTGCAGACCTGTCAGAGATCAGAGTCCCGGCAGAGGCTGAAGCGCCGGAGACTTTGCCGTCTGCGCTGGAGAGTTTTGAAGAAATTGCACGGAAGAGCATAGGCAAACGTATTGCCGTATTTCTTGACTACGACGGAACCCTCACCCCGATAGTGGAAACGCCCGATAAGGCGGTTATAGCGGAAGAGATGCGTGAAACCGTTATCGAACTCTCCCGTCACTGCACGCTCGGCGTTATCAGCGGCCGCGACCTCAAAGACGTGAAGGATAAAGTGAAAATTGATTCAATCGTTTATGCAGGGAGTCACGGCTTCGATATCTCAGGTCCTGAAGGGCTGCAGGTAAAAAACGAGACCGGGACCGAATTTCTGCCTGTTCTCGATGAGGCTGAGAAGAAGCTTTCCGCTAAACTCGGAGACATAAGAGGGGTTCTTGTCGAAAGAAAGCGATTTGCGATTGCCATCCATTACCGTCTTGCAGCTCCGGAAAAAGTGGAGATGGTTGAGGAGGTTGTGGACAGAGTTGCCTCAGACCATCCTGAACTGAGAAAGGCCTACGGCAAAAAGATATTCGAGCTTCAGCCGGATATCGACTGGCATAAGGGGAAGGCTCTGTTTACCTTGCTCAGTGCATTGAACCTCGATGGAGATGATGTACTGCCTTTTTACATTGGAGATGATGTAACAGACGAGGACGCATTCAGGGCGCTTGAAGCTATCGGAATTGGAATTGTTGTCTGGGATGAACCGTATGAAACAGCAGCTTCCTATAGTTTAAAAAATCCGGATGAGGTCAGGGAATTTCTTTTGAAACTTATTCCATTATGCAGGAGATAGTAATGTTATCAGCTTCATTTGCCTTAAAAAAGTTGATATCGTTGATTCTATTTTCGTCATGCCCGAGGTGGTAGTCGGGCATCCATTTGGTTTTAACTTGGATTCCCGCCTGAAGACTGCGGGAATGACAGACATTTTTTGCAAGGGAGGCGGGCATGGATAACTGGAAACTGGTATATGAAAACTTTGATCCTGAAAAAGAGAGTCTCAGGGAAGCCCTCTGCACGCTGGGGAATGGATATTTCGCCACAAGGGGTGCTGCGCCTGAGTCGAGTGCGGACGAGATTCATTACCCGGGCACATATCTCGCAGGAGGCTACAACCGCGTGAAAACAGATATTGCAGGCCGGGTGGTAGAAAATGAGGATCTGGTAAACATGCCGAACTGGCTTCTCTTCACCTTCAGGCCTGAAAACGGCGACTGGCTCAACCTGATGTCTGTGGAAGTTCTTTCCTTCAGGCAGGAACTGAACATCAGACACGGCATCCTAACAAGAACTCTGCGTTTCAAAGATAAACAGAACAGGGAGACCAGATTAACAAGCAGGCGCATAGTAGACATGGCGAACATGCATCTTGCCGCACTGGAGACGACCATCACGCCTGAAAACTGGTCAGGACGCATACAGGTGCGTTCCGGCCTTGACGGGACTGTAATCAACGCAGGAGTTGAGCGATACAAACAGCTCAACAGCAAACACCTTGAAACTCTGAAGACGGGGATGGCAGACGATGACATTATTTTTCTTCTCGTTCAGACCAGCCAGTCCCGGATAAGGGTTGCACAGGCTGCGTTGACACGTGTTTTTAGTGAGGATAAGCAAATAGATGCAGAACGAAAGATTGTTGAAGAGCCGGACTTTATCGCCCACGATTTCTTTCTTGATGTGGTACAGCAAGAGTCGTTTCGGTTTGAAAAGACGGTTGCCTTCCATACTTCCAGAGATTTCGCCATATCCGAGCCTGTTCTGGACGCGGTTGAGAGTCTCGGCCATACAGGTAATTTCGGGGAACTGCTTAAGAGCCATATAATGAAATGGGAGCACCTCTGGGACAGATGCGATATTACGATATCGGACAATGACCGTTCTCAGATGATTCTCAGGCTTCACATTTTCCATCTGCTCCAGACTGTTTCGAGGAATTCCATAGATCTTGACATCGGCGTCCCTGCCAGAGGATGGCACGGAGAGGCCTACAGGGGGCATATATTCTGGGACGAACTTTTTATCTTTCCTTATCTCAATTTGAGAATTCCCATGCTTACCCGCTCACTTTTGCTTTACCGGTACAGGCGTCTGAACATGGCGCGGCTGGCAGCAGAGGAGGAAGGATTGAGAGGCGCCCTCTACCCCTGGCAGAGTGGAAGCAACGGGAGGGAGGAGACCCAGCAGCTCCATCTGAATCCAAAGTCAGGGCGGTGGCTGCCTGATGATACCCATCTTCAGCGCCACGTCAATGCAGCTATTGCTTATAACACATGGCAGTATTATGAGGCGACAGATGATATGGAATTTATTTCGACATACGGCGCGGAAATGATTCTGGAGATCGCCAGGTTCTTCGCAGGTATCACCTCCTACAATGAGAAACTGGGACGCTACGAAATCCGTGGAGTGATAGGGCCCGACGAGTATCATGACGGGTATCCGGATTCCGCGGAGCCGGGCCTGAACAACAATGCATATACAAACGTGATGGCCGTCTGGGTGCTCCGCGCTGCGATGAAAGTGCTCGACCTTCTCCAGCCCAAAAGGAAGCTGGATCTGCTGGAGTCGCTGGGACTGGAAGAGACGGAAGTCGGGCAGTGGAAGGATATCGCAGGCAAAATGCGCATAGTCTTCCACGGAGACGGCATTATCAGCCAGTTCGAGGGATATGATCTGTTGCAGGAGTTTGACTGGGAGGGCTACCGCAGAAAATACGGCAATATCCAGCGACTTGACCGCATTCTTGAAGCGGAAGGTGACACCACGAACCGTTACAAGGCATCCAAACAGGCGGACGTGCTGATGCTCTTCTATCTCTTCTCTGCTGAGGAACTTCAGGAACTCTTTGAGCAGATGGGATACGACTTCGACCCACAGATTATCCCGAAGAATATAGAGTATTATCTGGCCCGGAGTTCCAACGGGTCCACACTCAGCAATGTTGTCCACTCCTGGGTGTTTTCGCGTTCGGACCGTACACTTTCGTGGGAACTGTTCAACAAGGCGCTCGAAAGCGATATCTCGGACATCCAGGGAGGCACTACACATGAAGGGATTCATCTGGGCGCTATGGCCGGAACAGTAGATATAGTCCAGCGCTGTTATACCGGAGTGGAATTCCATGACGGTGTGCTCTTTTTCAATCCGAGCATTCCCAAGGGTCTGAACAGACTTGCAATGAAGATCAAATACAGGGGAAACTGGTTTCATGTAATTACCACGCCGGACATGATGTCCATTTCATCGGGCAGATGCGGTCCACCGACAGTCAAAGTGGGATTTCAGGGGGAGGTGTATGAGCTTAAGCAGGGGGAAAAGCTGTCTTTTGATTTGCGCAGGTAAAGACCGTAAATAGAGGCTGTGTATAAACTCCACCCCCTCACCCTAACCCTCTCCCACCAGGGGAGAGGGAAACACACCCCTTCACCCCTCTTAATAGAGGGGAATCTACCCCTCCCTTGAGGGGGGTCCGTCAATATGTAAGACGGAAGGGAGTGGGGAGGGTGTTAAAATTGGGTTTATACACAGATTTTTAATAATAAGTTTTTTACAGGAGGCTTTTATGGATTTTCAGGTGTATTCAGAAAAAATTATCGAATGGCTTCTGACAAGCGGACTGAAAATTGTTTTCATTCTTTTTCTTGTCATACTCGCGCTTAAGGCGAAAAAGGCGCTCTCGGCTAGGCTCATTGCGATGATCGTCAAACAGAAGGAGGATCAGGAGTTCCTGAAGAGAACCCAGACGATTGGAAGCATAGTGCGCTACGCTGTGACCGCTGTTATTTTGGGTGTTGCCTCAATGACCATTCTGCAGCAGTTCGGCATTGAAATAGGTCCCATACTTGCGGCAGCTGGCATAGCAGGCCTGGCTATTGGCTTCGGTGCGCAGAGCCTGGTAAAAGATGTCATCAGCGGTTTCTTCATCCTTCTTGAGGATCAGATTCGTGTGGGGGACGTAGTTCAGATAGCGGGCAAGGGCGGTCTGGTCGAAAGGATAAGCCTTAAAACGACCATCCTCCGGGACCTTGCGGGTAATGTGCATTACGTTCCGAACGGACATATTGATGTGGTTACCAACATGACCAAAGACTACTCACGGTATGTGTTCGATATCGGAGTTTCATACAGGGAGGATGTGGACGAGGTGATCGGGGTTATTAAGGAAGTTGACGGGGAGATGAGGAATGACCCTGAATTCAAGGATGATATAATTGAGCCGATAGAAATATTGGGGCTGGATCAATTTGCCGAATCGGCAATAATCATAAGGGCACGCACGACGACGATGCCGATAAAACAATGGCGTGTAGGCCGGGAATTCAACCGCCGCCTGAAAAAGAAATTCGACGAAAGAAATATCGAGATTCCATTCCCGCATGTAACCTTATATATGGGACAGGACAAGAAGGGAAGCGCTCCGCCGCTTCATGTAGTGAAGGAAGAGAAATGAAACCACAGAGAAAGAAGATTTTTTCTGCTTGTTTTCAGGGAGAGTCTTCCCATGGCATGCATACAGTTTTCTGTGAACGCTGTGGTGAATTTTTGATTTAAAGGAGGGAATATGATCAGGAAAGTGCATTTGATTTTTGCAGTTTTCTTTATTATTGCCGGAGCCGGCACAGGTTATTTCGGAGCTTATGCTGAAAGGACGCCGACAATGGAAAAGACGGTTGACATTAATATGTGTTATATGTGCCATGGCGTTATCAAGAAGCTTCATGCATCCGGTAAGCATTTAAATACAAATTGCTCTGCCTGTCACAGTGGACTTGAGAAACATCTCAGCGCTACAATTCCTGTAAACAGGCCTTCGACAGACACCTCGTGGGAAACCTGCGGCCAATGTCACGGGGAGCAATATAACAGTTTTATGAAGGGCTCTTACCACAGACCCGCGAGGGATGAAAAATCCCAGCTTACAAACAGGGCGCCAAACCCCTTCTGGGACAGGATTATGATGGGACACAGCTTTACCAAGGAACATGCATTGACCCGCCCGCATCTGTGGATGCTTATCGATCATCTTGCAATTGACAGGGCATACGGAGGACGGTTCCAGGGCAGGAAAGGCTGGCAATATATTCTTGAAAAAGGAAAAGCATGGGATGTGCTTGTGGACAGATATCCTGAAACCGGAGAACATAAAACTTTTATACCGCAAAGCGCGGCAGCTGCAAATCCTGTCTGCCTCCAGTGCAAGTCCCAGGACCATATTCTTGATTGGGCTTATATGGGGGACCCGGGAAAGGGCGCTAAATGGTCGAGGACATCCAATGTGGTCGAACTCGCAAGGACTTTACAGCACGGAGTGAACTGTTATCACTGCCACGACCCGCATGCCGCAAAACCACGGATTGTCAGGGATGCCCTGATCGACGCCCTCACGAAACCTGAGAAGGATACACTGTGGCACAAGGATCCTAACAGGACGGAAATAAAGGTAATTGAAATGGGCATGAGAGGTTATACGAGGAAGATAGCACTGCTTGACAGGTATGATACAAAACTGCAATGTGGTCAATGCCATGTGGAGTATACCTGCAATCCAGGGTACGACCTCAGTAACCCCGATATTTCTCAATATACCGTCAGAATGGAGGACAGGAGGACAAACCACATCCCCTATAAAGAGGTCTTTGATCTTTATGAACATTATGTGAATAAAACCACTTTTCTTGACTTTCAGCATGCGCTTACCGGCGGACTTCTCTGGAAAGGGCAGCACCCCGAAGCCGAGACTTATTACAACTCGAAACATTCAAGGGCAGGAGCCGGTTGCAATGATTGCCACGCGCCAAAGATAAAGAATCCGGAATCCGGGAAGATTTATACCTCGCACGTGCCTTTAACCCCGAGAGTTCATCTCAAGGAAACCTGCCTGAAATGCCATCCCTTATGGACGGAGGAGATGGCAATATATGCAATTGATTCAGTAAAGGCCTATACGAAGGGAAGGATGAGGAAGGCGGAATTCTGGCTCTCTGAACTCATTGATAAGATTGTTGAGGCAAAAAAAGCGGGGGTGGATAAAGAGACAATCAAGAAAGCACAGGACCAGCATCTCAGGGCACATATCCTGTGGGAATGGTGGACTGCGGAAAACTCGGACGGCTTCCATAATCCTGATGCTGCAAGGGAATCCATGACGCGGTCTGTCGACGAATCGCAGAAAGGTATTGAGATCATTAAAGCTGCGATGGAGCAGAAACGCTGACCAATGGGAAATAAGACATTCTATATAACATTGATGGTCGTTATTGTTTTGTTCCTCGGATATCTCGGTTATCTGATATTCAAGCCTTTTCTTATTCCGATTGCCTGGGCTGTTGTATTCTCCATCCTGTTTTTCCCTGTCTATTCTTTTGTCCTGAAGTACGTTAAATGGAAGTCCGCCGCATCGCTTCTTGTGCTAATGATTATTCTTGTGATAATCCTGGGTCCAATCTCATATCTTTCATTCCTTCTGATTCAGGAATTGAAGACAATAACGGCCTCGACGGATACGGGTGTAATCGCCGGAATAAAGGACGTGATGCATCACCCGGCTCTCGGGAACTTTCTGGAACGAGTCATGTCGTTCTTGAATATCACTAAAGAGGAAATGCACCAGACCGTCAACGAGAGCGTCAGGCAGATGGGGCATGATATACTCGGGGGCATCAGAAAAGGTATTGCCGGTGTCATCACCGGCTTCCTTGATTTTATCTTTATGACGATCACCATCTTTTTCCTCCTGAAGGACGGTCCCGTGTTTGCCAAAAAACTGCTTGAATATATGCCTTTTTCCGAGAGACAGAAAAATATCCTGGTGGATAAGCTCAAGGATATTATTATAGCGACCATGTTCGGAGGGGTTGTTGTAGCAATCGTGCAGGGCTCGGCCGGCGGGTTTGTGTTCGCAATGCTCGGAATCTCATCCCCGGTACTATGGGGATTTACCATGGCAGTCGCATCTTTTCTCCCGATCATCGGTCCGTTTATTATATGGATGCCTGCCGCCCTGTATCTCTTCCTCCAGGGCTCGATAGGCAAAGGGATAGCGCTGCTGCTCATAGGCGCTTTCGGCATCAGTCTTATCGACAACTTTCTGAGGCCCGCCATTATAGGCACAAGGACCCGGATGCACTATCTTCCCCTCTTTTTCACTGTCCTTGGAGGGATCAAGGTATTCGGACTGATAGGAATAATCCTCGGGCCGCTCGTTTTTGCCCTTTTCCTGTCGGTTATAGAAGTCTTCAGAAGTATGGAAGAAGGCAGCAGGTTATGAAGAGATATCGAATAGAGAACTGGATTCCCGGAAAAGGAATTAGGGGATCGTGATACCTATAGAATATTTACTGACAGCTGCTGCGGTCCTTCTGCTTGCAAGCATAATTGCGAGCAGGGCTTCCGGCAGACTCGGCGTGCCTGCCCTGCTTATCTTTCTTGCTGTCGGGATGCTTGCAGGCTCCGAAGGACCGGGCGGCATCCACTTTGATGATCCGTATCTGGCACAGTTCCTCGGAGTTATTGCGCTGTCCCTTATCCTTTTCGCAGGAGGACTCGACACCCACTGGCGCAGCGTGCGGCCTGTTCTCCGTAGCGGGATAGCTCTGTCGTCAATAGGGGTGTTTGCTACGGCCGTGCTGGTCGGATGGTTTTCATCAGCCATCATGGGATTTTCCCTGTATGAAGGGTTGCTCCTTGGAGCAATTATTTCATCGACTGATGCGGCAGCAGTATTTTCGGTTTTAAGATCAAGAAAAGTGAGTCTGAGAGGGAATCTGAAGCCCCTGCTCGAGCTGGAATCGGGGAGCAACGATCCGATGGCTGTTATGCTGACAATAGGTTTTATCGGTATCCTGCTGAGTTCGGGGAATTCGATCCCTGGCATGATACCCATGATTATCCGGCAGGTGGCTCTTGGTGCAGCCATTGGTTATATCATGGGAAAGAGCATGGTTATGCTGCTTAACAGGATAAAATTGGAATATTCGGGGCTTTATCCTGTTTTCAGCCTTTCACTCGTCATCTTTACCTATGGCACTGCTGCGAGTATCGGAGGGAACGGCTTCCTGGCAGTTTATATTTCCGGATTGCTGATGGGAAATCAGAATTTTATCCATAAAACGAGCCTCAAAAGGTTTCATGACGGACTTGCATGGCTGATGCAGATATCCATGTTCCTGACCCTGGGGCTGCTGGTATTTCCTTCAAAGCTTTTGCAGGTTATAGAGACGGGTCTTCTTGTCTCAGTGTTCCTTATGTTAGTTGCCAGGCCCGCCGGTGTGTTTCTCACGCTGGTCGGTTCAGGAATGAGTTTTCGGGAAAAAACAATGGTTTCATGGGTGGGACTTCGCGGTGCGGTGCCGATCATACTTGCGACATTTCCACTTCTTGCCGGCATATCCGGAGCGGACGTCATTTTCAATATGGTTTTTTTTATTGTCCTGACCTCTGCGTTAATTCAGGGTTCGACAATACCTATTGTTGCGCGGTGGCTCAAAGTGGATGCTCCAATAACTGAAAAAGCGCGGTATCCGCTTGAATGTGAACCGACTGAAAATATGAGTTGCAACCTTGTCGAGATTGAAATACCTGATGATTCTGCCGTTATCGGAAAACAGTTGGTGGATGCTGGTTTTCCTGAAGGAGTTCTCATAGTACTGGTAAACAGGGCAGGGGAACTCTTCATCCCCGGCGGAAATACCGTCGTTATGCGCGGCGACAAGTTCCTGGTGCTTTCTGACGAAAGCCTTCTTCCTGTCGTACGGGGCATTCTGGAAAAGAAGAATGTCAAACCATCAAGGCAGAGGCATGAATAGGATCAAGGTTCTGAGGGCAATCTGCAGATACTCAGAAAAGGCTGCAAACAGGATCGCCGGACGAGCACGAAGAGAATTTAACTCAGAGGGCGCAAAGTGACGGTCCTGCTTTTCAAACTTGCCGGCGGGATTGGGTTGTTTTTGATGGGTATGGTTTTGCTGGCGGACGGAGTGAAGGCATTTGCCGGAGATGCTCTTCGGACTGCACTGGTCCGTTTCACCGGAAGACCGTTTAAGGCTTTTACCTCCGGAGCCCTTATTACCGCGATAGTTCAGTCATCGAGCGCAACAACGGTTGCGGTTATCGGGTTCGTCAGCGCCGGACTGCTGACTTTCCCGCAGGCGGTCGGGGTAGTTCTCGGAGCGAGTCTCGGAACGACCAGCACGGGTTGGATCGTCTCGGTTCTCGGTCTGAAGGTGAGTATAGGATTCTATGCATTGCCCCTGGTCGGCGTCGGGGCATTTATGAGATTGCTGGCCCGCGGCAGATGGAAATCATTCGGGCTGGCGTTGGCAGGATTCGGGCTGATTTTCATCGGCATAGAAACTCTGCAGGACGGGATGCAGGGGCTGTCCGGTGTTTTCAATCTCGCGGAACTTCAGTCCACAGGGGTTTTCAGGCATATACTAATGGTTGCTATCGGAATCGCCATGACGGTTGTAATGCAGTCATCGAGTGCCGCAATCGCAACCACTTTGACGGCGTTGCATACCGCTTCCATAAACTTTGAGCAGGCAGCATATCTTGTTATCGGCGCTGCAATAGGAACGACGGTAACGGGCGTTTTGGCCTCTATAGGAGCGGGCGTTTCAACAAGGCGCACTGCGCTGGCTCATGTGATGTTCAATGTTATTACAGGTATTATTGCACTCGTGATGCTTCCTGTTTTTTTGCGGGTGATCGGATGGGCGCAGATACATCTGGAACTGGAGCCCGGTGCGACAAGTCTTGCGGCCTTTCATACGTCCTTCATTGCGGTGGGTGTAGTATTATTTTTGCCCTTTGTGAATCAATTCTCACGATGGATAGAGCGCCTTTTGCCCGAGGAAGGACCGGAACTCACGCGTCATCTTGATGCTGCGGTACTGAATGTCCCCGCTGTTGCACTTGAGGCGACGCGCCGCGCATTGAGCGAGACAGCATGTGAAATGTTCAGCGTTATTCGTGGGAGGCTCGGCGATCCCGGGAAGGGCGTCTCCGGTTTTTACACCACTGAATTAGAGCAGGCGCTTGATCAGACGCAGCAATTCCTTGCAAGGATTCCTCCCGTGTCAGAGAACCAGCCATTGTCGCATTCCCGTCTGGCCCAGATGCATGCCATAGATCATCTGATGCGTTTGCGGCCTTATCTTTACCCCCCTTCTGTTTTGGGTAAGAGGGTGGCTTATGAACATCTTCAAACGGAGATAGCCCTTTGCAGTGAGATTCTGGAGGTCTCGGAAAACGGATTGCGCAGACGCATACCCCCGGAATGGCTGGAGATTCTTGAACGGAAGTCGCTGGAGTTGTCGGAAATGCACCAGCAGGGACGAGCCGCTGTTCTCAGGCAGACCGCCGCCGGCAACGGGGAACCCGCACTGGCGCTGAATATACTTGACGCGATGAGATGGCTTAACCGCGCCGGTTATCATGCATGGCGCGTCTGCAATTATCTCGGGGGACGTAATAGTGAAGATACGCCTGTAGCAGAGGAGGAGTCGCATATGGAAGATTTGTTGAGGAATGAAGAATGAGTCTTTCCACGCAGGCACTTATGGCAATGCTGCCTGTTATAACCATTATGGTGATCATGCTCGTGTTCAGGTGGTCTGCTGCCAGAGCCGGAGTCATCGGTTTGTTCGTGACGGTTCTCCTGTCCTGGCTGGTTTTCGGCTTCGGCAGCGACGGTTACGGTAATATCGGAACAGTTGCGGCAATGGGAGGCGCTTTCTCTGAAGCGTTATTCACCTCAACCACCATCTTATGGATCATCTTTCCTGCTCTCTGCATTCATCATTTACAGGTTCATACCGGAGCAATCGATACCTTGAAGTTGAAAACTGCGTCTCTGTCAACAGATCCGCGAATCGCAGCTCTCTTAATTTTCTGGTTCTTCGCCCTGTTCATTGAAGGGTTGGCGGGGTTTGGGACGCCTGTTGCCCTGACTGCGCCCTTTCTTGTGAGCATGGGGTTTCGTCCGGTCGAATCGGTGGCGCTGGCCCTTATCGGACATTCGGTTGGAGTATCTTTTGGAGCTGTCGGAACCCCGATTCTGCCGCAGATTGCTTCAACAGGATTTGACGGACTCGAATTGTCCGGAGCTACAGGTTTGTACCACGGGATTCTGGGCGGGGTTATGATCTTTATTGCGATGTTTATGGTTACAAAGTCCATGGAAGTCAGGATAGACTCATCAGGTTATATATGGTTCTGGACATTTCTTGCCGCCGTCCTGTTTCTATTCCCGTTTTTTGCAATCTCAAGATGGGTCGGTCCTGAGTTGCCCACGATTGGCGGGGCCTTATTCGGGGGATTGGGTTTTGTTGCTATTCTAAAACTCGCCGGCGGTGGAAATAAACCGTCTGAAAATGGACCGCGGGTAGAAGATATAAGGGGGTCACGGGGGAAATTATTGCATGTGACCGCCCCCTACTGGATTCTCGTATCGCTTATCCTCATGACACGTCTTATCCCCCAGGTCAGAGAGGTAATCAGCTCATTTGCGTGGGAATGGACTCTGCTCGATACGTTTCACGGGAGGTTCGAGCCTCTTTATCATCCCGGAACCATGCTGTTTCTGGGGTTTGTTGCCGGCGCACTCCTGCAGCGTGCAGGGCAAGCCGATATCAAAGCGGCTGTTGCCGAGTCCATCAAAAAGCTCCTGCCGGTAACCATTGCTCTTGTTGCCATGCTGAGTCTCTCCCGTATCATGATTCATTCGGGTATGATCGATTCTCTCTCTGCAGGAGCCGCCCATGCAGCGGGAAGTTCCTGGCCGATTCTTTCTCCAATGGTTGGCGTCCTCGGAACATTTGTAACCGGTTCGGCCACAGCCTCAAATATTCTCTTTACCGATTTCCAGCAGACGGTTGCAGGAAATCTGGGGCTGCCTGTGCTTCCCATGATCGGAGCGCAGGGGTTCGGGGCTGCGGTGGGCAACATCATCTGTCCGCATAATATTATCGCTGGGGGCGCAACGGTAGATTTGGCCGGTCAGGAGGGGAAGATAATGGGGAAAACCATTATTGCATGTGTAGTCTATTCGGTTTTGGGCGGGCTGCTGGCAATGTGGCTGACAAGATGAATTACAAGTTTTACGGCAATGTAAAAAGTTTTATGGAAAAGTCAGCAGAAAAAATAATATCCAACTCCTCGCATGTCATTTCGAGCGGAGCGAGAAATCTTGTATTTCTATTCGAGACAAAAGCTTGTTTTTTTCGGTGGGGGAATCTCGTGAAAAAATCTTGTATCGAATGAACTGAGAAATTAAATGTCGGCAAATCGAAGATATTATGTCTATTTAGTTACGAACTGGAACAATAAGGTGATGTATGTGGGGGTAACCAATAACTTAGAGAGGCGTATTTACGAGCATAAGAACAAGATTATAAGAGGATTTACTGAAAAGTATAATTTGCACAAGCTGGTGTATTTTGAAGAAACACAAGATGTAAATGCTGCGATTGAAAGAGAAAAAGAGATAAAGAAATGGCGAAGAGAGAAGAAAAATAAATTGGTGAACTTTATGAACCCAAATTGGGATGACCTGAGGTTAGATTGGTAATGACTCTTTACAAACGAACCGAAGGTTCCTTTTGACGCTTTTCCTGAGCTAACAGATAAGATTTCTCGCTTCGCTCGAAATGACAGGCAGCAAATGGATAGAAATGACACGATAGTTATATCAGAGCAAGTAAGACACAAAACTTTTTAATCTTCCGGGTTTTCCCTGAAAGGAGGTTTGAATATGAAGATTATCGTTTTTGAGGTGGAGGAATGGGAGCGTCGTACTTTTGAACGACTGAAAACGAAACATGAGATTGAATTCGTGAATGAATTGCTTAACATGGAGAATGTTAAGCAATATGCCGATGCAGAGGCGGTATCGCCCTTTATCTACTCCGACCTTTCCGCTGACGTGCTCAAAAACCTGAGACGGCTGAAACTTATTGCTACGCGTTCGACAGGCTTCGATCATATCGATCTTGATTACTGCAAAAAAAATAATATAACAGTCTGTAATGTACCGGTGTACGGCGACAATACTGTCGCAGAACATGTCTTCGGCCTTCTGCTGGCAATCAGCCACAATCTGATTGCGGCAGTCGACCGTACCCGCAGAGGGGACTTTTCCCAGACAGGCTTACAGGGTTTTGATCTACTCGGCAAAACACTGGGCGTGATCGGAACCGGGAGCATAGGCCAATGCGTGATCGAAATAGCCAAGGGGTTTCGAATGAACGTTGTAGCCAGTGACGTGAGGCAGAACGAGGAACTGGCATCCAGTCTGGGGTTCAGCTATCTGACAATGGATGAGCTTTTGGCGACATCCGACATAATCACCCTGCACGTCCCTTCCAATGAGAAGACTCGCAATCTCATCTCCGGTGAGGCATTTGCAAAAATGAAAGACGGCGTGGTCTTGATCAATACTGCCCGCGGTGATATAGTTGACGTAAAAGCACTTGTAAAGGCAATTGCCGACGGCAAAGTGGCTGCCGCAGGTCTCGATGTGCTGCCCGAGGAATCGGTAATCCGTGAAGAGGCGGAATTGTTGTATTCTGTGTACCGGAAAAAGTGCGTTTTGGATACCCTGCTGGCCAACCACATTCTTTTGCGTCTTCGCAACGTGATTATTACCCCTCACAGCGCATTCAACACGCGCGAAGCAGTCGAGCGCATCCTGAATACAACAGTGGAGAATATTATTTCTTTTATTAATGGTGAACCAAAGAACATTGTTGTGAAAAAATAAGAGGGGGAGAAAAAGATGTGCATCCGCCCGCGGAGATGGCTGGAGAAAGAAAAAGCCAAACGCGCGATGATCAACAATCTTGTTGTATGGCTGATAACACTGATAATTCTGATCATCATTATATATGTTCGCCGGGAATTGGTTGAGTAAGGTAAGGGATAAAAACAATGGGAATTTTAAGATTCAGGGGTGGTTCATTGATAACTTCTATTAAATTACATTTTTTGGAAGAAGCCATCATTGACCGGAAGCAGGTAATAAAAGTCTGTCATTCCCGCAGTCTGCAGGCGGGAATCCATTATAGAAAGAACGTGGATGCCCGACTGAGGACTTCGGGCATGACGGAAAAGGTGAGAAATTTGTAAATGTAAACCCTATCGTTGCAAAAGAAGACTTCTTTTTTGCGGTCATTCCCGCAGTCCTTTGGCGGGAATCCACCCTTCGACAGGCTCAGGGTGACACATTGTCATGGTGGTCCGTCAATACTTAAGACGGATATCGAACCATGGATGCCCGATTAAGAACCTCGGGCATGACGAGAAAGTATTATTATGGGACAGTTATAAGCAAACAGTCATAAGCAATAAGAAAGGAGAGCAATCATGGCTAAAAAGAGAACAATCAGAGTGGGAATAAACGGTTTCGGAAGAATAGGTCGTTCAGCTTTCAAGCAGTTCCTGGAGAGAGAGGAATTCCAGGTTGTGGGGATCAATGATCTGAGTGGCATCGAAGATCTAGCCTATCTTCTGAAATATGACTCTGTGCACGGGTGGTACTCCAGAAAAGTTGCCGCAGATGAGTCGGCTATTCGGGTGGATAAACTGCGCATTCCCTTCTTCTCCAGTCCTGATCCTGAAAAAATACCCTGGAAAGACCTGGGGGCTGAGATAATCATTGAGTGCAGCGGAGCGCTCCGCAGCAGATCAAAGGCAGCCGGACATCTCAATGCAGGGGCGCGGCGAGTGATCATTTCAGCTCCGTCAGATGATGCGGACGCAATGATTGTACCAGGGGTAAATATAGAAAGCTATGACCCAAAGACCCACAGAGTAATTTCGATGGCTTCCTGCACTACCAACTGCCTTGCTCCGGTTGCCAAAGTGCTTCAGGATTCCTTTGGTGTGGAATACATCTTATTCACGACCATCCATGCCTATACTTCAAGCCAGTCCCTGATGGATACGCCTGCACGCCACAGGCGCCGAGGACGGGCAGCGGCACTGTCGATTATTCCCACGACAACAGGAGCGGCAAAAGCAGCCGAGATAGTGCTGCCGGAATTAAAAGGAAAGATCAACGGTATGGCTATGAGAGTGCCGGTTCCGGATGGATCGGTAACAGACATCGTGGCTTCCCTGATGAAAGACGCAACTCCGGCAGAAGTCAATGAAGCCCTCACAAAGGCTTCAGAGAAGCCGTCTCTCAGGGGGATTCTCCGTGTAACGAATGAAGCTCTCGTATCCCAGGATATTGTCGGCGACCCCCATTCTTCCATCGTCGATGCCCAATCTACCATGATGATGGGAACGCGGGTGGTCAAGGTTCTTGCCTGGTATGACAATGAATGGGGGTATTCGGCACGGCTTGTTGACTTCGCGGGGTTTATCGCAGAACGGTGATTCTGATATAGGGAGGTGGCAGACATGAGTGATCAGACTCCATCCGTCAACTGGCATACTTTAGATGAAGATGAGCTGATCAAGCGGCTTGAGAGTTCGAAGGAAGGACTGAGCGGGGAAGAGGCCAAACAGCGTTTCGAAAAAACAGGTCCGAATTCTTAATCTAAGAGGGGGCAAGGGGGAGTTATATGAATCCGATCGCCTGCTTGTGATTTATTAATGAATGCAGCGGGCAAGAGCAACAATTCATCAGGAGGTTACCATGAAGACAGCTAAATTATTAGGGATTCTGGTGCTGGTGCTTGTTCTCGGGATAGTGATAATCCAGAACCGCGCTCCGGTCCGGACGCATTTTCTGCTCATAACAGTAGAAATGCCGCATGTTCTCCTGCTGCTGCTCATAGCAGGAGGAGGATTTGCCCTCGGCCTGCTGGTTGCGTTGTTCAACAGGCCCAAACCGAAGGAGTAAGAGAAAACATTATTAACCCGGCAAGCAAATACTTTAATATTGTCATTGTCCGTCCGTCGATACTTAAGACGGACGACCGGACAATCCAGAATCTTATTAAAAAGACTGGATTTCCCGATCCCGCCAGACATACGGCGGGCAGGCAAGTCGGGGAATGACAAACATTTAAAGGTTCATATGTGTGTTTGCCGAAGTAATAAACCAAAAAAGGAGACAGGCAATGGGTATGAAACAGGAGTATGAACAGAAACTGCAGTCAAAATTAGAGGAGTGTCTTCTTCAGATCGATAAACTGACAGAAAAAGCTGATAAGGCAGAAGCTGAACTCCGGAGCGAGTGTTACAGGATTATTGAGGATCTGCGCATTAAGCAGGAAACAGTCAAGGGAAAGCTTGAGGAAATGCGGCAGGCTGGTGAAGAATCCTGGGAGGACATTAAGCCGGGAGCTGTCAGCATGTACGACGAACTAACGAAGGTGGTTGGAAAGGCTGTCGATTGGGCAGCTTCCAAATTCAAATAAGTTATGTGGGAGTGTTTGCGGAATGGAGTTGAAATTTTTGGTGTTTCGTTTGCGTAAAGAGCGAATGACGTTTCGGGACAAGGTCTGCGAGCTCAGGGCAGGGGAAGGGCTGACTTTTGACGTAAGACGTTAGAAAAAAACAGGAAAGGAGACGCAAGATGAAGGTATTTATTATTGGAGCGCTCATGGGCGCCATCATTGGCGCGGGTGCGCTTTGGTATTTTACCGCACAGAAAGCCGAGGAGCGCGCAGCCGTACAGGCTGAAAAGGCGCGGGAATCGGTTCAGGCTGCTGGTGAGCAGGCAAAACAGGCGCTGGCTGCGAGGCTGGAAGAGATGGAGTTGAGTGCCGAAGACATCCGGAAGGAACTCGCCGAGAAAGGTCATGTTGTGCGGCGCAAGGCACGCGACATCGGTGAAGCCGCAACCGACGCAGCCGTCGATGCGCGTGCGACAGCAACGATTAAGGCCAAACTGGCAGCTGATCCGGATCTCTCGGCCCTCAGGATTTCGGTGGCAACCACAGCCGGGCGGGTTACGCTATCGGGTACTGTTGCATCGCCCGAACTCATCGGCAAAGCCATGGTACTGGCCCTGGAAACCGACGGCGTTCGCGAAGTCGTCTCCACCCTTCAGGTGAAGTAAGCTGTCGCGCTGCGTGGCGGGGGCGGTCTGAGTCTGACTTCGACAGTGGAAGACAAATAAACGGAGGCTTGTTTAATGAAAGAAATAATTGCCTTTACGATGAACCCTGCAGTCGACAAGAGTTCAAGTGTTGATCATGTCATTGCAGAACGGAAGCTGTACTGTAAAGCGCCGCGCTTTGAACCGGGAGGCGGGGGCGTTAATGTTGCCCGAGCGATAAAAAAGCTTGGAGGGGAATCTTTCCTTCTCTTTCCCTCAGGTGGACTGACAGGACACAGGCTGACAGACCTCCTGGACCGGGAAGGGATTATCCATAGGCCGCTTCCTGTGGAGGGAATAATCCGCGAGAATCTTGTTATTCTCGATGAATCCACTGGCCAGCAATATCGCTTCGGCATGCCGGGACCGATTCTGAGTGATGAGGAATGGGAACGATGTCTCCATGAGCTGTCCGCTATCAGTCCCAACCCCGATTACCTGGTCGCCAGCGGAAGTCTCCCTCCGGGTCTGCCGGACGACTTTTATGCACAAGTGGCGCGCAGCGGCAAAGAAAATGGTGCAAGAGTAATCGTCGATGCCTCCGGAGAAGCCCTGAAGCTGGCGCTGCAGGAAGGCGTCTATCTCATTAAGCCGAATGTTCGTGAGTTCAAAGACTTGATTGGGAAGGATATCAAAGAGGAATCGCAGATAAAGGCGGAGGCCCGAAAGATGGTAAAAAGCGGCCGGTGCGAAGTGCTGGTCATCTCTCTCGGCGCCGCAGGCGCTTTGCTGGTTTCCGGGAATATTGCCGAACATATATCGGCGCCTACAGTGCCGATCGTCAGTAAGGTCGGGGCCGGAGACAGCATGGTGGCCGGTATGGTCCTGAGCCTTGCCAGGGGGAAACCGCTGCGGGAATCCGTACTGTTCGGAATGGCAGCCGGAGCTGCCGCTGTCATGACCCCGGGCTCAGAGCTTTGCCGGAGGGAAGACGCCGAGCGGCTGTATCAGGAAATGATGTCGGAGGCTTAAAACAATTGCACTTTGATAAATAGCGGCAAGATTGATGGAGGGTGCCTGGACATGACATTACTTATCTGGATAGGGATTGCGCTGTGCATATCACAGTCCGCGATGCTTTCCGGAATGAATCTGGCGTTTTTTACGATCAGCAGGCTGGAACTCAGAATAGAGGCTGCAAAGAATAATAAGCACGCGCACCGTATTCTGTCGCTGAGAGAAGATGCCAATTTTCTCCTTGTTACGATTCTTTGGGGGAATGTAGCAGTCAATGTGCTCCTGGCATTGTTGTCCGGCTCTTTGCTCACCGGCGTTCTGGCTTTTTTATTTTCGACTGTCATAATTACCATTTTCGGGGAGATCGTTCCGCAGACATATTTCTCCAGACACGCGCTGCGGTTTGGTTCCATGTTTTCACCCGTTATTCGTTTCTATCAGATCCTTCTTTTTCCCATAGCGAAGCCGACTGCTCTTGTTCTTGATAAATGGCTTGGCCCTGAGGCGATATCATATTTCAGGGAGAAGGACATCAGAGAGCTCATAAAATTACATATGGCCTCCTCCCAAACCGACATAGACAGAATCGAAGGCCAGGGCGTGCTCAATTTCCTTGCTCTTGATGATGTGTATCTGGCAGATGAGGGCGAGCCTGTTGACCCTAGGAGCATTGTTCAACTCAGCTTTCAGAATGACAGGCCCGTTTTCCCTGAAATAAAGCCAACCATCTCTGATGAATTCATGAGACGCATTCATCTTTCCGACAAGAAGTGGATTGTAATCGTTGACCCGGAGAATGAACCCAAATTTGTGATGGATTCTGACGAGTTTATACGGGATGCGCTGTTCAATTCCGACCGGTTCAGCCCATATATGCATCTGCACCGTCCGATCATCGCCAGGAAAAACAGGACGACGATAGGGAACGTTATTTCTCTTCTCAGGGTGAACCCCGGCTACAGCCAGGACGATGTTATCGATCAGGATGTCATATTACTCTGGGGTGAAAACAAACGTGTTATTACAGGAGCCGATGTTCTTGGTAGACTTTTGCGGGGGATTGTTCAGAATGCCGAGAAAATTGATTCATCAGCAGTCGGGAGGCTGCATTGAGAATACTCTGGAAGAGTTTTATCGATTTCTTCCGGCATGACGGTCCAATATTTGCCGGGTCAATAACATGTTTTTTTATGATGACCTTCGTTCCTTTTTTTCTGCTGCTCGTATCTGTATTCGGGTACCTGCTGGGTGAGAACAGGGAATTGCATGATTTTCTCGTGAGAAAGCTTTTCGGTTTTTTTCCGAAGGCAACCCGCGAGATATCGTCTGAAATCGGGAAGGTTATAACATACAGAGGCATAGGTCTCATAACCATGGGAATATACATTTATTTCTCCTTCCAGCTCTATTATGCTGTCGAGCGTTCGGTGAACATCATATTGGGTATAAAAGAAAAGAGATCGCAGTTTGTTTCGATGATGCATGCACTGTTTGTCATGATTCTGACAGTTGTCTTCGTAATCGTATCCTTCCTGGCTGCATCTGTCATTCCGATACTCGATTCTATTGCACAATATGTGCCTGTGCCTGAGATAGGTGAAGTTACCAGGATTATAATAAGGTTTATTGTGCCGGTGCTGCTTTCCTTCTTGGTTGCTTCGGCCCTGTATATGCTTCTCCCGAGAAAGAGGATAAGACTGCGTCATGCTATGACCGGAGCAATTTTCTATGCTGTTTTACTTGAGGCTGCCAAGCAGATTTTTACTCTTTATGCAATAGCTAAGGTATCGCAACTCGGTAATATTTACGGACCCCTGACCGCTATCGTCATTTTTTTGCTATGGATATTTTATGCGGCCTGTCTGTTTCTTGTAGGCGCAGAATTTGTGCGCAATCTTGGCGTGGCAAAACAGGAAAGTCCTGCCAGGGAAAGTTAGAATGAGGATTCGGAGTATAAAATCCCTCCTGTCCTCATTTATGAACTCAATGGTATTTTTCAGGATAGCCTTTATCCTGGTGTTTCTGATAACCGGCGCCTCGCATCTCACCGCGGCCGAGAACGTAGAAGTGGTCATACATGGTCTGGAAGGAGAAGTTCTCGAAAACGTAGAGTCGGCGCTCTCGGTACCGGAAGGTATGATCAGAGAAGGCAGGGTGAATGAACCATGGCTTGAATATTTCAGGGACGGCGCTGAGGAAAAAATCAGGAAAGCAATGGAACCCTACGGATACTATAATCCAGTCGTTAATGTAATTCCGGAAAAATCGGGTGGGAAATACAGTTTAGTAATCAGGGTCTCACCGGGCAAACCGGTTCGCATCACAGAACGCAAGGTTTCGATAACGGGTCCCGGCGCCGGAGAAAAATCTCTGACCGGTCTTGCATCGGATTTTCCGCTCCGGAAAGGTGATATCCTTTTGCACCGGAAATACGAGGATGGGAAAGGGCTGCTTAAAGCTGCCGCGCAGGATCTCGGTTATCTTGACGCCGATTTTCAGGTCAGCAGGATACTTGTCTCGAAGGAGGAATCAAGTGCCAGCATAGAACTGATTTTCGAAACAGGACCAAGGTACCGGTTTGGACAAATACGTTTCGAAGGGTCTCCGGAATATTCGGAGAGATTTCTGCGCAGACACCTGACCTTCCGTAAGGGTGATGTTTTTTCGCAGAGCAAGCTCGGTGAAACCCAGCTTCACCTTCTGAATTCCAGGAGGTTCAATTCTGCTCTTATGACCCCGGAGAAAGACGAGGCAGAAGACTTACTGGTGCCTGTACTGATTACGCTCAAGGCGGCGCCGCCAAAGAGATTCAGGGCGGGAATAGGATACAGCACGGACACAGGCAGCAGGCTGTCCGCTAAATATACGGATTTAAACGTATACGGCGACAGGGGGCATGAGTTTTCGGGCATACTTACCCTTTCAGAACGTCTTCAGGGATTAGGTGTCGGCTATATAATCCCGGGCTCGAAGGATATCGACAATCTTACGGCATTCAGGCTAAATGTTCAGAACGAGGAGCTTGATACTTATGACAACAAATTACTATCCTTTGAAGCAAGCAGAACGCGCAGCTTCAGGAAGGGCCGCCTGGGTACGGTCTTTGCGAAGGTTCAGCATGAAGAATCCACCATAGCCCCTGAGTCCGTCACCTCCTTTTTTGTAATGCCGGGCCTGCGATTTTCTCAACTCATATATGATGATCTTGTCCGTCCCACGAAAGGATTCCGCTTTGCAATCGAGATGAGGGGTACGTCCAAATATCTGATCTCGGACATGAACCTGCTTCAGGTCCTTGCCCAGGGGAATCTGCTGTTCCCCCTGCCGGGCAGGTTGTCGGTCTTTACCAGAGTCCAGACAGCAATGTCATTTCAGGACGAGCCGCTTAGTGAACTGCCGGCGTCCCTCCGTTTCTTCGCAGGCGGAGACAGAAGCGTCAGAGGATACAAGTATCAGTCCCTCGGTCCGGAAGACAAATCTGGCGAGGTGACGGGAGGGAAACATCTTATTGAAGGAAGTATCGAGATTGAGCGTGCCCTGTCTGATGATTGGGGTATTGCAGTATTTTACGATGCAGGCAATGCCTTCAATTCATTGTCGGACATAAAATTATATCAGGGGGCCGGTCTGGGTCTGCGCTACAATACCGTCATCGGAGCCATCAGGCTCGATGTTGCCCGACAGATAGGGGTCGAAAACCCGAAATTCAGGATACATTTTTCAGCGGGTTTTCAGTTATGAAGCGGAAACTTCTTATGATTGTTTTTACGGTATTCCTGGCGATATTAATCTTGCTGTCCGGAATTTCAGTATGGTTACTGGGGACTACCGGGGGAGCGCGCCGGCTGATTATGACCGTGTCGAAATTGACTTCCGTGGAGATTTCCGCGGGCAGCATCCGGGGAAGGCTCTGGGACGATCTTCGCCTCGAAAAAGTGACGGTCCAGTGGCCTGAGGGAGATGCAAACGCGGAATTAATTTCTTTCCGGTGGCGGCCGTTTTATCTTTTGACAGGAAATTTCGGATTAAAAAAAGTATCTCTTCATGATCTTCAGATAACCGACAGGAGACCGGATGAGAAGACCGATTTCACATGGCCGGAAATTACAGGCTTGCCTGCGCGGCTGAACGGCTGGATAGATTCGCTTGAGGTAACCGGGCTTTCATACCGTAAGGAAGATCATGACCCCATTCAGTTTAACAAGATATCGTCAACGGTTCTATGGCATGGCAGGGGGTTGACTTTTAAAAACGTCGTTATTGATGCGGATTCGGTTGACGTCTCAGGAACTGTTGCAGCCGGGTTTGACATGCCCTTTCTTTATCTCGACATTAAAGTTGTACCGAATCAGCCCCTTAATGCAATGGACAGTTTTGTCGTCAGGGGCCACCTGCTGGCCGGCGATTCCCCTGTGCAGATACAGGGACCGGTCGGCATTCTCGGCTTCAGGGGCGCTGAGGAACAGATGACATTTTCGTCTGATATAAAGCTTGAGCAATATGCGCTAATGGCGGAAAACATACTCCTGAAAGAAACCGGCAGGAAAGGAAGTCTGAGTGGCAGAGGTGAAATTGATTTCAGCTCCGGCGAACCGGCCTTCAGAACAGCTGTTGAAATTGCGGAACTGGACCTGTCTCCTGAACTCAGGCTGCAGACAAATATTGCCGGAAGGCTCGGTATTGAAGGGACCCCCGAAAATTACGAGGGTACCTTTTGGATCTCAAACGCAGGTGAATCATGGCGTTCCGGAGACCTTTCCGGATCATTAAAGGGTGACCGGGTCGGAGTGCGGTTTCTTGTAAAAGAAGGAACATGGCTGCGCGGATCGCTGAAGGGAAGGGTTGAGAGTTCCTGGGAAGAAGGTCTGTCCTTGTACGCTGACATGCAGGCGAGGAAACTGAACCCGGCTGCTGTTACGCCGGAATGGCACGGCATGATCAATTTCGATATTTCAGGAAGGATCGCCTGGCCCGAAGACGGAAAGCCGGAGGGCGAAGTGAGCGGAAAAATCCTGAACAGTTCTCTGCGCGGCAGACCCCTCAGAGGCGAGGTTAGTGCTGTGCTGTCTGCGGACGACCTGATCATCGGAAGATTGCTCCTCCAGGGCAAAGGCTTTGACATAAGCGCAAAGGGAGAGATCAGGAACCGTTTGACCTTTCTTGCCGACATAACCGACCTTTCGGGTTTAATCCCCGAATCCCGGGGAAGGATTAATGCCGATGGCTGGCTTAGCATAAAGGATCGTTTCAGGGGAGCGGCGACAGCAGCTGGATACGGTATTGTAATTGATGATCTTAGTATCGGGACCGCAAGTCTGAGAGCCGATTTTTTCACGTCGGAAAAACATCCTCTGAATATTAATGCAGAGGTGAAGAAGGCAGGATATAAGACAGTACTAATCGACTCGGCGCGTATTGATGTCAGAGGTTCAGCGGAGCGCCATGAAATTGGAGTCTTGGCGGAATTTCACAAGTCCGGCATCAGAGCAAAACTGGCGGGAGCTTACAGAGACAAGATTTGGGACGGAAAAATAACCGAGTTTTCCGGGCATGACGCAGCAGGAACATGGCGACTTGAAAATACTGCGAGTATATACGTCTCGCCACAAAAAATTCTCGTTCCCGGCCTTGTACTGACCGGCAGCGAACACGAACGGTTCACTCTCAAGGCAGACATTGCCATGCAGCCGATCAATGGATTCGTATATTCGGACTGGACCCGGATCGACTTGTCGAGAGCCAATCAGTGGCTGAGCGACTTTCAACTCTCGGGACACACAACGGGAAAGTTGCGTGCAACATGGTCGGGTGGAAAACTCACCGGGATCAGCGCTGAAAATATAAACGCCGGAAAATTTACGGCAGAGGGGCAGTCTCTGGATATTCAGGAGATTCTGCTGCGCGCCGAATGGAACGGCAAAGGTCTCCTTGCCTCATTTCAGGGCAAGTTGTCCGAATACGGAAAATTTTCGGGCGGGATGACCTCTTCTGTACCCGTGCGTCTTGCGCTGCCGGAGCAGGGAAAAATGAACGGAACATGGCAGGAAGTCAACCTTATGATTCTGAATCCGCTTCTGCCGGATAACGCACGCATTTCCGGAAAAATGTCCGGCAGAATGAATACGGAATGGGCCGGAGGGGACTTGCTGCATATCTCCGGAATGATCGATACATCAGGCGCTCTTATTATTGACAAAAAGCGCGTCGAGACGAAGAGGACTCACATCAAAATAGACTGGGACTCAAAAGGGCTTAGTGCGACGGCTGATCTGGAACTGCTCGCGCAGCAGGGTAAGCTTAAGGCTGAGATCAGCTCGTCAGTTCCCGTGCGCGCAGGACTTCCTGACAGCGGGAAGATAGATATACTCCTCACTAAGGTCGACGCCTCCGTTGTCCGGCCCTGGCTGCCTGAAGGACTGGATTTGGAAGGAACAATCTCGGCTCAGATTAAAGGCAGATTTCTGCCCGACCAGCGGCTTGATGTTTCAGGTAATTCCAGGATATCAGGAGGATCGGTGCGACATATGACCGATAAAGGCGAAGTCAGCGTGGACCTTCGCGCGGCTGATATTTCATTCAACTGGCGGGAAGAAGCATTGCGCGGTAATCTTGAAATAGCCTTGGCCGATTATGGGAACATCACAGGGGATTTTATTCTGCCGCTTCCCGCGCGCATCCCCGTAACCATAATAAAAGACGGCGCGATACGGCTTTCACTTAAAGGGAAAGCAGAGGAGAAAGGGCTGCTTTCTTCATTTTTCCCGGGGCTGATTCAGGAAAGCCACGGCAGACTCGAAATCGACATTGGACTGAGCGGAACATGGGACAAGCCCTTATATACAGGCAAGGCGGAACTGACCGACGCCGGGGCCTATCTGCCCTCAAGCGGTATTGCAATTAAAGACGTCGGTGCCAGTGCCCGCTTCGACAGGAACAGTATAATTATCGAAAGTTTTTCTGCAAAATCCGGCAAGGGGAGCATAAAAGGGTATGCAGAGTTGAAGATGGAGAAATTGCGGGTAACGGAATATACAGGGAATATCGAAGGCGAAGATTTTCAGGCTGTCTATCTGCCCGGGCTGCAGCTGGTGGTCAGCCCTGAGCTGACCTTTAAGGGAAAACCCGGGTTGGTATCTGTCAGGGGTGAAATAAAAGTGCCCGAACTCTTTGTGACCGAAAGTGATAGGCCGCTTGTGAGGCCGAGCGACGATGTAATCATCGTGGATGAGGAGAAGAAACCGGACAGCCGCATGGGGCAGGCGCTGGATATTTCCGTTAACGTTGTCTTCGGCAAAAGGGTTTTTATCAAGATGGAGGGCATTGACGCGCGTCTCGAAGGGCAGGTAAGGGTGACGGCGAAGGGCCTCGACGCAATAACCGGAAACGGGGTTATAAAAGTCGTGAAGGGAGCTTACAGGAAACACGGAATCGATCTCGACATAAAAAGGGGACAGGCCGTATTTGCTGGTGGCCCGATATCCAATCCTTCTCTGGACATTCTTGCCGTGCGTGAAGCCGAGGATGCAAGGGCGGGCATTATTGTAAGCGGAACTGCAATGTCTCCTGTGGTAAATCTATATTCGGACCCTCCCATGACGGATACCGACATATTGTCTTACATCGTGCTCGGACATGCGGCGGGAGCGGACCAGGCGCAGATAGGCCTGCTTTCGCGCGCTGCAGGGCTTCTCCTTTCGAAGGGTGAATCGGCAACGCTCCAGGCCAAACTTCAGAAGGGATTGGGAGTGGACGTACTCGATATACAGGCAGGTGGGGGTGATGTGGCCCGGTCAGCTCTTACAGTAGGCAAATACCTTTCTCCCCGGTTATTTATAAGCTACGGGCTGTCTCTTTTCACCGGGGAAAATGTCTTCCGGGTCAGATATAAATTGTCGAGGCGCTGGGAAATACAGACTGAAAGCGGCGCCGAAACCGGCATCGACCTCTTCTATAATATAGAATTCAGATGAGCTTAACCCAAAAATGCATTTCAATTTGATTCATACAGGCATGTGGGCAGCAAAAGCTCTCGGGCAGCTCCTTTTTGAGCGGCCATTTATCCGGCGCCCTGCATGTTATCATTCCGGACGATTGGTTGTTATCAGACCCAAATCCTGCGTTGGAGAGGTTTTGATGCGCATATGCCTGCATGACCGGGGTCAAATGCATTTTTTGGATTAATATGCAGATTCCCCCCCACCTTGTGAACGAACATTATGACGACCGCTATTTTGATGTGGTCAACGCAATAGAAGAGGCGAAACATATTTTTTTTATTGGCGCCGGCATTATGGATGTCCTTTCTGCTGCAGGGCCGGGGAGGCAGGAATTCATAATAGGAGAAACAGGCTTTGGCGCAGGCCGGCTTCTCATTGCCCTTATTAATTTTCTGGACAATTGCGGCCTCACCGATATCGCGATCACCTATAATTCCGTTGAACTGCATCCGGTCGCTCCTGAGCGGATGGCGTCTATTCTCGAAGGTTTCAGAACAGTGGCCGGGCCGCTCATTAATCTGCTTGTCCAATCCTACAGCAGTATAGATACTTCTGCACCGGGGTGGCACCAGATAAGCATCAACCGGCCTTTTGGCACCCTAACCTTGAATCTCTGGATTGGCGAGGCCCTCGAAATGGTCCATGCACTTGGAAGTCCATGTGACGCATGGTTTCTGGATGGTCACTCACCAAAGAAAAATCCTGACATGTGGCGGCGTGAGCTTCTTATGGCGATTGGCGAAAAAACGGTGACCGGCGGTACCTGCGCCACCTTTACTGTTGCCGGAGCCGTAAGACGTAGACTTACTGCTGCGGGTTTTTCTTTGGAACAGCGCCCTGGTTTTGGAGGGAAAAAAGCAGTGCTCAGGGGACTAAAAAAAAGTAGCTGAGTCCAATACCGAATTGCCGAAGAATCAACGGCGCCCTTTTTTTCTCTTGCAGCGAAGCTATGCTTTCATGCGGGATTAAGACTTAAACCGGGTGGCCGACTTGGCCCGGAATATCTATGAATAAAAAGGTTAGATCTTAAGATTGGGGCAGATACCATTAAGAAAACTAAAATGAAATATACATATTGTAAAGGGGAAGGGGGGTGAAGAAGCCTAAGCTGCATTGGCACTCTGGGTTGGTGGCATTGTTAAATTCACCTTAATATTTCAAAAAGGCAGGAGATATAATATTCAACCGATTGGAAGGGGATAATGCAAAAATAAATTTGACAATTAAGAATAATTACTATATAGTTTAAAATATGGAAACGAAATTACAACAAAATGAAAAAATAGAAATGTTCTACCAGCGATCCAGAAAACACGGGCTGAAAATAACTCCCCAGCGGACCATTATTTATCATGAACTTCTGAAAGCAAAGGATCACCCTACTGCTGATGACATTTATAAGAGAATCGTCAAGAAGATACCGAATATTTCATTCGATACGGTCAACAGAACTCTCTTGACATTCTCGAAAATTGGCATTACAAATGTAGTTGAGGGGTACGGGCAGGCAAAGCGGTACGATCCTGATATGGATGTCCATCATCATTTCAGATGTGTTCAGTGTGGCAGCATAATAGACTTTCATAACAAGGAGTATGACACCATAACTGTCCCTGAAGAAATCAACAAACAGTTTACAGTGATAACCAAGAAGGTAGTGCTTGAAGGTTTTTGCAGTAAGTGCAGAAAAGGCTGATATTTTTTTCTTCATTCATAGTATTCATTACTATATAGTATTTTTTCATAATATTGAGGAGGTGATAACAATGCGTTAAGATAACTGTTCCCCACTGGTGAATAATAAATAACGATAAATCTGCATAAAATTCAGCTTAACAATTAACACAATGAAAGGAGGATACTTTATGAAAAAAGACAGCAAAAGCCCGTTAATGGGATCCACTGCCGGCGGTGGCGCATCGAACCGGGACTGGTGGCCGAAACAGTTGAACCTTTATATTCTGCACCAGCATTCCTCTAAGTCGAATCCGATGGGCGAGGATTTCAATTACGCAGAGGAATTCAAAAAACTCGACCTTGCTGCCGTAAAGAGGGACCTCTACGCGCTGATGTCCGACTCGCAGGAGTGGTGGCCGGCCGATTACGGTCACTACGGGGGGCTCTTCATCCGGATGGCGTGGCACAGCGCAGGTACCTACCGTATGGGCGACGGTCGCGGGGGCGGGGGTACAGGCAATCAGCGCCTTGCTCCCCTCAACAGCTGGCCCGACAACGTGAACCTTGATAAAGCTCGCCGTCTGCTTTGGCCGATCAAACAGAAATTCGGCAGGAAAATATCCTGGGCCGATCTGATGATCCTCGCCGGCAACTGCGCACTTGAGTCGATGGGGTTCACTACCTTTGGTTTCGGCGGCGGGCGAGAGGACATCTGGGAGCCGGAAGAGGATATTTATTGGGGGAGCGAGGATAAGTGGCTTGGAGACAAGCGCTATTCCGGCGACCGCGATCTCGAAAACCCGCTGGCAGCCGTGCAGATGGGCCTTATCTACGTCAATCCGGAAGGGCCGAACGGTAAGCCGGACCCGGTTGCCTCCGGTCATGACGTTCGGGAGACTTTTGCGCGCATGGCGATGAACGACGAAGAGACCGTTGCGCTGGTTGCGGGCGGACACACATTCGGCAAATGTCACGGCGCAGGCTCTGCGTCGCATGTGGGCCCTGAACCTGAAGCCGCCCCCATTGAAGATCAGGGGCTTGGCTGGAAGAGCAGCTTCGGCAGCGGAAAAGGCGGCGATACAATCAGCAGCGGTATCGAGGGCGCCTGGAAACCGAACCCGACCAAATGGGACATGGGCTATCTCAAGGTTCTGTTCAAATACGATTGGGAACTGATCAAGAGCCCGGCTGGCGCCCATCAGTGGCTGGCCAAGGACGTGGCCGAAGAGGATATGGTGGTTGACGCACACGACCCGTCGAAGAAGCACCGGCCGATGATGACCACAGCGGACCTCTCGTTGCGTTTCGACCCCATCTATGAGCCGATAGCGCGGCGCTATCTGAAGAACCCTGAGAAATTCGCGGATGCCTTCGCCCGCGCGTGGTTCAAACTGACCCACCGCGACATGGGCCCGCGTTCACGCTATCTCGGTCCGGAGGTCCCGGCAGAGGAACTGATCTGGCAAGACCCCATCCCCTCGGTGAATCACAAATTGATTGGCGAGAAGGACATTGCTGCCCTTAAAGGCAAGATTCTGGCTTCGGGTCTGTCTGTTTCACAACTGGTTTCGACCGCCTGGGCTTCGGCATCTACGTTCCGTGGCAGCGACAATCGTGGCGGTGCGAACGGTGCACGTATTCGTCTGGCGCCGCAGAAGGATTGGGAAGTCAACCAGCCGAAACAGCTGGCCAAGGTGCTAAAGACCCTCGGAGATATCCAGAACGCATTTAATAAGACGGTAAAAGGAGGCAAACAGGTCTCGCTCGCCGACTTGATCGTTCTGGCCGGTTGCGCCGGTGTCGAGCAAGCTGCGAAGAACGCCGGTCACAAGGTCACTGTACCCTTCACTCCGGGCCGCATGGACGCCTCGCAGAAGCAGACCGATGTGGCCTCATTCGCTGTGCTTGAACCGGCTGCAGACGGGTTCCGTAACTACCAGAAAACCAAATACGCCGTATCTGCAGAGGAACTTCTGGTTGATCGGGCGCAACTGCTGACGCTGACCGCTCCTGAGATGACGGTTCTCCTTGGCGGTATGCGCGTATTAAATGCCAACTTCGGACAGTCCCGGCACGGGGTCTTCACCAAGCGGCCGGAGACGCTCACCAATGACTTCTTCGTGAATCTGCTTGACATGAGCACGACGTGGAAGGCGACCCCGGAAGACGAAGACGTGTTCGAGGGGCGTGATAGCACAACCGGCGAAATCAAGTGGACAGGCACGCGTGTCGATCTCATCTTCGGGTCGAACTCTCAGCTCCGGGCTCTGGCCGAGGTTTACGGAAGTGCAGACGCGCAGACGAAGTTTGTTAAGGACTTTGTGGCGGCCTGGACAAAGGTGATGAACCTTGATCGCTTCGATCTCGCCTGATCGTAGCATAAACAGTCCATTATGTAGTTGAAATTGCTCGAAATAAGTCATATAACAAACAGGGATCAATGAAATGAGACCAAAAGGAGGTGCATATTGACAGGGTATTTTGGACCTATTGAGAAACAAACGTTAGATAACAATTTCTTCCGCAAGGTGCTTTTCACAGGCAGATACAACCAGTTAGTGGTGATGTGTCTGCAAGGGGGAGAGGAAATCGGCAATGAAGTACATCCGACCGTCGACCAGTTCTTCAGGGTCGAAGAAGGCACTGCCAAATTTGTTTTTAATGAGAGGGAAGAACACCTTGCCGGTGATGGTGACGCGCTTGTAGTTCCTGCCGGAACATACCATAACGTTATTAATGCATCCCCAACAAAACCACTCAGGCTCTACACGATTTACAGTCCACCCAATCATCCTGATGGTACGGTGCATAAGACAAAGGCCGAAGCAGATGCTGCTGAGGCTGCAGAACATCACTAAAAAACTTGATTAAAGACACAATTAAAGAAGCTCCTGATAAGATGCAGGCTATTTTTATAGCCTGCATCTGACTACCGGCTTTATTCAGTAACCTTAATTCGTTAATCATTTAAAGGCAGCATTTATCAAGATTACTACAGATCAAATCAGCACCATCGACATGTTTAGATAAGGCAATTGAAAAATTTATGTAGAACTTTAAGACCTGTCTCTTGCCTTCTCCCTAAATAACAAACATCTCGCCAATTTACAACAGGACAGAAACCTTCATATAGAACTGTGCAATCTATGTTATATGGAATCTTGTCAATTGCCATTCATAACGTATCGTTAAAAAAGATTTTGCTGTCGTGATTTCACCAAGTTATAGTAATAAACTATAAGAGATGATTGATTGATAGAAATATACTATATTATATTCATCTCAAAATAATTATAAAAAAGGAGTAACGACAATGACCATGCTTTTTATTATTAACACAGATGATGCGGAAACGGTCTACAATGCTATGCGTTTAGCAAACATAGCTGTCGAAAAAAGAAGTGAAGTGAATGTATTTATGTTGGGTAAAGGGGTCCTGTTTGAACAGGTCAGTAGCGAGCAATTTAATGTAAAGGAACAGATAGATAAATTTAAGGGCAACATGTATGTCTGAGGGGTATGCATGAAAGCTCACGGTCTTGTGAGCACAAAAGTATGTCCTATTGGTTATATGAATGCCCTCTACGAAGCAGTTCTGGAGGCAGATAAGGTATTAACATTTTAGAGACTGTTTCGCTGAAATCCATAGTAGATTATTGTCATTTTTAAGGAGCATGCTTGGGAAAATATGAAGAAATAACAAACGCGCTCCACATCCTTGGACTGTATGAATCCGCAACAGTAAAAGAGATAAAAAACAGGTATCGGGAACTCCTCAAAGAATGGCATCCGGACTTATGTAAAGGCGATGAAGATATCCGGAAAGAAAAGACTATAGAAATACTGAATGCCTACAGGATAATTATGGATTATTGCGAGCACTATCGCTTTTCATTTTCAAAGGAAGAAGTTGAAAAGTATATCTCTCCTGAAGAACTATGGTCAAAGCAATTTGGTAAAGATCCTATATGGGGCAATTTCCAGGATGATGAGCAGGATTAACATATTCGATAACTAGGCAGAGGCCTATGATACCTGGTTTGATAACCATCCCTGGGTTTATCAATCAGAGATGCAGGCGGTCAAAATGCTGCTTCCCCCTGCTGGCAAAGGTGTTGAAATAGGAGTTGGGACAGGGCGTTTTGCTGTACCATTCGGTATAAAAATAGGCGTCGAGCCTTCAGGCGTAATGGCGGAAATCGCAAGAAGCAGAGGAATCACCGTATATGATGCAGGGGCTGAAAAACTCCCCTTCGGCGATAGCACATTCGATTTTGCATTGATGGTAACAACAATCTGTTTTCTTGACGCCCCCTTGCAAGCGTTTAAAGAAATCAGAAGAATCCTTAGTCCTGCCGGTAAAATAATCATCGGCATGCTGGACAAAAACAGTCCTCCCGGCAGGACGTATGAATCTACCAAAAAAAATAGCAAATTTTATCATGATGCCAACTTCTATTCAGTAACAGCTTGATTGAAATCATTACATCATTTCTATACAAATCGAGTACTTGGAGGACGTTTGTTAGAGCAGGATTTTACAACTGTTTCAAAGTCGTACAAGTCTCTGTCTGCAGCTGAATAAGAGAAAAAACACTTCGCCCTATAAGGAGCAACCGAAATCCTTCTCTGAATAATGCATGCTTTAACCCGAAAACTGCATTTGCCCCCAGTCATGCAGGCCTATGTGCATCAAAACCTCTCCAACGCAGGATTTGGTAGATATAACAATCAATGCGTATAGAATGAAAACGTGCTGAGATGTCAGATATATAACCGCATACAAAGGAGCTGCCGGAGAGCTTTTGCTGCTCACATGCCTGCATGAATTAAATTGAAATGCAGTTTTCGGGTTAACTGGAATTCCCCAATAAATCGAACAATGAATTATTAGTTTGTTCAATTCAACTTACTCAACATATAAATAAGAATGACCACATAGCGTGGCATTTTATGTCATAAGCTGTTTTCTATCACATAAATGACAACCGGTTGTCATTTATGTATACTATATTGGGGTTTGATATTTTGACAATATGTGTGGAGGTGAATATGAGATGCCCTGAAGCAGAAAGTTTAACAAAAATTATTCTCACTGTATTTAGCGTCAACGGGTGCCTTCTTGATGCAGGTGACAAACTGGTTGAACCACTAAAACTCACGAGCGCCCGGTGGCAAGTCATGGGCGCAGTAGCTTTAGCTGATAAACAGCTGACAGCACCCCAGATTGCCGGCGCGATGGGCATTACCCGGCAGGGCGTTCAAAAGCAAGTCAATGTAATGGTCAAGGAAGGATTGTTGACACTGCATCCGAATTCTGGACATAAAAAATCACCGTTCATCGCCCTTTCCAAGTTGGGCGCACAGGTCTATAAAAAGGTGGACAGGTTACAGACTGATTGGGCGAATCGACTTGCAACAGGTATTTCCAGTAAAGATCTTCAGGTAACCCTGCGTACTCTGGAAACAGTACGTGAACGACTTATCAGGAACATAGGTGAATAAGTAATATGAAAAAAATGGGGCCAGTTGGACAGAAATGGCTTAAAAGCTTTCATATACTGTTTGGTTGCACATGGGCAGCCTGTGGTTTATGTCTCACACTCATGAGCTTGTTTTTAAAGCCAACAGAAGGATTACAGCTCTACGGCGTTGATATGTCGAGGAAATTCATCGACGATATCTTCGTCGCTCCTGCGGCAACAGGGTGCCTGCTTACGGGAGTGATTTACTCGCTGTTCACTAATTGGGGGTGGTTCAAACATCGGTGGATCATGGTGAAATGGTGCATCAGCATCTTCGGGGTGGTATTCGGCACTTTTTGGCTTGGACAATGGCTTAACTTACTGCCACCCATTTCACAGACGGAAGGGATGGCAGCTCTTTCGAACTCGACCTATCTCCATGCAAGAACCATGAATCTCTGGGGAGGGGCTTTCCAGAACTTAACTATGATTTTTGCCGTATTTATTTCCGTGTTTAAGCCGTGGCGGTTAAAGGCTAATAAACCTTGATTTAGAGGCTTTAGCCTGAAAACACCAATAAAGGAGGATATATGAAATTCATTGAAATGGATGACAAAGTCACAGTCTTTGCCCAAATGGAAGCAGGAGGAGGTTCGGTCATACTGATAAACAAGTTCAATGTAGCCCCTTCGGAGGTAGAACAGCTCCTCCAAGCTTGGACGGAGGACGCAGCTTTCATGAAAAGCCAACCCGGTTTTATCTCTACGCAACTGCACCGGGGAATTGCTGGTAGTTGCGTATTTGTAAACTACGCCGTGTGGGAGTCAGTTGCAGACTTCAAGCGAGCATTTAACCGGCCAGAGTTTCAGTCTCATTTGAAGAACTATCCACCCAGTGCAATAGCTTCACCGCATCTCTTCACAAAAGTTGCGGTGCCCAGGATATGCGTTGCGTAGTGCCCTGTAAGATTATCGGGACAAAGGAAATGGCTAACATAGTATGTCAAGAAGGGGCGGCAAAAAAGCCGCCGCGCCCCTTCGCTTAATCGTTAAACATTTCTTTTGATATTTCTCAGAGATTCGGTATCCGCAAAAATATTTGCTTGTGGCCGCAGGCTGCGCTTATTGCTTAATTTGGAGGCCGTTTATTAGTTCAGGTATTCGATAAACTGAAAAGATATGCAAACACTATCAGACATAAAATGACTGAGTGCATTTCAAAAATAGACATTTTTTTTTGCTGATGTATAATTCAGGAAAGGGGTAATAGCCTGATTACGGAGATTATGCATCATGACGGTGGAGAAGATAAGAATAATTTTAAAAGACCTCACGTTAACCGGAGAGCTTTTCGATACCCTTACTGCAAGGGCTGTTGCGGAGGCGCTTCCTATTGAAGCTGTTCCGGAAGAATGGGGCGATGAGTTCTATTTCGAAATCCCTGTCGAAATGCCGCTTGACGAGACTGCTGCGGCCAAAGTTAAGGTAGGCGATATAGGATACTGGCCTCCCGGAAATGCCCTTGCAATATTTTTCGGTCCTACGCCGATAAGCAGCGGATCGGAACCTGTCGCGGCGAGTGATGTGAATATCGTCGGCAGAGTTACAGGCGATGCAACAGTGCTCAGGAGTGTTAAAGGCGCCGCAAAGATAAGAATCGAGAAAGACTGACAGGCTATGGATCAGAGCAGCATGTTCAGGCCACTATATGCCTGGATTAAGTAGAGACATAATATGACTATCCCAAGGACGAAATGCGGATCACGCCATGAAGGGTCCTGCCCGCGGATTTTCCTTGAAATGAATGATGTAGAGACAGTCAGGACAACAATGGTCAAGCCGTTCAGGAAATGAGGAGGATTTTTAAAGACCAGGCCGGCATTTATTAAGACAGTTAAAATTCCGGCCAAAAAACCTGCTATACCCATCGAAGCGAGAATCGGTCCCAGTTTTCGGTGTTTTCGAATAATGCCTGACGGCGCGGGTTTGCCACGCAGACGTCCTCTTCTTATCTTAAGACCAAGCCGGCCCTGATACAGGAAAAATCCGATGACCGCCATGTTAAAAAGACCGTGAAAATATTTTAATTCGTCCCCGACCATATAGCCTTATGCTATAAGGGAATTCCAGTCGGATGCGAACCTCGCCAGACCTTTGTCTGTCAATCCATGGCTGATGTCGTAGTCGCTCCACTTTCCTGTCAGAGCGATATTATTGATCGGAATAGCTTTCAGGCTGCCACTTTCATAAATGTATTCATCTCCGGGCACCGGGAGTCCCCTGTCGCTCCATTCTTTAAGAATACTGAAAGGAGCAGTGATTATATCGGAACCGAGCTTGAGGGCGTAAAGAAAATGATCGATATTCCTTACACTGGCAGTAAGCACCTCGACGTGACCGTCGCCTTCCCGGTAAATCTCTATAATATTAGAAATCAGGTCCATGCCGTTTTCACCAAGATCATCGAGCCGGCCGACAAAAGGAGATATAAAAACATCCCCCTTATTTGCACCCCTTGTTGCGGCATAAACTGCGGCAGCCTGCTGCTGTGTAAAACAAAGTGTCATGTTTGCCCGGAGGCCTTCAGTGAGAGCCTGTTCCGCAGCTTTTAACCCTTCGGTTACAGTGGGAAATTTAATGTGCGCATTGGGGATCCAGGAGAACATTTTTTTTCCCTCCTGCAGCATCTCGCCGGCCTTTGTTGAAGCGTCGGCATAGACCTCAACTGAAACCGAACCCTCAGGCAGTAGTGAGGAGATATCAATAACTACATCCCTGTAAAAATCAAGCACTTCTTCCCGGCTGAATTTTTTGCCCTCTGCAATACGTTTCTGTGCGGCTGGGTTTTTTGAGATTAGGCTTGGGTTGGTAGTCTGCCCGTCGAGAAATCCCAAGATCCTGATTGTATCCTTTGTTTCGGACGGATCTCCACCGTCCAGAAAGATTCGCGTCTTAAGATTTTCAGGTCTCATATCAGATTCTTCTCCCTCTATGCTTGTAACTCAGGATTATTTCAATGGTCCGGTCATGATGAAGTCGTTGTCCTTCTTTGCTGCATGGCAATTTATGCATGCCTCAACTTTGCCTTCTGCCTCAATCTTTCCGTCGGGAGCATATCTTGCCCAAAACCAGTCGCCTCCTTCAGGGTTATAAGCCGGTACTTTCGACATGACTGTAACAGCGACGAGCTTTTTCTCCGGCGAATAGTTTTCTTTAACTATCATAGACCCTGCGGGAAGAGAGCCCTTTTTGCCTGCAACTCCCATAAACGCAGGCCCATTGACATACGTGGTCAGAAAAGACCCGTGCGGTTCTGTCCCTTCGTATAGCGAAGTTTTTCCGGGCCATATCTTCATTGTCTTTGTGTAGTTCATCTTTTTCAGTTGTTCCCAGAGAGTTGCTCCGGTCGGTACATCGGGCACGGCTGACTGCCTTGACCTGCCCCCCAGCATTCCAGCCGAAACAATTTCATGGAATAAAAAACTCGCAGCAATCAAACACACGATAAACAAAGAAATCCTTTTCATTTTATCTTCCTCCCTTGCCGGTTTGAGTTAAATCTCCTGTTTTTAATATAACCTTTTTTACCCAGTTTGAGAAATAGCCATAAAGAGGGAACATAACCTCCCTGAACACATGCCTCTTATTCTTATTCTAACAAAAAACTGTTTGGTATGACGCTATAAGTTTTAACGCCATATAAAGGTTTACCCATATAAACGTTTACAATGATAAGAATTTTGTTATATACTTATGCAGCTTTTGGAGTTATGGATACCCCAGGGACTTTAAAGGTACTCTGGGGTTTTTTTATTATTGCGGTGCGTGATAGGAGAAGATGTGATGGGAAAAAAAGTTTACGTAGGAAATATTTCATTCAAGGCCACGGAGGACAATATCAGGGAGCTGTTTGAGAATAGTGGCGAAGTCGAATCGGTCAAGATAATAACCGATATGCATACAGGTAATCCAAAAGGGTTCGGTTTTGTCGAAATGGCTACCAGCGAAGGCGCCCAGAAGGCGATAGAGGCGCTGAATGGAACTGCATTTATGGAGAGAATCCTTACTGTTGATGAGGCAAAACCCCAGCAGCCCAGGGAAGGCCGTGGAGGGCCCGGAGGCGGCAGGGGAGGATATAAATCCGGGCGGGGCAGTTCCGGCAGAAGCGGCGGCCCGGGAAGTGGATGGAGATAAACTGTTTTGGATATTAAAGTCTACGCAAACGATATAGAAAAGGCTCTCAAATCTCTCAAGCGCCAGCTCCAGAAAGAAGGGCTTTTCAGAGAAATCAAGCAGCGAAGCTTTTTCGAGAAGCCGTCTGAAAAAGAGAAACGGAAAAGAAGAGAAGCGAAAAAGAAGAGGATGAAGGCATTAAGGTTTAAAAGGGCATTCTGATTTGGGTTACCTGCCATCGAAATTTTCCGCAGTTAAATATTTTCTCATATAAATTATTAGGCAAGAATACCTTCGAAGACTACTGATTAATGCAGTTTTTCTGATATAATTGGATGAACTGCATGAAGAATCAGGAGACCATAAAAACATTTGTCAGGCAGACTCTGGGGTGCGGATGCCCGGAGGAGGTATTCGAGCATATCGATTGCCGGACGGATGTTTCAATGGATGGAAAAAGATATAAAAGGCTTTCCATAGGCAACAGACTCCTGATTTATATATTCGAGACAGTCAATTCCGATGACCTGGACTCTATTATTCCATTGCTTGTTGATAAAGGTAGAAATGAAAGAGACAGGCTCGGGTTCAATCGCCTGAGGCTTGTTCTGGCTCCTGACGGGATTGAGCAGATAAAAAAAACTGCATCAGAGATATTCGAAAAAACTCAAAAAGACGATAAGATTCACATGCATATAATCGACAGACAAAATCTTCCGGAATTTGTCTGAAAATACTGTTCAGTTAAAAATCCCTAATAACGGTTTTTTAAACCTGAAGCTGCATTCGTGCAGAGGAGGAAGCGCTGAAAAAGCCTTGCAAATCGACAGCACGCCGTAAAAATCCGGACAACGAGTCAATGGAGTATCTTGATGCCATTATCAATTCAATAAGCTATCCTATTTTTGTAAAAGACATTCATCACAGACTGGTTTACGTGAACGACGCCGAGTGCGAGCTTGCAGGACGCGGTCGTGAAGAGCTTATCGGGAGAACCGACTATGATTTCTTCCCGGGAGAACAGGTCGATATATTCTGGAAGAAAGACGACGAGGTTCTGGAAACAGGCACGGAGAACGTAAACGAGGAGGAAATTACTGATTCAAAGGGACATAAACGCATTATTGTTACTAAAAAGAATCTCTATGTTGATAAGGCCGGTAACCGTTTTATTGTAGGCATAATACGCGATATTACCGAACGCAAGCAGGCTGAAAAATACCTCAGGGAGAGGCATCTGGAACTCGAGAACAGGGTCCGGGAGCGCACAGCCGAACTCATGGAGAGCGAAGAAAGATACAGATCTCTTTTCGAAAATGCCCATGACATGATCGTGAGTGTGCTGCCTGACGGCCATTTCATTTATGTAAATCCGTCCTGGATGAGAATAACGGGATATGGCAGAGAGGACATTCTTAATCTGACTATTTATGACGTCTTTCACCCGCAATTAAAATACGTATGCGAGGAACTGTTCCGGAAGGTTATGTCCGGAGGCTCTGTCGAAAATCTGGAAACGGTTTTTATCTCGAGGGAAGGCCGTGAAATTAACGTCGAAGGTAATATAAACGCCCGGATTGTAGGCGGCCAGGCTGTTGCATTTTACGGAATATTCCGGGATATTTCCGAACGCAAAAAGGTTGAAGAAATTTTGAAGAGGGAATACGCCTTCCGTGAGTCTGTTATCAGGAATGCTGCGGAAGGACTTTCAGTATTCCACAATACAGAAGAGTATCCCTATATTAAATTTATGGTATGGAATGACCGAATGACCGAGATTACCGGCTATACCATGGAGGAGATTAACCGTCTGGGGTGGTACCAGACAATGCATCCTTATCCCGGCTTGCAGTCCAAGATGATGAACAGAATCGAAAGGACAAGTCAGGGAGAGGACCTCTTCAAGGAGGAATGGGAGATTGCGCGTGCCGACGGTGAGAGACGTATCCTAAGTATTACTACCTCAGTCCTGGATACAGGCGATGGGTTACCACAAATAATGGCCCTTATGCAGGATATTACTGAGCATAAGAACCTTGAATCTCAGCTCATCCAGGCGCAGAAGATGGAGGCAGTCGGCCAGCTTGCAGGAGGTATCGCCCATGATTTTAACAATCTGCTCACCGCCATCATTGGCTATGGTAACCTTCTTAAATCAGAGGTCGGGCATGAGATGCAAAGCAGTTCATATGTTACTCAAATACTGAACGCAGCTGAACGGGCCGCAGCCTTGACCAAGGATCTTCTCACGTTCAGCAGAAAGCATATAGTAAACCCCAGACCTGTAAATCTGAATAAAATCATTAAAGATTCTGAAACCCTTCTCTTGAGAATTACTGGCGGGGCTGTCAAACTTTCAGTCTCCCTGCATAATGAAGACTTCTTTATAATGGCCGACACGGCCCAGATTGATAGGGTTCTTATGAACCTTGCAGCCAATGCCAGGGACGCAATGCCCAACGGAGGCAATCTGCTCGTCAGCACCGGATTTGCGTTTCTGGATAATGAATTCATAAAAACTTACGGGTACGGGAAACAGGGGAGATATGCAACCGTTTCGTTTGAGGATACAGGCCATGGTATGGACGAGAGTACAAGGTCAAGGATATTCGAACCTTTCTTTTCAACGAAAGAGGTCGGTAAGGGCACAGGTCTTGGTCTCGCAATGGTATACGGCATAATGAAGCAGCATTATGGATATGTCAATGTTCACAGTGAACCGGGCAAGGGCACATTTTTTAAGATGTATTTCCCTTTAATCGAAGCCGGTTTTGAAGAAAAAAGTGCCGGAGACACTGCACAGTTGTCCGGGGGCGCTTAGATATAAAGTTATTGCGCGGCAGACTATTAAATGCAGGAGGTGATGCATATGCCTGAGCCGAAGAAGCCGAGGAGATGGACAAGGGAAACGCTGGAACCGCCTGCGCACGGTATAATTTATCCGGAAGCCATGAAAAGCCGCGGAAATGTACCCGCAGATTTAAAGCAACCCGCCGCACATTATATCAATGTTGTGAATATCAGCGAAAAGGGTCTTCTTTTGCAGTCTCCCGTCAAATTGAAGGTTCGTTCCACGGTTGATCTCAGGATATGGCATCCGAAAAAGAAAACCTGGATGGAGATCGAGGGAAAAGTCGTATGGATTAATACCGCATCTACCGGCAATGAATGCCACCTGGCGGGCGTCTCTTTCAGCAGGCAAAAAAAATATGATCAGAGCATGGGCGCTTCTGCAAAATCAGGCAAGAAAGGGATCACGCCTTCAGGTCTTGACTTCCTCATAAATACAAGGTTCTTCAGATCTGTTCCCCAGGAAACAGTATGTCCTTTGCTTAACAGTCTTTCCTTCGAATATTTCAAAAAGGGTGAAAGATTTATAAAACAGGGAGATGAGGGGGACAGTCTGTATCTTATCGTCAGCGGATCGTGCGTTGTAAACCTTGAGAAGGATGGTATAATGCATCCTGTTGCAAGGCTGAAAGAAGGCGATATCGTGGGGGAGATGGCTGTTTTGACCGGTGAAAGCCGCAGTTCCCATGTGGATGCGGAAACCGATATCGAACTCCTGAAATTGAGCAGATCCCGTTTCGATGCCCTGTGCCGGCAATATCCTGACCTCAGAAATTTCCTGACAGAGATCGTGACCGATCGTCTGCTCGACGCAAAACTGACTGTATTCAGAACAATCGGTAAATATGTGATAAAGGATATTATAGGCAAGGGAGGTTGGAGCATAGTCTACAAGGGTTTTCACAATGCGCTTAATTTCCCCGTAGCGATCAAGATGATGAAGCACAATATGGCTATGGACGAAGATTTTCTGGGCAAGTTCAGGAATGAAGCCAAGACAATAGCACGCCTGAACCACCCGAACATCGTGAAGGTATATGATATCGAAGAAGTGTACCGCACTATTTTCATTATGATGGAATATCTTGAAGGGTTTTCGCTCGAATATATGCTTGAGAATATGCCAAAGCTTTCTGTTCCTAATGCTCTGGATATTATACTTCAGATATGCGCCGGGCTTGATTATGCTCACAGGCACGGCATTATTCACCAGGACATCAAACCCGCCAACATTTTCATTCATGACGACGGGTTGGTCAAGATTGTGGATTTCGGCCTCGCCTGTCCGCCCGGAAATATAGATTTCGATCTGCCCGGCACTGTTTTTTATATGGCTCCCGAGCAGATCAGGAGCGAACCTGTTGATGAAAGGACCGACGTGTATTCGCTCGGGATTACGGCTTATGAGATGCTGATCGGCAGAAGGCCGTTTCCTGAAGATGAACTGTCCATGGTTATGGACTTCCACCTGAATGAGGATGTTCCGGACCCCGGAATTGCAGACCCTGATCTTCCTGCTGAGATCGTTTCATTCCTTTCAGGTAGTATCCGCAGAAACCCTGATGAACGCTTGCAGAATGTTGCTGCGGTGATGGATCTGCTTCAACCCCTTGCGGAAAGAACAGGTGTGACCTGCAGTCCGAAGCTGGCGAAAAAAGGGAAAATGATGGGACTTTTTGTATTTTATCAGGAGGAAGATCAGCTGGCATTGAAAAGGCTTATAGATAAATTCAGCACCGAAATAGCCGAAACCGGCGCTTTACTGCGTATAACGCAGGTTGACGATATCTGAACTTTCATGTATACAGAACATTTTGGTCTTAATGAATTGCCTTTTTCGATCGCACCCGATCCCCGCTATCTCTATCTGAGCGATCAGCACCGCGAGGCCCTCGCCCATCTTGTTTATGGCATAAAGACTGACGGCGGTTTTGTACTCCTGACAGGAGAGGTGGGCACGGGCAAGACTACGGTCTGCCGATGCCTTCTGGAGCAGATGCCGCCGGATGCCGATATTGCTTTTATACTTAACCCGAAGATGAGTGCTGAAGAACTGCTCGCCACATTGTGCGATGAACTCGGGGTTAAGTATCCGGAAGGCAATACGAGCATAAAGGTCTTTGTTGACCGCATCAATGCATATCTTCTCGATGCAAATTCAAGGCACCGTAAAACGGTGCTTATTATCGAAGAAGCCCAGAACCTGAGACCGGACGTATTGGAGCAGATACGGCTGCTGACAAATCTTGAAACAAGCCGCAGAAAGCTGCTTCAGATTATTATGATAGGTCAGCCCGAACTCAGGGTTATGCTCTCGCGGCCCGACATGCTTCAGCTTTCCCAAAGAATTACCGCGAGATATCATATCGGACCGTTGTCCGGGGAAGACGTTAATGCTTATGTTAATCACCGTTTGACTGTGGCAGGCGCAAGCAGGAAGATATTTCATGATTCCGATATAAGTTTAATCTATCGCCTGAGCCGTGGAATACCAAGGATGATAAATGTGATTTGTGACAGGTCATTGCTTGGAGCGTATGTTGAAGGCAAACATTCTGTCGATAAGCGCACGATTAAAAAGGCTGCAAAGGAGGCCCTCGGCAGGAAAAGCATCCTGCAAATCCCCGAATTCAGGATGAAGTGGTTATTTACTGTTCTGCTGCTTGCAGCCTTTGGAACTGCCCTCGCGTCGCTTGTCTACAATCACAAATCCGCGATATCTGTTTCCGGTGGCATCATCAACACTGGCGGGGCTGTAAAGACCTTTAGGACTGAAAAGCTGCAATGGCCGGATGGCCTGCCTGTCTCCGAAAGCATCAGCATTTCATTTGATGCCCTGTTCAGGCAATGGAATATATCTTCTTATCAGCCGGGGAGCTTGGCGACTGCCTGTAAGCATGCAGAATCTGAGGGCCTGCGCTGTCTGAAAGGGAAGGGTGGATTAAATGACCTGCTGCGTTTGAATAAACCTGCGGTACTGACTCTTTACGATGAAAAAGGCAGTCAATTTTATGCTGCATTGACTGCCTTCGACGGCAGCATAGCAACCGTACTGGTCGGTCATGACATCAAGACGGTTGACACAGATGGGATCAGGAAGCACTGGTATGGAGATTACACTCTTCTTTGGAAACCCCCTGAGAATTTCAGGATAGGCATTAAGCCCGGATACAGCGGACCCGAAGTGGAATGGCTTGCCAGTCGTCTTTCTTTTTTTGAAGGAAAAACTTATCAGCCGGGAAGCTATAATATTTATGATGGAGAACTGGTAAAACGCTTGAAGCGCTTCCAGCTGTCCGAGGGGTTACTTCCCGATGGGATTGCAGGCCCTGAAACATTTATCCATTTAGGCGATGAAACAGGCGCCACCGGTCCGGTGCTTGCAAAGAAAGGAGATGATAAGTAGCGATGTCCTATATTCTTGATGCCCTGAAAAAATCCGAAAGAGAAAGAAAGAAGGGAACAGTACCTGATCCTTTGGCGGTGCAGTACTCTTTTTCGCAGGAGAAGAAAAGGTCCCGGAAGTATTGGCCTTATCTGCTCCTGATAGCTCTTATAATTAATGCTGCGGCTATATACATATTCTGGTTCGGACAGGATAATGCGAACAGAATGGATGCAGCATTTGACCGTTCTGAAAAAGTCTCTGTTGTTGAATCAACCCGGACTCCGGCAGGGTTGGCCCGCACTGCTGATGATGAAGTTTCGCATGTTGCTGAAGAGAAAAAACCGGGTACTGAAAAACCTTCAGGGCAACCTGGAAGTCTCCCAACAGCTTTGCAGAAAAGCCATGAGGCGTTGGCCGGTTCCGGTATAACAGTCCCGGGAAGCCGGATGCATACAGGCAATGCAGAAAAAACTCATGAGACAGCTCAGGCCGAGCCTCATAATCAACTCCCTGCTGATATATCCTCTTCAGAAGAGAAACCTGAGACTCCTGTTGTACCGGCTCCCCTGCCTGACAAGATATATTCGATGAGTGAGCTGCCTTTGGCTATCCAGCAAAACCTGCCCGCTTTTTCCATTTCCGCTTTTCTTTATTCCGATGACCCTGCAGCACGCATGGCAAGGGTTAACGGCAAGATGATGAGAGAGGGCGACAATCTGGCAGAGGGACTTAAGCTGGACGAGATCAGGCAGAACGAGCTGATCTTCAGTTATCAGAATTACCGCATCAGGCTCGGGATTAAGTAGGGCCTATTTAAGAAACACATGAATCTATTATCAAAATAGGTCATAGCGAATAATCCGTCACCCTCGCGAAAGCGGGGGTCCATTTGAAGCCCTGAAAAACATGGATTCCCTCCGTCAATACGTAAGACGGATGCGCGGGAATGACAACTGGGGGAAACCGCCGATGAAAAGGAATTTTGAGATAAGTTCTAATACATTCCTCCATGCTCTCTGTGGTTAGGTCCTGAATTCCGGAATAGCGCTTTCCTTTACATCCTAAAAAACGAAGTCGTATAATATCACTCCAATCAATTATTGCAATAATTAAATGAAAGGATAAGGGGAATGAATATTGTAGTCTGTATAAAGCAAGTGCCTGATACAGCCGAGGTGAAGATCAATCCGGAGACAGGGACGCTCATTCGTGAAGGCGTGCCAAGCATTATCAACCCGTTCGACCTTCATGCCATTGAAGCGGGGCTTTTTCTTAAAGAAAAGAGTGGCGGCAGAGTTACTGTGCTGACCATGGGCCCTCCGCAGGCAGAAGCAGCGCTGAGAGAAGCGATTGCAATGGGTGCGGATGAAGGGGTGCTTCTATCCGACAGGGCATTCGCTGGCTCGGATACTTGGGCGACTTCATTCACGCTTTCGAAAGCGATCTCGAAACTCGGCGCGGACATCATTATCTGCGGCAAACAGGCGATCGATGGGGACACAGCCCAGGTAGGTCCCGAGACTGCTGAGTTTCTTAATATCCCGCATATCTCATATGTCAGAAAAATTGAAGATGCCGCAGATACTTCCATCCGTGTTCAGAGGATCATGGATGAAGGATACGATATTGTTGAGTCCTCAATCCCGGTTCTTTTGACTGTTGTGAGAGAGCTGAATGAACCGAGACTGCCCTCGCTAAAGGGAAAGATGGCGGCGAAGAAGGCTGTGATTCAGAAATGGGGGCAGGCGGATATTGTTGCGGATGAGAATGATGTCGGGTTGAAGGGGTCCCCGACGCAGGTAAAAAATGTCTTTGCACCGGAAGCAAGATCTGACAGAAAGATTCTCCAGGGCACGCCGGAGGAGCAGGTTGATGCCCTGATGCAGGAACTTATGGGGATCAAATGCCTGTAATAATAAACAGAGATAAGTGCACCGGATGTGAAGAATGCGTTGCATCGTGTCCTGTTTCGGCAATAGAGATGAAAGATGGTAAGGCTTTCATTAACGAATACTGCGAAGCATGCATGACATGCCTCAATGTCTGTCCGGAAGGCGCAATAATTGAGGTTCAGAAAGAAGCTCGGGATGGTACTGATTTAAAGGCCTATAAAGGGGTTTGGATATTCGCGGAGCAAAGAGCCGGCAAGATTTCATCGATAGCATACGAGCTTTTGGGAATCGGCAGGAAACTTGCGGACGACCGGGGAACCGATCTTTCAGCAGTCCTCTTCGGAGCAACCGAAGCAGCTGCGGGGGAATTGATAAAATGGGGCGCAGACAGGGTTTATCTGTCTCAGGATCAAATGCTCTCCCAGTTTAATGACGAACCTTACTCGCAGTTGCTTATATCGCTTATAGACCGGCATAAGCCGGAAATAGTTCTTGCAGGCGCTACGCCGATTGGCCGTTCTTTTATACCGAGGGTGGCTGCAAGAATACGTACAGGGCTGACTGCTGATTGTACGTCGCTTCAGATTGATAAGGATACAGGTAACCTGCTTCAGATAAGGCCTGCCTTCGGCGGAAATATTATGGCCACAATCCTCTGCCCGAATAACAGACCCCAGATGGCTACTGTAAGGCCGAGGGTTATGAAGCGCGGACAGTATGATGAAAACAGAAAAGGAGAAATCATTGCTGTCGGAGCAGACGCTTTATCTTGCCGGACAAAAGTGCTTGAGACAGTTAAAGAAGTATCTGATATTGCGGTTAACCTCCAGGAGGCAAACATCATAGTATCCGGCGGAAGAGGTCTCGGAGACCCGAAGGGTTTCAGCCTTATTCAGGAGCTGGCTGAACTGCTTGGAGGAGCTGTGGGTTCTTCGCGTGCTGCGGTTGACGCGGGATGGATTCCGCACCGTCATCAGGTAGGTCAGACAGGAAAAACCGTATGTCCCACAATATATATTGCCTGTGGCATATCGGGCGCGGTCCAGCACCTTGTTGGGATGCAGTCGTCTGATATCATCATCGCCATCAATAAAAATCCGGAAGCGCCAATATTCAATGCAGCGACATTTGGAATAGTCGGCGATCTCTACGAAGTATTGCCGTTGCTTATCAGAAAGCTTAAGGAAGCAAAAGGTATATAAAATGAAAATTGCCTTCGTTTTTCCCGGTCAGGGTTCCCAGTATGTCGGGATGGGGAAAGAGATCTGCGAAAATTTCGAAGGTGCAAGGGAGGTATTCACAGAGGCATCCCAGGCCCTGGGATACGATGTCGCAGATATTTGTTTCAATGGTCCGGTGGAGGAGCTTAACAAAACTTTCAGAACACAGCCCTGCATCCTGACGGTCAGCATGGCTGTATTCCGCATACTTGCGGAGAAAGGATTCAAGCCCTCAGTCGTTGCAGGTCACAGTCTCGGAGAGTACTCAGCACTCACTGCAGCAGGGGCGATCTCACTTGAAGATGCTGTGAGGCTTACGGAGAAGAGAGGCTGTTTCATGCAGGAGGCAGTACCTGAGGGCCAGGGACTGATGGCTGCAATCCTCGGTCTCGACCGGGAGAAGGTCGATAGCCTTTGCAAGACAGCTGGAAAAGGTTACGTATCTCCGGCTAATTATAATTGTCCCGGACAGATTGTGATCGCCGGAGAGAAAACTGCCGTTGAAGAAGCGATATATCTGTGTAAAGAGGCGGGAGCAAAGAGGGCTGTTGCGCTGTCTGTCAGTGTGCCGTCTCACTGTAAACTTATGGAAGATGCATCTCAGAAACTTGAGGAGCTGCTCGGAGCAATTGAGTTCAAAAAACCAGTTGTCCCTCTGGTTAATAATGCGGACGCCGCTTTCCTGACAGATACGGAAGATTTAAAATCATCTCTCGTCCGTCAGCTCAGCAGCCCGCTTTTGTGGGAAGATACAATAAAAAACATGGAGGCCTCCGGAGTAGATGCCTTCATCGAGGTCGGTCCTGGCAAGGTTTTATCGGGCCTTATAAAGAGAATATCATCTGATGCAAAGGTCATGAATGTCGAAGATTTGAAGAGTCTGGATAGTGCTATTTCCTTTTTTCATGTTACATAGTGACGGTTTGGGTTTAAGAATTACATGAAAGATCATATCGCAAAGTTTATGCGCTATCTTGAGGTTGAAAAGGGATTATCAGGCCATACGCTCAGGGCCTACAGAAAGGATCTCGAAGAATTTTCCGACTCGGTAAACACCCGGCCTGACCATATCGATATGATAGATGTGCGGGGCTTTGTTGCAGATCAAATCCGGAAAGGCCTGAACAAGGTCACTGTCGGCAGAAGACTGTCGAGCATTCGTTCTTTTTTCAGATATCTTCACAGGGAGGGCTATATTGAGTCGAATCCCGCAAAACTCGTGTCTAATCCAAAACTGCCCAGGCTGCTTCCAAAATTCCTGTCTGTGGACGATGCCTTTTGTCTTCTGGAAAAGCCTGAGGGAATAGGGTTCCTGCCGGCAAGGGACAAGGCTATTCTTGAACTCCTCTATTCGAGCGGTTTACGGGTAAGCGAGCTCGCGGATCTGAATGTCGATGACATCAATATAAAGGAATCTCTGGTCAAAATGCGGGGAAAAGGCAGAAAAGAGCGTATTGTTCCGGTGGGATCCAAGGCTATCGATGCCGTGAAGACGTATATGATAGAAAGGATATTGCTAAAGGGTAAGGACAGGGCTCTTTTTCTCAACAGGGGGGGCAAGAGACTGACGGACAGGGGCGTGAGACGCGTAGTGGTTAAATATGCAAGGGCGGCAGCAATAAGCGGCCATATCGGACCGCATACTCTGAGACACTCTTTCGCCAGCCATCTGCTTCAGGACGGCGCCGACCTGCGGGTGATACAGGAGCTGCTTGGACACTCGTCCCTGTCTACTACTCAGAAATATACTCATCTTGACATTACGCATCTAATGGATACGTACGATAAGGCTCATCCCTTTGCAAGAGAGAATGAAAAGGTTAAAATAGGGAAGCCAAAGCAAAGGAGCAGGAATGTTTAAAGGTACGACTATACTATGTATCAGGCGTGGGAAGAGTGTAGCCATCGGGGGCGACGGACAGATTACTATGGGCAATACCGTGCTGAAACACAATGCTAAAAAGATCAGGAAGATGTACAATGAGAAAGTCCTTGCCGGTTTTGCCGGGGCAACGGCAGATGCTTTTACATTGTTCGAAAAGTTCGAAGGCAAACTCGAGACCTACAGGGGAAATATCACAAGGGCTTCAGTCGAACTTGCAAAGGACTGGAGAACCGACAAGGTACTGCGAAGGCTCGAGGCGCTTTTGATAGTGGCGGATGCAGAACATACATTCATACTTTCGGGCACGGGCGATGTTATAGAGCCCGAGGACGGGATTGCGGCAATCGGTTCGGGCGGTCCTTACGCCCAGGCTGCTGCGAGGGCTTTGTCCGAGAATACCGGGTTGTCGGCAAAGGATATTGTTGACAAGGCAATGGTTATAGCAGCCGGAATCTGTATATATACAAACGGAAATATAGTTATGGAGGAACTGGTTTAAAAATGCATTATTTACCATCTGCTTCAAAACATTGTTTGAAAATGGTTTTAAATTCGCATTTTCATGCTCTATGTCGCATTCAGGGAGTTCATAGTGGATAATCTTACGCCAAGAAAAATAGTTGAGGAGCTTGACAAGTATATAATCGGACAGCATAAGGCAAAGAAGGCTGTGGCTGTTGCGATGAGGAACAGGTGGCGCAGGCAGAGACTTTCTCCGGAGTTGAAGGATGAGGTTCTCCCTAAAAACATCATTATGATAGGCCCCACCGGCGTTGGTAAAACCGAGATAGCGCGAAGGCTATCGAAGCTTGCAAACGCTCCTTTCGTGAAGGTTGAGGCTTCAAAATTTACGGAAGTGGGCTATGTAGGCCGTGATGTTGAATCAATGGTCAGGGATCTGACCGAGCTTTCCATAGGAATGGTCAGGTCAGAGCATATTAATAAAGTTCAGGAAAAGGCTAAAACGCTTGCAGAGGAAAAAGTGCTCGATCTTCTGCTGCCGCCACCTAGAAATGCGAGGGGGGCTGCGCTCGAAGATGAAGAGAAGGAAAAATACAGGGAAACGCGCGAGAGGCTCAGGACACAATTGAGAAGCGGAAAGCTCGACAACAGATACGTAGATGTTGAGGTGAAAGAAAAAGTGATGCCTTTCGGCGTGGTATCGAATGTCGGACTGGAAGACCTTGAGATAAACCTTAAAGAAATGCTCGGTAATTTTCTGCCTGAGAAGGCAAAAAGGAAAAAGGTAAAGATACCGGAGGCTCTTGTACTTATGCAGCAGGAGGAAGCCAACAAACTGATCGATGTAGATAAAATATCGAAAGAGGCGATCGAGAGAGTGGAACAGTCGGGAATAGTGTTTATAGACGAGATAGACAAGATAGCGAGCAAGGGACATTCTTACGGACCTGATGTATCCCGGGAGGGCGTCCAGAGGGACCTGTTACCGATTGTTGAAGGCACGACGGTCACTACTAAACACGGTCCTGTCAGGACCGAGCACATACTTTTTATAGCTGCCGGGGCGTTTCATATGTCAAAACCTTCTGACCTTATCCCCGAGCTGCAGGGAAGGTTTCCCATAAGGGTGGAACTGGATGCTCTGGGCAAGCACGAATTTATCAGGATTCTGAAGGAACCCTATAACGCCCTTATAAAACAGTACACGGCTCTTCTTTGGACAGAAGATGTCTCTCTGGAGTTTACCGAAGACTCGATCGACGAGATTGCCGGTATCGCCGCACATGTGAACGAAAAGACGGAAAATATCGGAGCCAGGAGGCTGCATACTGTTCTCGAAAAGCTGCTCGAAGACATCTCCTTTGATGCCCCGGAGAGAAAGAACGGGGAGCTTGTAATTGACAAGAAGTATGTTGGAGATAAGCTGAGCGAGATAGTCAAGGACGAGGACCTGAGCCGTTATATACTCTGATTTAACGATGCCGGTGCATGCCATTGCATAGAATGCCGTCAAGCCATCGGTTTATTTGTCTGCTCCTGACGTTACTGTTTGTTGCCTCATGCGCTTCCTTTCGTTCCTCCCGGTATCCCACTTCCGGTTATGCTGTTGCGTCCTGGTACGGATCTGATTTTCACGGTAACCCCACTTCTTCAGGGGAGCCGTTCAATATGTATGCCTTAACCTGTGCCCATAAAGAATATCCTTTCGGTACACGCCTGAAGGTTACGAATACCGCAAACGGCGAGGCAGTTCAATGCCTTGTTAACGACAGGGGGCCATTTGTTTACGGAAGAGACATCGATCTTTCTTATGCTGCTGCGAAGAAGATTGATATGATAAGGGACGGCATCGGCAGGGTCTGGATCGAATACCTTGGCAGGGACGACTCTTATATCAGGGATGTGAAATATATCTCATATGCCGGTCCGTTTACGGTACAGGTAGGATCTTTCAGTGATTATTCCAATGCTTCACGATTTAAAGCCGCACTGGAATTAAAATATTCCGGGGTTTACATTGCGAAAACCGATGTCACGGGGCGCAGATTATACAGGATAAGGATAGGTAACTTTCCGTCGAGGGAAGATGTTGATGCTTTTGCCAGGAGACTCGCCGATGAAGGGTACGAGGTTTTTATTACTAAATATGATGGTGGAAAAAACATGTGATAAAATCATCGGGTGATATCTGCAATTAACCCGAAAAATGCAATTGAGCGAAAGTATGCAGGCCCATGCGCATAAAAACTGCTCGGATGCAGAATTTGTGTATTGGTAACAGTCAATGGGACAAAATGAAAACGTGCGGATACACTCAAATGTTATATTGGATGGAGGCAGACGTGCTGAAAAAGCCTGCAAATCGAAAGATTTGTTTTTTATACATGTGACCGCAGATGTTACCTCTGGTGCTTTCCAGACAAAGGCTGGCAGACCAGGCATAAGGTCTTTAAGGTTTCGATGGCAGCCTTTTTTCATCACATCTGCCTCATAAACTAAACAGGGTTGACAAAACTGACAAACCAGGAAAGGAACTTCTACAGGATGGATATTAACGGGAAGACAAAAATTACAGGGCTATTCGGCTATCCGGTGGAGCATACGCTCTCACCGGCAATGCATAATGCAGCTTTCAGAGACCTCAGACTCGATTATTGTTACGTTCCTTTTCTTGTACATCCGGATTCCCTGGCTGATGCTGTTCAGGGAATAAGGGCTTTGAACCTGGCGGGGGTCAATATTACTGTACCCCACAAGGAAAAGGTGATGCCGATGCTCGACGAGGTGAGTGATGAGGCTTCTTTTATCGGAGCGGTCAACACGATAGTGAATTCGGCAGGCCGGCTGAAGGGTTACAACACGGATGGCAGGGGGTTTATCCAGTCCCTTGCAGAGAACAATATTTCCATCGACGGCAGGGACGTTGTAATTTTCGGAGCCGGAGGAGCATCGAGGGCGATAAGCTACTATATATGCCAAAAGGCGAAATCATTGTCCATGTATGATATTGATAAAGAAAAGCTGGGAAAACTCGTCAGTGACCTGGGACAAATCAGCGCCTCTGTTTCCATGCTCGAAGACGCATCAAGTATTGACCGGTTTCATGTGGTAATTAATGCTACGCCTCTGGGATTAAAAGAGGAAGATCCTTTTCCTTTCAATCCGGAGCTTCTGATAAAAGGTAAGACGGTCTGCGACCTTATCTACAGGGATACACCTCTGCTCATGAAAGCCCGGGAGAAAGAATGCATAACCCTTAACGGTCTCGGCATGCTTCTCTGGCAGGGAATATTTGCGTTCGAACTCTGGACCGGCAGGAAACCCGATGTAAAAATAATGAGCGAAGCCCAGTTGAAAAAGAGATAACCCTCCGTGGAATAATGCCCTTCCATCAGGCAGAATTTCCCAAGATCTTATCCTGATCTTATCTTTCTGTCCTTAAATTATAAATAATATCAATTAGTTGCAAATGGCATCCTAATTGCTTCTGCTTTGAGCAGAGGGTATTTTGGCATTTATGAACATATTTGCATTAGCTAAATTTTTTTACGATAATATAATTATGGCGAGGAGGTGACGTCCAGTGATAAAGGATTTATGGGGATAGTTATTTTGAACAATTCACAAGGAGGTGAATTATGAAAGACGATATTTTAAGCAGCAGACTCTGGAAGGTCGTGGAATCCAACGGCATCAATAGGAGGGATTTCCTTAAATATTGCGCTGCGACCGCGGCATTGTTCGGTCTTTCAGACATCGAGTTCACAACGAAGGCAGCGCATGCACTTGAGCCTAAATCCGGGAAACCGGCTGTCATGTGGCTTGAAGGGCTTGCGTGTGCCGGATGTACAATATCTTTTACACAGAGCCTTTATCCGCCGGTCTCACAGATAATTCTTGACAAGATATCTCTCAGGCAGCATGACACTATTATGGCCGCTGCCGGCCATCTTGTGGAGGAAGTGCACGATGAAACCGTAAAGGAAGGCGGATATGTCCTGATCGTAGAAGGCGCAATCCCATCAGCTGATGACAGGTTTTGCATGATCGGCGGCCGCTCGTTCAGGACGCTTGTGGAAGACGCTTCCAGAAAAGCGGCTGCCGTGATTGCAGTTGGTGCGTGCAGCGCTTACGGTGGGATTCCAAGGGCCACACCGAGCAAGGGAATTGCCGTCAGCGAAGCGCTGAAAAAAGCTAAGATAGACAAGCCGGTTATTAATATTTCAACATGCCCTGTGCACCCGGACCATCTCGTGGGCACGATCCTCTATTTTCTGGTGACCGGAAATATCCCTCCACTCGACTCGATCGGACGTCCTGAAATGTATTTCGGCGACAACCGGCTACTCCATGATAATTGCAGAAGACGCGGCCATTTTGATGCAGGAGAATTCCTGACCGACTGGAATGACCCGAAGCAGAAGGACTGGTGTCTGTTTCAGAAGGGCTGCAAGGGTCCTATAGCGAACATCGACTGCGCTGTCCGCAGGTGGAACGACGGAATAAACTTCTGCCTCGACTGCGGAGGACTTTGCCAGGCATGCGGCGAGCCTGATTTCTATGAGAAAGTGACACCTCTTTATACTGCAGAGAGCGAGTCTTCCAGGCAAATATGGGCAATGAGAGAATCCGGCAAATTAAGCAGAGATGAAAGTTAAGGAGGTGAGAAGACATGGCAATCAAAATTACAGTTGATCCTGTAACAAGAATTGAAGGTCATCTGAAGATAGATGTAGAAATCGAAAACGGGAAGGTTAAGGATGCCTGGAGCAGCGGCACAATGGCCCGTGGTTTTGAGGCCTTGCTCACGGGGAAAGATCCGAGGGACGCCTCTTACATTACCAGCCGTTTCTGCGGTGTATGCTTCAGTGTCCATCAGCTTTGCTCTGCCAGGGCTCTTGACGCGGCATTCGGCGCAAAAGTGCCCTGGGGCGGCGAACTTATCAGAAATCTGGTGATGGGCGCCCAGTATCTCTATGATCATGTGCTCCATTTTTATCATCTGAGTGCGCTCGACTATATAGATATCATGGCGGTAGCAAATTACCAAGGAAAGGATAAGGACCTGCTGGCGGTCAAGGACAAGATTGTCGGCCTCGTGAAAACCAACGATACGTATCCTTTGACACCGCGCTATGAACCGGATGACTTTACCGTCAAAGACCCGGATATGGTGATAACCGCGGTCAAACACTATCTGGACGCCCTGAAGATGCACGCCAAGGCGCGGAACATGGGAGCAATATGGGGAGGACGAACGCCTCATTACCAGAATATCGTGGTGGGCGGCGTCACATCCTATCCCGATATCAACCAGCTTGAACGTTTCCGCACCATGCTTGATGAACAGGCCAGGTTCATAAGCGAGGTCTATATACCCGACGTCCTCGCATTCGGTACAGGGCCGTTATGGCCGCTGGCTACCATGGGAGTCGGAGGAGGACACTACAACTATATGTCCTACGGCGACTTCAGGAAGGATGCCGGAGGCAAAGAACTGGTCTTCCCGGCCGGCGTTATCATGGGATTGGACCCGGCTAAAATCAAGGTCGATCCGGTTGATCCGGAGAAGATTACCGAGTCCGTGAAATTTGCATGGTATAAGGAAAACAAACCGGTGCATCCGTATAAAGGCGAGCAGGTTTTCAACCTCGACAAAAAGGGCGCCTATTCTTTTGTGAAAGCCCCCCGTTATAACGGCAAACCGGTTGAAGTTGGTCCTCTGGCGAGAATGATAATAGCTAAAAATCCGGATGTGATCGGACTGGTACAGAAGGGCGCCAAACCGGGCGCTGTTGCCAGGCATGCTGCCAGGGCTGTTGAGACCAGGCTCGTTGTCGACGCCTGCTACCACTGGCTGGACCAGTTGCTCTCGGAGATGACAAAACCGGGTTTCAAAATACATGATACCGGGCACTGGGATCCGCCGGAAAGCGGAATGGGAGCAGGGTTCTCCGAGCCGCCAAGAGGCGCTCTCGGCCATTGGATAAAGGTCAAGGACAAGAAGGTCGAAAACTATCAGGCTGTTGTCCCATCGACATGGAATGCCTCTCCAAGGTGTGAAAACGGTGTTCGCGGACAGTACGAAGAAGCCCTTATCGGCGCGCCGGTTCCTGATCCGAAGAATCCTGTTAACGTGGTTCGCATCATACGCTCTTTCGATCCCTGCCTTGCCTGCGCAGTCCACGTCATCGACCCTCAAACGAATGAAATACGCAAATTCATTATCGAATAGCGGAAAAGCAGAAAGAGGAGTAGCAGACTGTCTTCCCCTTTTTCTAAAAGGGGAAGACAGTGGTTCCTCAAGGCAGAATGCCCGGTCGTCTTCAGATAGTCTTGCGATTCGCAAAGATGACATGCCTCAGAAAAAAACAGTTATCCTTGGCGTCGGAAATGTGCTCCTCTCCGATGAAGGTGTTGGCGTGCATGTTGCAAATGAACTGCTGAAGATGGACCTGCCTCCCGGGGTTTCAGTTGTGGAAGGCGGTACAGACGGGTTCAGTCTTCTGAATATTATTACGGATGCAGACCGTCTTATTGTAGTAGATGCGGTTAAGGGCGGCGCTGAACCAGGCTCTATATACCGGTTTGACGCAAATGAGATACGGAGCGTTCCGTCAGGTTTCAAGACATCTGTTCACCAGGTAGGTATTTTGGAGGTTATAGACCTTTCGGGTCTTATCGGAAAGACTCCCAGAACCACAGTGATAGGCATAGAACCCAAGTCCTTTGAGATGAGCCTTGAGCTTTCACCGGAAGTCATGGAAAAGGTTCCCAGGATCATCGAACTGGTGCTCGAAGAGCTGAAGCAGCCCTGAAATGTCTTGAAAATTAAACCATATTATTCATAAATTTATGGATGAATACGGCGGACACAGGACTTTCGCTCATTCTCGGCCAGCTGAGGCGGACCTCCGAGGTAAATTCTGTTTCGATAAATCTGCACAGAATTTAATGCCGCTCAAATCCTGTATCCGCCGTATGGTATGCCTTTTTATATATGTTAGTTGAAAGGTTTGTTGGAGAGCTTATGCTGCAGATGTGCCAGCTTGCTTTTATAAGTGTAACGAATTTATAAACTGATGGAAGTTTTACTTTACGGAATCAATTATAATCGTAACGGGCCCGTCGTTTATCAGCCTGACTTTCATGAACGCACCAAATATGCCTTCAGCAACACTAACGCCTTCTGCTCTTAATCTGTCTATAAACCGCATATACATATCTTTTGCCGGTTCGGGACTTTCGGCAGAATCGAACGAAGGGCGGTTGCCCTTCCTGCAATCGGCGGCAAGAGTGAACTGAGAGACCACAAGGATATCTCCAATTATGTCCCGGACGGAGAGATTCATTTTTCTGTTCTCGTCCTCGAATATCCTCAAATTTGATACTTTCCTGACAAGATAAGCAATATCTTCTTCCGTATCACCTTTTCCGATGCCAAGAAATACCAGAAGCCCCTTCCCGATGCTCGACGATACGATCCCTTCGACTTCAACGCTTGCTTCACTGACCCGCTGTATCAGAGCTTTCATACCTTATAACCATTCACTCAAAGTCGCTCAGAGCCACATCATTGCCTCGAAGTCGGGTGTCGGCGCATTTAGAGATATGTATCCTCTCCAGGGGCAACGTTCCATCTCTCCACCGTTCTTTGTTACTGATATGAAGAGGTTGATCTCGTCATTTTCGCGCGCATCCAAATCAGCAAAAGGCAGGCCGAGTTCGAGGATGTCCTGCAAAGCCACCGGCAGGTCCTTAATGATTTCCCATTCGCCGTTAAGCTTTTTCATGATTGTGGCTTTCACCGATGGCCGGATGGTGATGTCAATTTTAAACGGAGAAGGCCTGACCAGATGGATCGAAAACCTTGTGTCGTCAGGCAGACTTTCAAACGAAGCAGAAGGGTCCAGCCTCACGAAAAGGACATCCTTGTTAAATCCGTAGTAAAGGCATGAGAGAATACTCTCAGCCTTATGCATGCTTCCACCCGATTTCCTTATGTCCAGGCGGGCAGCCTGATACCATTCGTAATAGCTGGTGACCATACCGTCTATAACCGGATCTATAAAGCCCCTTATGGCGACCGCTGGTGAGATTCCACGATCCTCCCTCAGGACAGGAATATAAAGGTATTCAGGTATGTCTCTGCCCATTTCCATGAATATTTTCATCAGGTTAGACCTGAAGAGTTCATCGAAATCCTTCTGGTTTTCCGTATTATGATCATCTCCGTACCACCAGTTCCAGTCGCTTCCTTCAGCTATGAATAAAGCCTTGAATGCTTCGTTAAGGTCTTTTTCGGGATGCATTTCCCGGTAGGTCTCAAGTTGTTCCCTTGTGTCCGAAAGATAATCCCAGGCCCTGTTGTCCTCCTCATGTCCTATCCATACCCCGAAGTTGCCGTAAATCCATGAGCCTGCATGCAGACTTTTCAGCGGTTCTCCCTTATCATGTTCAAGCAGATATTCGGAGACCGTCACTGCCTTCAACCTCTCCTCCTTTGATAACCCTTCGTACAGATACCTGAGAAAGTCCGCGCCGTCATTCTTATAATACTCCCAGGCGTTCTCACCGTCGAGAATAACAGAGAGGAGGCCGGACCTGTTTTTTGGCAGAGAAGACCATGCATGAACCAGCTTATTGAGCAGGTCCCCGGCTGCATGTTTTGCATCCCACCCTGAATAGACAAATCCGATCAGATCGGAGATATAATGGTCCCTGAAGATTATTGAAACATCATTGAAGTAATACGGCCTGTAGAGGACCGCAGGATCCACCAGATTTCGCGAATCGTCCCGGAGTCTTCTTCCGAGGGAGGCCGCAAGAATATCTTCGTCTGTGCCTACCCACTTTATTCCTGCGCGGGCTGCGAGCTCCAGTACCTGCTCGCTTACGGAACCTTCAGAGGGCCACATGCCTGCAGGCCTGTATCCGAAAAGTTGCTCGAAATATTCTATCCCCATCATTACCTGTTTCTCGGCGTCTTCAGGATGGGCGAATCTCTTCTGAGGAAGATTCACTTCAGGCATTGCAATCCGTGCTGAATTCGTGTCACAAAGCAGAGGAAGGATAGGATGGTAAAACGGGGATAAAGACAGTTCGATCTGACCTTTCGCAACCATCTCCCGGTAACGGGGAATAATTTCCTTTAAAAGAGAGAGCTGCTTTGCAATCAGCGTATGTTTGTCTTCTTCCGAATATTCCCTGCCCTTTTCGACAAGCATGGTCAGAAAGGGGTCACTGTTACGGAAGAAGGGATCTATCCAGCATAGGTTAAACAGAACCTGAAGATCCAGAAACTCTCCATCACTGAAGTATCTGGCGATCCGGCCAAGCGAGTTCTTTACTATATGAAGTCCCCTTTTCGCAAGAAGTTCATAATAACGCGGGAACGGACGTATCATGTTATCCCAGTTTGCCAGGAAGAAATTTTCGAGCAGGAAGACTTTTTCATCCAAAGTAAGGTCGACAGCGGCCTTAAGGCTGAGTTCGAGATACTTATCCTGCGATACGTCCGAGGCATAGTCTGTGATCTGTTCGAGAAGGGAAGGGGTGAAGTTGAACGTCTGCCTGATATCCGGGAATTCAGTGAGTATCTCCAGCATATCAAGGTAATCCTTTGTGCCGTGAAGCCGCACCCACGGCAATTTGTACAGGCCTGACAGGGGGTCCTTGTAGTATGGCTGATGCATGTGCCAGAGGAAAGAGATATACAGCGGACTATCGGTCATACTGGAAGATATACTCGTCCGGTTTGGCTAATCCAAATTCCTCTCTTGCATGTTTTTCCTGATAGAAGGGTTCTTCTTTGAGCAGCCTTATCTCCGAACTGATACGGCTGTTTTCCTCCTGAATATCTTTAATTTCAGCCTCAAGAACGGCTTTCTTGGCATAAAGCTTTTTGTACTGAAGCAGACCCATATCACTGAAGAAGAGATTTATCATAAGGTATATGAAACTCAGCAGGATGACGGTAAGGAATATCAGCTTCCTTTTTTTTACTTCGGAAGCCACCTGTTTTCTTAACTGGTTGACCGGTACGCTCATTACATTAGATTATAGAATGCTTCCATCCCTTTGTATACTGCAGAGTCCGATAATTCTTCTTCTATCCTTAAAAGCCTGTTGTACTTTGCAGTCCGTTCGCTTCTTGCAAGAGACCCTGTCTTTATAAAACCGGTGTTGCAGGCAACTGCGAGGTCCGCAATAGTCGTATCCTCTGTCTCTCCGGACCTGTGCGAAATGACAGCGGTGTATTTTGACTTTTTCGTAATTTCCACAGCATCCAGCGTTTCTGTCAGAGTCCCTATCTGGTTCAGCTTAATCAGTACGGAATTTGCTATACCCTCTCCGATACCCTTTTTTATTATTCCCGGGTTTGTGACGAATATATCGTCCGCCACCAGTTGAACTCTGCTGCCAAGCCTTTGTGTAAGAACCTTCCATCCTTCCCAGTCGTCCTCGGCAAGACCGTCCTCAATGGAAAGCAGGGGATAGTCTGAAAGAATCTTTTCATAATAAGAGATAATCTCCTCGGAAGAAAGCGACTTGCCCGCGAATGAATAGAACCCGTTTTTATGGAATTCTGAGGCAGCGACGTCGAGAGCGAGATATATATCCTTGCCGGGAGCATAACCCGCTGATTCCACAGCCTGGAGTATAAGGGATATGGCTTCCTCATGACTGGACAGATTGGGCGCGAACCCTCCCTCATCTCCCACTGCCGTATTAAGGCCCTTTTTCCGGAGCAGTGTTTTCAGCGAGTGGAAAACCTCCGAACCTGCCCTCAGGGCGCCGTTAAAATCGCCCAGCCCGGCCGGCAAGATCATAAATTCCTGTATATCGAGATTGTTGTCGGCATGTGCCCCGCCGTTCATTATATTCATCATGGGAACGGGAAGCTCTTTTGCATTGCAGCCCCCTATATACCTGTAAAGCGGCAGCCCGGTTTCGGCAGCAGAAGCTTTACATACGGCGAGTGATACAGCAAGCAGGGCATTGGCTCCGAGCCTGCTTTTATTCTCAGTTCCGTCGAGTTCGATGAGGAGGTTGTCTATATATGCCTGATCTTCCGAATCGAGGCCCATTATCCCGGGGGCAATTTCTTCATGAATATTTTTTATCGCAGTGAGAACCCCTTTGCCGTGGAAACGGTTGCCGCCGTCCCTGAGTTCAAGCGCCTCCCGCTGCCCGGTTGAAGCGCCTGATGGAACAGCTGCGCTGCCGATCGCGCCGCTGTCAAGCAGAAGGTCAACTTCGACAGTCGGGTTTCCCCTGGAATCAATAATCTCTCTTGCAATCAGGTCTATGATCTCGCCCATATAAATCCTCCCGTTTACGGTTACTATTTTAACACTTCTCCGGCCCCGAGGTGTATCGCCTCGCCATGAACGTCTTCAGCAGCTTCCTTAAGAGCTTCCGACAGGGTAGGGTGGGCATGTATGGTTTCCGATATGTCTTTAGTCTTCAGACCTTTTCGTATTGCCAGTGTTGCCTCATGAATGAGATCCGAGGCTCGCGGCCCCATAATATGAACCCCCAATATCCTGTCCGATTTGAAATCGGATATGATCTTTACGATGCCCTCGATCTCTCCAATAGCATGGGCCTTGCCGAGCAGCCTGAAAGGAAAATGACCGACGCGCACCTTTATCCCTTTTTCTGCAGTCTCAAATTCCCTGAGTCCGACCGAGGCGATCTCCGGAGATGTAAATATCGCGGACGGCACTGAGGTATAGTCGATCTTGTCATTTTTGCCCATAATATTTCTTGCTGCAATAATCCCCTGTCTTGAAGCCACGTGGGCAAGCATCATGCCTCCGGTTACATCACCGACTGCGTATATCCCTGGTATATTAGTCTCCATCGCACGATTTACTTTTATTTCTCCGGATGCGGCTTTCGCAACGCCGGCTGCTTCAAGGCCGATTCCATTTGTATTAAAGTCTCTCCCAACTGCAACGAGAGCCTTTTCGGCAACAACCTCTTCACCGCCGGGCAACGAGACATAAATTCCGCCTGCCCTCACCCCGACTTTTTCGACAACGGTATTTGTACGAAGCTTTATCTTCCTTTTTTTCAGCTCCCGCTCAAAGAGAGCGGATATCTCGGTGTCTTCAGTCGCAAGCACCCTTGGAAGCTTTTCGATTAAAGTCACCTCGGAGCCGACAGAACCGAAAATATTTGCATATTCACATCCGATAATTCCCGCGCCTATTATGACAATGCTTTTGGGAATTACGCTCAGACCGAGGGCGTCTTCACTGGATATTATACTGACAGCATCGAATTTGGCGGAGGCTATCTCACGGGGCCTTGACCCAGTTGCAATGATAAGCCGATCAAACAAGAGATTCCGGGTTTCTCCACTGCGTAAAGCGACCGACATCTCATGAGGTGACGTCAGAGTTCCTTCTCCCTCGATTATAGTTATGCCCCTGCTTTTAAAGAGAGCTCTGATCCCCTTGACCAGAGTTTCGACCACCCGGTTTTTTCTCTCCATCATCTTCGAAATGTTCGGGAGTATTTCACCTCTGATATCAATCCCGAAACTTTCGGATTTTCTGGCAGCGGCCAGCAACTCGCATGAGGCTATGAGTGTTTTGGTTGGTATGCATCCCCAGTTAAGGCAGGTGCCGCCGACCTCGCTTTTTTCGACTACAGTGACTTCAGCGCCCAGTTGAGCAGCCCTGATTGCAGCCACATATCCGCCCGGACCTGCGCCTAGGACAGCTAATTTCATTTTGATTCTTCTTCTACATATTTTGAGTATTCAGTGGCGTCCATCAGATCCTCGATTTCCGATGCATCGTCTATTTCGATAACAGCTATCCATCCTTTGCCGTAAGGGTCTTCATTCATGACCTCCGGAGACTCAGCAAGATCGTCGTTGACTTCATGAACTCTTCCGTGCACGGGAGCTATGATCGATGACGTGGCTTTGGTCGATTCTATCTCACCGATTTCACTGTTTGCGTCCACATCAGTGTCGACTTCGGGAAGATCAATATAAACAATGTCTCCCAGCGCATCCTGGGCATAATCAGTAATGCCGATTGTAGCTTTCCTGCCGGATACTCTTACCCATGTGTGCTCCTTATGGTATCTCAGATCATCTGGATTCATTGATTCCTCCTCTTAATTATATCAACACAGATTTCTTATCATAGCTTCTTCTTCCTTGTCAAGGAAAGTTGTCCGCGAAAAGATCTTTCCTTGACAGGTTTTTGTTATAATTTCTATAATTTAATACCTGTGTTTGCGATCTTTACATTACTAATGAAAATAAAGATTTCTGATATACCCAAAGAAGGACTCGATTTAGAGTTTGATGAGGCGACAGCACCCGGCAGTTTTACTATGCCTGTCAGGGCGAGTCTGAGGGTAGACAGGATGGACTCCGAAATTGTCGTCAGGGGGGAGCTGGAGGTCGATTTAAAATTTCAGTGCAGCAGGTGTCTTGGGGACTTCAGCAGGTCGCTGACTATACCGGTGGATGCGGTTTATCATCCCGTTGAGGAGTTGGGAGCCGAGGAGAGACATGAAGTCATGTCGGAGGAACTCGACATGGATTTTTATGCAGGGGAGGAGCTCGACCTTCTTAATCTCTTAAACGAGCAGATAGCGTTGCATACACCCATGAAGCCCCTCTGTTCTGATGAATGCAGGGGTATATGCCCCAAATGCGGGGGGGATCTTAATTACGAAAACTGCAAATGTACTGCAGGCAGCATAGATCCGCGCTTCGAACCATTGAAAAAATTGTTGAAATAAAGAAAGGAGTACAAATTGGCAAATCCAACGCACAGACATACAAGGACAAGGAGAGATAAAAGAAGGGCCAACTGGAAGGGACAGCTTCCCAACCTAAGCCTGTGCCCTGACTGCAACGAATTGAAACTCTCGCACAAGGTATGCCCCAATTGCGGATCTTACAGCGGCCGTGCAGTCCTCGATATAATTGAAAAAGAAGGATGAGGGTAGCTCTCGATGCAATGGGGGGAGATTATGCCCCTGCGGTAAATGTTGAAGGAGCTATTGATACTGTAAATGATTATGAGGATATAGAAATTGTACTCGTAGGTGATGAAGCCGCTATTGCCAGACAGTTGGAAGGCAGGAAATTTGTCTCGCGGCGAATAACAATAAAGCACTCCTCACAGGTCGTTGCCATGGAAGAATCTCCTACCGTTGCAATAAGAAAGAAAAAGGACTCATCGATAAGGAGGGGCATCGAACTCGTAAAGAGCGGCGATGCTGATGCTTTCGTCAGTGCCGGCCATTCCGGTGTTGTAATGGCTACCGCCTTGCTGGTACTTCGCACTTCAGATTTTGTTGACAGGCCTGCCATAGCAACGATAATGCCCACGCTTAAATCGCCTCTCATTCTGATTGATGCAGGCGCCAATCTTTACTGCAAGCCGAATAACCTTCTCCAGTTCGCGCTCATGGGCAGTACTTATTGCAAGATGATCCTCGGAAGGCCCGAACCCAGGGTGGCCCTAGTGAGTACCGGTGAGGAGGACACAAAGGGCAATGAGCTTATCAAGGAGACTTTCAAGCTTCTGAAAGAAGCTGATATAAATTTTATCGGAAATGTAGACGGCAAGGACATCTTTACCGGTGAATATGATGTCATTGTCTGCGACGGGTTTACCGGAAACGTCATACTTAAGACGAGCGAGGGCCTTGCGGATATCCTGATAAAGATGCTGAAGAGGGAAGTCGCAAACCTGACAGCAGGAAGAATAGGCTACCTGTTATTGAAACCCGCCTTAAGGAATTTCAAAAAGAAGACAGATTATGACGAATACGGCGGCGCCCCCCTGCTTGGCATTAACGGTACGTGCATCATCAGCCATGGCAGATCAACCTCGAAGGCTATCAAGAACGCGCTTCGCGTTGCATCCGATTTTGCTGAAAATAAAGTCTATAAGACCATCTCGGCTGCCATCGAACGGGATATTTCACATCACGAAAGGGGAAGGCTTGCAAAGAAGTAGAATATTATCCACAGGCTCATATCTGCCCCCGAAGGTCATGTCAAATTCTGAGATGGAGAAGCTTGTCGATACATCCGAGGAGTGGATTATTGAGAGGACCGGCATAAAGGAGCGAAGGATTGCAGACGTGAGTCAGGCAGCGTCGGATTTGGCCTGCGAGGCGTCCAAAGTCGCCCTGGAGAGGGCGGGGATGCAGCCTGAGGATATAGATTTAATAATTGTTGCCACTGTTACCGGGGATATGCCTTTCCCGGCTACCGCATGCTTTCTCCAGAATAAGCTCGGTGCCGTGAACGCTGCAGGATTTGACATCAATGCTACATGTTCCGGTTTTCTCTACAGCCTTTATGTAGCCGACGGGCTGATCAAAGCCGGGATGCACAGAAGAATTCTCGTTGTTGGTACAGAGGTTCTTTCAAAGATTACGGACTGGGATGACAGAACCACATGTGTACTATTTGGAGATGGGGCCGGGGCGGTAATTGTCGGTCCTACAGACGAAGACCGGGGCATAATATCTATGCACATCAATTCCGACGGGAGAATGTGGGAGCTGATCCATGTGCCGGGCGGAGGATCGAGGAACAAGACCTCTAAGGAGACTATTGATAATAAACTTCATTATATCAAGATGAAAGGCAACGAGACATTCAAGGTCGCCGTTAGGACTCTTGAGGAACTTGTTGTCAGAACCCTTGAAGAAAATAATATGGATTCCTCTCAACTCTCTCTGCTCATACCACATCAGGCAAACATGAGGATAATACAGGCGACTGCGGAAAGGCTGAAATTGCCTTTTGACAAGGTTGTGATTAACCTTGACAAATACGGGAACACATCTGCCGCTTCTATCCCAATAGCCCTGGATGAGGCTGTAGTTTCCGGAAGGGTCGCCGAGGGAGACTATCTTCTGCTTGAAGCCTTTGGAGGCGGGCTCACATGGGCATCTGCACTAATAAAGTGGTGATCTCCTGGCGCCTGTATCAAGAAGCTTCCTGATTGACGAGAGCAGTTCTATGCCTTCGAAAGGTTTCCTGATGAAGGCATCCGCCAAATTTTCCTTATTAACGGCTTCGCTGATATAACCGGAAACTACGATTATCCTGATGTCCGGCTTAATTTTCCTGAGGTTCCTTATTAACTCATCACCTTCCATTAAAGGCATAACAATATCTGTAATGACGAGTTGTATATTCCCTGAAATATTTTTGAAAGTCTCGATTGCGGTCAGGGCATTATTCACCGGCACTACCGCATATCCATGCGCTTCCAGTATATCCCTGGTGAAATTGAGCACATCTCTGTCGTCGTCCACCAGCAGGATATTCTCGTGCCCCTTGACTGCAAGAGGTTCGGGTTTGGCGATACTCCGCACAATTTTTCCGGCAACCGGGAAATAGATGTCAAAAGATGTGCCTTTTCCCACCTCGCTCCGCACGGACACGTATCCCTTGTGATCCTTGACGATTCCATATACTGATGCGAGTCCGAGTCCCGTGCCCTTCCCCTTTTCCTTTGTGGTGAAAAAAGGATCAAAAATGCGGTTGATGATATCTTTTGGAATGCCGCACCCTGTGTCGGATATGGTGAGCACCGCATATCTGCCCGCATCCAGATGAACCGGGATATTCGGGACACTGTTGCCGACGTCGGCAACGGCTGTCCTGACGGTAATAAGACCGCCATCAGGCATGGCATCTCTGGCATTGACCATAAGATTCATGATGACCTGTTCAATCTGGTTCGGGTCGCATTCGATACTAGGAATCGGATTGAACAGCTCTACTTTCAAGCCTATCCGTTTGCTGATTACCCCCTCAAAAAGCCGTATGGAGTCATTTACCACATCGTTCAGGTTCATGGGAAAGACTTCGTGCGCCTCCCTGCGGGCAAAGCTCAGCAGTTTCGAGACCATTACGCCTGCCTTTCTGGCAGAGCTTTCGATATGCCTGACCCTCTCTTTTGCGTCGGCGTCAAGGCTGCTGAATTCAAGGAGCAGCTCTGAATATCCGAGGATAGCGGTCAGGATATTGTTGAAGTTATGGGCTATTCCTCCAGCAAGGGATCCTACAGATTCCATCTTCTGTGAATGCATCAACTGCTCCTGAATCGCCTTTTTTTCGGTGATGTCTCTGGTGAAAAGAAGAATAGAAGTCTGACCGCCTGCGTCGAGGGCCTTTGCGCTTATTTCGAGAATCACACTGTTTCCGTCCTTTTTGTAATGCTCTGTCTCGAAACTCAGTGTCTCGCCATCGAGGAGTCTGGCAAGTCGTTCACTGTACCTTTCTTTTTCTTTCGCTGAGGCGAGAAGCTCGATATTTATCCCGACGAGCGCATTTTTGTCAAAACCGTGCAGCTCGCACGCCCTATGGTTGACATTCACAATCTCTCCATTTTTGCTAACGACGATAATTCCGTCGGTCGCATTATCAAAGATCGAACGGTGCCATTTTTCCGAAATGGAAAGCTCCCTTGTACGCTCCTGAACCAGGTCTTCAAGTTTTTGAGAATATTCTTCGAGCTGCTCTTTATCCTTGGAAAGGTCGAATTCAAGTGAAAGCTTTTTTATAAGCAGGTTCTGGTTAATATAGCGCCAGGCAAAACCTATGAGAAAAATGGAAAAAAGGAAGAAATTATTGTTGATGAATATCCTGTAATTCGTAATAGTGTCGAATGCGAAAATCGGCAGTAAATAAATTCCATAAATTATGGAGGCAAGGCATAACGTCACTTTAAGCGATATCGGGAGCAGCCCGATAATAAAGATGAATGATATTATCATTCCTGCATAATAGGTAGACTGGTGCCCGCCTGTTGCGAGAATCATTAATTCAACCATTGCGGAGGAAACAACAGTTGCCGATACGGCTATTGTAAGCTGTATATTCCTGTTAAGCCTTTTTTTGTTCAGATAGAAGAGACCTATTAGGATACCGATGCTTGTTATTCTGAAAAAAAGGAAATTTGAAAAATTCTCCGGAGTTACCGAATAATCAAGCAGTATGAGCGCACCTATCAGAAAAGCGCCGGTCAGCAGAACAATGGAGCCCCATGATTGAAACAGTTTTGAGATTTCCTGTTCTATGTATTTTTCTTTTTCCATCTGCTATTCAGTTCAGTCTCCGGACATATTATATCAAATATTTCCGCCGGGCCCGTTTAATGAGCATCCGGGCAGTGTCGAATCCCAGATAGGTTACTCCCGGTATGCCCAATCCCTGCGTCGACCAGTGTCCTGTGAGATAAAGCCCCTGAAGAAAGGACGGTTTTCTGAAGTCTGAATCGACGAACTGCGATGGTATGCCCTCCCATCCGTATGCTGCGCCTTTATAGTTGAGCGTATACCTTGCGAGAGTTGATGGTGTAGCTGCATCTCTGTAGATGAGATGTTGCGACAAACCGGGTATTGAAGTCTTTTCAAGCCGTTCTATGAAATAATTCAGCAAACTGCTTTTATTGATGGCCCAGTATTTTCTGCTTTTAAAAGGTGCGTTGAGAAAGGCCAATATCCACCGCCGGTCTCCGGAGAGGTGTGCCATATATCCATCTATATTTTTGTAATCCCATCTTTTAGATGAACGATACAGGGAATGCACATCATATTTAAATAAAAACCACATATTAATTCCGGCCGGCCACTCTGTGTAAGGCTGATCCATTCCAAGGTAAGCAATAAACATCGATAATGAAGGTATCATCCCATTGAGTTTCTTCGCAAAATCCTGAGGGATATTATTTATCCCCAATAGGTTGAGAAATGTATGCCTTGCACTGCAATTCGAAACTACCATCTTACAGGGAATAAACTCAGCCTTTTCCAGCAAGATTCCATCCACCTTGTTATCACTCACCCGTATTTTTCTGACCAGCCGGGAGAGTTGCAACTCACCCCCGAATTCCCTTAATATCTCTGCCAGCGCATCCGGAAGTTTCTGCATGCCGCCTTCCGGATAATAACCGCCATCGAGAAGAAACTCCTTGTATATTTTGGCTCCCAAAAAAGCCGAGATGAGTGACGGGGGCAACCCGCCGTTTCCTAATAACGGATATGAAAGGATAGCTTTTAATCTGCTATTATGAAAATAGTTGTCTAAAAGCATGTTGAATGTCCAGCTTCTTATGCGGGCAAATGCATTTGGATCAGGGTCGAACAGGAAGTAAAAAAAATTCTTTATGTTTTCCTTTTCGTCAGGGAAAGAACTTTGGAAATCAGCGATGGTCTCTTCAACATCCGACCAGAAAGAAACTCTGTAGTCAGGTGTTACTATCGTATCTGAAGGGTTGAATCTCTGAATACTTAATCTCTTTTCCAGTCCGAGTTCTCTGAAAATGTTTCCCAGAGGTCCGTTCCTATACCCTCCGAAACTATGCGCTGCTGCGTCAAAGTAAAAACCTTTACGGCTAAAAGAAGTGCAGTACCCCCCGGGTTTATGGTGCTGCTCGACGATCAGCACTTTCATCCCTGCTTTTGCAAGGAAGCATCCGCATACAAGACCGCCGATCCCGGCACCTATTATAACGGCATCGTACATTCTGTTTATGAATCAGTTTGTTGGGGAATGTAAATCAAGAAGCAGATTCTTTGCAAGTTTTATGGTATCCCCCGCCGTAACAATCTTCGGAACATCCTCATCTCTTACAGAGATTTTGAACTTTTTTTCGATAGCGACTGTTATCTCGATGGCTTTTATTGAATCGATCTCGAGCTCGTCAGCCAGTTTAGTGTCGGGCGTTATCTCATCTTCATCAAATCCCGAAACATCAGCAATTATTGATATGATCTGTTTTTCGACATTGTCTTCACTCATGAATGCACAATACCCCCTTAGCCGGTAAATTTCTTCAATACCAGTGATGCGTTATTCCCTCCAAAAGCGTAGGAATTGTTCAGAGCAATATTTACAATATGTTCTCTGGAAAGATTTGGCACACAGTCGATGTCGCACTCCGGATCAGGAGTTTCATAGTTTATTGTAGGCGGAATCGCATTGTTCCTTATAGCAAGTGCGCATGCAATGGCCTCCAATGCCGAAGCGGCTCCCATTGAATGTCCCAGCATGGATTTAATCGAGCTTATTGGTATTTTTTTATGAAAGCCTGCGAAAACCTCTCTGATTGCAGCGCACTCTGCCTTGTCATTGGCAAGAGTGCCTGTCCCATGCGCACTGATATAGTCGACATCTTCTTTCTTTATCCCGGCATTCCGGAATGCATTCATCATGCATCTCGAAATACCCTCAACAGAAGGGAGAGTCATATGCTGCGCATCACAGCTTAACCCATATCCGGCTATCTCAGCATATATTGAAGCCTTTCTCTCCAGGGCATGTTCAAGCGATTCGAGTATCAGCATGCCTGCACCCTCGGCTACCATCATGCCCTTCCTGTTTTTATCGAACGGACGGCATTTTTCAGGAGCCACAGCCGAGAATTGATTAAACCCTGTAAAGGCTACTCTGGAGAAAGGGTCAGCGCCGCCCGCCAGAACAATATCCGACCTTCCCAGTTGTATGAGGTCGAAACCATAGCCGATCGCATAGTTGCCTGCTGCACAGGCAGTTGAAAACATCATGAAGTTGCCGCTGATACCAAACTCCTTTGACACAGCAGCCGGGGTCGAGTGCGTAGGCACCTGACAGATAAGGTCGGCGCTTAAATCAGTTTTTCCTTGCAGTATAATGAGTTCATTGATGAGTTCTGATGTCTGGACGGATCCCATGGTTGTTCCAACGCATATTCCGGTCCTTTTTCTATCAATATTGCCCTTGAGCAGATCAGCATCTTTCATGGCCATTTTTGAAGCTGCAATGGCAAATTGCGTTGCTCTGCTGAGCGGTGCGAGATGGTCTTCCCGAATAAAAGCTTTTGGTTCGAAATGTTTGACTTCACCGCCGTTATGTGTAAAATGGCCTGAAGTGTCGAAAGACTTTACAGTGCTTATCCCCGATGTTCCCTTAATGAGGCTTTCCCAGAAATCTTCCCGGCCTATGCCGACAGACGAAACAACGCCAAGTCCTGTAATGACGACCCTGTTACTCATTCTTCACGATAAAAACAAGCTCTGCCTCGGAGACCTTTATATTTTCAACGTGCGCCTCCGCAGAAACGAAAGCGCCGTTCGGCAGGGATTTTATATTGACCGCCCTGATTTTCAGACAGTCTCCCGGCACGACAGGGTGGTGAAACCGCGCCTTAACCGAGCCCAGAAAATAAGTGTTTCTTGTTGTTGCCTCTTTCCCAGCAGCAAATAGGATTATCGCGGTCTGTGCCATGGCTTCTATAATTGCAGCACCTGGCATGATGGCCCTTTCAGGGAAATGTCCCAGAAAAAATATGTCATTTCCCGATACATTTTTCAGAGTTACAGCTTCTATGCCGGGATCCACATCCACGACCTTGTCGATCATGATGAACGGAAACCGCTGGGGGATGATTCTTTTGATCTCCTCAAAATCCAGCTGCATTGTTTAATTCCTCATGTCATTCGTATCTGCTCAGCACCATGGCCGAGTTATTCCCGTAGGGGTCTGCCGACATTATGAGAGCGTTTCTCACTGGTGTTTTTCGTGCATGATTAGGAACATAATCAAGGTCGCATTCGGGATCTCTTTCCCGGTAGTTAACTGTCGGAGGTATTATGCCCCTTGTTATGGCACCCGCTGCTGCAGAAAGCCCAAGTGCTCCTGAGGCGGAAAACGACTCGCCCACCATTGATTTGATTGAACTGACCGGCACAGAAGATGATCGGCTGCCGAATGCTTCCCGTATGACAGCTGACTCCAGCCTGTCGAGCCCTTTGGTTGAGTTCGCACCCGAACATATAAAGTCGATATCCCCGGGCTTCAGCAAGGCATCATCGATGGCTGTTTTGACTGCATTAAAAAGGCCTTTGCCTGTACGAACGAAATTCCACTCTGTCAAAGGATCAAATGAATTTCCATAACCCTTAACTTTTGCAAGTATGTTAGCGCCTCTTTTAAGGGCATGCTCCTCATCTTCAAGGATTAAAACACTTGCCCCTTCAGATAGGATCACCCCGTTTCTTCTTGCATCGAACGGACAACACAGGGGAATTGAACCGTCTGAGCCTGACAGGCAGCCAAGGTTGAGGAATCCACGAAATGTCTCTTCACATAATTCCTCGACACCGCCGGCAAGGACAATATCTGCCCTGTTCAGCCTGATAAAATCAGAGGCATACGCAACTGCATCAAGCCCGGCGCAGAAACCTGTTGATATGGTGGTGTTAAATCCTTTGATCTTAAAACGTATTGATATGCGGCTTGAAGGAGAATTAATCACCGTATTCGGGAAAAATGAAGGATTTACAAGACGCGGTCCGTCCAGAAGTCCGTCACGGTCGAACTGAAAAATACTGTGCAGACTCCCGAATGTGGTCCCAATGGAAACCCCCACTGAATGCGCGTTTTGATCATTGAGCCCGATCCCGCTGTCGTCGATGGCGAGTTGCGCTGCGCAGATGAGAAGCCTTGTGCTCCGATCCATTTCGCGAAGCCCTTTTTTCCCGAGAAGGGAAACAGGATCAAAATCGCCAATCTCTCCGGCAACGTTAACGGAATAAGGCGCAGTATCAAACAGGCCTATGGTTCTGAATCCCGTTTTCCCATGGATAAGTGCTTCCCAGTATGCATCTCTTCCTATACCTACCGGCGAACAGACTCCTATCCCGGTAATTACAGCGTTTCTTTGCATGCCCATGGATTTTTCTATTCTATCAGATTATCCCCTTCATTGCGAGCGATCATAACTTTTCGATGATATAGAAGACTATGACACCAGAGTCTTCACGTGACTCATTTATTGCAGATCCCGGAATGCCTGCCCTGAAAAGGATATCCATGAAGTCTTCTTCACCGCGCTGCAGGAAGCCGTCCCAGTCGCATATCCAGTGATATTCCTGAGACCTGTACCTTTCAGCATCTTTAAAGGAAGCGATAAGTTTTCCTCCCGGCTTTATCATCCCATAGAGCGCCCTCAGGAGATTCACGAGAAAATCAGTCGGGAGATAGTCGAAGAGCCCTACGCTGTATATGATGTCCTGCATTCCGAATTCGCTGATATTCATCTCGTGGTCAAACATTCTTACGGCATTATATTTCCGAAGAATGACTTGATCCGACAGCAGCGGGGAAATTCCGGTGTTGGAGAGGCGATTTGCGGCGAATGCGAGGGCGTCATTATCCAGATCGATACAGGTAAATTTTGCCCGGGAATGTTCGATCTCCGACGCCAGTTCGAAGACTTCCCTGCATGAGCCGCATGCAATGTTCAGTACAGACGGTGAGTGCCTGTGAAGCAGTTCCTCTCTCAGTATATTTTGCAGTTTTTCTATCCGGTTTCTGACTGCCTTGCCAAGAGGGAAATTCAGGCAACACAAATCGAGATAGTATCCTATCCCTTCTGAAAGTGGGGTGTTTCTGTAAAGCCCTTCCAGAGTCTTATAGTCGCCCTGGTAACCCTGGGGCCATGTCCTGACGCGGTTGATGCAATAGCTCTTCGACAGAAGAGGATTCGTCCGTACGCGGAACCTAATCCTTGCATCTTTGATAAGCTCCCTGTCTTTAACTTCGGATTCGAATGTCTTGCAGGCCTCACAAATAAAGTTTATCGTCTCTGCCGTTGCTTCCAGGATTTTTTCGGAATAATCACCTGAATCCAGACATCTCTGCTCTAATTCCTCAAGACTTTTGTTGAATATGTCCGTGGCGTCATCAAGTCTCCGGACGTATTTCCCGTCCAATTCGATCCCGGCCCTGTAGCCACCGGAGACATTTGCGCACCACTTTACGTATCCGGCTCTTTCGTCCAACCCCCCGTTGAACCATACAATATTGCCCGGCTCCAGCGGATGGTCTGTATGAAGACCTATCCCCGATTCACTGATATCAACTGCCTGTCCCTTTAAATTCAGCCATTTGCGCTTATTATTTTCCGATATGCCGAGCGAATAATCGATGACCCTCGAATATGGCTGTCTCTCATGCTTTCTTGCTTTGTCATGCCCGATTTTGACTGCACTTATCATAATATTTCCCCTCCCCTTCGGATTATGTTTCCGTTAAAAAACCGAAATGCTTTGCGCTTCAGACTATCCGGATCTTAATGCATAGGCAGAAAACCTCCTTCCCTTCTCTAATAATTAAAACTTACCAGAGAAGCATATTATTTGCTGTTTTGAAGACAGGCTGTATTGTTTGCCGCGAGTTGATATTTGTCCTTAATGATACGGAGTGAACTGCAGACTGAAGACCAGCGAACGACAAATGCCCAAGCAGAAACACCCCAATTTCTGTTGCTTAATGTCTGTTCATAACCTCGTGTTTTGTTATTATCCGGCGTTATCGGACAATCCAAAACCAATTAAAAAGCCTGTATGCACCGACCTGATCGGTGCATACAGGCTACTATAATCTCAGTTCATGTGAAGACTCTATTTTATCGATTTATCTGCCCCTTTCTGGTCGATAAAAAGCTTTATCATATCTACGGGAACGGGGAATATTATTGTAGAATTTTTCTCTGTTGCTACCTCTGTAAGCGTCTGGAGGAACCTGAGCTGCAATGCCGCCGGTTCTGTTGAAATGATCTTTGCGGCATCTGCCAGCTTCTGCGATGCCTGGAACTCACCTTCGGCATGGATGACCTTAGCCCTTCTCTCACGCTCTGCTTCCGCCTGTTTTGCGATCGCCCTCTGCATCTCTTCGGGCAGGTCAACGTTCTTGACCTCGACAGCGGTGACCTTGATGCCCCACGGTTCGGTCTGAAAATCGATCACCTTCTGAAGTTCTGAATTAAGCTCCTCCCTGTTAATAAGAAGGTCGTCGAGCTGACTCTGTCCTAGTATGCTTCTGAGGGTTGTCTGTGCTATCTGTGATGTTGCGAAATAGTAATCTTCCACAGCAGTTATGGCTTTGATAGGGTCCATGACCCTGAAATAAACAACGGCATTTACCTTAACCGTAATATTATCTTTTGTTATTATGTCCTGGGATGGAACATCCATTGTAACGATACGCAGACTGACCTTTACCAGTTTGTCGATCACGGGCCATATAATGACGAGGCCCGGACCTTTAATCGGTATTATCCTTCCCAGTCTGAATACAACACCTCTTTCGTATTCCTTAAGGATCTTGATGGCGCTCGAAAGAAAGTACAGGACCATAAAAATAACAAAAAGAAAACCCATGAACGACGGTTCAAATAGCGGCATTGATATCTCCTTTTAATAAATTAAATTTAGTTTGTTACATGTTTAACTTAAAGCAAGACATTAAGTCATAATTTCCTGACTTTAACCCTTAACCCTACAAGCTTTTCGACTATGATAGGATCACCTTTTGCAATAATATCGTCGGAATATGCAGACCAAATTTCTCCGTGCAACGATGCCGTTCCTCCAGTTCTTGTTATATCTGTGTCCGCGGTCCCTGTTTCACCGATCAGGCCTTCTGCACCGGTAACCGGTTGCCTCCTGTATGCCTTCAAAGCGAGACTTAATGTAAGGGTAAAGAATACGGCAGTGGTGATTACGGCCGGCAGGACAAGAGCCAGGGAGAGCTTCATAAAAGGCGCCGGTGATTCAAAAAGCATTAAAGAGCCTATAGTCATCGAAATGACACCGCCGATAGCAAGGACACCGTGGGAGACGATTTTCACCTCCAGAATGAAAAGTATAACGGCAAGGATTATCAGGAGCATGCCGGCATAATTGACAGGGAGTGTCTGAAATGCAAAAAAAGCAAGTATCAGGCAAATACCGCCCAGCACACCAGGAAAGAGCGCACCCGGGTTCGTGAGCTCGAAAAACAGACCGTAGAAGCCAAGAAGCATAAGGATATAGGCGATATTGGGATCAGATATAAGATTCAGTATCTTGCTTCTCACGCCCATCTCTTCCCTTACCACCACCGAGTTCTGGGTGCTCAGAGTTCTTTCTCCGTATATCGTATTAATTTTTCTTCCGTCTATGTCGGACATAAGCGTGTTCATATCCTTTGTTACGAGGTCTATAACGTTTTCGCTAAGGGCTTCGCTTTCTGTTGCCGAGATGCTTTTTCTTACAGCATCTTCAGCCCACCTGGAATTCTTTCCTCTGCTTTCAGCAAGCGATTTTATATAGGCTGCGGCGTCGTTTGTAGCTTTTTCTGCCATTGTCTTATCCATTTTTTCGCCGACCCCGACAGGGTGCGCTGCTCCTATATTGGTGCCCGGAGCCATTGCAGAGATATGGGCAGCCAGCGCCAGAAAAACACCGGCAGAAGCTGCCCTGCTTCCGCTCGGAGAGACAAATACGATAACCGGCACTTCGCTGCCTATGATGTCTTTTACTATAGTCCTCATGGAGCTGTCGAGTCCGCCGGGGGTATCGAGTTCGATTACAAGTGCCTCATGTCTTTTCTCATTTGCTTTAAGGATGCTTTTACCGATGAATTCAGCAGAAACAGGATTAATAACCCCGTTGACGGTGATTGCCATGACTATTTTTTTTGGTTCTTCGGAAAAAGCCGAAGACATAGGAAAAAGCGGCAGAAGAAAAATAAAACAGAATATGATCAGCAGGCAATTCCTTATGGGGATTGAATGAGTGTAACGCATAATTAATAAAAGTATAGTTGTTAAAAAAGTAAATTGCAAATAAAACCGGTATAAATTCGTTTCTCTGTTACCCGCACGTATAATTTTCCAGGTAATTTAAGATTTCACTGAGCGAGCGGAAGCGAAGCTGATGTCTTTGTTTTTTTTACATTTATTGCCAATATAGCCTATAAAAATCAGTTTGAGAAAAATTGCCGGTTTTGCC